>OLXP01000033.1_pt1 | contig 116501 bp, 107 predicted proteins | sample 1644201 | NCBI WGS metagenome assembly OLXP01 (sample SAMEA103958163, study PRJEB25191) | human gut metagenome
GCCGCGCCATCGGGTGCTGATAGACATACGGCAGCAGCGGGTGCAGCAGCTCCATGCGGATGAGAATGTCCCAGCCGATGCCGTCGGGGTGCCGGAGGACGGCGTGATCCTCATAGCTGACAATGTTGCCAGTGCCCTTGAGGCGCGACATGATGGCGCACTCGCGGCCGATGTCCTCCACGACGCTATAAAAATACTGCTTTGCCTGCGGCGGCGTCATGCCCTCGTCCAGCACGCTCTGCAATTCTTTCCCGCTCTGCGGGACGGTAATGACCTTCAGCGCGGCTTTGTAAACGCCGCCGAAGTCCTCCCGCTGGATCTCATAGACCGTCCCATAGCTCCCCTGCCCTAGCTCCCGGCAGATTTTCCATTTGTCAAACACAATGGAGCCGATCTCATATGTAGACATAGTTTGTTCTCCGTTTCTTTTTGCTACTCTTCCGGCGTATCGCCGACAACATGATATTCCCACTCGCCAGCATCATTCAAATCCACATAGTACAGCAATTTATCATCTTCATAGAATTGGAGCATCACTTTTTCTCCATTCTCGTTGTACGCATACACACACGTTTGATGCGGGCTACCTGAATTGTACACATCCTCCATAGTGCAATTGCCATTCGAATCATATTCGTAAAGCACATAACTTTGAAGAGAGTTATTCGAATCGTAATTTTCCTCCCTGAGCAGTTTTTCGCTCGAATCGTATTGATTCTGGGTATAGTATTGAAGAATGCCGTCCGAATCGTAGTATTCATCTTTCGTCCTGTTTCCATCTGAATCGTATTCGTACAGGACATACCCCAGAAGCGTACCATCTGAGTTGTAAAGTTCATTCCGTACACAGTTTCCTGCTGTATCAAATATCTGCACGGAATCAAGTTCTCCATCTTCTCTGTAGGCTACCACTTGGTAGCCGCTTAGATTCCCGTTTTCATAAAGTTTTTCCAGCGTACCGGCTTCTTCATATTCCCGCAGTGCCTCCGGAATTGTCTGCGGCACGAATATATTGTGGATAGCAGCAGGAACCGGAATTGCCCCAATCACGCATAGCACCACCGGCACAAGCAGAGCCGCCGCGACTATCCCAATGATCAAACGTCCTATTTTCTTCCGTTTCTTTTTTGTGCCTGCGCCTTTCGGCTCTTCCGAACCAAAGGCGGACTGTGTTCGTTCTTCACTGGTTGCCTCGGCCTCTGTGTGGTAATCGCCGGTAAAGACGCCCTGCGTTGCACTCGCTGATTTGGACGTGCTAGTGCCGAATGCCGCCGCATATCGCGCGGAAGCATACGACTCACGATCCATCGTCAGCTCGTCGCCGTCGGGGTAGATGACGGCTGCGTCTGTCTGGGTGTACAGGATGGCTTCCAGCTCCTGCCGCAGCTGCTGGGGGCTGGAATAGCGGTCCTTCGGGTCAAACGCGCAGGCCTTCAGGACGATCTCGCTGAGGCGGCCTTCGCCGTAGAACGGGCGCGGCAGCGGTTCGCCGGACATCCGTCTGGCCAGCGCCTGCTCGCGGCTGCTGAACGTGATCGCCTCCGGCGGCTGCGGGAGGAACGGACCGCGATTTTTATTGAGCATCCGGTACAGCACCAGTCCGAGCGAATACGTATCAACGCTGAAGCCGTATTCCCGACCGGCGTAGACCTCCGGCGCCATGTAGCTGTACGTTCCCTTTTTGGACAAGCCCGAGGTCGTCCGCTCGATCGTGCGCGCGATACCGAAATCACCGAGCTTATAGTCTCTGTTGTCCGAAATGAAGATATTTTCCGGCTTGATATCGCGGTGGATGATGTTGTACCGCTGGCACAGCTCCAGCGCCTTGCAGATATCGATGCCGAGCCTGATAATGTCCCGCCGCGCCATCGGGTGCTGATAGACATACGGCAGCAGCGGGTGCAGCAGCTCCATCCGGATCAGAATGTCCCAGCCGATGCCGTCGGGGTGCTCCAGCACGCGCAGGTCCTCGCAGCTGACGACGTTTGCCGTACCCTTGAGCTTGAACATGATGGAAAACTCGTGCATAAGCTCCTCGACGATGCCGTGAAAATATGCCTCGGCCTGCGAAACGCTCATACCCTCGGAGATCACGCTCCGGACCTCCGCGCTGCTCTGCGGCACCGTGATCACCTTCAGCGCAGCCCGGTACGTCTGCCCGAACTCGCTGCGCTCGATTTCAAATACTTTTCCATAGCTGCCTGCGCCAAGGCAGCTGACTATGTTCCAATCCCCCAGCACCTGTGCGCCGGGGCGGTATGCTTCGCGCTCCATGGCTGCTCCTTTCCTCAGAAGACCATGCGGCGGATCGCTCCGCCGTTCTGGTCCGACGTGTAATACAGTGCAAAGGTGTCACAGATGTAGGTGACGTGGTCGGCCTCGATCGTGCCGAGGTTTGTCGTTTCGCCGGTTTGCAGGTCCATGCGCCAGAGTGTGCTCGTATGCTCCATCATGCCGTGTCTGTCATCCGACTGGGTGGAGAAATAGAGCACGCCGTCCCGCGCAGCTGTACTCCAGTATTCAAAGCGCTCGTCCGTGTTGACCAGCCCGCCGCGCAGCGTCAGCAGGTTCCATCCCGGCGGAAAGCCGCCGTCAGATGCAAGCAGATATTTCCCGGCCTTCATGCACGACTGGTGAACAGACAGGGAGAACGTCTCACCCGTTTCCGGGTTGAACGAAAGCCACGCGTTGGGGATCGAACCGCCGATATCATACTTGGCCGGGAATCCATACACACAGTATCCGTTCACATACCTAAACATACAGTTATCCGGATAGGCCCGCTGGAGTTCGTTCTCCTCCTCCATGTAGTTCACATAGAACAGTGCCGCATCCTGCCCCGTCTGCGTGTCGACAACGGCAAACTGGCCGTAATGCCATCCATCGTCCGATCCTCCCACGCGCGTGCCCGTGCGCGCCATGCCGGGGCGCAGCTCCAGCTTGTAGCGGGTGCGCATGGCCTCGCCCTCGCTGGCCTCTTCGGCCTCCTGTTGGAACCACGTCTCATGCGCCGCCAGCTCCTCTTTGCTCCAGTCGCGGCGCAGGTGCGTCGTGTCGCTGCCCACGGTGCCGAGAACAAAATGGTCGCAGTGATGGAGCCAGACGGTCTGCCGTGCGGCTGCGGTGCTGAGGAGCACTTCGTTCATATTATCCGTGCCATCCGGGAAGAAGGGCAGCCCGGCTGCCTGCAGCTGCGCACGATACGCTTCACGCGCGGCCTCATTTGCGGCATAACTCGCTCTCTGGTATTCCCAGTCGTCAGAATCGGGCGGCTCTGTCTCCGGCCTGCTCCAGCTGCCGCTCTGCGCGGGGCTGTCGCCGAGCGTGTAGGTCGTGACCTCCCATGTGGTCGTGCATGGCTCGGCATAGGGATACAGGTTATCGGCATGATTCCGCCTTGTGCTGTAGACCGCAAGGCTCCATATGCCGTCCGCGCCCGGATAGAGCACGACATCCACCTGCGCGTCATACGCGTCCATCGCCGGAAGCGTCAGTACGCCCCGCTGCATTTCGCCGTCGGACGCGAGACGCGCATAATAGAGCAGCCCGCACCAGCCGCTGCTCTCCGCGCTGCCGTAGAGCCCGTACCACTCCGGGCCGTTCACGCCGTCGACGTTCACGATCCGGTACAGGAGCAGATCGTCCGGCTGCTCCTGCTGCCGCGCACCGGTGCCGGGTTCGTAGGATACATATTCCGTGCAGTCCGGGCTCAGCGCCGCCGGGAAGCTGCTTTCAAGCAGCTCCTGCTGCTTTTCGCGCACCTGCCCGGCAAGGGTCTGGTCGCCGGTCGCTTCTGCGCCGGTTTCGAGCGTGCGCAGCGCGGCATTCTCGTCGCCGGTCTGCTCATAGGCCTCGGCGAGCTTGCGGTACGCGTCCGCATTCCTGGGGTCAATTTCAATCGCGGCTTCAAAGGCCAGAATGGCCTCTTCATAATTCCCCTCGGACAGATAGCGCACGCCGAGGTCATATTGGGTCTGCCAGTCGGGCGCTTCGTCCGCCCGGTCAGCTTCCGGTGCTTTGCTGCACGCGGCAAGTGACAGCAAAAGAAGAGCTGCCAGAAGGATGCAAAAAAAGCGTTTCATGTTGGTTTCTCCTCTTTTCTGTTTTTTTACTGCCCGCGCAGCGCGGCGCACATCTCCGAAGGGCTGCTCCACGGCGCAGGGATAAAGCCGATTGGCGTCGCCAGCTGGTAGCATACATATGCAGATGCCTGAAAGCTCCCTTGTATGCGAGCGTATTCATCCATCAGCCGCTCATAATCCGGGTCATTTCCACGGATCACCGTGCCGTCCAGCTCACATCTGATCAAATAGCTCCAGTCATTATAAGCACTTTCAAGCACCCAGCCGTCATCCAGATAATCCTGTACGGTAGCTTCCTGCCTTTGCAGGATCTCCTGATCATCGCCGCTGTAAATATATTCCGTCGCATGCCACAGATGATGCTGCAGCTCCAGCTGATATTCAGACACCGTATAGTATATATAGCCCTCTGAATCACCGACAGCCAGAGACAAGCCATCATGCACGTAAATCCCCGGCTTTCCTTCAAAGGTTCCAAATTGGATATCCGAGCCCCAGGCTCTTGCCTCTTCTCCAAACGGATACCGCTCCGCCGTTTTCCCGTTGAAGGTCCAGACCTGATATGGCAGAAGATGCTCGCCCAAAACCGGCCACCCCATGTTATACAGGTTTTCACTTCCCGCATAGCACGTCACCAGCAGCGGGTACCCGTCGCCGGGATCAAACAGCGCTGCTTGCAGGCTGTAGCTCTCACCTGCGTCCGTTTTCATCTCCGGCAGCTGTTCGAGCACGGCGGCGTAGGCCTCAGCCGCTTCGCGGCTCATGCGGCAGTTTGATATGTCGCCGAAATATACGACGTTGCTCAGCTGCGAGGGCCAGTCGGGCGCTTCCGGTTCTGCCGGTTCTTCCGGTTCATCCAGCGCGTCCGGCTGTTCGGACTGCTCGGTCTGTTCGGACTGCTCGGTCCGTTCGGGCTGTTCGGGCTGTGCGTCAAGCTCCTGCCGCTTTTTCCCGGCGAGGTCGGCCAGCTTGCGGTCGCCGGTCGCTTCTGCGCCGGTTTCGAGTGTGCGAAGCGCGGCGTCCTCGTCGCCGGTCTTTTCATATGCTTCGGCCAGCTTGCGGTACGCGTCGGCGTTCTTGGGATCAATTTCAATCGCCGCCTCAAAGGCCAGAATGGCCTCTTGATAATTGCCCTCGGACAGATAGCGCACGCCGAGGTCATATTGGGCCTGCCAGTCGGGTGCTTCGTCCGCCGGGTCAGCTTCCGGTGCTTTTTGACACGCAGCAAGCGTCAGCAGAAGAATTATTGTTAAAAAAACACAAGTGAACTGTTTCATTTTCATTTCTCCTTTTATCATATTCACTGTCCATGCGGCGCGGCATGCAGTGATGAAGCATCACCAAGCACATAAAACTTTCCGCTGCGCGTTTCACATTTTCTGTCTGACATACATATATTCTCGATTTGGAAGCTACCTCTGACGCGAAGTAGATCGTCATTTAAGTTTGCACCATTTGTGCCGTAACTGTGATTTTCCGCCCCATTCTCCAGCCGTCACCACAACATCGCTCCGCTTTACTCCCGGAGCAGCCATTCTGTCTCGGCAGCCTCAAGCTGCTGCAGCGTGTCGGCATCGACAACGCCCGTTTGGGTAAGTGAATGGTTCTTTTGCCAGCGCATCAGCGCCGCTTCCGTAGCCGGGCCAAAATCGCCGTCCACAACCACGCCATCATAGTTCATGACAACCAACATAGCCTGTACATATTTGACGTCCTCTCCCTGGCTGCCGCGCTCCAAGGTGCGCTCCGGGCGGGGATAGAGGCTGCGGTCCGCTCTGGTTTCTGCGGTGATGGTATAGGGGTCGGCGCTGCTTTGGGCCTTTGCCACGTGCGTGATGATCCACCGGCCGCTGCGTTTCTCAAATGAAATGGTCTGAACGGAATCAAAGTAATCTCCAAAACGCATCAGATCACATTCCGCCTCGCAGGTCGTTTCATCGAAGCTGACGATTTTCAGCGTCTGCGGGTCATAGTTAAATACGCCGTATCCGCGTCCGCCGCGAACCAGATACAGACCGCCATTGAATTCCCAAACGTTATCATTCAGCACGTCTGAAACGGTTGCGTAAGCGTTCTGCATAATGCCCAGACTGTCTACGTCCATATATTCTCTCAGGTTATCCAGAATCTGCTCCTTGCTGGAATAGTTCGAAATCGGATAATAGGAGCTGAACGTCGGGTCGATGGCTTCGTCTTCTGCGAGTGTACTCTCAAGCTCCGAGGTGGTCGCCGGAGACGGCACAAGGCGCTTGATTCTTCCGTACTGGCCGTTTTCATAGGAAACGATCGCCATATACGATCCCTGGCCCTCAACAAAAAACGTCTCACCCTCGACCGCGTTCAGCCATGCCAGATTCTCCTGCAAAAGCGCCAGAAGCTCCTGCTCGTTCAGTTGCGGCTGTTCCGGCTGCCGGCTGGCCTGTATGGAATCGCGCAGGTACTTTCTGCAATTTTCCGGTGTGCTGGCAAGGAAGCGCAGCACGTATCCGTCGTCGCCTTCTGTGCAGTCGGCAAGGCGCTCGTAAAAAACAGCCTCGGAAACCTCCACGTCGTCGAGATAATATGCCCGATCGCCGGCCAGGTCCTCGGACTTGGCGTAGCTCCAGAAATCATGATGCTCGATCTGCACGCCGTCCCAGCGGACATACTGCAGCTCGTAACCGGCAGACGTGCCGTGGCCCTCATTGACAATGGCTCCCGCCGCGGTGACGCGGACATCGGGATTGATCCAGGTATCGACAAAGCCGTGGTACAGCTCCGTCACCTGATCGTTTTTCCATGTATAGAGCGTATAATCGGTCAGCGCGATCTGCTCAGACTGCCCCTGCGTATCAATTTCGCCGCAGATCAGCTCCGGCGTGCCGTCTTCGTCCAGATCGACAAGCGCAAAGCCCATTGTGCCGTCTGTGCCGAGCAGCGCGGCATAGGCGCGCAGCGCCTCCTGCGGCCAAAGCTCGCAGAGCGCCTGCAAATATCGTTCTTCACCCGTCTCGAGATAACGCGCCTGCAGCCGCTTCGCAAGCTCCTTCCCGGTTCCAAGCGCCCGGCTGCATTCGATCAGACGCGCAAGCACATCCTCGTCCTTTTCGAGCAGCTTTTCATAATAGAACTCCGCCTTTTCATAGTCCTGCGCACCGTAGTACGCATCCGCCGCGCGGCGGTACAGCTCGTCCGTCTCGCTCCCCCACTGCATTGCCGATTCGTAATCCTCCGCAGCGCTGCGGTATGCATCCGTCTGTTCGCTGCCCTGCGCGCTCTGCGCCAGCTCCCAGTACGCGTCGCCTCGCTGCTCATACGCCTGCGCGTTCTTCGGGTCGATCTCGATGGCTGCGGTAAAGGCCAGAATCGCCTCTTCATACCTTCCGTCCGACAGATAGCGCACGCCCAGATCGTACCGGGACTGCCACGTCGGCGCGGACTGCTCCTCAGCGTCAACGGAATGCGCGGAACAGGCGCTCAGCAAGCCGAGCAGCGCCAGCAGGAAACACATCATCTTTATTCTTTTCATACTTTTCTCCATTTTTTCCAAATATCTATAACGCAGACAAAAGGGGCAGCGTGGAAGCACTGCCCCTTTGTAATTCTGTCTTAGTTGAAGCTGCTCTGCATGGTCGCCTTCAGGCCCTGATCCGTGTTCTGCAGCTCGCGGGCCGCCGTATCCATCAGCGTTGCGTAGCCCTCCAGCATTTCAGAGAAGCTTGTGAAGCTGCTCTGCATACTCTCAAACTTTGCAACAAACGCAGCCTGTGCCTCGCCCTTCCAGGTCTCGTTCAGCGCAAGGATCAGCGAGCGCAGCCGCGCCATCGTGTCATCGTGCTGACTGCGGAGATTGCGGACCTCTGTCGCCTTGGAATTCAATACCTCGGGTGTTACCTGAATCAATGCCATGATCATTTCCTCCTATTTATATTTTATAAATTTTAAACTTCAAATTCAGCTGTCTGCTTTTTCTGCGTTTTTTTCCAGCTCTTCTCTCACGCTTGCCTGATAGCTCTGCACCTCTGCGTTGATGTAGCCCAGAAAATGAACCGAATCAATATCCTCATGCTGGAACAGGAACATCGTTTCCGCATCGATATACCCCTCCGGGAACGGTTCGCCAATGTAGTCATACGTGGTGTTTGTCTGCTCGTCATGAACGATTGTGCCGATAATGAGCAATTTCCGTGTGGCGCCCTGCAGAGCGACCACGCTTCCGATCGGAAGCAGATCCTTATACATAATACATATCCTCCCTTACTGGTGTTTACCGGAACGCAAATTCCAGCATCTCATCCACATATTTTTTGCTTTGCTTATAGAAAGACTTCACATTTTTCGCCGCTTCGATCACGAAATTCGCCGTCGAATCAGCGTCCATGAACTTACTCCGGAGCCATTCATCCGGCTTGTACCATTTGAACTCATTCCCGATGACGTCTTCAAACGAGGTTTGGCCCCACAAAAAGGAATATCCGGTCTTGCCCGTCAGATCCGTATTGAGCTTTCCGAACGACTTGAGCATTTTCTCCGTGCCTTTCAGGAGCGACACCATATCCAGTCCCGTATAGGCCAGCTCGCCGAATTTCTCACCGGCTTTCTTGTTTCCGAGCATTTCGCCCAGCTCTCCGCCATTCTTCTTCAGCAGATCCTTCAGGTAATTTGTTTTCCCCACCTCGTCGTACTCATCACGCGCAACATGGACTATATCCGCGCTTGCGCTTGCAATATCGTTTCCTGCGCTGGTAATGATACAGAGTGCAACCGGAATTCCCGCAACGGTGCTGCACGCGGCAACTGCTCCGGCGATTTTGACAATACTCTTGCCGATCTTGACCGCGCCCTTGCCGTATTCCACGATATCATATACGGTTCCGTGATTCTGATAGCTTTCCTTTGCCGCGCTGACGACGTTCGAAACAGAGGTTTTGACCGCGCTGCCAAAGTCCGAAACATCGTCCTTGAGCTTGGAGAACCACCCCTTCTTTTTGCTGACCACCGCCTGCTTGACGCCGTCGCACAGGGTTTCGGAGGTCCGAAGGCCAAACGTCTTTCCCAGCTCGTCCGCGCATTTCTGCCTGTCGATCCCCCGCAGCGCGACAGCCGGCAGCGTTGTGGCCGCGAGGCCCGCGCCAATGGCGTCGGCGGCTTCGCCAAGCCCTCTTGCTCTGTGGCCGAGCTTCTGGTCCGTCTGCGTGAAGCGGTCGCTTGCGGCAAGCAGCATCTGCGTCATTGCCTCCAGCTGGGTCTGCTCTGTCGTGCATCTGCGGGAAAGCGCCTCCAGCGACTGTCTGATCTGCTGCGTCGCCGCGATCTGCATATCCAGTCCGTTCAGGACGCTGGAAACATTCACGGCGACCGCGCGCATTGCACCCGACTGCTGTCTCAGCCGTGCCTGCGCCTGCTGGACGACTGCGGATTCAATTTTGATCTGCACCGGCACAACCTCCTTACCATTCGCCGCCTCCGCCGGAACCCGTCCCGCCTGACGCGGACATGGACGCCTTTGTTCGTGCTTCTGCGGCTTCAAACTCATCTGCGGCCTTGCGGATCGTGTGCGCAAGACGCGACAGCTCATCCTGGATCTTTCGGATCTCGCGCAGCCGGCGCTCGGCTGCCTGATCGTATGTATCGGCGGCTTCTCCGGCCCACACGCCGGCAAGCTGCTGCCGGAGCGCCTGAATGCTCTGCGCGATCTGACTGCATTGCTGCTCGCTCTGTTCAAGCTGTCTTGCCTGCGCACGCGCATTTTCATAATCTATGCGGATCAGGCTCATTTCTGAAGCTCCTTTCCAAGGGTGTGTTTCAGGATGGTTCTATCTTACACTATGTAAAATAATTTGTCAATATGTTAATTCAAATACGTTGTAATATACAAAAACTGGCGCTGTAATTTGTTAAAAACAGCAAATTACTCCAATATAGCGCAGCCCTGCAGGCTTGCGCCGTCCCAGATCCCGCAGGACGCAAGCGTTCTGGACTCCGCAATGGGCGCTCCCTGGTCGTACAGGCGGATCGCAGTACAGCTGCCGTAAACCTGCGGATACAGGGCGCGGAGCATTTCCAGAACACGCGCATTCACCTCCGCGACCGGCAGGAACGCCGGAAGCTCCACATCCAGCTGCTCGTCTCCGATGGTCAGGGTCACGATCACATTCTGACAGGCCTTCATTGCGGCGCGCCCTCCCGTACCAGCGCACGCAGCGTGCGCCGGATCTGCTCCGGCGTGCTCCTGCGGACGATCCAGTCCTCCGTCTCCTCCTCGCCGGGCTCCAGCCGGAGCAGCATATCGGAATCGTACACAAGACAAAGGCTTTCCAGCGTTCGCGTCTGCAAATGGACCGTGTTCACGCAGCAATAGCCGCACCGCCGTTCCAGACCGGCAAGCAGAAGCGCCGCCGCGTCCTCCGGCATTCCGGCTGCCAACAGCTCTGCCCGGCCTGCGTCTGTGTCCTTCAGACAGTGCTGCAGCAGCTCGTTTGTAAGGCTCCAGTGCGTCTGCGCCTCAGGGGCTTCCTGCGCTTTGCAGCACTCCATCAGCCTTGCAAGCGCCAGCTCTTCTATTTCCCCGTCCGCAGCTCCGGTCAGGCTTGCCAGCTCGCCATCCTTTGTCAGCTGCGCCCAGCAGCTCCCCTGCCGGTACAATACGACGGACGGCTCCGCCTGTCCGCAGGTGACCGCATCGACAGTCAGATACAAGTCGCATTCCGCACAGATTTCAATGAGCCGCCGCAGATCGCCGCGCACGATCGCCGCGCCTTCAAATTGCCGCGTGATTGCGCCGCTCTGCTCCAGCTCCTCCAGGCAGACTTCATACGCCGCCCGGATTTCCTCGTGATCCATCATCATAAACGGATCGCGCACGCCAAAAAGATGCTCCGCGCCCAATTCGGACGCCAGCACGACCAGCGCTCTGATTGAGAGCCTGCTCCGCTCCATTTTCTCTGCCTCCTCTATCTCCTCTATTTTTGTACTGCCTTCAGCTTGACCGCATGGCCATCCTGAACCAGATAGCCCATGCCGGCGCCTGCATCCTGTGACGCGGCGCTGTACGCCAGATCGGTCCGGGCAAACATATGCGCCTGCGCGCTTCCGCCAAGCAGAAGGGTCGTTTTTCCGGTCATTTCCATGGTGAAGCGCTCGCCCGAAGCGGACAGCTTTGTAATGTCCGCCGCGTTTCCGCTTACGATCACCGCGACGCGCAGCCCTTTGCCAAGGACCAGAATGCTGGCCAGCCGCCGCAGCGTCTGGTCGTTGATCGAATCGATGCAGCGCTTCAGATCGTCAATGCAGATCAGGATCCACGGCCAGTCCGTGCTCCCGGCGCTCGCGTCCTTTCTTTTCTGCATCTCCGGCATCAGCGCGGCGATCTCACCGTCAAACGCCGCCGCAGCCTGCGCCTGCGCGCCGTGAAATACAATGTGCTTCGCAGGCGCAAGCTTTTCTGCGGCCTGCGCAAAAATGGCCTGAACGGTACTGCTTCCGTCCTGCGCGCAGGAGATCAGCAGAAACTGCTCCTGCGCAAGCGCGGCGAAGCACGGCTGCACGGACTGCTCCGTAAGACCGCAGAGGATCTGCTCCGACGGATATTCCCGCCAGTCCACGACCTCCGGCAGCACCGGGATCGGCGGCGGGCAGGCGCCTGTCCATGCCCCGCGCATCAGCCCGGCAAGCCGCCGAATCTCATTGACGCGGTCGATCTCCCGTTTTCCCGCTGCGGGAAGCGCCGTCTGGAATTCCAGCGGCGGAGTGCTTCTGACCAGACCGCGTCCGGCCAGATTTTCCGGCTCCAGACCGTTCGTTTTGCCGACGATCTGCGCGTAATCGCCGCGGTCCGTCATTCGCAGGCAGACAGCCGCCTTGATGTGCTGGCTGATCCGGTACGGCAGCGCGTTCACCGCGCCAGCGCTGACCAGCAGATACATCCCGCAGGCCGCGCCGTCCCGCACGAGCGTCTGCAAAAAGCCGTCGATATCCGGGTACAGCTCCAGCGCAGGCGCAACGTGATCCAGCAGAAGCACGATCCATGGCAGCTGCTCGCCGGTGGCTTCCCGGTAAGCGTCTATGCTGACGAGGCCCTGTCCGGCAAGCAGCTTCTTCCGGAGGTCCAGCGTATCGATGAGCATGGTCGTCAGCTTGCTCTGCTTCTGCGCGTCGTCTCCGTCCACGATGCCGCCGACGTGCGGCAGCTCCCGGAACAGCCGGAGGCTCCCGCCGCCGAAGTCCATCAGATAGAGGTGCACCTGCTCCGGAGAATAGCAGAGGGAAAGGGACATGACCGCCGATTGCAGCAGCGTCGTTTTCCCGGTCGCAGGCGCACCGTAGACTGCATAGCTTCCGGATTCCGAGAAGTTCAGCGACATCGGGCGCTGCGACTGCGCCGCAGGATCGTCCAGAAGGCCGATGACGGCCCGCAGGCCCTGCTGCTGCGTTTCCCAATGCGCGCCGTCGAACGCCGCGCAGACGACGTCGCGCAGACGCAGCTGCTCGGGCAGCTTTGCCGTCCAGAGCTGCCGCGCCTTTTCCACGCCGCGCTCCCGGCAATAGCGGTCCAGATAGTCCACGACCGCATTGATCTCCTTTCGTTCGGAGCGGTATCCCGTTGTTTTTTCCGGTTCGTAGCAATGGCGGTTCCCGTACAGGTCCACCACAGCCGTCTGTCCGCCCGTCTGCCCCGCAGTCTCGCGGAACGGCTGATAGGGTGCGCCGCTCCAATAGGACTGGATCTGCTCATAGACCTCGTCCTCGCCCACCTGCACGTAGGCGCGGCCCGGCGTTGTGATCTGCGCCGCGTCGGTATGGTGCAGCATCTCCCGGCTGTCTGCGGCGTTTGCCACCTTCAAACACCAGCGGAAGCGCGTATTCGCGTTCATTTTATCGTCTACAACACCGGCGGGCTTCTGCGTCAGAAGGATCATATGGACACCCAGCGTCCGGCCAACCGCGAACACGCGATTGACCGCCTGCATGAATTCCGGGAACCGGTTCTTGAATTCCGCGAACTCGTCGATCACGATAAACAGATATCCCAGCTGCTCATCCGCCTTGCCCTCGCGCAGCAGCCGTCTGTAATCGGAGATATTGCTGACCTTCCAGCGGTCGAGCAGCTCCTTGCGCCGCGTCAGCTCGTATTCGAGCGCGATGAGGTTCCGGCCGATGCTCGTATCCAGATCGGATATGCGTCCGGCAAGATGCGGCAGATTCTGGAACGGGAGCAGCAGGCCGGTGCCCTTAAAGTCGATCAGCACGAAGCTGACCACATCCGGTGGGAAGCGGACTGCCATCGACAGGATCCAGGACTGCACCATTTCGGACTTGCCGGAGCCGGTCGTGCCCGCGACAAGGCCGTGCGGCCCGTGCCGCTTTTCATGAATATCGAACAGGAACGGCGTGCCGTCGCCGCGAACGCCGATCGGGACCGCCATGCTGCGCTCCGGCTCTGCGTTCGCCCAGTTTTTATCCAGTGCCAGCTCCGAGGGCCGCGAAACGTGATAGCCCTGCAGGAACGACACCGAGCGCGGCAGCGCCGGAGCGCCCTTCGCCTCCATGCGGAGCGGCGCCATGCTGCGTGCGAACTGCTCGTACCGGGCCTGCGGCACCTGCTCCGGCTGGAACGGCTGCTTCCGGGACGCGTGCCTGCGCTCAAACAGCACGCCCACTGCTTCCCTGCAGTCCAGAATATCGTGGCATTCCTCCGGGAGCAGATCGATCCGGTCAAACAGGTACAGCACGCTGATGCCAAGCTCCCGGCGGTTTGCCGTCAGAAATTTCATAAACGCGTGCTGCGTGACCGTCTCCGGCGCTGCGCACACGAACAGGTACCACGGCTTTGCACGCGGCGCTGCGCCGAGCCCGGCGCTCTGCCCGGCAGCGGCCCGCGCCGAGAAGACCGGCTCGAGCCGTTCAAGCAGTGCGCGGATCGTTTCGGGCGTGTTTGCGATCAGGCGCGCCGTATGCCCCTCGTCCCAGCAATGCGGCAGCCAGCGGCAGAATTCCCACTGCGCAGTCTCCTCCTGCTCGCAGAGCACGACGATCCGCAGATCGCAGTAGCTGTGATGGGCCGCGGCCTGCACGATCAGATTTTTCCCAAGCGCGACGCAGCGCGCGCGCTTTCCCACAACGCCGCAGGACAGATGCTCACCCAGCGGAACGCAGATCGGGCAGTCCGGAACCATGGCGAACCGCTCCGCGATCTGCGTCGGCTGCTCCGCGAGGACGTCGCTTTCCAGCCGCAGCATCTGCTTCGGCGCCTGAACCGAGAAGCTTGCCGGGAGCGTTCCGCTGCCAACGCGCAGGGAAAGAAAATCCTCGTCGCGGGAGAGCCGCCCCCACAGCTCCCGGTCGACCGCCGCCGCTCTTCGGATGCACACATCCGTCGACGGGGACATATGTGCAAGAACGGTCTGCTGTTCGCTGCGAAGCGCCTCCAGCTCACGGACCTGCTCCTGCAGATACGTGCTGTATGTATCCAGCCGCAGCTGCTGCTGGGAACGGTACTTTTTCTTTTCACCCCGGTAGCGGAGGATCGATACCACCACGCCGATGATGGTCGTGGGGACGCTGAAATACAGCATGGTCATCACATTGGTGACCAGAAGGCACACCGCGACCATCACGATCACGCTGAGCAGCGGCGCAAGCAGGATATTCAGCCAGCTGACATTCGGCTTTCCGCCGATCGTCGGCGGCGCCTGTAGCTCCAGCGTTTTGCAGGGCGTTTCCTCCAGCAGGCGCGGCGACGGCTTAAAGCAGAACGGATATGGATCGTCCGGCGACACCGCCGTCCGCTTTTCGGGCGCAGCGGCCGGCTTCACGCGCACAGCCTTGCTGCTCCACACGAAGAGCCGGTCCCCGCTGACGCGGAGCTGGCAGAAGCCGATCGAGAGCACATCCCCGTCGGCAAGCACGCCGCTTCCGGCAAGGCGCATATTCAAATAGGTGCCGTTCCGGCTTTTGAGATCCTGAAAGCGCCACCGGCCATCCTGATAGAACAGCGCAGTATGCTTTCCGGAGATCTGCTGATCCGCGATCTGGATATCGCAGTCCGCGTTCCGGCCGATTGTGAGCCGTTCCGTCCCGGTCAGCGGCACCGGAACGGCGGCCTTTGTGCGGCACGGGTACGCCGTAAGCGCGAGATGCGCGTCCGGATCCAGAACGAGCGATTTTTCATACGGGAGCTTCTCCTGCCGGAACCCGGCGCCGGACACGGACCAGCTATCCGCGTCCGTTTTGACCGTGATCGTCTTTTTTCCAAGACAGGCAGCGGCAAGCTGGATGGTGCAGCCCGCAGCTTTTCCGATCGTGCACGTTTCGCCTGATTGGAGCTTCGCCTCAAGCAGCCGCTCCCGGTCATAGATGCGTATGATGATCTCCATATCTGCGTCTCCCATCAACCGTTATTGCCTGAATTGATTCAGGTCAGTAAAGGAAAAAATACGCGCCAGCTCGTCCGTATAGATCCCCATCACAGGCAGAAGCTTTGCGGTCTGCACGTTTTGCAGGAACAGGAACAGCAGAGACAGGAAATTCGTCCAGCTCAGCTCCCGCGACTGATTTTCAATCGAGGAGATCGTCTGCCGCGTAACGCCGATGCAGTCCGCCAGCTGCGTCTGCGACAGGCCGAGCCGTGCGCGCAGCGCCGGAAGATTTTCCGCCATCGCCTGTGTATACTTTTTTCGATCCAGACTCAGAATTCCCAGTGGCTCCATGTAATTGCCTCATTTCCAAAATATCTCTAAATTTATCATACCAAATGGCAGTCAGATTGTCAATTTTCACATCATAAAATCCCGTGTCAGTGCCTCCCGGAGACGCAGCCGTTCAACAGAACGAGGCTGCCGCAGTTTTTTATCTGCGGCAGCCTCGTTGTTTTTACGCAATATCGTACTGACTTTTATAGATTTCGTAATAGAAGCCCTTTTTCTCCAGCAGGTCGCGGTGCTTGCCCTGCTCGACGATGCGGCCGTCGCGCAGGACCAGAATGAGGTCGGCGTCGACGATCGTGGACAGGCGGTGGGCGATGATGAAGCACGTCCTGCCGCGCATAAGGCGGTCCATGGCCTTCTGGATGAGAAGCTCCGTGCGCGTGTCGACGTTGGACGTCGCCTCGTCGAGGATCAGCAGCTCCCGCTGCGCGAGAAGCGCGCGCGCGATGGTCAGCAGCTGCTTCTGGCCGGAGGAGATGGACGAGGTATCGCTGCCGATGACCGTATCGTAGCCCTGTGGAAGCGTGCGGATAAAGTGGTCACAGTACGCCTCGTCGCAGGCGCGGATGATCTCCTCGCGCGTCGCGTCCGGCTTGCCGAAGGCCACGTTTTCGGCAATCGTGCCGCCGAAGAGCCACGTGTCCTGCAGGACCATGCCGAAGCGGTCGCGCGTGGAAGCGCGGGAATAGTCCGCGATGTCGCGCCCGCTCAGCAGAATACTGCCGGAATCGACGTCATAGAAGCGCATGAGCAGATTTACAATTGTTGTCTTGCCCGCGCCGGTCGGGCCGACGATGGCAACGTGCTGGCCCTTTTCCACGTGCAGGTTCAGATCCTGAATGAGCTCGGTGTCCGGCTCGTAGGAGAAGTCCACGTGGCGGAACTCTACGCTGCCGTCTCCGCCTGCGGGAAGCTCCTGTTCGATCGGCGCTTCCTCCGGCAGTTCCAGCAGGTCGACAACGCGCTTTGCAGCTGCCTTGGCCTGCTGCAGCGTGCTCAGGCCATTGGAGATCTGCTCAAGCGGCTCGGAAAACTGCCGCGCGAACAGCACCAGCGTCACGATCACGCCCACCGGAACGCCCTGCCGCACGATGAGCCAGCCGCCCAGCAGGTTGATGGCGATATACGCCAGCGAATTGGACGCGGCAATGACCGGCTGGACGATGGCGGAGAGATAGGTTGCCTTCGCCTCGGAGACGCGGCGCGCATCGTTGATCTGCGCGTGGCGCTCGGCGCAGTGCTCCTCGAGGTTATAGGCCTTTGTCGTCGCGTAGTTCGTGTAGGCTTCCTCCACAACGGAATACAGCTCGCCGGACTGCTTGAACATCTGATGGAAATACGTTTCCGAGCGGCCCGCGATCTTGGCCGACAGCCAGATGGAGACCGGCATGAACGCGATCACGGCCAGCGAAAGCTGCCAGTTCTGCAAAAACATCACGACCGCGATGGCCAGGATCTGCAAAAAGCCGCCTGTAATGGTGTCGAGGACGGTATGCAGGGAGCCGCCGATCCGGGACACGTCCTCCGTCATGCGCGAGAGAATATCGCCGACGGGCGTGTGATCGACAAAGCTGACGGGCAGGCGCTGGATTTTGTCGGAGATCTGGATGCGCAGATTGCAGGTAAAATACCGGCTGACGGCGCGGTTGAGCAGCTGCATTTTGCCGTAGCTGATGGCGGCGCGCAGGAGATACACACCGGCCAGCGCCAGAAGCCCCGGCGCGAGCTGCGCCAGCACGGACGCGCCCGTCTCCGGCGCGTCAAAATAGTCAATTAAGATCTGCACCAGCGCGCCCATCTGCGTTGGGATGATCAGCGCACACACAACGAGCGCCAGACTCATGACGACGCCGAGCGCAAGCTGCCAGCGGATGGCCTTCGCGCCCTTCAGCAGCTGGATGAGCGCGTCGGCGGAAACGTGGGTTCTCTGTTCCTGCTTCACTTCGCGTCACCTCCGGTCTGTGAGGCATAGATCTCCTGATAGATCCTGCAGCGGGACAAAAGCTCCGCATGAACGCCGTGGTCGACCAGCCGCCCGCGATCCATGACGAAGATGTGATCCGCGTTCATGGCCGAGGTGATGCGCTGGGTGATGACGATCTGGGTCTTGCCCTGAATTTTCTCGTTGAGGCTCCGCCGCAGATTCGCCTCCGTCAAAAAGTCGAGCGCGGAGAAGCTGTCGTCAAAGACATAGATCGGCGCGTCCTTCAAAATGGCGCGCGCGATGCACAGGCGCTGCTTCTGGCCGCCGGAGAGGTTCTTGCCGGACTGCTGGAGCGGATGCTCCAGATGCTCGGGCAGGGAATTGAGGAAAGGCGTGAGCTGTGCGATATCGGCGGCTTCGAGAATGTCCGCTTCCTCCGCACCGGGACGGCCCATCTCGATGTTGTGCCGGATGGTGCCGGAATACACGGCGGTCTTTTGCAGGACACAGCTGATGTTCTTCCGGATCACGCCCCGGTCGATCTGCGAAGCGCTGACGCCGTCGAAGAGGATCTGTCCTTCGGTCGGCAGACGGAAGGACAGCAGCAGCTGCACGAGCGTACTTTTGCCGCTGCCCGTGCCGCCGATGACGGCGATCTTCTGCCCCGGCAGAATGTGCATACTGACATTCTGCACGGCGGCCTCCGACGCGCCCTCATAGCGGAAGGTCACATGGTCGAGGGCGATTTCGCCCCTGAACGTGTGCTCCGCGCCTTTGGCTGTCTCCTGCATCCCTGCAGCGTGGAAAATTTCGCCGATGCGGTCCGCCGCGACCTTGGCGTGCGGCAGCATGACCATCGCGAAGCCGCCCATCAGAACGCCGTTGGCGACAAGCGCCAGATACTGGATGATGGCAAAGATATCGCCGCCGGAGATGGCGTGGCTGCCTGTCTCCATACGCCAGCCGCCGAGCCATATGATCGCCACGCCCGCAAGATTCACGAGCAGCACGGCTGCCGGACTCAGAAGTCCCATCTGCACGTTGGCGTTGATGATGTTCTCGGCCATGACGTGCGTCGCGTCGGCGATCTTCTGCTGCAGGCTTGCTTCCTTATTAAATGCGCGGATGACGCGGATGCCGTGCAGGCGCTCGCGCATGACGTCGTTCTGAATGTCGATGTACTTGTCGGACGTTTCGTGCAGGGGGCCAATCCGTTTGCTGATGGGCCGGACGATCAGAAAGATCGCCGGGACGAACAGCAGCAGGATCAGGCTCATCATCACGTCCTTGCGCAGCGCCAGAATGACGCCGCCGAAAAACAGCACCGGGATCGTAATGAGACTGCCGGAGATCATCGACGCGACCCAGGAGACCGTTCCGATATCGTAGGTCGACCGGGACAGGAGCGCGGCAGCGCCGATGGCGTTGAATTCCTCGAACGTCATATTGTTGACGAGGGAAAACACGTCCGTGCGCAGGTCGGCGTTGAAGCCCGCGACCACATCGCAGCTGATCTTCCTCCCGGCCAGAAGCGCGGCAAGGCCAGCCGCCGCAACGGCCAGCATCCACGCGCAGCAGCGCACGATATACGCAAAGTCCGACTGCCGGACGCCGTTATTCAAAATGTCGTTCATGATCGTCGGCAGCAGCAGATCGCACACCGTCGCCGCCGCGACCAGCAGCATCGCCAGCGCAATGCGCCTGCGGTACGGCTTCAGATAAGGCAGGATATCCTTCATGAATGGCTCTCATTCCTCTCTGTAGTTCATTTCCCGGAAGACAGTCTAGATTTTCATTATAGCATGGCAAACAAGCGTTCGCAAGTGTCTTTTTTATTTTAAAGAGCCGAAGCGTTCCTGCTTTCCATGATCTTCGATCTCCGCATTCTTTCGTTATTATCGTATCTATATTCATTATTGTCGAAATATCAGCTTGCATTGCAGTCCGGACGATGGTATGATGGCAGTGCTGAAACGGACAGCGGACTGTGCGGACGCTTGCAGACCTTGTTCGTTCCAATTCCTCGTCATCCTTTCTGACATTTCTGACATCTCCCTTCTGCATCCGCGCCGCACAGCTGCAAGACCCCGCCGGGCACTGCCGCCCGGCGGGGTCCTGTGCGTTCGACCATGCGGAAAAGCGCCGCTTTTTGTTTGAAATAGCGAAACACTCTATTGCAATCGCGTCCGGCTGCTGGTATAATGCAAGCAGAAAGGAAGCCTTTCGGCTTTGTTTTCCCGAACGTTGTTTTCTTTGGAGGATAACCATGCGATATAAGAAATTATTTGCCCTTCTGCTGGCGCTGGCGCTTGTATGCGGAAGCCTGTCCGGCTGCGCGTCTGAGCGGCAGACGGCCCCGGCAGAGCCGACCGTTCCGTTCACCGACTCGCTTGGCCGAACCGTCGACATCCCTGAAACGCTCACGCGCGTGGCCCCGAGCGGTACGGTCGCGTCGATGTTTCTGGCGACCATCGCGCCCGAATATATGGCGACCATCAACGCAACGCCGTCTTCCAGCCAGTACAAATATCTCGACCCGCGCCTGATCGATCTGCCGACGACCGGCCAGATGTACGGCAGCAAGTCGACGCTGAATCTGGAATCCATTCTGACCTCCGGCGCGCAGGTCGTGATTGATCTGGGCGACAAAAAGGACAACATGGCCGCCGATCTGGACGCGCTGCAAAGGCAGATCGGGATGCCCGTGATCTTCATAGAGGCAGATCTTCCGCATATGGCCGAGGCATACCGGACGCTCGGAAAAATCCTGAGCGGCAAGGAGGCGCGCGGCGAAGAACTGGCGGCGTTCGTCGACGAGACTGTCTCGCTGGCGGAGGAAAACGCCGCGAAAATTCAGGATTCCGAGCGCATTTCCGTCCTGTACACCTCCGGCTCGTCCGGCCTCAATACAAACGCGAAAGGCTCCATTCAGGCGCAGGTACTCGACCTCATGGGCATTGAAAACGCCGCTGTGGTCGAAGACGTCAGCAATAAGGGCGGCGGCAATCCCATCAATCTTGAACAGCTTTACCGCTTTGACCCGGACGTGATTTTATTTACAGCAGACAGCACTTACTCGACTGCGGCAGACGACGAGGCGTGGCAGCCGCTGCGCGCGATCGAAGCCGGACGGTATTACGAGATTCCATCCATGCCCTACAACTGGCTTTCCAATCCCCCGAGTCTTAATATGCTGCTGGGCGTATGGTGGCTGGGAAATCTTCTGTATCCGCAGTATTATGCCTATGATATGGTAGAAAAGACACAGGAAATGTTCAGGCTGCTCTGGAATTACGACTTAACTGCGGAGGACGCGCGGGCCATGCTCGCCAATTCCACGCTGAAGGGAGCGTCATGAAACGGCTTCTGACACGGGGCGCGCTGCTGCTCCTGCTGTGCGCGCTGCCGGCCGCTTCCGGCTTCGCGGATGTCAAGGCCGAGGCGGTCTGCCAGCAGGACGTTCTGTTCTGCACGGATGAGGGACTGATGACCGGAACCGGCAGAAATACCTTCTCTCCGGACAGGCCCATGACCCGCGCCATGCTCGTGACTGTCCTCTGGCGTATGGCGGGAAGCCCCGAAGTGACTGAGAAGGCCGCGTTCACCGACGTTGCCTCCGGCAGCTATTATGAAGCAGCCGTCGCCTGGGCCGCCAAGAACGAGATCGCCAGCGGCACGTCCGCCACGACCTTTGAGCCGAACAAGGCCGTCACCCGTGAGCAGCTTGCGAAGTTCCTGTTCAACTACGCCGTCTATCAGGGCATGGACGCCGTGACGCTCTCCGAGAACCTCATCAGCTTTGAGGATCACGCCTGCGTCAGCGGCTACGCCGTTTCCGCCATGCAGTGGGCTGTCGGCCAGGGCCTCATCAACGGCACCGACGGCAAGCTCCTGCCAACCGGCACCGCCACCCGCTGCCAGTTTGCAGCCATCCTGAACCGCTTCACCGCTTCGCAGAGCGAAAAGGCATAAGCATACATCTTTCCTGTCTCCCGGCCGTTTGGCCGGGAGACAATTTTTCTGCGGTTTTCCTTGAAAAGCGGTAAAAAAACGAATATAGTTGATAGGGATAGGACGCACACAAGGCTTCCCCTTGGATGCCGCCATACCATTTTCCGGCGATTTGAACCTGAGGTATTATGATATGAAAATTCTGATCATTGAAGACGAGATCCTGCTTGCGGACTCTCTCCGGGCCATGCTGGAGGGGAAGGGATTTTCCGTCGAGGCGGTGCATGACGGCGAGACGGGGGCGGAATATGCCGAGACGGGCGTATATGATCTGCTCATTCTCGACGTGATGATGCCGGGCATGGACGGCTATCAGGTCGCGCGGCAGGTGCGCGCGAAGCGTTGCGGAACGCCGATTTTGATGCTGACGGCAAAATCATCGCTTGAGGACCGCATCGAGGGGCTGAACGCGGGCGCGGATTATTATCTCACGAAGCCCTTTGACGCGCGGGAGCTGCTGGCCTGCGTCGGTGCGCTGCTCCGGCGGCAGGGCGCGGAGGTCAACGCGCTCTCGTTCGGCAACACGACGCTCGATCTGGCGTCCGGGACACTGATCTGCGGGCAGCGGCAGCTGCGGCTGTCCGCGCGGGAATTCGACGTGATGCGGTATCTTTTGCAGACAAAGGGGCAGAATGTGTCCAAGGAGGCCATTTTGTCCAAGGTCTGGGGCTTTGATTCCAACGCGGTAGAAAACCATGTGGAGGTCTACGTCGGCTTCCTGCGCAAAAAGCTTGCGGCCATCGGCTCGAACGTGCGCATTGAGGCCGTGCGGCGGCTGGGCTATCATCTGGAGGTGGGCGAGGTATGCTGAAAAAGCTGCGTCTGAAGATCATTCTCGCGATCGTGCTGGTCTCCGCCGTGATGCTCGGCGCGATCCTCGGCCTTTTCTATACGCTGACGAAGCAGAATCTGCGCACGCAGTCCATCAGTATGATGCAGGCGATCGCAGCCGATCCCTTCGCGCCTGTCCAGCCGGAGCGCGAACCGCAGCAGGTGCGCCTGCCGTATTTCGTGCTGCAGACCGACGCGTTCGGCAATCTGGTCGCCATCGGCTCAAGCGATTACGATCTGACCGACCGGACGTTTTTGCGGATGGTTGCCGCCGCGGCGCAGGCCTCACGGGACGCCATCGGCGAGATCCCGGAATACAGCCTGCGCTACTGCCGCGTGACCGGCAGCGTGATCTTTGCAGACATTTCCAGTGAGCAGCAGACGCTGCGCACAATTTTGAAAAACGGCGCGCTGCTCGGCGCGCTTGGCCTGCTCGCGTTTTTCGGCCTTGCGGTGCTGCTGGCGCGCAGTGCGGTCCGGCCAGTGGAGGAAGCGTGGCGGCAGCAGAAGCAGTTTGTCGCCGACGCGTCGCACGAGCTGAAAACGCCGCTGACCGTCATTCTGACAAACACGGAGCTGCTGCAAAGCCCGGATTATGACACAGCGCAGAAGCAGACCTTCCTTTCCGGCATCGACGCCATGGCGAAGCAGATGCGCGCGCTGGTCGAGCGGCTTCTGGAGCTGGCACGGGCCGAGAATGAACAGGCGGCGCGTGCATTCACGCCATGCGATCTCAGTCAGATCACTGAGAGCAGCGCGCTGCTGTTCGAGGCCGCGCTGTTTGAACGTGGTCTGACACTGCAGACGGAATTGGAGCCGGACATCACCGTCAGCGGCGATGAACGCCAGCTCAGCCAGCTCGTGGAGATCTATCTCGACAACGCCCGGAAGTACGCCTCCGGCGGCACGGTCGCCGTCCGCCTGTCCCGCTGCGGGAAGAACCGCTGCCGCCTGTCCGTCTCAAACGAGGGCGAGGCGCTTTCCCCGCAGGCGCTGCGGCAGATCTTCGACCGCTTTTCCCGCGCAGACGCCGCGCGGACGCGCGACGGCAGCTTTGGCCTTGGCCTTTCCATCGCGCAGGCCATCGCGCAGACGCACGGCGGCAGCGTCTGGGCAGAGAGCGACGGCGGCGTCAACACCTTCTTTGCCGAGCTGCCGGTGCTGTCCGGGCATGAAAAGCGCCAAGAGACGGCAAAAAAGGGTATATGATTTTATGCAGAGCGCCAGTACGCCTCCGGTTGCAAAACGGCGGAAAAGGTGATATATTAGAAATGATATAAATTAGAAGGCGGTACAGCTATGAACACACAGCATTTGCAGTATATCATCGAGATCGAACGCACCCGGTCGATCTCGCAGGCAGCGGAGAACCTGTTTATCGGCCAGCCGAATCTCAGCCGCATCCTGCACGATGTGGAGCAGATGCTGGGCTTCCGCATTTTTGAGCGCTCCACGCGCGGCGTCCGGCCCACGACGCGCGGCACGATCTTTCTGCAGCACGCAAAGTCCATCCTGCGCGAGACGGAGGCCATTGAGGCCCTCGGTCCCAAGCGGGCCGTGGCGAACCGGCTGCGCGTGTGCATCCCGCGCTCGGCGGCCATGCTGGATCTGACGGCGCAGTATCTGGCCGGACTGCCGCAGGCAGAGCCGGTCGACGCGGTCATCCGCGAATGCCACGCGCGCACGGCGCTCGAAACGCTTGCAAGCGGCGAGACGGAGATCGGCGTGATCCGCTTCCGCTCGGAATACCGCGATTATTTTGACGAGCAGACCAGCGCCCGCGGCCTGAGCTTCGAGCTTTTGAGCAAATACCACTACCTCGTCACCATGAACCAGTCACATCCGCTTGCCGGGCGCAGCTCCGTTCTGCGCACGGAGCTTGACGGGCTGCCGGAGATCGTTCACGGGGACGTGTTCCGCGTACAGGGCAAGCCGGAGGAGCCGGTGCGGCGGAAGATCTACTGCGTCGACCGTCTGGCGCAGATGACGCTCCTCGAAACAATTCCGAATTCCTATATGCTGGCCCCCGCCATCCCGGAGCACTGCATCCAGCGCTGGAATCTTGTCCAGCTCCCGTGCAGCGACAACCAGAGTTTGTATCTCAACGCGCTGGTATATCATAAGCAATATGCAATGAGCGAGATCGAGGCCGGATTCGTGCAGTTTGTGCGGGAACATAAGGCATTTGTCTGATACTTCCCACAGGAACGGAATTGAACCAACATATCAAAAAGAATATATCTTTGCATAAAAAAGCATTGGTGCTTCCAGCATAATACCGATATAATTTTATCGCAATAACCGATAAAATTATATCGGTATATTTTGTTCGATTCAAATCTGAAATTGGGGGTTTTTGTGTATGAGCAAGATCACTGTTATCGGCGCGGGAAGCGTCGGCTCCACGATTGCGAACGACCTGATGATCCAGGGCACCGCATCTGAGATCGTCCTGATCGACGTCAATAAGCAGAAGGCCTTTGGCGAGGCCATGGATATCTATCAGGGCGCGCCGTTCTGTTCTCCGACGATCGTCCGCTCCGGCGACTATGACGCGGCCTCCGGCTCCGACATTGTCATCATCACCTCGGGTCTTCCCCGCAAGGCCGGACAGAGCCGACTGGAGCTGGCGCAGGCCAACGTCAACATCATCAAGGACATTGCCCCGCAGATCACAGCTGCCGCGCCGGACGCCATCTATATTATCGTATCGAACCCGGTCGACGTGCTGACGTATGTGTTCCACAAAATTTCCGGCGTTCCCGAGAGCCACATCATCGGCTCCGGCACCATCCTCGACACCAGCCGCCTGCAGTCGACGCTTGCAAAGCGCTTCTGCATCAGCCCGAAGAATGTCCACGCGCACGTCTACGGCGAGCACGGCGATTCCTCCTTCGTGCCCTGGAGCCTTGTGCACATCGCGAACAACCATATTGATTCCTATAAGGAGCATTCCCCCGACTGTGACCGCATCAAGTGGAACCAGGATTACGAGGAGATCGAGCAGTTCGTCAAGACCTCCGGCGCGCAGGTCATCAAGAACAAGGGCGCAACGTTCTATGCCGTCGCCATGTCGGTCTGCCACCTGTGCAAGTGCGTGCAGAGCACGGCCGGAACGGCTGTGACCGTCTCTACCATGATGCACGGCGAATACGGCGTGTCCGATGTCTGCCTGTCCACGCTCGCGCTGGTCGACAATCAGGGCGTGCGCGGCAAGATCCTCAACCAGCTGACCGACGGCGAGATCGACAAGCTCCGCGCCAGCGCGGAAAAGCTGAAGGAAGTCATCCGTCAGGTCGAGATTTGATATAAAAAAGGAGAAAAAACAATGGAATATCGCGTCGAACACGATTCCATGGGTGAGGTTCGCGTCCCGGCGGACAAATACTGGGGCGCACAGACCGAGCGCAGCCACAACAACTTCCCGATCGGCGTCGGCATTGAGACGATGCCCGCCGAGATCATCCATGCCTTCGGCATTCTCAAAAAGGCTGCTGCGCGCGCCAACCGCGCCCTGCGTCCTGAGAAAATGACCGAAGAAAAGCTTGCCGCCATCGAGCAGGCGGCGGACGAGGTCATTTCCGGCCAGCTTCTGGACAATTTCCCGCTCGTCGTCTGGCAGACCGGCTCCGGCACACAGTCGAACATGAACAGCAACGAGGTTATTGCCAACCGCGGCAATGAAATTGCGGGCAAAAAGCTGCTGCACCCGAACGACGATATCAATATGTCCCAGTCGTCCAACGACACATTCCCGACGGCCATGCATATCGCGGCGGTCTGCGCGCTTGAGGACAAGGTCATCCCCGCCATCGACACGCTGGTAACAACGTTCCGCCGTCTGGAGGCGGAAAACGCCGGCGTCGTCAAATCCGGCCGGACGCATCTGCAGGACGCCACCCCCATCTCCTTCCCGCAGGAGATCTCCGGCTGGAGATCGAGCCTGGAACGGGATCGGGAGCTGCTGCTCCTGGCCGTGAAGCCGCTCAAAGAGCTGGCGCTCGGCGGCACCGCCGTCGGCACGGGCCTCAACACGCCGAAGGGCTTTGACACAGCGGTCGCCGCTGAAATTGCAAAGCTCACCGGCAAGGACTTCAAAACGGCAGAGAACAAATTCCACGCACTGACCAGCAAGGACGAGATCGTCTTCGCGCACGGCGCACTCAAGGCGCTGGCCGCCGATATGATGAAAATTGCGAACGACGTGCGCTGGCTGGCCTCCGGCCCGCGGGACGGCCTCGGCGAAATTTTCATCCCCGAAAACGAGCCCGGCTCGTCCATCATGCCCGGCAAGGTCAACCCAACCCAGTGCGAGGCCGTTACGATGGTCGCCGTGCAGGTCATGGGCAACGATGTGGCCGTGTCCATGGCCGCGTCGCAGGGCAATTTCGAGCTGAACGTGTTCATGCCGGTCTGCATCTATAATTTCCTGCAGTCGGCACGTCTGCTGGCCGAGTCCATCGTGTCGTTCAACGACCGCTGCGCCTGCGGCATCCGCGCGAACCGCGAGAAGATGGAGCACAATCTGCACAACTCCCTCATGCTCGTCACGGCGCTGAACCCGTACATCGGCTATGAAAACGCGGCGAAGACGGCTAAAAAAGCCTACAAGGAAAACATCTCCCTCAAGGAAGCCTGCGTGAGCCTCGGCTTTTTGACGGCGGAGCGCTTCGACGAGGTGTTCCACCCGGAGAACATGATCTGACGGGAGGACACGCAATGAATTACAGCTATTTCCCCGGCTGCACGCTCAGGACAAAGGGCGCGCAGCTGGACAGAGCCGGACGGCACGCAGCGGAGAAGCTCGGCTTTTCGCTGTGCGAGATCCCGGAGTGGCAGTGCTGCGGCGCGGTGTATCCGCAGGCAAACGATGAAATTGCCACACGGCTTTCCTCCGTCCGGGCGCTCATGGCCGCGCGTGACGCGGGTCAGCCGCTGGTGTCCCTCTGTTCTGCCTGTCATCACGTTTTGAAGCGCGTGAACGGCGATATGCAGCACAATGAGGACATCCGCGTCAAGGTCAACAATTACTTAAAGCCGGAAACGCCCTACGAGGGTGAGACAAAGGTTCTGCACTATCTCGAAGTCCTGCGCGACGAGATCGGCTGGGATGCAGTCAAGGCGGCTGTCGTAAAGCCGCTTACAGGCAGAAAGATCGGCGCGTATTACGGCTGTATGCTCCTGCGGCCCAGCCGCGAGATGCAGTTTGACGACCCGGAGAACCCGAAAATGCTGGAGGACTTCATCCGGGCCATCGGCGCGGAGCCTGTTCTTTACGCACAGCGCAACGAATGCTGCGGCGGCTATATGGCGGTCGAGAACAGGTCCTACGCCGCAAAGCAGGCACAGAAGATCATGGACAACGCAAAGGCGCAGGGCGCGGAGCTTCTGATCACGGCCTGTCCCCTGTGCAGCTACAATCTGCTGCACAACACGGACGGCGCGCTGCCTGTCGTTTATTTCACGGAGCTTCTGGCCGAAGCGCTTGGCTGCGGGGAGGAGGACGCATGAACAACCAGAACATGATCGAAACCGTCACCCGCATTTCCGGCGTAAACCCCAGAAAGTGTATGCGCTGCGGCAAATGCTCGGCGAGCTGTCCGGCGTATGACGAGATGGAATACCATCCGCATCAGTTTGTCTCCATGGTCGAAAACGGCCGGATCGAGGAGCTGCTTTCCTCGAAGGGCATCTACACCTGCCTGAGCTGCTTTGCCTGCGTCGAGCGCTGTCCCCGAAACGTGGAGCCGGCGAAGCTCATCGAGGCTGTGCGCAATGCCGTGCAGCGTCAGCAGGGCATGGATCACCTGAAGCCTGAACGCATCCCGGAGATTCTTGACGAGGAGCTGCCGCAGCAGGCGATTGCCGCGGCGTTCCGCAAATATAAAAAGTAAGGAGGGAACGCAATGCAGAGAATCGGCGTATTCGTATGCTGGTGCGGCAGCAACATTGCCGCGACCGTCGACGTGGAACGCGTCTCGCAGGCTCTTTCAAAGGAACCCGGCGTTGTTTTCTCCACAAATTATCAGTATATGTGTTCCCAGACCGGGCAGCAGATGATTCAGGACAAGATCCATGAATACGGTCTGACCGGCGTGGTCATCTGTTCCTGTTCGCCCAGAATGCACGAGCAGACGTTCCGCAAGACCTGCGAAAAGGCGGGGCTGAACCCCTATATGGTCGAGATCGCGAACATCCGTGAGCAGTGCTCCTGGATCCACAAGGACAAGGAAGCGGGCACGGAAAAGGCCATCATTCTGGGCCGCGCCGCCATCGCCAAGGTACATCTGAACGCGCCGCTGACCGCGGGCAGCAGCCCGGTCACCAAGCGCGCGCTCGTCATTGGCGGCGGCATCGCGGGCATCCAGACGGCGCTGGACATTGCCGAGGCTGGCTTTGAGGTCGATATCGTCGAAAAGCAGCCGACCATCGGCGGCAAGATGACCCAGATCGACAAGACGTTCCCGACGCTCGACTGCGCGGCGTGCATCCTGACACCGAAAATGGTTGACTGTGCGCAGAACGAAAAAATCCACATCTATTCCTATTCCGAGGTCGAATCCGTCGGCGGCTTCGTCGGCAATTTCCATGTAAAGATCCGCCGCAAGGCGCGTTTCGTCAAGGAGGACGTCTGCACCGGCTGCGGACTGTGTACGGAAAAGTGTCCGCAGAAGAAGGTCCCGAACGAGTTTAACCTCGGCATGGACAATCGCCGCGCGATCTATATCCCGTTTGCGCAGGCCGTGCCGAAGGTCGCGACCATCGACCCCAACTACTGCAATATGCTCAAAAACGGCAAGTGCGGCGTGTGCGCGAAGGTCTGCTCCGCCGGAGCGATCGACTACAAGCAGACCGACACGTTTATTGAGCAGGAATACGGCGCCATCGTCGCCGCGACGGGCTTCAACCCCATCGATCTTTCCAAATTCGACGAATTTGCCTACAGCCAGAGTCCGGACGTGGTGTCCAGCCTCGAGTTTGAGCGCCTGATGAACGCTGCCGGCCCCACGAACGGCACGCTCCTGCGCCCGTCCGACGGGACGCACCCGAAGACCATTGTCTTTGTGCAGTGCGTCGGCTCCCGCTGCGACGGTGCGGAGAAGGGCAAGCCCTACTGCTCCAAGATCTGCTGTATGTACACGGCGAAGCACGCCATGCTCTGCCGCGAAAAATACCCGGATACAGATGTGTATGTGTTCTACATCGACGTGCGCACCCCCGGCAAGAACTTTGACGAGTTCTACCGCAGAGCCGTCGAGCAGTACGGCGTGCATTACATCAAGGGCATGGTCGGCAAGGTCACGCCCGAAAACGGCAAGCTGAAGGTGCAGGCATCCGATCTGCTGGACAACCGGCAGCTGCATATTGACGCCGACATGGTCGTGCTGGCTGCCGCCATCGAGCCGGATAAGTCCGCGCGGCCGCTGGCCACGATGCTGACCGCCTCCATGGACACGAACGACTTCTTCACCGAGGCCCACCCGAAGCTCCGCCCGGTCGAAAGCCCGACGGCAGGCGTGTTCCTGTCCGGTATGTGCCAGGGGCCGAAGGATATCCCGGAGACGGTCGCACAGGCGTCCGCCGCTGCGGCGAAGGTCATCGGCCTTCTGTGCAAGGACTCGCTGACGTGCAACCCGTGCGTGGCGCAGCCGGACGAGATGATGTGCAATGGCTGCTCCAACTGCGAAAAGGTCTGCCCGTATGGCGCGATCACGTACATTGACAAGGAATTCAGAGGCCCGAACCGCACGACGCTCGTGCGGCGCGTGGCGCAGGTCAACCCGGCGGTCTGTCAGGGCTGCGGCGCGTGCACCGTCGCGTGTATGTCCGGCGCGATGGATCTCAAGGGCTTCTCCAACCGTCAAATCATTGCGGAGGTGGATGCGATATGCAGGTAAACGGCTCCTGGACGCCCACGATCGTGGCGTTCTGCTGCAACTGGTGCTCCTACGCGGGCGCCGATCTCTCCGGCACGAACCGGCTGAGCTACCCGGCCAATGTGAAGATCATCCGCATTCCGTGCTCCTGCCGGTTAAACCCGATGTTTATTCTCCGCGCGTTCCAGCGCGGGGCCGACGGCGTGATCCTCTGCGGCTGCCATCCCGGCGACTGCCACTACACGACCGGCAACTATTACGCCCGGCGGCGCATGACGCTCCTGTTCTCCATGCTGGACTTCCTCGGCATCGAGCGTGAGCGCACGCGCGTGGAATGGGTCTCGGCGGCAGAGGGCGCGAAGTTCGCCAAAACCATGAACGAATTCGCCGAGACGATCACGAAGCTCGGCGAGAACCGCAGACTGGAGGATCTGAGATGCAAAGAGTAAAGGAAAAAGCGATCCAGCTGCTGCAAGATCAGATTGTTGACCGCGTCATCGGCTGGCGCGCGGGCGAATTCTTCTATGATCTGACGCCATCCGTATTCACGAGCGTGGAAGATATCGAGAAAAATTTCGTCTGGAGCGTCTTCTCCGGCGCGAATCTGTCCAAATATCTCATCGCGGAATCCCGCAAGGGCGGCAAGGCCGCCGCGTTCCTGAAGCCCTGCGACAGCTATTCGTTCGTCCAGCTTTTAAAGGAGCACCGCATCCTGCGCGAGAGCGTCCACGCCGTCGGCGTACAGTGCGGCGGGATGTGCGACATGGAGGCTATCAAGGAGCAGGGCCTTGCCGGTGTCACAGCAGTGACGGAGGATGGCGAAGCTCTTTGCGTTTCCACGATCTACGGCGAGGAAACGATCAAAAAGGCCGATGCGCTGCTGCTCAAGTGCAAGACCTGCAAGAGCAAAAAGATCGTCTGCTATGACGAGCTGCTTGGCGAACAGGGCGAGGAAAACGTGGACTGCGGCCGGTTCGACGAGGTTCAAAAGCTCGAAGCCATGACAGCCGAGGAGCGCTACGCGTTCTGGCGCGGCGAGCTGTCGCGCTGCATCCGTTGCAACGCCTGCCGCAACGTCTGTCCCGCCTGCTCGTGCGAAAAGTGCGTGTTCGACAACCACGATTCCGGCTTTGAGAACAAGGCCATTGCCGATTCGTTTGAGGAGAACATGTTCCATATCATCCGTGCCTTCCACGTCGTCTCCCGCTGCACCGACTGCGGCGAATGCTCCCGCGTCTGTCCACAGCATATCCCGCTGCATTTGCTCAACCGCAAGTTCATCAAGGACATCAACGAGCTTTACGGCGACTATCAGGCCGGAGCCGATTTTGACTCCCGCCCGCCGCTCATGGATTTCCGCAAGGACGACTGTGAGCCGTCCGTCGTCTATGAAAGAGGAGGTGCGCAATGAAACAGCTTCCCCTCTCTAAGCTTCAAAGCCTGTTTGCCGCCGTGTCGGCAGCACAGAAGCTCTATATTCCGGCAGACGATGCCGCCGGTCAGGCCAGCTTCACCGTCTGGCAGGAGGGCCTGACGCTCACGAAAAAGCTCAACACCGTCCGCTCGGCCAAGGATCTGTTTTTCCCGCAGGTGGAAAACCTCGTCGGCTTCCGCGTGACGGGCAAGCAGCTTGATCTGGTCGAAACGCGTGACCCGGCAGAGCCGTTCGTCCTGTTCGGCGTGCGCGCGTGCGACGCAAGAAGCTTTGAAATTCTCGACCGCGTCTTCCTTTCCGAACCGCAGGACACCTATTACGCCGCCCGCCGCGCACACGGCACTGTCGTGACGCTGGCCTGCACCCGCCCCGAGGAAACGTGCTTCTGTCCGGCCTTCGGCATCGATCCTGCGGCCCCGCAGGGCGATATCAGCTGCTGGATCGAGGACGAAACGCTCTTCTGGCAGGCCAACACGGAAAAGGGCGCGGCGCTGACCGCGAACCTTCCCATGCTGGAGGATACGGACGGTGCGGCAGTCGCAGCCCAGCAGGAAAAAACGCGCGCGCTTCTCAAAAAGCTCCCGCTGGCCGGGCTCGATCTGTCCGCCGTGGGCGCAGGCAAAACGAAGGAACTCTTCGACCGCCCGGAATGGAAGCAGCTGTCCGAAAGCTGCCTTGGCTGCGGCACGTGCACCTTCGTCTGCCCGACGTGCCAGTGCTATGATATCAAGGAATTCGACTCCGGCAGGCTCGTCCGCCGCTTCCGCTGCTGGGACAGCTGTATGTACTCGGATTTCACGAAGATGTCCGCCGGTCAGCCGCGCCCGACGCAGCTCGAGCGCTTCCGGCAGCGCTTTATGCACAAGCTGGTCTATTTCCCGGATAATAACGACGGGTGCTTCGGCTGCGTCGGCTGCGGCCGCTGCCTTGCCAAGTGCCCCATCCATATGAACATCGTCAAAGTCATCAAAACACTTGGGGAGGAACACGCATGAGAAACGATCCGCTGATCCCCAATATCGCCGTCGTCACGGATATCCGCGTCGACACGCCGGATGTCAAGACCTTCCGCGTCGTCGGCCTTGACGGCAAAAAGCCCTTCGTCCATATCCCCGGCCAGTGCGCCATGCTCTCCGTGCCGGGCGTCGGCGAAGCGCTGTTCTCCATCACGTCCAGTCCCACGCTGGAGGACTATGTGGAGTTTTCCATTAAAAAATGCGGCTGCGTAACCGAATGGCTCCACGCCATGGAGCCCGGTCAGCAGATCACCGTCCGCGGCCCCTACGGCAACGGCTTCCCGGTCGACACCGCGTTCGCAGGTAAGGATCTGCTGTTTATCGCGGGCGGCATCGGTCTGGCCCCGCTGCATTCCGTTATCAACTACTGCCGCCACTACCGTGACCGCTACGGCAAGATCGACATTGTCTACGGCTCCCGCTCGAAGGACGATCTGGTCGACTACCCGGAGATCGAGAATGTCTGGTGCAAGGAAGACGGCATCAACGTCCATCTGACCATCGACCGCGAGCAGCCGGACTGGGACGGCCACGTCGGCTTCGTGCCGAACTACGTCAAGGAGCTCGGCTTCACAACCGACAAGACCGTCGTGATGTGCGGCCCTCCCATCATGATCAAGTTTACCCTTGCGGGCCTCATGGAACTCGGCTTTGCCCGCGAACAGGTCTATACCACGATGGAACTCAAGATGAAATGCGGCCTCGGCAAATGCGGCCGCTGCAACATCGGCGACAAATACGTCTGCAAGGACGGCCCGGTGTTCCGCTTCGATCAGCTCGATGAGCTGCCGAATGAGTATTAAAGGAGAACAGGTATGGAAAATATGGTGACGGTTTTCCTGTTCGGCAAGAAATATGAGGTGCCGGACAGTCTGACCATCATGGAAGCGATGGAATATTCCGGCTATCAGCTCGTGCGCGGCTGCGGCTGCCGCAACGGCTTCTGCGGCGCGTGCGCGACGATCTACCGCATCGCGGGCGACCGCGAATTAAAGGCCTGTCTGGCCTGCTCGACGCGCGTGGAGAACAATATGTATGTCGCGACGCTTCCGTTCTTCCCACTGGTCAAGGAAGTCTACGACATGGAAAAGCTGAAGCCCACACAGACGGTCATGATGCAGCTGTACCCCGAGATCTATGCCTGCGTCGGCTGCAACGCCTGCACAAAGGCGTGCACGCAGGGTCTGAACGTCATGCAGTACATTGCCTATGCCCAGCGCGGCGAATTTGACAAGTGCGCCGAGGAATCCTTCGACTGCGTCATGTGCGGCGTGTGCTCGTCCCGCTGTCCGGCCGGCATCTCCCACCCGCAGGTCGCCATGCTGGCCCGCCGTCTGAACGGCAAGTACATCGCCCCGCACTGTGAGCATCTGGATGCGCGCGTGCAGGAGGTCAAGGACGGCAAATTCGAAGCGCTCATCGAAAGTCTCATGGAAAAGCCGCTGGATGAGATCAAGGAACTCTACAACCACCGCGAGATTGAAAAGTAAGGAGGACGCATATCATGTATCAGGACTCTAACATGCTGGCCTCCATCCGCAAGGTGGAAGCGGCCCGCGAAGAAAACGCGAAGCTGGACCCCCGCCGCATGACGGCGGAGGAAAAGGAAACGCTGCTGAAGAAATTTCATCCCGACTACCGCGCCGAGCAGTTCACCGAGCTGCGCTTCGGCCCCAATCAGGGCCAGAAGGTCCCGCTGGAGCTGGCGGAGCTGCTGGAGGGCGAATCGCGTATCCTGCACGAGACATTTGATCTGACGAAGCCCGACTATGAGACGGACGTTCTCATCATCGGCGGCGGCGGCGCAGGCTGCTCCGCAGCCATTGAGGCCGATAATGCGGGCGCGAAGGTCATGGTCGTCACGAAGCTCCGCATGGGCGACGCGAACACCATGATGGCCGAGGGCGGCATTCAGGCTGCCGACAAGCCGAACGACTCCCCTGCCCAGCACTTCCTCGACGCCTACGGCGGCGGCCATTTTGCTGCGCAGAAGGATCTTCTGTATAAACTCGTCATGGACGCGCCGGAGGCTATTCAGTGGCTGTCCGGGCTCGGTGTGGAATTTGACAAAGCGCCCGACGGCACCATGATCACCACCCACGGCGGCGGCACGTCCCGCAAGCGTATGCACGCAGCCAAGGACTATTCCGGCGCGGAGATCATGCGCACGCTGCGCGACGAAGTCCTCAACCGCGGCATTCCCGTCGTTGACTTTACCTCCGCCGTCGAACTCATCAAGGATGAAAACGGCCATTGCGCAGGCGCGGTGCTTTTGAACATGGAGACGAAGGAGCTGCTGGTCGCGAAGGCGAAAACCGTCATTCTCGCCACCGGCGGCGCAGGACGGCTCCACTATCAGGGCTTCCCCACCTCGAACCACTACGGTGCAACAGCCGACGGCCTTGTGCTCGGCTACCGCGCTGGCGCGAAGCTGCTTTATCCCGATACACTTCAGTACCACCCCACAGGCGCGGCTTATCCCGCGCAGATCTACGGCGCGCTGGTTACGGAAAAGGTGCGCTCTGTCGGCGCAATGCTCGTGAACGCGGACGGTGAGGTCTTCATGAACCCGCTCGAAACGCGCGACGTGGCCGCGGCCTCCATCATCCGCGAGTGCACCGAGCGCGGTAAGGGCGTCAAGACCCCCGCCGGGCAGGCCGTCTGGCTTGACACGCCGATGATCGAGCTGAAAAACGGCGCGGGCACGATTGAAAAGCGCATCCCGGCCATGATGCGCATGTTCGCAAAACACGGCATTGATATCCGGAAAGAGCCGATTTTGGTTTATCCGACGCTGCACTATCAAAACGGCGGTCTGCACATTACGGCAGATGGCCAGACGGATGTGGAAAACCTGTTTGCCGCAGGCGAGGTCGTGGGCGGCATCCACGGGCGCAACCGCCTGATGGGCAACAGCCTGCTCGACGTCATCGTTTTTGGCCGCAACGCGGGTCAGCACGCCGCCGAGAAGGCGAAGTCCGTATCCGTCGGCACGCTGACGCTGGACCACGTGGCCGCGTTTGAGGCCGAAAAGCAGCAGGCCGGTGTGGCGGATCACCGCCTTTCTCCGCAGCTGCTGCCGGACTACGCCAGAAAAATCCATCCCGCAGAAAAATAAGGAGAAATAGAGGAGAACAGAGATGAGTGCAACCATCAATGCCGCGAATTTTCTGATGCTTTCCGTATTCGGAATCGCGGCAGTCGGGTATCTGCTCGGGCGCATCACCATCAAGGGCATCAGCCTCGGCACGGCAGGCGTTTTCGTGATCGCGCTGATTTACGGCGCGTTCTCCGGAACGCACTTCAATTCCAGATTCGTCATTGAAGAGATCAACTACGCCTCGCAGGCGCTGAAGATCATCGAAAATCTGGGCCTTGTGTTCTTCGTGACCTCGGTCGGCTTTATCGCGGGCCCGAACTTCTTCAAGAACATGAAGCACAACTTCAAGTCCTATGTGCTGCTCGGCGTCGTGATCATTCTTTCCGGCGGCATTACGGCAGTTTTGTGTCTGCTCGTCGGCCGTGCGATTGAAGCCGGGCAGCCGGGCTACGACCCGAACCAGCTTACGGCTATGATCTCCGGCCTGCTCGCGGGCAGTCTGACCTCGACTCCGGCGTTCTCGGCAACCAAAGAGGCTGTTGCAGCCCAGTATCAGGACGCGGTCACGGTCGGCTACGGCATTGCGTATCTGTTCGGCGTCATCGGCGTTGTGCTGTTCGTGCAGCTGATGCCGCGCGTCGTCCACGCGGATCTGGACGAGGAGCGCAGAAAAATTACACACGTAGAGACAGGCGATGTCGCCAAATTCAAGGGAAAGCTGCTAGAATTTGACGATTTCGGCTTCACGCCCTTCGCCGTCGCCGCCGTGTTTGGCATTCTGCTTGGCTCGGTGAAGTTCTTCAACTTCTTCTCGCTCACCACAACGGGCGGCGCGCTGCTCGTCTCGCTGGTGTTCGGCCACTTCGGCCACATCGGCCGCGCCGATCTCATGCCGAGCAAGAAGGTGCTCGAAACGTTCCGGGAGCTTGGCCTCATGGTCTTCCTCATCGGCGCAGGCGTTTCCGGCGGCATGAGCTTCGTGCGGTATTTCAAGCCCATCTATTTCGTCTACGGCATTTTCATGACGCTTCTGCCGATGGTCGTGGGCTATATCGTGGCAAAGCACGTGCTGAAGATGAACCTGCTGAACATTCTCGGCTCCATCACCGGCGGCATGACCTCCACGCCCGCCCTCGGCACGCTCATCCATGTCGCAGGCACGAGCAACGTCGCCTCCGCCTACGCCGCGACCTACCCCATCGCCCTGATCGCCGTCGTTCTCGTCTCGCAGCTGCTTGTACGGCTGTTTTGACGCGCCGGTGCATGACAGAAAAAACGCCCGCCGGTTTTTGCTGCCCCCTGACAGGGGTAACAATGGCGGGGTACCCGGCTGGTGCTTCAGGCACCAGCCGGGTTTTCCATTGGCGTATAGCTGGGAATGATTCAGGATACTTTCGGGATCTCGTTGTGCTGTTCGGGTTCGGCCGTTTGTCTGTTGATAATGTACAATAAGTTGCGCAAATTGAAAACCGCATAAAAGAAGACATAGCTTGCAGGCTCTGGTAGAATGAAGTCACGACACACCATTCCGAAAGGAGACAGCAAACTATGTCCGAGAAAATTGTACAGCTGAACGATGAAGTTATAAAGGGGCAAAGCAAGGAATTGGTCTGCGGCAGCGTAGAAGAGACGCTGAACGAACTGCTGGAAAAAGAGGCGGAGTCCCTGACGCAGGCAGCCCGCTACGAGCGCAGCGAGGCCCGTCAGGGCTACCGCAGCGGTCACTATGACCGCAACCTCACCACGACCTCCGGCGATGTCACGCTACACGTACCCCGGTTCAAGGGCGTACCTTTCGAGACTTCCATCATTGAGCGGTATCGTCGCCGAGAAAGCAACGTGTCGTCAAAGCCGCGCATGAACATTGAACTCCGACGTGCCACCATGTGCGGGAACACGCCGAAGAGCTTTTCCTGCAGGTCGTGCTTGTGAATACCATCATGATAATAGAGTCCCGCCTGTGCGCCCCAGCAGATGTGAAACGCGGAATAGACGTATGTCTTCGTTTCGATCTTCGTCGGCATCAGGGTTCAAAACCAGAATCTGCAGCGGTCGGATGTCCTGTGTCACGGTGCGCGTCTCCTCCTTCACGAAGATGTTTTTGCCGGCCAGTGTCTGGGTCGCCAGCAATCCGTTCGGTATTTTGATCGGTATCGGGGTTCCTCCTCATTTTTTCACAGTCAGACAAAGAAAGGCGGTCATGGACAACGCACCCATGACCGCCTTTGGAAATTTGTTCGAGCAGCTCTCAGAACAAATCAAAGACGGTCTTGCACATCATCATAACCATACCGATATTCATGCTGCGCACCGTCCTTTCGTCTGAATTCCTTGGGGATATTGTAACGTATTCTGCAGGACTTGTCGAGAAAAGCGCTTACAGGAGCCGATACGTCCAGCCCATATCATCGGCAACCGTCCCGGTTTGCATGCCGTAGAGCGTATCATAGAGCTTCTGCGCCACAGGACCGACCGTCCCATCCGCGACCTGAACATCCGTGCCCATCACATTTAGCCAGCCGATCGGCGAGATGACCGCTGCGGTGCCGCTGGCGAAGATCTCCTGCAGGCTGCCGTCCTTCGACGCGGCAACGACCTCGTCGATCGAGAGCTTCCGCTCCGAGACCTTCACGCCCCACTTTTTCAGCAGCTGGATGACAGAATCGCGCGTGATGCCGGGCAGGATCGTGCCGGAATCGAGCGGCGCGGTGATAACTTCGTCCGCGATGCGGAAGAAGGCGTTCGACGTGCCGATCTCCTCGACATACTTATGCTCCGCCGCGTCGAGCCACAGCACATCCTTGCAGTTATATTTCATCGCGTCCTGACTGGCGCGCATGCCGCCGCCGTAGTTGCCGCCGACCTTGGCATAGCCCGTGCCACCGTGCGCCGCGCGGATGTATTTGTCCTGCACATAGATGCGCGTCGTGGCCAGGCCGCCGTCGTTTGCCGCGTAGTAGGAGCCCGTCGGGCTGAGGATGATCATAAATTTGTAGTGCTTGGCCGGCAGAACCGAGAACGAGACCTCATCGCCGAAGATGAACGGCCGGATATACATCGCAGTGCCCGGCGCGGAGGGAATCCAGTCGCGATCCGCCTCAATCACAGCCTTGACCGCCGCGAGGAACAGGTCTCCCGGCAGCTCCGGGATGCACATGCGCTCATTCGTGCGGGCCATACGCTTGATGTTCATGTCCGGCCGGAAAATCTGGACGCCGCCGTCCGGCGTGCGGTAGGCCTTCATGCCCTCAAACATCATCTGTGCGTAGTGCAGCACGCAGGACGCCGGCTCGATGAGGAACGGCTCGTGCGGCACAACGCGCCCGTCGTGCCAGCCCTGTCCTTCGTCATAGTCCATGACGAACATGTGGTCGGTGAAGTATTTTGCAAAGCCCAGCTTCGTCTCGTCGGCAGGACGTGGCTTGGGGTGCGTAGTCCTTATCACAGGGAAGTTGTATTCCATTTTTCATTCCTCCTGATGTTCATAGTACATATAAAAGCTGTTTGTAGGGGTGGAGCATCGATCAGACCCGATAGAGCTCCGCCCTCCGGTCGCGAAAGACATTGATGGAGCTCCGGATTCCCTCCAGCACATCCAGTTCGCATTCCGCGGTCAGGATCTGCTCCGTCTCCCCGGCAAGCGCCAGCGTCTCGCCCCACGGGTCGATGACTGCGGAAGATCCGCCGTAATGTGTCTCGCCCGCGTCGCCGCAGGAATTGCAGCAGATGACAAACGCCTGATTCTCAATCGCCCGCGCGACCGTCAGCGCCCGCAGATGTCCGATGCGCGCCGCTGGCCACTGGCTCACGACGAAGAGCATGTCCATCCCCTGCACGGCGAGTGTCCGCGTTAGCTCCGGGAAGCGGATGTCATAGCAGATTACAAGGCCGCAGTCGTGTCCGTCGAGCCGGAAGCGGCAGAGATGATCGCCGGGCGTGAAATACGCATGCTCGCCCATCGGCGTAAACAGGTGCGTCTTATCATACTCTGCGACGCAGTTCCCCGCGCGGTCAAAGATGCACGCCGTGTTATAGACCTTTCCGCCGCGCACATTCGCGACGCTGCCCGCCACAAGATTCACGCCAAGCTCCGCAGCCAGCCCGCCGAGTTCGCGTTTCACCCGCGCGCAGTCCCGCTCGGCCAGTTCGGAAAGACGCTCTTTCGGGAAAAACCCGGTGTTCCATGTTTCCGGCAGGACAACCACGTCCGGTCCGCTCGCCATCGCTTCGCGGATGAGCCGCTTCGCTTTCGCGAAGTTCTCCTCCGGCTGCGCGAAGAGCATGTCCATCTGGATGCAGGCGGTCTTCATCCGGCGAACTCCTTCCCAGCCTGAAGCGCCTGCATATTGAGGTCGAAAAGGTCGGCCTTGCGCGCCGGGATGACCTTGTGCAGCGCGTCCGCGAGGCTCTCCTCCCGGACACACCCGGTCTTCGAGATCAGCGCGCCGAGCAGGATCATGTTGGCAAGCGTCGGCATTCCCATGTCCATTGCCATCTTCGTGGCCGGGACGTAATAAGCCTCCACATCCGTGCGCGTAACCTTGCGGGCGATGAGCGTGGAGTCGAGGAAAATTTTCCCGCCCGGCTGCACGGCGTTTTCATATTTATCGAGCGAAGGGTTGTTCATAACCATGAGCACGTTCGGCGTGTTTACGATCGGCGAGCCGACCGGGGCGTCCGACAGAATGACGTTGCAGTTCGCCGTGCCGCCGCGCATCTCCGGGCCATAGGACGGCAGCCAGCTGAGCTCCCGCCCTTCGATGAGGCCCGCGTAGGCCAGAACCTTTCCGGAGAACAGCAATCCCTGTCCGCCGAAGCCCGCAATCACGATTTGATGATCTGCCATCTCTCAGCCCTCCTTGTCTCGGTAGACACCCAGCGGATAGTACGGGATCATCTTCTCGTCGATCCACTCCAGCGCCTTCTGCGGCGTCAGGCCCCAGTTCGTCGGACAGGCCGACAGCACCTCGATCAGTGAGAAGCCCTTGCCCTCCACCTGATAACGGAACGCCTTTTCGATCGCTTTTTTTGCGTTTTTCACGTTTTTCACATTGTTCACGGTCACGCGCTCGAGATACGCCGGGGCCTCCAGCGTCGCGAGCATCTCGCAGATCCGGATCGGCCAGCCGCAGGTGTTGACGTCGCGTCCATAGGGCGACGTCTGTGTGATCTGGCCGGGCAGAGAGGTCGGGGCCATCTGGCCGCCCGTCATGCCATAAATCGCGTTGTTGACAAAGATGACCGTGATATTTTCGCCGCGCGCCGCGGCGGAGACGGTCTCGCAGAGGCCGATGGACGCGAGGTCGCCGTCGCCCTGATAGGTGAAGACGATGTTGTCCGGCAGCGACCGCTTCACACCCGTCGCGACTGCGGGCGCACGTCCATGCGACGCCTCGACCATGTCACAGGTAAAGTAGTCATAGGCCAGTACGGAACAGCCGACCGGCGCAATGCCGATCGTCCGGCCCTCGATGCCGAGCGTGTCGATCGCCTCGGCGACGAGCCGATGGATGATGCCATGCGTGCAGCCGGGGCAGTAGTGGAATACGGCGTCGGTCAGCGCCTTCGGTTTTTCAAATACAACAGCCATCAGTCGTTCCCTCCTTCGTTTGCCTTGCGGATCGCGTCCAGCACCTCATCCGGCGACGGGATCATGCCGCCCACGCGGAAGCAAAGGTCGACCGGCTTTTTGCACGCTACCGCCAGCTGCACATCCTCGCGCATCTGGCCCATGTTGAGCTCCACGCAAACGAACCGCTTCACCTGATCAGCGGCCTTGCGCAGCGGTGCCTTCGGGAACGGCCAGAGCGTGATCGGCCGGATCATGCCGGCCTTGATGCCCTGCTTGCGCGCTTCGACGATCGCGTTGCGCGACACGCGCGCGGTAATACCGCAGGACACGATGCAGACCTCGGCGTCCTCCATCATGAACGCTTCCCACATGCACTCATTCTTCTCGATCTCGGCGTATCGCTCGAAGCGCTCGATGTTCAGCCGCTCGAGCTCCGCCGGGCTGAGGTAGAGAGAGTTGACAACGTGATGCTTCCGCTGGCACTTCGTTCCAGTGACGGCCCAATCCTTTTCAGTTGTGTCCGGGTCACGCGCCTCCGGCAGCTGAACGGGCTCCATCATCTGACCCATCGTGCCGTCAGCCAGCAGCATTGCCGGCATCCGGTATTTTTCCGCAAGGTCAAACGCCTTTCCGGTCAGGTCGGCCATCTCCTGAACCGACGCCGGAGCCAGTACCAGCACATGGAAGTCGCCGTGGCCAGGTCCGCGCGTCGCGAGGAAGTAGTCGGACTGCGATGGCTGAATGCCGCCGAGGCCGGGCCCGCCGCGCTGCACATTGACAATGACTGCGGGCAGATCTGCGCCCGCCAGGTACGAAATGCCCTCGCACTTGAGCGCGATACCGGGGCTGGAGGACGAGGTCATCGCCCGCTTGCCCGTCGCGGCCACGCCGTATACCATGTTGATGGCCGCGATCTCGCTCTCGGCCTGCAAAAACGTCCCGCCGATCTTCGGCATTTTCTTCGCCATATAGGCCGCGACCTCGGTCTGCGGCGTGATGGGATAGCCCAGATAGTGGCGGCACCCGGCGAGGATCGCGGCCTCCGCGATGGCCTCGTTGCCCTTCATCAATACTTTTTCCTGCATCTTCCTGCCCTCCTTACTTTTCTACCGTAATGACACAGTCGGGACACATCGTCGCGCAGAACGCACAGCCGACGCACTTGTCCGGCTCCGTCAGCTCCACGGGCGCATGTCCCTTTTGATTCAGCCGCGTCTTCGACAGCGCCAGCAGCCCCTTCGGACAGGCGTTCACACACAGGCCGCAGCCCTTGCAGAGTTCTTCCTGAAATATCAGTTTTGCCATCTTGTGCCTCCATTTATCGTAATTGGTAATATAGCTTCTGGATCTCCATCGGGAACAGGTTTGGAATGCTCCCGCGCAGCGCGTCGCAGAGCCGTGCAGCGCAGCAGGTCATCTTGAGCGGCAGCCCTGCCCGCGCGGCGACCGCTTCCGCATAGGGCATGCTTGACAGCACATCTTCCGCCGCCGTCGCCTGCCCGAGATTCGTATTGTTGACGACTGCCGTGAACGGCAGCCCACAGGCGGCCTCGATTTCCCGCAGCACAAGGATCGTATCCGCTACCGTCCTTGTCAGCGGCCGGGCCCGGTTGATGACGAACAGCATCTCATAATCACCCTCCGCCCGGATCTCCGGAACATAGCGCCCCAGTGCCAGCGCTCCGCGGTCGTCTCCGCCGATGTCCAGCACGCCGCATTCTCCCCGCTCCGCAATCAGCGCGTAGGTCTCCTTCGGCATGGCCGGAACATCGAGATTCGAATTTGCAAACGGTGAGACGATCAGTCCGATCCCCTCTTTTTTCAGATCTTCTTCTGAATCCTTCGTCCGGAAATAGGGATTTACAATGTCAAGATCGGCCACAGTCACGGCTTCGCCTTTTCGCCGGAGCCACCGCGCATAATTCAGCGCGATATTCGTCTTTCCACTGCCGTAATGTCCGGCAAAAAGCGTTAGGCGTTTGTGTGTCATGGCCGACTCCTCCTTCAGAGCTTGCTTCTGATGATTTTTCCGCTGGTGGTCTTTGGAAGCGCTTCGCGGAATTCCACAATACGGGGATATTTGTACGGCGCAGTATGCGTCTTGACATAGGTCTGAATTTCTTTTTTCAGCGCGTCCGTGCCCTCGGTGCCCTTGACCAGTACGATGCTGGCCTTGACGACCTGCCCGCGGATCTCATCCGGGGCGGCAGACACACCGCATTCGAGCACATACGGCAGCTCCATGATGACATTTTCGATTTCAAACGGTCCAATGCGGTAGCCAGACGATTTAATGACGTCATCCGCACGGCCGACATACCAGTAGAAGCCGTCCTCGTCACGCCAGGCGAGGTCGCCCGTGTGGTAGAAGCCATCGTGCCACGTTTTTGCCGTGACCTCCGGGCTGTTGTAGTATTCGTAGGCAAGTCCGCAGGGAATGCCGTTTTGAATGTTGATGCAGATCTCCCCCGTGTCGCCGGCCTCCGCTTCATGCCCGCTGCTGTCCAGCAGATGCACATCGTAGAGTGGGACAGGCTTGCCCATAGAGCCGATCTTATGGCTGTCGCCAGCCAGATTGCCGATGATGAGCGTCGATTCAGACTGCCCAAAGCCCTCCATGATGCGCATGCCAGTCGCCTTTTCAAATTGGCGGAAGACCTCAGGATTGAGCGCTTCACCGGCGATAGACGCATGCTGAATAGAAGAAAGATCAAATCGGGACAGGTCCTGCTTGATCAGCATGCGGTACATCGTGGGCGGCGCACAGAATGTCGTGATCTGATACTTCGCAAACATCGGCAGAATTTTTTCTGCATCAAAGCGGTCGAAATCATAAACAAACACAGCCGCCTCACACAGCCACTGACCGTAGAGCTTTCCCCAGAGGCTCTTGGCCCAGCCGGTGTCGGAGATGGTCAGGTGCAGCCCGTCCGGGTTGACCTGATGCCAGTATTTTGCAGTGATAAAATGTCCAAGCGGATATTTATAGTTGTGTGCTGCAATTTTCGGGTATCCGGACGTACCGGAGGTAAAGAACATGAGCATTGGCTCGTCGCCGCAGGGCGCGTCGTCCCTGCGCGTATAGCGGCGGGAAAACAGGCCGTATTCCGCATTGAAATCGTGCCAGCCTTCCCGGCTGCCGCCAACCATGATCTTTGTCAACTTCATCCCGGTGTCGGCCTCTGCAATGTCGACATGGTACGCAGTATCGCCGTCTGCCGTGCAGAGAACTGCACTGACGCCCGCTGCCTGGAAGCGGTAAGAGAAATCATGCTCCACAAGCTGATTGGTAGCCGGAATCGCAATGGCGCCGATCTTGTGCAGACCCAGAATGGCAAACCAGAACTGGTAATGCCGCTTGAGCACGAGCATCACGCGGTCGCCGCGTCGGATGCCGAGCGAGGTAAAGTAATTGGCGGCCTGGCTGGAAGCATCTTTCATGTCCTTGAATGTGAACCGCCGCTCCGTTCCATCCAGAGCCACATGCAGCATGGCGAGCTTTTCAGGCTTTTCACGGCCCAGCGCATCCACAATGTCAAATGCGAAATTGAAGGATTGCTCATTTTTGAAAGCGATGGACTGCAGTTTCCCGTTTGCATCCTCGGGCGCATCGACGAAGCGGGTGTAAATGCGCGCCTCCGGATCCGGACTCTGCGCCGTCTCGATCATGGCAGCGCGGTCGCCGCCGGCCTCCGGGAGGCTCGGCTCCTGTGGGCGGAGCACGATCGCATAGAACAGGCAATCCTGACCGTCCGCAGCAACCATGCCGTGCGGAATGGAGCTGTCATAGTAGATGCAGTCGCCTTCATGCAGAAGCTCGGTATGTCCGCCGACCTGAACTTTCATACTGCCGCGAATGACAAGATCACATTCCTGCCCGACGTGGCTGGTCAGCTCAATGTCCGAATAGAATGCTTCATCAGAGTATTTGTTTTCAACGAACAGCGGGTCTGCAATGCGGTTCTGAAAGCCGGAGGCCATGTTGTAATAGATCATCTCATGGGCCTGCTCGATCTTCTGTCCATTACCCGCGCGTGTCAGCGTATAGGATCGAAGCTTTGGGCTGCTGCCCTCAATGAGATCTGTAACGTCAACGCCAAAAGCCAGCGCGCAGCGGTAGAGAAAAGCGAAGTTGAGGTCGCTCTGCCCGGCCTCACAGCGAAGATATTCTTCTTCGCTCGTGCCTGTTTTCAGCGCCATCGTCTGCGCCGAAAAGCCGGAGATCTCGCGCAGCTCTCGGATGCGTCCCGCCATTTCCTGAATTTTGAAGTCCAGCCCTGTGAGTGTTTTTTTCATGGTGTTACCTCCGTGGATGCAAAAAGCCCGTCTCAAAGAAATGATTCTTTGAGACGGGCTGCATACAGCATACCCGCGGTACCACTCAAATTGCACCTGCCTCACGGCAGATACCACTCATCGACTTCCAGCAAAGTCTAAGCACTGACGCAGCTGACGCGGGAGAGGTCTACTTGCCATTACGGGCGTTCTTCTCTCCGGCTCGGGAGCTACAAATTCTGCGCGTCTGTTACCGGTTCACACCATCCACCGGCTCTCTGAAACAGGACTTGCGCGGAACCCTCTCCGTCGTAGCCTTTATTGTTGTTAAGAATCATAACGAAAAAGTATGCAATTGTCAAGAAAAATTTTCGGTGGTTTTCTGTTGTCATCATCCCTGTCTGCCGGAGCTGCATATGGGGGCAAACCAGCGAAACCCAGAGAACACATATTGAGCGTATGCCGGTCCGGTTTGATCGCCGCATCGTCGAAAGATCCCGGTCATCAGAGCTTGCTTCGGATGATCTTGCCGCTGATGGTCTTCGGGAGCTCTTCTTTGAACTCCACAATTCTCGGATACTTATACGGCGCGGTATGCTGCTTGACGTAGTTCTGGATTTCCTTCTTCAGCTCCTCCGTGCCCTCGGTGCCCTTGACGAGCACGATGCTGGCCTTGACGACCTGCCCGCGCACCTCGTCCGGCGCAGCGGACACGCCGCACTCGAGCACATACGGCAGCTCCATGATGACGTTTTCGATCTCGAACGGCCCGATGCGGTAGCCGGAGGACTTGATGACGTCGTCCGCGCGGCCAACGTACCAGTAGAAGCCGTCCTCATCGCGCCACGCGAGGTCGCCGGTGTGGTAGAGTCCGTCGTGCCAGACGGCCTCAGTGCGCTCCTTGTCCTGATAATAGCCGAGAAACAGCCCGCAGAAGTGCTCTCGTCCCGCGGTATGGATGACGATCTCGCCCGTGTCGCCGTCGGCAGTCGGGGTGCCGTCCTGATTGACAAGGTCGATGCCGTAGCCGGGGATGGGCTTGCCCATCGAGCCGGGCTTGAGCGGCTGGCCGACGAGGTTCGCAATGCCGAGCGTCATCTCCGTCTGGCCGAAGCCCTCGGCGATCTGCAGCCCCGTCGCCTTTTCAAACTGATAATAGACCTCCGGGTTCAGCGCCTCGCCCGCGGTCGTTGCGTGCTGGATGGAGCTGAGGTCGAAGCGGGAAAGATCCTGCTTGATCAGCATCCGGTACATCGTGGGCGGCGCACAGAACGTCGTGATGTTGTATTTGGCGAACATCGGCAGGATCTTCTCGGCGTCGAACCGATCAAAGTCGTAGACGAACACCGCACCCTCGCACAGCCACTGGCCATACAGCTTGCCCCAGAGCGCCTTGCCCCAGCCGGTCTCGGAGATCGTGAAGTGCAGTCCGCCGGGCTGCACCCAGTGCCAGTACCGGGCCGTAACGTAATGGCCCAGCGCATATTTGTAGCTGTGAACGGCGATCTTCGGATAGCCGGTCGTGCCGGACGTGAAGAACATGAGCATCGGATCGTCGCCGCAGGGCGCATCGTCCTTGCGCGTGTAGCGCCGGGAGAACAGGCCGTATTCCGCGTCAAAGTCGTGCCAGCCCTCGCGCTTGCCGCCGACGAGAACCTTCGTCAGATGCACACCCGCGTCGGCCTCCGCGATGTCGACCTGATGTGCCGTGTCGCCGTCCGCCGTACAGACGATCGCGCTCACGCCCGCCGCCTTGAAGCGATAGGTGAAATCATGCTCCATCAGCTGGTTCGTCGCCGGGATGGCGATCGCGCCCAGCTTATGCAGGCCGAGGATCGCAAACCAGAACTGATAGTGCCGCTTGAGCACCAGCATCACGCGGTCGCCGCGCTTCACGCCGAGTGACGTGAAATAGTTCGCCGCCTGACTCGAAGCGTCCTTCATGTCCTTGAACGTGAACCGCCGCTCAGTCCCGTCGTTTGCGACATGCACCATCGCGAGCTTGTCCGGCTCGCGCCGTGCAAGGCCGTCCACAATGTCGAATGCAAAGTTGAACTTGTCCTCGTTGTGGAACTCCAGCCGCTCCAACGAGCCGTCTTCCTTTTCCACCCCGTGGACAAACTGGTCGCAGAGCAGCTGCTGCTCCGGCGTCTCCTCCAACGCCCGTGTCCGCACGGACAGGTCCTGCTCCTTTTCGCCGCTCGCCATGATCATTGCGAGGAATACACAGTCCTGCCCATCCACGGCGATCATGCCGTGCGGCGTGGAGCTCTTGTAGAAGATGCTGTCGCCCTCGTGGAGGACTTCCTCGTGCTCGCCGACACGCACACGGAGCGTCCCCTTCACGACGAGGTCAAATTCCTGTCCGGCATGCGTCGTGGTGTGGATCGGCTGGCTCTGCAGCTCCTTGGAATACTGATAGGTGACCCAATACGGCGTCGCCAGCTTCTGCCGGAACATTGCCGCCATATTCTGAATGGTGATGCCGTCCTCGCTGGCCGTCACCGGACCCATGCCCCGGCGCGTCACCGTGTAGCTCGAGAGCTTGGCGCTCTGGCCTTCGAGCAGATCCGTCAGCTCCACGCCGAACGCCAGCGCGCACTTGTGCATGAACGTAAACGGGAAATCGACCGTGCCCTGCTCATAGCTGTGATACTGCTCGACGCTGACCTCGGTCTTCTCGGCCATCTCCGCTTCGCTGTAGCCGACGATCTCGCGCATCTCGCGGATTCGCTCTGCGATCTCCATCAGCGGGTTGGCAGCCGGCTTCTTGGTTTGCATCATCATAGTGGGTTCCTCCTGTGTTAAACTGTGTAAGTTACTTCGAACGAAAAAACTCGCCTCAAGGATTCCTAAGAATCTTTGAGGCGAGTTTGTGAATCACAATACCCGTGGTACCACTCAAATTGCAGCTCTGAGAACTGCCGCTTCAGGCTCTGACAAGCCCTATCCCGTAACGTGGGCGGACGAGAGGCGTCTACTTGCGAATGGTGTTCGGGCCTCCAGCTCGGAAGTGATAGGTCACAGGAGTTCGTGCTGCCGGTTTGCACCAACCACCGGCTCTCTGAAAGCAGTCCGTCCGACCGTCTTCGTCACAGCTTTTTTTGATTTGAACTTGCCCCAAATTTAACACAGTCTTTGCAGGCTGTCAAGTATAAATTTTACTAATACCGGCTATCGGTGCTTACCGCTTCACCTGCTCGGCGGTCTGCGCCGTGTCGATCCCGGCCGCGCCCTCCAGGCCGAAGCGCTCCGTCGCCTCCTCGCGCATCTTGTATTTCAGGATTTTTCCGGCTGCGTTCATCGGGAATGCGTCGACAAAATCGATGTATTTCGGCACCTTGTGCCGTGCCATGCTGGCCTTGATATAGTCCAGCATCTCCTCCACGGTCACGCTGCCGGGCTCCTTGAGGATGATGCAGGCCATGGCCTCCTCGCCGTATTTCTTGTCCGGCACGCCGATGACCTGTACGTCCTTGACGGCCGGGTGGGTGTAGATGAATTCCTCAATCTCCTTGGGGTAGATGTTCTCGCCGCCGCGGATGATCATGTCCTTGAGCCGCCCGGTGATGCGGTAGCAGCCGTTTTCGTCCCGGCAGGCCAGATCGCCGGAGTGCAGCCAGCCCTCCTTGTCAACGGTGGCGGCCGTGGCCTCGGGCATCTTGTAGTAGCCTTTCATGGTGTTGTAGCCGCGCGAGCAGAACTCGCCGTTGACGCCGTCCGGCACTTCCTCGCCGGTCTCGGGGTCGATGATCTTGCACTCGATGTGCGGGAAAGCGTAGCCGACCGTGTTGCACCGCAGATCGAGCGGGTCGCCGCAGGCGCTCATGGTGCTGCCGGGGGCGGATTCGGTCTGGCCGTAGACGCTGACGATGTCGGTCATGTGCATCTCGTCCGGCTGGGCAGCCCGGCGCATCAGCTCCGGCGGGCAGCCGGAACCGGCCATGATGCCGGTGCGCATGTAGGAAAAATCGGTCTTTTTGTAGTCCGGATGGTTGAACATGGCGATGAACATCGTCGGCACACCGTTGAAGCAGGTGATGCGCTCCTGATTGATGCAGGCGAGCGAGACCTTGGCCGAGAAATACGGCATCGGGCAGAGCGTCGCGCCGTGCGTCATGCAGGAGGTCATGGAGAGCACCATGCCGAAGCAGTGGAACATCGGCACCTGAATCATCATCCGGTCGGCCGTGGACAGATCCATCCGGTCGCCGATGCATTTGCCGTCGTTGACGACGTTGTAGTGCGTCAGCATGACGCCCTTCGGGAAGCCCGTTGTGCCGGAAGTGTACTGCATATTGCACACGTCGTCCGGCCGCACGCCCGCGGCCATGCGCAAAATCTGCTCGCGCGGGACCATATTGGCCCGATCCATCGCCTCGTCGAAGGTCAGGCAGCCCGGCATCCGGAAGCCGACGGTGATGACGTTGCGCAGGAACGGCAGCTTGCGGCAGTGCAGGGCGGAGCCGGGCTTTGCGTCGGCCAGCTCCGGGCAGAGGGTCTGGATGATCTCACGGTAGTTCGAGTCCAGACAGTGGTCGATCATGACGAGCGTGTGCGTGTCGGACTGCCGCAGCAGATATTCCGCCTCGTGGATCTTATACGCCGTGTTGACCGTGACGAGCACGGCGCCGATTTTCGTCGCGGCCCAGAAGGTGATGAACCACGCGGGCACGTTCGTGGCCCAGATGGCGACCTTGCTGCCCCGGCGCACGCCGAGCGAGACGAGCGCGCGGGCAAAATCGTCCACGTCGTCGCGGAACTGCGCGTAGGTCCGCGTGTAGTCGAGCGTCGTGTATTTGAACGCGTACTGGTCCGGGAATTCCTCGACCATCCGGTCGAGCACCTGCGGGAAGGTCTCGGAGATGAGGCTGTCTTTCTTCCAGACGAACTTGCCGGTATGCGCGGCGTTGTCGTAGAGCGTCTTTTTCTTGCCGCGCGGGGAATCGAAGCGGTGCATGTAGTTGACGAAATGTGGGAAGATGACCTCCGGGTCGGTCAGGTCGGGCATCCATTCCGGCTTCCACTCGAGCGAGATGAACCCGTCATAGTCGATGGAGGACAGCGCCTGCATCATGCTGCCGACGGGCAGCGTGCCCTCGCCGATGAGGTCATAGCTGCCGTCGTCGTCCGAGTCGCGCAGGTGAACGTGGCGGACGTAGGCACCGAGGTTTTTGATGGTCGTGTCGGCGGATTCGCCGTGGTCCCGGTAGGGATGGTGCATATCCCAGAGCGCGCCCAGCTGGTCGCAGGCAAACGCATCGAGCAGCGTACGCAGCCGGGCCGTGTCGGAAAAGACGCCGCTGGTCTTGAGCAGGATCGTGATCCCCTGCGCCTCGGCGGCGGGGAGGAGCGCTTCGAGTGCGGCGGAGATCCGCGCGTCGTCATCGCGCTGCGCAGTCACGGAGACATACGGACACTGCACGTCGTGCGCCAGCTGCATGAGGGCTGTCACGGTCTCGGTGCAGTCCTCGCCCGCGATGTCGCAGGCGGTATCGAAACACGGGATGCACAGGCCCTTCTGCCAGAGCTCCCGCGCCGTCGCGGCGGCGGTATAGCGGTGCAGCGGGCCGCCGCGGCCGGTCAGCTCCGGCGTTTTGTGGACGTTATAGAGCTCGATGCCGCCGAAGCGCATGGTCTCGGCCATCTGCACCTGCTGCTCCCAGGGGATCTGCTGCCAGCCGCGTGTGGAAAACGATACATTCATGTGCTGCTTCCTCCTCAGGCGTTCGCCGCTTCTTCGTAGACGATCTTGTTGATGGCGTTGAGATACGCGTGCACGGACGCGCCGATGATATCGGTCGAGATGCCGCGGCCGGAATAGAGCTTGCCGCCGCTGCGGAGCTTGACGACCGACTCGCCCATGGCCTCGCGGCCCTCGGTAACGGCCTGGATCTGGAAATCATCCAGCTCGTAATGGCGGCCGAGGATCGATTCGATGGCCAGGAAGGCCGCGTCGACTGGGCCGTCGCCCAGGCTCACACCCGAGAGCGTCTGGCCGTTTTTCGTGAGCTTCATCTGCGCCGAAGCGCTGATGGTGTTGCCGGTGTTGATGACGTAGCTTTCGAGCCGGTACGTCGGCGGCACCTGCAGCGCGGCGGAGGCGATGATGGCGTCGAGCTCCTTCTCTCCCACGGTCTGCTTCTTCGCCGCGATGCGGCAGAAGGCCTCGTAGACCTTCGCCCCGTCCTCCTCCGAAAGATCGTAGCCGAGGGCGGCGGCCATCTTCATGACGGCCTCCTGCGTGTCATGCACGGTCAAAACTGCGCCGGAGGAGGTCTGCACGCCGTTGTCAAACGGCGAGAGCTGGCTGCGGCCCGTCTGACACATCCAGGCGATCTGTGACAGCAGGCGGTTCATCTGCGTGAACTGCAGCGTGCTGACGACGCCGAAGTCCTGGGCTTTGGCCGCCAGCAGCTTCGCCATGTGCGCGAGGTTCGCAGTGTCGACGCAGTAGGCCGCGGCCTTGATCTCGCCGGCCCCGGCGGCGATGGCGCTCACGGCGCACGCGTCCGCCATCGACAGCGCGTCCGAGCAGCTCACGCCGAAGCGCACGTCCTTCGTCTGCGGCACGGCCTCGTAGATCCCGCGCACGAAGCTGCCGAACGCGTCCGGCAGCATGTTCCCCGCTGCGTCGCAGACGGTCACGCCGGCCGCACCGGCCGCGATCGCGGTCTGCAGCGCCTCAGCGAGGAAGGCGGGATCGGCGCGCGTGGCGTCGTCCGCGAGGAATTCCACGTCCTCGCAGACCGTCCGCGCCGCCGCGACGGTCTGGCGGATCGCCTCGAGCATGGCGGCGGGCTTTTTGCCCGCGAGGTATTCCATCTGCACGGCGCTGACCGGCGCGGGGACCTGGATGCGCGGGTGCTTCGCCTCCCTGAGCGCGGCCCAGACCAGCGAAACGCTCGCCGGGTCCAGCGCGACCGGCACGCATACGGCGCTTTCCTTCACCGCAGAGGCGACGGATTTGATGAGCAGACTGTCGATCTTTGGATTTTCGACCGCGTGCAGCTCAATGACGCTCACGCCCAGCCGGTCGAGGAGCTTGGCAAGCTCGATCTTCTCGCGGAACGAGAGCGTATAGCCCGCGGCCTTGCCCGCCTGGCGGATCGTGGTATCTGTCACGGAAATGTGTTTCATCATAGGTTCCTCCTTTTTTCGGAAAACAAAAAGTCCCTGAAGCCAACTGGCTTCAGGGACGAAATAGCTTCGCGGTACCACCCTGCTTATCCCCCGCCTCACGGCGGACGATCACTCTCGGACTCTGACAAGCCCATAGCCGGTAACGAGGCCAAACGGGCCATGCTACTTGTCGCCGTTCGCAGGGCCTACTCGGGAAGCAGACTGACCATTGTCTTCGGTACCGGCTCACACCAGCCGCCGGTTCTCTGAGACGCTCCAACAGGGCCATAATTCCGTCATCGTATTTCGTGGTTATCAATACATGCCGCCATTAAAGCACGATTCCCACCGCTTGTCAAGCACACAGTCCAAGATTCGACATTTTCACAAAACCATGCGCCCTCTCCGCACCGCGTGTTTGTGCAATCAGTGCTCTGCGCACCCTTCAACCCAGCCCCGCCCAGCGTTCATGCTCCACGGCATCGGCGGTGGCGTGGGCCACGGCCGCCTCCAGAATAAGCGGGAAATATCACACCTGCGCGTCGCGGTTGTCGTCAAAAATCGGCATTCCGAGCTGAAGATCGTCGGGCGACGACAGCGTCTGCCCCAGCAGTCCGTTCAAAATCACCGCCAGCTGCGCGCACATCACCGCAGCGTCCCAGCGGCGCTGACTGGCACAATGGCCGCCAGCAGCAGTATGATCAGAAACAGGGAAACGCAGACCTTTTTCATGGAACATCCCTCTTTGTATACCCCCCTATCCTGCATCCTCAGGCCTAGGGTGTAAACCAGCAGACTTTTGAACGAAGAGAAGTCCTTCCGGTTTCCCGGAAGGACTTCCTTTGCTCTGAGCGGTATTTCGTTGTTGTCCTTGTGCGTGTTCGCCTTTTCCGGCGGGCGCGTTTTGTATTTGGGGATCAGAACAGGTTCTTCTCGGTTTCCTTGTCGAAGAAGTGCATCAGCTCGGGCTTGAAGCTGTACTTCACGGGCTTGTGGCTGCCGTGGACAGCGTCGAGGTCGATGTCGGTCGTCGGGACGACGATGACGACGTCCTTGCCGTTGGAGTTGACGTGCAGATGCAGCTCGGAGCCCATCAGCTCGGAGACGTCGACCATGGCGTCGATGCCGTCCTGAGACAGGTGGATATGGACCGGGCGGACACCGGCGATGATGTCGACGGGCACCTTGTCCATCTTCTTGAGCGCTTCCTGCTTGTCGGCGGGCAGCTCGAAATCCTTGCCCTGCACGGTCGCGACGTACTTGTCGCCCTTCTTGGACAGCGTTGCGTCAAAGAAGTTCATCTGCGGCGTGCCGATGAAGCCGGCGACGAAGAGGTTTGCCGGATGGTTGAAGACCTCCTGCGGGGTGCCGATCTGCTGGATGAAGCCGTCGCGCATGATGACGATGCGGTCGCCCAGGGTCATGGCCTCGACCTGGTCGTGGGTGACGTAGATGAAGGTGGTGTCGATCTTCTCGCGCAGCTTGATGATCTCAGCGCGCATCTGGTTACGCAGCTTGGCGTCGAGGTTGGACAGCGGCTCGTCCATCAGGAAGACCTTCGGGTTCCGGACGATGGCGCGGCCGATGGCGACACGCTGGCGCTGGCCGCCGGACAGAGCCTTCGGCTTACGGTTGAGGTACTGGGTGATATCGAGGATCTCGGCGGCCTCACGGACCTTGCGGTCGATCTCCGCCTTCGGGGTCTTCTTCAGCTTCAGGGAGAAGGCCATGTTATCATAAACGGTCATGTGGGGATACAGAGCGTAGTTCTGGAAGACCATGGCGATGTCGCGGTCCTTCGGGGCCACGTCGTTCATGAGCTTGCCGTCGATGTACAGCTCGCCCTCGGAGATCTCTTCCAGACCTGCGACCATGCGCAGCGTCGTGGACTTGCCGCAGCCGGACGGGCCGACGAGAACGATGAATTCCTTATCGGCGATGTCGAGGTTGAACTCCTGCACGGCAACGACGCCCTTGTCGGTGATCTGAAGGTTGACCTTCTTCTCCTCGGCAGGCTCTTCGCCCTTCTTCTTTTTCTTGCTCTTCTTTTCTTCGCCACTGACGAACGGGTAGATTTTCTTGACGTTTACGAGTTTTACTTCTGCCATACTGTTTGGACTCTGACTGCGCTGCCTCCGCACCGCATTCTCACGACCGCCGGGCTTGGCGGACGCATTGCGGCATGTCTCCACAATGCCGCACCGGGAGCCTCCCGGATAAAAAATCCTCCTTATTATTGCCGCAGGGCACCATAAGTGTGGATTGGTACACCACGACTAAGATACAGATATTATATCAGATTGCTCCGGTAAAGTCATTTGTCGCTTTTGCTGAAATTTTACGCAGAAACACGGCAGAACGCACAAACCAGCTCCCCCCGTTTACTTTTTCCCCAGCCCCTGATACAATAGAGAAAGCATACACATGGGAGGGATGGCGCATGAAGCAGACGACGCTCTGCTATCTTGAGCGCGATGGACAGTATCTGATGCTCCACCGCGTAAAAAAGGAGCACGACGAGAATCACGACAAATGGATCGGCGTCGGCGGAAAATTTGAGGACCGGGAAAGTCCGGAGGACTGCGTCCGCCGCGAGGTGCTGGAGGAAACGGGGCTGACGCTCACGCAGTACCGCTACTGCGGGCTTGTGACCTTCGTCTCCGACGTCTACCCGACCGAGTATATGCACCTGTTCCACGCCACGGGCTTCACCGGCACGCCGAAGGACTGCGACGAGGGTGAGCTGGCCTGGATCGGCAAGCGGCAGCTTGCCGCCCTGCAGCAGTGGGAGGGCGACCGCATTTTTCTGCGGCTCATGGACGAGCACGTGCCGTTTTTCTCGCTGAAGCTGGTCTACGCGGGCGATACGCTTACAGAGGCCGTTCTGAACGGAAAGCGGCTGGAGCAGTCTTAAGGTATCAGGTATTTCCCGGCGTCCTGCTCAAGCTGCTTCCACACCGGGTATTCCGTACCGGTTTCATCGAAGAAGCGCTTCAGATCGCGGTTCAGCGCGCAGGCTTCTGTAAAGCTGCCGCAAGGCAGTTTATGGAAAAACATTTTTGGGAGAAATTGCTGAATTGTAAGCGAAGAGTATTGAAAAATCGGTTGCTCTGGATTATAATGGCTACAACATATTGTGGTGGAGAGCGGCTGATCGCCGGACTTCAGACACAAATGAACGACAAGGAAGGAGAAACTTTCATGAGCAAGAAAACAAGATGCCGCGTGCTGAGTCTGCTGCTGGCGCTCGTCATGGTTCTTGGCATGGTTCCGATGGCTTCGGCCTCTTCGGCATACAATGTCAAGCTGACCCCGACGACTCCGGATGCAAGCAAGCTGAGCACCGCCATTCAGCAGAACAAATTCAAGCTGCAGAATGGTGAAGAGGCCTACGCGGACAGCGATACCGTCCGCGCGATCGTTATTTTTGAGGGCGAGGGCGCTGTCCCCGCAGCGCTGAAGAGCACCGGCGTCGCTACGCAGCGCGCTGTCGCAGCCGCGTCGAAGACCCTCACGGCGCAGCACAGCCGCATTAAGACTGCGATCCAGTCCAAGGCTGTCAGCTATGACGTCAAGTACGAGTACACCACGCTGCTCAACGGTATGTCCGCAGACGTCAAGTTCGGCGACCTTGAGAAGCTGGCCAGCACGGCAGGCGTCAAGGAGGTCTATCTGGCCAACTATTACGACGAGCCTGTCGTCATGCCCAGCATGGATTCGGCCAACGACATGACCAACATCACCAAGGTTCGCGGTAAAGACACCGGCAAGGGCACCGTCATTGCGGTCATCGATACCGGCATCACCCCGGGCCACGAGGCGTTCACAGCGTATGACAGTATGCTGAACAAGGCTGCCATCAGCAAGGAACAGGCCGAGGCCGCGATTGAAAAGCTTGGCCGCGGCAAATATCTGTCGGCAAAGGTTCCGTTCTCCTATGACTATTATGACAAGGACAACGACGCGAACGACGACGTCAGCGGTCACGGCACGCACGTCTCCGGCATCGCAGCCGGCTGCGTCCTGTCGGATGACGGCGGCTATGAATTCGCAGGCTCCGCGCCCGGCGCGCAGATCCTTGCACTGAAGGTCTTCTCCTCCGACGCAACGAAGGGAGGCACCTCCAGCGACGTTTATCTCGCAGCCCTTGAAGACGCCTACACATTGGGTGCGGACGTCATCAATATGTCCCTTGGCGCACAGAACGGCTTCGTCTATGACGGCAGCGAGGAAAAAGTCCTGAACGGCATCTTCACCACGCTGGACGACGCGGGCGTCATCTGCTGCATCGCAGCGGGCAACGAAGGCTCCATGGCAGACGGCGAGAGCATCACCGGCGTTCCTGCCGGCTATGTCACGTCCGACTATGCGGACTACGGCGTTGTCGGTTCCCCGTCCACCTATGACGGCAACCTGTCTGTTGCGTCTGTTGACAACGCGAAGTACGCCTCTCCGGCGATTGAAGTTGACGGCGCACAGATCGGCTACAGCGATACGGTCAACGCTTATAATACGCTGGCTGGCAAGACGTATGACTTTGTTCTGGTTCCCGGCAATGGCGAAACGTCCGACTATGCGGACATCGACGTTACCGGCAAGGTCGCAGTCATCAAGCGCGGCAGCATTTCCTTCGTTGACAAGGTCAACAATGCGGATGCAAAGGGTGCAGTTGCTGCAATCGTTTATAACAACGAATCCGGCATCATCAACATGGCGCTGGACGGCACGAAGCTTCCCGCTGTTTCCGTTTCCGGCGAGGACGCATCCAAGCTGCTTAACGCAAAGGAACAGAAGGTCACATTCCTCGCGGAGATGGCCTCTGTTGACAACCCCACTGGCTGGCAGTCTTCGTCCTTCAGCTCCTGGGGCCCCACCCCGTCCCTGACGCTCAAGCCGCAGATCTCCGGTGTCGGCGGCAGCGTTCTGTCTGCACAGAACAACACGCCGGACGGTTATCAGGTCATGTCCGGTACCTCCATGGCGACGCCGGATGTCGCGGGTGTTACTGCGACCATCCTGAGTTATCTGAAGAGCGAATCGAAGTACAAGGATCTGAGCAAGAAGGAACTGGCTGACATGGCAGAGGCTCTGTTGGCGTCCTCCGCGCAGACGGTTATTCCCAACAACTACACCTTCAGTCCGAGAAAGCAGGGCGCTGGTCTGGTCGATGCTTTCCATGCCGAGCAGCTTGTTCTCGGTGGTGCAAAGGCGTACATCACCAACCCGATCGCCAACATCGGCGACAACCCCTCCAAGGACGGCCACTTCCAGATCCGCTACACCGTCAAGGATCTGAGAAACGAGTTCCCGGGCGAAGAGGACGGCAAGGAATTCAACATTTCGTGGAAGTTCTGCTTCGATGAGCCCGTAGCAGATGAGGAAGGCAACTACTACAACGCACTGACGACGCTCGGTCTGACAGAGGACGAAGTCACTGTTACCACTAACTATAAAGACGACGTTCTCGTCATCGGTCCCGGCCAGACGGCAGAAGTCGTGATCGACGTACAGCTGACGGATGATTTCATGGCCGATGTCGACGCCATCTATCCGAACGGCGCGTACATCGAGGGCTACATCAACTTCACGAGTCCCGCTGCAACCGATGACCCGACTGCCTGCTTCCATGGCACGTTCATGGGCTTCTATGGCGACTGGGCACAGGCTCCCGTCATGGAACAGCTTGACTGGATTGACGTTATGACCGGCAACACTGACGTTTCCTGCAACACCTGGCCGAATCTGGCCTATCTGGCTGCGATCAGAGGCAACTCCATCACCAGCAGCTCTCTGGCCGGTACGAACCCGTTCGACTCGGAGCTGGAGCTTCCGTTCGATGCGGACAGAATCGCAGTTTCCAGCCCGGATGCCGCATATGCGCTCGAGCGGACGCTGTACATGCAGCCGATGCTGCTCCGCAACGCCCGTCACCTGATCATGGTTGTCTCCAACCGTGAAACCGGCGAGGTCTACTATGTGGACAACACCGAATATCTGCCGAAGGCCATCTATGACACGGATAACGGCTGGACAGCCATCGGCTCGTTCCTGTGGGACGGCACCGATCTGGACGGCAACGCAGTTCCGAACGACACCAAGGTCGACGTCAACTACTATGCCAACATTGCCTATGGCGCAGACGAGCTCGGCGTGCTGACCAATGGCGGCACGGATTACAGCAAGCTCAAGACGCAGGGCCAGAAGTATCTGGAGTGGAACTATGTCTGCACAGTCGACTCCGAGGCTCCGAAGGCACTCACGGCAAGCTATGACCCGGATACCAAGGAACTGACTGTTAAGGTCAAGGACAACCAGTATCTGGCCTATGTCGAGCTTGACACCTATCCCGATCTCACTGCGGGAGACGACGCGATCTTTGCAGAGAAAGCTGCCGGCACTGCGTCCACAGTTACGCTGGATGCTTCGAGCGTCACGAACGGCATTGCAGTTCTCTATCTGTTCGACTATGCGACCAACTACACCGCATACGTTGTCGATCTGGACGCCGCTTCCGACGGCGAGCTCACCAACTGCACCGTGACGCTGCAGTCCTACAATGCAGATAAGGGTCTTGTTAAGGAAGCCTACACCGATGACTTCGCTGCCAAGGACGTCGTTGAGGTCTGGTCCGGCGAAGAGGTCACCGCACAGGCACAGCCTGCTGAGGGTGAGGAGTTCTACGCATGGATGCAGAACGGCAAGATCGTCTCCACGGATGCGGACTACACCTTCACGGCTGTTTCCGACGTGACGCTGACGGCAGTCTTTGATCCGATCTATACCGTCTCCTTCGATTCTGACGGCGGCACGCCGGTCGAATCGCAGCTGGTTATCCGCGGTGAGACTGCCTCCAACCCCGGCGAGCCCACGCGCAGTCTGTACACGTTCAAAGGCTGGTATCTGGACGGCGCGCTCTATGATTTCAGCAAGCCCGTTCTGTCCGACCTGACGCTGACCGCAAAGTGGAAGCTCATCAACGAGCCGATCGATCCCATCCTCCCGGCACTGATCCCCGCCACGAAGACCCCGACGACCGGCAGATTCCCGTTCACCGACGTGACCACGGGCGACTGGTTCTATGACGCAGTCAAGGGCGCCTGGGAGAACGGTCTGATCAATGGCGTGACTGCCACGACCTATCAGCCGAAGGGCACGCTGACCGTCGCTGAAGCCATCAAGCTGGCCTCCGCGCTGCATCAGATGATCAAGGACGGCAAGGTCACGCTGACCAACGGCAGAGGCTACTGGTACGAAACCTACGTCAACTACGGCGTCCGCGAGGGCATCCTTGACGAGAGCTACCAGAAGCTCAGCTACGAGCAGATGACCAAGCCTGTTTCCCGCAGCGAGTTTGTCCACATCTTCTTCAAGGCTGTAGGCAGCTACAAGACGATCAACTCTGTCGCGGACAACAGCATCCCCGACGTGAAGACGACGGACAGCTACGGCGATGAGATCTACACGTTCTATCGTGCAGGCATCCTCACCGGCTCCGATGCCGCCGGCACGTTCCATCCGGCCAGCACCATCGTCCGCAGCGAAGCTGCCGCGATCCTCGTCCGGATGTACGACGCATCCTACCGCGTCAACATCACGCTGAAATAATTCCCCGCACAAAAGGGGCGCTTCCCACCCGGGAAGCGCCCCTTTTTCAGTTGTAATCAAGAAAGCTGCTTTGCAGCACACAAGGCAGTTATTTGATGCACGTGTGCTTTTTGTAGCCGTATTCCTCCGCTTCTTCGGCGGAATTGAAGTAAATGCGGTTCTCCTCGCCGGGGAGCTTGGCGCAGCTTGCGTTGTGGACGATCATGGAATTGCGGTTGCCGACGAACGGCGCGTCCTTCCCGGCCGCCGGTTCGCGGCTGGTGGGGTCTGTCGTGATAGACAGCTTCTCGCCGTCGGAGACGATGATGATCTCGCCCTGCGTGTCGGTCCGGTAAATTTCCGCGTTCAGCGCCTCCAGTCGCGCCAGCACGTCCGCACCGGGATGACCATAGTCATTATCCGCTCCGACGCTGATCACCGCCACAGAGGGCTGCACAGCCGTCAGGAACACCTCGGATGAGCTGGTCGGGCTGCCGTGGTGCCCGGCCTTCAGAACGTCAGCGTGCACATCTGCGCCGGATTCCAGCAGGTCGCCCTCGGCCTTCTGCTCCATATCGCCGGTAAACAGGAAGCTCGTCCCGCCATAATCGACGCGCAGGACAAGGCTGCCGTTATTGGGATCGGAATATTCCTGCACCGGCCCGATGACCGTCACCGCTGCGCTGCCGAGACTCCAGTGCGTGCCGATCTGCGGCACCTCGATCTGCCTGCCCTGCTCTTCCGTATACTTGACCACGTTGGAGAAAACCTTCGTCGTATACTCTGTGACACTGGAATAGACGTGCTCCGCCGGGTATTTTGCCAGCACGGCGGCCAGTCCCCCGCAGTGATCCTCGTCCGGGTGCGTATTGACCGCATAGGTCAGCTCCGTCACGTCCAGCCGGTTCAACCGGGACACCAGAAACTGCCCCTCCTCGACTGGCCCGCCATCAATGAGCATCGTGTCCTCTCCGCAGGAGAGCAGGATACTGTCTCCCTGTCCGACGTCGAGAAAACGCACCGTCAGCGTCTCATCAGACGGCACCTTCTGCGCTGTGGTGGTCGATTCTGAGGTCTGCGAATCGGATAACCACTGGAAGCCTCGCCCCAGCGCCTCCCCGCCGAACCAGATGGCCAGCACCGCCAATAAGAGCACGGGCGTCAGCCACCATGGGAACTTCTGCTGATTTTTCTTTTTCCTGTTTTCAGCCATACCGTGTGCCTCCGATCTCTTTTCTCTATTCTACACCATAAATCAGCCCTTTTCCAGCGCAAAAAAGAACCCCCTCGGTTTTGACCGAAGGGGATACTCTTTTTTCAGGGACCGAATCAGACCAATTCGATGACGGCCATCTCGGCTGCGTCGCCGCGGCGGGGCCCGATGCGGGTCACGCGGGTGTAGCCGCCGTTGCGCTCAGCGTACTTCGGAGCGATCTCCTCGAACAGCTTGTGCGCGACGTCTTCCTTGGTGATATAAGACAGAGCCTTGCGGTAGTTGGCCAGACCCTTCTTCTTGCCAAGGGTAATCATCTTCTCGACGACAGGCTGGACTTCCTTCGCGCGGGTAAAGGTCGTCTCCATCTTGCCGTTTTCGAGCAGGTATGTGGTCATAGCCCGGAGCATCGCCTTGCGCTGGTCGCTGGTTCTGCCAAGCTTTCTGGTACCAAACATAGGGTTACTTCCTCCTTCTTTGAAAGGTTATCGCTTAATTATTAGAGTTTGCGGAATCGTCGCTTGCCAGACTCAGGCCCATCATCGCGAGCTTGTTCTGAACCTCTTCGAGCGATTTCCGGCCCATGTTGCGTACCTTCATCATGTCCTCGCCGGTTCTGGAGATCAGATCCTCGACGTTGTTGATGTTGGCGCGCTTGAGGCAGTTAAAGCTGCGTACAGACAGATCAAGCTCTTCGATGGTCATTTCGAGGACCTTATCGCGGTGCGTTTCCGCCTTTTCGGCCATCGTGGGCTTGCTGGCCACGGTCTCGGAGAGATTCGTGAACAGGCTCAGATGGTCGGAGAGGATCTTCGCACCGAGGCTGACGGCGTCTCTTGCAGAGATCGTCGAGTCGGTCCAGACTTCCAGCGTCAGCTTGTCATAGTCTGTCATGTTGCCTACACGGGTGTTTTCTACGGTGTAGTTCACCTTGTAGACGGGCGTATAGATCGAATCCACGGCGATGGTGCCGATGGGCATATTGGGCGTCTTGTTCTTGTCGGACGGGACGTATCCGCGGCCATGACTCAGCGTGATCTCCATGTTGAAGCTTGCGTCGGGGCCAAGCGAGCAGATGTGCTGCTCAGGGTTGAGGATCTCAACCTCGCCGTCGGCCTTGATGTCGCCGGCGGTGACTTCGCACTCGCCCGCAGCGTCAATGTAGACGGTCTTGGTGCCCTGGCAATGAAGCTTCGCAATGATCTTCTTCACGTTCAGCACGATCTCCGTGACGTCTTCCTTGACGCCAGGAACCGTGGAGAACTCGTGCTGCACGCCCGCGATCTTGATGGAGGTCGCGGCGGTGCCGGGCAGCGAGGAAAGAAGAATTCTGCGCAGGGAGTTGCCGAGCGTGGTGCCGTATCCCCGCTCCAGAGGCTCTACGATATACTTACCGTAGGAGACGTCATCCTGGGAATCGATACACTCGATACGCGGCTTTTCAATTTCTACCATGAATAAATTACCCTCCTTGTAACTACGAAACCTTGTTTCGTTGCCGAATTCAGCTTACCAATAAACGAGGGTGAAACGTTACTTGGAGTACAATTCGACGATCAGATTTTCTGCAATCTCGAAGTCAATATCGTCTCTTGCGGGCAGTGCGATAACCTTGCCGCTGAGGGTGTTCTTGTCTCTTTCCAGCCACTTCGGAGCTGCGACGAAGGCGTCGTCTTCCTTCATCTTCTTGAAGCGGGTGGTGGAGCAGCTGTTTTCGCAGACGGCGATGACGTCGCCGACATTGACCGTGTAGGACGGGATGTTGACGCGTTTGCCGTTTACGGTGTAGTGGCCGTGGTTGACCAGCTGACGAGCCTCGCGGCGCGTGGAAGCATAGCCAAGACGGTAAACAACGTTGTCCAGTCTGCGCTCGACGAGGCTCAGCAGATTCTCGCCGGTGTTGCCCTTCATGCTCTCGGCCTTCTCATAGAGGGTGTGGAACTGCTTCTCGAGAATGCCGTACACGAATTTGACCTTCTGCTTTTCGGTCAGCTGCGTGCCGTACTCAGACTTCTTGGTTCTTCTTTTGCCGCCGGGATTGCGGTTGGACTGCTTGGAGTAGCCCATGGCTGCGGGAGAAACGCCGAGCGTTCTGCAGCGCTTCAGAACAGGCTGTGTATTCTTTGCCATATCAATTCTCCTCCTTCATCAAACGCGGCGGCGCTTGGGCGGACGGCAGCCGTTGTGCGGGATCGGGGTGACGTCCTTGATGAGCGTGACCTCGAGACCTGCGGACTGCAGCGCGCGGATCGCGGATTCACGGCCCTGGCCGGGGCCCTTGACGAAGACTTCAACAGTCTTCAGACCATAGTTTTCCACAGCTGCCTTTGCAGCGGTCTCTGCGACCATCTGCGCGGCGTACGGAGTGGACTTTCTGCTGCCGCGGAAGCCGAGGCCGCCGGAGGAAGCCCAGGACAGGGCGTTGCCGTTGGCGTCGGTCACGGTAACCATGGTGTTGTTAAAGGACGAGCGGATATGCACGGCGCCCTTTTCGATCGTCTTGCGCTCACGACGGCGCTTGACAACTTTCTTTACTGCTTTAGCCATTTACATATCCCTCCTTACTTCTTCTTATTCGCAATGGTCTTCTTCGGGCCCTTGCGTGTACGGGCGTTGGTCTTGGTTCTCTGGCCATGAACGGGCAGACCACGGCGATGACGGACGCCGCGATAGCAGCCAATCTCCGTCAGGCGCTTGATGTTCAGTGCAACCTCACGGCGGAGGTCGCCCTCGATGGTGAAGTGCTTGTCGATCACTTCACGAAGTGCGGATTCCTGATCCTCGGTCAGATCCTTGACGCGGATATCCGGGTTGATCTGAGCCATTTCCAGGATCTTCTTAGCGCTTGTTCTGCCAATACCGTAGATGTAGGTCAAACCGATCTCGATTCGCTTCTCACGGGGCAGGTCAATACCAGCAATACGTGCCATTTACTTCAGAGCACCTCCTATTAACCTTGTCTCTGCTTATGCTTCGGGTTTTCGCAAATAACCATAACACGGCCCTTGCGCTTGATGATCTTGCATTTTTCGCACATGGGCTTCACGGACGGTCTTACTTTCATACTGTTAACCTCCATTGAGACCTCAAGTCTCTATTTACTTCTCCATGTGATCCTTCCTCTGGTCAGATCGTACGGCGACATTTGCACCGTGACCTTATCACCGGGCAGGATCTTGATAAAGTTCATCCGGAGCTTGCCGGAAATGTGTGCCAGAATGGTGTGCCCGCCGCCGATATCGACGGAGAACATGGCATTCGGCAGTGCATCGGTAACGATGCCCTCAAGTTCGATTACGTCGTCTTTTGCCAAGATCAATTAACCCCCTTGGTTTTGACTTTGTTTTTGGCCGAAGCTGGCCAATTCTTTTCGTAATTCGCTATTGAGTACCTTCTCGCCGTTGCGAATTTTCTCGGCGATTCGTGACTCCGTCCGAGGTATCTGTTCAATATGCTTGCGCTTTTTGCGCTTTGGCTTCTCCAGCCTGCGGCTCTTGCCGTCGGCGAGATAGACATACTGCTCATCCGCATCGATCACGTAGAACAGCTGGCCCTGATCCCGCCCGGCCTTTGAGACGACCAGGCTCGATTTGTCAACTTCCATAGCTTACAGTCCCTCAGTGACGGTGAGGATTTCCGGCTCGCCGTCGGTAATCAGAATCGAGTTTTCATAGTGCGCCGCGAGCTTGCCATCGGCAGTTACAGTCGTCCAACCGTCCTTCAGGACGCGCACATCGTACGTGCCCTGCGTGACCATCGGCTCGATTGCCAGGGTCATGCCTTTGACCATGCGCGGGCCTCTGCCGGGGGATCCGAAATTTGGGACCTCTGGTTCTTCGTGCATCTTTTCGCCGACGCCGTGCCCGACAAACGCGCGGACAACGCCAAATCCATGGCTTTCCACGTATGTCTGCACCGCATGGCCGATGTCGGAGATCCGGTTGCCCTGACGTGCAAATTTGATTCCCTCGTAAAAGCTCTGTTCTGTTACCGTAATGAGCTTCTGCGCCGTGGGGGAGATTGCCCCACACGCGAAAGTAGCGGCACAGTCACCAGTAAAACCGCCCCATGTCGCACCCACGTCCACCGAGACGATGTCGCCCTCCTTCAGCACCCGGTTGCCCGGAATGCCGTGGATGATGACCTCGTTGACGGAGATGCAGGTGCTGGCCGGGAAGCCCCCGTAGCCGAGGAACGTCGGTTTTGCTCCCTGCGACAGGATAAATTCATATACCGCCTTGTCGATCTGTTTGGTCGTTACGCCAGGCCTTACCATTTCGCCTGCCAAAGCACGCGCTGCCGCGGTAATTTTACAGGCCTTGCGCATAATCACCAGTTCGCGCTCATTTTTTACTGGAATCATGTTATTCACCCAATGCTGCCAGAATGTCTCTGGTCGCATATTCGATGGGCTGGTTGCCTTCCACCAGCTTGAGATTGCCGAGCTTCTTGTAGAAGTCCTTCAGCGGCTCTGTCTCGGCATGGAACACCTTGAGGCGGTTCTTGACCGTCTCCGGCGCATCGTCCTTGCGGACGGTGAGCGGTGCGCCGCACAGATCGCAGACGCCGTCATGCTTCGGCGGGTTCGCAACGATGTGGAAGCTTGCGCCGCAGCTGCCGCAGACGCGGCGGCCGGTCATGCGCGCTTCGATCACCTCGTCGGCGATCTCAATGGACACGACTGCGTCAAAATGGATGCCGGCCGCTTCGAGCGCCTCGGCCTGCGGGATCGTGCGGGGGACTCCATCGAGGATGAAGCCGTTCGCACAATCCGCGCGGGCGACCCGTTCGCGGACGATGCCGATGATGACATCGTCCGGAACGAGCTTGCCAGCGTCCATGAAGCTCTTGGCCTTCAGGCCAGTCTCGGTTCCGTTCTTGATCGCTTCGCGAAGAATGTTGCCGGTGGAAATGGTGGGGATGTTCAGCTTCTTGCTGATGATCTCCGCCTGTGTGCCTTTTCCGGCACCGGGAGCACCCAAAAGAATCAGCTTCATAGCATCTTCCTCCAATTACTCCAGGAAGCCTTTGTAGTGACGCATGAGCATCTGGGCCTCGAGGCTCTTGACCGTCTCAAGCGCAACGCCGACGACGATGATGACGGACGTGCCGCCCACCGCGAGGGAGGTGTTCTTGATGATGATGCCGGCGATGATCGGCAGGATCGCGACGATCGCCAGATACAGAGCGCCAAAGAGCGTGATCTTGTTGATAACCTTCAGGATGAAGTCCGAGGTCGGCTTGCCCGGGCGGAAGCCGGGGATGAAGCCGCCGTTCTTCTTGAGGTTATTGGCGATTTCGATCGGGTTGAACTGAATCGTTGCATAGAAGTAGCTGAACGCAATGATCAGCAGGAAGTAGCAGACGATGTAGAACGCGCTCTTCGTGTCGAAGATATAGGTGTTCATCCACGTCCAGAAGGAGCTGCTGCCGGTGCCGGTGAAGGCGATGATCGTCGCGGGCAGGGTCGCAATGGACTGCGCGAAGATGATCGGCAGAACGCCGGACATGTTGACCTTGACCGGCAGGAACGTGCTCTGACCGCCGTACATCTTGCGGCCGACCACGCGCTTGGCGTACTGGACGGGGATCCGGCGCTCGGAGTTCGTGATGAACACGATGAACACAACGATCAGCAGCATGCCGAGAACCAGCAGGATCGCGGTGTACCACTTGATCGCGCCGGAGGCCAGCGAGGAAACGAGCGCGCTGACGAGCGACGGGATACGGGAAATGATACCTGCGAACAGGATCATCGAGATGCCGTTGCCGATGCCGAACTGGTCAATCTGCTCGCCCATCCACATCAGGAAGGACGCGCCGGCCATGAAGGTCACGACGATGACAAGGCCTGCAAGGAAGCCGGTCTCGTTGAGCAGGTTGTAGTTCTTGAGCATTACATAGTAGGCAAAGCCCATCAGAAGAGCAAGGCCGACCGTGGTGTAGCGGGTGATGCGCTGGATCTTCTTCTGGCCTTCCTCGCCGCCCTCCTTGGCAAGACGCTCAAGGGCAGGGATGGCGATGGCAAGAAGTTCGATGATAATGGATGCGTTGATATACGGCTGGATACCGATGGCGAAGACCGTCGCCTGCGAGAACGCAGAACCGGACATCGCGTTGTACAGACCCAGAACCGTACCGGACAGCTGCTGCGAGAAGTAGGTCGCGAGCTCTGCTACGTTGACGTAGGGAACGGGAACGCAGGCGCCCAGACGGTAGATCAGAAGGACAAACAGCGTAAAGAGGATCTTTTTGCGAAGCTCGGGGATCTTCCACGCGTTACGGAGTGTTGTAAACACTTACACCACCTCGGCCTTTCCGCCCGCCTTTTCGATTTTTTCCTTGGCGGACTCCGAGAAGGCGGCAGCCTTCACGGTGACCTTCTTGGAAACGCTGCCGTTGCCAAGAACCTTCAGACCGTACTTGCAATCGTGCAGAATACCTTTTTCGATCAGGGCAGCCGCGTCAACGACCGCGCCGTCTTCGAACTTGTTGAGAACCGCGACGTTCACAGCCGTCAGGGGCTCTGCGAAGATGTTGTTGAAGCCGCGCTTCGGGATGCGGCGTGCCAGAGGCATCTGGCCGCCTTCGAAGCCGATGCGGAGCTTGCCGCCCGAACGGGCCTTCTGGCCCTTGTGTCCGCGGCCTGCGGTCTTGCCGTTGCCAGTGCCGGTGCCACGGCCCTTGCGCTTATTCACATGGGTAGAACCCATAACCGGAGCAAGTTCATGTAAATTCATCTACTTGTCCTCCTTATTGTTCTTCCGTGACCTGCAGCAGATAGCCGATCTTTGCGATCTTGCCGCGAGTCTGGGTGTTGTCAGGCTGAACAGTTTCCTGACCGATCTTGCGCAGACCGAGGGAATGCGCGGTCGCGATGTGCTTTTCAAGACGGCCGTTCAGGCTCTTGACAAGCTTAATTCTAAGATTCGCCATTTTGAGCCCTCCTTAACCGACGATGTCTTCCACGTTCTTGCCTCTGATGCGCGCAACTTCCGCTGCGTCGCGCAGAGAGGTCAGACCCTGCATCGTTGCCTTGACAACGTTCTGCGGGTTGTTCGAGCGCAGGCACTTTGCACGAATGTTGGAAATGCCGACTGCTTCCATGACAGCACGGACAGCGCCGCCGGCGATGATGCCGGTGCCTTCGGGAGCCGGCTTCAGCATGACGCGGCCAGCACCGAATTCGCCGATGATGTCGTGCGGAATCGTGGTGCCTTCGAGCGTGATCTTGACCATGTTCTTCTTCGCGTCAGCAATACCCTTCAGGATTGCTTCGGAAACTTCAGCGGCTTTGCCGAGGCCGTAGCCAACGGTGCCCTTGCCGTCGCCGACAACAACCAGAGCGGAGAACTTCATGACACGGCCGCCCTTGACGGTCTTGGAAACGCGGTTCAGGTAAACGACCTTTTCGATCATTTCCGGGCCATTGTCTTCCTTGGGTGCGCGATCTCTATTGTAAGCCATTGTTCATCCTCCTCCGATTAGAATTCCAGGCCGCCTTCACGGGCGCCTTCGGCAAGCTCTGCCACACGACCATGGTAGATATAACCGCCACGATCGAACACGACAGTGTCGATGCCCTTTGCCTTGGCGCGTTCTGCAACCAGCTTGCCGACCTTGCGGGCAGCTTCCTTGTTGCCGGTGGCGCCTTCGAAATCCTTCTCATTGGAAGCGGCGGCAGCGAGCGTAACGCCGCTCACGTCGTCAATGATCTGTGCGTAGATGTTGGCGTTGCTGCGGTAGACGTTCAGGCGGGGCCGTTCGGGCGTGCCGGAGATCTTACCGCGAACGCGGGTATGACGCTTCATACGCTGAGCGTTCTTATCAAATGTTTTCACCATAATGGCACACCTCCTAATTACTTCTTACCGCCGGCCTTGCCCTCTTTGTGGCGAATGGTCTCAGTGGCGTACTTGATACCCTTGCCCTTGTAAGGCTCGGGAGGTCTCTTACCTCTGACGTTCGCTGCAAACTGGCCGACCTTCTGCTTGTCGATGCCGTTGATGACGACCTTGTTGGGAGCCGGGACATCGATCGTGATGCCGTCGATCTCTTCCATGGTGACAAGGTGGGAATAACCGAGGTTCATAACGAGCTTGTTGCCTTCCTTGCTGGCCTTGTAGCCAACGCCGTTGATCTCGAGCTCTTTTTTGAAGCCATCGGTCACGCCGACGACCATGTCATGGATCAGGCTGCGGGTCAGGCCGTGCAGGCTCTTGTGCAGCTTATCCTCGGACGGACGGCCGACATGAATCACATTGCCTTCGACCTTGATGATCATCTCCGGGCGCATCGTCTGAGTCAGTGTGCCCTTGGGGCCCTTTACGGTAACGACGTTCGGCTCCGCGATGGAAACCTCGACGCCTGCGGGGATGGTAACGGGCATTCTGCCAATTCTAGACATTGTTCAATACCCTCCTTACCATACGAATGCCAGGACTTCGCCGCCGACATGGTTCGCACGCGCTGCCTTGTCGGTCATGACGCCCTTGGACGTGGAAATAATTGCGATGCCGAGACCCTTCAGGACTCTGGGCAGCTCGTCAGCGCCGGCGTAGACACGCAGGCCGGGCTTGGAGACGCGGCGCAGGCCGCTGATGACCTTTTCCTTACCGGCAAGGTACTTCAGCTGGATGCGGATGACGCCCTGGGTGCCGTCCTCGACGACTTCGTAGCTCTTGATGTAGCCTTCGTCGAGCAGGATCTTTGCGATGGCCTTCTTCAGGTTGGAAGCGGGCACATCGACGGATTCGTGCTTTGCCGTGTTTGCATTGCGGATGCGCGTCAGCATATCGGCAACGGGATCAGTGATTTGCATGGTTTGTTCCTCCTAGTTTGAAGTTACCGCATTGCGGTTTTGGTGGCGAGGTATCACGACTAATCCTTGCTGCCGACCGGAGCCGACCCGATTAACCGTGACCTTTCGTCATCCATACTTTTATCGTTGGAGGGCGGCTCCCGCCGCCCTGGCGATAACAAAGAAAGTTATGGGCCAAAGCCCTTCTTCACTCAACCGCTCCATCAGTCTTCTGAGGGCGGATTGGTGAAGATTTTTTCGTCAGGCAAGGTTTTGCGGCGAAGGCGTACATTGTGTACGCCGAGCCGCAAAAAACGCAGCATGACGGAAAAAGATTTACCAAGATGCCTTTCTGACTCCGGGGATCTGGCCTTTGTAGGCCAGCTCGCGGAAGCAGATACGGCAGACACCGTAGTCACGCAGGTAAGCATGAGGACGGCCGCAGATCTTGCAGCGGTTGTAGTAGCGGGTGGAGAACTTGGGTTCTTCCTTCTGCTTGAGAATCATTGCTTTTCTTGCCATTACCGGTATCCTCCAATCAAGCGTAGAACGGAGCGCCGACCATGGTCAGCAGCTCTTTGGCTTCTTCGTCGGTGGTCGCGGTGGTGCAGATGCAGATGTCCATGCCGCGGATCTTGTCGACCTTGTCGTACTCGATTTCCGGGAAGATCAGCTGCTCCTTGAGACCGAAGGCGTAGTTGCCGCGGCCGTCGAAGGAGTTGGGGTTGATGCCGCGGAAGTCGCGGACACGGGGCAGAGCCACGTTGAACAGACGGTCGAGGAACTCCCACATACGGTCGCCGCGGAGGGTGACCTTGACGCCGACAGTCTCGCCTTCACGGACCTTGAAGTTCGCGACGGACTTGCGGGCCTTGGTAGTGATGGGCTTCTGGCCGGTGATGGTGGCGATGTCCTTGCAGATGGCTTCGATTTCCTTGGCGTTGCCCTTGGATTCGCCGCAGCCAACGTTGACGATGACCTTGCTCAGCTTCGGGATCTGCATCACGGACTTATACTGGAACTTGTTCATGAGGGCGGGAGCGATCTCTTCGGTATACTTAACTTTCAGTCTGGCCATGTTTCAATCCTCCCTCTCAAATCGTCTGGCCGCACTTCTTGCAGACGCGGACCTTCTTGCCGTCGGCGAGCTTGACAGCATGGCGGGTAGCCTTGCCGCACTTCGGGCAGACGAGCATGACCTTGGAAGCGTACATCGGGATCTCGCGGTTGATAATGCCGCCCTGATCGCCCTGCTTCTTCGGCTTGACATGGCAGGTCGCGACGTTGACGCCTTCGACGACGACCTTACCGGCAGCGGGCATAGCCTCGAGGACCTTGCCCTTCTTGCCCTTGTCCTTGCCGGACAGGACAATAACGGTATCATTCTTCTTAACGTTCATCTCTTGGTCCCCCTATTAAACTGTTTCGGGTGCCAGGGAGCAGATCTTCATGAAACCAGAGTCACGGAGTTCTCTCGCCACCGGCCCAAAAATACGGGTGCCGCGAGGGCTGTTGTCATCCTTGATGAGAACGGCTGCGTTCTCGTCGAAGCGGACGTAGGTGCCGTCTGCACGGCGGGCGCCCTTCATGGAGCGGACGATGACGGCCTTGACGACCTCGCCCTTCTTGACCGTGCCGTTCGGCGCAGCCTTACGGACAGACGCAACAACGACGTCGCCGATGTTGCCGTACTTGCGCTTCGCGCCGCCCAGGACGCGGATGCACTTGATTTCCTTGGCACCGGTATTGTCGGCAACCTTCAAATAAGTTTCGCACTGAATCATTTGTTGTCGACCTCCTTACTTTGCCTTTTCAATGATCTCTACAAGTCTCCATCTCTTGTCCTTGGACAGCGGACGGCACTCCATGACCTTGACGGTATCGCCGATGCCGGCTTCGTTCTTCTCGTCATGGGCCTTGAGCTTGTAGGTTCTCTTGATGATTTTATGATACAGCGGATGCTGTACGTTCGTCGCGATCGCAACCACGATGGTCTTGTCCATCTTATCGGAGATGACGGTACCAACTCTGGTCTTGCGGAACGCTCTGGTAGTTTCACTCATTGCAGTTTCCTCCTCAGTTACTTGGTCTCGTTCTCACGAATAATAGTTTTGATGCGGGCAATATCTTTCTTGACGTCTGCGATGCGCAGGGGGTTGTCAAGCTGGTTGGTTGCATGCTGCATTCTGAGCATGAACAGGTCCTTCTTGAGATCTGCCAGCTTGGAGTCGAGCTCAGCCGCAGACAGTTTACGGATTTCGTTTGCCTTCATCTTATTCACCACCATTCTCGGTTTCCGGGGCTTCCTTGGCAATGATCTTCGTCTTGATGGGCAGCTTGTGCTGAGCAAGACGCAGTGCCTCGCGCGCTTCCGCTTCGGAAACGCCGCCGATTTCGAACATGACTTTCTGATTCTTGACGACTGCAACCCAGTATTCCGGAGCGCCCTTGCCGGAGCCCATACGGACGCCGAGAGCCTTCTTCGAAACAGGCTTGTCGGGGAAGATCTTGATCCAGACCTGGCCGCCGCGCTTGGTGTAGCGGGTCATGGCGACACGGGCTGCTTCGATCTGATTGCCGGTGATCCAGCCCGGTTCCATTGCCTGGATACCGAACTCACCGTAGGAAACCTTGTTGCCGCGGGAGGCAGCGCCCTTCATGCGGCCTCTCTGTACGCGGCGGTACTTGGTTCTTTTCGGCATTAACATTAGCGGTTGCCTCCTTCCGTGTTGTTGTTATTGTACGGACGGCGCTCGCCGTTGTAGGAACGGCGGTCATTGTTGTACGGACGGCGTTCACCGCTGCCGCGGCGGTCGCCACCCCGGCGGTCGTTCGGACGGCGGTCGCGGCGCTCGCGCTTTGCGGGCTCCGGATTCTCGGAACGCAGCGTGGAGTTCAGGACTTCGCCCTTGTAGATCCAGACCTTGCAGCCGACGCGGCCGTAGGTCGTGTTGGCCTCGGCAAAGCCGTAGTCGATGTCGGCGCGGATGGTCTGCAGGGGGATGGTGCCCTCATGATAGGATTCGCTTCTGGCGATCTCGGCGCCGCCCAGACGGCCGCCGCAGGTGCACTTGATGCCCTTCGCGCCCAGACGGGTCGCGCGCTGGATGGCCTGCTTCATGGCACGGCGGAAGGAGATACGCTTTTCGAGCTGCGCGGCGATGTTCTCCGCGACGAGCTGTGCGTTGAGGTCCGGGGAACGGACTTCGACGATGTTCAGAGCGACGGTCTTGCCGAGCTTGGCTTCGATCTTCTTGCGGAGCACTTCGATCTCCGTGCCGCCCTTGCCGATGATGACGCCGGGGCGGGAGCAGTGGATGCTGATCTTGACCTTGGCGTTGTCGCGCTCAATTTCGATCTTGGCAATACCGGCAGAATAGAGGGTGGACTTCAGATACTTACGGATGTTGTAGTCCTCGACGATCAGATCGCCGACCTTATCCTCACGGGCATACCAACGAGAGTCCCAATCTTTAATTACGCCGACGCGCAATCCATGGGGATTAACTTTCTGTCCCATAGTAACCTCCTGCTTAAGCCTTCTCGCTCACACCGATGGTGATGTGAGTGGTTCTCTTCAGAATGCGATTGTATCTGCCCTGCGCTCTGGGCATACCGCGCTTGAGCGTGGGGCCCGGGTTGGCGATGGCGGTCGTGACAACCAGATTGTCGGCGTTCATGCCGTGGTTGTTCTCCGCGTTCGCAACAGCGCTCTTGAGCAGCTTGAGCATGGGCTCGGAGGCCGCCTTCGGGGTCTGCATCAGATATGCGGTTGCAGTCTTTACGTCCTTGCCGCGGATCAGGTCGCACAGAATGACGACCTTGCGCGGAGAGATACGCAGGTATTTCAAATAAGCTCTAGCTTCCATGTTTCTTGCGTCCTCCTCTTATGCGTTGGTGGTCTTGCTGCCGGAGTGGCCGCGGAAGGTCCGCGTCGGAGCAAACTCGCCAAGCTTGTGGCCGACCATATCCTCAGTGATATAGACGGGTACATGACGGCGGCCGTCATGAACAGCGATCGTGTGGCCAACGAAGGAAGGGAAGATCGTGGAGCTTCTGGACCAGGTCTTGAGGACCTTCTTATCACCGGCCTTGTTGAGCTCTTCCACGCGCTTGAACAGCTCGGGTGCTACAAACGGGCCTTTTTTAATGCTTCTGCTCATCTTATATCCTCCTTACTTCGCGTTTCTGTGCTTAAAGATATACTTGTTGGTGCGGTTCTTGGTCTTGCGGGTCTTCAGGCCCATTGCAGGCTTGCCCCAAGGCGTCATAGGACCGGGATGGCCAACAGGAGACTTGCCTTCGCCGCCGCCGTGCGGGTGGTCGTTCGGGTTCATGACAGAACCGCGGACCGTCGGGCGGATGCCCATGTGGCGGGTACGGCCGGCCTTGCCGATGTGCACGTTCTCATGGTCGATATTGCCGACCTGACCGATGACTGCCACGCAGTTCGGGCGAACGAGGCGGACTTCGCCGGACGGCAGACGGACCTGCGCGAACTGTGCGTCCTTTGCCATTAGCTGGGCGTAGTCGCCGGCGGAGCGGACAAGCTGTGCGCCGCGGCCGGGGTTGATCTCGATGTTGTGGATGATGGTACCGACGGGGATATTGGCAAGCGGCAGGCAGTTGCCGGGCTTGATATCGGCGGCGGCGGAAGAGACGACGGTGTCGCCGGTCTTCAGACCGACAGGCGCGAGGATGTAGCGGAGCTCGCCGTCTTCGTACTTGACCAGAGCGATGAACGCGCTGCGGTTCGGGTCGTACTCGATGCGCTGGACAGTTGCCGGCATATCGAGCTTGTCGCGGCGGAAGTCGATGATGCGGTACTTGCGCTTGTTGCCGCCGCCGCGATGGCGGACGGTGATGCGGCCGTAGCTGTTGCGGCCCGCGTTCTTCTTGACAGTCTCAAGAAGGCTGCGTTCAGGCTTTGCCTTTTTGTCTACGCCGTCGAACGCGGAAACAGTCATGTTTCTTCTCGACGGGGTATACGGCTTAAAAGATTTGATCGCCATATTGCGTTACTCTCCTTACAAATTGATTAGACCATACCCTCGAAGAACTCGATGGTCTTGGAATCGGCAGTCAGCTTGACCATGGCCTTCTTCCAGCTGGCGCGGCGGCCTGCGGGAGCGGCGCCCTGGCGCTTTTCCTTGCCTTCCATACGGATGGTGTTGACTTTTTCGACCTTCACACCGAAGATCTCCTCGACAGCCTTCTTGATCTCGACCTTGTTGGCGTCGATCGCAACCTGGAAGACATATTTCTTGTCTTCGGTGGCTTCCATGGACTGTTCGGTGATGACGGGCTTGATGATGATATCGTAAGCGGTCTTCATTATGCGAACACCTCCTCAATCTTTGCAAGAGCAGCTTTGTCAACGACGAGCTTCTTTGCGTTCAGAATGTCGTAGACGTTGATCAGGTTGGCGAAGGTCACCAGAACGCCGGGGATGTTGGCCGCGCTCTTGACAACGACTTCGTTGTTTTCAGCGGTGACGACCAGAGCTTTGGTATCGGCGCCGACAGCCTTCAGGAACGAAGCCATGGGCTTGGTCTTGATAGCGTCCAGCTTGATCTCGTCGATGACGACGATGTTTTCTTCCTGTGCCTTCGCGCTCAGGACGGACTTGAGAGCCAGTCTCTTGACCTTCTTGTTGAGCGTGTAGCTGTAATCGCGGGGCTTGGGTGCGAACACGATGCCGCCGTGGGTCCACTGCGGAGCGCGGATGGAGCCCTGACGGGCACGGCCGGTGCCCTTCTGGCGCCACGGCTTGATGCCGCCGCCGGAGACCTCTGCGCGGGTCAGGGAGCTCTGCGTGCCCTGACGGCAGTTGGCCAGATGGTTCTTTACGACGTCGTGAACGACAGCCTCATTGGGCTCGATCCCGAAAATGGCATCAGAGAGCTCGATCTCGCCGACCTGCTTACCAGCCATATCAAAAACTTTAGTCTGCATGATTTACTCTCCTCTCTCAGCGGTTTCTTGCCGAAGCCTTCTGCGGGTTGGTACGTGCGGAAGCCTTCTGCGGGTTGATGCTCGCGTTGGCAGCAGCGCCCTTTGCCTTGAAGTTCTTGACGGTGTTCTTGATGTAGACAACGCCGCCCTTCGGGCCGGGGATCGCGCCGCGAACGACGATCATGTTGAGCTCGTCGTCGACCTTGACGATATCGAGGTTCTCAACCGTGACCTGCTCAACGCCCATCTGGCCTGCGCCATGATGGCCCTTGAAAATACGGCTGGGGGAAGAGGTGGGGCCCATGGAACCGGCCTGACGATGGACCGGGCCGCCGCCGTGGGTCATCGGGGTGCGATGGCCGCCGCAGCGCTTGACCGGGCCTTCGTAGCCGTGGCCCTTGCTGATGCCGGTGACGTCGACCTTGTCGCCGACTGCGAAAACGCTTGCCTTAATTTCGTCGCCGACGTTCATCTCGGCGGCCTTCTCCACGCGGAACTCCTTGAGGTGCTTCTTGAGGGCAACCTCAGCCTTTTTCAGATGGCCGAGCTCCGGCTTAGTCAGCTTGGATTCCTTGACGTCCTCAAAGCCAAGCTGTACGGCGTTGTAGCCGTCTTTTTCGGTGGTCTTCTTCTGGGTCACGACGCAGGGGCCTGCCTCGATAACGGTGACCGGAATGACCTTGCCGCTCTCATCGAAAATCTGGGTCATGCCCACTTTTTTGCCGATGATCGCTTTCTGCATTTGCATGTGTGTTTCCTCCTAAGTTAAGGTTATTGGTTGAGCGACGTGCGCATTGGGACGCATTGGTCGGTCAACATGACCCGTCCGTCCTCTATAGTGGCGAACCGTGGCGGGCTGCTGTAATTGACGTTTGGATTACAGCTTTATCTCAATTTCAACGCCAGCGGGAAGGTCGAGGCTCATGAGAGCTTCCACAGTCTTCTGGTTGGGGTTGAGAATATCGATCAGTCTCTTGTGGGTTCTGCGCTCGAACTGCTCACGGGAGTCCTTGTACTTGTGAACAGCGCGAAGGATGGTGACGACCTCCTTCTTGGTCGGCAGCGGGATGGGGCCGGAAACGGAAGCGCCGTTGCGCTTGGCGGTTTCGACGATCTTCTCGGCGCTGGCGTCGATGAGCTGATGATCGTAAGCCTTGAGGCGGATTCTGATCATTTCCTGATTTGCCATGTTGTGTTTTTCCTCCTTGAATAACGTACTCAGTGGTTTCTTTGATCTCTGGGTACGGTCGAGTCTCGCAATACGCTAAGCCGTGCGTATCATTCTGCGCCATGAAAAAAGGCCGACGTTGTCGGCCATTTATCACCGCAGCGATATACGCTGTACTGTGATCCTCAGCCGCCCGATGACCGGACATACTCCGCAGAAGTTACCGCCCGTGGCGCAATCTCCTGCATCATCGCAATGACACGCGTGGGTGCGTTGCACATCCTTTTCGCGCGCTCATATATCATATAACAAATCCCCCTTGGTGTCAAGGGGGATTTTCAATATTTTTTGTTCAAAACAGCAGAACTTTCGCGCCCGGTTTTGGCCTTTTTGCCGAATCCCGGCGTTCATTTCTTCCGCCACGTGCTGGGCATCAGCAGCACCAGCATCGGGTACAGCTCCAGCCGCCCCAGCAGCATATCGATGCACAGCACGACCTTCGCCAGCGGCGAGAAAAACGCGAAGTTCCCCGCCGGGCCGCACAGCCCGAGGCCGGGGCCGATATTATTGAATGTCGCAAGGACAGCCGTCAGCGTCGTTGACCCGTCATAGCCGTCGAGCGAGACGAGCAGCACAGACGCCGCGGCGATCAGCACATACAATATAAAATAGGTGCTCACCGCGCGGACCGTCTCGCCGGAGACAGGCTTGCTGTCAACGGTGATGACCTTGACGGTGTGCGGATGCAGGATCTTGCGCAGCTCCGCCTTGGCTGCCCGCATGAGAATGACGACGCGCGAGACCTTCAGCCCGCCGCCGGTCGAGCCTGCGCTTGCGCCGACGATCATGAGAAGCACCAGAATCACGCGTGAGAACTCCGGCCACAGGTCAAAATTCTCCGTACCGTAGCCCGTCGTGGTGATGACGGACGAAACGGTAAACGCCGCATGGTGCAGGCTGTAGCCAAAATCCCCGTGATAGAGGCTTTTAATGTTGAAGGTAATAAGCAGCGTCGAGATCACGATGATCGACACGTACCAGCGCAGCTCCGTGTTCTTCCACGCCAGATCAAATTTTCTGCGCAGCAGGAAGAAATAGATCGAGAAATTCACGCCGAACAGCGCCATGAAGACCGTCGTGACCGTCTGCGTGTAGGCGCTGTAGGAGGCGAAGGAGTCGTTTCTGATGGCGAAGCCGCCCGTGCCCGCCGTGCCGAACGCGTTGCAGAGCGAATCAAACAGCGGGTCGCCGCCCGCCAGATACAGAATGATCTGCACGACCGTCAGGCCGAAATAAATGCCATACAAAATTTTAGACGAATCGACCATGCGCGGGACCATCTTGGACACCGTCGGTCCTGGGCTTTCGGCGCGCAGCAGATGAATGGCCTGTCCGCCGTCCATGCGGACGATGGCCAGCATGAATACGAGAATGCCCATGCCGCCGATCCAGTGTGAAAGGCTCCGCCAGAAGAGCATACAGCGGTCAAGCGACTCGACCGCCGGGAGGATGCTGGAACCCGTGGTCGTAAAGCCGGAGATCATCTCGAACACCGCGTCGAGGTAAAACGGGATCTGCCCCGACAGCGTGAACGGCAGCGCGCCCACGAGCGACAGCACGATCCAGCTCAGCGCGACAGCGATCAGGCCCTCCTTCGCGTACATGGCGCTGCGCTTTCTGCCGCCCAGGCCGAGCGCCAGCGCGCCCAGCACGGCCGCACCCAGCAGCACCCACAGAAAATACCAGCCGTTTTTCTCCCGGTAAATGACCGCCACCAGCAGCGGCAGCAGCATGAGCGTGGCCTCGATCAGAAGCACCGCGCCCAGCACGTATACAATGACCCGCTTATTCATGCCCCGGCCCTCTTGCAAGGATGTCCTCAAGCTTGCCGAGCCCTGCGCTGCACGTCACGACGATCACGCTGTCGCCGGGTTCGATGGTGTCCTGGCCGCTGGGGATGATGATCTGCCCGCCCCGGCCGATGCAGCCGATCAGCAGATTTTCCCGCAGCTTCAGTTCCTGAAGCGGAACGCCGCAGAGCTTCGAACCTTCGGATACGCGGAACTCCAGCGCCTCGGCCTTGCCGCCGACAAGCTTGTAGAGTGTTTCGATCTGCGAGCTGCTGCCGGAATTCTGCATGGCGCGGACATAGCGGCAGATGAGGTTCGACGCGGAGTTGCGCGGATTGAACACGCTTCCCAGATCCATACTGTCGATGATGGACTGGAACGATGTGCGGTTGACCTTGGTGATGACCTTGACCTTCGGCCATGTCTTTCGGATATACATGCCGATGAGCACGTTTTCCTCATCGATGCCGGTCAGCGCGGCGACCGCGCCGGTCGTCTCGATGCCGCATTTGCGCAGAAACGCCTCATTTGTGCCGTCTCCGCACAGGATTTCCGCCTTGTGCAGCAGCACGGAAAGCTCCTCACAGCGTGCCGGGTCGCTCTCGATGATCTTCACGTCAAGTCCCGCCTCGACCAGCTGCTTTGCCAGATAATACGCGATGCGCCCGCCGCCGATGAGCATGGCGCTGCGCACACGTCCCGCCGCCAGCTTCATCTGCCGGAAGAACTGCTGCGCGCCCGCGTAGGACGCGACGAACGAAATGCGGTCGCCCGCCTGCAGCCGGAACGAGCCGGAAGGAATATGAATCTCCTGCTCCCCGCGCTCGACCGCGCAGATCAGGACCTTTGCCCTTGTGATGCCGGGCAGCTCCATCAGTGTCCGGCCCGCCAGCGGCGAATCCGCCGGAAGCTGGAATTTCAGCAGCTCGACCTTGCCGCCGAAGAAGGTGTCGGTCTTGATAGCCGACGGAATGCGCAGCGTCCGCGCCATCTCCGTCGCGCAGATCAGCTCCGGATTGACGGACAGGCTCAGCCCCAGATCGTCGGAAATGAGCGACAGCTCCCCCGCGTATTCCGGGTTCCGGACGCGGGCAATGGTGTGCTTCGCGCCGATCTTCTTCGCAACGAGGCAGCACAGCAGATTCAGCTCGTCCTGCGCCGTTACCGCGATGACCAGCTCCGCCTCGTCGACGCCCGCCTCCAGCTGCGTGGCATACGTCGCACCATTTCCCTCAATGCTCAGAATGTCCAGATCCTCAACCGTCCGCTGCAGCGGCGCGCCGCTGCGGTCGACAATGGTGATCTCATGCCCCTCACGCGAAAGCTGCTCCGCCAGCGCACTGCCGATCTTTCCGTCGCCCACGATCACGATCCGCATGGTCTCAACTCCTTTTTCTCTCATCCGTTCCGAATTTGTAACAAATATTGTACCACGCCGCCCGCTTTTTTGCAACCAGCCCCCGGTAAAGCCCCTGTTCAGGAATGTTCCCTCTTGCCCGATGCGGGAAAAGGCGGTATACTAGGTTAAAATATATGCCGCTGCTCCATGAAGTTTCGTAGGGGCCGATGCCGGTCACAGCCGTTCGCGACGAAGGAGCGTTACGGATGTGGGTCTGCCGCTTGCCGGTACACATTGACCATGCAGAACGCGCCGTTTTTTACGAAACTCTTCGGCGAATTCGTGACTTTCCAATGGGCCGACAGAGTCGTCGGCCCCTACAACAGCATTGCTCTTCCTGTAGGGGGCGCACGACTCTGTCCGCCCGCAGGATATACCGGTTTTACGGGAATCCTCGGCGAATTCGCAACTTCCCACCGGGCCGATGTGGGCATCGGCCCCTACAACCAAATGCGCAGGTGCAATCGAATTCGCCAAAGAGTTTCGTAAAACAGCTGCTTTCTGCCGGGCAGAGCAGAGCCCTGCCCCTACCAAGGCTTCGGCGAATTCGTACTGCCATACAGGTTTCGAACGCAGGGCGTTTTTACCGCAGCTATTCAAACGTAACTGCTCACGAATTTGGTTGTACTATAACAGACGGCGCGCACCATAGCGCCCGCAGGGTGCGTATGTGTGTTCGAAACGACTAAAAAATCGGCTCTTGCTTGAATTGTACCCGCAGCACGCACCAAACCGTAACCCAGCGCCCCTTTTCTCCCCTGTCTTTTCCGGCAAGGCGGAAAAGACAGGGCCGCCGGAGGCCCGTCCCCAAACATCCACCCCGTTCACGGAGGTTTACTATGAAACACCCCTATCTGCAAACCGGAAAGATCGTCAGCACGCATGGCGTACATGGCGAGGTCAAGCTTCTGCCCTGGGCCGACGGCCCGGAATTTCTGCTGCAATTCCACACGCTCTATCTGGACGGAAAAGCCTATCAGGTCGAGCAGTCGCGCGTGCAGAAGACCTGCGTGCTGCTGAAGCTGGAAGGCGTCGACACCGTAGAAGCTGCAAGCGCACTGCGGGACAAAATCGTCTCCATCGCGCGTGCGGACGCGAAGCTGCCGGAGGGCAGTCTGTTCATCGCCGATCTTCTGGGTCTTCCGGTCTACGACGGCGAGACGCTGCTCGGCACGCTGGCCGAGGTCATGCCCACACCTGCGAACGACGTGTACGTTGTAAAGTCCGAGGACGGGCAGGAGCATCTGATCCCCTCCGTGCCGGATTTCGTGCTCGAACGCAATCTGGACGAGGGCTATATCAAAGTCCGCCTCATCGAAGGGATGTAACGCCATGCGCTTTGATATCATGACCCTGTTCCCGGAGGCCGTTTCTCCCATGCTGAATGCCAGCATCCTCGGCCGGGCGCAGAAAAAGGGCCTGATCGAAATTCACGCCCACCAGATCCGGGACTATACCGTCAACCGCCAGAATCAGGTCGACGATTACCCCTACGGCGGCGGACGGGGCGCCATCATGCAGTGCGACCCCCTGTGGCGCTGCTGGTGCGCGGTGTGCGACGAGATCAGCGCGCCGGTGCATACGGTTTTCCTCTCCCCCTGCGGCCCGACCTTTGATCAGGCCAAGGCGCGGCAGCTTGAGGCAAGCTATGACAATCTCATCCTCGTCTGCGGCCATTATGAGGGCGTCGACCAGCGGTTTCTGGACGAATGCGTCGACGAGGAAATTTCCATGGGCGATTTTGTGCTCACCGGCGGCGAAATTCCCGCCATGGCCATTGTCGATGCCGTCTCACGCCTCATTCCCGGCGTGCTCGGCGACGAGATCTGCTTCACCGACGAGAGCCATTGGAATGGCCTTCTGGAATACCCGCAGTATTCCCGGCCCGACGAGTGGCACGGGCTGAGCGTGCCGGAGGTTCTGCGCTCCGGCGACCATGCGAAGGTCGCGCGGTGGCAGAAAAAGCAGGCGATTCTGCGGACGCTGCACCGCAGGCCGGATTTGTTTTACAAGCTGCGCTTCCCGTATAAAACGCGGGCCGAGCGTAAATTTATCGCAGAATTGGAGGCGGAGGACGATGCGTTCCGAGATCGAAACCCTAAAAACCTGGATTACCGAAAGTGACAATATCGTGTTCTTCGGCGGGGCAGGCGTGTCGACGGAGTCCGGCATTCCGGATTTCCGCAGTACAGACGGCCTGTACCACCAGAAATTCGACTACCCGCCGGAGACGATTCTGAGCCACACGTTTTTCTATCAAAATCCGGAGTATTTTTTCCGCTTTTACCGCGAAAAAATGCTCCCGCTCGACTATCAGCCGAACGAGGCGCACAAAAAGCTTGCCGCGCTCGAACAGGCGGGCAAGCTCCGCGCCATCGTCACGCAGAACATCGATGGCCTGCACCAGAAGGCAGGCAGCAAAAATGTCTTCGAGCTGCACGGCTCCATCTACCGCAATTACTGTGAAAAATGCGGCAAATTCTATCCGCCGGAGTATATCCGGGATTCAGACGGCATTCCGCGCTGCACCTGCGGCGGTCGGATCAAGCCGGACGTTGTCTTATATGAAGAAAGCCTCGACCAGAAGGTGATCGAGGGCGCGGTACGCGCGATCGCGGACGCAGAGGTGCTCATCGTCGGCGGCACATCGCTGACGGTCTATCCGGCGGCGGGACTCATTCGCTATTATCGAGGAAACAAACTCGTACTTATCAACCGAGACGAAACACCGTATGACGGCTATGCCAATCTGATCTTCCGCGATCCCATCGGCAAGGTATTGGGGGCAATCTGACACGATGACAAGAGCTGAATTTTCCGCATGGTGCAGCTCCGTCCGCCTGCTCGACGGCGCGACGGGCAGTATGCTCCGCGCTGCCGGGATGCCGGCGGGCGTCTGCTCTGAAAGCTGGATTCTTTCGCACCCGCAGCCTCTGCTTGACTTGCAGCGCGCCTATTCCGCCGCAGGCAGCGACGTAATCTACGCGCCCACATTCGGGGCCAACCGCGTGCTTCTGGGCCACCACGACCTGCAACACGAGGTTTCCGCCCTGAACCGCGACCTTGTCCAGCTCAGCCGTGAGGCGGTCGGGACAAATGCGCTCCTTGCCGGCGACATGGCCACGACGGGCCAGCCCGTCACTCCGGGCGACGACAACGCGTATGCCGCACTTCTGGAAATTTACCGTGAACAGGCCGAAGCGCTTTTGATTGCAGGCGTCGATCTGTTCGCCGTGGAGACGATGATGGGCGTGACGGAGTGCATGGCCGCAGTCGAAGCCATCCGCAGTCTGTGCGACACGCCCATTTTATGCACGCTCTCCGTCTATTCCGACGGCAAATGCTACTTTGACGGCTCCGCCGAGGAAGCGGCGGAGATCCTGCCCGGCCTTGGCGCGGACGCCGTAGGTCTCAACTGCTCGTCCGGGCCTGACCAGATCGGCACGGTCGTGCGCATGATGAAAAAAGCCGCGCCGGAAACTCCCATCGCGGCCAAACCCAACGCAGGGCTGCCAACGATCACGGAGACCGGCGAGGCTGTCTATCATATGAATCCCGAGGACTTTGCGCGGCATATGCGTGCGCTGAAGCAGGACGGCGCAAGCCTGCTCGGCGGCTGCTGCGGCACAGGACCTGCGTATATCGAAGCGCTCCGCGCGCTGCGCTGAGCCTTATCCGACCAGCTTTTCGCGCAGATAGTCCCGCACCTGCGCAGGTGGAAGTCCAAGCGCAAAGCCGAATTCGCCGTAGAGCATCTCCTCGGCCATGCGCCAGCTGCGCAGCTCGGTCGAGTTGACGCCCCGGCGGCTGGCCGTCTGGCTGTTCTGCTTGGCATGGAGCGTCTTGCACAGGCGCAGGAGCGCAACGCAGTCGTGCCCGGATAAAATAGCGCGGTAATACTCGCCCGCCGCACGGCTGTCGGGCGGCACGTCGCCCAGCGGCTCCAGCTCCGGCAGGCGCGGAAGAAGCCGCTCCAGCTCCTCGCGCGTCAGAACAGGCCGCATGACGGCCTTCCCGTCGACCGGCGTGTAGATCGTGCCGTCGTGATAATACGGGCGCAGACGGTAATACGCGCGGTTTTTGTCCAGTCCCGCAACCTTCAGCTTCCCGGCTTCCTCGACCCGGCACACGCCCTCAACGCCATAAACAATATATTCCCCGACTGAAAACATAGGCTTCCTCCTTCTTTTCCGGATAAACGTAACTTCTTACAGATACCAGTATACCAGATTCCGAAAGGAAAGTGTAAGCCTTTTTTCAACTTTTTTTGCGTTTTTCTTCCGAACGGCGGACAATCTTACGGCTTGTCCGCCGTATTTGCACCGCCTGGGCGGCGGTGCAGGAATTCGTCGAAGGCGTCGATGCGCTCGGTCAGGGGTTTGATGGACACAAAGCGGAAGAAGCCGCCGCGCGATTGCATCTTATGCCACAGCTTCTGCACGTCGATGGCGTCATAGACGGTCTTGTCGATCTGCGCGGCCTTTTTCTGCACGACCGCACCCAGATGGACAGAGAAGCACAGATCGATCAGGAAAATGCCGAAGCACACGCCGACCATGAATGAGGCCAGCGGGTGCGCCACGAACCACTCGACCAGCTTCCGGAGTCTCGGATAGAGCATGAAGTAATACCCCAGCGACAAAACGCCCCAGAAAAACGTGAACAGCGGGCAGATAATGCCCTGGATATTGCCCCAGAGTTTGCTGTAGTCCCAGAGGCGCAGATGGAAGCCCTTGAAGCTCACAAGGCCGACGATGTATTCCAGCAGCGTCATCGCCAGCGCCATGACGACAAACATCACGGGATAATACCAGAACGTGCCGGAAAACGAGCCGAAGAGCGTATGATCGAGTTCCGAAAGAATAAACAGCAGCACCGTGCCGAAGCCGTAGAGCGGCAGGCAGGGGCCGAACAGGAAGCCGGGGTTCAGTCATTTGCGCTCCGGGTTCGCGCCGGAGAAAAAGCGCCTGAACAGCAGCTCCAGCACCCAGCCGCCGACGCCGCCGAAGAAAAACAGATACAGAACGATCAGAAACACCTGAAATTTGGACATAGCGACCTCCGCATTCTTTTTTCCTCAGCTTACGACATTCCTATTCCGCTGTCAAGCCAAAAGAAAACAGTGACGTTTTGCGCCAGATATGGTATACTGTCGGCAGATTATGCAAAGGAGCGTTTTATCATGCGCGGCATCCCGTCTCTTATCACCGACATCCGAAAACAGGTCTTTGCCGAGGTCGCCAGAATGGCCTACTCCGGCGACTACACCGACATGGAGGACATCCCCTTCAAGATCGTCCCCGGCCAGAGCCCGCTGCACCGCGAATCTGTGTTCCTCGAACGCGCTATTGCGGGCGAACGCGTGCGCCTCGCGATGGGTCTGTCCTTACAGCCCGTGCAGACGCGCACACTTCTGACTGAGGGCATGGACCAGGCGGCTATCGCCGAGCAGTATTATGAGCCGCCGCTCGTCAACATCATCCCCTACGCCTGCCACGCCTGCCCGACGAAGCAGTACCGCGTGACAGAGCTGTGTCAGGGCTGTCTTGCCTCCTCGTGCCAGCGCGTGTGCCCGAAGGGCGCCGTCAAATTCGTCAACGGCAAGAGCCGCATCGACCAGAAGCTGTGCATCAAGTGCGGCAAATGCGCCAGATCCTGTCCGTATAACGCCATTACGTATCTGGAGCGGCCCTGTCAGGCCGCCTGCGGCATGGACGCCATCGGCGTCGACGAATACGGCAAGGCGTGCATCGATTATGACCGCTGTGTCTCCTGCGGCCAGTGTCTGGTCAGCTGCCCGTTCGGCGCGATCGTCGACAAGAGCCAGATCTATCAGGTCATCCGCTCCATCCTTGAAGGCAACGAAGTCGTGGCCATCGTCGCGCCATCGTTCGTCGGGCAGTTCGGCAGGGACGTGACCGTTCCGAAGTTCCTGACCGCCATGAAGCAGCTCGGCTTTGCCGACGTGGTCGAGGTCGCGGCCGGCGCGGATATCTGCACGATTGAAGAAGCGCACGACTTTCTGGAAAAGGTACCGAACGAGCAGCGCTTCATGGCGACCTCCTGCTGCCCGTCGTGGCGGATGATGGCGCGCAGGCTCTTCCCGGCGGAGTCCGGCAATATCTCCATGACGTACACGCCGATGGTCTACACGGCGCGGCTCGTCAAAAAAGAACACCCGAACAGCAAGGTTGTCTTCATCGGCCCGTGCGCGGCAAAAAAGCTGGAAGCCATGCAGGATGATATCCGCACGGACGTTGATTTTGTCCTGACCTACGAAGAACTCATGGGCATCTTTGAGGCCAAGGAGATCAATTTCTCCGCGCTTCCCGACAGCCCCGATCTGGACGAGGGCACGCGAGCCGGGCGCGGCTTCGCCGTCGCAGGCGGCGTGGCTGCCGCAGTGGAGGAACTGATTCATAAAGAGCACCCGGATATCGAACTCAAAACACAGCGGGCTGACGGCCTGCGCGACTGCCGGAAGCTGCTGATGCTGGCCAAGGCCGGAAAGCTCGACGGATATCTGCTCGAGGGCATGGCCTGCCCCGGCGGCTGCGTGGCAGGCGCGGGTACGGTCGTCTCGGCAGACACAGCAGCAAAAAAGCTGGCGCAGCATATGGCACAGGCCAGCGGCGAAACGGCGAAGGACAGCAAATACCGCGATCTGGCCGACCAGCTGAACTGAGAGGGTGACAGACATGAAAGCTTGCAGAAAAATTGCAGCACTGGCGCTGTGCGCGGTGCTGCTGGTATCGCTGATGCCCATAGTTTTCGCGGCAGACGCGGCCCCGGCGCTGCAATTCGACGAAAACGGGGAATTCAAGATCCTGATCGTCGCTGACACGCAGGACATTGACAAGCCGCAGAAGGAAACCATCGCGCTGCTGGAGGCCGAGCTGGACGCGGCGCAGCCGGATCTCGTCGTATTTTTGGGTGACCAGATCCACGGCCCGTCGATCGGCAAGAGCGTCGAGCGCACGCAGAAGGCGCTGGATGCGTTCTTGCAGCCGGTGGCTGAACGGGGTCTGAACTTCGCGCTCGTCTTCGGCAACCACGACGACGAGGGCGGTGTCAGCAAGGAAACCCAGATGGCATATTACCAGAGCTACCCCGGCTGCCTCGCAGCTGCGGGCGACGTGACGGGTGTGGGCAACTACAATCTGCTCGTCTATGACTCCGACGGAAAAACGCCGGTCGTGAACCTCTGGTTCTTCGACTCCGGCTCCTACGCGCCGGAGGGTCAGGGCAAATACGACTGGGTGCGGCAGGATCAGATCGACTGGTATCTGGAAACAGAGGCGGCGCTTGCCGCCCGGAACGGCGGAACGCCCATCCCGGCCTACGCGTTCCAGCACATCATTGTCCCGGATATTTACGACGCAATGGACATCGTTCCGTCCAGCGAGAAGAAGAACGGCGCGGTCGAGGGCTACGGCTGCCGCAAGGGCACGTATTATTCCGCTGCATCCGTGATCGAGGCCGGAACGCTCGGCGAAGCGCCGTGCCCGCCGGATGTGAACGGCGGTGAGTTCGCCGCGTGGAAGCAGGGCGGCGATATCGTCGCGGGCTTCTTCGGCCATGACCATGTGAACGACTTCATTATTCCCTATGAGGGCATCGATCTGATCAACACCAACAGCACCGGCTTTTACATCTACGGCGCAGGCGAAAACCACGGCGCGCGGCTCGTAACGCTGCGCGAATCCGACCCCACGGCCTATGAGACGCGCATGCTCTATTATAAGGATCTGCTCGGTACAAAGCTGCCCTTCGGCTTCGCGGGCACATGGGGCGCGTATGTGCAGCGCATTGTCCTGCTGGCCGTCTGCGCGCTTGTGCTCGTGCTGGCAGGCGCAGTGTGCCTGACGGTACATCTGGTCAAAAAGCGCCGCCGCGTGCGCAGGTGATTTGCCGCGAACGCGTTCCAAGGTCAACTGGAAAGCTGCCTGGAAGCGAACGCAGCTGGCAGGGGGCAGGGCTGCGCTCCGCCTGGTGGGCAGCTGCGAATTCGCCGAGGATTTCCGGGAAAACCGGTGCATCCTGCAGGCGGACAGAGTCGTCCGCCCCTACGGGATATGGGAAGTATTGAAGCTTCGGCGTAGGTGCCGACGCCTCTGTCGACCCGTTTGGGAAGTTCCGAATTCACCAAAAATTTTCGTAAAATCGGTGCATTCTGCCGGGCCGATGTGAACCCCATCAAGATTGTACGTTTTTGGAGTGCAGCGCACCCCGTATAAGACGCAAAAAAGCGGCTGCCGGAAGGCAGCTCGTAATAAGACAGGTTTATAATGTTTAGTTGGAACAGCGTGGCATGAAGTCACGCTGTTCTGCTTTCTGCTGCGTGATTGACCATTTCCGAGATAATGCTTTCGGGCAGGAATCCGATACAGGCGAGGCTGATCCGTACATCCTGCACCCTATGTCCGCTGCTTTTGTCGGGAGCACAAACATATACCTTATTCACAAGATCATGCAGGACTGCCGGTGTCAGTTCCGTCAGTTCTGGGTATTTCTTTGCTCTGCGGATGAACTGCTCGATGCTTTCCGCTTCTTCTTCCTGCTTGGTAATCTCTTGTTCCCAAAGCTGCATCTTTTCCGTCAGTTCTGCTTGCTCCTTCTCGTAATCAGCAGACAACTTTTGAAAGCGGCTGTCATTGATCTTGCCCGAAATATTGTCCTCATAAATCCGCTTGAACAGTCGGTCAAGTTCCTCGATCCTGCGCTGTGCCTGTGTGAGCTGTCTGCGTTTTGCAGCCAGCTCTTTTTTGAATTCTTCTTTACGCTTGGCGCCGAGTTTTTCACGGAACAAGTCCTCGCAATCGGATATGTACCAAAGAAGGATTTGCAGGAATTTCAGTACACCCTTTTCCAATACCATTGCACGGATAAAGTGTGTTCCACACACATCTTTGCCTTTCTTCCGAGAGGTAGAACAAACAAAGTGATCTTGCCGCTCCTCAAAGTTTTGCGTGGTGCAGTAGTACAGCTTTTCTCCGCAATCGGCACAGTAGGCAACGCCGGAAAATAAATTGCTCTTGCCCGTCTTAGCCGGTCTGCGCTTGTTTCGGCGAAGCTCCTGCACCCGATCAAAGGTTTCCTCATCCACAATGGCTTCGTGCGTGTTGCGGAAGATCTTCCATTGATCCGGCGGATTCTCGATGGTCTTTTTGATCTTGTAAGACTGTCGGTGCGTTTTGAAGTTTACGGTATGTCCGCAATACTCCATCCGTTCCAGAATGCCCGATACTGTGCTGTCGTTCCATCCATAGGGATTGTCGGGCAAAGCACAGCGCACTTTCCGTTTCTGCTTGTCCTGATAGACAGTAGGTGTCAGCACTTGTTCCTCTTTGAGTATACGGGCGATTTGTGTCGGACCATTACCATCCATGCATAAAGCAAAGATGCGTTTGACAACCTGTGCGGCTTCATCATCGACAATCCACTGCTCGGAGTTTTCTGCGTCTTTCACATAGCCGTAGGGCGGTATGGTGGTCAGATGCTCACCGGACTCGCCTTTCAGCTTTAAGGATGCCCGTACCTTTTTGCTGCCGTCCTTAACATAGAACTCGTTTATGATGTTCAAAAAGGGAGCAAACTCGTTGTCGCTCTGGTTGGCACTATCCACACCACTGTTGACTGCAATGAAGCGGACATTGTTCTGCGGAAATGTAATCTCGGTGTACATTCCTACTTCCAGATAGTTACGCCCGATCCGACTCATGTCTTTGGCTATGACGATACCGATCTTGCCTTCGTCAACCATGGCCATCATGCGCTGCCAATCTGGTCTTTGAAAGTTTGCGCCGGAGTACCCGTCATCCACAAAATACTCAAGGTTCCGAAAGCCTTTTTCCTTAGCAAACTTCGTCAGAAATGCCCTTTGATTAACGATGGAATTGCTGTCACCCTGTTGGTCATCGTCACGGGAGAGGCGGCAATACAATGCTGTAATTTTATCAGACTGCTTCATAATATTTTCCTCCATATTCGGTGGGCAGTCTGCCAATACAAGGTTGCTGTGGGTCATAAAATCACACACCCTTTTGCTCATCTGCCAGCTTCACCGCTTTTTCGGGAAGTGTGTGTTTCCCGTCAAAGCTGCCGGTAAAGCGGTAGGTGGTATGCCCTTCTTCAAGGCGTACCGTAATCTGCGGCAACTCCTGCCACATAGGAACAGGAGCATGGCGAGTGCCGTCTTGGTCGATGCGGATGTTGCGTTTCTTTTCTTCCATTTCCACCTTCCTTTTCGCTTGAAAGACTAAGGGTTTGGGATATCCCAATGAGGAAAAATCTTCGAGTGTGGCAACACCGGATGTGCTTGCTATATAGCAAGCCATTCGGAATGCCGGCACGAGGATTTTTGCAAGTGTACATACACTGGCTGTGCTTGCTATTCTGCTAATTTCCCAAGACCCGTTGACAAAAGGCTCAAAACTGCCTATAATATAGGCAAGATATTTGCCTAATTATATTATAAGCAAGTAATATTCCTCTGTCAATAGAATTAGGCAAATGATAGGCAAATTATTTTCCGGGCGAGGTTTTCAATATGAAGTTTGGAGAAAAGGTAAGACTGCTGCGAAATGAAAAGAAGCTGTCCCAGACGGAACTGGGTAAAATGTGTGGTCTGTCCCTGCGGACGATCCGCAATTATGAGGTGGACGGACGCTATCCCAAACAGCGCGAGGTTTACGCCAAACTTGCCACTGCACTTGGATGCGAGATAAACTTCCTGCTTTCCGAAGACGAAGAATTTGTTCTTCAGGCACAACAGAGCTACGGCTACAAAGGTGCAAAAGATGCCGAAGAATTGGTTGCCGATGCGTCTGCGCTCTTTGCCGGTGGTGAATTGTCCGAGAATGATAAGGATGCCGTAATGCGCGCTTTGCAGGATGCCTACTGGATGGCAAAAGAACGGAACAAAGAAAAGTACACACCGAAGAAATATCGGAATCCAATAGAAGTTGAGGAATGATTTTTGTACAGGATGATTTCTGCATCAACTTTTAAAGCAGTTTATGTAGCAAGGAAGTGAAAGACATGATGTATGCTCAGGATAAGCAACATGTTCCTGACCGGGTGGAATTAAAAGGAATTCTATCAGAGTTCCGGGATGCGCTTGAAGAAGAAATTGATAAGATCAAAAAAAGCGGTCAGTCTTCCACGCTACTCTTTGGTGGGCGCCAAATCGAAAGCCATGGTGCCGACCTCTGGTATCGCTTTAATGTTGAATATGTCCCCTCTCTTCCGGCAGATACGCCCTGTAAGCTGGTAATCGGTAAGGATCAATTTGATGTTACCGTTATAAGCTACGAAGAGAACTCCATTGTCATCTCTACAAAAACGACTCTGCCTGACACAATCGGCAAGGCCAGACTTGAAAATGGCGCTACAGTTCTAATGGAGCGGCTGATCAAGTGTATCGAAGAGAATGCCGAAAAAGAAAATCCTGCAGGAAAACGTATGCTGTCTTCTGACTGCGGCGTTTATCCTGCAAAGAAGATATTCGAGTATGACGACTTGGCACTGAATACCGGCAACACCCAAAGCCAAAACAATGCTATCGTATCTGCGCTTTCAAGCGACATTACATACATCTGGGGACCTCCTGGTACTGGTAAAACCACCGTAATTGGGCAGATTATCGATGAATTATATAAGCATGATAGATCCGTATTGGTTGTGTCTCATACCAATACGGCAGTTGACGGTGCCATCGAAAAAGCCGACAAAACATACTCCAAATCCAATCAGGATAATGACACCAATTACCCGATTTTGAGAATTGGTACTCCTGCAAGGCCCTTGCCGGATCGGGTTTTGTTGGCACAGCATGTTGCCGCCTTAGGGAAAGAGCTTTACGAGCAAAAGGCGGCTCTTGAAAAACAGCAGGCTGAGTTACAGCACCATATCAACGAGATCCGTCCCTTGCTCGCCAAGGATGTTTGGTTGAAAAAAAGCAATCTGGATATCATTCGGAAAGCACTTCAGAGTATTGCTGCACATGAGAAGGAAATCACCGAGATTCAGCGCAGGAGCGACGCCATCAATGTCTCCGTAGAGAGGGAAAAGGTGGCTCATCCTGAATACGCGAACTATCTGATCCTATCGAAAACGCTTAAAGCAAAAAAGAGCGATTACGATACCGTATGCGGTCAATTTTATAGAATTGAACAGGCTATTTCTGTGCTTCCGGATCAGATCCAAAGGGCGCAGGATGAGGTCAGAAAACACGCTCGATATACGGAGCTTCGCGCTCAAGAAGCAAAGTATATGTCCGTTTCCTTCCTTAGAGGTGAAATCAGCAAAGTTGATGCGCAGATCAACCGCCTCCAAAGCTCAATCAGTGATTTGACTCGGCAGCAGACTGCGGCACAGCAAACAATCTCGGATTATGAGAAAAAGAGCTCTGTCGCAAAACTTTTTGCCGGCAAGAGTGCTGTTACTCAGGCACAGACTACTTTGGAGCGCGTCCGCCGAGAGATTCCAATCGCTAATGGCGACTTGCGCCGTCAACAAGACCTGAAACAAGAGTATTCTCAGCAACTGGAAAGCCTGTTGCTTTTGCAGGAGCAGATCCGTGCAGTCACTCCCTCGAAAACTCCGGAATACTGGAATGCTGAGGTAAATAAGCTGCAGGCCGAACTTTCTGCCGCACAAAAGGCTCTTCCGGAGCTGACCACCAGAAAAAACGCACTGCATGAAGAAGTTCGCGAACTGGAACGACAACAGAGCCAGGCGAAGTCTTCGTTTGATGTTCTTAGCGAGTTGGGTAGAAAAGTCCGCCTGGAGCAGGACAAATTGGCTGAGGTTACGAAGCTGCGGGATAAGGAGAATAACGCTTGTTCTGAGCAACTTGAAAAAGAGATCTCTTTTTGTATTACCTTCCTGTACAAGCCGACTTCTGAAGGAATCTCTCCCCTCTTTAATGAGCTTTCCAAGCTGTTTGCATCTGTAAAAGCTGAGATGGCTTCTGTTGATATGGATGCCATCATAAAAGAAAAAGAAGATGCGGATCAGCAGTTGGTCGAAATCTTCCGGCAGCTCAATGAGCTGAAAGAGAAAATGCAGGAGCTCGAAAAGCAGGCAATTATGAGCGCCAAGATTGTTGGTGCCACACTTGCGAAGTCTTATTTGAGCGAAACTCTGCGAGAGAGAAAGTTTGACACAGTAATCTTGGACGAGGCCTCCATGGCTTCTATTCCTGCACTTTGGTGTGCCAGCTACCTCGCTGAAAGCAGCATTGTAATTGTCGGTGACTTCCTGCAGTTACCGCCTATTGTTATGGCAGATACCCCTATGGCTCAAAAATGGTTGGGTAAGGATATCTTCTACCATAGCGGGATGCAGGAGCGGGCTCGGAACAAGGAAACCTGTCCTGAAAATTTCGTTATGCTCAATAATCAGTTCCGCATGGAGTCTGATATTGCAGACATCGCAAACATGTATTACGGAGCATACGGTGGCCTTCTTTCGGATGATAACAACGATTTCAGAGTCAAGGATCGCGAGAAATTCTATAGTTGGTATCCTGGCAAAAGAACCAAGAGAAATGTTCACCTGATAGACACAGAGAGTCTCCATGCTTGGGTTACCGGTGTGCCTCAAGGGAAGAGCCATAGCCGGCTGAATTGTTTCTCAGCAGCCGTTTCTGTGGATCTTGCATTCAAGTTCTTGGAAAACAAACTCAAGGAACTCGATCCTGCTACTGCCGAACCGGAAAAAGAGGCTTCTGTGCTGATCGTCGCTCCGTATAAACCCCATGTTGCAAGGATCAATCAACTTGTAGAACTGGAGTATCACAATCGAGGTTTTAAAGAAAACCTCAATTTCATTAGAGCCGGAACGATTCACAGTTTCCAAGGCAGCGAGGCCGATATCGTAATATTTGACCTAGTGATCGATGAACCGCATTGGAAGGCAGATCTGTTTATGACGGATAAGGAAGTCAATGAAGATCTGCGCAAGATGTTCAATGTGGCTGTCACGAGAGCTAAGTTCAAGCTGTATATCGTCGGCAATTTTGCATATTGCCAAAAACGAGCCAAGAATAACGCTCTGTCGGAGCTGCTGGACAAGCTTATCAAAAAGGATAGGCTTGTCAAAGTGGATGCCAAGACTTTGCTTCCTGAAATTGTGTTCGCACGGCAATCCGATTTTGCTTTTGATGGAAACCTTACAGGGAAACACATCGTTTGCCGAGAAGATGTCTTCAATGACTACTTCATGGCTGATATCCATTCCTTCAAAAAGCGCCTGATTGTGTACTCAGCTTTTATGACGGAAGCACGCCTAAGCACACTTCTGCCGGCCTTCTCTGATGCCGTCCGCGCCGGAAAGCAGATCATTGTTGTTACAAAGGCTCTATCTGATCGTGGCAAATCCGAACTTGCGCAGTACCAAAAGTGTGAGAAAGAATTACGCGATATCGGCGTGAGTGCTCTTCACAAGAAGGGCATGCACGAAAAACTGATTTTTGTTGACAGCAATGCGGTTTGGATCGGCTCGTTGAATGCACTAAGTTTTACCGGTTTGACCGGCGAGGTTATGCAGCGGTATGCTGATCGTGAGCTGACTGCCGAATATGAAAAGCTTTTCGATATCGAGCACATCTGCAACGCAATAGAAAACACATACGAACAGAAGTGCCCCATCTGCGGCGATGAAATGATCGTGAAAGAAAGCGATGAAGGCGGTATCTACTGGCAGTGCGTTGCCGGCGATTATTCCAGAAATGTTGCTCAGCAATATCCGCTGGATGGCATTCTTCGTTGCAAGTGTGGAGCACCCTATGTGTTCGCAATGAAAAACGAGCCTCGTTGGGTGTGTTCCGAGGATTCACGGCATTATCAGAAGATGCGCGAGAGCGATCTTAGGCTGGAAAAGATGGCTGCTCTAATTCCTACAAAGGCCGCTCGTAGCCAAGTAAATAAGTATTTCTTTGCAAAAAAGAAAGAAATTGAGGCCAAAAAGAAAGCTACAGCACCTAAGAAGACATCCGCTACGAAGAAAGCACGCAGTGCATCTGAAGACGAGGACGATTCTAAGCAGATGAAAATGTTCTAATGCATTACCCCTCTGAAGGCGAATGTCCTCAGAGGGGTAATATATAATCTGCAGTCCGTTTTATGGTACAATAACGGCGATATAATTCTATCATGAGGAGGTGCTCGTATGATCTCAAACACAATTTACAGCAAAGGCAGGGACAACTTTAAGGGTTACACCTTTTCTGCAAGAGAGTGGTCTGCTCCTACCATGGTGTCACCAAAAGAAATCCGTGAACGGATCGACAGCTTTACTTTGTGCGGCCGTAAAATTAAGCGCATGCGTTTGATTGGCTTGAGCTATTTCCATACCCGTGACTGGGTTGAAGAAGCAGCTTATCGACAGGTCGAGCACCTGCCAGAAGAAGAGCGCCAGCGCAAATCCAATTATTCAACGATTGATCCCACCATGCAGTTTAGCCGATATGCTCAAATTGACGAACCCTTTCTGATTGAGTTCGAGGATGGAGATATCTTTGAAGTCGATACTCCGCAGGATCCGGAATTCCGGATGAGCATGAACTGTATTCCTTGGTGGATCAAGGCCGGAACAAATCAACCTAATGTGGAAGCAGATATTCTTTTCTCCTCTTGTGTCGGCCAGGAGATTGTTTCAGTCGAAGTCAACACACGGATAGCAGACAAGGATCCGATGTTTTTCTGCGCTTTTAATGAGCCTCCTTATCAGAGAGAGCTTGTTTCAAATGTAACACTTCGTTTGAGAAATGGATTGGGTCTGCAGATCAGCCCGGACATTGATTACTGCGAGGTTGCGTGTGTTGATGTAAGCAACGAGTGGGTTAAAATCAGCTTTTCTGAACTAAAAGACGCTTTGTTCAACTGGGAGGACCTTCACGCTGATGAGGTTACCGGGTTTGAGGCGGAAAGTCATATGTTGTTCTTCGGGAGAAAAGGAGCCGCATATACCGATACCCCATATATGACACTATCTTCAAGCGGCAAAGGCGATTCTTGCCTTCATGTCTATGTTGAAGATTTTCTTATACTTGATTGGAGCATTTCGCTTGCCATTGGGAGCTGGTTCGATGAGTACGGCGAGTATCATTTCAGCCATAAAGAGTGGAATGATCTCCTTGATGAGGCATGGCGAATCCTTGCTGCGGATAGTTTTGATGAATTGTTTGATGAGCTAATCGATCGGCAAGGAAAGGGCAATTACATGATGTGGAAGCTCAATAGCCGAGGCGCATCTTTCTGGAAAGAGCGGGATAAATACAGAACACAGATCAAAGATATCCGAGAGTGGTCTGATTTGGTGCTTGGCCCCAACGACATGATGGATATCTACGGATTTTAGGAGGTGTAAGTATGGATCAGTATACTATGATGGACATACTGGGAAAAGCATTCGCTGATGGCGAAATCGATGCACTGCGTCCTTTGATGGCGGCGGACTGTGACTATGCTTCCCAGTATGCAAACAAGTCCTTTTCGGGGGCATCTGAAATCCTGTCAAATATGGAGTCCGTCCATAAGAACATTGATGAAACCTGTGCTTATACTTACAAGGTCATAGAACTGGAATCTGTCCTGGCAAATGGCCTAACCCTTGCTGATTTGGACAATCAAGCCGGAATGCATCCCTGCCGGTACGGTCTGCTCTTGTATCAGTATGGCTCTGATTATCCTGTTGCTGTTGTTGCCTGTATGATAGACCTCTACGAGAAGTTCAGAAGCATATGGCTGTCTCGAGACACAAGCAAGTTCAATGAAACCTTTTATGGCGAAGAATTGGGACCCGATTCTCCCGATGACCTTCCTTCTACAGTAGTGCCACTGACCACACATGATCGGCATGTCAACGAAATGAGAAGCTCATTTGCAGGTCAAAAGTGGGATAAGACTGTAAATACGGCTGATGGGATTTATATTTGGCGCAAAGCAGATGAATATGCCAAACAGTGGCTGCCCGAGCAGGGCTATAGCGTACTGGAGTCGCAGATCTTTGATGATTGCATCGGTTACCGGTGCAATAGAAAAGGCTATATTTACACGATTTTCATGTATGCCTACGGCCAAAAGGAAACTTCTCAGCTGGACGGTGATTTCTGCAGCAAGCTTGCCAAAGAACCCTTCGCCGAAAACAGCATCATCCTGATCCTCTACCTCAATGTCGATCGCTACATGGCCGGAGCTGAGATCAAATATCGTGTAAGAAACTACTGCGGAAGTGATACGCACAGCCCGGAGTTTTGGCATCTTAAAGAAGTCAACGGCTCGTATCTGTTTGAATACTATCCTCGCAAAGAGATGATGGATCAAACCTGGCAGTTCATGTACGCCTTCAACCGTGAAGATACGGACATCTATGACTGCATTATCACAGATGATAATCCGTCCATTGAAGGAGATCCCAAATACTCCGGTGCATTTATGAACAGCGCCTTCTATGGGACGCTGCGGACGATGCATCGGGAATACGGTGATATGAAGTTGGGCTATGTCCGTTATAACGATGTAGTTTACAGCTCTGTCCCCTACATTGAAGGTCTTGGCTTCTTCAGTTGGAGCTCCTTCCATGCCACCGACCGCATGCATAGCATGGTCCGTCACCCCTTTGACGGTGGTGATCGGAAGGTGGCAGAGTTTATTAAAACCGAGCAACGAGAACCAGATGATCTGTTCGCATATATTCCCAAACTCATAAACGCTGTCCCGCTTGCCTCCGTTCCCACAGAACGATTCGCCGTAAAGCTCTTTTTCGACAACGGCGAGTGCAAAAAGTATGTACTTCCTATTCCGACGGAGTCTGAGCACGAGGAGGTTCTTTCCTATCGCGGTCATGTGTTTACCGATAACATCTGGGCATCCGTCTCTGTAATTCCTCGGCACGAAAGCAGATATAAAGGCTATCCCGAATGTGGCCCGGCAATTGTGTTCAAAAATGAGTTTCTAATCGCGGGAACTCGATGCTACATGGAGAGTGTGCCGTACTCCGAGCCGGAGTTGACAGATGAGATCGTGTATGCCGATGAAAAGCACCAGATCCGGAAAATCTGGAAGTGGAATGTAAACTCTCTGTACGAAGACGGAGAAACCGGTCTATTGAAGGTCTTAATCAGCGGCCAGGCATTCAACTGGTACGGCAAGTCCGTGTTTGCTTCTATTGAGGGAAAACGACTGACCAGCCTGACCTTCGATATCATCGACAGTTTCCAAGAAGATCTTGCTCGCGTTGCTATCAACGGCCATGGATATGGCTTCGTTGACAAGGACATGAAGTTTGTCGTTCCTATGAAGTATGATCAAGCAGATGATTTCAGAGAAGGCAAAGCAAAAGTACAGCTTGGAGATAAGTGGCTTTGTGTTGATCCAAATGGCTGTGAGCTTGAGATTGGTGGCAGAATTCGACAGGATAATTATCAAGAAGTCGGCGATTATTCCGAAGGAATGTGCCGCGTATCTACGCTCAAGCTGTGCTTCATGGATTTGGCTTATCATTCGGATTATGATCAAATTGCGGGTACTTGGGGTTTTGTAAATGAATCTGGTGAGGAGGTTATTCCGCCCCAGTATATCTATGCTACTGACTTTGAAAATGGTATTGCTATCGTTGCAAAGGGCAAATGGACTATCGACCCTAAATGGGACAACAAGTATAATCAGGGCCGTTACTGGACGGAAGAGGAGCTCTGGGGTGCCATCGACAAGGACGGTAACGAGGTTATCCCCTTCATCTTCGATGAAATCAAGCACTTCTTCGATCGCTCCGATATGTTCATGGTCCATTATGGTGGCTGGAAAGACGGTCACTGGGGTGTCGTTGATTGCAAGGGTAACTGGCTCGCAGAACCAACCTTTGAAGGCTTCTCTTATGAAACCTGGAAGGACAGAATCCTGTTTTACGCTGAAGATCCGGATGCAACGGGCGATGGTCTCCCCATGGGCATCTATGATCTGGCACAAAAGAAAGTCCTGTTTGAGCCCCAATTCCTTGATGTCACCTTCCGCGACAACGGCGATATGGAAGTCGAGGTCTTCGATGAAGAACTCGGCCGGACGATTGAAAAGATCATTGACCCATCTGGCAAAGAGCGTTTCAAATCCATATATTCCTCGATCTATACCTGGCATGATCCATATGAAGTGGTTATCCGCGATAAGGACGGTACCAGACATGGTTTGATTGATAAGGAGGGCAACGAGATCCTCCCCTGCATCTATGATGTCCCTTGGAATGGCTTCTACCATGAACAGCAGAGAATTTGCTTCGTAGAAAACGGCAAACAAGGCATGAAAGACTACGATGGCAACATCATCATTCCTGCTATCTACCATGAAATCCATGGGCGCAAGGATCCATATCTCACTGTCAGAGTTGGTGAAAAGGACAGCTACAAAGAAGGTCTTATCACTTATGATGGTAAGACTGTTATCGAAGCAAATCACAGTCGCATCGGATGGTGCAGCGACCATAAGCATTTCTTCTGTTGTGCTGATGGACGCTGTGAGATGTATGTCGTAGAAGATTGCGCGGCTATGCCTTAAGTTTATGTCGCGATAAAGGTCGAAAACGGCAGCTTTTCTGCGTTCTAAGCAAGAATCAGAGTATAGGTAATACGCAACCCCTATTTCTTTCGATTTTGCCCTTAATTAGTCTACACGCAAGAAGAAACCCGCAACTCTCCCATAAACGGCAAAAGGGTATGCACTTTGATGTGCATACCCTTTTTGTCAGCAACCCTTGCATGGCAACTGCCATAATTCTTATTTCGTAAAACCTGTTTTATGAACAGTTACCCGAGCAGCCGCTTTTTGTATGGGGGTTGGTGCTTAGTTCAGTTCGGTGATGCCGTCGATTCTCAGCTGGAAGGACGGAGCGGACTGGAAGTAGGACTCGTGGTAGTAGCCGTCGAAGACTGCCTCGTCGGCATCGGGCACGAAGTCGTCGTCGGTATCGGTTGCAAAAGCCGTGGTAACGGTTTTGCCACCAACGGTGAACTTGCTGGTGTCGAAGACATGCAGGCTGCCGTCCTTGATGGCCGCGATGGTCTCGTCAACCTTCTCCTGGGTGCCGGGAGCGCAGGACTCGCCGAGCGGAGTGAGGGTAACGGCGTCGGCCTCATAGCCCTGGCACCAGTTCTGATCGAAGGTCTCGCCGTTCATGACAGCGTTGAATGCGTACTCATAGAAGACTTCCCAAACGTTGGTCGGGGAGGTCAGAGCAGCGGTCGGAGCGACTGCGAGCATATCGACGTTGTAGCCGACGCAGTAGACGGTCGTGCCGGCGTCGAGGGCTTCCTGGCAGGCGGCCGGAGCGCCGGTGGAGTCGGCGTGCTGGCTGACGATGATGCAGCCGTCAGCGATCAGAGCCTTGGCAGCCTCGTTCTCAGCGGTGATGTTGAACCAGGAGTTGGTGTACTGCACCTGCATGGCGACATCGGGAACGATGCTCTGCAGGCCAAGGAAGAACGCGGTGTAGCCGGAAACGACCTCTGCGTACGGATAAGCGCCGACATAGCCGATCTTGATCTTGCCGTCAGCCGTCTTGTTCTTGTCTTCGACCTTGCCTTCGTCGATGAGCTGCTGCAGCTTCATGCCGGCGACAACGCCGCCGACGTAACGGGCCTGATAGATGCCGGTGAAGGCGTTGTGGAAGTTGGCCAGGCCGTTGGCTCTGGCGGTATCGCCGGTCATCGCGACGAACTGCACATCGGGATATTCCTCAGCTGCCAGAAGGCAGAAGGACTGATGGCCGTAGGAGTTGGTGATGACGATCTGGCAGCCCTGGTCGACACAGTCAACGCAGGCGTCATAGCAGCTCTCGTCTTCGGGGATGGAGTATTTCCAGATGATGTTGCTTTCGCTGATACCCAGAGCCTTGGCGGCTTCCTGGATGCCCTTGATATGGGAGTAGGTGTAGCCTTCGTTTTCGTCGCCGATCAGAACGACGCCGATCTTGATGTCGGTGCCGACAGCGTCACCAGCGGGCTCAGCGGTTTCTTCCTCAGCCGGAGCGTCGGTTTCTTCCGCGGGAGCGGTGGTCTCTTCGTTGGTGGTCTCAGCCGGGGCGGGTGCGTCGGTCTTTTCTTCCGTCTTGGCAGTGGAAGCGCAGGCAACCAGAGCGAAGACCATGACCACGGCGAGAAGCAGAGCGATGATCTTTTTCATGTATTCGTTCCTCCTAAAAATTTTTGCGGTGAACGCCGCAATCCTGCTGTACGGAATATGCACAGCAAATCCGGATAGCTGTATTTTAATTGATTCTATGCAAAAAAGCAATCAGTTTTTTCGGGTTTATGGGCAGAAACACACAAAAAGTTTCAGGAATAGCTAAAAAATATTTAGCTTTTTCGGCGCTTTGTTATAATTGCCCGATTCCGGCGGTTCGATTTCGTGAAGAACGCCCAAGAACATAAGTGGAAATTCTGCGGGCTATTATGATATGATATTTCAGTAGGGCCGCGGGCCCGCGCCTGATCTGCCGCATAGAAGGCGCTTTTCGCAAAGGAGCACAAAATCGTGAGGACATTTGTTGTAAAGGGAAATCTCTGCTTCAGCCGCAGCATGGACGAGCTGGTCTGCATGGAGCACAGTTATATTGTCGTCGAAGACGGCCGCGCCGCGGGCGTCTTCCGGACGCTGCCGGAGCGATACGCGCAGCTGCCGGTGCTGGATTATGGCGAGCAGCTGATTCTGCCGGGCATGACCGATCTGCATGTCCACGCGCCGCAGTTTGCCTTCCGCGGTCTCGGTATGGATATGGAGCTGCTGGAATGGCTGAATACCTATACCTTTCCGGAGGAATCCAAATATAAGGAATTGGAGTACGCGGACCGGGCCTACGGCAGCTTCGTGAACCACCTGCTGCACAGCACGACCACGCGCGCAGCCATTTTCGCCACCATCCACGTGCCCGCCACAGAGCTTCTCATGCAGAAGCTGGACCGTGCGGGCCTGTCGTGCTATGTCGGCAAGGTCAACATGAACCGCAACTCGCCGGTCTATCTGCGCGAGATCTCGACCAATCAGGCCCTGCGGGACACGGAACGGTGGCTCTGCGAGACTAAGGAAGCATACCGGACCGTGAAGCCGATTCTGACGCCGCGCTTTATCCCCTCCTGCACAGACGATCTGATGTACGGCCTTGCGCGGCTGCAGGCAAAATACGGCGTACCCGTACAGAGCCATCTGTCGGAAAACTACTCCGAGATCGCGTGGATCCGGGAGCTGTGTCCCCGCTCGAAGCATTACGGCGACGCGTATGAGCAGTTTGGCCTCTTCGGCGGCGGATATCCGTGCATCATGGCACACTGCGTCCACTCGAACGAGGACGAGCAGGCGCTGATGAAGAAAAACGGCGTATTCATCGCGCATTCGCCGGAATCAAACATGAATCTGGCCTCCGGCGTTGCGCCGGTCAACAAATTTCTCGATGACGGCCTGCGCGTCGGCCTCGCGACCGACGTGGCCGGCGGCAGCCACGAGAGTATGCTGCGCGCCATGACCCACGCCATTCAGGCCTCCAAGCTCCGCTGGCGGCTGTACGATCAGGGGGTAAAGCCGCTGCCCTTCGAGCGCGCGTTTTATCTGGCTACCATGGGCGGCGGCGCGTTCTTCGGAAACGTCGGCAGCTTTTTGGACGGGTACGAATTTGACGCCGTCGTGCTCGACGACGCGTCGCTCGACCACCCGCAGGAGCTTTCCGTCCGCGCCCGGCTGGAACGCGCGGCCTATCTGGCCGACGACCGGAACCTGACGGCGAAATTTGTTGCCGGACAGAAGATCCTCGGTTGACAAACCGGCGAGAATCCGGTACAATACAGCCGCAAACCGCATAGCGCCCGGTCAAAGACCGGGCGCAGACAGTTCGGAACCATCCTGTCTTTAAATAAAACTAGGGAAAGCAGGATGGGCGCAGTGCGCCCATCTTTTTTATCATCATCTGACGCTATCCCTCCAATCTTCGCGGCTTGCAGAAGGAGGACAATCCATGAAAAAACTCACCACCCGCCAGATCGCGCTGAACGGCGTCGTCGCCGGACTCTACGCAGCCATCACGATCCTGACCGCCTCGTTCGCCTACGGAAATATCCAGTTCCGCATCGCGGATAGCCTGTGCGTGCTCGTCGTGCTGGAGCCGAGTCTGACCGTCGGCCTGACGCTCGGCTGCCTGATCTCCAACATTTTTTCGACCGTGTCCGCACTCGATATCGTCATCGGCACAGCCGGGACGCTGCTCGGCTGCCTGCTTGCCGCAAGAGTGAAACAGGACTGGCTCGTGCCGGTGCCCGTGATCCTCGCGAACGCCGTGCTGGTCGGCGCAATGCTGGCCTACGTGCTCACGCCGGACGCGCTGGTACAGGGATTTTTCATCAACGGCGGCGAGGTGCTGCTCGGCGAGGCAGTCGTTTTATACCTGCTCGGCGTGCCGCTGCTGCTGTTTTTCCGGCGCTCGGGGCTGATGGAAAAGCTCCTGCACGGCGCCCATCCTTCCCCGCACTGAAAACCAGCGCCGCCTCTTGTCACAGCATGACAGGAGGCGGCGGCTTGCGTTTACAGATATTCCGCGTCGTAATTGTTGAGATACCGGTCGCGGCGGGACTGGCGCTTGACGAGGATGAACGCGACCGTGAACAGAACGGCCACGAACGCGGCGAACAGCCAGCCGTAATGGACGGACTCGATCGTTGCGATATAGTCGTAGCAGCCGTGCAGGAACGCAGACAGAAGCAGGGCCAGCACCCGGCAGAGCTTGGACGCGCCGTCCTTTCCCTGTCCGTGCAGGCGCTTGGCAAGGCCGTACCACACGCCCATGAACACGCCGAAGCAGGCGTGACCCGGCACGGCGGTCACGGCGCGCACGAGCGCGGTCGACAGTCCGTACATGAGCACGTAGCTGATATTCTCCCACAGCGCGAAGCCCAGTGAGACAAATACCGCGTACACAACGCCGTCAAACTGGCAGTTGAAGGCGGCGGAGTTCCACGTCCGGCGCTTGAGCAGGAAATATTTTGCGCCTTCCTCCGAAAATGCGACGACGCCGAAATACATGAGTACGTTGTACGGCGTGCTGTTCTCCGGAAAATACCGGCCCAGCAGCCAGCTGCCGAAGCGCTCGAGCAGGAGTGCGATAAACGTCGCGGCGATGCCGTACAGCACGAGCGAAATGAGCAGCGGCGCAGGCTCCTTTTCCAGCTTGTCCGCGCGGTAGACATGGACGAGCAGGAACACAGCCGGGATCACTGCGGCGGCGATCAGGATCGGGTTGGTATAGAAGAAAATCATACGCGCATCTCCCTATCGGTTTATGCCGATATTGAAGCACAAAAGCGGAAAAAAGTCAATTTGCGTTTTGCTTGCCGATGCGCGTGCACCGTGGTATACTAGGGTGTATCTGAAAACAAAATGGCAGAGGAGGCGAGGATGTGCAGGATACGGCGCTGATGCTCCACACGCTTTTGGAGCTTGGCGAGAGTATGCTGGCCGACGGCGCGGACGTGCGCCGCGTCGAGCAGACGCTCACACGGATGGGCCTGGCCTATGGTGCGGTGCGGATGGACGTGTTTGTCATCACATCCAGCATCGTACTGACAATGTGCTTTCCGGACGAGACAAGCGTTACGCAGACGCGGCGGATCGAGAAATCCGCCGTGACGGACTTCAGAAAGCTGGAGGCCATCAACGCCATCAGCCGCAGCTACTGCGAAAAGCCCTTTCCGGTGCAGGAGCTGGCCGACCGGCTGCATCTGGCGAAGCGCTGCCGCCCTGCGCGGTGGAAGCTGTTCGCGGGCAGCTGTCTGGGCGCGGGCGCGCTGACGGTCTTCTTTGGCGGCGCGGGAGCAGACGGGCTGGCGGCGGCGGTCTTTGCGCTGGCGCTGTGCCTGCTGCAGATGTATCTGCCGCTGATCTGCAAAAACAAGGTACTGTTCAATTTTCTTGCGGCCTTCTGCGTCGGGAGCCTGATCAGCCTGGCCTGCCGCGCGCTTCCTGCGCTGCACGGCGACAAGATCATCATCGGCGATATCATGCTGCTGATCCCCGGCCTCGCGTTTACGAACGCGGTCAAGGATATTTTCATCGGCGATACAATTTCGGGCGTGATGCGCCTGATCGAGACGATTTTGTGGGCGGCGGCGCTGGCGCTGGGCTTTGCGCTGTCCGGGTGGCTGCTGGGGGTGTGACGGATGCAGACATTTATTGGCCTTTTGACGGCGCTGCTCGGCTCCGCCGGCTTTGCGCTGATCTTCAACGTGCGCAAACAGCTGCTGCCGCTGGCAGCGCTGGGCGGCGCGGTCTGCTGGGGTACATATCTGCTGGCGGGGTGCGCGACGGAGTCTGTTTTTCTGCAGTCCTTCGCAGCCAGCGCAGCAACGGCGATCTGGTCGGAGGCGTTCGCGCGCGTGAAGAAAACGCCTGCGCAGCAGTACCTCATCATCGGCCTCATTCCGCTCGTGCCCGGCGGGACACTTTATTACGCCATGAGCGCGCTCGTCCGGCAGGACTGGGCGCAGGCGCAGCTCTACGGCTACCGGGTCAGCGTGTTCGTGCTCGGGATCGCGGCAGGCGTGAGCCTGACGCTGAGCCTGCTTGATATGCTGCTGAACGCGCGCAGACGCATTCAAAACAGAAGGTAGGAGCATATTTTATGGAAAACCGCTGCATCATCGTCTCCGGCGGCGTTTTCAGCCCCGCGCCGGAGCAGCAGCCGGGCGATTTTGTCATTGCCTGCGACCGGGGCTACGCCTACTGTGAACGGCTCGGTCTGACGCCGGATCTGTTCATCGGCGACTTCGACTCCTATTCCGGTGCAGTCGCGCCGGGCGTAGCCGTGGAGCGTCTGATCCCTGAGAAGGACGACACGGACACCGGCCACGCCATCACATACGCGCTGGCGCACGGCTTCCGGACGCTGGTCCTGACCTGCGCGCTGGGCGGGCGGCTGGATCACACGCTGGCCAATCTCCAGAACGCAGCGAACGCCGCCGTACAGGGTGCGTCCGTGACCATTCTGGATGAAGGCTCGGAGATCAACTTCCTGACGCACGGAACGCTCCGCCTGAAAAAGCGGCCCGGCTGGGGCCTGTCCGTGTTTTCGCTTTCGGACGCCAGCACAGGCGTGTGCCTGCGCGGGGTAAAATACGAATTGGAGAACGCCGCGCTGGACAACCGCTTCCCGCTCGGCGTCAGCAATGAATTCGACGCGCCGGAGGCAGAGATCACGGTTGAACAGGGCGTTCTGATGGTCATGCAGACAAAAAAGCAGTAAACCAGAGCGGCCTCGCCCTGACGGGCAGGTCTTCGCTCTTAGCGCTGCTTATTCCATCATGGAGCGGGTCTGCTCCTCGCGGTACTGGCGGGTGTAGAGCTGGTAATACGCGCCCTTTGCCTCCATCAGAGAGCGGTGCGTGCCGCTTTCGATGATCTTGCCGTCGTGCACGACCAGAATCACGTCCGCACGGCGGATGGTCGACAGGCGGTGCGCGATGATGAACGAGGTGCGGCCCGCCATGACCTTTTCGATGGCGTCCTGAATAAGCCGCTCGGTCACGGTGTCAACGGAGCTGGTCGCTTCGTCGAGCACGAAAATGCGCGGGTCGGCCAGCAGCGCACGGGCAAAGGACAAAAGCTGCTTTTCGCCCGTGGAGAGGGTATTGCCGCCCTCGCCGATGTCGGTGTTATAGCCGTCCGGCAGACGGGCGATAATCTGGTCGGCGGAGACAGCCTTTACGGCCGCTTCGATCTCGTCCATCGTCGCGTCGGGCCTGCCGTAGCGCAGGTTCTCCAGAACCGTGCCGGAAAACAGATGCGGCGTTTGCAGCACATAGCCGATGTTCGAGTGCAGCCAGAGTTGGCTGCGTTCCCGCGCGTCGCGGCCATCGATCAGAATGCGGCCCTGCGTCGGCTCAAAGAAGCGGCAGACAAGGTTGACCAGCGTGGATTTGCCCGCGCCCGTCTCGCCGACAATGGCGACGTTCGTGCCCTGCGGAACCTTGAGGTTAAAGTGCTCCAGCACGTTTTCGCTGCCGTCTGGATAGCGGAAGGTGACGTCCTGAAATTCAATGTCGCCATAGAGCGGCTCCCAGTTTTCCTTTTTGGGGTGGAACGCGTCGCCGTACTTTTCCGTGACCTCCGGCGTGTCGCTGACGTCGGATTCTGTTTCGAGCAGCCTTGTGACGCGTTCGACATTGACCTGCACGTTGACGAGCGACGACATGACCTGCACAAGCCACTGCACCGGCTCCATCATGCCCTGCGCATAGTTCATAAACACCGACAGCGTACCGATCAGGATCACGCCGTCTCTTGTGATCACACCGCCGCGCCACAGGACGATCGCCAGCGCGATGGACGCGGCGAAGGCCGTCGTGGACATGAACACGCCGCGGAAGTGCATGGCGCGGACGCTCAGGCGCTTCATTTCGCCGGTCAGATCGTCGAATTCCTGCTCGACCTTGTCCTCAATGACCAGCGTTTTGGTCGTCTTCGCGCCGGTGATGCCCTCGTTGAACGCACCGGTGATCTTCGAGTTCTGCTCGCGCACGCGGCGGTGAAAAAAGACGAGTTTTTTCTGGAAATACGCGCCCGAGAGCACCAGCACCGGCACAATGACCATCACACACAGCGCCAGCTTCCAGTTGAGCGCAAACATCATCACGATCGCCAGCAGCAGATACGCGATGTACCACACGCCCTCCATCAGACCCCAGGCCAGCGTGCTTGCAATGCGGTCGGTATCGGACATGACGCGTGCGTGGGTATAGCCGACGCTGTTCTGGTTGAAATAGGAGAAGGACAGCGTCTGCAGATGGTTGAACGTCTCGCGTTTCAGATCGCGGCCGATATAGAGCTCGGCCTTGCACGCGCCGTAGGCGGAAATGTAGTTCGTTGCGGTCTGGATGATCATGACCAGAATGTACAGCGCCAGCCAGCCGCCGACGCCCTGCATGGTTTTATCGGCGATAAAATGGTCGATGGCGTGCTGCTGGAACAGGGGGATAATCGCGTCCATGCCGCTGCCGACCGTGCCGGTCACGACCATCCAGAAAAACAGCATTTTATAGGGCTTTAAATAAGGGGCCAGCTTCGGGATGCCGAAAAACGGCAGGCCCTTTTTTTCTTTTTCCTGCTTCATGCCGGCTCCTCCTCTCCGATGGACATCTGCATATCATAGATCTGCCGGAACAGGCCGGGCTGCCGCAGCAGCTCCTGCGGCGTGCCGCGCTGGAGGACCTTTCCGTGCTCCAGCACCAGAATATTGTCGCAGTCCATGAGTGTCGTGATGCGGTGGGAAATGATGATGGTCGTCGTCCCGGCCAGATCCCGGTTCAGCGCCTCGCGGATGTGCTCGTCCGTCTGCGTGTCGACGGCGGACAGGGAATCGTCGAAGACCATCACGGGCGTTCTCTTCGTCAGCATACGCGCGATTGCCACGCGCTGCTTCTGTCCGCCCGAGAGCGTCACGCCGCGTTCGCCGACCATGGTGTCATAGCCGTTCGCAAACTGCTCGATGTCCGATGCGATGCAGGCCGTCGCGGCGGCTTTGCGCACCGTTTCGCGGTCTGCGCCGCAGATGCCGATGTTCTCCTCGATCGTGCGCGAGAACAAAAACGGCTCCTGCAGCACAACGCCCACATGGTCGCGTACCCATGCCGCAGGCATGTCCGCCAAATCTTCCCCGCCGACCATCACGCGGCCCTCCGACGGTGCATAGAGCCTGCACAGCATCAGCAGCAGGCTGCTCTTGCCGGAGCCGGTGCCGCCCAGAATGCCGAAGCTCGACCCGGCGGGAATGGTGAAGGACACGTCGGAAAGCACGTCCGGCCCCGTCTCATAGCGGAACGAAACATGGTCGAAGACGATATCGCCGTCCATGGGCAGCTCCTTCGCGTCCGGCCTGTCCTGCTCGCAGGGGGCGTCGAGAATTTCGCCGATACGGGACACGGAAACGCCCGCCTTGCTCATCTCGGAGATCACGCGGCCCAGACGGCGCACGGGGGAAATGCTCATGGTGTTGTAGATGGCGAAGGAGACGAACTCGCCCTCGGTCATTTCGCCGCGCACGCACAGAATGCTGCCGATCAGCACGACGAGCATCGTCTGGATGCAGGCCGTCGCGTCGCCGACGGCCCAGAAGTCCGAAAGCGTGCGGCACAGGCGCACCCAGAGCGTGGTATAGTCCTCGTTCTGCTTTTCAAAGCGCTGCCGCTCGTATTCCTCGCGGCCAAAGGCGCGCACAACGCGCACGCCGGTCAGATTCTCCTGCGCGATGGTGGACAGCACGCCCTCGGATTCGTCGCAGGCAGTGTAGCGCTCGCGGATGGAGTTGTGGAACAGCAGAGAATAGACGATGATGATCGGGAACATGACCGCCGGCACGAGCGCCAGCTTCCAGTTCATAAGCGCCATGCACACGAGCGCAAACACGATCATTGCCACAGCGCGGAACACGGAGACGAACTGCTCTTCAAAGAAGGTCTTGATACGCTCGACGTCCGAGGTACAGCGCTGGATGATATCGCCGGTGGGGTTCTGCATATGCCACTTCCACGGCAGGTGCTGGATGTGGTGGTACAGCAGGTCCCGGCTGGTCTTGACGAGTGTTTCGCCCGCCTTGGAGCTGTAGATATTCACGCAGTAGCGCATCATGGCCGACAGCAGACCGAGGCCCGCCATAAAGGCCGCCGGGACCCAGAGGTTCTGCCGCAGATACGCCGCGCCGCCGAGCGCTTCGACGATAGACCGCGCCGCCGCGGACTTCACCGGGGCCTGCCCGATCAGGGAGTCGACGCTCACGCGGATGATCTGCGGAATGATCAGCTCACAAAGCGTAAAGAGCAGGCTTGCGGCAATGCAGGCGGCAAAATACCGCCAGCTGCCGTGCAGCAGCCGCGCAAGCGTCCGCCCGTTGGAGCTTTTTTTCTTCTGTTTCAGGGTTCTCGCCTCGCTTTCTTTCGAAGACAGGCCGAGGGCGGAATTGGGAACGCCAATTCCGCCCTTGTGGCCGCGAACGATATTTCTGGAATTACTATACCGTACTTGTTCCGGAATGTCAACCGTGATTATGCGATGCCGGTCAGATCATAGCTGTCGAGCCACGCCTTGGCTTCCTCGCACACACCGCGCAGGCAGCTTTCCTCAAACGGGCTGTCCAGCTCCGCGTTTTTCAGAAGCTCCGTGAACACGCGGCTGCCGCCCTGCCGGGTGTAGGCCATGTAATGTGCCCACGCGTCAGGCAGATCCTTCTGGATGCGCGCCCAGAATTGCAGCGCGACGGTCTGCGCGAGGCAGTAGTCGATGTAATAGAACGGGTTCACATAGATATGCAGCTGCCGCTGCCAGCCCTCGCCGTCGCCGTAGAAGGGGATCTCGCTGCCGAGCTGCATCCACGGCATATACACGCCCAGAAGCTCTTTCCACACTGCATGGCGCTCCGCCGGGGTCATCTCCGGCTTTTCATAGACGATATGCTGGAAATGGTCGACCATCGTGCCGTAGGGGATGAAGGTCAGCGCGCCCGCCAGATGGCTGTAGCGGAACTTGCGGGTATCGTCACCAAAGAAGCCGTCTGCCCACGGCCACGCGAAGAATTCCATGGACATGGAATGCACCTCGCAGCCCTCAAGGCTCGGCCAGATCGTCTCGGTCGGGACGCGGTCGCGGTTGAGATACGCGGCAAAGGCGTGGCCCGCCTCGTGCGTTACGACCTCAACGTCGTGCTGCGTGCCGTTGAAGTTGGCGAAGATAAACGGAACGCGGTACTCGCCAAGGCTCGTGCAGTAGCCGCCGGCCCGCTTGCCGGGGGTGGACAGCACGTCGAGAAGCTCGTTATCGAGCATCGTGTTGAAGAATTCTCCGGTTTCGGGGGAAAGCGCCTCATAGAACCGCTTGCCCTGCGCGAGAATGTCGTCCGGGGTGCCGCAGGGCTTCGGGTTGCCGCTGCGGAAGGAGAGGGCGTTGTCGGCAAAGGTCATGGGGTAGGTCTTGCCAAGGCGCTTTGCCTGCGCCTCATAGACGGAGGCCGCGACGGGCACAACGTATTTGACGACGGCGGCGCGGAACTTCTCCACGTCCTGCTTCGTGTAGCAGTTGCGGCCCATGCGGTAATAGCCGAGCTCGGTATAGCCGTCATAGCCCAGCTTGCGGCCCATCGCGTCGCGCAGCTTCACGAGCTTGTCATAGATCTCGTCCAGCTCCGGCTGGTGCGCCTTGTACCAGCCGCCCTCGGCCTGCCACGCAGCCAGACGCCGCACGTCGTCCGGGTCGTTTTTAAACGGGGACAGCTGCGAGATGGTGTAGGTGCCGCCTTCGAACTCGATCTGTGCGCTGGCGATCAGCTTCTGATAGTCCTGCACGAGCTGGTTTTCCTGCTTCAACTCCTCGACAATGGCGGGAGAGAACGCCTTGCGGGCGATCTCGGCGTTGAGGAACATCAGATCGCCGTATTCCGCCGCGAATTCCTTGCGGAACGGGCTTTCCAGCATGGCAGCCGTCCACGCGTCGTCATAGGCGCGAAGCTCGGGCCCTGCTTCGTTCCAGAATTCCTCTTCGGCGTCATAGAACTTGTCGCGGGTGTCGATGGAGTTGCGGACGCTTGAGAGCGTGGCAAGCGTATCGATGTGCATCGACAGCTTCTGCTGGGCAAGGAACGCCTCGCGCGCAGCGGCATAGTCCGGCGCGGCCTTCAGCCGGTCGGTCAGCGCCTGCAGCTGCTGCTTCAGCTCGTTCAGATCGGGCCGTGCATACGGCATTTCAGAAAATTTCATGGAAATCTCCCTCCATTAATATAATACTCTGTTGGGATTATAGCATATCCCGTCCATGTTTCGCAATGCCCGTGTCTTGCGTCCGCAGACAAATCGTGGTACGATGAAAGAAAAGGAGGGATCCCTATGACAAATCAGCAGAAATTTGACCGTCTGCGTAAACTGCTCGACGAAGCCAGCGTCTATGCCCGTGCCGTGGGCAAGCTGGACTTCGATATGCAGTGCTGCGCGCCGAAGGACGGCATGGAGCAGGCGGGCGCGGATATGGCCGTTCTGTCCGACCGGCATTTCCGGCTCACGCACACCAAGCGCTACGCCCAGCTTGTAACCGAGCTGCACGCGGACAGTGAGGGACTGACGCCGGTGCAGAAGAAGGTCGTGGAGCACCTGTATGAGGCGTGGGAGAAGGAAAAGAATATCCCGGCAAAGCTGAATTACGAAATGAGCCTCGCCTACAACCGCGCCTACTCCAAATGGCTGGAGGCGAAGCAGGCAGCGGACTTTTCCCTGTTCCGCGATTCGCTGGCCGAGATCATTTCCTACACGCACAAGGCGCTCGATCTGCGTGAAAACAAAAAGCCGACGTATTACGACGCGCTGCTGGACGACACCGAAAAGGGCGGCAGCATCGCCCAGCTCGACGCGTTTTTTGACGCGCTGCGCGCGCGGATCGTCCCGCTGGTGCGGCGCATTCAGGCGGAGGGCAAGCCCATCCGCACGGATTTCATGTCCCGCCCGTGCCCCATTTCGCAGCAGGAGGCGTTCTCCAAGTATCTGCTGGAGCTGGAGGGCTTAAAGCAGGACGCGCTCGTCCTCATGACGACCGAGCATCCGTTCACCACGAACTTCGGCCCCAGGGACGTGCGCGTCACGACGCATTATTATGAGAACAATTTCGTCTCCAATATCTTCACCACGCTCCATGAGGGCGGCCACGCGCTGTTCATGCAGAACGAGCCGGAGGAATTTTACCGCGAGCACGCCGCAAACTCCATGACGAACGGCATGCACGAGTGCATTTCCCGCTTCTACGAAAATCTGATCGGCCGCAGTGAAGCATTCGTCCATTTTATCTATCCTAAATTGCAGGAATTGAGCGGCGGTACGTTTGCCGACGTTTCCGAACGGCAGCTTTATGAGGCTGTCAATGCCGCCGCGCCAGGCCTCAACCGCTGCGACGCAGACGAGTTGACCTACTGCCTGCACATTATGATCCGCTATGAACTGGAAAAGGCGTTCATGAACGGCGAGATCACGGTCGATGAGATTCCGGCACTCTGGAACCGGAAATATCAGGACTATCTCGGCGTCGCCGTCCCGGACGACGCGCAGGGCTGCCTGCAGGACGTCCACTGGACAATGCCTGCCGGATACTTCCCGTCCTACGCACTCGGCTCTGCCTACGGCGCGCAGATCCTGCGGACGATGGAGAAGGACTTCGACGTCTTTGCCTGCGCGGCAAAGGGCGATCTGCTCCCCATCCGCGACTGGCTGAAATCGCACGTATTTTCCATCGCCTCCGTCACAACGCCGGATGAATGGATCCGCGCCATCACCGGCGAAAGCCTGAACCCGGACTATTTCCTGACCTATCTGGAGAAAAAATTCTCCGCGCTCTATGCGCTGACATAAGCAGCGCGCCAAAGCCTCCCCTTGCCGTGCGATGCGCACAGCAAGGGGAGGCTTTTTATGTGCATCCTATATCATTTTTGATATGCTTGGTTTTCACAAATTAAGTATCACATTTATAGTATGGCAAATATGACAATTCTGATATGGAAAATTCGTGCTATTTTCCACACCCGCAGCGCGCCGGAATGATTGACTTCCGGAGGCGTTCGTGGTAAACTTTTTTCGTAACCGATAAAACAATATCGATTACAGACATGGCGCCGGAACCCGCGCACGACTGGACACGCAGCGCCGAAAATACCAGGCAACGGGATAGTTAAGGCCCCGCGCCTGCAAGGAGGATACAATACATATGGCAATCGAATTCAAAGACGGCAAGTACGTAGACCCGCAGACCGGCCGCGTCACGCTCGACCCGACCGTGTACAAGGACTGGCAGATCGCAGAGGAAGCAGAAAAGAATCTGCCCCCCGTGGATTATTTCCGCGAGAAGCTCGGCCTGCTGCCCGAGGAGATCATCCCCTACGGCAAGACCCCGAAGATCGACTTCATCAAGGTCATGAAGCGTCTGAAGGATAAGCCCGACGGCAAGTTCATCGAAGTCACTGCCATTACCCCGACCCCGTTCGGCGAAGGCAAGTCCACCGTTTCCCTGGGCCTGATCGAAGGCCTCGGCAAGCTGGGCCTGAATGTCGGCGGCGCACTGCGTCAGCCCTCCGGCGGCCCGACCATGAACGTCAAGGGCACTGCGGCCGGCGGCGGCAACGCCCTTCTGATGCCGATGACCGAGTTCTCCCTCGGCCTGACCGGCGATATCAACGACATTATGAACGCGCACAACCTGGCGATGGTCGCCCTGAACGCGCGTATGCAGCACGAGCGCAACAACAACGACGAGTGGCTGGCCAAGAAGGGCCTCAAGCGCCTCGACATCGACCCGAAGCGCATCGAGATGGGCTGGGTCATGGACTTCTGCGCGCAGGGCCTGCGCAACATCATCATCGGCATCGGCGGCCGTCTGGACGGCTTCATGATGGAGTCCAAGTTCGGCATCGCCGTCGGCTCCGAGCTGATGGCCATTCTGGCTGTCGCCCGTGATCTGAAGGATCTGCGTGAGCGTATCGGCAAGATCGTCGTCGCGTACTCCCGCAGCGGCGAGCCCGTCACCTGCGACGATCTTGAGGTCGCAGGCGCGATGACCGCGTGGATGCGCAACACCATCAACCCGACCATGTGCTATTCCGTCGAACATCAGCCGGTTCTCGTTCACGCCGGCCCGTTCGCCAACATCGCCATCGGCCAGTCCTCCGTCATCGCTGACCGTCTGGCTCTGAAGCTGTTCGACTATCACGTCACCGAGTCCGGCTTCGCTGCCGACATCGGCTTCGAGAAGTTCTGGAACGTCAAGACCCGTCTGTCCGGCCTGACCCCGAACGTCTCCGTTCTGGTCGCGACCGTCCGCGCGCTCAAGATGCACGGCGGCGGCCCGAAGGTCACCCCGGGCGCTCCCCTGCCGAAGGAATACACCGAGGAGAACCTCGAGCTTCTGGAAAAGGGCACCTGCAACCTGTTCCATCATGTGAACACCATCAAAAAGTCCGGCATCAACCCGGTCGTCTGCATCAACCGCTTCTACACCGACACCGACGCGGAGATCGCCCTTCTCAAGAAGCTCTGCAAGGAGCACGGCGTCCGCTGCGCGGAGTCCAACCACTGGCGTTACGGCGGCGAAGGTGCAATCGAACTGGCCAAGGCCGTCGTCGAAGCCTGCGAGGAGCCGGTCAACATCAAGTTCCTGTACGACCTTGAAATGCCGCTGCGTCAGCGCGTGGAACTGATCGCCAAGGAAGTCTACGGCGCGGACGGCGTCGACTGGGCGCCGCTGGCTGTGCAGAAGGCTGAGCGCTTCGAGTCTGACCCGAAGTACAAGGATTACTGCACCATGATGGTCAAGACCCACCTGTCCCTGTCCGACGACCCGACGAAGAAGGGCGTTCCCACCGGCTGGCGGCTCGCCATCCGCGACATTCTGGAGTATGGCGGCGCGAAGTTCCTCTGCCCGATGGCAGGCACCATCTCCATGATGCCCGGCACTGCCGCAAACCCGGCCTACCGCCGCATCGACGTCGACACCGAGACCGGCAAGGTTTCCGGCCTGTTCTGATTTACATGACTTACCGGCAGGCGGCGGACATCC
>OLXP01000038.1_pt1 | contig 107813 bp, 94 predicted proteins | sample 1644201 | NCBI WGS metagenome assembly OLXP01 (sample SAMEA103958163, study PRJEB25191) | human gut metagenome
GTCTTTGCTTGCCGAGTGGTCCTTATGTGACGGATGAGGATGTGAGATACATAGTGAATGAAATGAAGGAGAGTATACTATGAAATCTACATAGTATCAATTTTTTATGAACTAATTTCAGAAAACAGCTTCAGTGGGGCTGTTTTCTTTGTTTATAGGCATATTTGAGATGGGTACCGAGAATCTTCTCTGACTTCGGGGGATATCCATAATGTGATCTTCTGTGATAGAGAGCCATAGTTGTGTGTTGCCACTCTTATTTGAATAACCGTTCTTTGGCGGTGAATAATAACCAATAAACGTTTATCAATTATGGCAGTAGTAGCTTATTTAAGAGTAAGTACAGAAAAACAGTTTTTAGAGAATCAGCGCGAGGAAATTATACGCTTTGCGGAGAAGAACGGGTTGAGCATCGACAGATGGTACATGGAGACGGTCAGCGGAAAAGTGAGTAGCAAAGAGCGTAAACTGGCGGGCTTGTTGGACCGGATGAAACCGGGAGACTCCTTGATTATAACGGAGATTTCGCGGCTTAGCCGGACACTGCTGGAGATAATGACCATTCTTAACTCCTGCATCAAAAGGGGAGTGGTGCTGTACAGTACCAAAGAGGGGTATGTGTTCCAGAATGACATCAATAGCAAAGTGCTGGGATTTGCTTTTGGACTGATGGCCGAGATAGAGCGTAATCTGATTTCCATGCGCACCAAAGAAGCCTTGGAACGACGGAGGAAAGAAGGAAAACATCTGGGCAGGAAGAAAGGGGACACACCCAAAATGAAGATACTCTATGCGAACAAGAGGAAGCTTGTAAGGGAGCACCAAAGAGGAGAGTCGTGTGCTGAGCTTGCCCGGCAGATGGGAGTGTCACGGACTACGATGTTCCGTTTTCTGAGACACTATTGAGCAATTCAGCTAAACGAAGGTGTCAAAGGTGGGATTCCTTTTGACACGCTTCGTGTGGGCTACTTATTCGGCTGATACTTCTTTCTTTTCCTTCCACTCTTTCCCGCGCTTGTGCAGGTTTTTCAGCTCGAATGACAGCATGATACGGAAGAAACCTATAATCAGGAATGCAAACGAAATCATGTACACGGCGTAAAGGGCGCCTACTGCCGGTTGCCACAAGATGATGAGCGAGCAGATGACGGCAAGAATACCGAAAGCAACGTACCATCCCCAGTCTCTTGTCCCATATCTTTTGAGGTCCATGGCATAGCCTACGGATGAGAAGCCGCGGAACATCAGCCAGAAGGCGATGATGAACGGAATGACTTCCATGCTGAGCATCGGATAGGCTATCAGGTAGAATCCCAGAATCATGTCGATGATGCCTCCAGCCAGATACCATCCCCAACTGGATACCCTTCTACGGTTACTTACTGCAAAGGATATTTCCAGCAGACCGCTGAACAACATGGAGACGCTGAACAGAATGCTCAATACCGCATACCCGCTGAGAGGGGAGAACATCAGGCTTATAGCCACTATTACATAAAGAATACCAAGAATGAGTGAAATCCACCAATTCTTTACTTCCTGCTGAAGTTCGTCAAAAATAGTTTTCATGTGAATTTAATTTTTTAAGTGATTATCATTAATTCGTCCGTAGAATAACAGTTTATCCGGAAAAAAGTTTCGGGTGAACTTTTTCTGTATGTAATTTGTTATGTATACATATAATTTGATAAAACTATGGCTACAACAAAATTTAAAGGACAACCGGTAAAGGTTATCGGTGAATTTATAAAGGTGGGCTCTGTTGCCCCCGATTTCGAATTGGTAAAAACAGATTTGTCTTCATTCTCTTTGAAGGAACTGAACGGGAAGAATGTTATTTTGAATATTTTCCCCAGCCTTGACACTGGTGTGTGCGCTACTTCTGTACGTAAGTTCAACGAACTGGCTGCCGGCCTGCCCGATACCGTGGTGTTGGCAATCTCCAAGGACTTGCCTTTTGCACATGCACGTTTCTGTACAACGGAGGGTATTGAGAATGTGATTCCTTTGTCTGATTTCCGTTTTTCCGATTTTGATGAAAACTACGGGGTACGCATGGCCGACGGACCGCTTGCAGGTCTATTGGCGCGTTCGGTAGTGGTTATCGGCAAAGATGGTAAGATTGCCTATACGGAATTGGTACCTGAAATTACGCAAGAACCAGACTATGATAAAGCTATTGCAACTGTAAAGTAGAAAGTTTGGATCTGGGATAAGCAATAAAAAGCGGTGGACAGAATTTATCATGCTGTCCACCGCTTTTTTATTATCATGCCGTTTTCTTTTTTATTTCTTCTTCATTCCTTTATAGATGAAGAATGCCACGATGAGTACACCGATGCCGATAAATACATAACCTATCTCATGGCTGTATTCCGTTACTTTGGCAAGCAGCTGTTCCTCGTTCTCGATGCCGGGTACTGTGGACAAGTAATATCCGATGAAAGCCAGGATGGAATTCCAAAGGCCCGCACCCAAGGTAGTGTACAGCAAGAAAGTTCCCAGTTTCATGCGTGCCAGACCGGCAGGGATGGATATCAACTGGCGAACAGCAGGTATCAGGCGGCCGACAAAGGTTGATACGGCTCCATGCTTGTCAAAATATTCTTCCGCATGCTGCACTTTGGCTTCGTCGATGAGGCACATGTGCCCGAAACGGCTGTTGGCAAACTTGTAAATGATGGGGCGTCCCAGCCATTTTGCCAGATAGTAGTTTATCAAGGCTCCGATATTTGCCCCTATGGTTGCAAACAATACCACCAGATATATATTCATGTTGTCATTGTTGGCGGCTTTCCAAGCGGCAGGAGGGACTACAACTTCCGAAGGGAAGGGAATAAACGAACTTTCAATGGCCATCAATAAAGTGATGGTCCAGTAATTGAGGTGGTCGAGACACCATTGGATAAAGGCTACTGATTCCATTTGCTAGATTAGTGGTATATAATTACTGTTATTGTAATGCATTGAAAATATTCTTCATTACTAGGGCCAGCTCTTCCTGATTATCTTCTTGTAGTATCTGTTGCAATTTGTCCAGCTCTTCCAGCCTGAACGGATGTTCGCACAGCTGGTTGTACTTCATGAAGTTCTCTTTGTCTTTGAGCAGCATATACAGAGAGGTCAGCCTTTCGTTGATACCTTCAAAGTCCGGTTCCATCTCTTTGACATGTTCAAAGGCCAGCTTGGCATAGCTTAGTTGTCCTATCTCCATGCTACACATGCCTATTTCGTGCCAGGTATCCGCATAGGGGGCATACTCTAAGGCTTTGGCCCATTTTTTCACACCTTTCTCATACTCACCTTCTTCCATGTAGATGCGTCCCTCAATCAGGTACGGGTCTATCTCTTCGGGTGACAGGTCGTATGCTTTTTTACAATATTGGTGGGCTTTGCGCTTCTTTCCCATCTTGTGCAGGCATAGGGCCGCATTGGCATAAAGGGAGGGCAAGGCGAAGTCATGGCTGTCTTCGGCTGTTATGGCTTTTTCCAGATAGTCGTATCCTTCTTTCCACTCTCCTTTGGAGGCTTTGTTCAGGCCGATGAAGGTGTTGATGAAACCGTGGGAGACAAGATGGAATTTTTCGGCCTGCAGGTAGTTCTCCATGGCACTTTCCTCATTTCCCAATTGGAAGAAGGAATGTCCTTTCATCAGGTAGGCATCGGCAAACTCGTCATCGGCCACCGTGGCATAGTCGCATGCTTCGATTGCTTTGTCGAACATCTGCTGGTCAAAGTAGCAACGGGCCAGTCCAAACCAGTAAGGAGCTGAATACGGATTCTTGTCAATCAGCTTATTGAAGAAGAAGGTGGCTTTTTCAAACAGTCCCTGGGCGTAGTAACAATCGCCAGTGACGGCAAGGTAGGCTTCTTCTTCGGCATATTTTTCGAGTCCGCGCGTCAGCCATGTCAATGCTTTTTCCGGGAATCCCATGTCTATGTACATATAGGATACATCGACGATGTTGGCTAGGTCGTCCTTATCGTCTATACTATCGAGTATCGCTTCCGCTTCTTCTTCTTTGCCTTCGCCCAACAGTAGGTTGGCTTTCAGCACTTTCACTTCGGAAGATTCTTCGGCAATCCGTTCCAATATATCCTTGGCTTGCTCTTTATGCTGGGTGTCGAGGAACAAGTATGCCTGTTCCACCAGCAGGGCTGTATTATTCGGATGTATTCCCAAGCCATACTCTACGACCTCGGTAGCCATGGCATATTTATGATGCACGGCATACCAGTCTGCGAGGTCGGCTAAGTCGTCTGCGTCCAGATAGATGGTTCTGTTCTCTGCTTTGGCAGCTTCATATTGTTCTGCCATTTCTTGCAGTTCTTTGTCTCTTCCGGACAGCAGGTTTTTTTTACTCATATTCTTATTTATTGATTTTACCCCAAACGTCTTTCAGACCTACAGTACGGTTGAATACCATTTTTTCTGGCGTAGAATCTTTGTCAACATTAAAATAACCGATACGTTGGAACTGCAGGTAGGAGAGGGGCTGCATGCCGGCAGCGTACTTCTCGATGTAGCAGCAGGGCAGCACATTCAGGGAGTCGGGGTTGATCATTTCTTTCATGGCTGTCAGTGCGTCGCAGTTCTTCGCTTCGCGGATGGCGGCAAGCTCGTCGCGCGGGTTCTCCACTTTCCACAGACGGTCGTAGAGGCGCACTTCTGCTTCGAGGCAGTGGGCACAACTTACCCAATGGATGGTGCCTTTCACCTTACGGTTGGCTCCGGGTAGACCGCTCTTGGTATCGGGGTCGTATTCGCAATATACTTCGGTGATTTCACCGGCGTCGTTCTTCTTGCAGCCGGTGCACTTCACGATGTACGCGTTCTTCAGACGTACCTCTTGTCCCGGTGTCATGCGGAAATATTTCTTCGGAGCATCTTCCATGAAGTCGTCGCGCTCCATCCAAAGTTCGCGGCTGAATTCGATGACGTGGTTGCCTTCTTCGGGATGTTCGGGGTTGTTGACGGCTTCCATCTCTTCCACTTGTCCTTCGGGATAGTTGGTGATGATGAGCTTCACGGGGTTCAATACGGCGGATACGCGGGTGGCGCGGTCATTCAGGTCCTCGCGCACGGCGCTTTCCAGCAGGGCGAATTCATTAAGGGCGTCGTATGTGGTATAGCCAATCTTGTCGATGAACTTATGGATGGACTCCGGAGAGTAACCGCGACGGCGAAAACCGCAGATGGTCGGCATACGGGGGTCGTCCCAACCGTTTACCAAGCCTTCCTTGACCAGCATCAGCAGGTTGCGCTTGCTCATCAGCGTATAGCTGAGGTTCAGTTTGTTGAACTCATACTGATGGGGGCGGTTATCGTCGAGGTCTTTGCCTTCCTTCACCCAGTCCACGAAGAGGTCGTAGAGCGGACGGTGGGGCACAAACTCCAGTGTGCAGAGCGAGTGTGTCACGCCTTCGAAGAAGTCGCTTTGTCCGTGGGCGAAGTCGTACATCGGATAAGCCTTCCAAGTGGTACCCGTGCGATGGTGCGGATGCTTCACTACACGGTAGATGATGGGGTCGCGGAAGTGCATGTTGGGGCTTGCCATGTCTATCTTGGCACGGAGCACCATGGCACCTTCCTCAATCTCGCCGCTGTTCATCTTCTGGAATAAATCCAGTGTCTCTTCAATGGGGCGGTTGCGGTAAGGGCTTTCCACACCGGGCTGGGTGGGGGTGCCTTTCTGGGCGGCAATCTGCTCGGAAGTCTGTTCGTCGATGTATGCCTTGCCCTCTTTGATGAGGCGGATAGCGAAGTCCCACAATTGCTGGAAATAGTCGGAAGCGTAATATTCGTTACCCCATTTGTAGCCCAGCCATTGGATATCTTCCTTAATGGCCTCTACGTATTCCACATCTTCTTTGGTGGGATTGGTGTCATCGAAACGCAGGTTGCAGACACCGCCGTGTGCGGCGGCAATACCGAAATCAAGGCAGATGGCCTTGGCGTGTCCGATGTGGAGGTAACCGTTCGGTTCGGGCGGGAAGCGTGTCTGTACTTTTCCCCCGTTTTTACCCTCTTTCAAATCGTTTTCTACTATTTGCTCAATGAAGTTCAAGCTCTTTTTTTCGCTTGTTTCTTCGCTCTTTATTTCTGCCATAATGTTACTATTTTCGTATCGTGGGGGCAAAGATAGGGTAAAAAAATGAAGAATGAAGAATGAAGAATGAAGATTTATTCTTTATGTACCGGGATATATCCGCTCTCTTTGATGATTTTCTGTCCTGCGGCAGACAAGATGAAATCGAGCAGAGGGGCTACGACCGAGGCGTTTTTCCGGTTATAATAATAGTATAGCGGGCGCACTATCGGATAAGTCTTATTGGTGGCATTCTCCAGTGTGGGAGCGGCATAATGCTGCCCGTCGTATGAAACGGCGAGTGTCTTGATACGCGGCGATACATAGGCTAGGCCCACATATCCGATGGCACCGCGTGTCTGGCTGACGGATTGGATAATGGCTCCCGTGGCAGGCATGGAGAGACTGCTGCTCATGTAGTTCTTGTTTTTCAGTACACTTTCCTTGAAGAACTCGTAGGTACCGGAGGAAGTCTCGCGGGAGTAGACTACGATTTTGCGGTCGTCTCCGCCCACTTGCTGCCAGTTGGTGATTTTGCCCCGGAAGATGTCTTCCAGTTGCTGCCGGGTCAGTTGTTTCACCGGGTTGGAGGGGTGAACCACTACGGCAAGGGCGTCGTAGGCGATGGGTACTTCTGCCAAGTCTTCTCCGGCAGCTTTGACTTTCATCTTTTCGCTGAACTTGATGGCGCGTGAAGCCATGGCGATGTCCGTGGTTTGGTCCAGCAGGGCTGAAATACCGACACCTGTTCCACCACCGGTCACAGTGACACGGGCAGACGGGTTTAGGGTCATAAAGCGTTCGGCGGTCTGCTGCGCTATGGGGAGCACGGTGTCGCTGCCTTTGATGCGTTGCGCCTGCATGCCGGTGGTGGCAGCTGCCAGGGCGAGGAGTAGGAGTAATTTTCTTGTCTTCATAAAACACATGGTGCAAATTGGGTAAACAGATAATGCAATTGGGGCAAACACATGATGTAAACCGATGGTATGCATCATGTAATCTGGCTCAACGCATGATGCAAATTAAGGCAATGGATATTACAAGTGTGTTACATGGGGTGTACTTTAAGTCGTTGTAATGGTTTTGTAACACGTTTGAAACATTTCTTTCAAACGTTAGTCACACTACCTTAACATCCGGTCCGTTCCTTTGCATACAGAAATCAATAGGCAACATGAAAAAGATTTTTGAGAAGATTGTAGAAGGTATACTGGCTTGTAGCGGCTTTGTGACGAGCCTTACCATCGTACTTATCGTCGTGTTCCTCTTTTCCGAAGCGCTAGGCTTGTTCAGCAGCAAGGTAATAGAAGAAGGGTATGTATTGGCTTTGAATAAGGAGAATCGGGTGGGCGAACTGACTCCGGCACAGATTAAGGATGTCTTTGATGAAGAGCTGACAAACTGGAACGAAGTGGGAGGGGAGGACCTTCCTATCCGCCTTTTCCGTTTGGAGGACATCACACAGTATTATACGGAAGAGCAGTTGGGCGCTTCCTATGAAAATGCAGGTGCTTGCATTACGGAGCTGGTGGAGCGTACGCCCGGTATTATAGCCTTTGTACCGCAGCAGTTCATCGTTCGTCCGGACTCAGTGCATTTGCTGAAAGACAACACCATTTCGGTGAAGGACGTCTTTGCCGGTGCCGAATGGTTTCCCACGGCAACACCTGCTGCACAGTTCGGCTTTTTGCCGCTCATTACGGGGACGTTGTGGGTCAGTCTGTTTGCCATCCTTTTTGCACTGCCGTTTGGTCTGTCGGTGGCAATCTATATGTCGGAGGTAGCCAATTCCCGGGTAAGGAATCTGCTGAAACCTATCATTGAGTTGCTGAGTGGCATACCGTCGGTGGTTTACGGCTTTTTCGGTTTGATTGTCATTGTGCCTTTTTTGCAGCAGGTCTTCGACTTGCCGGTCGGCGAGAGTGGGCTGGCGGGCAGTATTGTGCTTGCCATTATGGCACTGCCCACCATCATTACGGTGACGGAAGATGCGATGAGAAACTGCCCTCGTGCCATGCGCGAAGCCAGTCTGGCACTGGGAGCGTCGCAATGGCAGACTATATATAAGGTGGTGATTCCTTACTCCATTTCGGGCATCACCTCCGGAGTGGTGTTGGGCATCGGCCGTGCGGTGGGCGAGACGATGGCTGTGCTGATGGTGACGGGCAATGCTGCCGTCATTCCCCATACCATTCTGGAGCCGTTGCGTACTATTCCGGCTACGATTGCCGCGGAGCTGGGCGAGGCACCTGCCGGCGGACCTCACTACGAAGCATTGTTCCTACTGGGTGTCGTGCTGTTTTTCATCAGTTTATTGATAAATTTCACGGTGGAAGCAGTTTCGCCAAGACGAAAATAAAAGAAGGTAGATATGGTCAATAGAAAGCATCTTTCGCAAAACGTGGCATTCGGCTTGTTCCGTCTGTTGAGTCTGAGTGTGGTGGGAATTCTTTTTGCTATCCTCGGTTTCATTATATATAAAGGTATAGGAGTCATCGATTGGGAGTTCCTCACTACGGCTCCTGCCAACGGTATGACTGCCGGCGGAATCCTTCCTGCCATTGTAGGTACGTTCTGCTTGATGGTGGGCAGTGCCTTGTTTGCTTTTCCGGTGGGGGTGATGAGCGGTATTTATATGAATGAGTATGTGCCGAAGGGCTGGGTGGTACGCTTCATACGGATGATGACGAACAATTTGAGCGGCATCCCTTCCATCGTGTTCGGTCTGTTTGGCATGGCGCTGTTCGTCAACTATATGGATTTTGGAGACAGCATCCTGGCAGGTTCGTTGACACTGGGCCTGCTGAGTCTGCCTTTGGTTATCCGCACCACGGAAGAAGCGCTGAAAGCCATTCCCGACAGCATGCGTGAGGGAAGCCGCGCGTTGGGAGCTACCAGGCTTCAGACCATCTGGCATGTCATCCTGCCGATGGGGATGCCCAATATCATCACCGGACTGATTCTGGCGTTGGGGCGTGTTTCGGGCGAGACGGCACCCATCCTTTTCACTTGTGCCGCCTACTTCTTGCCACAGCTGCCTGCAAGTATCTTCGACCAGTGCATGGCGCTTCCTTATCACCTCTACGTCATCTCTACCAGCGGCACCGATATGGAAGCGCAGCTTCCTATTGCCTACGGCACGGCACTGGTGCTGATACTCATTATCCTCCTGGTGAACCTGCTGGCGAACGCCCTGCGGAAATACTTTGAGAAGAAGATTAAGACGAATTGAAAACATATACAATAGGTATGAAGAACAAGATAGAAACCCGTGACGTGAACTTCTGGTATGGCGATTTCCATGCCCTGAAAGGCATCAGCATGGACATTGAGGAGAAGTCTGTGATAGCCTTCATCGGTCCCTCGGGCTGTGGAAAGTCTACCTTCCTGCGCCTGCTAAACCGCATGAATGATTTGATTCCCGACACCCGTCTGACCGGCGAGATACGCATTGACGGACAAGACATCTATGGAAAAGGAGTGCAAGTGGATGAACTCCGCAAGAACGTGGGCATGGTGTTCCAGCGCCCCAATCCTTTCCCAAAAAGCATCTTCGAGAACGTTGCCTACGGACTCCGTGTAAATGGCATCACCGATAACGCTTTCATCCGTCAGCGGGTGGAAGAAACCCTGAAAGGCGCCGCCCTTTGGGACGAGGTGAAGGACAAGCTGAAAGTCTCCGCCTACGCCCTCTCCGGCGGTCAGCAGCAACGTCTCTGCATAGCCCGTGCCATGGCGGTGTCTCCTTCGGTCCTGCTGATGGACGAGCCGGCATCCGCCCTCGACCCCATCTCCACTGCCAAGGTGGAAGAGCTTATCCACGAGTTGAAGAAGCAGTACACCATCGTCATCGTTACCCACAACATGCAGCAGGCAGCGCGTGTCAGTGATAATACGGCTTTCTTCTATATGGGGCGGATGGTGGAGTTTGGAGATACCCGGAAGATATTTACGAATCCCGACAAGGTGGAAACGCAGAACTACATCACGGGACGCTTCGGGTAGCGGATTGTTCCATACAAGCAAAAATAAGTTGTACAAAAGTAATCTTAAAATAGAAACATTATGGTGAAGTTTATCGAATCTGAACTCGTCTTGCTGAAAAAGGAAATAGACGAAATGTGGACCCTGGTATATAATCAGCTCGACCGTGCAGGTGATGCCGTGCTTACGCTGGACCGGGAGCTAGCTCAGCAGGTATTGGTGCGCGAACGTCGCGTCAATGCTTTCGAACTGAAAATAGACAGCGACGTGGAGGACATCATTGCCCTTTACAACCCCGTTGCCATCGACCTGCGCTTTGTGCTTGCCATGCTCAAAATCAATACGAACCTGGAGCGTCTGGGCGACTTTGCAGAAGGCATCGCCCGCTTTGCCCTCAACTGCCATGAACCGGCATTGGATACTGAGTTGGTCAAGCAACTCCGTCTTGAAGAGATGATAGCCCAGGTGCTCTCCATGCTCGAGCTTGCCAAGCAGGCACTTCAGGAGGAGAGCCAGGAATTGGCTACCGCTGTGTTTGCCAAGGACAATATGCTGGACGAAATCAATGCTGATGCCACTGCCATCCTTGCCGACTACATCAGCCGGTATCCGGAGAGTGCACTTTCTTGTCTGAACCTGGTGAGCGTGTTCCGCAAGTTGGAGCGTTCCGGTGACCATATCACGAATATTGCCGAAGAAATAGTGTTCTTTATCGACGCAAAAGTGTTAAAACATAGCGGGCGGACAGATGAACACTACTTAAATGATAAGAAATAAACAAAATTTTAGGATAATTTCAGTGTTTCATGGAAAATAGCCTTATATTTGTCCATTGAAAACGATTGCAGGTGTAGAAAAGTGCTTTGAAATGATAATAAACTTAAATGTTTTTTTCAAAAAGATGTTATAAGACATGTTTTTTAATTTGGTTAGTATCACGAAAAGCGCCTATATTTGCATCGTTATCCTGAAAACAATCTTTTTACCTTAAAAAAAAACTAATACCTATTGAAAACTGAAAAAGGAGGCTTTGTGAAAAGCTTCCTTTTTTTGTGCCCGTATGTGGGCGGTTTTTATCTTTTATTTCATATTTGTAAATCAGTGTGTTAACGTTTTGTCGAAATGAGAGCATATTAGTGGAATACCGTTTTAGAACCATATTTAGAACCACTTTTAGCACCTGATTTAGAACGGTATGGATGAACAGATTTTTCTTGATTGGCAGGTACATTTCAATCTGCGGAAACCTAATAGCCGTAGGGCAACTCTTATTTATGCGGTGGCAACGCTGTGGGGGCAGCAGATAAAAGTCAGTACGGGGGTTAAGGTCTATGCTTCCCATTGGGATAAGAACAGACAGATTGCCCGTATGGGTGGCGGTTTGAGTGGTCTTGATAGCCGAAACAATGCCATAGTCAACACCAAAATAATGGAAGTGACTGTTCAGATTGAAAGGTTAAAACAGTATCTTTGTGAGCATGTAGAGTTGTTGACCGATGAGGCTAAGGTCAAATCTCTATTTGTAGATTGCGTTAACCCAACTATTAAGAAGACTATGGCGGCAAAGAAAAATACGAACCCACTAAAGGCAACTGCGGTGTTTACCAAAGTAATATCAGACCATTGGAATTACGAGAAACAAGGTACGAGGCAAAAGATAGCTATTGTTCGGGACTTCTGTAAGTGGTTGGAAAGTAATGGCGGTGATACACTTGAAAACGTAAGTAAAAAAACATTAGCACTCTATGAACGGCATCTGAATATTACCCCTACAACGAGGTCAAAGATAGGGGCAGAGTATAAGACCGTCAAAACCAAAATGGGGCATATAATGAGTGTAATACGTACAGCAAAGAAATTTGAAGACTTTCCAAGTAATATTAATGTGGGAGTTGAAAATTATGAACTTCAAACTAAGAAACTGAAAGATGATGATTTAAGTCGGAGTTTTGCACTGGCGTATAGTGAAGTTGAACAGTTGTATGCTTGTCAAAACTTATCGGATATTGATACGGAGATTAAAGATTTATTTGTATTGCAGTGTGAAATGGGGCAGCGTATCAGCACGATGTTACTATGGCTGAAAGGGGAGTATAAGGAAACTGATGATTTCTTTGATATGATTTCAACCAAGACATCCAAAGGGGTATCTATTCCCATTACTGCGAGAATACGCGAGATACAAGAGAAATATAAGGGCGGTATGAAGTTGATGGATAAGGAGAACGAAGATACCATTATTAATATCATAGACCGTAACATTAAGAAAATTGCCAAAGTTGCAGGATTGGCAAGATTGCACACATATCAATCGCAGATAGGTGATAAAACGTATGACCATACCGAGCCTATTTGTGATTTGATGCGCAGCCATATTGCTCGCCATACTTTCATTACCCAACGACTGCGTGAGGGTTGGACTAAAGATGAGGTGAAAATTGTATCGGGGCATGATAGTGATGATATGATAGACCGCGTATATGCCCATTTGACGAAAGAGGACAAGAAACGACAACTGACTAAGCGTATTAATAAGGTAGAAGAAACGGGTAAATGTAGCGGTACTGTCAATGTGGGGTTAGGGTGTTCTAATAGTCAAACGCTAATTGATGAGGTAAAGAGGCAGGCGGTGGATATTTACGAAAAGGAGCAGGCGATACAAGAGCAATCAGAGCGGTGTCGGCAACTGTCTGATGTGAACGCAGTGGTACAGCAACATGATGAGTATATAACAGCCCGTTTCCAAGAATTGATTGAATATGGGTCTCTTAGTGGGTTTGATGATGATGAAGTTGATGATGATTTCGATGTGGATTTGTCTGATAGGGGACTGAAATAACACTGTTAGGTAGGTGTGTCTTGTTTCAATTTGTGTGGTTGTGGAATTTATCAAAATCCCTTTTTAGCGTATTTGTGGCACGGTTTATTAGAATAGAATAAGTTAAAAATGAATTAAGAATACGCAAGTATGGTACTACGTATCCTCGCTCTTAAAATTGGCGTATGTTTCAACCTATCTACCTTACAGCCGTTTGCCATGTGTATAAGATTTTTTCCAGAAAAAAATAGTGGGGCTAAATATTGACTTTCCTACTTATCTAACTACTTATTTATATATAATATAATGAGTAGTATATGAAAGAAGAAACAAAGAAGAAAATCAGCGCACGCTTGCGAGGACGAAAGAAGTCAGCAACCCATTGCAAAAACATTTCCCAAAGTCTTCAATGCTTGAAGAAGACTAAGGAGCATAAAGAACATCTTAGTGCTTCCCTAAAAGAATATCATAAAAATAACAGAGTAAAATCAGAAAGGCATGAGAAAGAAAAAGAGTATAATAAGCATTGATAAGTTGACCCTTTGCTATCGGGCAACGGATGAAGTTATAAGGAAATTGAATGAATATGATAAATTGGAAGACAGTGATAATAGTTTTACGCTTGTACGTGTGCCAAGTGATGAGGCTTTGTTTGCCAATAGTTTTCATGTAATGATTAAGTTTCCTTTCGGCGAAGCCGGACACGGCTTCGTTGAAAGGAAATTTGCCACATTAAAGACAAAATTGCGTAGCATGGATGATAGTAAGGTTAACTATGTGTGGTTGTATCTTGAAAATTGGGTCTTCTATGAAGTTTTTGGTGTCTATGATGGCAGTAAATGTAATTGGTTGAGCAGCGTTGATTACATTGTAGACGAATTGGGTCTGCGCTTCAACAATATAACTGATTTGCATGTGGCATTAGATACAAATATTAATTTTGCGAAGAAAATCAAACATGCGCAGTTTAATGATGATTATGAGGTGATATTAAACGGAAAGGCGCGTTTAGACAAGAAAGAAGTGTTAGATGAAATTTTGCACATACAAACGGGAGACCAATGTCGTTTAAGGACTTTAACTATTTGTATAAATCCCAAGAAACAAGACGGACTATCATTAAAAATATATGATAAGAAGAGAGAGTTGGAAAAATCAAACAAAAAGTATATACCGCAATGGAATGGGCTTAAAGATAAAGACTATCGGGTAGAGTTGACGATAAAGAATGAGCATTTGAAAGAGTTTTACCAATGGAAAGGTGAGGCTATTCCCGATGACCTGTTAATGGTTACATTATCGTCACAATTACAAAGTCAAGATTTACTCTTTGATATGCTATATTATTTTTCCAATAGATTACTGCGTTTCCGTTATAATGGAAAGTGCATTTCAATTTTCCAGCTTTGATATTAAGGTTACTTTTGATGGGGGTATTAGCAAAGCCCCCTGCAAAAGCAGCCTTTCTTGATTTAATTAATTATAGATTAAAGTTTTATATGGTACAAAATGCGTAGCATTATATTTTATGTATTCAAATAATATTTGTATTCAAATAAATCTATGATGATATAAAAGAATACATTTAAATTGTATTCAAAATATTCTTTGATTTATTTGCATACTATTGGTGAAAATACTATCTTTGTGGTATACTTAATAAGTAAGAATATGAGAGCAGTAATATACGCACGAGTTAGCAGCGCTAATGATAGGCAGTCAACAGACCGCCAAGTTGTAGACCTTCAAAAATATGCGGAACAGAATAATTATGAAGTAGTTCAAGTTTTTGAAGAACATATCAGCGGAGCAAAGCGAAATGAAGACCGTCTCATTTTATGTGAGTGTTTAGATTATTCTATCTCTAATAAGATAGATATTCTTCTTATTAGTGAATTAAGTCGTTTAGGTCGTAATGTTGATGAAGTTTTAGCTAATGTGAAGCGTTGTAAGGATAACACCCTTAATATCTACTTTCAAAAAGAAAACCTTTCGATTTTTCAAGCGGATGGTACTAAGAACCCTTTTCTTAATATTTTTATTTCGGTATTAGGCACATGTGCTGAGATGGAAAGAGATAATATCAAATTTCGTCTAAATAGTGGACGGCAACAATACATTGCTAAAGGTGGGCAACTTGGGCGGAGAGCAGGCAGTACGAAAAGTTTAGACAAAAAGAAAGAAGAGTATAAAGAGGTGATTAAATTGCTTCGACAAAGTTTATCAGTGCGAAAGGTAGCGAAATTGACTGATGTGTCAGCCTCAACCGTTCAGCGTTTGAAAAAAGAATTTAAGTTGTAGGTTAATGAAACAAGAGGGCTATCAACCCTCTTGTTTTTTGTTTTAACTGCATTAATTTCCAAAATCATACATTAGGGTTGCAGTGCCATTAAATTTATAAATATCGCCTTTATATACCATTTCAAGTTGCTCAAATTTAATGGTTATTTCACTTTTTTCTTTGTTGGTATCCATCACAGTTGCTTTGCCGCTTTGGTATGAATAACTTTCCCAGTAAGAGGCTTCGGGAGGGGATAAGGTGAGTTTCATTTTTGACACATCATCTCCTTTTTTAAGGTCTGCGGCACTCTGAAAAGAGAACATGTAATATTCAAGGTCATTAGTACCGTTTTTCACATTGTCAATTGTGAGTGTGAACTCTCCGCTACCATTACTCCAAGAACCCTCCAAGCCTGCGATAGTGGATACCGTTCTCATTACACCATTAATTTCAATGGCATTACCATTTGTTCCATTGTTTTCATCATCATCACCACAACTTGTTGCACAAATTGCAAATAGAATTAAAAACATCAAACTTCCAATTTTCTTCATATTAGATAGAATTGTTTGTTCAGCAAACCCGACTGAACAGTTAATATGAAAAGAGCGTGAGTTTGTTAGTATATCGGTATCAAGCATCGCCAAACGCTCCTATCACAATACACAACAATAGCCCACGCCCCATATAGGTGCGTGAGCATTTAGTGTATCCTTGTGATAGTTTGAAATTGGCGATTTCGATACCAAGGATAATACTAAACGCTCTTACGTTATCTTAAAATGTCGGCACAAAGGTACGAAGATTTTTTAATATAAAAGAAAAAAGTTCTATCTTTGCTATATAAACGGTACACCATTATTAGCACCATTTTTGTTAAAATATTGATTTTAAGTATAGGAATAAAAGCTTCCTTTTTTTGTACCTATACGAAGGGCTTTTTGTATCTTTGCGCATATTAATAATAAATCATGTATAATCTAAAAGTATATAGAACCATGTTTTCCGGAATAGTAGAAGAATGTGCCACATTGGTGGCGATGGTCAAAGACCAGGAGAATGTACATTTTACTTTCAAGTGTTCATTCGTCAGTGAATTAAAAATAGACCAGAGTGTGTCTCACAACGGTGTTTGCTTGACGGTAGTCAGCTTGACAGATGATACCTATACCGTGACGGCCATGAAGGAAACGCTGGACCGTTCCAATCTTGGCTTGTTGCAGGTGGGAGATGAAGTGAATGTGGAGCGTAGTATGATGATGAACGGCCGGCTGGATGGCCATATCGTTCAAGGACATGTGGACCAGACTGCCACTTGCATCGATATAAAGGATGCGGAAGGAAGCTATTACTTTACTTTCCGGTATGCTTTTGACAAGGAGATGGCAAAGCGCGGCTACATTACGGTAGACAAAGGCTCGGTAACGGTTAACGGTGTCAGCCTGACCGTGTGTAATCCCACCGACGATACTTTCCAGGTAGCCATCATTCCTTACACCTTCGAGCATACCAATTTTCATGCTTTCAAAGTGGGCAGTGTGGTGAATTTGGAGTTCGATATCATTGGTAAGTACATCAGTCGTATGATACAATATAAATAAGGTAACGGCGCTATGAACGATTTCCTGCAATTAGTGGCATCCCGTCAGAGTGACCGTGCCTATGATATGACTCGTGCTGTGGAGCCCGAGAAGTTGGAACGGATATTGGCAGCGGCTTGTCTGGCTCCGTCCGCCTGCAATGCACAACCGTGGAAGTTCGTGGTAGTTACGGAACCGGAGCTGTCTGCCAAGGTGGGCAAGGCTGCTGCAGGATTGGGGATGAACAAGTTTGCCAAGGATGCTCCCGTTCATATTCTGGTGGTGGAGGAGTCCATGAATGCCACTTCCTTTCTGGGTGCAAAAATCAAGGGTAAGTATTTCCCATTGATTGATATTGGTATCGCTGCCGCACATATCACGTTGGCGGCAGAAAATGAAGGGCTGGGTTCCTGCATTTTGGGCTGGTTTGATGAGAAGGAGATAAAGAAACTTGTCGGTATCCCGGCCGGTAAACGCCTTTTGCTAGATATTACGATTGGCTATCCGGTGAAGGAAAAACGGAAGAAATCGCGGAAGCCAAAAGAGAAGACAGTATCTTATAATAAGTATTAGCATTAGCAGAAGAACACAGAGGTGCAGGGATTAAACCAATAGACGAGAAAAAATCTCTGTGCCTCCGTGTTTAAACCAAACTACAAATCCTTTAGCAGCACCTTGCTTGCATTCTTGTAGTATTCCTCCCGTGCCTTCAGCAATGCTCCCCATTGGCTGTTAAATTCATTTTCCTTATCAATTTTGAAGTCTTCTGAGCCGTGTGTGTCCAGCTTGTCCAGCAGGAGGGCCACATTCATCTTGTTGATGTCCATGGAAGGCTGGTAAGCGATGTCTTCACTTTTTTCATCGGTCACCACTTCATGCAGGAGGTTGATTTCTTGCAATTCATAAAGGGTTTCGTGTGTCAGCCGGATGGGAATCTGGCACTCTTCGGATATCTCCTCGGCTGTATAGGGTTGGGCGTCTTGTTCAAAACGCTTGGCTATGAGGGACATTATCAGGATGGAGATAAAGTCGCGGTAGCGACGGCTGATGTTGCGCGCATCCTTGTCGAAGCTGAAGTTCCGGATATTCTGTCCGGCGTAGGTCAATTCGGCACCGAACAGGCAGATAGTCCAAGATACCTGCAACCATAGCAGAAACATCGGGAGGGCGGCGAAACTACCATAGATGGCATTGTAACGGGAAACCCACAACTGGCTGCTGATGTAGAGGAACTGGAATGCCTGATGTGCCGTACCTGCCAGAATACCGGATATGAGTGCGTGTTTTAGTTTGACTTTTGTATTCGGCATAAAGACGTACAGTACTGTAAACATGAACCAGGTCAGTACGAAGGGGATGAGGCGTACCATAAACTTGCCGACGGGTGCCAGTAGGGTAAAGTCTTCGAGGTTCTTCACCATCGTACTCATGAAGATGGAAAGACCACCGGACACTACCAGCAGAATGGGCATCAACAGAAGCATGGAGAAGTAATCCGTTATTTTGCGGTACATGCTGCGCGCCTTTTTTACCTGCCAGATGCGGTTGAAGGTGACTTCCATATTATTGATTAGGTTCAGGACTGTCCACAGCAACATAATCAACCCGATGCCGATGAATATTCCACTTTTGGTTTGTGAGAGATATGAGTTTACGAACTGTAGAATAACCTCTGTGGTTTCTGTAGGACCTCCGAACCCGTTGATAACCTGACTTTCCATCAGATTGTCGAATCCGAAACCGCGTGCGATGGCAAACAATATAGCGAGAATCGGTACAATGGCAAGCAAGGTGCTGTAAGTCAGTGCCGAGGCTTTGTTTACTATCCGGTCTTTGGTGAAGCGGTTGACACAAAGGTAGATGGTCTTGATGATATTGTATACGGAAAAAGTGGTTCGCGTAACTTCATCTTCTGTAATACGCCAGATGTCGTAAGTAAGAAACTTCCAGAAGGCTGCAATACGTCTATTCATAAAATGTCAATTAGCGTAAGTTCAAAGAGTTATCTTTAACGGATTCTCAATGATCTCTGTTTATATGAAGTGCAAAATTATATAAAATTTCTGGAATAAACGAATAAAAAGGTAGAAATGGAGTGGAGGTTTTGTTTAAGAATATTCTTTTTATGTATTTTGCGGGAAAGAAAGTTTATTAGAGATAAAAAGACTGAAAATATGCGCAAAAAGAGAATTCTGGTAGTTTTGTTGGCTGTATTGTTAGCATGGGTGGGGAGTAATTTAGTTATAGGAGCCCTACTTATGAATGATTATCCCGAAAAGATATGGCTGCATCGATGTAATTCGATAGAAAAACTTTATGAGCAAGGTGACGAGTATCCTAACGTGGAAGTTGATGTCGTTTTTCGGAAAAACCGGAAGTTTGATGTGACGCATGATGTGGATACAAGTTTTAATCTGGTTCTGGAGCCTTATTTCTCTTATATGAATGAGACTGATGGTAAAATTTGGTTGGATATTAAGAACTTGAAGGCAGGCAACAAGACGGAAATACTCGCTGAATTGAATAAGTTGGTTGAAACTTATCGTATGGAGAAAGATGAGTTGATTATTGAAAGTTCCAATTGGGAAGCATTGAGGCTTTTTACAGAAAACGGATATTATACATCTTATTATGTAGCTTTTGATAAACCTAATGATTTGAGCGATAGGGAACTGGATGCTTGCATTGCTGAATTGCAGAAGATTGTTGATGGAGGTGCTGTTCGTGCATTGTCTTTTCCGGGCTGGTGGTATTCTGTCATAAAAGAGGAACTGAACCGTCCCATTGACTTGCTGACTTGGAGACACCGGACTACCCAACTTGCATTGTTGGCTTCACATAAGGGACGGCAGATGTTGAAAGACCCCCAACTGAAGGTCATACTGATTAAAGATAAAGGGGATTATCACAGATAGGAGAAAAGAAATAAAAAAGCAGTCGGTCTGTAAGCCGGGTTCTGTTCTTCTGTTCCTGAAAAAGTCTAATTAGGAATTATCCATTCTTCATTAAAAGAAGTGTCTGTCATTTATCTGAGCCGCATGTCACCATACAAGCTTTAGCGGTCTACCCTCCGACATGGAGCGAGCAACTCTCATAACGTCGGTTTACATGACCTTACAACTCCCAAGACGCACAGCCCTTGTGTCGCCACAAGACTGGTAGGCTCTTACCCCACCTTCTCACCCTTACCATAGCCCGAGGGCGACGGCGGTTATTTTCTTCTACGTTACTCTACCCTCACGGACAGCTTTCTGTTAGGAAGTGGGACGCTCTGTGTTGCCCGGACTTTCCTCATACGCACGAAGGCGCAAGCGACAGACCGACCAACTGCTTTTATAGGGGTACAAAGATACGGAATATTAATGAAGAATGAAGAATGAAGGATGAAGAATTTGTTGTGCAGTGTGCGGATGCAGTACGGATGAATCCTTCATTCTTCATTCTTTACCCTTAATTATCTTAAAAACATGTATCTATTTCGGAATAAATTCGTAGCTTTGCTATTAGTAATAACCCCCAAATCCTTTTGACCAATGAAAAAGTTATCCTCTCTTTTTCCTTTATTTCTGTTAATCCCGCTTTTTGCTGTCGCTTCGGAAGTGGGTGACCGTACCATCCCTGCAGAGGTGGCGCAACTCGCTGACAGTTTGAAACAAAAGTTTGCACCGGACAAGCGCGTAGCTTTGTTCGATGTAGATTACTCTTTCTCCGGAAAGAATGTGATGTTGCGTGGTGTCACCACTTCGGCAGAAGCAAAGACGGCTTTGCTGGATGGTTTGGCAAAGAAAGGATATGCGGTGATGGATTGTCTGCAAGTGCTTCCGGATGAGACCGGACTTGAAGGCAAGACGTATGGCATTGTCAATGTGTCTGTGTGCAATCTTCGGGTAGACCCGGATTTCTCTTCAGAAATGATGACGCAAGGCTTGATGGGGATGCCGGTGCGGGTGTTGCAGCGCGACGGCTGGTACCGTATCCAGACACCGGACAACTACATTGCATGGGTACACCGGGTAGGCATACATCCCGTCACGCGGGAAGAGCTGACCGCTTGGAACAATGCGGAGAAAATAGTGGTGACTTCGCATTACGGCTTTGTCTACTCACAGCCCAGCCAGGTATCGCAGACCGTCTCTGATGTTGCTGCCGGAAACCGCCTGAAGTGGGAGGGGACAAAAGGTGCCTTTTATAAGGTGGCTTATCCCGACGGCCGCCAGGGATATATCTCCAAATCCATCTCTATGCCTGAAAAAAAATGGCGGGCAGCCTTGAAGCAGGACGCAGCCAGCATTATAGCTACGGCGCATAGCATGATGGGCATCCCTTATCTTTGGGCTGGCACTTCCTCCAAAGGGGTGGATTGTAGCGGCTTCATGCGCACCGTTCTTTTCATGCACGACATCATCATTCCGCGGGATGCTTCCCAGCAGGCATACGTGGGCAAGCATATCGATATCGCTCCTGATTTCAGTAACCTCCAGCCGGGCGATTTGATTTTCTTCGGGCGTAAGGCGACGCCGGAACGCAAGGAACGTGTGGTACATGTCGGCATGTATATCGGCAACAAGCGTTTCATCCATTCGCAAGGCGATGTGCGCGTCAATAGCTTCAGCCCCGACGACGAGCTGTTCGATGAATACAATCTCGGTAGACTGTTGTTCGCTACGCGCGTGTTACCTTATATAAATAAGGAGGCGTCGCTCAATACAACGGAAACGAATCCATTTTATTCAATGTAATAATGTGCTAATGTGCCAATATGCCAATGACCTCGGCGTGACGGTGCAAACATGACGTAGTATATATAGTGCAGCCCATTGGCATATTAGTACATTAGCATATTGGCACATTTAATACACACACAATTATGTCAAACAGAAGAGATTTCCTGAAAACCGCCGCTTTTGCCGCACTCGGCTCAGGCATGGCAATCAATCATGTATTTGCCGGAGGAAATGACGCTCCTTCCTTGTTCAACGTGAACAGTAGGGCAGGTGTAACCCCAAAAATGAAACTGCGTTTCTTCCCCTATGAACTGAAATTGCGCCATGTCTTTACAGTGGCCACCTACTCGCGTACTACCACTCCCGACGTTCAGGTCGAGATAGAATATGATGGCATTATCGGTTATGGTGAAGCCTCCATGCCCCCGTACCTGCAACACGAACTAGGTACGATGGACAGTGTATTAGCTTTTTTGAAGAAGGTGCAGAATGTCATCGGCCAATTCTCAGACCCCTTTCAGCTGGAAGATATACTGGCTTATATAGACAGCCTCTCGGCAGGGGATTCCGCTGCTAAAACTGCTGTGGACATCGCCTTGCACGACCTTGTGGGCAAACTGTTGCAAGCCCCTTGGTATAAGATATGGGGGTTGGACAAGGAGAAGACTCCCTTTACAACTTTCACCATCGGTATTGATACGGCCGACGTGGTGCGTGAAAAGACGAAAGAGTGTGCCGACCGGTTCAATATCCTTAAAGTAAAGCTGGGGCGGGAGAACGACAAAGAAATGATAGAGACCATCCGTTCGGTGACGGACCTTCCGATTGCCATTGATGCCAACCAGGGCTGGAAAGACAAACATCATGCGCTCGATATGATACATTGGCTGCACGAAAAAGGAATTGTCATGATAGAGCAACCGATGCCCAAGGAACAATTGGACGATATCGCATGGGTCGCTCAGCAAAGCCCGTTACCCATATTTGCCGATGAGTCCATCCAGCGTCTGAAGGATGTGGCAGGCTTGAAGGGCGCCTTTACGGGCATCAACATCAAGCTGATGAAATGTACCGGCATGCGCGAAGCCTGGAAGATGGTGACTTTGGCACGTGCATTGGACATGAAAGTGATGGTAGGCTGTATGACCGAGACCTCTTGTGCCATTACCGCTGCCTCCCAATTCTCTCCGGCAGTGGACTTTGCTGACTTGGACGGTAGTCTGCTGATTGCGAACGACCGTTTCAAGGGTATGGAGGTTGTGAAAGGTAAGATAACGTTGCCCGAATTGCCGGGTATTGGAGTGGTGAAGTTATGAGAAAGCTATTGTATACCGTCGCTCTGTTTGTGATGGCTTCTGCATGCAGCACGAAGCCCGAGAGCAAGCCCTACAATTGGGAGGACGACCTGCACCAACGTCTGCTTACGGACTTCTGTATGACGGAATCCCAGGTGAAGGACTATATCCGCAAGTATATTCCCGACGTGACCGATGAGCAGATGCGCCAGTGGGAAGCCTCCAAAGCTTTGGAGTGCATGATGCTGGATGGAGAGAAACGCTATTTCCGTAATGCCGGACCTAATCTGTTTCGTGTGGACTCCACTTGCTATGACATCAAGATAGCCAAGGAAGGTACTTCGCCGAGTGGCAGCGAGAAAGTGAATATGGAGAACCTGCCCGAAATCATTTCTGCTGTGAAGAAGGAGGGCAAGGCCATTGTTGAGCCGAAGCGCATGCGCGTCACCTACACGTTGACCGTGGATACCAATGCCGTACCTGCCGGGAAAATCATCCGTTGCTGGTTGCCCTATCCCCGTCAGGACCAGGCCCGGCAGCAGGATGTCAAGTTCATTTCGGCCAGTGAACCGCAATACACCTTTTCGTCGCCCGAGTGCCGTCACAGTACATTGTACATGGAGAAACGTGCTGTCGAAGGCGAACCTACCGTATTCTCCGAAACCTTTGAGTTTACCGCCAACGGCGAATGGCATAATCTGAAGCCGGAAGACGTGCAGCCCTATGATACGACGACCGCTCTTTATAAGGAATATACTGCCGAGCGTGAGAAGCATATCGTCTTTTCCCCGCGCTTGCGCGAACTTGCTGCCAAATTGACAGCCGGTGAAACCAACCCCTACTTGAAAGCCAAACGTATCTTCCGTTGGGTGAATGACAACTTCCCGTGGGCTTCTGCACGCGAATATTCCACCATTGAGAATATCCCGGAATATGTGTTGGACAACCGTCACGGAGACTGTGGCCAAGTCAGCCTGCTGTTCATTACGCTTTGCCGCATCAGTGGAATTCCCGCACATTTCCAGAGCGGCTTCATGATGCATCCCCGTGCATGGAATCTGCACGATTGGGCAGAAGTCTATTTTGAGGGTGTGGGTTGGGTGCCTGTCGACCAGTCATTCGGCATTCCTGCCTTTGCCTGCAATGCCGACGAAGAATATTTCTTCCTGGGTGGTATCGACTCCTGGCGCATGATTGTGAACACTGATTACGGCATGCCGCTACAGCCCGAAAAGCAGTATCCCCGCAGCGAGACTGTCGACTTTCAGCGTGGCGAGGTGGAGTGGGAGGGAGGTAACCTCTACTTCCCACAGTGGGACTACCACATGGACATTGATTACTTGAATTATTAAGGTACTATCTGCCCTCTAAAAACAGATGCATCATCCGTTTCGGCCGCAACGGGTGATGCGTCTTTTTATGCTCTATCTGTCAGTTCTTTAACAGTCAGCAATCGTACATAAATGCTAATTTGTCAGTCTTTGCCGTTAACCGCTGTTAAGCCCTAAATATCCTCTGTTAAAAGAGAACAAAAAAGAGTGACAAGCGGAATAACTGAACGTTTTTTGTCGTTATTTTAACGTCGTAATGTTAAACGAAACTTGAATATTAACAATTTAAAGAATAGGAAGAATAGTATGAAACAGACAACAAAAAACATCCTTGGAGTTGCGGCTATCGTGCTCTTGAGCTCTGGAGTGGCTGGATTGACCACTTATAAGATGCTGAATAAGGAAAAGCCTGCCGCATTCAGCGAGTTGTTCCAACAGAACCCGAATAATCTGCTGCCGGCAGCTTTCCATGCAACGGATGCCCAGCCTGTGGATTTGACACAAGCAGCGGAGAGTTCGCTCCATGCTGTAGTGCATATACGTGCCACTCAGTTGAGTAAGACTCAGACGGTGCAAGAACAACCGGATATTTTTGACTTCTTCTTTGGAGACGGTCGTGGACGCCAGCGCCAGATACAGACCCAGCCGCGTGTAGGTTTCGGTTCGGGTGTCATCATCTCCAAAGACGGATATATTGTGACGAACAATCACGTGGTGGAAGGTGCTGATGAAATCACCGTGAAACTGAATGACGACCGTGAGCTGAAAGGACGCATCATCGGTACTGACCCTAGCACGGACTTGGCGCTGATTAAGATTGAAGGGGATGACTTCCCGACAATTCCGGTTGGTGACTCCGATCAGTTGAAGGTGGGGGAATGGGTGTTGGCAGTAGGTAATCCGTTCAACCTGAACTCTACCGTAACAGCCGGTATCGTCAGTGCAAAAGCCCGTTCCATTGGTTCTTCTGCCTCCAACGGACAAGCTGCAAACATCCAGTCTTTCATTCAGACGGATGCTGCCATCAACCAAGGTAACAGTGGCGGTGCATTGGTGAATGCCAAAGGCGAGTTGGTTGGTATCAATGCCATGCTTTACTCACCCACGGGTGCTTATTCCGGTTATGGTTTTGCCATCCCTACCAGCATTATGACAAAGGTGGTAGCCGACTTGAAACAGTTTGGTACCGTGCAGCGCGCGCTCCTTGGCATCAAGGGTAGTGATTTGAGCACAGACCTGCAGATGGACGAACGCTGGACTGAAGAGCTGAAGAAGAAGGCCGACGAACTTGGTGTGAAAGAGGGTATCTATGTGGCCGAAGTTGTTGAAGGTGGTTCCGCTGCCGGCGTCTTGAAGGAAAACGATGTAATCATAGCATTGAACGGCAAGAAGATTCACAAGTTCTCGGATTTGCAGGAAATGCTGGCAAAACACCGTCCGGGCGACAAAGTGAAGGTAACGGTGGTTCGTGACAAGAAGGAAAAGGAATTCGAAATCACGCTGAAGAATGAGCAAGGCACTACGAAGGTAGTGAAGGATGCCGGAATGGAAATCTTGGGTGCAGCCTTCAAGCCCGTATCTTCCGAGCTGAAGAAGCAGTTGAACCTGGGGTACGGTCTGGAAGTTACCGGGGTTACCAATGGTAAGATGGCCGATGCAGGTATTCGCAAGGGCTTCATCATTCTGAAAGCCAATGGAGTGCCGATGAAGACGGTAGACGATTTGGAAAAGGCGATGAAAGAGGCAAGAAAGTCTCCTGAGCAAGGTTTGTTCATCACCGGTATGTTCCCGTCAGGAAAACGTGCAATGTATGCCGTTGATTTGACTCAAGAATAAAAAATAAGGATAGTTAGGTAAGAAGATTGTAATATTAGCTAACAATAGCGAAAAGGGGGTGTCGGTACAATACATACCGGCATCCTTTTTGTTATATAGGATAAGATATAAATAAGGTGAAAAAGTTAGGATGAGATTATTGTAACAAAATAATTTGTCGTACCTTTGCAACCCAAATCTGTATTAGTAAGAATGAGACAACTTAAAATTACAAAAAGTATCACTAACAGAGAGAGCGCTTCTCTTGACAAGTATTTGCAGGAAATCGGTCGCGAAGACCTCATTACTGTTGAAGAGGAAGTGGAGCTCGCTCAGCGCATCCGCAAGGGTGACCGTGTTGCACTGGAGAAATTGACACGTGCCAATCTGCGTTTCGTTGTATCTGTGGCCAAGCAGTACCAAAACCAAGGTTTGAGTTTGCCCGACTTGATTAACGAGGGTAATTTAGGACTGATCAAGGCTGCCGAAAAATTCGATGAAACACGTGGTTTCAAGTTCATCAGTTATGCAGTATGGTGGATACGTCAGTCCATTCTGCAGGCTTTGGCAGAGCAGTCGCGTATTGTACGTCTTCCGTTGAACCAGGTGGGTTCGCTGAATAAAATCAGCAAGGCCTTTTCCAAGTTCGAGCAGGAAAACGAACGTCGTCCGTCTCCCGAAGAGCTTGCCGATGAATTGGAAATCCCTGTTGACAAAATCTCTGATACGCTGAAGGTGTCAGGCCGTCATATCTCGGTAGACGCACCTTTCGTAGAGGGAGAGGACAACAGCTTGCTCGATGTGTTGGTCAACGATGACTCCCCTATGGCTGACCGCTCTTTGGTGAACGAGTCTCTTGCGAGGGAAATTGATAGAGCTCTTTCTACGTTAACCGATAGGGAAAAAGAAATCATACAGATGTTTTTCGGTATCGGACAGCAGGAAATGACATTAGAGGAAATCGGCGACAAATTCGGCTTGACCCGTGAGCGTGTGCGTCAGATTAAGGAAAAAGCAATCAGAAGATTAAGACAAAGTAATCGTAGTAAATTGCTCAAATCTTATTTGGGATAAATAAGAAATATCAGTTTCCGACAAATAGAAGGAATTAAAAACCGTACGTCTTTAGTAGGCGTGCGGTTTTTTTTATATCTTTGCCCCATTGATAATTCATAACTTATAACTCATAACTCAATGAAATACGTTCGTATACTTTGTGCCGTAGCTTTGGTTTTTGCGTTGTGTTCGGCTTTTACAATGAAAGATAAGGAAAAGGCTGTATATGCTTTTGGGGTGGCGGCTTCTTTCAATGACTCCATCGTATATTATACAGACATCCAGGTATTGGACAGCGTAGAGCTGGATAAGAATGGATTCTTGCCCAAGCGTGATTTATACACTTACCAGCTTAAGAACTATCTGGAGTACAACCTGAAGAAACCTGATTATACTTGCATGATTTATTTCGCTGAAAACAAGAAAAAGTTGGAAAAAGAGGCTGTAAAGGTAAAAGGCAAGTATAAAAAGAGTAAGAATATGGTTTTGCAGGTGGTGAAGCCTGAGGCTTTCACGTTTACAAAACCGCAGGAATAAGATTTCAAGTATGAAAACACAACTATATCTTCTTTTTTTCTTTGTTTTCCCCTTGTTCATGTCGGCGTGCCGTGGTGACGACCCGATACCTGATCCTCCGGTTGATGGGAAACGTACTGTGCTGGTATATATGGCAGCGGATAATAGTATAAATCCATTGGCTAGCTTTACGGATGGGGATTTGGAGGAATTGAAAGCTGGGATGGCTTCAATTGATAATACATCTGATATGCATTTATTGGTGTATATAGATACGGGATCTCCTCGTTTGATTGAAATTGAAAATAAAGGTGGTACTGTTGTTGAAACAATAGTCAAAGAATATGAAGATAGAAATTCGTGTGGAGTCGCTGAGACGCAGGAGGTATTCAATGATGTGTTTGGGAATTCTTTATATAAAGCGGAAAGTTATGGTTTGATTTATTGGTCGCATGGGGAAGGATGGATACCTACTCCATTGCCTTCTACTCGCTGGATAGGAAATGATAAGACTGGAGGAGGACATTATATGAATATTGAGGACTTGAAGTCAGTATTACAGAAGGCTCCTCATTTTGATTTTATTATGTTTGATGCTTGCTTTATGCAGTCGGTGGAAGTCGCGTATGAGTTGCGTGATTATTGCGATTACTATATTGGTTTCCCTGCTGAGAATCCAGGTCCTGGTGCTGCCTATGATAGAATGTTTCCATTTATATTTCAGAAAGGTGCAGCGGTAGAAATGGCTATTGGGACTTTTGCTGCTTATGATGAAATTTATACTGGAAAAATAGGGAGTAATAGCAATTGGACGATGGGCACTGCTATAGATGTGCTGAAATCTTCTGAGCTTGAGAACTTAGCTGCTGCTACAGCAAATGTTTTGTCGGGAGTGACAGCAGATAGAGAAGTTCTTCGGTCATCGGTCTTTAATTATGATCAGCGTAAAGTAGGATCGTCTTATTATGTAGGCTATTATGATTTCGTAGAAATGATGGAAAAACTCGTTGTGGATGAAGTTGCCTTGGATGAATGGAAGCAAGCATATGATGCAGCTTCTGTCTGTTGGAAAAAAACGCCAATGATTTATTCGATGTCTGTTGGTATGTTCTCCATAAAACGGGCAAATGGGGTTAGCCATTATATACCTTCCACTGCCACTTCTTCTGCTGCCCAAGCTGCTAATGCTGCTTATCGTTCTACTTCATGGTATAGTGCTGCCGGTCTTGCCCGACTTGGTTGGTAGCTTATAGAAAATTTGTATACAGAACGGATTATTATAGGTGTAACAACTTGTAATAATCCGTTTTTTTATGTCTGTTCTCATTAAAAATAAGTCTCTTAATGATATTTTCCTCTGGAAATTATGTTTTGTCGAAAATAACTCTTTTCTTTGCATCGTCAAACTTAAAAAAACAAAGAATTATGAAATATGTAATCATTGGCGGTGTAGCGGGTGGAGCCACAGCAGCCGCCCGACTGAGAAGAGTGGACGAAATGGCTGAAATCCTCTTATTGGAGAAAGGCCCTTACATCTCGTATGCTAATTGTGGTTTACCTTATTATATAGGCGGAGTGATAGCAGAGCGTGAGAAGCTGCTGGTACAGACACCCGAATCTTTCAGCAAGCGCTTCCGCATTGATGTGCGTGTGCAGAATGAAGTAATCGCCATCCATCCCAAAAACAAGACTGTTACCATACGCAACGCGGAAGGCAAGGAGTACGACGAAAGCTATGACAAACTTTTGCTTTCTCCCGGTGCCAACCCCGTGAAGCCCCCCTTGGAAGGCATCAATTCCGAAGGCATCTTCACGTTGCGCAATGTAGAAGATACCGACCATATCAAGGCTTATATCTCAGACAAGCAGGTGAAGCGCGCCGTGGTGGTAGGTGCCGGTTTCATCGGATTGGAGATGGCAGAGAACCTGCATCATGCAGGTGTCCATGTGTCCGTAGTCGAAATGGGTAATCAGGTAATGGCTCCTATCGATTTCTCCATGGCGGCACCCATCCATCAGCATTTGTTACAGAAAGGCGTCTCCCTCTATCTGGAAGAAGGCGTGACCCATTTCAAGCGTACGGACAACGGAATCACTGTATTCCTGAAAAGCGGAAAGACCATTCCTGCCGATATGGTGTTGCTCTCCATCGGTGTGCGTCCTGCCACTGCATTGGCACAACAAGTCGGCTTGAAGTTGGGCGAGATGGGCGGTATCTGGGTAGACGAACACTTGGAGACTTCCGAAAAAGACATCTATGCCGTGGGCGATGCCATCGAATATCCTCATCCGCTGACCGGAAAGCCGTGGCTCAATTACCTGGCAAACCCTGCCAACCGCCAGGGACGTATCGTTGCCGATAATATGGTGTTTGGCAATACCGTCTCCTACGAAGGAGCTATCGGCACCTCCATTGCCAAAGTATTCGACATGACGGTAGCTTCTACGGGTCTTGCAGCCAAACGCTTGAAGCAGTGGGGCATGGAATACCAAAGCTCGGTGACCCACTCGGCATCTCACGCCGGTTACTATCCGGATGCCCTGCCTTTGACTTTGAAACTGACTTTCCATCCTAAAACCGGTAAACTCTATGGCGCGCAATGTATCGGTTACGAGGGGGTGGACAAGCGAATCGACCAGATTGCCGGACTCATCAAGCGGGGTGGCACAGTCTACGATTTGATGGAGACGGAGCATACGTATGCACCTCCTTTCTCCTCAGCCAAAGACCCCATCGCCATTGGCGGATATGTGGCATCGAATATTATTAGCGGTGCTATACCCGTCATCTCTTGGCGCGAGTTGGTGGAAGAGAAGGATAAAGTGATGCTGATAGATACCCGTACGCCCGAGGAGTTCTCTTTCGGCACCATTCCGGGAGCTGTCAATATTCCGTTGGATGAAATGCGCGAGCATTTGGCAGAGATACCTACGGACAAGCCGGTAGTGCTTTTCTGTGCTGTGGGTTTGCGTGGTTATCTGTCCCTGTGCATCCTGATGGGACGCGGTTATCGCAATGTGCGCAATCTGATAGGTGGTTATAAGACCTATTCCATGGCAACAGCGCCTCTGCCGTCTCCATCTGCTCCGGCAGGAGGTGACTCTTCTTCTGCTTCTTCGGCTGCCTCTGCTGACAACGACGATGTTCCTGCGGCGGCATCTGTCTCCAAAAAGGAACCGTTGAAGATAAACGCTTGCGGCTTGCAATGTCCGGGACCTATCATGCAGGTGAAGAAGGCGATGGATAGCATTGCTGTGGGCGAGCGTGTGGAGATTGTGGCTACCGATGCCGGTTTTGCCCGCGACGCCTCTGCCTGGTGCGATACAACGGGAAATAAATTGATAGAGAAGCATGACGAGAAAGGACGCTATACGGTAGTCATCGAAAAAGGCGCTCCGGCTTGTACATCCGCTTCCAACACTCCCGTAGCCGGGGGGAGGGGAAAGACGCTGATTCTGTTCAGTGACGACCTGGACAAAGCGCTGGCAACCTTCGTTTTGGCAAACGGAGCAGCGGCAACGGGACAGAAAGTAACCATTTTCTTCACCTTCTGGGGACTGAACGTCTTGAAGAAAGTGCAGAAACCCAGCGTGCAGAAAGATTTCTTCGGCAAGATGTTCGGCATGATGCTGCCGTCCAGTTCTTTGAAACTGAAGTTGTCGCAGATGAATATGTTTGGCATGGGCAGTCGCATGATGCGCTTCCTGATGAAGTGCAAGGGTGTGGATTCTCTGGAGTCGTTGCGCTCGCAAGCATTGGCGCAAGGAGTGGAATTCATCGCTTGCCAGATGTCTATGGATATGATGGGCATCCGGCACGAAGAACTTCTGGATGAAGTAACCATCGGTGGCGTGGCTACCTATATGGAACGTGCGGACAAAGCAAATGTGAACTTATTTATATAGGAGAAAAAGATATGGAGACTTTATGTAAAATTCGTGATATTTATCGGGCTATTGCCGAATTCGAGGTGCAGTTTACGCAGATGTACGATTTGTCACTGAATGAAGGAATGCTGTTGTGCACGCTGCTCAATACTCCTAAGCTTACCTCCAGTGAGATAGCTGAGGCACTGGGTTTGTCTGCCTCCAACACTTCAAAGGTCATTCGTTCCGTAGAGGAAAAGAAACTCATTACCCGTCTGATAGGTAAGGAAGATAAGCGTCAGATGCGTTTTTTTCTTACGACAGAAGGCAAGAACCGGATTTCGGATATCAAGAATGCTACTTTTGAATTGCCGGGGCTGTTGCAGCAGGTGGTCAGCCTCGTATAGCTTTGTATAAAAGCAAATTAATATCGTGTTTGCAGGAGGTTAATATCCTGCAAACACGATATTTGTTTTTTGTATGACACGTTGTTAACTTCTTGCACGACATGTTGTTAGTATCGTGTATTGCACGCTATTAATTGTTTGTATTTGTTCATGTGTATTTCCATCTTTTATTACTGAGAAATTTACTAAGAATCCTTAATAATATTTTTTCGACAATTCTTAACTCTTAATCAATTCTTTTCTCTGTTTTAAATAACGAACTTGATTGGAAAAGCCATTCCAAATAGTATGGGGGACATAGCTCCGTACGTATGGATATGGTGGGAGGATGGACGAACACTCTGCCTTACTCCTTGTTTACCTGTGAGAATGTGGTGAGTATTGCTATTGAGCTGAACGGGCAGCACCTTTACAAGTGTACATCAAACCTTGCGTAGAACACCGCATAGTGTTGCGCTCTATTGTACGCTGGCTGCCCGAGCATTTTAATTATTCATGATGATACGGCCCCCCATTTAGTATGTTCATTGCCCTGTAGAGTTGTTCCACAAAGATGAGGCGTACCATCTGATGGGAAAAGGTCATGCGTGAGAGGGACATCTTCTCGTGTGCCGCTTCGTATACTTTTTGAGAGAATCCGTAAGGGCCTCCGATAATAAATACCAGCCGTTTGTTTACGGTATTCATCTTGCGCTTCATATAGTCTGCAAACTCTATGGAACGCATCTCTTTTCCACCTTCGTCCAGTAGTACGACCACATCTCCCGGCTGGAGAGCTTTCAGTATCAGTTCCCCTTCTTTTTCCTTCTGAACTTCCATAGAGAGGCTTTTGGTGTTTTTCAGTTCGGGGATGACTTCCATCTCGAATGAGAGATAGCGCTTGGTGCGTTGCACATAGTCGTTGATGGCTGTTATAAAGTGTTGTTCTACAGTCCGTCCTACGACGAGCAGAGTAGTTTTCATACTGGTTCTGTTTTGATTAGCGCACAAATTTAGCATTTTTTTATTGTATTTTGAGACAAATGCTTACCTTTGCCTATCATAAATACTTGTGAAAATGAAAAAACGGGTAGTCTTTTTGTTGACCGGTCTCTTCATTTGGACGTCTGTGCTGCTGGCCCAGAACGTTTCCGAGGGAGTGATTGGGGCCTTCAAGGAAGGAAGCTCTCAGGAACTCAACAAGTATCTGGGTGACAAGGTCGATTTAATCATTCAGAATAAGTCGACCCACGCCGACAAGCGGACGGCAGAGGGCACAATGGCTGCTTTCTTCTCCAACCACAAGGTTGGCAGTTTTAATGTGAACCATCAGGGGAAACGTGATGAGTCTGGTTTCGTCATTGGTACCTTGACGACCGCAAATGGAAACTTTCGGGTGAATTGTTTCTTCAGAAAAGTACAGAACAAATATGTTATACATCAAATAAGGATAGATAAAACAGATGAATAAGGAAGAAGAATTGATTGACAGGCTGATAGACCTGGCTTTCGCCGAAGATATAGGCGATGGAGACCATACAACCCTTTCATGCATTCCTGCTACGGCAATGGGCAAGTCCAAACTGCTGATAAAAGAACCGGGCATACTGGCCGGTATCGAGATAGCCAAGGAGGTGTTCCGTCGTTTCGACCCTACCATGAAGGTGGAAGTGTTTATTAATGACGGTACAGCCGTAAAGCCTGGTGATGTGGCCATGATTGTGGAAGGCAAGATACAGTCTTTGTTGCAAACGGAGCGTCTGATGCTGAACATCATGCAGCGCATGAGTGGCATTGCCACCATGACACATAAGTATGCCGAGCAACTGAAAGGTACGAATACCCGTGTACTCGATACCCGCAAGACTACTCCGGGCATGCGTATCCTCGAGAAAATGGCAGTGAAAATCGGTGGCGGTGTAAACCACCGTATCGGCTTGTTCGATATGATTTTGCTGAAAGACAACCATGTGGACTTTGCGGGAGGCATCGACAAGGCCATCAACCGTGCGAAGGAATATTGCAAGGGAAAAGGCAAGGACCTCAAGATAGAAATAGAAGTGCGCAACTTCGACGAATTGCAGCAGGTGCTCGACCTGGGCGGTGTAGACCGTATCATGTTCGACAACTTTACGCCGGCAATGACAAAGAAGGCCGTAGAGATGGTAGGCGGCCGCTATGAAACGGAATCTTCCGGCGGCATCACGTTTGATACGCTCCGCGACTATGCCGAATGTGGTGTAGACTTTATCTCAGTCGGTGCGCTGACCCATTCTGTGAAGGGATTGGATATGAGTTTTAAAGCATGTTGACAAAGGCAGAACGCGTTATTGCAGAATAATAAGGAAAGCCTCTCATAAAGAATGCTGCATTAAGGCAGATTTATGAGAGGCTTTCTCTTGATAACCGGTAGAGTAATGGCACCCGGAAAAACAGATGGTGTATTTGGGAGAAACAGATGGTCTGTTTGGGGCAGATAGATGATGCGTTTGGCTGTAACGGATGATGTGTTTCAATGGATAAATAGCGTAGGAAGGTATGAAAAACATAACATGGAATAAAGTAAAAACAACTGTCAAAGGTTGGCAAGTGGGAGACTACATCCGGCAGACTTCCATTGTGGTGATTGGTGTACTGATTACCTTTGCCGGTAGTGAGTTGGTTACTCAAAACTCCGAGAAGAAAGATATTCAAGCCACCATGTCGCTGATTAGGGATGAACTGAAAAGCAACCGGGAGAATTATGAGAGTATCGTTTCAGAGTTTAGAGAGGATGAACGTCTTTCCAGCTTATTGGTGGAGTATGACTTAAAGCATCGGACGATACCAGAAGATTCATTGATACAGTTCCGCTTTCTTATGGGGCATATCCGCAGTTTTTATTATAGTCAGAATGCATTGGATATACTTAAAAACTCCATGTTGATGCAGAAGATTTCAGATAAAGAGCTACTGTTGCAGTTGACCGGAATCTATGAGGTATTGGATGGATTTAGGGCGACTATGAATGGCTATTACGATATGAAGGACGAAATTATGGTTCCTTTCCATTTGGCATTGACTGATGAACAGACGGACCAGATAAATCGTGGAGGATATGAGGCGTGGGATATTTACTTGTCGGACAGGTCGGTACGGAACTTTGTCAGGGTAGCGCGGAACTATTTTACGCCGGACTATGTAGAACGTGTGGGAAAACGTATAGACGAGGCAATACAAGCGCTTGAGAAAAAGTATCATTTAGAATGAAAAGATATGGGAAAGACAAGCTTTAACAGGTTGAACCATAAGATAAAAAGTTGGCGCATAGGTGATTATTTCCGCCAGTTCAGTATTGTGGCTGCGGGCATCATTGTCACTTTCTGGGGAAATGACCGGATTACCGAGAATGCCCGCCAAAAGGAAGTGCGTGCTACGATGCAGTTGGTAACGGAAGAGTTGGAATATAATAGGCAGGAGCTCCGTAATATAAAGCACTTGTTGGATATTGACATACACATGAGTCTGTTGTTGAGGGAACATGATATGGATGTATCCAAGATACCGACAGATACTCTGTGGAAGTATGGCAAGCTTTTCAATAATATGGATGAATTTTCTTATAGGACAGATGCGCTGGATGTGCTGAAAGGTTCTTCATTGATGCAGTATATACCGGACAAACGTATGTTGCAGGATGTATTGCAGACTTATTTTGAGTTGGGCAGGAAACAAAAGGATGTCAGTGATTACTATGCAACGAAAACAGATGCTCTTATGAGTGCTGCCATGTCCAGGGAGTGGGCGAATGTTTTTGACGGTGGCGACGGTCTTCGGGACCAGGCCTTGTTTCTTGTGCAGTATAAGAAATTTATCAATTACGTCAACATGGTTCCCGGTTTTCTGTATTGGCATGAATTTGATAAACTGGATGAGATGCTGGACAAGCAAATACAGGCTTTGAAAGCCAAATATAAATAATCTCCGTTCTTTAACTTCTTTTTAGAATTAATTCAGCAGCATTTTCCGCAATGCTGCGTCTAACTAACAAACGACGCAAAGAGGCGTCCGTAAAACGAGCACTGACATTGGAAAATGAGATAGAACTGATTGAGGGCTGCCGGGCAGGAAAGGATTCCGCCCGAAAGGAATTATACACCCTCTACTCCAAGCAGATGCTGGCGGTATGTTACCGCTATACGGGCGATGTCGATGCGGCCCATGACGTATTGCACGATGGCTTCATCAAAATTTTCACCCACTTCACCTTCCGTGGCGAATGTGCATTGAGTACCTGGGTGACAAGGGTAATGGTGACGCAGGCGATAGACTACCTGCGGAAACAGCAACGTTTCAGCCAACTGGTGGTGAATGAGGAACAATTGCCCGACATTCCGGATGAAACGGGCATTGCCGAAACCGGAGGCCGTATTTCCGAAGAAATGCTGATGGCGTTCGTGGCGGAACTTCCCGATGGATGCCGTACTGTATTCAACTTATACGTCTTTGAGGAGAAATCGCACAAGGAAATAGCCGAAATCCTCCACATCAAAGAGCATTCGTCTACCTCGCAGTTGCATCGTGCTAAGTGTTTGTTGATAAAAAGAATTAAAGAATATACTGAATATGAGAGAAAATGATGAAATAACCGGTTTGTTCCGCAGTCGTCTTGCCGGCGCAGAGATGACAGTGCGGGAGGACTTCTGGGAAGGGTTGCAACGTGACTTGCCGTCACCGGTTGCCGCAAAAGGCAGGAGGCCGCTTTTTCTTTCTCCGAGGTTTCACCGCGTAGCCGCAGCCGCCTCTGTTGTATTTGTACTGGGAGCTGCTTCTGCCGCTTTCTGGTATTTCTCTCCGAAAGAGGAAATCAAGGAGGCCTTTACACAAGTGGCGGCCATGACGCCGGAAGGTAACTTGAACGGGGATGTGGTGCAGGAAAGTTTTCCCTCTATCCATCAGGCCAACCCCATGGCACAAAAGCCCGGTACACAGCATCCCGCCAACGGCATTCCGGCAGGATTGACGGCGCAGGCCGATGAGGATGAATCCGTGTCTGTCCATGTTTCCATTCGGATTACCCAACGGGTGTACGGAAACCAGCAGCAGCCGGGAAACGGTTATTACAGTAACGGAACTCCGGCCGGAAACGGGAACTACCATTCAAATCCTGGCCATAAGGATGCTGATATAGATAGAATGCTGCCATCTTCTGAGGAAGAACCGGCAAAGTCTGTGGCTGTATCGCCATCCAAGCCCCGTAATTGGGCATTGAAAGCAGGCATCGGCACTTCCCTGCCGAAAGGGAATTTCCATATGCCGTTCACGGCCGGGGTAAGCGTGGAACGTTGTTTGAACAAGCATTTCTCCTTGGAAGCCGGTCTTCAGTATAATTGCTTGGATGGTGACCATACGTTGCATACGCTGGGAATTCCGGTAAGGCTGAACATGATGCTGGCCAGTACGCCGAAAGTGGATTTCTATGCTATGGTAGGCGGAGCAGCCGAGAAATGCATTGCAGGTGCTCCGGACAATGGTTTCGGTGCAGAGCCGGTACAGTTGTCGGTTGCTGCCGGAGTAGGGGTACGCTATAAAATGAACAACCGTTTTGCCTTGTTTGCAGAGCCGTCTGTATCCCATCATTTCGATACGGACTCGCAGACAAGAACCTTGCGTACGGAACGGCCCACCAATCTGAATCTGTTGTGCGGCGTGCGCATGACTTATTAATCTTAAATACCATACAAATATGAAGACTCTATACAATAAATTACATATATTTGGGCAGACTATGCTGCTCGTATTCTTTACTCTTTCTGTTCTCTCTTTGGGCTCTTGCAGCAAAGAAACGTTGGACTACAACCATCCGGATGTAGACTTGTTTGTCAAGCAGTTGAAGGCTGGCAAATATTCTACCCAAAGTCCGGATGGATTGAGTAACATGCCCAAGTTCACTTCCGAAGATATAGAGGAATTGCTGAAGTATGCCGAGGACTTGACGGTCATTCCCTCTTTCCCCCTGGCTCCGGTATCCTATTCGGCAGGTGGCAAGCTGCGTTTGGGCGAATGCATCCTGTGGACGGTAGAGACTATCCGCCTCGGGAACAATGCTTCGATGGGATGCAAGATGGTACATACGGATGCGGAGAATTATGAAGGTATCTATTTCCTTTCGGACGAAGAGGTGCTGGATGCCGCTTCGCGCTACCGCCGCTGGTGGGAAACCCGTAAGTATCCACGGACTATGTGGACGATTGATCCCTGCTATGACGAACCACTTTGTGGCAGTGGATATATGTGGTGGTGAAATGTTTTTAGGGATTAGGGATTAAGGATTAGGTATTAAGTAATCAAACTGTCAAGTGAAGAGATTTATACTTGTAATGGGGTTGCTCTGTGCAGTAGCCTTCCCTTTTTATGCCCAAAATTGGACTTCTCAAGACTCGTTGAGGCTGAACCGGTTGCTGAAGGGAGAAGGGGAGGTGAAGCTGAATCCGGAGGTATTGAAGGAACTTGAAATGAACAGTTCCTTAGGTACTCCGAAAGCGGTGACGGACAAGTCATGGATGGATTTTGATAATTCGCTGCCCGTCATACCGAAAGTGCCCGAGAAAAAGGTTGTGCTTACCCTACGCCCTTATACGGCCAATACTAAATATAATTGGGACCCCATTTACCAGAAAAAGATTAAGGTGGACAAAGATACTTGGCGGGGAGACGAATTTTATGCACTTAAGATTCTGATGATTCCTACGAACTGGGCTAAACATCCGTTTGATGCTGGTCCGCGTGAGACGGTGGAGCAGATTGAAGCAACCGGTTTGCGTTACCGGGTGACGGAGCGGGCCAATAATATGGCTGTGGGCGGTTGGCAGGGTACCAGTGGCGGTGGAATTTCCGGTTTAGACCTGATGGCGCCTTTTACCCGTGAGTTTTGGAATTTCAAAGGTCGCAAGCGCCGTGCCCGTACGCTGGAAGTATTGAAGGCGTATGGAGATTCGATAACTGTTTTGGAACAACAGTAATTTATCACTTTTTGTCAAATTTTGAACTTTCTTTCTCCCCTTCTTGTTTTCATTAGTAAACCTTTAAAAAAAGTAATAATGAACAGAGTGACTTCTCTATTCGGAATAAGATATCCGATAATTCAAGGTGGTATGGTGTGGTGTAGCGGCTGGAGACTTGCTGCTGCTGTAAGCAATGCGGGAGGGCTGGGCTTGCTCGGCGCAGGTTCGATGCATCCCGAAACGTTGCGGGAGCATATCAGGAAATGCCGTGAGGCTACGCATCATGCTTTTGGTGTGAACATTCCCTTGATGTATCCCCAGATAGAAGAGATAATGCAGATTGTGGCCGACGAGGGAGTGAAGATTGTATTTACATCTGCCGGCAGCCCGAAGAAATGGACCGGTTGGTTGCACGAGCGTGGCATCACGGTGGTGCATGTTGTTTCGTCCTCGCGTTTTGCCGTGAAGGCTGAAGAGGCGGGTGTTGATGCAATAGTTGCCGAAGGCTTCGAAGCCGGTGGGCATAATGGGAGGGAGGAGACTACCACTCTGTGCCTGATACCTGCTGTACGTGCAGTTACTACACTTCCGCTGATTGCCGCCGGTGGCATTGCAACGGGTGAGGCCATGTTGGCTGCCCGGGTGCTGGGTGCGGAAGGTGTGCAGATTGGTACACGCTTTGCCTTGACGGCAGAGAGTTCTGCAAGCGAGGTGTTCAAGGATTACTGCTTGCATTTGGAAGAAGGGGATACCCGTCTGCTTTTGAAGAAGTTGGCTCCGGTGCGTCTGGTGCGCAATAACTTTCGCAGCGCCGTAGAGGCTGCTGAGGCTGTGGGAGCTTCAGAGGAAGAACTTCGTATCCTTTTAGGGCGCGGCCGTGCCAAACGTGGTATTTTTGAGGGTGACTTGGAAGAAGGGGAACTGGAAATAGGGCAGGTATCTGCCTTGCTGCATGGAAAGGGAGTGCAGTCTGTGGCGTCGGTCATGCAAGAGTTGGTGGAGGAGAGCAGAAGGGCGTGGGAGAGAATGCAGGAATTGGATCTCTGACTATTCCCGTCTTCTGGTATCATATAACACTAAAAAAGGAATATCCCCGAAATCACCGGGAATATTCCTTTTTTAGTTTCAACTTATAACCTTTTATCCTTTGGGGATATTGGTTGTGTCTTTTGCCATATTTCCACTTGTGGTAGAATTACTTGTGCCATTGTTGCTGGTAGTGGCGCTACCGGTAGCCATATTTGTAACACTTTTACCGGTTGTCTGTACAGCGGGTTGTTCTTCCCAATGGAACGGTTCGAAGCTACTGTTCGGGTCAACCCAGGACGGTTTCTTGGAAGCATAAATAATGAATGGGGCAATGACTACAATCAGCGCACCGATGATGAGTACGGAGAACCATACTGTGTTGCTGCCTGTTGAAATCTGGCTGGGCGGGATAAAGCTCAGTACGAATGCCAGCAATGATCCGCAGAAACCAAGACCACCGATGAGCCACATCAATCCGTTGCCATTCTTGCCGATACGGAACGGACGGTTCAGCTTCTTCATCTTATAACGCAGCACGATGGCTCCGGAGAACATCAGCATATACATGATAAGATAGAGGACTACGGTCAACTGTGACAGAATCTGGTAGAAACTCTGTACGGAAGGCATGACTACGAATAGAAGGCTCAACACGGTTACTGCACCACCTTGTACATAAAGGATATTCTTCTGTACGCCTAGCTTGTTTGTCTTTTGGAAGAACGGAGGCATGTAGCCTGCTTTTCCTACGGCAAAGATACCTTTGGACGGACCGGCAACCCATGTCAATACACCTGCCAGTACGCCGAATGCCAAAGCGATGGCAATAATCGGTGACAGCCAGGAAGCACGGATGTAATGGAAGTAGTTGTCGAAGCCTACAAGCAGACTCTGTGTCAGACTGATGTCTTTGGCCGGGATGATGATACCCAGTGAGAAAGTACCGAGTACGAAGATGATAACCGTAATGGCCGCACCGATGAACACTGCCTTCGGATAATTCTTGGAGGGATTGTTCACGTCTTTTACGTGAATACCGCCCATTTCCATACCGGCATAGAAGAGGAAGATACTGGCAGCAAGCACCACGTTGTCGAAGTTCGTCAAGTCGGGGAAGAAGCTGCTGTGGAAATCCAGGTTGGAGTGTCCGCCGGTGGCAAGGTAGATGATACCTAGGATAATCAGCAGTGCGGCAGGAATAATGGTCCCGACCAGGCCGCCGACTTTTGCCACTTTACCTACCCAGCTCATACCCTTCATGGAGATGAATGTGGCTAGCCAGTAGATGATGAGGACAACGACGAGCGAGTAATATTTGTTGTTGGCCAGTGACATGTCGTGTACGTCGTTCATGCCGATGAAAGCAATGGATACGGCACCGAATGTCAATACGGTAGGATACCAGATTGTACTTTCAATCCATTGTACCCAGATGGCAAGGAAGCCCAGCTTTTTTCCGTAGGCTTCGCCTACCCAGCGGAACACACCGCCTTGCTTGTCTTGAAACATGGCAGCCAGTTCCGCGGCGACAAGTGACGTCGGAATCAGAAAAACAATGGCTGCAAATAAGTAGTAGAAGGCCGAACTCATTCCGTACACGGCCTCGGCAGGAAGTCCACGTAGGGATACTACTGCCGTCACATTCATGATTGCCAGGGTAAATACCCCCAGCTTCACTGTTTGTTTAATATTTGCCATAAGTTAAGGTTTTAGATGAAAAATATATTCAAAATCAGCGTCTATAACAACACTTGGGAAGAGTTGTTCCCAACGGATAAGTGAAAATTCCGGTTTTAACTATTCAGGAAGCATCAGCTTTAGGCGCGGGCTTCTGTGCCGCTTTCTTGTAGAACTCTTCTTTTTCCTTATTGCGCCGTTCGACCAGGCTCGTTACATACACTGTAAAGATAGGGAACATCATCATGCCCAGCGCAGCCAGCAGTACAGACAGTACCCGTCCGGTGGGAGTGACTGCTATGATATTGGAACCTACCGTCGTCACATCCATAAATGCCCACCACAAAGCATCTCCATATCCTTTGACCAGAGGATTGGGACCATGCTCCATGACATAAAAGGCCAGGCTGGAAAAATAGACGGTGGCCAGCAGCATGGTAAGATAGGAAACGAACAGTCCCGATGCACGGTTGTACGTCAGCCAACCCACTACGATAGCCATGGCATATCCACCCCGTACTAATGGGATAAAGCGCAACATATAGGTTATTTCCGGTGAGAAAGTCCATCCCATATAGGCAATGATATTTTGGTAAGGTATGGCTACCAGTAGGAAAATGAAATGTGTGGCTACATAGTGCCCCTTCTTCTCTGCCAGAAACCATTCCAACACAAAATCAGCCAGGAACAGAGCGCATATCCACAGCTGTACTTTCATGTAGACTGACTGTTCGTAAAAGGGAATCCCCTTGAACGTGTCGACAGAGATACTGATGACTAAAAATAACGAAAGTATCAGTATGATGACATGTAATATGCCGTAAATACCTTTTTCCCGCAATACAAATTCTGATAGAGCCATTTTCATGATGAAGTCCATTATGAAGTTATGAGTTATTAGTTATAAGTTATTTGCTAATTACGATGCATATACCAACAAATAACTCATCACTTATAACTCATAACTAAAAAATCTTATTCTGTAATTGTCACGTTATCACCGTTGAACACACCCAGACCGAGCTTGTTCATGATGAACTTAATTGCCGATTGGGCCTTTACGGAATTTCCCGCTTCGTCCAGGGGAGGAGCGAAGGCCGATACCCCCATGACACCGGGCAATACGGCCATTACGCCGCCGCCCACACCGCTTTTGGCCGGTATGCCGGCGGTGTACATCCAGTCGCCTGAATGTTCGTAGAAGCCTACGGTAGAAATCATCGACGTGATTTTCGGTGCCAGGCTGGCTTCGAACACCGTTTGTTTGGTGACTGGGTTCACACCGTTATTGGCGATGGTTCCTGCGGCAATGCCCAGTTGCTGGGCCGTGATGCCGAGAGAACACTGGCGGGTATAGAGGTCGAGTGCCATATCCGGATCATCGTAGATGCGGTTGTAGTTTTTCAGCAACCAGGCAATGGAGCGGTTGTTGAAATTGGTAGCCGTTTCCGATTTGTACAGTTCGTCGATGAGTTGCGGGGCAGAGCCGCATAGCTCGGTAATGTTCTGTACAATGGCATCCCATTTCTTGTCGGAGTTTCCTACTGGCTGCACCATGGAACAGGCTGAAATGGCACCGGCATTTACTAACGGAGTGGAAGGGTGGTCGTTTTCCAGCAAAATGGCGATGATGGAGTTGAACGGTAGTCCCGTGGCATCGGCACCTATCATGTCCAGCACTTTCTGTGCGCCGTATTGGCGCAGGATAAGGATGGCTGTGTGTACCTTCGAGACGGACTCTATACCGAAACGATAGTCTGTATCGCCTATATTGATGGTCTGCCCGTTCATCAGGCAGATGCTGAGTCCGAACAGTTTGGAGTCTATGTTGGCAAGGTAGGGGATATAATCCGCATTCTTGCCTCCCGTACTGCCCTTCACCTCGTTGTAGGCTTCTTGGGCAACCTCCTTTATTTGTGAAATTGATATTTTCTTTTCCATATTAGCTGTTACTTTTTATGTGTACGGCATCCGTGATTGAATATTTTGGCTTCCACCGGCAGATTCTTTTCCTGCGCCATACGGGTGGGAGTCGGGTAGTCCAGTTTCTCCAGCTCCGTGATGGCATTCTTGATGTCACCCAGCAGCATGTCTGCCATGTCGCGGCTGAATCCTTGGCGAACAACGACACGCATTACGACATAGTCTTCCAGCTTTGAAGGCAGAGTATAGGCGGGTACCATCCAACCGTGTTGTGACAGCTTGTCCTGCAGGTCATAGAGAGTCCATTTGGCAGCTTTTGCATATTCCGGTTTCAAGTACCAGATGAACAGCGGGTTCACAACTTCGTCGGAATAGTTTACGAACGGAGCCATCTTGCCGATTTCGTCATGGATATACTTGGCGATGGTCAGGGAGTTGTACTGTACTTCCTTGTAACCCTGGAATCCCAAACGGATGAACTGGTAATATTGACCCAGAATCTGTGCGGCAGGACGGGAGAAGTTCAGGCCTACCTGAGTAATGTTGGCACCGAGGTAGTTTACGCTGAATGACATTTCTTCGGGCAGATATTCCTTGCCTTTCCAGCAAACCCAGCCCAGACCCGGATAAACCAGACCGAATTTGTGTCCGCTGACGCTGATGGAGAGTACCCACTTCAGACGGAAGTCCCACTTCTTTTCGGGATAGAGGAACGGGAGGATGAAACCGCCGCTGGCGGCATCTACGTGGATAGGAATGTCGTAGCCGGTCTTTGCATTGTAGGCATCGAGGGCTTTGTCGAGGGCTTCGACGTCATCGTTCAGTCCTGTCCATGTAACACCTTGGATAGGCACGATACAGATGGTGTTCTCATCACACATCTTCAAGGCTTCTTCGGGGTCGAGCGTGGTCTTGTCGAGTGTCAAAGGCACTTCACGCATTTCAATCTGCCACAATTGGGCGAATTTTTCCCATACCACCTGGAAACCGGTTGAAATAACGAAGTTGGGTTTGTCGAACGGTTTGCCTTGTGCTTGACGTTTCTTGCGCCAGCGCAACCAGGCTGCCACACCACCCAGCATACATGCCTCCGAGGAACCGATAGCAAGTGCGCCGGTTTTCCAGGTTTCTTTTTCAGGAGAGTTCCAGAGGTTGGCCACGATGTTGATACATTTACCGTTCATTACGGCGATGCGCGGATATTCGGTCTCGTCGATGTAGTTGATGTTGATGGCTTCGTTCATCAGCTTGGTGGCATATTCGTCCATATAGGTAGTGACGAATGTAGCCAGATTCAAGCGAGGCTGCGTTTGAGCGAAGGTCTCGTCTTTCACCATCTGATAGGCGATTTCCGGGGTAGTAGGTCCGTCGGGAATCTTTTCTACGGGTGAGGGTTGTAACATACGGTTTGAGCCGAATACTTCAGTTTTTGCATCTCCTTTTCTGAAATTCAAATCTTCCATATTAATAAGTTTTTTAAAGGTTTAGGCGGCGGGGCTTTTCCCCGTCGAATATCCCACAACAACGGGGTTTGCGGATGAAAGTTCCGGGGTTTTGCATTATTTGGCGTTTATTAAAGGGCAGCGTAGTAAAATCTTAAAAAACGAACATTCTGAAGGTGGGTTTGTTGTTCCCACATTATTCATTTAATTAATATACTACTATATGAAAATCAATACCGGAAGGGGTACAATCCCCCTAATCACGCTTGTCGGCATTTGGTCTGTCTCTGCATTGACTTCCTTGCCGGGGTTGGCCGTGTCACCTATTTTGGGACAGCTTACCACCATTTTTCCACATGCCACGGAATTGGATATACAGATGCTTACCTCCCTGCCTTCGCTGCTGATAATTCCTTTTGTGCTGTTGGCGGGCAAGCTGGCCGAGAAACGTGACTTTGTGCGTCTGCTGAAAGCGGGACTTTGGATGTTTGCCGCCAGTGGGGTACTTTATCTTTTTTCGGACAAAATGTGGCAGTTGATGGTGGTCAGCGCTTTGCTTGGCATCGGTTCGGGGGTGATTATTCCGTTGTCCACCGGTCTGGTTTCACGTTATTTCACGGGGGAATATCGGGTGAAGCAGTTTGGTTACAGTTCTGCCATCACCAATGTGACGCTGGTTGTGGCAACGGCGGTGACTGGGTATCTGGCAGAGGTAAACTGGCACTTGCCTTTCGTGGTATATCTGCTTCCGTTGGTTTCTCTGCTGCTTGTCGGATATTTGAAGGGGGATACCGGTCAGCCGCAGACAGCAGAAGATACGGCTGCCGTTGTTCCGGAGGAATCCAAGCGTGCGGTTCCCGGTAAATACGGCATCCATATCCGCCATCTGCTACAGTTGATGCTGTTTTATGGCGTCACTACGTATGTAGTGCTGGCGGTTACTTTTGACTTGCCTTTTTTGATGGAGGCCCATCACTTCTCCAGCGGAAATTCCGGATTGATGATCTCCTTATTCTTCCTTGCCATTATGGCTCCGGGTTTCTTCCTGGGGCATATCGTGAAGTGGATGGGGAAACACACAAAGTTCTACAGCCTTTTGTCCATTGCAGTGGGTTTGCTCTTGATATGGATTTCGCCTAAAGAATGGCTGATAATACCGGGATGTATGTTGGTTGGTTTGGGATATGGTGTCATTCAACCGCTGATTTATGACGAGACAGTAGATACGGCCATACCGGAAAAAACAACTTTGGCACTGGCCTTTGTAATGGTGATGAATTATCTGGCGATTCTATTGTCCCCGTTCATTACAGATTTCTTTCAGACCTTGTTCCACACTAATTCCAAGGAATTTCCGTTTATTTTCAACCTCTGCATCACACTGCTCGCTATGTGGTGGGAGTATGCGAGGAAGAAGGATTCTTTGTTGGGGAGGAGTTATGAGTGATGAGTGATGAGTGATTTGTTGGTAATTGTGCTGCGCTATCATGCTGAAAGAAAAACACCAACAAATCACTCATCACTTATCACTCATCACTTATCACTCAATGGCTTCATATTTCAGCCCGAAGACGTCGGCTACAGCTTTGTATGTTACTTTGCCTTCCACTACGTTCAATCCCTGCGCCAGAGCCGGGTCGTCCTTGCAGGCTTGTCTCCAGCCTTTGCATGCCAGGGCTACGGTGTAGGGCAGGGTGGCATTTGTCAGTGCCATGGTGGAGGTGAAGGGTACGGCGCCGGGGATATTGGCAACGGCGTAGTGTACAATTCCGTCCACAATGTAGGTAGGGTCGCTGTGCGTGGTGGGGTGGGAGGTTTCGAAACAACCGCCCTGGTCGATGGCTACGTCTACGAGTACCGTACCGGGTTTCATCATCTTCAGCATTTCGCTGGTGATGAGGTGTGGGGCCTTGTCACCGGGGATGAGGACGGAACCGATTACCAAGTCGATGTTCGGCAATTCCATCTTGATATTATGGGTGGAAGAATAGAGTGTCTTTACGTTTTTCGGCATCACTTCACTCAGGTAGCGCAGGCGGGGAAGGTTGATGTCGGCAATCAGTACCTCGGCACCCATTCCGGCAGCTATCTGTGCGGCATTGGTGCCCACGATACCACCTCCAAGGATAAGTACGCGTGCGGGACGTACGCCCGTTACTCCGCCCATCAGTTTTCCCTTGCCGCCTTGTGGCTTTTCAAGGAAGCGGGCTCCTACTTGTGTAGCCATGCGTCCTGCCACCTCACTCATAGGAGTAAGTAGCGGAAGTGAGTGGTCTTCTTTTTCCACGGTTTCGTAGGCAATGCAGACGGCACCGCTTTCAATCATGGCTTCGGTTAGTAATTTATCGGCTGCAAAGTGGAAATAGGTGAATACCACTTGTCCCTTTTTAATCAGTTTGTACTCCGGTGCAATAGGTTCCTTTACCTTGACAATCATGTCGGCTGCGGCATACGTGTCTTCAATGGTCGGTAAAGTCTTTGCACCTACGGCGATGTAGTCATCGTCGGAGAAACCGCTGTTTACGCCTGCTGTGGCCTGCACATACACCGTATGACCTTTTTTCACCAATTCGGCTACTCCGGCAGGGGTCATTCCCACGCGGTTCTCGTTGTTCTTGATTTCTTTAGGTACTCCGATAATCATAACCTTAAAGTTTTAATTGGGGGGTTAAACATGGCGCAATATAGCGATTTCCCGGCTTGGGTGTTATCGGTGCATCTATGTTCTTCAACAGAATTTTTATGCATGTTTTAATCAATGATAATTGTAGCTTTCTGTAGGTAGAGAGAACTATTCTTTTTATATTTGCATGCATTTAAAATAATATTGACTGTACAAAATATGAAATATTCTATATTTTTCTCTCTTTTGTTCTTTATTGGTAGTGTGCAAAGCGGCTATGCCCAAGAAACCGATACAGACAAGCCTTCCTTCATCCCGCCTTTTGATTTTCCCATCACTTTCTCCGGTAACTTCGGCGAGATACGTGCCAACCATTTTCATGGCGGACTGGATTTCAAGACAGGTGGCACCATAGGCAAGCCGGTACGCGCTCTGGCAGACGGATATATTTCGCGTATCCGCGTCACCCACGGCTCAGGTTATGTGCTCGATGTAACTTATGACAACGGCTATTCGACGATAAACCGCCATTTGAGTGCTTTTGTGGGTGACATTGCCCGTCGGATAGAAGATTTACAATATGAAAAAGAAAGCTGGGAGGTGGAAATAACTCCCGACCCCGATGAATATCCCGTGAAGGCCGGTCAGATAATAGCTTTAAGCGGAAACACCGGTTACTCTTTCGGTCCGCACCTGCATCTGGATATGATAGAGACGGCTACGGACGAATATATAGACCCGTTGCCTTTCTTCATGAACAAGGTGAAAGACAAGACTGCCCCGCGTGCCGAAGGTATCATGCTGTTTCCACAGCCGGGAAAAGGAGTGGTGGAGGGCAAGCAGACGCGACGGGCTTTTCCGGCACATCCAACAAAACCCATTACCGCCTGGGGACTGATTGGTGCAGGTATCCGTGCCTACGACTATATGGACGGAGTGCAGAATAAATATGGCGTGAAGGCGGTGATTCTCGAAGTGGACGGCGAGGAAGTCTTCCGCAGTACGGTAGATCGCTTTGCCTATGAGGAGAACCGCTATATCAATTCGTGGACACACGGTCAGTACATGAAGTCTTTTATAGAGCCGGGCAACCGTCTTCGCATGCTGCAGGCATCCAACGGCAATCGCGGACTGGTGGACATCAACGAAGAACGCCCTTACCGGTTTGTCTATACGCTGAGAGATGCGCTGGGAAATATCTCCAAGGTCCGCTTCACAGTGCAGGGACAGAAGACGATAATTGCTCCGGTGGAACATCGTGAGAAATACGCCCTCAAATGGGATAAGGTGAACTATCTGCAGGAGCCGGGGCTGGAGTTGGTTATCCCGAAAGGAATGCTCTACGATGACGTCTTGCTGAACTACTCCGTGCGGGCTGATAGTGGCGACATCGCTTTCACCTATCAATTGAACGATACCCGTATTCCTATGCACGGTGCCTGCGATTTGCGTATCGGCTTGCGCCGGCGTCCGGTAGAGGATGTGACCAAATATTATGTGGCGGGCGTAACGGCGCGCGGTGGAAAATACCGCATCGGCGGTAAGTATGAGGATGGTGTCATGAAAGTGCGTATACGGGATTTGGGGACTTATACCGTAGCGGTGGATACGGTTCCGCCGGTGATAACTCCCGTAAACCAAGCCCAATGGGGACGTACGGGAAAAATCATCTTCAAGGCCAAGGACAAGGAAACCGGCATCAATACCTATCGGGGTACGATTGACGGGAAGTATGCCTTGTTTGGAAAGCCCAATTCCATCAGCGGTAACCTGGTGTGCGAGCTCGACCCGAAACATGTGGAGAAAGGCGGCAAGCACGTGGTGGAGATGACGGTGACGGATGGCTGTGGCAACCGTACCACCGAACAGTTTGATTTTGTATGGTAAAGACTGAAATATTTAGTAACATTATAATTTAGAAGTATGAAAAGTAAAAGACTGACTCTTTCCGTCTTGTTTGTTGTGGCAGCCGTGGCGAATGCGCTGGCCTGCACCAATCTTATCGTGGGCAAGAACGCTTCTGCGGATGGTTCTACCATTGTTTCCTATTCTGCCGATTCTTATGGTTTGTTCGGCGAGTTGTATCATTATTCTGCCGGTATGCACAAGAAAGGTACGCTGATTGACATACACGAGTGGGACACCGGCAAATACCTTGGGCAGATAGAGCAGGCGCGTCAGACGTACAATGTCATTGGCAACATGAACGAGTTCCAGCTCACTATCGGTGAGACGACATTCGGCGGACGTCCCGAGCTGGTGGATACCACCGGCATCATCGACTACGGCAGCCTGATTTACCTCGGTCTGCAACGCTCACGTACCGCCCGCGAGGCCATCAAGGTGATGACGGAGTTGGTGCAGGAATACGGCTATTACAGCAGTGGCGAGTCCTTTACCATTGCCGACCCCAACGAAATATGGATTATGGAGATGATTGGCAAGGGACCCGGTGTGCGCGGTGCCGTATGGGTAGCTGTCCGCGTGCCCGATGATTGTATCTCCGCTCATGCCAACCAGAGCCGCATTCATCAGTTCAATATGAATGACAAGGAAAACTGCATGTACTCTGCCGACGTCATCTCTTTTGCACGCGAGAAGGGCTATTTTGACGGTGTGAACAAGGATTTCAGCTTTGCCGATGCCTACGCTCCGCTCGATTTCGGTGCCCGTCGCTATTGCGAGGCCCGTGTATGGAGCTATTTCAATATGTTTACCGACCGTGGCAACGAGTTCCTGCCTTATATATTAGGTGAGACGAACACTCCGATGCCTCTGTTTGTGAAGCCCAATCGCAAGGTTTCCGTGCAGGATGTGAAGAACGCCATGCGTGACCATTATGAAGGTACCCCTCTTGACATCAGCAAAGATTTCGGTGCAGGCCCGTATCATACCCCGTACCGCCTTTCTCCACTCTCTTTCAAGGTGGGTGACCAGGAATACTTCAATGAGCGTCCCATCTCCACCCAGCAGAGCGGTTTCGTATTCGTGGCACAGATGCGTTCCGAGTTGCCCGACCCTATCGGTGGAGTTTTGTGGTTCGGCACGGATGATGCCAATATGACGGTATTTACACCTGTATACTGCTGTACGGACAAGGTTCCCGTATGCTACACCCGTGTGGACGGCGCCGATTACATCACTTTCTCCTGGAACTCCGCTTTCTGGATTTTCAACTGGGTGGCCAATATGGTTTATCCCCGTTATGACTTGATGATGGGCGATGTGCGTGCTACTCAGACAGAGTTGGAGACAACCTTCAACGAAGCGCAGGAAGGCGTTGAGGCTGCTGCTGCCAAACTGCTGGAAAAAGATCCTGCCAAAGCAAAGGCATTTCTTACCAACTATACGAACATGACCGCTCAAAGTACCTTCGATACTTGGAAACGTCTTGGCGAGTTTCTTGTCGTAAAGTATAATGACGGCGTTGTCAAACGTATGAAAAACGGTCAATTCGAACGTAATTCCATTGGCCAGCCGGCAGGCGTAATCCGCCCGGGATACCCGAAGGAGTTCCTTGAAGAGTATGTTAAGCAGACGGGAGACAGATATAAAATGCCTGAATAAAATTAGGATATTTGAACTTATTCTTCTACATTTGTGTCTTACAAAAAAGTTTATATTAACCCTTAAAATAATAACAGTCTTATGGAAAATCAGGAACTGATTAAGCAGGTGACTGAGAAAGCCGAAAAATGGCTTACCCCGGCATATGATGCCGAAACTCAGGCAGAAGTGAAACGCATGTTGGAAAACCCAGATAAAACCGAATTGATAGACAGTTTTTACAAAGACCTGGAGTTTGGAACGGGTGGTCTGCGCGGCATCATGGGTGCCGGTACAAACCGCATGAACATTTACACTGTAGGTGCTGCAACACAGGGCTTGTCCAACTATCTGAACAAATGTTTTGCCGGAAAGAAGGATATTTCCGTTGTAGTGGGCTACGACTGCCGCAACAATAGCGACAAGTTCGCCAAGATTTCTGCTGACATCTTCTCTGCAAACGGCATCAAGGTATATCTTTTTGATGACCTTCGTCCTACGCCCGAAGTTTCATTCGCCATCCGTCACTTCGGCTGCCAGAGCGGTATCAACATCACGGCCAGCCACAACCCCAGAGAATACAACGGCTACAAAGCTTATTGGGATGATGGTGCGCAGGTACTTGCTCCGCACGACACGGCCATCATAGACGAGGTGAACAAGGTGACGGTGGCCGACATCAAGTTCAACGGCAACAAGGACTTGATTCAGATTATCGGCAAGGAAGTGGATAAGGTTTATCTGGACATGGTTCACTCCATCTCCATCGACCCCGAAGTCATCCGTCGCCAGAAAGACCTCAGCATTGTGTATACTCCGCTTCATGGCGCAGGCCGCGTGCTTATTCCGGACTCATTGAAGGAATGGGGATTTGAGAATATCAACTGCGTGCCCGAACAGATGGTGAAGGACGGCAATTTCCCGACAGTGGTTTCTCCGAATCCCGAAAATGCCGAAGCCCTTTCCATGGCCATTGCGCTGGCTAAGAAGATTGACGCTGACATCGTGATGGCAAGTGACCCGGATGCCGACCGTGTCGGTATGGCCTGCAAGGACGATAAGGGCGAGTGGGTGCTTATCAATGGTAACCAGACTTGTCTCATCTTCTTGTACTACATCATCAAGAACCGTATTGCAATGGGTAAGATGCAGCCGAACGACTTCATCGTGAAGACCATCGTGACCACCGAACTCATCAAGGCTGTGGCAGACAAGAACAAGATTGAAATGCGCGACTGCTACACCGGCTTCAAGTGGATTGCCCGCGAAATCCGTCTGAGTGAAGGTAAGCAGCAGTATATCGGTGGTGGTGAAGAAAGCTATGGCTTCCTGGCCGAAGACTTTGTCCGTGATAAAGACGCGGTTTCTGCCTGCTCTTTGCTGGCCGAAATCTGTGCTTGGGCCAAAGACCAGGGCAAGACACTCTATGACGTATTGATGGAAATCTATGTAGAATACGGATTCTCTAAGGAAACCACCGTGAATGTGGTGAAACCGGGTAAGAGCGGTGCCGAGGAAATCAAGGCGATGATGGATAACTTCCGTGCCAATCCTCCGAAGGAAATCGGTGGTTCGGCTGTCAGCCTAATTAAGGATTACAAGACGCTGGAACTGACTGATGCCCAGGGCAACGTAAGCAAGCTGGATATGCCCGAGACTTCCAATGTACTTCAATATTTCACTGTAGACGGCACGAAGATTTCTGTCCGTCCTTCCGGTACGGAACCGAAGATTAAGTTCTATATCGAGGTGAAGGGCGAGATGGGTTGTCCGAAATGCTATACCAGCGCCGATGCCGAAGCTGAGAAGAAAGTGGAGGCAGTGCGCAAGTCACTCGGCATTTGATAGGAAAGAGGAAAAAATGTGTATATAGTGTTCGGAGAGGCGTAACCCGTGAGGGCTGCGCCTCTTCCTTTTGCTTCTGTGTTGAAAGAAAACTTAAATAAAGACTTAAACCCGATGGTTGATGAACAAAACGTTTGCAGGGAAGTTAAGTATATGCAGATTGCGGTTACACACCGATTGGTTGATGTGAATGAGAGTCGTTTCATTCGTAGTTGTTCGTTTGTGAGTGTGTGTTTTCCGCAATCTGCTTTTTAAAATTTCTTCCCCCCCTCTTTTTAATTCTTTAATTTTTAATTGTTCTCCATCCACCAGTCTATCAGCCTTCTTGCGATACTCAGCTTTCGTGGTATTTCGGGCAGGTTGTCTTTGGAATAGAAGGCGGCAGCGGTCAGCTCATCTTCCTGCAGTTTTATCTCTCCGCTTTCGTAGTCGGCAATGAAACCCACCATCAATCCGCTGGGGTAGGGCCAGGGCTGGTTGCTGAAGTAGGTGATGTTCTTTACCTTCAGCCCCGTTTCTTCAAAAACTTCCCGTTCTACACATTCTTCCAGTGTCTCGCCGGCTTCGAGGAAGCCTGCCACCAGTCCGTAGAAGGTTCCTCGGAAGTTCCGGGCATGCACCAGCAGGATTTCGTCTCCTTTGCGTATCAGTACAATGATGGCGGTGGAAACGGGAGGGTACATCTCATTGCCGCAGTTGGGACACTTCTTCATGATGGGGGTCTGGTGCTCCATGGCGGTGCCACACACGGGGCAGAAGCGGCTGTGCTCGTCCCAATAGAGTATCTGGAAGGCCTTTCCTGCAGAACGGTACTCGTCCGGCGAGATGTAGTCGTACGATGCGCGCAGGCCTATCATGACCCATTCATCGGTTTCGGCCACGGGCTGTTCCAAAGCAAATGCACGTACTTGCTTGCCGTTGGGTGGGAACACTTCGTGTATATTACTTCCGGCTTCCGGTGTCAGAGGAGGCTCTATACTGACGGGTACGCTGTATTTTATTTCTCCTTTGTCTGTATATCCTTTTTTCAGCAGCAGTTGGTCTTTGAAGAAGACGAACCACTGCGTGCAGGGTTGGGGTTCTGTTGATTTTTCCATTGTTTGTTGTTTTATTATTTGGGGGGATGAACACGAAAATACAAAGGCACAGAGATTCTTTTCAAAGAGATAAAGCATTAATTTCTATGTCTTTGTGTCTCTGTGTTTGCCCCCCTAAATTTCGTTTGCTGTGTCTTTTTCTTGTCGCACATAGACCGTTGACCTTCCCATCCCACGGCGGCGCAGGAACCCTTGCAGGATGAATTTGTTCAGCTCGTCTATGGCGGCATGTCTGGTCAGTCCGCTCAATTGGATGTATTCGTTCTTGTTGATACATACATTCTGCTTGAGGAACAGTTCCAGTTCGGCTTTTCTTGTTGCTTCGGTGGTCTCTACTACTTTTTTCGATTTCTTGGTAGTGGAGTGTACACGTTCCAACGTCATTTTCTTCTTGATGTTGTTGCGGAACGTGCTGCTGATGCGCAGGTGCACGTTTTGGAATTGGACGGATTCGGAACGGATTTTCTTTTTCTCATCGTCGGTCTCGCGCAAGCATTTCAGTGAAGTGCTGAAGAAGCCGAGTTCTCCCAGTTCCACGATGTTTCCGTTGGCAAGGAGGTCGCACAACTCGTCAATGCAGGCATCCAATGCTGCTCCTATCACATTCTTGGGCAGATGTTGGAAAGTTGCGATATGTTCCACAAACTCCTTTTGGGTATAAGTCCTTTTCGGGCAGATACGTGCATGGAGTGATTTCTTGTCTTCTTTCCCGTCGGGCGAAGGCGTTTCGTAAAGGTCGTAATACGCGCTCATAAGATATTTATTTTTGTTTATAGCGATAAACAGTTCTCGTCGCTTCGGGGAATTATTTTTGTCGCTAAGCGGATTAATTTTCTTCTTCCTAAAAACTAATCGTCCGACAACTGTTGCATTATCGTCCAACAGTTGTTTAATTATCGTCCGACAGCTGTCGGACGAAACAGAAATGGGTATGGGACGATTAATTCTTAGTGAACAAAGGTATAAAATATAGTGATACGAAGAGTAGTGTTTGGGGAGGAAAGTTTTAGTAGGCAGGAAGTTTTTTAAGGAAAGAAAAAGTAGTTTCTTTGATGGAAAAACTCGTTTATTGAAATAAAAAATCCCCCGTTAAGGACGAGGGAACCTAATGTCTTCACAACGGAATAATCCTTATTGTGATTTGCTTCATTTTAGTACGACAAAGATAAGAATAAAAATGATATATCCTGCAATCTTTTCAAATGCTTTTTTTACATTTGTGGAAATTAACTTTAAATTATTGTTATGAAAAAAATATTGGGGTTGGATTTGGGGACCAGTAGCATTGGCTGGGCATTAGTTAATGAGGCAGAAACGAGCGAAGAGAAATCGTCAATAATTAAGCTTGGTGTGCGAGTAAACCCTTTAACGGTGGACGAATTGCAGAATTTTGAAAAGGGGAAGAGTATCACTACAAATGCAGATAGGACAGCAGGTCGAAGTATGCGACGTAATTTGCAGCGCTATAAACTGCGGCGTGAAAATCTGATTGAGGTCTTGAAAGAATATAATTTCATTACCGATGAAACGATATTGTCTGAAAATGGTAATAGAACGACTTTTGAAACATATCGCTTAAGAGCGAAAGCTGCTGTAGAAGAGATTTCATTAGAGCAATTTGCACGTGTGTTATTAATGATTAACAAGAAACGTGGTTATAAAAGCAGTCGGAAGGCCAAAGGAGCAGAAGATGGGACTTTAATTGACGGGATGGAAGTGGCCAAAAAAATGTATGATGAGGGTATTACACCCGGCGAATTATGTTTGCAACTTCTTACAGCAGGAAAAAGATATTTCCCTGATTTTTATCGCTCAGATTTGCAAGCTGAATTTGATAGAATTTGGAATTTTCAGAAACAATTTTATCCAGATTCCTTAATTGATAAAGTCAAAGACGAAGTAAGAGGAAAGAATAAGTCACAGACTTGGGCTATATTAGCGAAGTATTTTGTATGGAAAGAAGTTGAAAATAGTTGGAATGAAGAAGAAGCCCAAACTAGAAGAGTAGAAAAAGAATACAGACTTGTGGGAATTAAAAGGGGAGTAAAGAGAGAGGAATTGAAACTTGAAAACTTCCAATGGCGAGTAAAAGCACTTTCCGAGAGGATGAATCCTGAAGAACTTGCAATCGTTTTGCAAGAGATAAATGGGCAGATTAGTAATTCGAGTGGGTATTTAGGTGCAATTAGTGACCGAAGCAAGGAACTATATTTCAATAGACAAACTGTTGGACAGTATCAAATGGCTGTTTTGGATAACAATCCTAATATAGGCTTGCGGAATATGGTGTTTTATAGGCAGGATTATTTGGATGAGTTTAATACGATATGGGAAAAACAGGCTGAATTTCATAAAGAGTTGACGGAAGATTTGAAAAAGGAAATTCGGGATATCGTTATCTTTTATCAACGTCGTTTGAAAAGTCAGAAAGGTTTGATAAATATTTGTGAGTTTGAAAGGCGGCAGATAGAGGTGGAAATAGATGGTAAGAAAAAGATTAAAACTATTGGTAGTCGGGTTATTCCTCGTTCTTCACCTCTATTCCAGGAATTTAAGATATGGCAGACTTTAAACGATATAGAGGTGTCGGTGCTTGGTGTGAAAAATAAACGTAAAAAGCAAGATGATAATTCTACTACACTGCTCGATTCTGCCGAAAATATTGATTCTTTGAAATTGAATGTTAGCCGTCCTCTGGATGCTGATGAAAAAAGCTTACTTGCTAAAGAACTTTTTATCCGTGATAAGCTGACTAAATCAGATGTGCTGAAATTGCTATTTAATAATCCTCAGAATCTGAATCTGAATTTTAAAAATATTGATGGAAATAGAACAGGAAGTGCCTTATATCAGGCATTTAGTAAGATTCTTGAAATATCTGGTCATGAGTCTATTAATTTCAAAAAATCAGCTGACGAAATTGTAGAACAAGTAAAAACGATATTTTCTGCTTTGGGTTGGAATACGGAAGTTTTGTATTTTGATTCGGAAAAAGAATTGGACAAGCAACCTTACTTTAAACTTTGGCATTTATTGTACTCTTTTGAGGGTGATAGTACGCCGACCGGAGATGGAAATCTGATTCAAAAGATAGCAGATTTATGTGGTTTTGAAAAAGATTATGCTTCAATTTTGGCGAATATAACTTTTCAAGAAGATTATGGTAGTTTGAGTACAAAAGCAATTCGTAAGATATTACCTCATCTAAAAGATGGAAATCAGTATGATGTTGCTTGTGAATATGCAGGGTATAAACATTCAAAATCCTCGTTAAAGAAAGAAGAAATTAAGAACAAGGTATTGAAAGATAAATTAGAGCTTCTTCCTAAGAATAGTTTGCGTAATCCGGTTGTTGAGAAGATACTGAATCAGATGGTTAATGTGATTAATGCGATTATTACTACTTATGGCAAACCGGATGAAATCCGTATTGAACTGGCTCGCGAATTAAAGAAAAATGCAAAAGAGAGAGAAGAACTGACGAAATCTATTGCGGATACAACAAAAACGCACGAAGGGATAAGAGCTATTCTGCAAAATGATTTCGGAATGTCTCATGTAAGCCGTAATGCAATAATTCGTTATAAATTGTATGAAGAGTTGAAAGATAATGGTTATAAAACCTTGTATTCTAATACCTATATTCCCAAAGAAAAATTGTTCAGTAAGGATTTTGATATTGAGCATATTATTCCACAGGCTCGTTTGTTTGATGATTCTTTCTCTAACAAAACATTGGAAGTGAAAAGTATAAATATTGAGAAAGGAAGTAAAACTGCTTATGATTTTGTGGAGGAGAAATATGGCGAACAAGGTTTGCAGGAATATTTAAATCGTTGCGAGGTACTGTTCAGGGATAAGAAAACTAAACTTAGAAAATTGAAAATGCAGGAGAGTGAAATCCCTGAAGGATTTATTGATAGGGATTTACGGAATACACAGTACATTGCAAAGAAAGCTCTTTCTATGTTGAATGAAATTTGTCGTCGAGTGGTTGCTACTACTGGGGCGATTACTGATGAATTGCGTGAAGATTGGCAACTTGTTGATGTAATGAAAGAATTGAATTGGGAAAAATATAAAGTACTAGGATTAGTCGAATATTTTGAAGATAATGATGGAAGGTTGATAGGTAGGATTAAAGATTGGACTAAGCGTAACGATCACCGCCATCATGCAATGGATGCTTTGACAGTAGCATTTACTAAAGATGTATTTATCCAGTATTTTAATAATAAGAATGCTAGTCTGAAGCTTGATACGAATGAAGCTGCAATAAGAAATAAGTATTTTCAAAATGGAAAGGCTATTCCTCCCATGTCTTTAGATGAATTTCGTGCTGAGGCAAAGAAGCATTTAAATGATACGCTAATCTCTATTAAGACCAAGAATAAGGTAGTTACAATTAATCTCAATAGAACAAAAAAGAAAGATGGAATAAACAAAAAGCAGCAACAAACTCCACGAGGGCAATTGCATTTGGAAACTGTTTACGGTAGTCATAAACAGTATGTGGTTAAAGAGGAGAAAGTGAATGCCTCGTTTGATGCAGCTAAGATAGCCACTGTAAATAAACCTGCTTATAGAGATGCATTATTGAGGCGTTTGCAAGAAAATGGCAATGATTCGAAGAAAGCTTTTACTGGTAAGAATTCATTGGACAAGCAACCTGTTTGGTTAGATGCTAAGCAGAACGAGTGTGTTCCGGAAAAGGTTAAAACGGTAATGCGAAGAGTGCATTTGCCAATCTGGATGAAAACCCGATATGGCTCAATAAAGAGAAAGGTATAACTATAAAGCGAGTGAGTGTTTTTGGTATCAGTAAAGCGCAATCACTTCATGAAAAGAAGGATAAGGATGGTAATTTTATTTTAGATAAAGACAGTCGGAGGATTCCGGTTGATTTTGTTAATACAGGTAATAATCATCATGTCGCAATTTATCGTAAACCAGTTTTAGACAAAAAGGGACAGGCTGTATTTGATGAAAATGGTGAATTGAAGTTTGAACTTGAAGAGGTTGTAGTTTCTTTCTTTGATGCAGTGACGCGGGTAAATCTTAGTCAACCTATTATTGATAAAGATTATAAGAGAAGTGAAGGTTGGAAGTTTCTTTTTAGTATGAAGCAAAACGAGTATTTTGTGTTCCCAAATGAGAAGACTGGCTTTGACCCTAAAGAAATTGATTTGCTGAATCCTGAGAATTATGCTTTAATAAGTCCAAACTTGTTTAGAGTGCAAAAAATAGCCTCTAAAGATTATGTGTTTAGGCATCATTTAGAAACAGTTGTTGCAGATAGGAAAGAATTGCAGGAGATTACCTGGAAACGAATTTCTTCTCTAAGTATATTGAACAGAATTATTAAAGTCCGAGTCAATCATATTGGTCAAATTGTTATGATAGGGGAATATTGAGATGGAGAATAAATTGAAATTGTTTCAAGGCAAGAGTATTCGTTCCGCCTGGAATGAAGAAGAAGAACAATGGTATTTTTCTATTTTAGATGTTGTTCAGGTTTTGACAGATAATGCAATGCTAAGCAATATACAAAGCGAATGTGTTCAAGAGATGAAATGTTGAATTTGAACTGGGGTACAATTTGTACCCCAGTTCAAATGACTGCTGAAGATGGTAAAAGAAGGAAAATCCAAGCGGCAAATATAAAAGGACTTTTTCGTATCATTCAGTCTATTCCTTCTCCCAAAGCAGAGCTTTTTAAACTGTGATCAGCCCAGATTGGCTATGATCGTGTACAAGAAATTGAGACCCCAGAATTAGCTCAAGAGTGAATGAAAGAACTTTATGAACAGAAAGGGTGTCTCCTCAGTTACCGTTTGAAGAAGGTGATGAATAATATTCACTAAAATTGAAGTACTATGATTAAGAAAACACTCTATTTTGGAAATCCAATTTATTTATCTTTAAAGAATGCACAGTTAGTAATAAAACTACCGGAAGTAGTGAAAAATGAAACTTTAACGGGAGGATTTAAACAAAAGGCAGAAGTGACAAAACCAATAGAAGATATTGGTGTAGTTGTATTGGATAATAAGCAAATTACGATTACCTCAGGAGTACTGGAAGCTCTACTTGAAAATAATTGCGCTATCATAACCTGCGATAGTAAAAGTATGCCCGTTGGCCTGATGCTTCCTTTGTATGGCAATACAACTCAGAATGAACGTTTTCGTCAACAATTAGGTGCTTCTCTTCCATTGATGAAACAATTGTGGCAACAAACCATTAAGCAAAAGATAGAGAATCAGGCAGCTGTGTTGAAAAAATGTGCAGGGGAAGAAATAAGATGCATGAAAGCATGGGCTGCTGATGTGAAGAGTGGGGATTCTGATAATCTGGAAGCTCGGGCTGCAGCTTACTATTGGAAAAACCTATTTAAAATAGATGGTTTCACGAGAGATAGAGAGGGCATTCCACCTAATAATTTGTTGAATTATGGGTATGCGATATTGCGTGCTGTTGTGGCACGTGGGTTGGTATCGAGTGGACTTTTGCCTACGTTAGGCATTCATCATCATAATCGTTATAATGCGTATTGCTTGGCTGATGATATAATGGAACCTTATCGTCCGTATGTGGATGAACTGGTTTGTGATATTATGAAAAAAGGAGGAGATTATGGGATGTTGACAAAGGAACTGAAAGGACAGCTTTTGACGATTCCGTCGTTAGATGTTATTATTTCAGGTAAGCGTAGTCCGCTAATGATAGCAGTGGGACAAACAACAGCTTCTCTTTATAAATGTTTTAATGGAGAGTTGCGTAAAATAGCATATCCGGAAATGTAATGGACCGTTTTAGTGAATATCGCATTATGTGGGTACTGGTGTTATTTGATTTGCCTACTGATACCAAGAAGGATAAGAAGGCGTATGCAGACTTCCGGAAGAACCTGCAGAAGGATGGATTTACTATGTTTCAGTTTTCCATCTACGTACGACATTGTGCCAGCAGTGAAAATGCAGATGTGCACATAAAAAGAGTTAAATCTTTCTTACCGGAGTTTGGACAGGTGGGAATTATATGTATTACGGACAAACAATTTGGTAATATTGAGCTCTTTTATGGGAAAAAAGTTCAAGATGTGAATACACCGGGGCAACAGTTGGAGTTATTCTAAAAGTAAAAATCCCACTTGTTGGTGGGATTTTTAGTGGAAAACTGTTTGCTTTTTGTGATTCAAATTGATTGTTTAACCATTTGATTATTAGATTATAATGAATAGTCTGCTGTTTCCAATGGTTCAAAGATACTAAAATGAAAGCAAATCACAACTCCCCTTTGTATCTCGAACACTACGACCAGGCTGTTTCCAATGGTTCAAAGATACTAAAATGAAAGCAAATCACAACGGACTGCATTCAACATTTTGCAGTTGCGCTGCTGTTTCCAATGGTTCAAAGATACTAAAATGAAAGCAAATCACAACAGACGGTGCGTACGGACAGCGTGTACAATAGCTGTTTCCAATGGTTCAAAGATACTAAAATGAAAGCAAATCACAACTTGTTAGCGTCCGGCATTCCACAAGAAATGGCTGTTTCCAATGGTTCAAAGATACTAAAATGAAAGCAAATCACAACTGTCAATATCTAATTCAGATTGACATATCAGCTGTTTCCAATGGTTCAAAGATACTAAAATGAAAGCAAATCACAACAAATGGATATAGTTTCATAGTGACAACCGGGCTGTTTCCAATGGTTCAAAGATAACAAAATGAAAGCAAATCACAACCTTTGTGTTTTTGATAACATACTTCGTATTGCTGTTTCCAATGGTTCAAAGATACTAAAATGAAAGCAAATCACAACCCGCACAAACAGCATGTACTGGGCGTTCAGCTGTTTCCAATGGTTCAAAGATACTAAAATGAAAGCAAATCACAACGTGTGTGTGCGTGTCTGTGTGTGTATTTGTTTTCCAAAAATAGTGAATCTTAATAAGAATCTCTCTGATTTCGCTACTATTTGGTATCTTTACACACTTTTCTTTATACATGAGTACTGACTATAAATAAATCATATTGTGGAAATGATCCAACGCATCCGCCTCCTCCTTTCCGAAATGAACCGGGGAGTATACGAAAAAGAAACCGAAATAAACCTCTCCCTGCTGGCAGCCCTGGCAGGTGAGAGCATCCTGCTCCTGGGGCCTCCGGGAGTAGCTAAGTCAATGGTAGCCAGGCGGCTAAAGTCTGCTTTTACAGATGCCCGTGCCTTCGAATACTTGATGTCCCGATTCTCTACACCCGACGAGATATTCGGTCCCGTCAGCATCAGCCGACTGAAAGAATCCGATAAGTACGAACGTGCCATCGACGGCTATCTGCCCACAGCCGACGTCGTGTTTCTGGATGAAATATGGAAAGCAGGCCCTGCCATACAGAACACTCTGCTGACCGTCATCAACGAGAAACTTTTCCGCAACGGCGACAAGGAACTGCATCTCCCCCTCAAACTGCTCGTAGCTGCCAGCAACGAACTGCCTGCCCAAGGCGAGGGACTGGAAGCCCTATGGGACCGCTTCCTCATCCGCATTCTCTGCACCTGCGTCAAGCAGGAAGAGTCTTTCTACAAAATGCTGCTGGACGATTCTGCCGACCATCCGGAAACGACTGCCTGCGAATGGCAAATCTCCGACCGCGAGTATGCCGAATGGCAAGCAGAGATACGCCGCGTAACCTTGCCTCTCGATGTTCTTTCCTGCATCACAGCCATTCGCCACGGACTGACAAGCGTAGAGATGCAAGACTCCGACCTGCGCCGCAATGTCTATGTCAGCGATCGCCGCTGGAAGAACATCGTGAAGCTGCTCAAGACCTCCGCCTTCGTCCACGGCCGCACGGAAGTCTCCATGACCGACCTGCTTCCCGTCTACCACTGCCTATGGAGTGAGCCTGATGAGAGCGTTGCCATCCGTGACATCGTTATCCGTGCCTTATTCGTGTCCCACACAAAACAGATTGCCGGTATCGCCTCCTCGCTGAAATCCGATTTGAAAGTCAGCCGTGTGCGCGAAGCCCTCGACAAAGCCCGCCTTGCCGGCGACCGTAGGGACGATGACCTGCAGATAACGGACCACTTCTACTACCAGGTGGAGAAACATGGTACGGGCAACACCTACATCTTTATCGTGGACTACAAAAATCTGAAGGAGTATAGCACCAAAGATGCCCCCACCTTGGGCGTAATGTATGTCGACCCCATCAATCCCAAGCGTACCATCATTCGCGCCTTTGCCGACACCGGCGCCGTGAAAGAGGAAGGCACCGAACGCGTCACCCTCTACCGCGACGACAAGCATCTCTACATCAACGGTGTGTGCTTCCCCATGCGGCGTCTGCAACGGGGCGAGGAGCAACAACTCTGGCTGGGAAACCTCTCCGTCACCGACCGTGATTACGAGACGGAACTGGATACCGCCGCCACCAGCATAGACCGGCTGGTAAGAGATTTGTCCGACAACCTTTTCGTCTCCGAAGAGGATAAAAAGAGCGTAGCTCAATACGTCTCCATCGTCCGCAAGGAGATAGCCTGGGCGCGTGTGGACATGCGCAAACTGAGATATGGAGACGAATAATCCTCCAGTAACCAAGAAGAAGATGAACACCACCGCCACCCGATATGACACCGCCTTCTATGTGCAGGCACTGGACCGTTTTGTAGCCACCGGAGAGTGTGCTGAGACGGATACCGAGCCCTTGTATGCCTATCTGCTCTCCGTGATGAACGACTCCATGGTCAAGGTGCAGGTGCTGGGCAATGAGGTCTGTGCACGTATCTTTTACGACACCATGATTCAGTTTATCCACTTGAATTTGGAGAAGGAGAGGTACAACCTCCGGAAAAGCCAGTCGGAACGGAATGAGATGAAACTCGTGCTGGAATGGTCCATGGCAAAACGGAAAGACGGCTGGCAAGCCTTGCTTCAGCAGATTTCCGACAAATACCGGGAGTACGGCTTCGACTCCCGCTTCTACCGCAGCCACTTCGGCACAGAAGGAGGATATGCGGACGATGAAGTCTGGGAGAAAATGGTGGACGACTGGGAAGACGCCTTCCAACTGAAGATGCACGAAGAAAAGGAGAAAGAGATTGCTTTCCGCAAAGATACCCTCGAGCGCAGGCTCCGTTCCAATCTGAAAGACATCCCCGAGTACATCCGCCAGAACCGGGTGGATAAGGACGAATTCTTCCAGACCTGGGGCATGATGAGCGGCTTGTGGAATACCGTCGACTTTGAGCGTATACGGAAAATCGTGCGCATCCAGCGCTCTTGCCCCGAGATAGTGAAAGTGGCCCGCAAGATGGGGCGTATGGCAGACGACGAAGGACGTGAGCAAATCCGCGTTGCCGAGGGAAGCGTCTACAAAATGGAGCACTCCTCCAAATGTGACATCCTGGGCATCAGCACCGGCAACGACCTCAATGCTCTGCTTCCCATTGAGCTTGCCCATTCCGCCGACAGTGAACTGGAAGATTTGTTCGTCTACAAATACCTTACTCGCAAGCTCCAGACCTTCCGTTATAAATCGGAAATCATGCAGCCTGCCCGGTGCATCGAAACCAAGCCCGCCCGTCCCAAAGGTCCGATGATTGTCTGTCTGGACACCTCGGGAAGCATGGCTGGCAAGCCGGAGAAGATTGCCCACTCTCTGCTGATAAAGCTCCTGGAGATAGCCGACCGTCAACGGCGGAACTGCTTTCTGATAGCCTTTTCCGTCTCCATCCATCCGATTGATGTAAGGAAAGAGCGGGCAAGGCTGCTCGAATTCTTCTCAAAGACAGCTTGCGGGGATACAGATGCCACCCGCATGCTGGAAGCCACGTTCCGCCTGCTCAAAGAAGGCAAGGAGTATATGAATGCCGATGTACTTTGGGTCAGCGACTTCAAGATTCCTCACTCTTCACCTGCCCTTATGGAGGAGATTCGCCGTTACCGGGAAGCCGGTACACACTTCTATGGCCTGCAGATTGGCATCACGGAAAACGAGTGGGCACCTTTTTTCGACCGCATCTATCGGGCGGAGTATATCCCTTCGCGACAGTATTAAAAATTGATGTTTACACCTCCCATCACCGTGGCTTTCGGCATGGGGAAGCCTGCATTGATTTCATAGCGTTGCGCCAGCAGGTTTTCACCCTTGATAAAGACGTCGGCAAAACTGCACAGACGGTAGTTGGCACGCAGGTTCCAGAGTACGAAGCTTTCCTGCTTCTCCTTGCCCGGGGTGACCGAGGTATGGAGTCCCTTCACGTATTGTATACCGGTAGACAAGCTCCAGCGTCTTTGTGTAAAGTCCGTACCGGCATAGAGTTTGTGTTCGGGAGCCGCCAGTACCGGATTCTCCATGTGCAGCCAGCTATAATTGGCATTCATCTGCCAGTGTCGGTTGATGCGGTAGCCAAGGTTGGTTTCCACGCCCCAGTTCTCTATCTCTCCGGAGTTGACGTTCTTGCGCAGGGCAGGGTCTGTCATGATGATGTTGTCCCCGTTGATGTAGTAGAGGTTCACCCCATAGGACATGGCCCCTCCCAAAAGCTGCCCCGTAAAGGAGAGTTCATAGTTCATCAGGCTCTCCGCTTTCAAATCGGGGTTCTGTGGAGGGAACATGTACATCTCCCGGATGGTGGGGTTACGGAATCCTTTGCTCACCATTGCTTTCAGTTCCGCCTGCCGGGGCAGATGGAAAGCCAGTCCCCCTTGGGGAATCCATTCCGTGCCTACGTGCGAATGGTGGTCTATGCGGACACCGGCGTCCAGTGAAAGCCAGCTGTTGATGTCCTGCCTGAAATCCACATAGCCTGCAAATTCATCCATCTGCTTGTCCACACCGGGGATATGGTCGCCAATCTGCTGTCCGGGTTTTGCCTCGTCGATGGCGACAACCTTGTTCCAGGACTCTCCGCCGAAGTGCTGGTAATCGAAACCTACGGTCAGGCGGTTGCCGGTGAAGAACGTGGCGCTTTGATACCACGATATGCCCAGCATCCGGTCTTTGGAGTTGAAGTGCGACTTCTGGGGCTCTCCTCCGGGGTGGTAGCCGTCATTAATCTTGTGCCGGCCCCAGTTGTAGAAGAAGCTCACGGCGCCGGAAGTGCGGTCGTAACGATTTTCCAGTGCGAAGGAGGTCATGCCGCGTGTGATGCGCGAGTCGTTGTCTATATACGGATTGTCGGCTTCGCCGGGATTGGAGGCGTTGAAGCGGGTGATGTTCACGTCGCCCCACAGCTTCCAGGTGTTGCTGAAGTCGTATCCCAATTTGGCATAGCCGCCATACTGCTCAAACTCCATGTCGTCACGGTGTCCGTCGGTACGGTTGTACGAGCCGGTCACCACGCTGCTGAAACGCCCTTTTCTTACGCGGTTGGAGACTTCCGTCTGCAGGGTGTTGTAGGAACCGTATCCTATCTGCGCATTGGTTTTCACCCCGTCCTCCTGCATCTTGCGGGTGACGATGTTGATAACCCCGCCCATTGCATTGGACCCGTAGAGGACGGAGGCGGGACCGCGCAGCACTTCCACCCGTTCGGTCATCATGCTCTGGTAGGCGTCGGCGATGGGATGTCCCATCAAGCCCATGTATTGCGGGTGTCCGTCTATCAGCACCAGCAGGCTGGTTGTAGGTCCTCCGGCTGCATTTACCCCGGCGCCTATACCGCGCAGGCTCATGCCTCCTGCGGCTCCCGTGGATACGCCGTAGCCCATGATGCCACGGCTTGTGGTGAAAAGTCCGGGCACCTGCTCGGTCAGTGTAGGCAGGATGGAGGGCTGGTAGGTCTGTTCCAGTTGCCGACGACCCACTACGGAGATGGTCATTGGCAGGTGGCGGATGTCTGTTTCATTTCTTGTCCCGGTCACCACGACTTCATCAAGCTTGTAGCTTTTCAGCCGGAGGCTGTCGGCAGGTACGGACAGCATACTACCCGGAAGGGCGATACTTATTAAAATTGCGATTAAAATCTTTTTATTCATCGTTTATCTATGGTTCTTTTTGCAAAGTTATACAAAAAGAAGAATCTGTATATGATTGGTAATCCTTAAAATGGACAACCAGGGTTGAAGGTAAGTCCGTTAAAGGGTTTCCTGCTTCAGCGCTTCCACAAATCGGTCTATCTCCTGCAGTTTCGCCGGGATGTCGATGCCTTGCGGACAGTGCGGGTTGCATTGGCCGCAACCGGTGCAGCGGTTGGCTTGGCGGAGACGGGGAACACTGCGGTCATAGCCTATCAGGAAGGCGCGGCGTGCCTCGCGGTAATTCTCGTCTTGGCTGTTCTGCGGCACGTTGCCCTCGTTGATGCAGCGGTTGTAGTGCAGCAGGATGGCTGGAATATCCAGCCCATAGGGGCACGGCATACAGTATTTGCAGTCGTTGCACGGCACGGTGGGGTATTGCAGCATTCGCTGGGCGGTATCTTCCAGCAGGGTAAACTCCTCTTCCGTACATGGAACAAGCGGGGAGAAGGTACGCAGGTTGTCTTGCAGATGCTCCATGTACGTCATTCCGCTCAGTACGGTCAGCACATCGGGGAAAGTACCTGCAAATCGGAAGGCCCAGGAAGCCACGCTCTCCTGCGGGCGGCGTTGTTTCAGACGTGCCATCAAGTGGTCGTTCAGGCGGGATAGGCGTCCGCCCAGCAGCGGCTCCATGATGACGGCCGGGATGTTTCGCTTCACCAGTTCGGCGTACAGATATTCGGCGTCCGTGTTGCGGGTATTCACTTCTTTGGCATGCCGCCAGTCTACGTAGTTCAGCTGGATTTGTACGAAGTCCCATTTCAGTTCGTCGTGGCGGGAGAGCAGGTAGTCGAAGACTTCGATGTCTCCATGATAGGAGAATCCGAGGTTGCGGATGCGTCCGGCTTCGCGCTCTTTCAGCAGGAAGTCCAGCATGCCGTTGTCCAGATAGCGGGAACGGAGGGCTTCCATGCCGCCCATGCCGATGCCGTGCAGCAGGAGGTAGTCGATGTAGTCCACTTGCAGGTCGCGGAAGGAGCGGTGATACATGGCAAGGGACTCTTCGCGGCTGTGCGTGCTGGGACTGAAGTTGGACAGCTTTGTGGCAAGGAAGAATTTCTCCCGTGGATGGCGTTTCAAGGCAATGCCCGTGGCGCGCTCCGACAGACCTTGCACATAGGCGGGGGAGGTGTCGAAATAGTTCACTCCGTGGGCAATGGCATAGTCTATCAGGTCGTTCACGGCTTCCTGGTCTATTTCGTCTCCATTCCCGTCGGTGCGTTTGCGGGTGGGCCATCGCATGCATCCGTATCCTAGCAGGGAAACCCGGTCGCCCGTGTTGGGATTGGTACGGTAGGTCATCTTGTCGGTTGGTATCTCGCCCAGCGCGGCCGATTCGCTCTCCCCGTTGTTCTTGTTGCCCGAACAGCCGTACAGGGCTGCTGCCGAGGCAAGCGTTCCTGCACCGGCGAGCTTGAAGAAATCGCGGCGGTTTATCTTGTTCTTGTCTTCTTTCATTGTGATAGGACTGAAATTATAAATGGATATTTGGGTGATAAAGCTGCTTTAGACAGTTCTGTGCATCACATGGCCTTCCACATAAATGGCACTGAACGGACGCGACGGACAAAGGTTCTCGCATGCTCCGCATCCGGTGCAGCGTTCGGCGTTGACTACCGGTATCTTGATGGAGGCTTCGTCTTCCGGGTCTGAAGGAACCATCTGTATGGCACCGGCCGGACAATGGCGGGCACAGTTCCCACATTCCATCTTGTCTGTGATGCAGATGCAATTCTCCTTAATCCATACGGCATGACCGATTTGGATGGCCGATTTCTCGGCGAGGCTCGTCAGATGGATGGCATCGGTAGGACACACCTCCGCACACTTGGCGCATTCGGGGCGGCAGTAACCGCGTTCGTAAGACATTTCCGGCTGCATCAGTTTTGTCAAGTCCGAAGAAGGACGGAGCACTTGGTTGGGGCATACCGATACGCAGAGCTGGCAGGCTGTGCAGTGTTGTGCAAAGTGGCGGGCGCTCAGTGAGCCCGGGGGAGTGATGGGAGTGGCGCGCTCGGGGATTTTTTTGTCCTCGATGACAGCCAGTCCACCGTCCACTTTCTTTTCTTGTGCCTTGAGGGCTGCCGTAGCAGCAAACACGGCGGTTGTAGAGAGAAATGCGCGGCGGGCGTCGTTTACCTGCTCCGGTGCCACGGAGGTTTCCTGAGAGACTGCAGCGGAGGCCGGCTTGCGGCGTGTGTAAGTGATGGCACCTTTCCTGCACTTGCTGATACAGTCCATACATGCCACGCAACGGCTGTAATCTATTTCGTGTGCCTTGATGTTGATGCACGATGCCTTGCAGTTACGGGCACAAAGTCCACAACTGTTGCACTTCTTTGTGTCAATTACCGGTTTCAGCAAGGAATACTTCGAGAGGAAGCCAAGCACTGTACCTACCGGACAGATGGTGTTACAATAGGTACGTCCGCCTCGCCATGCCAGCACGATGAGGACCACCAGAGTGACCGTGGCAATCAGCAGGGTAGGGAGACTCTTCATCCATACATCCGTTTCATAGAAGGCATAGCTGTCAGCACGTTCGGCCAGGTAGGCCAGTCCGTTGTTTGCCCATTGGTAGAGCGGGGAGAAAAGGCTGGAAACGATGCGCCCGTATGAGCTGTAAGGGGCCAGTAGCACGACAAAAGAGTTCAGTCCGCCGATAATGGCAAGTACGAATACTCCCAGCACACCGTAGCGTAGCCATTTCAGTACAGGCGAATAGCGGAAACGGTTCTTCTTCCGTTTGGCGGAGAGCCAGGAAACAATATCCTGGAATACTCCTAACGGGCAGATGACGGAGCAGTAGATGCGTCCGAATACCAAGGTCAGCACTGCAAGAAACAGTACTACACCGATGTTCAGTGCCAGCACGGCCGGCAGGAATTGTATTTTCGCCATCCATCCGAACCAGGCATGCAGTGTTCCCGTGAAGTCGAGGAACAACAGCGTGATGAATGCGAAGAAGATGACGGCAAGGGTCAGTCTGATGGTACGTAGCATAAATGTTTAGTATTCGTTCTTTATACTTTTTTCCCCATCTCGTAGGCTTCGTGCATGGAAGGCTTGTCGTTTATCTCGCCTACCTTCCAGGCACCCACGCCATAAATGGTGCCGCATTCTTTGGGCTCTTCCAGGCAGTCGAGGAAGCCACGGAAACCATCGATGGTACGTTCCATCATGGGGACACTTTCTTCGGCGGCGGCGATGATGAAGTAGAACTCCTTGTTCTTTATTTCAAGGTAGCGTGCACAACAACGGTCAATCAGTGTCTTCATCTGCGCGCTCATGGTGTAGAAGTATACGGGAGTTGCCATGACGATGACGTCGGCGACAATCATCTTTTCCACCACTTCGGCGGCATCGTCCTTTTGTGGGCAGGGTTTGCCGTACATGCTGCATACGCTACATCCCGTGCAGTAGTTGATGTGCTTGTCTTTCAGGAAAATTTTTTCTACTTGATGTCCGGCTTCTGCGGCACCGCGCATGAATTCGTTGCACAAGAGGTCAGAGTTTCCATTCCTGCGGGGACTGGAGGAGAGGATTAATACTTTTTTGCTCATATTCGTTGTTCGTTAATTAGTAAATGATTACGTGCTACAAAAATAGGCCGGTTTTATGAGAACGGCAGTATACAAATTACGGTTGTTGTTACCTAAATTACTGATTCATTCCAAAAGTATCTCCCGTTCGATGCCGGTGTCTTTCAGAAATTCCCGGTCGTGGCTGATGGCAATTACGGTGCCGGCGTAGTCGCGTATCGTTGCCGTTATTATTTCTATGCTCTCGATGTCCAGATTGTTGGTGGGTTCGTCCAAAATGAACATGTCCGGGGTATTGTCGGCAATCATCAGGCAGCAGAAGGAAAGACGCATCTTTTCGCCGCCACTCAGTTTGCTGCACGGCTTGTTCCACACGTCGCGGGGAAAGAGATAGCGGTTGAGGATGGTTTTCACTTCATGTTCCGGCAGGTGGCGGTGGTTGAAGGCTTCTGCTTGTTGGAGTACGCTGCGCTCATTACGGACGAGGGAGTATTCCTGGTCCAGATAGACGGAGGTGAAGCCGGCACGCTCCATCACTCCGTCGGTGGGGTGCAATTCGCCCATGATGAGTTTCAGCAGGGTTGTTTTTCCACTGCCGTTTTTTCCTTTCAGGCTGAGGCGGTCGCCGCTTCTTAGCTGGAAGGTGAGAGGAGAAGCCCAGAGGCTCTTTGCAGTCGTCTCCGTGTGGGGTGTTTCTGCGGGGGAGGCTGTATGGTTGGGATAGTTGGGATAATGGAAGTTGACGTCCCTTGCCGTAACCAGAATCTTGCCCGTATGCAGATGGGAGGCGTTGAAGTCTGTTTTCAGCTTGTCCGTCTGCGACAGTGAACTTTTGATGCCTGCCATTTCCGTCTGCAGCTTTTCCGCTTTCTCCGCATGTATGCTGCTGAGTCTGCTACTGCTGTTTTCCGCATTGTTTTTCAGTCCTCCCATTAGGATGCGGGGAATCCCTTTTTTGATGGAGGCTTTTTCTCCCCGCACATTCTGTTTGGCTTTGCGCTCTTCTACTTCGCGTGCCACTTTGCGGGCAAGGCGCAGGGCTTTCTGTTTCTCTTCCAGTTGTTGGGTAAGGGCGTTCTGTTGCAGGGTCTTTTGTTCTTTGTAGAAGTCGTAGTTTCCGCTGTAATACGTCAAACCCTGGGAGGAGAGTTCGCAGATGGCAGGCAGCAGATTCAACAGCGTACGGTCGTGGCTGATGACGAGTACGGTGGCCGATGTTCGTCGTAGCAGGTTATACAGACGTTCCCGTCCGTCCGCGTCCAGATAGTTGGTCGGTTCGTCCAGCAGGATGGCTGTCGGGTTGTGCAGCTCCATGCCTGCCAGGAAGATGCGGGTCTTTTCGCCGCCGCTTAGTCCTTCCATTGGGCGGGAAAGCGGGATGCCGCCCAGTCCCCAACTGTCGAGGGCGGCTTGGGCGCGCTCTTCCACGGTCCAGTCATCGTTGAGCGTATTGAAATGTGCTTCGGCAGCGTCACCGCTCAGGATGGCATGTAGGGCGGACAGCTTGTGGCTGATTCCCAAAGCTTGTGCTATCGTTTGCCGGTCGTATTGTCCGAAGTGCTGGGGCACGTAGTACAGATGTTCGGGGCGTAGCACCGTTCCCGAACTTGGTGACAAGTCTCCTGCCAAAATACGCATGAGGGTAGACTTGCCGCAACCGTTATTTCCGGTCAGGGCTATTTTATCTCCGGAGTTGATACTCAAGTGGATGTGTGAAAACAAGATTTCTTTATCCGTATGGATATAGCTAAGGTCTTTAATGATAAAGCTCATAAGTTTCTACTGTGTTTTTAGAAGTAAGAATGATAGGGGAGATGCAAGCATTCCCCGAAATTGAAATTCTCGAAGGGGAGGGGTACGGACAAACACAGTATTGGCTAAACATCTATATAGGTGATGCTCAGCGTTCAGTCTGAAAAAGCATGTTGATAGTGATGTTTACCGAAATGTGTTGTCTTTAGTCGGATATTCTCATCGGTGGAATTAATTGGTTAGTGGGCGCAAAGGTAATGATTTCCACTGAATAACAAAGGCTTTTTGCGATATTAATATCGTGTCGTCAAGAAGTTAATATCGTGTTTGCAAGAAATTAACTTCTTGCAGACACGATGTTAATACTTTATTGGTTCTGTTACTTCATGGCCGAAGCATCGAACGAGAGTGGCAGTAATTCTCCCACATTCTTCAGCTCGTAGATTCCCTTTTTGCCATATAGCAACACCCTCATGGGATGCTTGAAGCGCTTCTCCGTTTCGAGCATCACTTGCCGGCAGGCGCCGCAGGGCGGGATGGGAGACTCCAGGAACTCGTTGTGCTCGTTGCGTGCGGCAATGGCGAGGGTGGTTACCGCCTGGTCGGGATGTTGGGAGTTGGCATAGAATAGGGTGGTGCGTTCTGCACACAGCCCGGAAGGGTAGGCGGCGTTTTCCTGGTTGGTGCCGGTCACTACAATACCGTTTGCCAGTCTGGCTGCAGCTCCTACCGAGAAGTGGGAGTAAGGGGCATAGCTGCGGTTGGTAGCCTCGCGGGCGGCATCCATCAGTTCGCGGTCGGCGGCATCCAGTTCTTCATAGTCGTATATCTTGACGGCGATTTCGATATTTAATTCTTTCATAAGGTAAAGGGTTATATTGTAATTAATGTTACAAAGATAGAAAAGAGATTGGTTATTTCAATTCTTTTACGGACTTTTGTGCAGAACTCAACATTTTAAGCATGAAACGGATTTTCAGACTGACTGCTATCATAGCATTTCTTTTTATTTCCATTACAACAGTGCAGGCACAACGCCGGAATGCTCGCTACAATGAGTATATCAAACAGTATGCCCCCCTTGCCGTGGAGCAGATGCAGCGTCATAAGATACCTGCCAGCATCACGCTGGCCCAAGGGCTGTTGGAGAGCGGTGCCGGATACAGCGCGCTGGCGCGCAAGAGCAACAACCACTTCGGCATCAAGTGCGGAGGCAACTGGCGCGGACGGACAGTGAGGCATGATGACGATGCCCGCAATGAATGTTTCCGCGCTTATCGCAATCCGAAAGACTCTTATGAAGACCATTCCGATTTCTTGAAAAGGGGAGCACGTTATGCTTTTCTTTTCAAACTGAAGATTACGGACTATAAGGGTTGGGCGCGCGGCTTGAAGAAGGCTGGCTATGCTACCGACCCGTCGTATGCCAACCGACTGATAACCATTATCGAGGATTATGAACTGTATAAGTACGACAGCCGTGGCATGAGCAAGCGCGATGCCCGCAGCTGGGAGAAGGAACTGAAAAAGAAGCCTTGGCTGGCCAATCCGCATCAGGTGTACATTGCCAACGATATAGCTTATGTAGTGGCACGCGACGGAGACACCTTCCAGGTGTTGGGCAAGGAGTTTGACATCAGCTGGAAGAAGCTGGTGAAATACAACGACCTCCATAAAGAATATACACTGGAGGCGGGAGACATCATCTACTTGAAAGAAAAGCGTAAGAAAGCCGCTAAACCCCATACTGTCTACATTGTGAAGGATGGTGATTCCATGCACTCCATTTCCCAAAAGTACGGCATTCGTCTGAAGAACCTTTATAAGATGAATCGCAAGGATGCGGAATACGTGCCGGAGATTGGCGACCGTTTGAGATTAAGATAAAGAATCTATCCGAAAATGTACAGGGTGTCCGAAAACGGACACCCTTCTTTTTTGTCTTTTCGCTTACTTTCAGTGGGTTATGATTTTGGCATGAATTTAGTATATATTAAGCGTTATGTTCGCAAACAATAAAATTTAAAGATATGGATAGAGAAATTCCGAAAGAAGTGCGTAATAAAGAACGCAATAAGAAAATTATCCGCTACGGTGCTATCGGCGTGGCAGGTATCGTAGTGGTCAGTGTACTCATTTCATTGATGCGTGCGGGAGTGAAAGAGAAAGATCTTGTGTTCTCCAAAGTAGGCAAGGGCACGATTGAAGTCAGTGTCAGCGCCTCCGGCAAGGTGGTTCCGGCATTCGAGGAAATTATCAACTCGCCCATCAATACCCGCATTTTGGAGGTGTACAGAAAAGGTGGCGATAGTGTGGATGTCGGTACTCCTATCCTGAAACTGGACTTACAGAGTGCCGAAACCGACTACAAGAAGATGCTGGACGAAGAGCAGATGCGCAGCTACAAGCTAAAGCAGCTGAAACTTGACAACCAAACCAAGCTGACCGACCTTCAGATGAAAATCAAAGTCTCCGCCATGAAGCTTGACCGCATGAAGGTGGAGCTGCGCAACGAGCAGTACCTCGATAGCCTCGGTTCCGGCACCACCGACAAAGTGCGCCAAGCCGAACTGAGCTACAACGTTGCACAACTGGAATACGAGCAATTACAGCAGCAGTATGCCAACGAGAAGGAAGTGTTGGCTGCGGAATACCAAGTGCAGGAATTGGATTTCAGCATGTTCCAGAAGACACTGGCCGAAACCAAACGTACGCTCGATGACGCGCAGGTGCGTTCGCCCCGGAAGGCCATCCTTACTTATATCAACAATCAGATTGGAGCTCAGGTTCCTGAAGGGACCCAGATTGCCGTCATCTCCGACTTGAGCCACTTCAAGGTGGAAGGCGAGATTGCCGATACTTACGGTGACCGTGTGGCTGCCGGCGGCAAGGCCATTGTGAAGATTGGCAGCGAAAAGTTGGAAGGTTCCGTAAGCAGTGTTACTCCGCTTTCAAAGAATGGTGTAATATCCTTTACCGTGCAGTTGAATGAAGATAATAACCGCCGTCTCCGTTCCGGTCTGAAGACAGATGTGTACGTGATGAATGCGGTGAAGGAAGACGTGATGCGCATAGCCAATGCCAGCTATTATGTGGGACGTGGGGAGTATGAACTTTTTGTACGCAATTCCGATAAGGAAATCGTAAAGCGCAAGGTGCAGTTGGGCGATTCCAACTTTGAGTTTGTAGAAGTGGTCAGTGGCTTGCAACCGGGTGATGAAGTGGTGGTGAGTGATATGAGTAACTATAAGAACAAGAATAAGTTGAAATTGAAATGATAAAGTCTTACTTAAATAAGTCTGGGAACTGTTGAAGCAGAACAAACTGTGGCGCGCAGTATCAGTCGCATTCCACCTACGGAAGCCCTGCGTGACGGATAGATGAAAACGGACAAGGTGTTCATTTTCGGACACCTTACTGCATGTATAAATAGCAGATAATCAATAATAAACGATTTTGGTACAACTTTTGACCTCTTGAAGCAGAAATTGTGCGGAATAGAAACAGAACAGAATAATAACAATTAAATACTTACCATTATGATTAAGTTAACTGGCATCAACAAGATTTATCGTACAAACGAGATTGAAACCGTGGCATTGGAAAATGTAAACCTCGAAGTGAACAAGGGAGAATTTCTCAGTATCATGGGACCTTCCGGTTGCGGAAAATCTACGTTGCTGAACATTATGGGTTTACTGGATGCACCCACCAGCGGTACCATCGAAATAGCCGGTACGAAAGTGGACGGCATGAAGGACAAGGAGCTGGCTGCTTTCCGTAACCAGAAGCTGGGTTTTGTGTTTCAGTCTTTCCATCTGATTAACTCGCTGAATGTATTGGATAATGTGGAGCTGCCTTTGCTGTATAGAAAGGTGTCTGCCAAAGAACGCCGTCGTCTGGCGGAAGAGGTGTTGAAGAAGGTCGGTTTGAGCCACCGCATGCGCCACATGCCTACACAGCTCTCCGGTGGACAGTGCCAGCGTGTAGCCATTGCCCGCGCCATCATCGGCAATCCGGAGATAATCCTCGCCGATGAGCCTACCGGTAATTTGGACTCCAAAATGGGTGCCGAAGTCATGGAGCTGTTGCATCAGCTGAACAAGGAAGACGGACGTACCATTGTGATGGTGACTCACAATGAAGAGCAGGCCAAACAGACCTCGCGTACCATCCGCTTCTTCGACGGACGTCAGGTGGAATAATTACTGCTTAGAAACTATCAACTATTAATTATCAACTATCAATAAATGAAATGCAAACCGTAAGACAAGCTTTTACTATCTTGAAGCAGAATCCGCTGCTGAGTACAATTTCCATACTGGGTACGGCGTTTGCCATTACCATGATTATGGCTATTGTGATTATTTGGCAAACGAAGTATGCCGATTTGGAACCGGAAGTGAACCGTAGCCGGTGCCTTTACTTTTCTGCCATGCATATAAGCAGCAAGACAGAGGAGGGGGTACAAAACTATAATACTCCTTCACCGGCATTTATGAAAGAATGTATACAGCCGTTATCCGAAGTGGAAGCTTGTACTGCTTTTGTTCCGGCCAGTGCCGCTTTGGTGTCTCTTACAGATGGTAGCAACCGGGTAAAGGTGGATGCTATGCAGACCGATCAGGGCTTTTGGAAGGTATTCAGCCTGCAGTTCATGGCAGGACACGGTTTTGGCGAAGAGGATCGTGCAGGAGGTACAAAGGCTGTTGTGGTTTGTGCTTCTGTGGCACGGAAACTGTTTGGTACGACAGATGCGGTGGGACAGCAGTTATTGTTGAACCGCGAACCGGCGCGTGTGATAGGAGTGGTAAAGGATGTTTCTGTCACCGCAAAGGATGCTTACGCACAAGTATGGAGTATGTATCCGGCCGATAAGTTGGAAGTGACTTCGGTATGGAGTTATGGTGGTAGTGTTCATATTGCTGTGCTGGCACGTACATCCGACGATTTTCCGGCTATCAGTCAAGGTATTGCCAAACGGATAGAGGCTGTCAATGCAGGATTGGGAGATATGCAGATAGACATCATGGAGCAACCGGATGACATCGTGGCGCATGTGAACCATGTATGGGCTAACGTAGGACCGGATGTGACGATGCTATACCTGCAATATGCCATTGCATTGTTCATCATTCTGTTGGTGCCGTCGCTCAATTTGTGCGGGCTGAGTAACAGCCGGATGCAGCAGCGTACCTCGGAGCTTGGGGTACGTAAGGCCTTCGGAGGAACGCGCGGTGTACTGATACGCCAAATTCTGAATGAGAACCTGGTACTGACACTGCTTGGTGGTGTGGTAGGATTATTGTTCAGCTACGTAGCTGTATGGGGAATGCGTACCTGGCTTTTTACCAATAGCCAGAATGTCGGTACAGCCGGTGACTTTAGCTTGAGCATGGAGGCATTGTTCAGTCCCTGGGTATTTCTGCTGGCTTTTGCTTTCTGCGTGGTCATCAATACGCTTAGTGCCGGACTGCCTGCATGGATGGCAGCAAGACGGACAATTGTAGATTCACTGAACGATAAATAAAACAAGAAGTATTATGAAATTCATTTTACACAACTTACGCATGATATGGGCACGCCTGAGCAATAGTGGGTGGGTCTTGGCCGAACTTTTTTTGGTATTCATCGTGATGTGGTTTCTTTGCGACTCTCTGGGATGTATGAAATATACTTTCTATCGTCCGTTGGGATATGATATCGACCATGTTTATCGTCTTACTACGGTTCAGGGAGGCGAGAGTCGTGATACTGCATTGCTCGATGCCGACAAGTATCTGAATATCCTGAAAAGGCTGGAACAAGAACCGACTGTAGAGGCCGCTTCATTGAGTTATTGGAGTTTGCCTATGAGTGGCGCAAATAGTTATAACTCGCTGGCTGTACAAGATACCATCGGGCAGAACGGGCGTATGATTTATGCTACCGGTGGATATACCCGGGTTTTCCATATGCAGGAGGAACAAGGACGGACTTTTGCCGCTTTGCCTATCGGCATCAATAATGTGATGTTGAGTCAGGCTATTGCCGATGCCTTCAAGGAACGGCTACCGGAATTTTCACTCAACACACCGATGAAATGGCGTGGAGATACTGCGAATACTGTTACTCAAGGTGGCATTGTCGGCAGTTTCCGCGATTACCGCTATGGTAATGACGCTCATTGGATTTTTATGCGCCTGGGCGAGCAACTTATGCGTGAGGAATTCGGCAGTCAGCAGGCACAGATAGTTTTCCGTGTAAAGCCTGCAGCCGACGGACCGGACTATCGGGAACAATTTCTCCGCGAGATAGCACCGAGGCTGGATACGGACAATATATTTGTTGCCGATGCGGAACCTTACACGCAAATGCAGGCACAGTTTGAAGTGATGTATGGAGATACGGACAAAGTGAATAGTCAGACAATAGTGGTATTGTTCCTTTTGGGTAATGTCTTTTTGGGGCTGATAGGCACTTTCTGGGTTCGTACGCGCCGTCGTCGCTCGGAAATAGCCTTACGGTTGGCGATGGGTAGTACCAAGCATCAGGTTTTTTCCCTTCTTATGGGGGAGGGGTTACTGCTGTTGGCATTGGTTACTTTGCCTGCTATGCTGGTATGTTACAACGTAGGTGTCGGCGAATTCACCATTGGACGTACTGCATTGATTGCGACCTGGCCGGTAGAGTGGAGCATGATACGTTTCCTGATAGGCTCATTAGGTGCTTGGCTGTTGATAGCACTGATGGTGATGATGGGTATTTGGTATCCGGCCCGGCAAGCCATGAAGATAGAGCCGGCAGAGGCGTTACATGAAGAATAAGAAAATAATATCAACGATAAAAAAGAACGTATCATCTGTTTGTATCGAACACATCACTTGTTTGGGGCAAATATATCATCCGTTCGTACTAAATATATTATCTGTTTTTTGAGTAAGTAATCATCGTAATAAATAAGCAAGAATATGAAGACAAATATTATAGGTGTTATCATCGCATTGGCATTGGCATTTGCAGGCGTAATTTGTGCATGGGGACAAGATAACAAAGTGAGTGAAGTACGTAAGGTGGAGGCATTCTCATCCATCAGGATAACTTCTGTGGGTACGGTTTATTTCACACAGAGCGACAGTTACTCCCTACAGATTGAAGGACGGGAGAAGTACGTGAAGAATACGGAGAGCACAGTGAAGGATGGTCATCTCACCATCGGCTTCAAGGATAAGAAGGTGCGCAACCAAAATGACGGTGTTACCATCCGTCTCTCGGCTCCGGACTTAAAGATGGTGGAATTTATCGGTGTGGGTGAATTCAACTGTGAGGAACCCTTGAAGCTGGATAAGCTGGAGTTTGAAGTGAAAGGCGTGGGTGATGTACATGTGAAGGATTTGACTTGCCGTGACCTGAGGGTGGCTTTACGTGGTGTGGGCAGTGCCGACATCCATGTAGTTTGCGATTATCTCTCTGCCAAAGTAGGTGGAGTCGGTGAAATTACTTTGAGTGGAACTGCCGGGCATGCTGACATTTCTAAAGGAGGCATAGGCGAGGTAAATACTGATAATTTGAAAATAGGCCGTTGAGATGATAAAGCAATTTTTCACACAAGCTTGGGCACAGTTGCGGCAGCAACCGATGATTAGTGCCGTCACCATAGCCGGTACGGCACTTGCCATCTTCCTCATCATGCTGGTGGTGATGATGCAGCAGGTGAAGGTGGCCCCGTTTGCCCCTGAAAGTAACCGTGACCGCTTTCTGCACGCCCATTATATGAGCATTACCAACAAGAGTTGGGGCGATGGAACCAGCAACGGACCGATGGGTATAAAGACGGCGCTCGAGTGCTTTAAATCGCTGAAGACACCGGAAGCGGTAACGATTTATACCTGCATGGTGGTTTCTACCCCCGTGAATCTGCCGGGACAACCTGCAACGGGTATCGATTTGTTGCAGACAGATGATACCTTTTGGCATGTATTCGATTTTTCGTTTGTTGCAGGAAAGGCCTATGACCGGGCTACGTTCGACGCCGGACTGCCCGTGGCAGTGATTACGGAAAGTGTGGCGCGCCGGCTATTCCAGACAACGGAGGCCGTGGGCCGTGAATTCCTCTTGAACCATGCTCCTTATACAGTGGCCGGCGTAGTGAAGGATGTTTCTACTTTAGCCAACACAGCTTACGCGCAGGTATGGGTACCCTATACCTCTACTGAGATAACGAAGGATACCTGGAGCGACGAACACATGGGGATGATGAGCGTCACCATCCTGGCAAAAAGCCGCGAAGATTTTCCAGCCATCCGCGAGGAAACGGAGCGCCGCCGTCAGGAGTACAACACGATAATCGGTGAGAACGGTTATTCGTTGATTTACCGCAACCGTCCCTACGACCAGGAGAAGAGTGCCGCGGGCATGGCTGCCAACATCGAACCGGACGTGGACCAGGCGCGCAGACAGCGCCTCATTATCTTCATCATCCTACTGATTGTTCCTGCCATCAACCTCAGCTCGATGACACAGAGCCGTTTGCGCCAGCGTGTGGCTGAGATCGGTGTACGCCGGGCATTCGGTTCAACAAGACTGGAACTGATGAGGCAAATCATTGCAGAGAATTTGGTGGTGACACTGTTGGCAGGGATTCTGGGATTGTTACTGAGCGTCGTGTTTGCTTATTTGGGAAATACCCTGCTGTTTGCCCAGGAATTCAGCCAGACGCTGAGCCCTCCCGCCGTGGATGCAAGTATATTGCTGCATGGCTCTACTTTTGGCTGGGCACTGCTGTTCTGCTTTGTGCTGAACTTATTGAGTTCCGGTATTCCCGCATGGCGTGCATCGAGGGTAGGCATTGTAAATGCATTGGGTGGACGCTTGCATAAATAATCCCGTGTCACTAAACATTAATCGCTGAAGAAAATGACTAAGAAACTTCTTATACAGATAAAGAATGAATGGCTCTCAAACCTATGGTTGGTGCTGGAGCTGCTGGTGGTGAGCGTAGTGATGTGGTACGTGGTGGACTATCTCTATACTCGCGCCGCTACCTACCTGGAGCCGAAAGGCTTTGATATCGAGCATTGTTACCTCATCGAGTTGGGTGAACTGACACCCAAAAGCCCCGACTACATAGCCGGGCATACCTCTCAGCAGACCCACGATGACATAGCCAAGTTGCTGGAGCGTCTGCGCCACCGGCCAGAGATAGAGGCGGTGAGCCTTTCACAGAATTCGTACCCTTACAATGGAAGCAATTCAAGCGCTGAAGTGAGCTACGATACGTTGCGTTCTCCCGGTTGGACTATCCGGAGGTTGGTGACACCGGATTTTCCCCGTGTATTTCGCTATCGGGGCACGCGTGGCGAGACACCCGAACAATTGGCTGAAATGTTGGAACGCGGGGATTTCATGGCTTCGGACAACCTTTTTAGTAAGTATGACCGTAGGATGACCGACTTTGTGGGCCAGCGGTTCCATCTCTTTGGGGACACAACGAAGACCTACCGGCTGGGTGCCGCATTGCAAGATGTACGCTATCACGATTACGACCAGGCACGAAGCTCATATTCCATGATGGTGAAGCAGAATTTCTACTATGTCGGTCTCGAACTTTGTGTCCGTGTCCGTGAAGGGCAGGACAATGACTTCATTGAGAGGTTGAAGGCAGACAGTGAGAGCCAGTTTCGCGTAGGTAACATCTTCATTTCGGAGATACGTTCTTTCAAGGACATCCGCCGCAACTTCCAGCAGGCATGGACCAATGATATCCGTAACTATGTGATGGGTATGGGATTCCTGCTGCTGAACATCTTCCTCGGCTTGCTCGGAACATTCTGGTTCCGTACGCAGCAACGCCGTTCGGAAATAGCGCTGCACAAAGCGCATGGAGCGACAGACCGTGCCATCTTCAGCCGGCTGCTTAGTGAAGGGATATTATTGTTGGCAATTGTCACTCCTGTTGCATTGCTCATCGACTATAATCTGGCGAATCTGGAATTGAACTCCTGGAGGAACGGTACGACATTGGAGTGGGGCCGTCTGCTGCTCTGTGCCGCGATCAGCTTTGTGTTGATAGCCCTCATGATTATTATCGGCATCGGCATCCCCGCCCGCAAGGCGATGAAGGTACAGCCCGCCGAAGCTCTGCACGACGAATAATTTAATTTTCAATTTTTAATTATTTATGATACGTCTCTACTTTCAGCAAGCCTTCTACCATTTGCGGGAGAATCCCATTATCACTTGGGTGTCCGTGATAGGTACCGCTCTTGCCATTTGCATGATTATGGTGCTTGTCATCACCCTGCAAGTACGTATGGTAGATTGTGAGCCGGAGATAAACCGCTCGCGTTCGCTTTATGTTTCTACCATGGCAGTAAGGTATAAAGGAACTGACCATGGGGCATATGGGCACATGTCTGTACAGACGGGTAAGGGATGTTTTAAACAGCTTTCTACGGCAGAGGCCGTCACGCTTATATCTTTACCGGAAAAAGTGCGTGTGTCGTTGCCCGCTGGAGCAAAGCTGACAGCGGATATGGTGCAGACGGACGAACAGTTCTGGCACATCTTCCGTTTCCGTTTTTTGAGTGGTAAAGGTTTCAGCAAGGCAGACAGCGATGCCGGAATACCTTGTGCCGTTATCTCGGCTACCGTGGCGCGTCGGTTGTTCGGCACTACGGAGGCAACGGGGCAGACATTGCAACTGAATCATGTGGATTACCGGGTTTCAGGTGTCGTGGCCGATGTTTCCATGCTTGCCACTTCAGCATACGGGCAAGTGTGGGTACCTTATAATTCGACCGATGCTGCCGGTTTTGCCTGGTGGGAAAATACGATGGGGCAGATGAAGGCTGTGATATTAGCACATTCGTCGGCCGATTTTCCGGCTATTCGTGAAGAGGCGGAGAGATTGCGCCTTGCGTATAACGCCGGTCTATCCGAAGCGGAAACCTTTTATCGTGACCAACCCGATGGGGTGTTTGCCAATCTGTATCGTAAATGGGACCATTTGCCGGATATGAAGGGGATTGTTTTGCGTTACGCGCTTGTCATCACCATCTTGCTACTGGTGCCTGCCATCAACCTTTCTTCCATGACCCTCTCGCGGATGCGGAAGCGTATGAGTGAAATCGGGGTACGCAAAGCTTTCGGCGCTACGGGTAGTGAACTGGTAAGACAGGTGTTTTTCGAAAACCTGCTGCTCTCTCTGTTGGCGGGTATGCTGGGGCTGGCTTTGAGTTACGGTGCTACTTTTTTATTGAACGGCTTCCTCTTTAGCAATAGCGCCAATGCCTATTTAAATGGAGACACTTCACTGACACCTGGCATGTTACTTTCTCCATGGGCTTTTCTGTCGGCTTTCGGTTTCTGTTTGCTGATGAATTTGCTTTCAGCCGGTATCCCGGCATGGAGGGCTTCGAGGATGAATATAGTGGATGCAATCAATCAGAGGGGGGAATGACATATGAAGAATATATTGGTTCAGATTAAGAATGAATGGCGTTCCAGCCTTTTCCTTTTTACGGAACTGCTGCTGGTCTTTGTGGTGCTTTGGTACATTGTGGACTGGACACTGGTTACTCTTCGTGTTTACAATGCCCCGATGGGTTTTGATACGGAACATTGCTATAATATTGCAGTCAGTAAGCTTACTCTCAAGTCTACTGCTTATAATTTCGATTTGACCAAGGACGATGATATGCGGCATCTTGTGGAACTTGCCGAACGTTTGAGGCATCGTCCAGGTGTGGAAGCTGTGGCACTTTCTCAGAATTGCTTTCCTTATAATGACGGTAGCAACGGTCTCAATCTGGGGCTGGATACTATATCGGAGAATGTTCATCTGCTTTGGGTGGAACCTGATTTTTTCCGTGTGTTCCGTTATGGTAGCTCGGATGAGGAGATGTTGACCCACATGGCCGCTGCCATACGGGATGACCATATGGTCGTTTCTTCCAATCTTTTTGCAGCCTATCCTGAATTGCACCTGAACAATGCAGCTTCTTTACAAGACCGTGAACTTACACTGTTGAATTTCGGTAGTGATGAACGGTGCCGCGTAGGGGCTGTCGGCACACCCGTACGTTGGTCGCACTTCTATACTTCTTCAGAGTGGGGAGGTACTTATGCAGCTTTGCATCTTAACCTTGACAGACTGAAAGAATATGGAAATCCACGATACATCACTCTCAGTCTTCGTGTCCGTCCTGATGCCGATTCCGGCTTTATGGAGAAGCTTATGGAGGATGCTGACCGCCTCTATCAAGTAGGGAATCTCTATCTGCTCGATGTAACTTCTTTCAAGGATTTGCGCGAGATATGCGAACGTGAGGACATGAATGAAGCCAAAACCCAGCTTTGTGTGCTCGGCTTTCTGTTGATGAATATTTTTCTGGGCGTTATCGGCACTTTCTGGTTCCGTACACAGCAGCGTCGCCGTGAAGTGGCACTCCGTATGGCTATGGGAAGTTCGCGTCAAGGTGTCTTCCTCCGTCTGATGTCGGAGGGTATATTGCTACTTACCCTTGCAGCCGTTCCTGCCGTCATTATTGCCTTCAATGTGGGAATGGCGGAGTTGGTGGATGTTGAGAAACTTCCTTTCGGCGGAGGGCGTTTTCTGGCAGCTGTTGTGGCAACCTGGTCGCTTATGGCTGTCATGATTGTTGCAGGTATTTGGTATCCGGCAAGAGGTGCCATGAAGGTGCAGCCTGCCGAAGCATTACATGATGAATAGAAAGTTATGAAACAAATTTTAGCTCTTATCCGCCAGAATCCCTTTTTCAGTGCTGTTTCCGTCATCGGTACGGCAGTGAGCATCACCTTTGTCATGGTCATTTACATGGTGTATGACATCCAGACGGCTGACTTGGCTCCTGAGTCGCACCGCAGTAGTATGGTATATTCTTCTTATGGATATTCTTACCGTAAGTCCGACCGCAGCAATTCCAATACGGGTATGTCTTATCGGGCTGTCAACGCTATTTTTAAGGAACTTCCGGGAGCAGAACTTGTCACCTATCTGGGACCTACCTATCTTAGATACTGTGGGGAGTCGCCAGCGCGGGGAATGCGCCGCACGGTTCGTCAGGTGGATTTGAACTATTGGCGTGTCTACGACATCCCTCTTGTGGCAGGTCGTCTTTTCAGTACCGAAGAGTTCGATGCTTGCCGGGATGTTGTGGTTATAGGTGAACAGCTTGCCCGCGAAGCTTTCGGGTCTGCCGAAGCAGCCATTGGCAAGAATTATTTTGTTAACTTTCGCCCTAAACGCATTGTGGGGGTCACCAAAGATGTGAGCTCTCTGTTCACATTTGCCTATGGAGAGTTGTGGATGCCTTATTCCACCCGGAATTCCGATTTGGGCAGTGAAGGGCTACGGGGAGATTTCGAGGCTGTGGCCCTTGTCAGGCCCGGTGTCGGTAGAGAGGAGCTCAAGCGGCAGATAGAACAGTCGCTTGCCCGCTTCAACGAGACACTGACTGAGTATAAACTGGAACTTCCCGATCTCAGCACTTATACGGAACGGCAGTTCTTCCGTAATGATACGATGAGCCCTGCCGTAACCTGCATAATTCTGGGTCTGATATTACTGATTGTACCTGCTATCAATGTCAGCGGACTTATATCTTCGCAAATGTCCCGTCGCATGGCTGAGCTTGCGGTAAGGAAAGCATACGGTGCCAGCCGTTCTACTTTAATGGTGCAGTTGCTCCGTGAGAATCTGGCTTTGGCATTTGCCGGCGCATTGCTCGGTTTTCTCTTTTCATGCATATTCCTATGGCTGGGTAAGGATTGGATGCTTGGCTATGGCGCTCCCGGAACGAATTTTGATGTAAGTGTCTGGCTTTTCTTCCGTCCCACGGTTTTCGTGGCTGTATTGGTGGTGTGCCTGTTGTTCAACCTGCTTTCTGTGTTTATTCCGGCCTGGCATGCCACCCGCCGTCCCATAGCCGAGGTTCTTGGTGGAGAATGAACGGATAAACGAATCCCAATTAAAAAAACAGTAACGAGTATGATACATTCTATTTTACATCAGATATGGAACCAGCGCCGCAGTAATGGCTGGCTGTTTGCCGAGCTGTTGATTGTATTTACATTGATGTGGTATTGTGTGGATGTGCTCTATGGCTTTACCCATGCAGAACGGCAGCCTAAGGGGTATGATTTGGAGCATGTCTATAAGATAAGGATTTCCTGCAACCCCACACAGATAGTACCGTGCACGTCGGAAGACAGTCTGCAGACCTTCTGGTTCAAACCGATGGAGGAGGTGCTCCGGCGTATCAGGCAATATCCTGCTGTGGAGAGTGCGGCCATGTGGTTGGGTACCGATACCTATACCCGCGGGCGTGTTTACCAGGGGTATACGACGGACAGCGTACATGTTGTCGAGACTACAGTACGCTATGTGTCTCCAGAATATTTCGACGTCATGCGCATTCCGTTGTTGCAGGGGAATGTCGTAGACTGGAATTCCACTGCTAGTCCTTTGCCTGCCGTGGTGACCTGTGATCTGGCAGACAGCCTTTTTCAGACAAGTACTGGGGCGGTGGGCCGCGAGTTCCTGGATTATTACAGCGGAGGTCTCCGTTACCGTGTCTCTGCAGTCTGTGCCTTGCAGAAGACGGATGATTACGCCCGTTACGGACCTTTTGTTCTGACTCCTTTCCCTGGTTGGTTCTATGAGGCCCAGTACCTTCCGTTCATCTCCCTACGGATACGTCCGGAGGCAGATACGGATAATTTTGCAGCCTGTTTCTATCAGGATATGACGTCGCAGCTGCAGGTCGCTCCATTCTATCTTTTCGACATACAGAGCTATAAGGACCAGAAGATAGAACGGGATGCTGCCGAAGGAATCACCCCATATATCCGTAGTGCAAGGCTCATTGTGATATTCTTCGTTTTCAATGTATTCATTGGGCTGATGGGAACTTTCTGGTTCCGTACCCGCCATCGTCGCAGCGAGATTGCCTTGCGCATGGCCATGGGCAGCAGTCGTGGAAGGATACGTTGGCAATTGCTGGGTGAAGGGTTGCTGCTGTTGGCGCTTGCTTCTATCCCGGCTTTGATAATATGTATTAACATGGTTATGGCAGATGTCACTTTTACAGAAGCCACGGATGCCACTTGGGGGAGATTTGTCATATGCGTTTCTATTGTCTGGGTATTGATGGCACTAATGGTGATTGCAGGAATCTGGTATCCGGCTTCACGGGCCATGGAGGTGCAGCCTGCCGAAGCATTGCATGATGAATGAGTTTTTTTTGAGTAATCTGTACTCATTCTCAATATAACTTGTATATTTGCGTGACGAATAAGAGTTTTTGCGTTGAGTATACAAAATCTATATTATGATGAAACGCCTTTTCTTTCCATTGCTTGCAGGCTTGTTGTGGTTGATGTCGGGAACACTTTCGGCTGCGGAACGTACGTACAATGTACTTTTCATACAGTCTTATACAAAAAATACTCCTTGGCACAGCCTCCTGACAGAAAATCTGGAGAACGGACTGAAAAAGGGGGGAGTTAGAGCCAATATCATTACCGAATATCTGAATGCCGATTACTGGTCTTTCGCTTCCGAATGTTTCATCATGCGCCGCATTTGCCAGCGTGCCAGGCAACGGAAAACGGACTTGATTGTGACTTCCAGCGATGAGGCTTTCTTCACATTGACCCATTGCGGTGATTCCCTGCCTTATCAGATACCGGTGGTGGTTTCGGGCATCAAATACCCGGATGAGAGGGTCTTTGAAAGAATGCCCAACGTCTCTGGCTATGTTTCGAAAACGGATTTCGATGTCTTGCTGGATGCGGCTGTCCGTATGTTCCCTTCCCGCAGGGAGTTGGTTTGTCTGTCCGACAGCAGTTTCCTGAGCCTTAAAGGGGTCAGGGCTGTGGAAGACTCTTGGGAACGCATAAAAAGCAACTATCCGGAGCATGAGTTGAAAGTGCTGAACGTGCAGGCCAAGTCCTTGAACTCTATCATCACTTCCATTTGCTATGACTACAATGCCTACAAGCATATTGTTATAGCTCCCAAATGGATTCCTTTTCTTTCCTTGAAGTTGAAGGCTCCCGTGTTTACCAGCCAGAACCTGGCTATGACGAACGGTGTGCTGTGTGTGTATGATGCCGTTCCCGGAGAGGATGCCTTTGCTGCCGGCCGGCAGGCTGCAAGTATTTTGAAGGGCAAGTCACCCGCCTCATTGGGAGTAAAGGACTTTGGGGGCAAGTTGCTGTTCGATTACAAACAGTTGCAGTTTTTCCGTGTGGACACGAACCGTGCGGAGAGCAAGGGCATCATTTTGAATATACCGTTGATGGAGCGTTACCGTGTCTGGTTCATTCTGTTCTATTCGCTGATTGTCGGGGCATTGGTGCTGCTGGTTGCCTGGCTTTTCCGTGCCAACCGCAGGGAGTCGCGTAAGCGCATACATGCCCAGACCCGCTTGTTGATACAGCACCGCCTGGTGGAGCAGCGCGACGAGTTCGACAATATCTTCTGTTCCATTCGCGACGGCTTGATTACGTATGATACCGACCTGCGCATCCATTTTGTCAACCGTCCGTTGTTACAGATGCTGGGACTTTCTTCCGAAACCTATACGTCCCGTTTCTATGAAGGGCAGATGGCCGGCTCCATTTTCAGGATTTACATGAATGGAGAAAACATCTTGCAGGACTTGTTGAAGAAAGTACGTACCGGAAAGAGACCTATTTCTATTCCGGAGAAAGCCTTCATGCAGGAAAACCATCAGGGAACGTATTTCCCCGTTTCCGGCGAGGTAGTACCTATCTTTGCCAATGAAAAGATGACGGGAATGGCGATTGTATGCCGCAATATCTCCGAAGAAGAGATGCAGAGACGCTTCTTCAATATGGCGGTGGAGGAAAGCTCCATTTATCCGTGGCAGTACAACATGCATATGAACCGTTTCCATTTCCCGGGTGGATTGCTGCGCCGTTTCGGGTATACCGGTGATACGGACTTGCTGGCACGTGATGAGATGGACACCCTTATACATCCGGAAGACTTGCTGCATACGCGCAGGAATTTTGATGCCATTCTGTTGGGCAATGAAATCAATTCACGGATGAGTTTCCGGTTGAAGAGTGCGGATGGGAGCTATGAATGGTGGGAGTTCCGCAGTACCGCTTATGACGGACTGACGGTTGATACCCCATACATGGTATTGGGAGTATGCCAGAGCATCCAGCGTTACAAGGATACGGAAGAGGCCTTGATTGCCGCACGTGACCGTGCCTTGCAGGCCGACAAGCTCAAATCTGCGTTTCTTGCCAATATGAGCCATGAGATACGCACCCCTTTGAATGCCATTGTCGGCTTCTCGGATTTGTTGAAGGATTTGGACGCTTTTTCTCCGGAAGAGGTAAAGCAGTTTGTCGAAACAATCAACATCAACTGTACATTGCTGTTGGCGTTGATAAACGATATTCTGGACCTCTCGCGCATAGAATCGGGCACGATGGACTTTAAGTTCGGAGCATTCAATCTGGCGTTCATCATGCAGGAAGTCCATGAATCCCAGCGTCTGAGTATGCCTCGGGATGTAGAGCTACGTATAAAGATTCCGGAAGGGGAAGACAAATTGGTCATCACCGATTCCGTCCGCTTGAAGCAGGTCGTGAACAACCTGATAAACAATGCCAAGAAATTCACGGTAACGGGCAGCATCACCTTCGGCTACGTCACGAACCGGGAAGGATATACCACCATCTTTGTCGAAGACACGGGAAGCGGTATCTCCGAAGACGCCCAGAAACATATCTTCGAACGCTTCTACAAAGAAGACAGCTTTACGCAGGGTGCCGGTTTGGGGCTGAGCATTTGCCAGACCATCGTAGACCGCTTACATGGTTCTATCTCGGTCTCCTCAGAGTTGGGAAAAGGAACGCGTTTCGAGGTGGTGATACCGGATGCGAACGAATAATCATTCAATCCGTTTGCAGGCATTGGCTTGCAGAAACTCCTCCAATATATCCTCGTAATTGCCGTGTAACATGATGTGGTGGTTGCCCAGCGGTGTCTTGAGGAAATAGTCGGTAGGGGAGTTCATTTTTATCCGTACTTGGGTGCGGCACATATTGATGTAGTTTGTATTCTCAACAAGCGTGCCGGTGCTCAGGTAATATTCGTCCAGACTTTCGTTCCCGCATTTCACGATGGTTACATCTCCTGTCGGCAGGATTCCCTGAATACCGATGCCGATTTCCGTCTCAAAATGGTTGCGTATGATGAACTGCTCCGTTTGTGCGATACCGATGGTACAATGTGCCAATATGATTTCATTGGTACGGGCATTTATCATGGAAGGATTGGCCATGAAAGAGTTCTTCCCTGTCAGCACTTTTACGGCCAGCATGGTGAAGACGGATTGCAAATCGCCTTCACATCCGGCAATGATTCCTTCGTCGTTCAGCAAGGCAAGGGCAAGGCAGCCGGTGGTTCCCGTTTGGTCTATCAGACGGAAGCAGCTGAGGGTAATGGCGCTCAGTCGCTCTTCCTCTACAATCCTCTTGATGGCTCGATACAGCCGCATGGCCTTTATCATGTCTTCGGGGCTTGCCTCTCGGCAGGCAAGCGCTTTTCCTGCCAGTCCGGCGCATGCTTCGCCCACCTCGTCGTCCGTTATCTGTCCGTAGTATTCATAAATGCGGTCCAATGAGACGTCTGTGTACTCGATACCCCAGCGGCGTTTGGCAAGCAGATAATCCACATTGCTGGCAATGAGCCAACTGGACGGAGTGCCCATTACGCCGATGCGCATGCCGAAAAGGCTGCGTTGTGCCATGAAATTGCTGTGCAGGACAAAAATACGCTTGATGGTTTCGGGGAGCTCTCCGTGAAGAATCTCGCTTTTCATTCCCCGGCCGCGCAGCCAGGAAGATATTTCGAGAGCGGCGGCCAGTGAGTTCTGCATGCCGTCTGCCAGGAGGATGGCGGGGCGGGGAAGGGATTCGAAATGCTGGATTACCAGCCGTTCCACACCTCCGGTGGCAATGAATATAATACTGAAGTCATCGGGTGATAACTTGTCTATATCTTTGTAATCAATGAAGTTGACGGTAAAGTATTTTTCCAATTCAGTCAATATCACTTCGTGGGAGCTACGGACTGATGCTTGTTTATGCAGTATGGAAGCAAAAGTTATAAGGTTGATGACCATGGTGTTATTTACAATTTGACTATTTACTATTTACAATTGAGCCAGCTTGGTTCGTTTGCTTTTTCAAAGATACAAGTTTCCGTTTACATATCATAGAGTTTTTACGATAGATAAGTTTTTTAAAGTTTTTATGGTCTTGCCTTCCTTTTGGTTTCAAATAATTCGCTACATTTGCAACTTTAATGATAAAGTGATAGCAATATCACTTATAAATAGTCTATTAAATAGTAAATTGTAAATTGTCAAATAGTAAATAACCTCATGCCAACAATATCTATTCGCGGAATGGAGATGCCCGCATCTCCTATCAGAAAACTGGCTCCTTTGGCAGATGCTGCCAAGCAGAGGGGCATACATGTATTCCACCTGAACATCGGACAACCCGACCTGCCTACTCCGGAAGTCGCGATTGAAGCGATACGGAACATCGACCGGAAAGTTCTGGAATACAGTCCCAGTGCGGGGTATCGCAGTTACCGCGAGAAGTTGGTGGGTTACTATGCGAAGTACAATATCAATCTGACTGCAGACGACATCATCATCACTTCCGGCGGCTCGGAGGCGGTCTTGTTTTCTTTCCTGGCTTGCCTCAATCCGGGTGATGAAATCATTGTTCCCGAGCCGGCCTATGCTAATTATATGGCGTTTGCCATCTCTGCCGGAGCTAAGATACGCACCATTGCCACGACCATCGAAGAGGGTTTCTCGTTGCCCAAGGTAGAGAAGTTCGAAGAGCTGATTAACGAGCGCACGCGGGCCATTTTGATTTGCAATCCCAACAATCCTACGGGTTACCTCTATACACGCCGTGAAATGAACCAGATTCGCGACCTTGTGAAGAAGTACGATTTGTTCCTCTTCTCGGACGAGGTGTACCGTGAATTTATTTATACGGGTTCTCCCTATATCTCTGCCTGCCATCTGGAAGGCATTGAGAACAATGTGGTGCTGATTGATTCCGTGTCCAAGCGCTATTCGGAGTGCGGTATCCGCATCGGTGCCCTGATAACGAAGAACAAGGAAATCCGGGATGCTGTCATGAAGTTCTGCCAGGCGCGTCTCAGTCCTCCATTGATTGGCCAGATCGCCGCAGAAGCATCGTTGGATGCTGATGAGGATTATCTGCGCGACACATACGATGAATATGTAGAACGCCGTAAATGCCTGATTGACGGATTGAACCGCATACCGGGCGTATATTCGCCCATTCCGATGGGAGCGTTCTATACGGTGGCAAAGCTGCCGGTAGATGATTCGGACAAGTTCTGTGCCTGGTGCCTGTCGGAGTTTGAATACGAGGGACAGACGGTATTCATGGCGCCTGCGTCCGGCTTCTATACTACGCCGGGTTCTGGTCGCAACGAAGTGCGTATCGCATACGTACTGAAGAAAGATGACTTGAACCGCGCCTTGTTTATCCTGCAAAAAGCATTGGAAGCCTATCCGGGGCGAACCGAATAAAATGAAATAATTCATTAGGCGCGGATTACACGGAAAACTTAAGATAAAGACGTTTGTTTCAAATCTTCCGTGTAATCTGCGCCTAAAAAATAATGGCCCATGAATCTATCTCGCTTTATAGCGTTGCGTATTTATCGCAACTCGGAGCCGGGCAAGCAAGTTTCCCGTCCGGCTGTCCTTATTGCCATGGTGGGCATTGCCCTTGGACTGGCGGTGATGATTATTGCCGTGTCCGTCATTGTCGGCTTCAAGAGCGAGGTAAGGGATAAAATCGTGGGTTTCGGTGCCCATATCCAGATAGGCAACCTGGATGCTGCACGCTCATACGAGACGCGTCCGGTGGTGGTGGGTGACAGCATGATGGCTGCGCTTTCCGATTATCCCGAAGTGAAGCATGTACAACGCTACTCCACCAAGCCGGGGATGATAAAGACCGCCGATGCCTTTCAGGGAATGGTGCTGAAAGGTGTGGGGCAGGAGTATGATAGCACCTTCTTCCACCGCCATTTGCTGGAGGGGGAGTTTCCGCAATTCAGCGATTCTGCTTCGTCCAACCGCGTAGTCATCTCAAAGTCTCTTGCCAACAAGCTGCAATTGAAACTCGGTGACAAGATAGACACCTACTTCATCCAGGACGATGTGCGTGCCCGCCGCCTGAAGATTGCAGGTATCTACCAAACCAACTTCTCTGAATACGACAACCTATTCCTGCTTACCGACCTCTACCTGGTGAATCGCCTGAACAACTGGGAGCCAGACCAGGTGAGTGGCGTGGAGCTGGAAATACGCGATTATGACAAGCTGGAAGAAACCACCTATGAGGTAGCTGCCGATACGGACGGGAATCCCGACCGTTATGGCGCCGAGTATTGCGTCCGCAATGTAGAGCAGCTCAATCCTCAAATCTTTGCCTGGCTGGGCATCTTGGATGTCAACATCTGGGTCATTCTCATTCTGATGATTGGAGTGGCGGGGTTCACCATGGTATCCGGCCTGCTGATTATCATCATAGAGCGTACCTCCATGATAGGTGTGCTGAAGTCTTTGGGAGCCAACAACTTTACTATTCGTAAAGTTTTCCTTTGGTTTTCGGTCTTCCTCATCGGGAAAGGCATGCTCTGGGGGAACATAATCGGCCTTGCATTCTATTTTGTGCAGCGCTGGTCCGGCTTGTTCAAGCTCGACCCTGAGACCTATTATATGGCTACTGTTCCGGTATCTTTCAATATCTGGCTGTTCCTGCTACTGAATGCCGGTACATTGCTGGCTTCAGTCCTGATGTTGTTGGGCCCTTCATTTCTGATTACACGCATCCATCCGGCAACTTCCATCCGTTACGAATAAGAGAATCACTTTCTCAGAAAATCGCTTTTCTTGCGGAACAGACAGTACCATTTCCAACGTAAAGACTGTATCGGCTGCAATAGGTCGAAAGCCGGTAGTGTGAAGTAATATCTACGTTGTTCTTCCAGGTCGCGGGCAGTCTTGTTGACAATGACGGCCTGCAGGGTGAAACGGAACAGGAACAAAAGACAAGCGACGCCTGCTGCCAGCCAGTGGAAGTGCATAATGCCGATGAACATCGCTGCTATCCAGGATGCGTGGAATACCAGGCGAGTCAGGGTCTCAAAACCGGCCAGCCAGCGTTGCATCCCATGATACAGCCGTGCTGTGGAGGCGTAACCTATTTTCTCTTCTTTCCAGTCCTTGGCACGCAGAAGCGGTTGCATGCGTACAATGGCATTGGCATCCGTTTCTACCCGCGTGTTCTCCGGGGTAGCCACGTGGTTGATGAACAAATCGTCGTCTCCCCGTTGCAGGTTGAGGTGTGCGGAGAATCCTTTCTGTTGGTAGAAGAGTTCCTTCCGGTAGGCCAGGTTACGCCCGATGCCCATGTAGGGGCTGCCTGCCAGGGCAAATCCCAGATAGCGCATGGAAGTGAACAGATTGTCGAATGCCACCCGTTTGTGCAGCCAGCCTTTGCCGCGTTCGTAGCCGCTGTATCCTAGCACCACTTGGGTACGTGATGTGAAGTTGCGTGCCATCAGTCGCAGCCATTGGTTGCTTTGGGGCATGCAGTTGGCATTGGTAAACACCAGCCATTCATATTTGCTGGCCTTGATTCCAAGCGTCACAGCCAGCTTCTTACGGCTGATGTAGCGGGAGGAATCGGGCACGAAGCTGTGGTAGAGATGGGGGTATTTCTCCTCGAGGATGGTCAGGTAATCTTCGCTCTCATCAGTGTTGCCGTCGTTAATGACGATGACTTCAAATAGGGGATAGTCCTGCTCCAGCACGGCGCCCAGGTTGCGGCGCAGATTTTCGGATTCCTCGCGGGCGCAGATGATGACGGATATGGGGGGCAGTTCCTGGGTGAAGTGCATGTTTCCCTGCTTCACGGCACGGCGGCGTGCATGAATACGGTTGTAGAGACAGAGGTAGTAGATAATTTGAATAAGGAACAGACCACCCGCTACGGCGAGTACGATAATTTCAGTTGAATCTAATGTAAATGCTTCCATGTGCAGTAGGACGTTTATGTGCTGCAAATTTACGCAATTTCCGGCACTGCCTCAAACTTTGTTCCGGGAAAGTGCTTGGACAAATACTGCTTGATGTATTTCATCGTGTCTTCCTGGATAGTCTTATCCTCCACGGTGGGATAGAGGTTGTAGAGTACCGTATCGAGTGCGATGCCCCGGTTCTTGATGGCTTCGAAGCTCAGCAGGGTGTGGTTGATGCTGCCCAGCTTTCCGGAGGTGACGAAGATAAGCGGGTACTGCTTTTCCACAATGTAGTCTATCGTCAGGAAATCTTCGGTGAGGGGAACCATCAGACCTCCGGCTCCTTCTACGAGCACGGTATCATAGCGGTGGGAAAGTTCCCTGGTGGCACGCTCTATTTTCACGAAGTCTATCGGGCGCTTGTCTATGCGGGCGGCGAGGTGGGGGGAGCAGGGGTAGGAGAATATCTCGGGCATGGTCAGCCCCTCTTTGTCTTCCGGCAGGTAGCCGGTTCCGGTGAGGTGGCGGTGCAGGTCGATGTCCTCGGAATGGCCGGTGTTGCCGGTCTGGATGAACTTTTGGGTGATGACGCGCAGGCCGCGTTGCATAAGCTCACGGGCATACCAGGCGGTGCAATAGCTTTTTCCGGCATCTGTATCAATGCCGCTGATGAAGTAGATGTTTTTTGTTTCCATTATTTTGTCTTTTTTCGTGCGATGATATAAATAGGGTGATAGGTTAGGCTTACGTTGCCTGCGGCATCACTGAACCGGGTTGTGTATTCTTCGCAGAAGGATTGCAGGCGGCCACGCGTCCACATCCTTTTTTCCGTACCCGTGACTCCGGTTTGCTTCAGATGCTTCAGCACTGCCTGGGGAGTGGGGAAGGGCAGGGATATCACCTCTTCTTCGGCATGGAGAATATCGAAGCCGGGAGACAGCAGGGCTTGCAGCTCCTTAATGGAGGGATAGTCCAGCCCGTGCCCAGTCAGTTGGCGTATTTCGTGCATGTTTGTGGCGCCGAAGGTGCTGAAGGCAAGCAGGCCGTCTGCCACCAGTGCTTGGTGGCAGCGGGTGAAGAAAGCACCTGGGTCGTTGAACCATTGTAGGGTGGAGCACGAGGTTATCAGGTCGGTTTCTCCGGGGAAGTCGATGGCTTCGGCATCACCGGGGACGAACTGCACGGTAGTGCCGTCGCAAAGTTCCTTGACGCACTCTTCCATTTCCCGGCACAAGTCGTTCAGCAGCAGGGTTTCCGGTTGCAAGGTGTGGAGGAGGATACGCGAGTAGCTTCCCGTTCCGCAGCCAAACTCTACGACACGGTGGAAACGTGTGTATGGTTCCTTTATGAGCTGCATCATCTTCTCGGCGACTTGTTGCTGCACGCGGGCCTCCCGGGTATAGGTATTCCGGGCTTTGGCAAAGCGGGAGGCTATCAGTTGTTTGTCCATCGGGTTCAGTGGCTTGTCCATAGGTCTTGCAGGTAATGTCTGAATAACTCTTCCTGATAGTGGGCATCCTCCGTTTGCAGCACGGGGGTGCCGAGTGTTTCCCAGGCTTGCAGCTGGTTGGCTGGCGGAATGATGCGGTCGTTGCCTCCCGTTACTGCCTGCTGCCAGTGGAAGGTGGCAGCAGGCAGTGTGTGGTACATCTTCTCAATCTCCGTCAACTCATCTCTCAACTCTTCCAGCGGACGGCGGGGAGTGATTTCCAGGAAAGCTTTGAAGGCTGCTCCGTTGGCGCACATGCGGCGGAGGAATTTGTGCAGTGAAGCCCCGGTCAGTCCGTCCAATGTCCCGTGGTAGATGGCGGGTGGAATACCCATATGCTGGTCTATGGGGTAGGGTGTTCCGTTGATGGCGATGCTGTTTGCCATATGGATACCTTCGCCGGACGTACCTGGCGATGAGAGCTGTGGCATGGTCTGCGAAGCCGCCCATACCCCCATAGACCAGCCGATGAGGTTGATTTCGCGGTATTTTTCCAGTCCGGAGGCGTCAAAATCCAGTGTGCGGTAGTCATAGCACACCATGAAGTCGCTGGCTGCCGGACGATACATTTTGAAAGGAGTCTCATCGGCTCCCCAGCCGGCAAAGAACAGCAATAGCCGGGGATGATGTTCGTGTATAATGTAACTTTGTTTCATCTGTTTTTAGAATCGTATAGCGTTAGTATTCTTCTCTTCCTTTAGGGGAATAAGGGGAATCAGTTCTCCAATCTCATCTTCCCGTATGTCCGCTGTCAATGAGAAGCGGATGCGTGATGTTCCTTCGGGCACCGTGGGCGGGCGTACCGGCAGTGCATAGAACCCATGCCTCTGCAGCAACTCTGCGCACAGCACAGTGTCGGCACTGGGGCCGATAATCAGAGGGACGATATGGCTTGCGCTGGGGCATCCGTACCCTTTGGCTTGTAATGCTTCGCGCAGCGTCCGGCCGATTCTAGCCAGATGCTCGCGGCGGTTCTGCATTCCGGCAAGTTTCCGCACGATAAACAGTGTCCAGGCAATACTTGTCGGAGGCAATGCCGTGGTGAAGATGAGGGTTCGCATCCGGTTGACGAGATACTCGCGTATCGTCCGGCAGCAGGCGATGTATGCGCCGGCAGACGCCGCTGCCTTGCCGAAGGTGCCCACGAGGAAATCTATATCCCGGATGCATCCGGTTTCTTCGGCGCAGCCCAGGCCGCGCGGTCCCCTTACGCCGAATGCATGGGCTTCGTCCACATAGAGCAGTACGTTGGAGTATCTTTTTTTCAAACGCACCAATGCCGTGAGGTCGGCTTGGTCACCGTCCATGCTGAAGATGCTTTCTGTGACGATAATAAGTTGCCGGTATGTTGCATGGTGTTGTTCCAGCAGGCGTTCCAGTTGCACCAGGTCGTTGTGGCGGAAGCGGATGCAGCGTGCGGTGGATAGGCGGATGCCGTCGATGATGCTGGCATGCACCAGCTTGTCTGCCAGTATCAGGGTTTGTGCATCGCTCACGGCGGGCAGAATCCCCATATTGGCATGATAGCCGCTATTGAGCACCAGTGCTGTCTCTGTGCCGAAAAGTGTGGCGAGTTCCGTCTCCAGTTCTTCGTAAATCCCGAAGTTCCCCGTCAGCAGGCGGGAGGAGGAGGAAGTCGGCAGGAAGGTGTCCGGTGTTAGTGTCTGCAGGAATTCTTCCTTTAGCTGGCGGTCGGCAGCCAGACCCAGATAGTCGTTGGACGAAAGGTTCAGCATATGCCGGCCATCGGCTATAACCGTGCGTCCCTCGTGTGTCAGTTGCGGCAGGCGGCGCAGGTTGCTGTGTTCTTTCAATGTTTGCAGCTCTTGCTGCATATAGTTAGTTACGTTCATAAATTCTTGATATAATAATTTCCCCTTTATCCTCTCAATTCATTTCCTGTATAATTTTCATCAACCCTCCCGTCAGCTTCCTCAGCTGTTCCGGCTCTATAATGAACGGAGGCATCAGGTATACCAATCTTCCGAACGGGCGTACCCAGATTCCCTCCTCAACGAAGCGTTTTTGCATCCACGCCATGTCTACGGGTTCTTTTGTCTCAATCACCCCGATGGCTCCCAGCACACGTACATCCATCACTTGCGGCAATCGGCGTGCCGGTTCAAGCTCTTCTTGCAGTTGCCGGCTGATGCGAGTCACCTTGCCTTGCCAGTCGTATTCGGGCGAGGTCAGCAGCTTCACCGAAGCGCACGCCACGGCGCATGCCAGTGGATTCCCCATAAAGGTGGGTCCGTGCATAAACACCTCCGGTGTATGGTTGGAGATGGTATCCGCCACTTCATTCGTCGTCAGTACGGCAGACAGCGTCATGTATCCGCCCGTTATGGCCTTTCCTATGCACATGATGTCCGGTTCTACACCCGCGTGCTCCCAGGCAAAGAGTTTTCCCGTCCGTCCGAAGCCCGTGGCTATCTCATCGAATATCAGCAGCAGGCCATGTTCCTTGCATATCTGTGCCGCTTCGTGCAGGTACTGGGGGTGGTAGAACCACATGCCGCCAGCGCCCTGCACCACAGGTTCGAGGATAAGCGCTGCCAGTTCCTCGTGATGCTCCTCTACCAGTTTCCGCAGTTCCACCGTATCCCGTTCATCCCATTCGCCGTGGAAGCGCGAGCGCGGCTGCGGCACGAAATAGCGCACCGGCAATGATGCACCGAACAGCGAATGCATGCCCGTCACCGGGTCGCAGACAGACATGGCATTCCATGTATCCCCGTGATAGCCCGAACGGATAGTCACAAAATTGTTCTTCTTCGCCTTTCCCTTGCCATACCAGTACTGCACGGCCATTTTCAAGGCCACCTCTACTGCCACCGAGCCCGAGTCGGCATAGAATATCTTCTGCATGGACGGCGGGACAAGCGGTAGCAGCAACTGGCCCAGTTCAATGGCAGGGTCGTGTGTCAGCCCTCCGAACATCACATGCGACATCTTGCCCAGCTGTTCCTCTGCCGCCCGGTTCAGCGTAGGGTGGTTGTACCCGTGGACGGCGCACCACCACGACGACATTCCCTCTACGAGTGTTTCTCCGCTTTCCAGGGTGATGGTGGCGCCTTCTGCATGCTTCACCTTATACACCGGTAGCGGGTTGGTGGTGGAGGTATATGGGTGCCATAGGTGCTCTCTGTCGAACTGCGAGCCGCAGAACCGGTATCCGGCATCTTCTATCAGCACCTTGTCTTCCGACACTTTCGAGCCGAGCGTTGTCAGCAGGTCGCCCACGATGGCGGAGTTGATGCCGATGTGCAGCGCTTGCTTCACGGCCTCCTTGCTCAGTTGCGAGCGTCCTCCGGCAAAGCGGAGGAAAGCTGTCGGGTTGATGAAGCGGAAGAGGGCGATGGTGGTCAGTATTTCCTCCTCGCTGAGTGGTGCCTGCCGTTCCAGCGGTGTGCCGGGGATGGGGCTCAGGAGGTTGATGGGGATGGACTGTACTTCCAGCTCGCGCAGTGTGAAGGCGAATTCGATGCGTTGCTCCATGCTCTCGCCCATGCCGATGATGCCGCCGCTGCAGATGTCCATGCCTACGTTGCGGGCGGCTTGCAGGGTACGCAGCTTCTCTTCCTGCGTGTGCGTGCTGCACAGTTGGGGAAAGTAGGAGGGGGCTGTCTCCAGGTTGCAGTGATAGCGGGTGATGCCTGCGTCGTGCAGTGCCCGCATTTCGTCTTCGTTGAGCAGTCCCAGTGATGCGCACAACTGGATGGACGAGTGCCGGCGCATGTGCCGGGCGGCTTCGCACAGTTTCTCCATGTTTTTGGAGGAGGGCTTCCGTCCACTGGTCACCAGCGAGAAACGTGCCACGCCCTGGGCTTCATTATGCAGGGCATGCCGCAGGCATTCTTCTTTATTCACCAGGTCGTACACGTCTGCCTGGGTTTTGTAGTGCGACGACTGTGCACACCACTTGCAGTTTTCCGGGCATCGTCCGGACTTGGCATTAATGATGGAGCACATGTCGAACTCCTCCGAGGCTCGGGCCCGGGTTATCTCGTGGGCAGCTTCGTATAGCGCTTCCTTGTCTGGTTGCACAGCCAGCCATTCGGCTTCTTCCTTACTGATGTGGCTGCCGCGCAGCACTTGTTCCTTTAATTTCTGTAGGGTCATATCTTTCTTGGGTTATGTTCATGGATAAAGACAGAGGTACGGATTGCCGGGGCGGTGCAGCTCGTCATTCTGCTGCATGGCTTCCAGTAATCCGTACCTCTTATTCTCTTTTGTTTCAGGCTATGTGTGTCTTGTCCGCCCGTATTTCCGCAGGGGCGGATGACTTGTGTTTCAAAAAGAATGTGTCGGTTCGTTCCAAGCTCCGTGAGGATACTTGTCAGGGCGCTGCTGCTACCCAGCGGAATGCCGATGTCGCTTTTCCTTCCTTCCGTTTTACCCCTCCAGGCACTCTCTTCCCTGCATCCGGCATGTCCGGCAGTTCCAGCAGCTTTCTGTTTGGAGAGAGAACTGTCTGCCACGTTTTTGCGCAGGCAACCGATGGTGACACACCGCCCTATGCTGGCAAATGCAGCGTAGGCTTTTCTGCTCCAGCGGCGGAAGCGGATGGTAGGTGCAGCGGGTGATGTATTCCTCATGTTTTTTCTGCCTGATGCGGTTTTGTTTCCTTTTAGCAGATGCAAATGTAGAAAAAATAATTTCATAACGGTAATGGTCATGCATGAAAAAAACGCGCAAATTGGACTTAAGAATACTTTAGTGGGTTGGAAGGTTGTATAAAGTGAAATTGAGGCTAATTGGATGAATTGAATGGTATGGGCATAAAAAAAGGCTATCTATCCCAGACAGCCAATCTTTTGTTAACCTTAAATCTAATACTATGAAAAACACATTGCAAAGGTACGTGTTTTCTTATAATCTCCAAATTTGCAGTAGATAATATCATGTTTTATAACAAGACTTAATGGTCATTAAGAACTTTATCTGCAATATTCATCGTACATTTGCTCCTGATATATCATCCGTTTGCCCTTTATGCATTATGCATTCGGTGCAGACGGATGATGTGTTTTCGTGAACTTATTACAGACAAACAACTATAAAACAGACATTTATAATGAAATCAATCCAGAACAAAGGAATAAACCTCACCGCAGAAGACCTCAAAAATCGAATCGCTGACAGAAAAGAACGATATGCCAAGCAGCAGGCACGACGCGAGAAATTGGAACAAACCATGGAGAACACCCGCAATGACATCGAGCAACTGGAGTATACCCTTGCACAGATGGAACGTACCGCCAAGCGCTCCCGCAATGCTGCCGCACAGCCTTCCCGTTTTGTCCCCCGCGAGCGTATCGCCAGCTTCTTTGCCCGTGTTTCCCGTTTTTTCGACCACCTTCAGCACCGCTTGCACCGTAGCTTGAACTATACTTGGTTCTGCCTTGTGCTATGCTCCCGATATACTTTTCAGAGCCGCCTGAAAAGCGTGGAACGCTGCTGTCTTACACCGGCCACGGTGCTGGGGTACTTCAAGAGGGAGAGGGAGATGTAACCAGTGACTTCGCTCTTATGGTAGAAGCAGCCTTAGGGATTAGTGCGGAACTCCTCGTTAATAGGCAGGCGAGATATAATATGGCTGTCTCTCTTAAAAAAAATCGCTGACCGATAAGTTGCATGAAATACACAAAATGTGTGCTTCACTACTATAGTATGAAAGTGTTGCTTTTATCAATAAGACAGTGAGGGTGTGTCATCAACCGTTTTGACACATTCATTTTTCTTGAGCAAGTTTTCTTATTGCCACTCGAACTTTCCCAGTTTTCCCTCCCATTCTAACTTTGCAACATGTTTTATTAATAAATATATGCAAAATGATAAAAGAACAAAGTTTTGAATGGCTGCTCGAGGGATGCCATCGCATTGCAGATGTAGCAGTGGCCTATTACCCAAACTACGCGTATGCCTGCTCGGCCGTAAAGGCCCTGTGCCGTTCCATTGCGGAACACGCTTGCCTGCTGAAGGACCTGACGGACCAGGGCTATACCGCCAGGACTGCCCACCTCACCCCCGTACAGATAGGCATCCTCCTGAGCTACTGGGGGATGCCCGACCACGTGAAGGATATGACCGTGAAAAATCCGTATCTTCTGGTCTCTAAAAAATATGCGAAATAGAGAATGTATTTCTAATACATTCTGATTATTTTAGTATATTATTATATAGGGTGGTGGAGGATGAGGTGAAACCCTCTCTCGCCACCTTATGTATTTCATTAATTTTTAGCCGATTCTAACCGCTTATTTGTATCCCCCTGGCTGGTCCCTTACCTTTGTCGCATTATCGAATTAAGAATAGACAAAAATGGAAAAAGAAATGAGACCCATGACAACGGAGATGCTGAAGAAAGGCTATCTCCTCTTCCCCAAAGCCTTGTTTGAGGAACAAATGAATATGAAAACCGGAGAGAAAGCCGCCGATGCCTTCGAAGCCTTTGTCTTTGTGCTGACACACGTCAACTACAGCACGGTGACCTGCAACGTCAGGGGACACCTTTTCGACTGTGTACGTGGCGAGTCCGTACTTTCCCTGGCCCGCTGGATGGAGATATTGGGGTGGCCCCGCAACCGTACGCGCTACTTCTTCAACAAGATGTTCGACGCCGGTATCGTGGAGCGGGTGGCCAACCCCTACGTGATGCACATCCGTATCCCCGATTATGATTTCCTTACCGGCAATGCCCGTCCTAAAGCAGCCCCGCGGAAGAAGAAGGCAGCGCCGGTGGCTGGGGCGGGAGAGGACTTCTGCATCTTCTGGGAAAAGTTTCATGACATCACCGAGCATCCCAAGGTAAACATCGGCCGGGCCCGTCGCGAATGGAAAAAATTGACGGCAGGCGAGAAACAGCGGGCACTGGACAACATCGACGAATATTACGACCATCTGAACAACCAAAAATATTGTAAACAAGCCGCCACCTATCTGGCGGACAAATCTTTTGAAAATGAATATGATGACTGAAACTACTTTTTCCCACGACAGTGACCTCGAAGAAGCTGTCATCGGTGCCTGCATGATAGAGCGCGCTGCCATGCCTCTGGTGGCGGACAAACTGCGTCCCGAGATGTTCTACGAGGAGAAGAATCTGGAAATTTTTGCCGCCCTGCAATCGATGTATCGCAGCGCGAAGTCCATAGACACCATCACGTTGAAGAACGAACTGGCAGCCCGTGGCAAACTCGATGCCGTGGGCGGGCCTTACGAACTGCTGCGCATCAGCTCGAAGGTCAGCTCCAGTGCTCATCTGGAGTATCATGCGCTCATCCTTAGGCAATTGCACACGCGGCGTATCATGCGTACGGGATTCCAGCAACTGCTGGCGTTCAGTGCCGACGAGTCGATGGATATTGACGACATCCTGGTGGAAGCCCATCGACTGCTGGAGGGGCTGGAGGACGAGAGCGGCGTAGCCGACCACCTTCGCTCCATAGACCGGCTGATGGACGACACGCTGGCCGAGGTGGAGCAGCGTATGGAGCACGGATGCAACGGCATTACGGGTATCCCTACGGGTTTTGACGCTCTGGACCACGTTACGGCGGGCTGGCAGCGCGGCGACTTGAACATCCTTGCTGCCCGTCCGTCGGTGGGGAAGACCGCCTTTGCCCTCCACCTGGCCCGTGCCGCTGCCATGGCGGGGCGTCATGTGGTGGTCTTCAGCCTCGAAATGCAAGGCGAGCGCCTGGGCGACCGCTGGCTGCTTGCAGCTACGGAGGGGGTAGACCCGCAACACCTGCGCAGCGGCCAGCTCACCCCCGGCGAGGTGAGGCAGGTGCATGAGGCATCTGCCGAGTTGTCGCGGTTGCCCATACTGATAGACGACCATCCGATGACGAGCATGGACCGCGTGCGTTCTTCCGCCCGCCTGCTGAAGAGCAAGAATCGCTGTGACATGGTGATTGTGGACTATCTGCAACTATGTGACATGAGGAGTGACCAGAAAAACCGTAACCGCGAGCAGGAAGTGGCGCAGGCAAGCCGCAAGGCAAAGCTGCTGGCCAAGGAGCTGGATATCCCCGTACTGCTGCTGAGCCAGCTGAACCGGGCGAGCGACGGTACCATAGACCATCGCCCCACCCTGAGCAACCTGCGCGAGAGCGGCGCCATAGAGCAGGATGCGGATATGGTAATGCTGCTTTGCCGCCCTGCCCTCTACGGCAAGACCGTCGATAAGAAGAGTACTTATCCCACCGATGGCTTGGGCATCGTCATCATAGCCAAGCACCGTAATGGCAAAACCGGTGAAGTCTATTTCCACCATAACCAAAGCATGACAAAACTGGTGGACTACATACCACCATTGGAGTGGCTGACGAGGAATGCAAAGTGATGGATGGAAATTTATAGAATGCAGAGACACAAAGACACGGAGATTTTTCTTATTGCTTGAAAAACTCTGTGTCTCCGTGTTTTTTGTAGTAAAAAAAATGGCAAAACACTTGACTTCCGCTTCTTAATGTTGTATCTTTGTAATGTGCTTAAGAAAAGGAATAATCATTGATTTGGGCGCCCTATCCCTTCCCTTACCCACTTCTCTCTTATAACTCATTTTTCTTAACTTAAACCTTAACTTTTCAAATTTATGGATGTAATTGTAGAGCGCTTCCAGCGCCGTAAAATCGTAAGCAACCCGGCTTCGCCCATGTTGTACTATCTCCGTCAGAAACCCAAGACCTGCGGCACCGTGGACATCGATGTCCTTGCCGCCTCCATTCAGAAAAACTGTGCCATGACGAAGGGCGACGTGAAGCACGTCATCGAAGCCCTGGTGGAGGAGATTCAAGGCAACCTTGCCAACGGCGACAAGGTGAAGCTGAACCAGCTGGGCACTTTCCACATGACGTTCCGCTGTCCCGGCATGGAGGCCTCGGACAAATGTACGGTGCGCAATATCTCGAAGGTGAATATCCGCTTTATCCCCGACAAGGAGTTGAAGCTGGTGAACGGCAGTACCGCCGTGACCCGTAGCCCGGCGAATGTGGGCTTTGTGCTCGACAAGCCCGAGGAGGGCGGCTCCGGCGGCGGCAATCAAGGCGGTGGTTCCGGAGGCGGCTCCGGCGACGACGGCGACCAGGGCGAAAATCCGCTGGGATAAAAAAGGAATGATTAATGGTTAGTGATTAAGGGTTAATGAACACAAGCAAATCGTTTATCGCTAATCAATCCCTAATGATTAACCATTAATCATTAGCCATTAATCCTTAATCACTAATCCTTAACCATTAATTCTTAACCATTAATCCTTAATTTTATGAGTACAAAATCATCCGTTTGGGATAAGATTCTGAAAGTGATAATCGCTGTAGCCTCCGCGCTTATTGGTGCCCTGAGCGCCCATGCCATGACAGTGTAGCGGGTTTCCTTCACTTTTAATTTTTAATTTCTAATTTTTAATTCTCATGAGATTCATCAATCTTATCGTCGTCCATTGTTCCGCCACCCGCTGCGACCGCTGCTATACGGAGCACGACTTGACGACAGACCACCTGCGCCGGGGCTTCTCCGGCGCAGGTTATCATTTTTATATCCGCAAGAACGGTGACATCAAGTCCCTGCGTCCCTTGTCCCTGCCTGGTGCCCATGTCCGGGGGTGGAATGCAGGTAGCATCGGTGTCTGCTACGAAGGCGGTCTTGACGAGTGCGGTCGCCCTGCCGATACACGCACCCTTTTCCAAAAGCACTCCCTGCGTGTGCTTGTGTTGCTGCTGCTGAAGGATTATCCCGGTTCCCAGCTTTGCGGTCACCGCGACCTGAGCCCCGACCTGAACCATAACGGGGAGATAGAGCCGGAAGAGTGGGTGAAACAATGTCCCTGCTTTGATGCGGCGACTATACTGACAGAACCGCCACCACCCAATCCGGCATGCTTATAAAATGTTTTTATTCTCTTTCTTTGTGCTTTTCTCGCGCACGTATATATATAATGTATAGTTATTTTCTCTCTTTTTCCTTTCTTCAAAATTGTTCATGCGAAATGCTTTTATGAATCAGTAAGTTACAAAAAAGTTTCATTTTTATTAAAAGAAAATGATAGATATGTTTGGCTTGTATTGTTAAATCCTATACCTTTGCACTCGCTTTCCAAGAGAAGGAAAGTGGTAAGATTGAAATACTGAGACAGAAGTGTGGAAGGTGACACAGAGAAATAAAGAGAGATAAAAATATTTTTCGAAAAATATTTGGAGCTTATTAATAATTCTCTTTATCTTTGCAGTCCGATTCGCAAAGAAAAAGAATTTTTCTTGTTTTACTTTTCTTATCCTTGTTTAAAGGATTTGAAAATACAGAAAAAAAAGAAAAAACTTCCGAAAATATTTGGAGGATATACTTAAAAGTTTTTACCTTTGCATCCGCTTTCTGAAAAGAACAGCAATCGTGAAACGAGCGATCTTTGAACAGATTTACATAAACAATACAAGTAGTACAAGAGCAAGGTTTTTCCTTATCAATGGGGAAAGCCTTGGGTAAAACAAGAGAACCGTCAATACTTATTTTATATAGGTAAAGATAAACTTTTGAATTCGAGCGTCCTGAACAGATAACAAGCTGTCGCATTTTGATTTTTTAATTTGCGCAGTCACGATACTTTTACAATGAAGAGTTTGATCCTGGCTCAGGATGAACGCTAGCTACAGGCTTAACACATGCAAGTCGAGGGGCATCAGGAAGAAAGCTTGCTTTCTTTGCTGGCGACCGGCGCACGGGTGAGTAACACGTATCCAACCTGCCGATGACTCGGGGATAGCCTTTCGAAAGAAAGATTAATACCCGATGGTATATCTGAAAGGCATCTTTCAGCTATTAAAGAATTTCGGTCATTGATGGGGATGCGTTCCATTAGGTTGTTGGCGGGGTAACGGCCCACCAAGCCATCGATGGATAGGGGTTCTGAGAGGAAGGTCCCCCACATTGGAACTGAGACACGGTC
>OLXP01000059.1_pt1 | contig 90221 bp, 68 predicted proteins | sample 1644201 | NCBI WGS metagenome assembly OLXP01 (sample SAMEA103958163, study PRJEB25191) | human gut metagenome
TTAATTGTTTACTTTTATATTTGAGAACGATTTTATCGTTCTCACTATCCCCTCCTCTGCCCTCACCGGCATTCTGTCAATACCCAGGGCAGCCTTTATCTTCGCATTACTCACCACATAATTCTCAGTCAACTTGCGCAGGCGCTCTGCATTCAAAGGCAAATGGAGCAGAGTTCCAAGCCGGGCACAGAATTCCATCAGTCCTCTGTTTATCTTCCAGATATGCGGCTTACGCTCCAAAGCCCGACACATCAAAGCTATCAGTTCATTTGTGGACAAGGCTTCGTCATCTCCCATGTGGTAGATACCACTCGCCACCTCCTTGGCCAAAAGACCTTCCACCACGTAGCAGAGATTGTCTATCGAAGTAAAAGACCTTCTGTTCTCAAAGACCCCCAAAGGCCAGGGAATGCCTTTCCTCACCACATTATAAAGAAGATTCAGATTGCCTTTGTTGCCGGGACCATGAATCATGCAAGGACGAAGGATATACACCCGTTTCCTATCATCACCCAGTTCCAATCTTTCATTTTTATTTTTTAATTTGTCGAGGATATAATTCTCGGCAGCTATCTTACTTTCCCCATAAGACCCTATCGGAGCAGGTATCACATCTTCAGTCAGTATATCCCCTACCACGCTGTCAGCAGCGGCTTTTACTGAACTGAAGAATATGAATTTCTTTGCGGACGATTCCAAAAAGAAATCAAATATCTTTTGGGTAAGTCCAGTATTGATATCAAAATACACCTGAGCAACAGACTGCTTCTTCGTGTCATGTGCTTTACCTGCCAAATGGATAATAGCATCAAACTTAGGAAGATTCCGCATCGGGAAAGCAACCGGCTCAATATCCTTCCAAAAGAAAGTCTTTATCACTCCCTCCTTTTCAGGAGCAACAATATCCAGCCCATAAAGGCTATGATGTTCTTTTAAGGCAATAACAAGATTAGAACCCACAAAGCCGTGGATTCCAGTGATAAATATATTCATAAGAAATTTAATCTATCGAAAATATAAACAACCCAAAAGTTCGGTGTATTTTACTCATCTACAATTTCAGCACAATTACACCCCTATTTGTCCGTTTTAAGATATCTCCTCCAAATAACGCTTTACGATTTTAGCTTCAGCGAACTCAACCATCATCTTTTTACGCCCATTCTCCCCCATATTTCTTATTGTTTGTTCCGACATTGATAAAATCATTTCCATTTTAACCCCTAAATCTTCAACATCCTTTGGCTTACACAATATCCCATTATAACTATCTTGCACCACATCCCTACAACCTACATTATCCGTAGTAAGTACCATACGCCCCATAGAACAAGCTTCCATTAAAGAACGGGGTACTCCCTCCCCATAGAATGTAGGCAGAAGTATACAATCAGCTTCTTCAATATACGGACGTACATCCGATGTAGAGCCTAAAAATCGTACAAGACCTTCCTTCTCCCATTGACGAATTTCTTCTTCTGAAATTACATCTTTACTTAATCCATCAACCAAGCCGAGTAGCCGTACTTCAAAATCGTCAATTCCTTTCTGATGAAGCAATTTTACCGCTTTCGCCATAAATTCCACCCCTTTTTCACGAAGCATACGTCCCATATAGAGAAAAATAAAAGGGCTATGACGTTTGTACTCCTTATAACAGAAAAAACTTGTATCGACTCCTTCACCCGGTAAAATAGCTAATCTATCCTGATTAACTATATTTTTCATAAGAAATGCCCGATAATCATCTCCATTCAGCACCCATACTTTCTGAGGATATCTAAAAGCCCATTTATACAACTGCCCCACCATAAGAGACACCATGCCACTATTCTGAAATACCGAGCCTGTTCCTGGCACAACAGCTAACGAAGGAACCTTATTTGCTCTAGCTGCCAATGAACCATAAATATTAGGTTTGATTGTATAATGAACCACATAATTAGGTTTCAATTGACGATAAGTTCTCCAATAAAAAAACAATAGTCTCAAATCTCCCCATGGAGAAAATTTAGCGTTCATTTCATAAGGAATATGAATAGCACCGATTTCCATTATTTGTTCTACATATGTCTCATAGGGAGATGGTGACATAACATAAACCTCATATCCTTGAGTAATGAAAGCCTTAGCTATGGACAGACGAAATATACAGAAACAACGGGTAGAGTTATCTACAAACAATATTTTTTTTGACATAAAAGGCTAAGAAGAAAGGAAAGAAGCGTGTATTCATTATAAGGAAGTCCACGTACAAAAAGGACCTTCTAAAAGAAATCAAAAATTAAACTTATGGGCGGCATGTGTTGATACTAATTTCTGGAATAAACATTTCCACTTTTCAGCTACGACATCCGGGTGATATTGTTGTGCACTTTGATATGCACCGTTTCCTAATCTTTCACGAAGTATCCTATCTGCAATTACTTGATTTACTTTTGCTGCGAACTTATGAATATCACCTTTATTAACTAAAAAGCCATTAAAATTATCTTGTATTATTAGCCTAGGACCTACTGTATCAAAACTTATACAAGGTATTCCTAAGCTCATAGCCTCTACCAAAACAAGTCCAAAACCTTCTATTGAAGAAGTCAACAAGAATAAAGATGCACTCTTCAAAACAGCCGGAATATTGGAAGTAGTTCCTTCCAAACTGACATAGGAAGACATCTTATGTTGTTTTATGAAATCCTCTAAACTCCGCCGGAGAGGTCCCTCACCATATATTTTTAAGTTCCAATCCGGATGGGATTCATGCACTATTTTCATAATTTCAAGCATCTGCCTTTGATTCTTTTGCGGAGAAAGGCTGCCAACAGAAACGATAGTTTTCTCAGCAAGCACAACTTGGAGAGGCACAGTAAGGAGCATATCGACGGGATTCGTCAACACCTGCGTATTAGAATTATGTTTCTCAAAAAGATGTTTATCCTCATAATTTAGAACGGTCAGAAGATTAAATCTATTATATAACGAATTTCTAATCAGACGCAGTAGGATGTTCGGTGCATAATACTCGCTATGTTCAGTTGCTATTTTGATAAAAGCTCCTTTTATAGTAGACAATAAAAGGTTTATATTAAGAGCAATTCCGATAACAATATCATAATCTGTGCTATGAAGATAATGGCCTATGATATACCTATCATGCCAATAAGAAGTTATCATATCCAATCTCCTCTTATAAGAATTCATATAAAACTTAGCAGACCGTAATCTCAACGAATGAATCTTGACAAGAGGAGAAACTCGATAAAACGGCTTATCCCAATCCTCCATCGCAACTATAGTAACATCATATCCTAATTGTTCAGCAAACATATTTGCCCAACTACAATATACACGCTCACCACCACCAACATAAGAGAGGTACTCACATAAAATGCATATCTTCAATGCCTGCCTCCCTCTCTTCTTCTCCTTTTTAGTCTTTTTCATATTCTTTCTGCTACGAATAGTTTTACTTTTCTTCCCATATAAAGAAAATTATTCACCCAATCAATCATAAAATCAGCCTTGCATACATTAAAAAGAAGTATTAAGTGTGCATAACATGGAATCAGCTTCCTATAGAAGAAATGCCATCTTAACTCCGGATAACGATGAGATAGTCTCTTACGTACCTCCTTAGAGGAGCGCATCAGACAAAATGTTTTTGCCATAAGCTTAAAAGATTCAATAGTATTCTGGGGAATTACAGCATGTTCTTTATAAAACTCTTCTATTAATGTAACAGCTTTCAATAGATTATCTGCAGAATTATAAGTAATTTTATAAGTGGAATAAGAATTCATATTCACCTGATTGTAATGGCAGAAAGCTTGTGGAAGATATGATATCCTTTTTGCAAAATATGCCAAACGGCACATAAGGCATACATCTTCCCACATATTTATACCTTCAATCGGAAAGACATTATTGTCAAAGAAAAGATTCCGACTTATTAATTTATTCCAAAGAAAGCCCTGCAATCTACCTTCCATAATAGCCAGTGCAAGTTCAACACCAGAACCTTCAAATGATTGGCTACAATAAACTTCATTATTCGAATACGAAGTAAAGTAGTCACTTATGACTATATCAGATTTGGATACTAATGCAATATTTATCATCTTATCCACATAGTCAAGATCCACATAATCATCACTATCAATAAATAAAACATATTCACCTTCAGACTCCATTAATCCTGTGAGCCTTGCAGCTCCTAGCCCTTTATTCTTGTTATGTGAAAACATGCGAACCTTCCTGGCAGGGAAAAGCGCACATAGCTGATTTACTTTCAACATACTATCATCAGGACTATCATCATCTATCACAACTAACTCAATATTAGCATAAGTCTGATTTAAAATAGAAGCCACCGCTCTTTCCACAAATTCTTCGACATTCCACACCGGTATTATCACTGAGACTAAAGGCTGCGTCATAAACATACAAAGTTATATTCCGTATTGATAAGATTTCCAGCTAAGTTTGCAGTAGCAAAAAGGATACAAAAAACGCTTGCCAATCGATGAAGAAAATTCATTGTCCGCCAATAGCTACTAATATACCAACAAGTTATAGCAGCAACAAAAAAGCGCATAGATACAAAACAGAAAGGAATTCTACTTAATACGATATTCCTTCCCGCAATACTCCATAAATAAGATCCAAAAAGAAACAAGTTATAAAATATGTCCACTCTCATCTCCCTATTCTCTCTTATTATCAACGAACTACACACAATCAATGATAAGTCAACCAAATGAAGTGAAATAACTCCTAGACCAGATCCTCCTCCCATTTCCCATATTGCAATTACATTGGCATATTTCATATAAGCAGTGTTCGTTAAAATGTTTCCACCAATAATACTAAAGAACAAATCAAGTAATTTATCTGATGCAAACCAACAAATAAGATATAATGTAATGGCAGGCAATCTATTCAATATAGATCCACGACAATAATACAATAAATATGCAGGAAGAAATAATAATGCAGATGTATGAAAACCTGTGGCAATAAGAACAAATAGAATGTAATGAATAATTTTTTTCTTTATTATATATTGACAAGCATAGAGTAGTATAAAAAACGCTATTCCTTGTCTCATAATATTCATATACCAAAACAAAACTCCCGTTGCCAAAAGAAAATACATAGCAATAAAAAAGAAACGGGGATATTGCTTGATAAACAAAAAATAGAATGTCATAGGAATCACAGCCATTACTACAAACATCATGTAGTAGGGAGAGCCTAATTTATGAAGTAAAGAACAGATAATGACATACAACCATTCAACGTCTCTATGTCGAAGACTCTCTATCATATCAGCAGATATGTCATATTCATATATCTGTCTATAAATAGGATAATCCACTCCCACTTCATATCTCAAGCCAAGTATAAAAGAAAAATACAATATAGGAAGCACCATACATAACATATTAGCCAAAGAAACAGAAGCTCCCATCAAATGTCTGCCAGAGCCAATAAGAGGATATTTTGATACCCCCCATACTAGCATTAAAAAAGAAACGAAGATATTAATCGTAAGTAACATATTATCCTACGAAAAGTATTTTGACCATATACCAATCAATCTATGTCTAAAATAGAATAGATATAATTTAACTACTATATAAATACTCACAATCCTATTCTTTGGGAAATGAACAGCCAAAGCCTTATAATGAGCTATCCTTTTTTGATATGATAAACTAGATTCACATTGTGAATTAATTATACCAGTAGAAAGACGCCTATATACAGACATTTCATCACCTAAGCAATACAATCTTCCTTTAGAAGCCATTGTTAAAAAATAAAGTATATCCCCATAAAGAAAACGAGAATCCACTGGCACCTCTGATAAAAAACTTCTACGATACATTGCAGACGCCGTTGGAATGGTCCATTTTTTCAGGATTTCATTACCAGAATATTCTTTTTCTTCCAAATGAGCATATAAATCTTCTCCTATTCCATTATCAGAAATTACTTTAGCTCTATGAAAACACAGAGAATAATCTAAATGATTCTCTAAAAAGTCTACTTGTTTTTGTAATTTCAATGGATCAGTCCAATAATCATCACCCTCACACATTGCTATATATTTTCCATGCATATGTGCTGCCATTATTCTACGAAGTGAACCATCATGTTTCGAATGCTGATTCTCTGTTTCAAAAATAGGTTTTATTATATCTGGATACTTATTAGCATATTCACGTATAATAGCAGCTGTTCCATCTGTAGAGGCATCATCATGCACAATTGCTTCAAAGCGGAAGTTAGTTTTTTGCATTACAAAACCCTCTAAACATTGGCGGATATAGGGTTCATGATTATAAGTAATACAACGTATAGTCACCATTAAGACACTATTGTCCATTCTCCTTTGATAATTATATTTCAGCAAACCTATTTAAATCACGCTCCTTTTTCATGTCATTGAGCATTTTCATATAATCATACATTGGTTCATAATCTAAGTCCTGAACAGCATTTTCAATATCCATAATATATTGAGGCGCATTATTTTTTTCAGGACATAACTCTATTGGTGAAACTTTATCGACTGTAAAAACATCAATGATTCCCTTTATCTGGTCTAACAATGAAGTTCCTTTACCTGTTCCAACATTATAATATCCAAAATCACGATTTACGAAGCATGCTTTATATAACATTTGACAAAAGTCCTTAACATAAACCATATCTTTTTTTCGACTTGGATCACCCCAAACTTCTATAATATCTCCTTTAGACGCTTTATCTATTAATAATCGCCAAGCTCTTTTTCTCAAAACTCCATCAACATAATATGAGTCATTGTCTGACCAAGAATAAACCGTTGGTAATCTAAATATGAAGCTTTTCAAATTATGCAGTGCATGATAACATTTAATTAACTCAACGGCCGTATTTTTTGAAACGACATAAACAGAATGATCTGTATCATAGCTAAATTGAGGAGGCATATCTGATTTTAATAAAATTTTATTTTCTCCCCAGTCTTTAATATCACCAAAACTTTGCGAATACAAAATTCTATCAACACGATTTTGAATGCAATATTGTAATACATTAAATGTACCAACAATATTAGTATTGATATAAAGTCTTGGTTCATATCCCTGCATACGTGCAGGCATAGCACCAGCTAAATCAATTATGGCATATATATTTTGGGGGAACTTTTCAAAATCTTCTTTCCGAGTTATATCTACTTTTATATATTTGATACGTTTCTCAACAAAACTACAGTCATGTCTTCCTGCACCAATAACTTCATATCCCATAGGAACACCTTTCTCAAGAAAATAGTCAACAAGATATTTCCCTACGCCGCCATTAGCCCCTAAAATCAATATCTTCTTCATACTTCAACTCAACTTTTTGTAATACAACTGAAATCCATTTTCTCATTGCAAAGAGCTTCCAGTCGTGACAACGAAGTATCGGTTAATTGTGAGTCTCGAAATAATGATATATTTTCTTTTATTACATTTATAGGTAAATTCCACCATTGCATTTTCTCCAATCTTTCTATAAATGAATCTTTAAAACGTTTTTTTATCACTTTTCCAGGTACACCAACAACAATAGAATACGGTTCCAAATCATGTGTAATAACAGCTCCTGCTCCTATAACACATCCATTACCTATGTGAACATTACGACATATAGAAACCCCTGCTCCTATCCATACATCATTACCGATAATACATGGCTCTTCATATTCTTTTTCGTGATACATCCTTGAATATTCCTTATCTTCCGCAATGCCCCACGATACATTATGCCAAAAAGGATGTGTTGATATCATTTTATAGTCATGGTCATCTCCACCAATCCGCAAATTCCAAGATAATGCACAAAAAGCACCTATTTTTGTGCTTTGAATAGTAGACATTCTCCCAACACAACTATACCGATCCATATCCAGACGCCAAATATCGCAATTTCTTTGAATAGAACTACGTTCACCAAGTTTGCTCTCACGAACTGTACTAAAATCTCCTATTGAAGAATATTCACCTAAAATCGTATCAGAAACACGACTATAGTTATATATTTTACAAGAAGATGCCCCATTTACATTCTTTACAAGAGTGTCATGCCCTCTAAAAAAAGTGCTACTTTCCTCCATGATTTTGCTGGTTAAATAGATGAAATTATTTTTGAAACTCTCCTAACTTGTCTAATATTGTTCTATCCAGCAATTTCCCTTCTAGATATTTTTTTTTACAAACAATATCATACGTAGACATTTTTAATGTATCAAGGCAATAGAACCAAATATCTTCCTGAAATTCTATAAAATCAAGCTTTCTTAATAATGTATCTGTTATTTTTTCTTTAGGAATCATGACCACTCCACTATCATCACATACCATAATAGAGCCTTCATATTTTGCTTTTAGTTCCTCATATACATCCAAAGATAGATCTTCACCATTCTGGCAATTAACACAACCGATAGGACTTACATCTTCAAGCCATACCGGATATTGCTCTTTAATAAGAGAATGAGCATCACGTAATTTACCGTTAATTACAATTGCCTTGGCACGTTTATAAAGCATAATATATTTAGAAACAAGATCACCAAAAATTGCCCTATCACAATTGATATTATAAACAAATAGAATTTTATCCTTAATATCTTTCTCCGCAAGTTGTCGATGTACTTCAAAGTTACTATTATTTATCGCATAAATAAAAGCTACCTCACCAGCTTTAAACATGCCCCTATTAAGTGCATGAACTCCTTCGATTTGTCCAGTTTTACCCAATACATCACCAATTTCTGTTGATGAAATTTTATTTGCCTCAATCAAATTTACAGCTTTTACTACAATTGAATCCATAATAACATTTCTTTTAAAGTATGATTTTAAATCTACGTTCCACATTGCTCATTACTTCTTTTAACCTTTCCACACTTTCAGAGCCTGCAATATAAAAACCTATACGGGCAGAGTCATTTGAAGCTTGACGGATTGCATCACCAATTCCAAAGTTGAGTTTATATTGTATAATATCTGGTTCTAAATTTAAATAATCCAGACCGACTATATCTCGCACTATTCCACCGTCATGAGGTGTAGAAAAGAATTTAAGAACTGCTACCCGATTACTGTATTCTGGGCGTAAAGAAAAATCCTGGTCATGAATATCACCAGTTGCACATTCTATCAAATAGCGATAAGTATCGTATCCAGTCATATACTGAGTAATAACAGAAGAAATCATATTACCACCTCCCCGAGCTGCTATCTCAATCAGATAAAACTCTCCATCTTCACACTTATACTCAGCATGAGTAAAACCAAATTGCAAATTAGAATGCATTATGAAAGTATCATTAATGTGACGAAGAGTAGCATAATCAAATCGTTCATTAGAATGAGTAAAAAAAAGTTCATTTGCAATATTCTCATTATGTTGAAAATGTTTTTTCTCACTAATTGCCAACGTATAATGAGTTGAAGGAGTTTTAACTCCATCTATGGTAAATTCAACTCCCTTTATAAACCGCTCTGCTAAAACATATTTACTATAACGTGAAAAAGAAAGAGATTCTTCGAATTTTTTTCTCAATTCATCTTCTGTTGAAACTTTAAAGACTCCATGACTAGCATTACTATCTAAAGGTTTTATGATTATTGGACCACTAACTTCATGAAGTAGTTCAATAGCCTCTTCTACAACTTTACAGCATCGATATTCAGGATATTTAAGACCTAGCTTCTTACTGAATTCACGCATTAGAAACTTGTCTGTATAGAGTCGTGCTGTATATTCATCTAATGCCGGTACTCCAAACTCGCGTCCCAATTCTGCAATAAGATTCATCGCAATATCACATTCATCCGACATAATTGCATTTACATGGTTCTTTTTACCATATGCAATAACTTTGTCTTTATCAAATATATCTGATTGAAGGTAGCCATCTACATGAGAAAAAGTAAGGGGATTAGGAGTAGGGTTAACAACTAAAACTTTATGTCCCATTTCTTTAATTTTATCAACAAGAGCCAATTGCCATATTGTACCAGGTAATACCATTATTATCTTAGACTTCTCCATTCATCAATTAAATTTAGTTATTGCAGTATCTAATTCAGAATCATTTCACTATTAGCTCCAGTATTCTTTCAACATCTCCTTCTGACAAGCCATGATACATTGGCAAACACATCACACTATCAGCAATTTTTACAGATACTGGTAAATTCTCTACCTTTGCCGATTCCAATTCTCGATAAGTAGAAAAGTCACTAATCAGTGGGTAAAAGTATCGACGCCCCAGTACATTATTTTCCTTCATCTTAAAATAAAGATCATCTCGTGTCATGCCATAACTCTCCGCATCTATAAAAATAGGAAAATAAGAATAATTATGCCGTACGCATGGCATATCATCAAAGAATGTAATGCCCTTTATTGGACGTAATGCTTCACGATACCTAACTGCTACCAAACGACGAGCTTCAATAGCTGCATCCACTTGTTTCAAATTCAACAAACCATAAGCGCTACGTACTTCGTCCATCTTGCCATTGATACCCGGAGCTATGACAGTCGTTTCCCCCGCAAAACCGAAATTCTTCAAATAGTCGATACGCTTTTTAGTCTTCTCATCATGACAAATCAAAGCACCACCTTCAATCGTATTGTAAACTTTGGTCGCATGAAAACTCAAGGTTGACATATCACCGGCATTCAGAATTGATTTTCCACCCACTTCTACCCCAAAAGCATGGGCAGCATCATAAATGACCTTCAAACCGTATTTGTCCGCTATCGCCTGGATACGCTCTGTATCACAAGGCTTGCCATAAACATGTACCGGCATAATCGCCGTTGTCTTGGGGGTTATTGCCGCTTCTATTTTGTCCGGATCAATGTTACAAGTTTCAGGGTCAATATCCACAAATACCGGTTTGATTCCATTCCACCACAAAGCATGGGTGGTAGCTACAAAGCTATACGGAGTTGTTATCACCTCACCAGTAATACGCAATGCTTGCAGAGCACACATCAAAGGCAGTGTGCCATTGGTAAAAAGACTGATATAAGGCACCTTCAAATATTCACACAAGGCTTTCTCCAATTCTTGATGATAATAACCGTTATTGGTCAGCCACTTACGGTTCCAAATATCCTGTAAATAAGGAATGAAATCGTCAAGCGAAGGAAGTAATGGAGAAGTAACTGTAATCACTTTATTTTCCATCTTACTATAAAAATATATACTGATTTCTATTTTTTGTGAAGAGCCGACAACCCAAGCCGTTTTACCTCAAGATACTCTGGTAATCTTAATCTTTCATAAACAGCAAAAGCTAATGTCAAACCAACAATAATCTGAATGGGCAATTGAATATAAACGGATATATCCAATAAGGAAAAAAGCCACATGACAGCAGCAATTGTCAAAGAAACTGCAAAAACCGGAAGCACATCCTTGATTTGTTCTATGGTAGAATAGCGTATCAAGTCGGCAGAATAGTGGCTATTTAAGAAATAGGCTATGAAAGAGGTTAAGACACTCCCCCACAGCATATATTCGATGCCATAAAAAATACCTATCAGAATAGGAAACACCGCAATGGTCTTCTTTATGATTTCTAATTTCAGAAACAAGTCCGAACGTCCTTTCACCTGCAAGATATTCAGATTGATGGCATGAAGCGGATAAAGCATACCGCTGAAACAAATGATCTGCAGAAAGGAAACGGCAGTCAACCATTTCTCACCGATCAGAATTATAATCAAAGGTTTAGCCACAGCTGCAAGTCCCAGCATGCAAGCGAATGTCACAAGCATTGTAGTCTTTATTATCTGCCGATAAGCTTCGCGCAAGCGCTCCGGTTCTTCTTGAATGGAACTAAGCACCGGATAACTGACACGCTGGACAATACTGGTCAGATTACTGGAAAATATCGTATTGAACTGCTCTGCACGAGTATATTGCCCCAACTGTGCAGAACTGTAACAACGGCCTATAACCACATAATAAACATTCTTGTAAAGAGTATCCAATAATCCGGACAACAAGAGCTTATAGCCAAAGCCGAACATTTCCTTGAAGCTTTTTACGGAGAATTCCCATTGGGGCATCCATTTACAGAATATCCAAAGAAACAGAGAATTCAGAATCTGCCGGGAAAGCTGTTGCCACACCAAACTCCATACTCCAAAGCCCACTATAGCCATGCCTACGCCAATCAATCCACTTGAAACAGAAGAGATTATGGATACTTTGGTCTGTGTTTTAAAATCAATACCTCTTACCAATATGGTACGGGGAATGATACCCAATGCATTAATAATCAAAATCAGCCCTATTACCCTTAACACATCTATCAAAACCGGTTCTTTAAAAAACAGACTGATAGCGGGAGCAGCTACATATAAAAGGATGTATAAAACAATACTGACTATCAAGTTAAACAAGAAAACCGTATTGTAGTCTACCTTTTCAATACGTACTTTCCGTATCAGTGCATTAGAGAAGCCACTGTCGACAATAGAGTTGGACACCGCTATGAAGATAGCTATCATGGCCATAATGCCATATTCGGCAGGAGTCAAGAGACGGGCCAATATCAGGCCTACCAAAAAGGTAACACCGGAATTGGATATGTTATCGATAAAGCTCCACTTCGCACCATGGACAGCTTTATTTTTCAAAGATTCGGGCAATATTGTTACAAATTATTATTCAATCTCCTCCACCAGCGACGCATGCACAAACGTCGTCGCCACCGCCATCACCCCCTCGATGTTTACCACCACCCTCCGGTCATGGCGCACACGCACAAACACCCCTTCCACTCCTTCGAAGATGCCGCCGGTGATGCGTACCCGGGTTCCTTGGGAGAGGTTCAGTTCGGTGGGTTCAAGGTAGAGCACAGCCTGGTCGTAGGTGCCAGACACGGCGATGAAGCTGCGCATCTGCGAGTCCGGGATGACGATGGGCTGGCGGGTTTCGCGGTCCATGATATAGCGGATAGGGATATTCATGCCCGGTTTGTTCTTTATTTCGTCCATACGCTCACGGGTGGAGCGGACGAAGACCAGGTTATGGACCGCAGGAACAAGCTTGCGCAAGCGGCGCTCTTTCCTCACGACATACTCATAGCGCATGGGTATATAGTTTTCAATGCCCTCTGCATCCAGGTATTCCTTGAAAAAAAGCTCTCGGCTATAGGTGACACGCACTGCATACCAGTGCATTTCTGCATTCTCGTTCACAAAAAAATATGATTGGGGGACACCGGAGTAGCGAAGTACCTCCCGGTCAAGTAATGTAATGCGGTTACTTTAAATAGACTATGTGCATTCATTTTATTTCAAGACCCTCCACCATCTCGGAAGGAAGGCGACGAAATAGTTATATTCAAGCTATCTTGCGATAAGCTGTTATAAACGAAACGTTTATAATAAAAAAAATGTTTTATGACACGCTCCGTTTAATGAACGCAAAGGTAATGTCAAGAAATGAAAGTACAAAATATTCTGATTGATAAAATGATAATCTTTTTTAATGCAGGTATCATCGCACTATATATCAAATAATTACGTTCATTAGGTAAGATACACGCGCACGCGCGTCATTTCTTATTTTTTTAAAGAAAGAGTGTGTTACATATATAACCATAGGTTCCGGTACCTCACCCTATACATACAGACTACACACACGCTTCACTACTTCACAGGGATACCACAGAATTTCGTAACTATTCAGCAGATGATGCTTTATGATAATTTTTCAGACGCTGATAACACAGATGACACGGATTATTTAATTTCACGTCCTTAGAAGCGTTGCATCAGGTAAGAAAAACATAAAATCTGCGTTATCTGTAATTGTACAGACTCCTTTTTTGTTAATTTTGCAACCGATTTACTAACTTAATATAAAATTATATTTTCAAATTGTAGTTATGAGAACAAAAAAACGCCAATTAGCGTGATGCAAATCAAAGGGAGAGATTACCAAGTGCTGTACACCAAAGAGAGCAAAGAGGTGCAAGTGGCCATCGACCTGCTTTCTATGGTAGAACACAAGTCGTTAACCGTGGAATACAAGGAGCGGAAGGCTTTCCTGACACCCTTCATCTCGCTGCTGATAAATCCCCAAAAGGAACACGGACTGAAGGGCGTAAGCCCCTTCGCCAAGTTGCTGCATCTGCTTGTAAACTTTATGGACGCGGACGGAAGTGGCAATACGCTGAACCCCGATTGTATTGAGGATGAGATATATAAGCTCTTCAATGAGCTATATCCCAAGGAGTAAAACGGACCAAGGAATTCAAATTGTAAAAAAACGGCTGTCCCACTGCGGATGGCCGTTTTTGCTTCCTAAGGAAATAAACGGCATCTTTGCGCCGCCAATAAGGCAAACTTAATACAAATCGAATGGAAAACATTCCAGTTACCACCTACCGTGGTTTCAGCGCCGTCAGCGGGGAGACAACCTTCACGCAGGACATGGCTGACATAAGAAACGGCAAGCATGCCAAGTTAATCATCAAAATCGCCAGCCTCGTGGCGCAGGGAAAGGTGGAGGAAGCCAACCACGTCAAGAAGCAGCTTCCCTTCAGGACCCTCACGGCCAACTACCGGGAAAGAAGGCTCGCACCGAGCATCACCCGCTACAACCCCGTCATCACGCTCGACATCGACGACCTGGAAGAGAGACAGTTGGAGCAGACCCGGACCCTCATCAACGAAGACCCGCACACCCTGGGGAGTTTCCTCTCCCCCAAAAGGCACGGCTACAAGCTGTTCGTCTTCATGCAGACGGAATACACCCGGCGTCTGTATGACCGTCTCCGACAGGGCGAGGTGACCTACGCCACGCTCGAGGAGATACACCTGAAGCTGTACAGCGCCGCCAAAGAGCACTACGAGGCCCTTCTCGGAGTAGAGGTGGATGGAAGCGGAAAGGACATCTCGCGAGGATACTTCATGTCCTTCGACCCGCATGCCTATATCAATGCCGCACTGCTGGAACAGATTTCCCCGTTGCCGGCACGCATCATCCCGCCTGCGAAGAAGGAGAACAGCCCCAAAAAGACGCCCGTCGAAACGGTACACCCCCTCCCCGCCTCCTCTGCCGCCACACCGCAGGACGCAAAGCCTTGGGAGAAGCTGATATTCTCCCAAGCCGTGACTGCCGTGAAGCGCACCACCAGGTTCCGGGCAGGCAACCGCGACAACTTCCTCTTCGCCCTGGGCAACAAATGCTACAGCAAGGGCCTGGACGAGCAGACAGCCATCAGACTGGCGAAAAACGAGTTCGGACAAGAGTATCCCGACGTGGAATCTCCCCTGCACAATGCCTACATCTATACCGACAAAACCAGCGAAGCCGCCACAAAGAAGGAAGAGAAAAAGCCCGTCATCAACCAAGTGATGAGCTTTCTGGAAGAGCACTACGGCATCCGCAGGAACCTCATCCTGGACCGCCTCGAATTCATGCCCTATGCCCTGTCGGCAGATGCCGGAAAAGGTTACCGCCCCATGCGCGGAAAGGACTACAACACCATATTCGTAGACCTGCAGATGGCCGGCATCTCCTGCTACCAGAATTTCCTCAGAGCCGTGATAGACTCCAACTACGCCAAGGAGTTCAACCCCTACACCGACTATCTGTACGCGCTTCCCCCCTGGGACGGGACGGACTACATCGCCCGGCTGGCCGACACCCTGACGACCGAGAACCGGGAGCTATGGCAGAAGGGCTTCAAACGGTGGATAGTGGGCCTGGTGGCCTGCGCACTGAGCGACGAGGACATGAACCAGCTCGTCATCATCCTCTACAGCGAGCAGGGAAAGGGAAAGAGCAGCTGGATTCGGCGCCTGCTGCCGCCCGAGTGGAAAGAGTACTTCTACAACGGCATAATAGACCCGAGCAACAAGGACGATGCCCGCCTGCTCGCCACGCGAATCATCATCAACATGGAGGAGTTCGAAGGCGTGAAGCCCGGCGAGCTGGCAGCATTGAAGCGAATCATCGCGCAGGACAACGTGACGCAGCGCAAGGCCTACGACATCGAAGCCTTCACCCTACCCCGCCACTGCTCCTTCATCGCGAGCACCAACAACCGGCAGTGCCTGCAGGACATCGGTGGAAACCGGCGTTTCCTCCCCATCACCGTCACCGGCATAGACTACCACACCCCGGTGAACCATCCCGGCATCTACGCCCAGGCGCTCGCCTTGCTGAAAGACGGATTCAGATACTGGTACGAGGGCGAGGAGATAGAACAGCTGAACAAGCACAACGAACGGCACCGCATGAAAGACCCCGTGGAGGAGAACCTCTTCGTCTTCTTCCGCAAACCGCTGCCCGAGGACCTGCAGATAAAATGGCTCCCTGCCAGCGTCATACTGACCAAGCTCAGCATATTCGGGAAAGTGCAGGTGAACCCGCACACCCAGCTGGTACTGGTGCAGGCACTGGAAAAATACGGATTCGGTACACGGACCAACGAGCAGGAGACGACCGAATATGAGGTAGTGGACATCCAGCTATATCAGTAACCGGCATTCGAGGAGAAGAGAGAAGCCCCGTAACATATATTGTTGTGCATGACAACATATATTGTTACGGGGCTTTACATATATTGGCGTTTTCTTTACAAGGTTTCCCTATTTCCGGCCGGCATCCTGTCAGGGTTCTCCCAGATACTTCACCAGCACTTTCACTTCCAGAGGAGTGAAGGTGCGCCGGTATTTGTTGTAGCCCACCTTCTCCAGCTCACCCTTCAGCGCCTTGTTGTGGCGTATCCATGCCGCCAGGGTATAGATGGCATTGCTGATGCAGTAAGTCGGGTTGTAGAGCATGGCAAGCTCCTCCTTCGAATAGGCGTGGATGCGGAACGGACGAAGGTCTTCCTCCTCCTCTTCCCTCTTTTCTTTTTCTGTTTTCATTCTTTATGTTATTGGTTGATTATTACACCATAAAGATACTGAATATCAGTGATATGACCAAGCATATACAGACATAAACGGGCATCGGATGAAGAACTTTTCCTGAACAGAAAGGAAACGGGAAAGAGACGGCGTAACCCGAAGAAAGCCATGAGCAGAAAAAGCCGGAGGAGTACTTTTGCAGCACCCCTCTTCCCCCCCCTAAAGGAGAAAGAGAAGAGTATTGCAATACGGGACTTTAATTTCTAATTGTTAATTTTTAATTATTTAATTGTTTATGGGAGTACCATTCAAGAAGATTGCGAGGAAAGATCCTCGAAAGGCAGATGCGGTGGCAAAGTTCTACCCGCAGCTAGTGACACTGGGCGACAATGCGACGCTGGACGACATTGCGTATGTGATGAAAGAGAAGAGTTCGCTGACACTGGGAGACATCCAGAGTGTATTGACCAATTTTGTGGAGGCCATGATAACAACCCTCTACAGCGGCCAGTCGGTGAATATCAAGAACTTCGGCGTATTCAGTCTGTCGGCGCGTACGGCAGGCGTACTGGATGTAAAGGAGTGCACCGCCAAGAACATCAAGGCGGTGAAAATCAATTTCCGGCCTTCCAGTACCGTAAGACCGGACATCGCCGCCACGCGTGCCGGGCAGAAGATTGACTTCTACGACCTGGAAGCTTTGCTGAACAAGGGAGACGGTGAAGGAGGAAGCTCCGGCGGCGGTTCCGGCTCGGGAGACGGAGGCGGTTCGGACGGAGACCAGGGCGAAAATCCGTTGGGATAAGTATGACTGATTTTACTACCGATTCGTATGTTCAACTTTTAAAACGTATATAGCATGAAAAAAAGTATCTGGGATAAAATTCTGAAAGTCGTAATTGCAGTAGCCTCTGCCATCTTAGGGGCATTGGGAGCCAATGCGATGAACGTGAACATTTAAGTCGCCGGAAAGAAAGGACGGCAGGAAGAGGAAACCCCGAAAAAGGTTTCCTCTTTCTCTTCCCTCTCTATACAGCGCAGGATACGCCAGTCGCAGCTACGCACCCAATAGCGGAAAGCCATGTTCGGGTGGAAATGCTCCGAGAAGTCCAGCAGACGTTCCAAATCAAACTCCTCGGAGATGACACCGGCACCGCTACGGAATGCATCGTAGGCGTTACAGTCCTGCTCGATATGCGCCGGAACCATCAGCAAAGGCTTGCCCAGATACATCGCCTCGCAGACCGACTCGAAGCCGGCAGTGGTGGCATAGGCCTTGCAGCCTGCCATGTAGCGCAGGAACTTGACGTCATCGAGCTGATGGAAACTCAAGGTGTCGTCCACACGGCACACCTCGGCTTCGTCCTGCTTGTCCCAGAAGAAGTGGAGGGGTATTTCCGGATGGGCACTGTGCCAGTGGAGGATATTCTCGCCAAAACCGGAGTTTACCATGTATCCGTGGAGATAATCCCCTTCCGTACCTTCGCACGACAGCACCTCCCTCCGCAGCAATGGCGGAACCACGCGGATATGCGCTTCTTCGTCATCCTCCATCTCGCGGAAGGAAAGGGCGAGCTTTTCGCGGGCACCTATGCACGTGAGACGGGTGAAAAGGCGGAGCAGCCACAGATGGAAGCCGTTCTTACCGGGAAACTCGAAATCGCGGTGCAGGAACAGGTACTGGTGCCCGACGCTTATTTGAGGGACGGAAGGACGGAAGAAGAGATAGGCCAGCCCCGTGAGCAGTTCGTAGAAGTTGATGACCAGTTCGGCGCCACTCTCCTCGATGCGGCGGTGTATATAGTGCATGCTTTTCAGATAGACGGGCAGACGGGTGAGATTATAGGCCACACTACGCGCAAGACTTGCCCGCTTGTTGGCAGGCGTAGGCAGGAAATTGGGACTGAGAAAACGTTTCACCGGAGCTTGGATGCTGCGGTTGAAGAAACCGGGCAGATAGCGCGAATTGCTTTTGCCCACCAACACTTCCACTACTTCGTGACCGTTGCGGCGCAGCAGCTCTTCCATTGTAATGGCTTGGGTCAGATGCCCGCGGCCTTCTCCTTGAACGATAAAAAGGACTTTCATTGGGACGACTTGATGATTTACAAATTAATGTTGAAACACATGCAGCACATGACGTTGCATTTAGTTGATGCAAATATCGCACCTCCGTGTTACGGCAGAATGTGAAGAATGTGACAATTCGGTTATAAATGACAAAAGTCACACCGGCATCGCGCAGACATGACTTCAAGAGAATTTATGGAATAAATACGTAAAAAGGATAATTCGGTCGGCATATGATGCCGGAGCATCAGACAAATTCCTCGACCATATACATATCACTGACAAAATCGTCAACAATCTGTTCCAGGTTTTCGCAGGCTTCGTCAGGCGTTTCACCGTAGGCGCTGCACAACACATTATTCATAAAATAAGCGTAAAAACCACCGCCGGCTGCCGCCTCTACGGTATAGTCATTTCTGTTCAGTTTCATATTCGGGCCTCCTTTCTTTTTTTACGCTGCAAAAATGAGGGAAAGTTGTTACGAGGAGATGTGAAGGAGGTTACAATAGTATGTAGATTGGTTGGCTTTGATGCAGTGGAAAATAAATGGATTGAATATTAGGAGTTTTCATTTATTCAGTTTACCTTTGATTAAAAATAAAAGCAATGGGTAAAATTAAACCATATAAAGAGCAGGACTCTTCCAAACAAACGGCACAAGAACCGATGATGGCAACTTATCATCAATCAGCCATACCGATGGACGACTTTATCAACAGTATTCCCCGAGATGCTTTGGCTGAAGCCCTTCTATTTGCCTTAGAAGAGAATAAAGCAGGACACTGTATATCAAACTCCCAAATAGAGAGTATGATAAATGAACGCATGGGATGGAAATAGTCTGGTCTAAGTTGGCTTATGAGCACTTTTTAGAGATACTTATTTATGTAGAGAATAATTTTGGCATGTTGACGGCACAGAAAACACGTCAAAAGATACAAGACAAAGTAAATCTTTTAGCAAAACATCCGTATATAGGAATTATAGACAGTGATTTTTCTACTCTATTTAACAACATTACTGTCCGTCATTTAAAACTTTCCCCTAACGTGATATATTATTTGATTGATGAGAATAGGATTGTCATTGCAGCAATGCTTCATTCAAAACAATCTCCGGAAACTGTACGTAAAACAATCTCAGAATTTCTGAAGCAATATAAATAGCTGTTCATCAATTCATGATGAGAGATAACTCTATAAATTTAAAACCGAGAGGACGTATCAAGATATACAATCACCCCAGATTACGCGGATTGACACAGATAAAAGTTTCTGATTATCAGAACTCCTAAAATCATCTGTGTTAATCCGCGTAATCCGGGGTGAGTATTATTAATAGGAACGTGCGAAAATCACGCGGCAGGCAGAAGGCTTGCCGGTAACCATACACTTGCCCGGTTCCTTGTCACCCGGAACAAATGAATCGAAAGGAATACAACGGATGGTTGCTTTGGTCTCTTCCTTGATTTTCTCTTCGGTTTCGGTAGTCCCGTCCCAATGAGCCAGAATGAAGCCGCCTTCTTCAATCTTTTCCTTGAATTCCTCGTAGCTGTCCACGCTGGTGATGCGGCTGTTACGGTAATCGAGCGCTTTCTTGTAGACATTTGCCTGAATGTCCTCGAGCAAATCCTTCACGTACTCTTCGATACCCTCGCAGGAACGCGTCTCCTTCTCCAGTGTATCGCGACGCATGATTTCCATTGTATTGTTCTCCAAGTCGCGGCCACCCATCACCAGACGAACGGGAACACCCTTCACCTCATAGTCGGCAAACTTGAAGCCCGGACGTTTGTTGTCGGCATTGTCGTACTTCACGGAAATACCCATTGACTTCAGCTTGGCAACAATGCCTGCCACTTTCTCGTCAATCTTAGCCAGCATCTCCGCATTCTTGTAGATAGGAACGATAACTACTTGTATCGGAGCCAGGTGCGGAGGAAGTACCAGACCGTTGTCATCGGAATGCGTCATGATAAGCGCTCCCATCAGACGGGTGGAAACACCCCAGGAAGTAGCCCAAACATACTCCAGCTTGTTCTCCTTATTGACGAACTGCACATCGAACGCCTTGGCGAAGTTCTGTCCCAAGAAGTGGGAAGTACCGCTCTGCAAAGCCTTTCCGTCCTGCATCATCGCTTCGATGGTGTAGGTGTTGAGGGCACCGGCAAAACGCTCGTTGGCAGACTTCACGCCCTTTACCACGGGCACCGCCATGTATTTTTCAGCAAACTCGGCATATACATTCAGCATCTTTACCGCTTCTTCTTCGGCTTCCTCGCGGGTGGCATGTGCCGTGTGTCCTTCCTGCCAGAGGAATTCGGCGGTACGGAGGAACAGACGGGTACGCATTTCCCAACGGAACACGTTTGCCCACTGGTTGCACAAGATAGGCAGGTCGCGGTATGAATTGATCCAGTTCTTGTAGGTGTTCCAGATGATGGTTTCGGAAGTGGGGCGGATAATCAGCTCTTCTTCCAGTTTTGCAGCAGGGTCCACCACCACACCGCCGCCATTCGGATCGTTCTTCAAACGATAGTGCGTCACGACGGCACACTCTTTGGCAAAGCCTTCCACATGTTCCGCTTCACGGCTGAGGAATGATTTCGGAATAAGCAAGGGGAAATAAGCGTTGACGTGTCCCGTTTCCTTGAACATATCGTCCAACTGACGTTGCATCTTCTCCCAGATAGCGTATCCGTAGGGCTTGATCACCATACAGCCGCGTACAGCCGATTGTTCTGCCAAATCGGCTTTTACCACCAACTCGTTGTACCACTGAGAATAGTTCTCACTACGTTTGGTAAGGTCTTTCAATTCTACTGCCATTCTATTTCGTTTTTTAAAGTTTTTCCTACGTTTAAAATGGCTTGACCCGAACATTTTCCTCGATATTTAAAAAAAGGCAGCCGCTGTGATGCAACTGCCTAACTCTAAATGGAGGAGCGGCAAGCGAGACTCGAACTCGTGACCCTCAGCTTGGGAAGCTGATGCTCTACCAACTGAGCTACTGCCGCATAAACATTTCCAAGGTCATGCCTTAAAAACGGTGGCAAAGTTAATAAATTACTTCCTAAAAAAACAAACGTTTCGTCAAATATTTCTTATTTTTGCTCGGGAAAACAAAGATATTCTTTCAAAATACAGACTAAATACCAATGAAACGAATCATACTCATCACCGGAGGAGCACGTTCCGGCAAAAGCACCTATGCGGAAAAGCTGGCACTCGAGCTCTCTCCCACTCCCGTTTATCTTGCCACGGCACGCATCTGGGACGAAGAATTCCGCCAGAGGGTAATCCGGCATCAGGAACGCCGGGGACCGGAATGGACAAACATCGAAGAGGAGAAAGAACTCAGCCGCCACCGGCTGGAGGGGCGGGTCGTCCTGATAGACTGCATCACCTTATGGTGTACCAACTTTTTCTTCGACCTGCATTCAGATACCGACCGGGCACTTGCCGCAGTAAAGGCGGAGTTCGACCGCTTCACGGCACAAGACGCAACCTTCATCTTTGTAACCAATGAAATAGGTATGGGAGGAACTTCCGAGAACGAACTGCAACGAAAGTTCACGGACATGCAAGGCTGGATGAACCAATATGTAGCCGCCCGTGCCGACGAAGTGATACTGATGGTATCCGGCATCCCACTTACCGTAAAAAACACTCATTCATAAAACAACAAACAACTAAAATTCAACAGACTGATGAAAACATTTCATATCACCCGCCCGGATAAGTCAATCCGTCCTGCATTGATTGACAAAATCAACAACCTGACCAAACCCAAAGGCTCATTGGGCATTTTAGAAGAACTGGCACTCCAAATCGGACTCATACAACAGACATTATCCCCCGCCTTGAAACATCCGCAAAACATTATCTTCGCCGCCGACCACGGCATTGTAGAAGAAGGTGTCAGTCTCTCTCCAAAGGAAATCACCTGGCAGCAAATCAGCAACTTCCTTCATGGAGGGGCAGGTGTCAATTTCCTCTGCCGGCAGCACGGCTTTACCCTAAAAATAGTAGATGCAGGAGTAGACTACGACCTCCCCTACGAGAAAGGCATCATCAATATGAAAGTGCGCAAAAGCACCCGGAGTTATCTGCACGAGGCAGCCATGACGGAAGAGGAAATGGAGATGTGCCTGGAACGGGGTGCCGAGGTGGTGCGCCAATGCCATGAAGAAGGCAGTAATGTCCTCAGCTTCGGTGAAATGGGTATCGGAAACACCTCTTCATCCTCCCTGTGGATGACCTGCTTCACCGGTATTCCTCTGGAACAATGTGTCGGCGCAGGCAGCGGACTCGACAGCGCGGGCATCCGCCACAAATACGAAGTGTTGAAGCAGTCTATGGAGAACTACAAGGGCGACGGCTCTCCCCGGGACATCATCCGCTACTTTGGCGGACTGGAAATGGTGATGGCCATAGGCGCCATGCTGCAAGCTGCCGAGCTGAGGATGATTATCCTTGTAGACGGATTCATCATGACCAACTGCCTGCTTGCCGCCGCCAGGCTCTACCCGGAAGTGACGGATTACGCCATCTTCGGACACTGCGGAGACGAGTCGGGCCACAAACTGGTGCTCGACGCCCTGCATGCCCGTCCGCTGCTGAATCTGGGGCTGCGTTTGGGAGAAGGAACAGGGGCCATCTGTGCATATCCTATTGTCGACTCGGCCGTGCGGATGCTCAATGAAATGGATAACTTTGCACATGCCTCCATCACTAAATACTTTTAACATGAACAATGTCTTGGCTGCATTCATAATGCTCACCCGACTGCCCTTCTGGAAAATCAAGGAAGTACCGGCAGAGTGTTTCAAGCATGTGGTTCCCTATTGGCCGCTTGTAGGCTGGCTGACGGGAGGCGTGATGGCGGCAGTGCTGTGGCTTGCCGGACAGATTATGCCGGTGTCATTGGCATGGATTCTTGCCCTCATCGCACGCCTAATTGTCACCGGATGCCTGCACGAAGACGGACTGGCAGACTTTTTCGACGGTTTCGGTGGCGGTACCACCCGAGAACGGACTCTTGCCATCATGAAGGATTCCCACATCGGAAGCTACGGTGTCATCGGATTGATATGCTATTTCCTGCTGTTGCTCCAACTTCATCACCTGCCACTGGGACTTCTCTGCATCCTTGTGCTCTGCGGTGACTGCTGGTCCAAGTTCTGTGCCTCCCAGATTGTCAACTATCTGCCCTATGCCCGGAAAGAGGAAGACAGCAAAAGCAAGACCGTCTACAACCGCATGAGCTGGCACGAGTTACTGGCCGGATTTCTTTGCGGCCTGCTTCCTTTCGTACTGCTGCTGCCTATAAAGCTGTGGATTGCCACCCTCTTCCCACTGCTCACCTTCTTCCTGCTCTACCGATTGATGAAGCGGCGCCTACAAGGATATACGGGTGACTGCTGCGGGGCCACTTTCCTGCTATGCGAACTGTCCTTCTACTTGGGAAGCCTTATTCTAATTATAAATTAACAACTGAAAATTAAAGATGGAAGTAATACTCATTCGACACACTTCGGTAGATGTTCCTCCGGGGATGTGCTACGGTCAGACCGATGTTCCCCTGAAACCCACGTTTGAAACGGAAGCCGCCGTGACGGCAGAAAACCTGAAGGCATATCTTCCGTTCGACCACGTCTACACCAGTCCCCTAACCCGCTGCGTACGCCTTGCCACCTATTGCGGCTATCCCGATGCAGAACGGGACAAACGGATTATGGAAATCAATTTTGGCGACTGGGAGATGAAGCCGTTCGAGCAGAATGAAGACCCACGCCTGCAGGAATGGTATGCCGACTACATGAACGTGGCAGCTACCGGTGGAGAATCTTTTACCATGCAATACCGGCGTGTCAGCCAGTTTTTGGACGAATTAAAGAAGAAGCCCTATACACGCGTTGCCATCTTCGCACACGGAGGCGTATTAATCTGCGCACAACTCTATGCCGGAATCCTCAAAGCCGAAGAAGCCTTCGACGCATTGACGCCCTACGGCGGCATCGTCCGCATCAATCTCGACAAGGAATAGTGAACGAAATAGTAGGGCCTTCCTCCGCTTCGGTTTGCACCTTGTAGATACCTCCAAAATAATGAATAAAATGGGCATTGATTTCATGGCGAATCAAGCTCGTTTTATTCTCAAAATGTACCTTTGCAAACGGGGCGTTGACCACGTCGAAATAGAGGGCCGACCTAGTGCGGTCCCGTCTGATGCGGATAATCGCCTCATAACGGGCAGTGTCATTCTCTGACGGAGTCAGCATGCTGACAAGCAATGTATCGAACCACTTCCGGTCCGTCCTTGCAAGCTGTTCCTTGAGGTCGGTCTGCAGGCTGACAGACACAGTGCTCTCCTCACGGCCGTTCACTTTATCCAGCACCTCACTGCACAACCGAATAATGTCACACTCCTCGTCCTCATACTGAATCTTGCCGGACTCCAGGCGGGACAACTCCAGAATGCTGTTGACATAATTCAGCAGGCTCTCCGCATTGGTCTGAATCATCTGTCCGTACTCCCTCTTAGTCTCCTTATCCAGCTCCTCTTTCCCGGTCAGCAATTCGGCAAAGCCCACCACCACATTCAGCGGGGTACGTATATCATGGCTGATTTCCGATTTCAGACGTTCCTTCGCGATGTTGTCCGTCTCTGCCTGCAAAGCGGCTTCAGCCATCTTCTTCTCTACGACAGCAATCTTTCCGGAGACATAGCGCGTATACAAGTAGAAAAGCAGCATCAGCAGCAGGCAGACGCCCAGGAATATAAATCCTATACGGTAATTCATGTCCTGAATCTTCTGCTTCTCCAACAACAGCTCGTCAATGTGGTAAATCTCCTTCACCTGCTTCAACTGGTTGGCCGAGAAGGCATTGTTCAGCGAATCCTGCTTGCGTATGAGGTAGCGCCGGGTCTCGATGGCCCCGTCAATGTCCCCCTTGTCATATTGCGTACTCGCCTTGTAGTTTATCAAAGTGGCAAAGGTGGAGACGTAGTTGTTCAGTACCGTAGGGGTCACCTCGTCTATCAATGCGATGCTTTTGTCATACTCATCGGTCTTGGCATAGTATTGAAGCTGTATCAACTGGACATTCAGCCAGAAGACGGGATCTACATGCGGCTCAAGCAGTTTTTTTACTTTCTCGATATGCTCATGCGCCACTGTAAAGTTCTTCCGGTTCATGTAGTGCAGGATATACTTCACTTCGCAGTCAATCTCGAAATTGCTCCAGTTCTTCCTTGTCTCGGGTTCTTTGGAAATAACCGTCTGCAACGTCATGTCCATTTCATGCAAATAGGGCAGCTTCAAGCTGTCTTTACCGCCATTGCCGTATACCTGGGCAATACGCGACAGTATATCCACCTTCAGGCTGGCCTTTGTCTGGGGAGAGAAATTCCGGTAAGCCTCCAAGAAAGAGTCCAGTGCCTCATTCGGGCGGCTGGACACTCCGTAGGCACATCCCAAGCTGTTATACGCCGCTATCATCCCATTATTGCTATGGCGGAGTTTTGATTCCTCCAACGTCTCCTTAGCCACATACACCGCTTTCTCTATCTGTCTCTTGGAAGCCAGGGCGCGGCTGATGGCAGCCTTCTGCTCCAGATAATAATCGTAAGTGCCTACCTGGGGGACAAAATCCTTCAGCACATCCACCCAATACGACAGACTGTCCGGGTCGTGTTTCTTGTCATAACATGCCGCCAGATAGTAAGCGCCCATATTCTCATAGAAAGCGTTCTTCTGCCGCCGCGCCTCCTCGTACAGACGGGTGGAAAAAGTCATGTTATAGGGAGCATACTGGTGCTTGTAGGCCATGTCACGGAGATACGTCAGCCGGACAAGGGTGGCCGGCAGGGTATCGGCAACCTTCAGGATGCTGTCCTGATACCGGACAGCCCCCGTGTCTTCTGCCAGCAGCGGACAGATATATCCGCAAAACAAAACATGGATGAGAATCAGTATTCGTTTCATTGCGCCGTTCCTCCGTGTAATGCGGGATTATACTTCAAAGGATGCGTAAAACAGAAACGCGCGCCACGGGTGTACCCACTGTCCACCCACAGCTTGCCGTTCATATATTTCACAATCAGTTGGCAGATGGAAAGGCCCAGTCCGCTTCCCTGCACAAAATCATTCAGCTTTTCAAAGCGTTCAAAAATCAAGTGCTGCTTCTCCGGTGGAATGCCGCATCCGGTATCCGTCACGGAGAAAAGTGCCGTACCGGCATCAACCATCTTCAGTTCCAGCACGATGGAGCCTTGTTCCGTAAACTTGGCGGCATTCACCAGCAGGTTTATCAAGACTTGGCGGAGGCGCGCATCGTCCGTATCCAGCATCAAGACGGACAAATCCGTGTCAAAACGCATTTCAACCTCCAGCTTGCGCGAGGCCATCACGGTCTCCACGACCTCATTACACAACTTCACGGCATCATGCGTGCGGATGTTGAAGGTTATATTGTCATTCTCGAAATCCGAGAAATCCAGAATGTCATTGATAAGTTTCAGCAACTGAAAGGAATTCACCTTGATAATTTCGGAGAATTCCCGGCGCGATTCGTCATCGAACGACTCGTCCTCATCCGTCAGTACCGCCGAGAATCCGACAATGGCATTCAGCGGCGTACGTACCTCATGGCTCATGTTCGAAAGAAACATATTCTTCCGTTGTATGGCTTGCACCGCTTTCTCCTTCATCGCCTCCTGCCGCATCTGGGAACGCTTCAAACGGAATATCTTCTTCCAGCCCAGCACCAGGAGGAATATCAGAAACAGTACGGACACAATGATGCCTGCCAGATAGAAACGCATGGATACAATGCGGTCGCGTTCGTTCTGGTAGGCCAGTTGGTCGGCCTGGAAACGGGTACAGAGCCGGTCTATCTCCTTGGGATAGTTCTTCTCGAACGAAGTCTTGATATACGAAAAGACCTTGCCGTACTGTCCGTAGGCTTCTTCCTTGTTCCCCATCTTCACCAGTAAATCCGCCTTTTCGAGCAGAGCTTCCTTGTAGATGTTATGGTTTATCCGGGCATATTCGGTTTGAAGGAAATCATTGTAGGCGGTCAAGGCTGCCTCATGCTCTCCGGTGGCCACCAGATAACGGGCATCTATAATCAGAAGGTATTGCCGTATCTCCGGAATCAGTTGCGCTTCAAGCTGGCCTATCTGTACCAGACAATGGCTGGCAGCTTTCAAGTCACCCTTGAATAATTGGCAGGAAGCATTGGAGATGTGACGCATGGCCAGCTCCAGCGGAGAAAGCCGGTCTTCCGGATAGAGGTTCAGACGTGCAAGATAACGCGAGGCACCGTTTACATTCCGTATGCGCAGGTTATAATCTATCAGTTCCACCAGTAGCATGCGAATATGCACATCCTCCCCGTCCATCCCATCCAGCAGTCTCAAAGACTCTTCGTAAGCGGCACCGGCTTCCCGAAGCCTGCCGATATAGCTGTACACCTCTCCCATGGCATTCAGCGCCAGGGCATTGCCGAAGGGGTAGGCAAGCGCGCGGGCTTTGGAGTACATCTGGTCGCTCTGGGCAATGGCCATACGGATTTCTCCACGGAAAAGGGAGGATTTTATAAGTATCCTTTCCAGTTCGAAATAGGTGTAATAGCGCTGGGATTCATCCAATTGGGACAAAAGGCCGTCGGCATTCAGCGAGTCACACTCCTCCCGGGTCAGATAGTCGAAACCGAGGCTGTTGTGAAAAGTGGAGATGACCTCATGGACTATACTTTCCTTTTCTTTAGTCCAAGAATCCGCTTTATCTGTTGCCGATGCAATTATTGTGCTCCCGAACCAAATAAAGAAAAGGAATATATATAGTTGCTTTATCCTCATTTATAAGACTTTGTCTGCTTTAAAAGTTGCATTTTTAATGCAACGCGGTCTTGCAAAGATATTATATCTTTTTGGAACGGACAAAGAATCAGTTAAAATAACAACATTTTAAAAACAAAAGGAAGCCAAGGTCGATGTCACTATTACGGCAACCACCATCCACCACTCCACACGCCGGTTGATGCGGACAGCCACACGCATATCTTCCGTCTTCAGAGGCCGTTCATTAGAACCGATATAAGGTTTCCATACCTCCTCGCCGAAATAGTTGTGCGGACCTCCGAAACGGCAGTCCAGAATACCGGCAAGGGCGGCTTCCGGATAACCGGAATTGGGACTGGCATGCTGGCTGCCATATCTGCCCACAAAAGCAAACAAGGAAAGGCGACCGGAAACCAGTACCATCAGAAAGGCTGTCAGACGGGCGGGAATATAATTGGCAACATCATCCAAACGGGCGGCGAAACAGCCGAACCGGCGGTAGCGCTCATTCTTGTAGCCGACCATGGAATCCAACGTGTTCACCATCTTATAGGCAAGCATGCCCGGAACTCCCAACAGCAGATACCAGAACAAGGGGGCAACTACCCCGTCACTCAAATTCTCTGCCAAAGTCTCCAATGCCGCGGTTCGTACCTCCTGCGCCGAGAGTGCAGACGTATCACGCCCTACGATACGTGCCACTTGCATCCTCCCTTCCTCCAAGGAACGGTCCACCGCCTTGAACACCATACGCACCTCGCGAACCAGCGTAGTGCCCGCCAAGCAATAGAATATCAGCAGTATCTGCACCGTCAGCAGCATGCCCGGAGAAAAGAGTGCAGCCAAGCGGAGTAGCAGAAGCGTGACGAAATACACACCTACCACGAGGAGCACCGTCATAAGCGCTCCTTTCAGGAAACGCGAATCGCCCCGGTTCAACCGGTGCTCACAGAAAGAAATGGCTTTACCGAAAGCCACCACCGGATGGGGTAGCCACGCCGGGTCGCCCAGCCAGTGGTCGAGCAGCCAGGCAGTGAGAAGCGGCAGGTTCAAGTTGAAGGCGACACCCAAAAGTATAAGTACATCTTCTTCCATCGGTTATTCCTCCTCAAGCCATTGTCCTATTGCTTTTACAAGCCTGTCATTCTCCTCCCGGCTCTGGGCGGCTATGCGGAAGAAGTGTTCATTCAGTCCGTCGAAGTTGGAGGCGTCCCGAATCAAGATGCCATGCTCCCCTGCCAGATAGTCTTTCAAGGCGGAAGCCCTACCCATACGGAGGCACACCAGCATGAAATGGGTTTCGGTGGCCCATACTTCCAGTCCTCCCAATGCCTCGAGCGCACTGCGCAGGCGGGCAGCCTCTTGCAAGTAAGACGCCACATCCAGCGGATTGGGAACATCATGTTCCAACAGATGGAGTCCCGCCTCAATGGCAAGCTGATTGACCGACCAGGGCATACGGTTGGTACGCAAGCGGTGCAGCAGGTGGGGGGCGCCGGTGACATATCCCAGTCGCAGACCGGGAACGGCATAACGCTTGGTCATGGAGTGCAGCAGCAAGACGTTGGGAAACTCTGCCGCCTCGGCAGCAGAGAAAAGCGGACGCAAGGTGAAAAACTCATAGGACTGGTCGATGACGAAACATACCTGCGGATTATGACTGATAAGTGTTGCCAGATATTCCTTCTCCACGACCGTTCCGGTAGGGTTATTGGGATTGCACAGCCACAGCATGCGCACCTCTTCCGGCAAGCGATACCCCTCGCTCTCCGCAGGAAGCCGATAGAGGGAAGTGACCCGATGGCCGTGCATGCGGCAGGCATCGGCATATTCACTGAAAGTGGGCTGCACAATGGCGGTGTTTGTCCCGCGGAAAGTCTGCGCGGTGAGATAAATGGCTTCGGTAGCTCCGTTCGTCACGCACACTGCCTCGGCAGGAAGACGGTGGCGGCGGGCAAGGCAGGCCTCAAGCGTGTAAGGCTCCGGTTCGGGATAGTTGCCGATGCCGTCAATCCGGGCACACAGATGCGCCTTCAAGGCAGAGAGGTCTACCCTGCTGTAAACGTTCGAGCTGAAGTTTGCCGTAATGGGACGGCTGTATTTATAGGAATCGTCTCCGTGTCCTTCAATCATGGTTCTTTGTCAATATTTGGTAGATAAGCGGCAGGTTGACGTGGCGGCGCACGTGCTCGGCAAGCCTATCGTATTGTTCTTCTTTGAATGTATGGTAATCGAAAGCGCCGGCATTCCCGGACAGTTTGTCTGCAAAAGGCGCAAGCAGGAAATCTATGAATTCCGGATTGTCGAGAATGCCATGAATATAAGTCCCCATGCAGGTGGAGTCCACGTAGTAACCATCGGTAGAGCCGTTCTCCAGAAGATTCAAGGGAGAATCGGGAGTACCTTCCACAGGGGTGGTCACTCCCATATGGATTTCATAGCCCTGCATGAATGGAGAATGGAGAGTGGAAGATGGAGAATGGGGATTGCACAGACCGAACTTCACCTGGCGGGTCACCTTCTCTCCCGACATACGGGTACTGATGGGCAACAGCCCCAGTCCGGGCAGGCGTTCGATGTCCCCCTCCACATGCTCAGGGTCGAGCACCTCCTGCCCCATCATCTGATAGCCGCCGCAGATACCCATCACGGTGGCACCTTCACGATGGGCACGGATGATGGCAGCCGCCACACCGTTACGGCGCAATTCGTAAAGATCATCAAGCGTGCTCTTGGAACCGGGCAGCAGGATGACGTCGGCCTTTGCCAACTCATCCACATTGTTGGTATAGAAGAGATGTACGCGCGGGTCACGTTCCAGGACATTAAAATCGGTGAAGTTACTGAGGTGGCGCAGCAGAATGACGGCGATGTTCACCTTTCCCTTCTCGGCACGGACAGACTTTGCGGCAAGCGCCACGGAGTCTTCTTCTTCAATGTAGATATCACGGTAGTAAGGTACTACCCCGACAACGGGAATGCCGCAAAGCTCCTCCAGCATCGTAATGCCCGACTCGAAGAGACGTATATCCCCCCGGAACTTGTTGATAAGAATTCCTTTAATGCGTTCCCGCTCATGGGGACGAAGCAACATCAGCGAACCATAGACACTGGCAAACACACCACCACGGTCAATGTCCCCCACAAGGATTACATCGGCTCCGGCATGTAGGGCCATCGGCAGATTGACAAGGTCGGTATCCCGCAGATTGATTTCGGAGATGCTTCCCGCGCCTTCCAGCACAACGGGATTATAGCGAGCGGCAAGGCGGTCGTAGGCAGCACAAACCTCCCGGCGCAGCTCGTCGCGTCCTTCCTTGCGGAAATACTCATAAGCATTGTGGTTGCCGATAGGACGCCCGTTGAGGACAACCTGCGAGGTGTGGTCCGACTGCGGTTTCAGCAGCAGCGGATTCATGTCCGTGTGGCAAGGCACTCCGGCGGCTTCCGCCTGCACAGCCTGGGCACGGCCTATCTCCAGCCCTTCGGGAGTGGCAAATGAATTGAGCGCCATATTCTGTGCCTTGAACGGTGCGGGCTGATAGCCGTCCTGCTTGAAGATGCGGCAGAAGGCGGCAGCAATGATGCTCTTTCCCACATCACTGCCCGTCCCGGCAAACATAATCGGATGAAGTTTCTCCATAAATTCCATTTTAGCGAATGCAAAGATAGTGCAAATCCGAATATCTCTCCCATTCATAAGCCATATCTTCGGAAACTATTCGTTATATTTGTAACGTTCTATTCAAAAAGATGACTACTGAACAATTCCCACCTCCTCTTGTTTAGAGAAACAAGAACCCCTAAACCGAACGAACTTATGAATAATCTATTATGCCGGAGATTTTTTCCGGCTGCTGCCTGCATGCTGCTTGCCATCGGTGGAGTGGCCGCACAAACCTCCCTTCCCCTTAGCTTCGGTGATGCCCTAAGGCAGATGCAAAACGGCAACCGCAGCCTGAAAATAGCTGACAAGGGAATTGAAGCCGCCCGTGCGGAACGTGACAAACTGAATGCCCTCTGGTACCCCTCCCTGCAAGGTGCCGGTACGTTCGTGCATCTTTCCGAAAAGATAGAGGTAAAACAGCCCCTTTCTCAGTTCACCGACCCGGCAAAGGACTTTGTGCACAACATCGTGCCGGACGACCAATTCATCAGCAGCATACTCGACCAGATAGGCTCCCATACCCTTGCCTTTCCACTGGCTCCACGCAACCTGACTTCCGTCGGCCTGACCGCTGAATGGGTCGTATTCTCCGGCGGCAAGCGCATCCGGGCCTCGAAGATAGGCAACACCATGATAGACATTGCCCGCGAAAACCGGGGACAGACCGATGCCACGCAACGCACCCTGCTGGCAGAAAGCTACTTCGGGCTGAAACTTGCGCAAGAGGTAGTACGCGTGCGGCAGGAGACTTACAACAGCCTGCAACGCCATTACCAGAATGCCCTTAAACTGGAAGCTGCCGGCATGATAGACAAGGCAGGCCGGCTCTTTGCCCAAGTGAATATGGATGAAGCTGCCCGTTCACTGGAGGCTGCCCGGAAGGAGGCCTCCGTCGTACAAAGTGCCCTGCGCACCCTGCTCAACCTGCAAGACACATGCAGCATCCATCCTACTTCGGAGCTTTTCATCAACGACCAACTGCCCGCTAAAGAGGAGTTCCTGCAAGCCATGCGGGTGGAGAACTACACCGTGAACCAACTGCAACTGCAGTCACAGATTGCCCGCCAGCAGCTCCGCATCGACCAGAGCGGCTACCTGCCGGACATCGCCGTATTCGGCAAGCAGACCCTCTATGCCCACGGCATACAAAGCAATCTTGTCCCCCGCACCATCGTAGGTGTGGGCTTCACCTGGAACCTGTTCGACGGACTGGCGCGTGAGAAGCGCATCCGCCAGTCGAAGATAGCCCAGCAAACCCTCGCCTTGGGACAAGAAAAAGCCAAAGAAGACCTGAGCGTAGGCATCGACAAGCTCTACACCCAACTGCAAAAGGCACAAGACAACGTACGCGCCTTGAATACCACCATCGAGCTGAGCGAAGAGCTGGTGCGAATCCGCAAGAAATCCTTTGCCGAAGGCATGGCAACCAGTACCGAGGTCGTAGATGCGGAAACGATGCTGGCAACCGTCCGCGTGGCGCGTCTGGCAGCCTACTACGAATATGATGTGGCACTGATGAACCTGCTGGCTATCTGCGGAACGCCGGAACGGTTCGAGAAATATTTCGAGACAACTTATTAAAACCTACCCTTTATGAAAATCAATAATAAAAGCATCAGCATTGCATTCGTCATCATCCTGGCCGCAACGGTCATCATTTCGCTTGCCGGCATATTACTCATGAGCCGGCAGCCCCTAGTCCTGCAAGGACAAGTGGAAGCAACGGAAATACGTATCAGCGGGAAGCTGCCCGGACGTGTGGACTCCTTCCTCGTACAAGAGGGAGACTGGGTGAAGGCAGGCGATACGCTTGTCGTCATCAACAGCCCCACCATCGAAGCCAAATACCGCCAGGTGAATGCCCTGAAGCAGGTGGCCCAGGAGCAGAACAAGAAGATAGACGCCGGTACCCGCCGCCAGATTGTGGCCACTGCCCGGCAACTCTGGAACAAGACGCAGAGCGACCTTGCCCTCGCCAAGACCACTTACCAGCGCATTGTAACGCTTTATAAGGACAGTGTCGTCACCTCCCAGCGGCGTGACGAGGTGGAGGCCATATACAAAGCTGCCCAAGCCGCCGAACGTGCCGCCTACGAGCAATACCAGATGGCCGTAGACGGAGCGCAGAGCGAGGACCGCGCCTCGGCCCGCAGCCTGGTGGAAGCGGCGCGAAGCACCGTCGATGAAGTCTCCTCCCTCCTCGTCGACTCCCGCCTGACTGCTCCCGAAGACGGCCAGATAGCTACCATCTTCCCCAAACGCGGAGAACTGGTGGCTCCCGGCACTCCCATCATGAGCCTCGTCGTGATGGACGATGCACACGTGGTACTGAATATCCGCGAGGACCTGATGCCTCAGTTCAAGATGGGAGGCACTTTCCGTGCCGATGTCCCCGCCATCGACGGCAAGGACATTGAATTCCGCATCTACTACATCAGTCCGCTGGGCAGCTTCGCCACCTGGAAATCCACCAAACAGACGGGCAGCTATGACATGCAGACGTTCGAGATACACGCACGTCCCACACAGCAGGTAGAGGGATTGAGACCGGGGATGTCCGTACTCTTAAAAATGAAGAATAAAAAATGAAAGATAAAGAATTTGGCTACGCAATGAAAGCGCTCCGCATGGTTATCCGTCGCGAATGGCACCGCATGACCTCCCGCCGTCTATACCTCGGCGTCTGCGTCGTGCTGCCTTTGTTCTGTCTGTTCTTCATGGCCACCATCTTCGGAAACGGACAGATGGAGAACATTCCCGTGGGTATCGTCGACCTGGACAACACTGCCACTTCGCGCAATATCTCCCGGCGCATCTCTGCCGCCCCCACCTTCCGTGTGACGGAGCACTTCACCGACGAAGCCGACGCCCGCCGGGCATTGCAACGGAAGGACATATACGGCTACCTCGTCATCCCGCCCCGCTTCGAACAGAAGGCGGTGACGGGAACTGACGCAACGCTCACCTATTATTACCACTATGCCCTCCTCTCGGTAGGCAGCGAGCTGATGGCGGCGTTCGAGAATACGCTTGCTCCCGTTGCACTCTCCCCCATCGTGATGCAGGCCGAAGCACTGGGAGTAAGCGGAGAACAGATACAGACCTTCCTGCTCCCCGTAGAAGCCAGTACCCATCCCCTCTACAACCCGGACATGGACTACTCCATCTACCTGAGCCAGCCTTTCTTTTTCGTACTGTTCCAGATACTCATCCTGCTCACCACCGTCTACTCCATAGGCAGCGAACTGAAATTCGGCAGCGCCGGCGAATGGCTGGAGATGGCACGAGGCAATATCCTCACTGCCGTAGCAGGGAAACTGCTGCCCTATACCCTCATCTTCTCGTCCATTGGTATCCTGGCAAACTATGTACTGTTCGGCCCGCTACATATCCCCTTCGCTGGCAGTCTGTGGCTGATGAATGCAGTGACCGTGCTCTTCATCATCGCTACCCAGGCATTGGCGGTCTTTATCTATTCTGTCTTTCCCAAGATTGCCTATATCATCAGTGTAGTATCCATGGTGGGGTCGTTGGGAGCTACCTTGTCCGGGGTCACATTTCCCGTCACAGCCATGTATGCGCCCGTGCATGCCGCCTCCTACCTCTTCCCCGTGCGGCACTTCACGGAGGCGGCGCAAGCCATGATTTACTTCGATGCAGGGTTTGCCTACTTCTGGCAGTCGGTAGCTACACTCTTCATCTTCCTATTGGCAGCACTGCTGATACTGCCATTGCTGAAATGGTGGATAAAAAAAGAGATAAGGGAAGAAGCAATCTCCGCCTCCCTCTCACCTTGCCCGCCTACCTCATTGTCAACAGCTTCCGTCATCCGACACGAGTGGCATGCCATCGCCACCAATCCCGCCATCCTGCTCGTGCTGGCAGGCGGTATCTTCCTCTACGGACTGCTCTACAACTACATGTACGCCCCCAACCTGGTGCGCAAGGCTCCCGTCGCAGTGGTAGACCTCTCCCACTCCGCCCTCAGCCGTGAATACATCCGGCTGCTCGACGCCACTCCCCAGACCGCCGTCTACGGCCAGACACCCAACATCCTCGAAGCCCGCCAATGGATGAAGCAGGGCGACGTGGCAGGCATCCTTTACCTGCCTGCCGACTTCGAGGCACGTGTGGCACGGGGCGAGACTTCGGTCTTCGTACTCTATGCCGCCACGGACGCTTTCCTCAACTTCAAAGGACTGCAAGAATCCAGTGCGCGCGTCATGCTTGCCGTGAACGATGCCCACCGCATGGAGGGCACCGTATTCCTACCTCCGCAAGGGTTGCTGGCAGTGGCTTCGTCCGCTCCCGTCAGCGTGTCCGGCACGGCGCTCTACAACTATACGGAGGGCTACGGTTCCTATCTGATTCCCGCCGTCCTAATTGTCATCATCTTCCAGACGATGCTGATGGTGATTGCCATGCTGACGGGCGAGGAAGCGGAAGCCCGAAGAAAAGGAATACGGCTGATGCGTGCCGACTCATTGAAGGATACATTACGGATTGTCGGAGGCAGGACCTTCGTATACTTCATGCTGTATGTGGTGTTCTCCCTATTCCTGCTGGGACTGCTGCCGCATCTGTTCAGCATCCCCCACATCGGCAGCGGAGGAGACATCGTCACAATGATGATACCCTTCCTGCTGGGCACGAGTTTCCTTGCCCTGGCCGTCTCCCGCTGGTTTACAGACTCCGAAGCGCCGTTGCTGATGATAGCCTTCTTCTCTGTGGGCTATATCTTCCTTTCGGGCGTGTCTTATCCGCTGGAACTGATGCCGTGGTATTGGCAGGCAGCCCACTATCTGTTTCCGGCAGGTCCTGCCGTACTTGCTTTTGTAAAACTGAATTCAATGGGTGGAACGCTGGCCGACGTATGGCCGCAGATGCTGACGATGTGGATACAAGTATTGGTCTATGGAACTTTGGCGCTCTGCACTACACGCCACCTCTACGGAGAAGGAAAAGTGAAGGCATAAAAAAAGGCTATCTATCCCAGACAGCCAATCTTTTGTTAACCTTAAATCTAATACTATGAAAAACACATTGCAAATATACGGACTTCTCCGAATTCTCCAAAATTTCCGCCCATAACAGCCTTATTTATAACATGGTTTAATAGGAATATGCCGTCGTTAACAGATAAGGACTGGTCAAATAAGAAATTTTCACTATCTTCATCCCCAAAATCGTAAATCAAAGAATATTCTGCCATGATTCATACCATACTCGATACAGACCTTTACAAATTCACCACCTCGTATGCCTACATCAAATTGTTTCCCTATGCCATGGGCACTTTCAGCTTCAAGGACAGAGACGACACCGCCTATACAGACACATTTCTGAAGGAGTTGCAAGAGGCGGTGGACAGCCTGGCACAGACCATACTGACTACCGAAGAACTGGAATACATGACCCGCCACTGCCGTTTCCTGCCGAGGGTCTATTGGGAGTGGCTCTCCTCCTTCCGCTTCCAGCCGGAGAAGGTAAGCATCCATCTGGACGAGGACCGGCACCTGAACATTGAAATCACGGACTATCTGTACAAGGCCACCCTTTACGAAGTCCCCCTGCTTGCCATCGTATCCGAAATAAAGAACCGTTCTTTGGGAAACGTGGCCGACATGGACGGCATACTCTGCAAACTTTCCGAAAAGGTGGCACTCTCCAACCGGCGCCAGCTGTATTTTTCGGAGTTCGGCACCCGGAGACGCTTCTCGTTCGAAGTGCAGGACAAAGTCATAGGCCGTCTGAAGGAAACCGCCGAATACTGTACCGGGACTTCCAACTGCCACTTCGCCATGAAATACGGCATGAAGCCTATGGGGACGCATCCGCATGAATGGTTCATGTTCCACGGCGCACAGTTCGGCTACAAACACGCCAACTACATGGCCTTGGAAAACTGGGTGAACGTGTACGACGGCGACTTGGGCATCGCACTGTCCGATACCTATACCTCCGGCATTTTCCTAAGTAACCTGAGCCGCAAGCAGGCCAAACTATTCGACGGTGTACGCTGCGACTCCGGTGATGAATTCGATTTCACCGACAAGCTCGTTGCCCGCTACCGCGAACTGGGCATCGACCCTACCACTAAAACCATCGTCTTCAGCAATGCGCTCGATTTTGGCAAGGCACTCGACATCCAGGAGCATTGCAGGGGCAAAATCCGCTGCTCCTTCGGCATCGGCACCAATCTGACGAATGATACCGGATTCAAGCCCTCCAACATTGTAATGAAACTGACGCAATGCAAGATGAACGTCAACCAGGAATGGCGCGAATGCGTGAAGCTGTCCGACGATGCAGGAAAGCATATCGGCAGCGAAGCGGAAGTACGGGCATGTCTGTATGATTTAAGGCTCGGACAGCAAATAGAACCCCTATGCTGAAAACAGCTTCCCGGCGGTTAGCGATAAGTGCTTACTGTCTTTTCCTTTTGTAGGCAAACTCTTGCCATTTCTCCTCCGGCCAGTCCTGCCGCTGCATCTCCATGCGGGCCATGACGAAGAACAAGTCCGAAAGGCGATTGATGAAGCGCAGAATATCCTCGTTCACAGGGTCTTGGCGATGGAGTGTCCACAAACGGCGTTCGGCACGGCGGGCCACGGTACGGGCAAACTGCAGTTGGGCTGATATGGGAGTGCCACCGGGCAAAAGGAAGTAGCCGTTGTCCGTCAGCAGGACGGTCATGGCATCCATCTCCTGCTCACAGCGCAGCGTGAGCTCTGCGGCAGAAAGCGGATTAGGGTTCACCACTCCCGAGGGAGTGGCCACATGGCTCATCACCACCATCAGTTCCCGCTGGACAGCATGCAGCAACTCCTGCCAACCATCTTCTGCCGCCAGCATGGAGCGCACGATACCAATCACGGCATTCAATTCATCAAGGCATCCGTTTGCCTCGATACGGATGTCATCTTTCGGCACACGCGCGCCACCATGAATACCCGTTGTTCCTTTGTCTCCAGTTTTGGTATAGACTCTTTTCATACTCTATTTGATAAATCAGTAGGGTCTTCCAAAGAAGACAAGCGATAAGTATTCAGTTTCATAATATATTTAAATGAAAACAAAGATACTCCACTATTTCAAGAACACAAACGAAATTACATAAAATATCAATGCGCTATTTTAGAGTTCACCGAACAAAGCCATCACATCCACCTCGCCCCAATACAGATGCGTATAACTGGCTATCAAGTTCTTATAGCGAAAGACGGGAGTGGTTACCTTCCCTCCTTTGGCATTGTAGACCTGCGCTATCGAGGGAGGAAGACTGCACGCACCACCTTCTTTTCCATCAGCCTCGGGCACAGCAAACTGCGTATAATGGAATTCGTGTCCTTTAAGCCGCCATCCGTTATAGTTGAACTGGCGGTATCCCAATGTCAGTTTCCTGCGTTTACGCTCGTTCGTAATGCTGAAAGGCAATACTCCTACCATCTCATTTCCAATATTGCCTACACAGCTCCCGGCACTTCCCCCGTCCGTATCCCCATCAGAAAGAACGGACTGCGAAAGATATATCATCCCCCCGCATTCCGCCAGCGTCCTGCCACCGGCCTCTATATAGCTGCGGATAGACTCCCTGGCAAGCCTTGCCCCGGCAAGTTCCTCCAGACGGTTCTCGGGATAGCCGCCGGGCAGATAGAGCAAATCCGTCTCTTGCGGAATAGCCCGGTCCTGCTCCGGATTGAAAAAAGTGACCGTGCCCATACGGCGCAGAATATCCAGATGCTCCGCATAGAGGAAGGAAAAGGACTCTTCGTTGCGCGCTACCGAGATATGTAGCTTCCCCGGCTCCGATAGTACCGGCTTCTCCTCCACTGCCGCCGTAGGCAATGGACGCCCGGTTGTCGAGAGCAGTAGTTCCCAGTCCACATGTTCCTCCAGCAAGCCTGCCAGCATGTCCAGCCCCTCCGTCTCCTTAGAACGGCTGAAATCCAGCCCCAGATGGCGCGACTCCTGCTCCAGTTCCTTCTGCTTGGGCAGATAGCCCAGACAAGTCACGTTCAAGTCTTCACAGACCTCCTGTAACATCCGATAGTGACGGAGCGAGCCGACACGATTGAAGATAACTCCCGCAATACGTATATCCGGACGAAAATTGATGAACCCCGACAACAAAGGAGCCATGGAATAGGCAGCCGACTTGGCATCAACCACCAGCACCACAGGAATACCCAAGAGCCGAGCCACTTCTGCCGACGAGCCCCGGTCGCGGTCGTACCCGTCGTACATCCCCATCATCCCCTCGACCACGGCAACATCCGCATCCGCCGAATAGCGTGCATACAGACTGCTTACGTGCTCCTGAGATGCCATGAAAGTATCCAGATTGATGGAAAGACGGCCGCATACCACCTCGTGATACTTGGTATCTATATAATCGGGGCCGCATTTGAAAGGCTGCACCTTCAGACCTTTCTTCACAAACAATGCCATCAGTCCACGACTGACGGTGGTCTTTCCACTGCCCGATGTAGGGGCGGCTATGAGAAACTGAGGGATGGAACGCATAATTAATGTGTTAATGATTTAATGTGCCAATGTGCTAATCGGCTGCGCTATACTTGCGCTACTTCCCCATGCCGCAGGTCATTGGCACATTGGCATATTGGCACATTAGCACATTTTCAACGTGCAAAGATAAGCATATCTCCAACAAAAGTTTTATCTTAGCTGCGAAAATAAAACATACCACCATGATAACCGAAGAACTTAAGAAACTCTACATCGCACATACCGGACACGAACCGGAACAGATTGACGAACTCCCCTCCTCCGGCTCCAACCGCCGCTACTTCCGCCTCATCGGAAGTCCTACACTTATCGGCGTCAGCGGAGAGTCTGTGGAGGAAAACCGCGCCTTCCTCTACATGGCAGAACATTTCCGCCAGAAAGGACTGCCCGTACCGCAAGTGTTCATCCGCTCCGAAGATGATATCTATTATCTGCAAGAAGACCTGGGCGACTCGCTCCTATTCAATGCCATCGAGAAAGGCCGCAAGACCAGCGTATTCGGCGAGGATGAGAAACAGTTACTGCGCAAGACCATCCGTCTGCTGCCCGCCGTGCAGTTTGCCGGAGCCGACGGCATGGACTTCTCCTACTGCTACCCGCAGGCAGAGTTCAACAGCCGCAGCATTCTGTGGGACCTGAACTACTTTAAATACTGCTTCCTCAAGGCTACGGGGATGGACTTTCAGGAAGACCGGCTGGAGGACGACTTCCAGAAGATGGCAGACGTGTTGCTCCGTAGCAGCTCCGCCACCTTCATGTACCGCGACTTCCAGAGCCGTAACGTCATGATAAAGGACGACGAGCCGTGGCTCATCGACTTCCAGGGCGGACGCAAAGGTCCGGTCTACTACGACGTTGCCTCCTTCTTGTGGCAAGCCAAAGCAAACTATCCCGACAGCCTGCGCAAAGAGTTGCTGAAGGAATACATCGACGCCCTGCGCAAGTACCAGCCCGTGGACGAGGCTTATTTCTATGCCCAGCTTCGCCACTTCGTATTGTTCCGCACCATGCAGGTGCTGGGTGCCTACGGTTTCCGCGGTTACTTCGAGAAGAAGCCCCACTTCATACAAAGTGTCCCCTTCGCCATCGAGAACCTGCGCCAGCTGCTCCAGGAGCCTTACCCCGAATATCCTTACCTCTGCCGGATTCTGCGCGAGCTCACCGAACTGAAACAGTTTACAGACGACCTGCAAAAGCGCCGCCTCGTGGTGAAAGTCACCAGCTTTGCCTACAAAAAAGGTATCCCCGAAGATTCCACGGGCAACGGAGGAGGTTTCGTCTTTGACTGCCGCGCTGTGAACAACCCCGGCAAGTACGAGCGTTACAAACCCTTCACGGGACTGGACGAACCCGTTATCCGCTTCCTGGAAGACGACGGCGAGATAGCCGTATTCCTGGAGCATGCCTACGCCCTTGTCGACGCTTCCGTGAAGCGCTACATGGAACGCGGCTTCACCAATCTGTCTGTCTGCTTCGGCTGCACCGGCGGACAGCACCGCTCCGTGTACTCGGCACAACACCTGGCGGAACATCTGCACAAGAAGTTCGGCGTGCAAGTGAACCTGATACATAGAGAACAGAATATTGAACAGACGTTTAAGGCCAAAGTTTAATGTGCTAATGTGAGAATATGCCAATATGAAAGCCATGATTTTCGCCGCCGGCCTGGGCACCCGGTTGCGCCCCTTGACGGACCACATGCCCAAGGCCCTCGTTCCCGTAGCAGGAAAGCCCATGCTGGAACGGGTGATACTGCGGTTGAAGGAAGCAGGATTCAACGAGATAACGGTCAATATCCACCACTTCGGGGAGCAGATTATCGACTTCCTCCGTGCCCACGACAACTTCGGCACGGAGATTCACATCAGCGACGAACGCGGCATGCTGCTCGACACCGGAGGAGGCATCAAAAAGGCACGCCCCTTTCTGGACGGACAAGAACCTTTCCTGGTGCACAACGCGGATATTCTGACGGACATTGACCTTGCAGGTCTCTACCGCCACCATCTGGAGAGCGATGCGGAGTCTACCCTGCTTGTGAGCGAGCGCAAGACTTCCCGCTATCTCCTTTTTGACGACGACTACCACCTGCACGGCTGGATAAACAAGTCCACCGGAGAGGTGAAACCGGCAGGCTTCGACTACCGGGAAACGAAGTACCGGGAACTCGCCTTCGGAGGTATCCACATCATCTCCCCCTCCCTCTTCCACCTGATGGACGATGGGCAGTGGAACGGCAAGTTCTCCATCATTCCTTTCTACTTGTCCGCCTGCACAAAGGTGCACATACAAGGCTATCCGCTGCAAGGATTCCGCTGGTTCGACATCGGCAAACCGGAGACACTGGCACAAGCGGAGGAATACTACAAACAAAAATAACAAGTAATGTAAAGCAGCCTAACATTACTTGTTAGCTCTCTTTACATTACTTGTTATCAAATCAACCTATGTACCATAGATTATCTATGGTGAAACTACGCCAGTGCCAGTATCAGCAACTGAGCCGTCAGCACCCGCAGGAACATAGCCAGCGGATAGACTGTGGCGTATCCCACCGCAGGGGCATCGCAGGATGTCAAGTCCGAGGAATAGGCCAATGCAGGTGGATTGGTGTTAGCTCCGGACAGCACACCTATCAGCGTATAGTAGTTCAGCTTCCAGAAATAGCGCCCCATGAATCCTGTCACCAGCAACGGAACGACCGTGATGATGGCCCCATAGCCAATCCACACATAGCCGCCTTCGTAAATAATGGTATCGATGAATCCCTTTCCTGCACCCAACCCCACGCAGGCCAGGAACAAGGCGATACCGATTTCGCGTATCATCAGATTGGCACTCATCGTCGTGTAGGTTATCAGCTTATATTGAGGCCCGAAACGGCTGATGAGGATGGAAACCACCAACGGTCCGCCGGCCAGTCCCAGTTTCACGGGTTGGGGAATGCCGGGGAACATGAACGGCAGACTGCCCAAGATACATCCCAGGGCAATACCCAGGAAGATAGGAATCAAGTTTGGATGGTTGAGACGCTTCAGCGAGTTACCCAGCACCTTCTCCGCATGACTCACGGCAAGCTCGCTGCCTACAATCGTCACACGGTCTCCCATCTGCAACTGCAAGTGGGGAGTTGCCACCAGGTCCACGCCCGAACGGTTGATACGGGTGATGCAGGCACCGAAGTTGTTACGTATCTTGAGCTGAGACAGAGACTTGCCGTTCAGTTCCGGCTTGGTGATGAGGATGCGGCGTGAAATCAAGTTCTTGTCCTCCCGTTCCCACTCCACCGAAATTTTTCTTCCGAAGAAGGCAACAATGGCCTCCACATCTTTCGGGTTGGCAATGAACAGAATTTCATCCTGCATGTGCAGCACCGTATCGGCATTCGCCAGTTCTGTTTCCTGACTGCCGGTGTGCCGGATGCGGGAGATGACAAACGCACGGTTCAACAATGGTTTCACATCTCTGATCCGCTTGCCGTCTATTGCCTCATTGCGTATCTCTACCGATATGGGACGCACGGTCAGCTCCTGCAGATGACCCAGCCCGTGCTCGGCATCCTCCTCTTCTTTTTGGGTGTTAATCCGCATGAAAATCTTCAAGGCAAGCAGCCCCAAGATGCAGCCCACCACACCCAGCGGATAGGCAACGGCATATCCGAGTGCGATTTCCGGAGCATCCACCCCGTTGAGGTCACTGTTTGCCTGCTGGGCAGCACCCAGACCGGGGGTATTGGTCACGGCTCCGGACAAGATACCCACCATCGTAGTAATGGGAATTCCGGTGGCAAAGTGCAACACAATGGTGATAACCACGCTGAGGAAGACGGAAAGCATTGCTACCATGTTCAGCGTAAGTCCGCCCTTTTTGAAAGCGGAGAAGAATCCCGGTCCCACTTGCAGACCGATGGAATAGACAAACAGTATCAAGCCGAACTCCTTCAGGAAGTGCAGCAGATGTTCGTCGAGGTTCATGTCGAAATGTCCGAAGACAATGCCCACAAACAAAATCCAGGTGACACCCAGCGAGATGCCTGCCACCTTCAACTTGCCCAGCATGATACCGAAGGTGATGACCAGGGACAGAATCAGGACAGAGTGTGCCACTCCTCCGCCCCAAAGATTGGGATAACCCTCAAAGAGGTTTCTTAATAGTTCCATAGTTTCTATCTTTAGTTTTTACTTTTCAACCTTACTGTTTAATTCTTAATTCTCTATTTAAAAAGTATATCCCCACAGAAATCACTTCTCCGGGGATACGCATTTCACACATAAAAAACAACTACTATTATAAAGGCATGTTGCCGTGCTTTTTCGGTGGATTGCTCTGATTCTTGTTGTGCGCCATCTCCAATGCCTGCACCAGCTTGTAGCGGGTATCGCGCGGCATGATGACCTCATCTATGAGGCCACGCTCGGCGGCGCGGTAAGGGTTGGAGAACTTGTCTTCATACTCCTTGATAATCTCCTGCTTCTCTTCGGCAGAGGACTTGCGGTAGAGGATGTTCACTGCACCCTCGGCACCCATCACGGCGATTTCCGCCTGCGGATAAGCCAGGTTCACGTCGGCACCCGTCGGCTTGCTGGACATCACGATGTAGGCGCCGCCGTATGCCTTGCGGGTAATCAGCGTTATCTTGGGCACGGTAGCCTCAGCATAGGCATAGACAATCTTGGCGCCGTGGCGGATGATGCCGTTGTGCTCCTGCATCGTTCCGGGCAAAAAGCCGGGAACATCTTCGAAGGTTATCAGCGGGATGTTGAAGCAGTCGCAGAAACGAATAAAACGTGCCGCCTTGTCGCTGGCATCAATATCGAGCACACCCGCCAAATAGGCAGGTTGGTTTGCCACGATACCTACCGAACGCCCGTTCAGACGACCGAAACCGATAACGACGTTCTTGGCAAAGTGAGGCATCACTTCGAAGAAATACTGGTTGTCCAGCACCGGTTCTATAATATCCTTGATGTCATAGGGCATGTTCGGGTCTTCGGGGATGACGGTCTGAAGCGTCTCTACCCGGCGATGGATATCGTCGGAGCAGGGAGTGAAGGGAGCATCCTCCATATTGTTGGACGGCAGGAAACTCAGCAGCTCGCGGATGCTCATCAGTGTCTCCTCCTCCGTATTGCACATGAAGTGGGTAACGCCGCTCTTGCTGCTATGCGTATAGGCACCGCCCAGTTCCTCCTTGTCCACCTCCTCGTGGGTCACGGTCTTTACCACGTCCGGACCGGTGATGAACATGTGGCTCTGCTCCTTTACCATGAAGATAAAGTCGGTAAGCGCCGGAGAGTAGCATGCCCCACCGGCACACGGCCCCAGAATGGCAGATATCTGCGGGATGACACCCGACGCAATGGTGTTCTGATAGAAGATGGAGGCATAGCCTGCCAAGCTGTTCACACCTTCCTGAATGCGCGCGCCGCCCGAATCGTTGAGGGCAATGACGGGAGCGCCGTTCTTCAGGGCAAGCTGCTGCACCTTCACAATCTTTGCGGCATTCGTCTCGCTGAGCGAACCGCCGTGCGCCGTGAAGTCGTAGGCATAGACAAATACAAGGCGGCCGTCTATCTTTCCGTAACCGGACACCATGCCGTCTCCGGCAATCTGTTTCTTCTCCATGCCGAAGTTGGTGCAACGGTGGTTCACGAACTTGTCCAGCTCATTGAACGAGCCTTTGTCCAGCAGCATGTCAATACGTTCGCGGGCAGTCATGCGGCCGGAGGCGTGTTGTTTCTCTATCTTGTCTACGCCCCCACCCAGCGAGGCACGTTTATCCAGTTCCTCAAACTGGCGATATATTTCTTCTCTGTTCATATTTGCATTTACAATTTAGTGATTTATAATATACGGACTGAATGCGACTCGGGATTATTCCTCCTTTATCAACTCCAATTCAATCAATACCTGGTTGGCATTCACCGGTTCGCCCTCGCTCACGAGGATGTTGCGGACGATGCAGTCGGCATTTACCTTATAGTTACTCTGCATCTTCATGGCTTCCAGCACCACGGCAATGTCTCCGGCAGCCAGTCGGTCGCCCACCTTGACGGGGATGCTCACTACCTTGCCCGGCATCGGCGCCAGAATCTTGTCGCCCTGCTTCTCGTCGGCTCCTTTCTTCATGTGCAGATACTTGGCTTGCGTGTCTACAATGTCTACGTGGAAGGAACGCTGGAGCATGCTGATGTCATAGCTCTTTCCTCCCTCGCCGCGCACAAGGCCTGCATTGAACGAGTTTCCGTTGTGCAGGATGGAGCAACTTCCGTTCTCTGCCATCACAATGTCCACTTCGTAGGGCTTTCCGTCAATGGTAAGCTGAACCTTATTCCCTTCCTTACCCACCAGGGTAATGTCTGCTATACGGTCTCCTATATGTATTTCCATTATTAAATTTCCATTATCAATTTTCCATTCCTTAAATCCTAAGCACTCCCTTCTGCAAGCCGAATTCCCTCCAACGGCTGATGGGGCGGCCATCGGACAGCTGTGCCGAAACGTTCTCCTCCAGATTAACCAGATAGTCCATATAGGCGGCTATCATGGCAATGTTCTCCAACTCTTCGTTGGTGGTATTGGTGCGTACCAGCATGCGGGCGTTCTTCTCGATAAAGAGGGTGTTGTACTCTCCCTTCACAAAGTCGGGCACGTGCATGATGCGCTTCAGATAGGCAAGGTTGGTCTTTACGCCCGTAATCTTGTACTCATAGAGCACACGGCGCATACGCTCGATGGCATACTGGCGGGTGGTTGCCCATACGATGAGCTTACCTATCATGGGGTCGTAGTAGATGGGAATCTCATAGCCGTCGTACACATAGCTGTCTATGCGCACACCGATTCCGTTCGGTTCCGTCAGTTGCTTGATGACACCGGGAGACGGCATGAAGTTGTTTTCCGTATCTTCGGCACAGATGCGGCACTCTATGGCATGACCGCGCTGGAACAGGTCCTCCTGCTTGAGGTGCAACACCTCGTCGTTGGCAATACGGATTTGCTCTTTCACCAGGTCTACGCCTACCACCTCTTCCGTGATGGGGTGCTCCACTTGCAGGCGCGTATTCATTTCGAGGAAATAGAAACGGCGGTTCTTGTCTACCAGAAACTCGATGGTACCTGCACCGGAGTAGTTCACTGCCTTTGCTGCAGCAACCGCCTTCTCTCCCATTTCCCGGCGCAATTCCGGCGTAAGGAAGGGTGACGGGCTTTCTTCTACCACCTTCTGGTTGCGGCGTTGCACGGAGCATTCGCGGTCGAAAAGGTGGATAACGTTGCCGTGGTTGTCGCCCAATATCTGGAACTCGATGTGATGCGGTTCTTCCACGAACTTCTCCAGATAGACCGTGTCGTCTCCAAAGGAGGACATGGACTCGGAGCGTGCCGTGTTGTAGGCTTCCACCACTTCGCTCTCGTTATGGATAAGGCGCATACCTTTACCACCGCCACCCATAGACGCCTTCAGCATCACGGGGTAGCCTATCTCGTTGCAGATACGCACGGCTTCTTCGGCACTCTGCAAAGGTTGTTCCGTTCCGGGAACCACGGGTACGCCTGCCGCAATCATTCGCTTGCGGGCAGCTATCTTGTCGCCCATCGCCTCCATCGTCTCGGCGGCGGGACCGATAAAGATAATCCCTTCCTCCTTGCAACGGCGTGCAAACTCCGAGTTCTCCGACAAAAAGCCGTAACCCGGATGGATGGCATCGGCACCGCATCGCTTTGCCGTGGCAATCACTTTTTCAATATTCAGATAACTCTCTTTTGCCACGGCCGGTCCTATCGGATAAGCCTCATCGGCATATGCCACATGATGAGAAGTACGGTCGGCATCGGAAAAGACGGCAACCGTAAGCAGTCCCATCTCCCGGCACGAACGCATGACGCGCAAGGCAATCTCACCTCTGTTGGCAATCAATACTTTCTTAATCATTTTACTTTTTCTTTAATATATAAAGGATATATATAGTCACACCACAATGCGGACATACCTTTAACAAAGGCATTCCATTTCTTGTTTAAATGTTCAACTAATATCTTCGTACTGTCTTCCTAACCCACGAGCAAAGGCAGCCTTTAATGAATGGCAGGTCTTCTGACTGACTCCTAATCCTGAAGCCTTCCCGATATTTCAATGCATATCAGTGGCAAGGGTGTTTTTCATGATATAAACGGAGCTTCACAGCAGCGGGACTGTCCGGGATTTACACCCGATTCCCTTTTAATCCAGATGATGGAAACATGCATCCGGAACTAATTCGCGGGCAAAGATAAGAAAAATTATCAGGAGTATTCGCAAACCTAATAGTTTTTGTTATCTTTGTCCCAGTTTTGGTTTCACCTCTCCCGGTTCTGTTGGAGATGAGTGATGAAAAAGGGAATTAGGTGCAAATCCTGAACAGACCCGCTGCTGTAAGTCCTTCCAAAATCTTTGAATATTCTACAAGCCACTGTCCGCCCGGCGGATGGGAAGGCATTCAAAGAGGGATAAGTCAGAAGACCTGCCAAGACAACATAGTTTTAGTGCTTTCGGGGAATAAAGCAACAAAACATTGAGTCGAGGCATTCTTTATCCATATAAAGGAATCTTTCTCTTTGTTCATTTTTCCTTGAGGGCAAGTTACGAACGCTTATAAGGAACTGAAATGAGATTCATCACAGGACTGCTATTTACATTTATCTGCCTGCTTCCTGCAGGTAGTATGGCACAAAATAAGGTCACCTTATCCGGAAAAGTCATAGACCAGCACGGGACACCGATAGCCCAAGCCACCATCGCTGTGGAAAACACCACCTCCGGCACCTATACGGACGACCGGGGGAAGTATTCACTGCAAGTCGCTCCGGGTAAACATACCTTCATCGTCTCCTTCCTGGGCTACCAAACCGTGAAACAATCCCTCGACATCCGGCAGGATAAAAAACAGAACTTTACATTGCAGGAAAGTACCGTAACGCTAAGCTCTGTCGAGGTTTACGGAAAGACCCAAACGCAGAAAGTGAAGGAAGGGGCCTTTGCTGTCAATGCACTCGACATCAAGCCGATAGTAAACTCTCTGAATAACCTCAACGACCTGGTGAACCGTACAACGGGCATTAAGGTGAGAGAGGAAGGCGGAGTTGGCTCGGACTTCGACCTCTCCATCAACGGAATGTCCGGTAATTCCATACGTTATTTTCTGGACGGAATACCATTGGACACAAAAGGCAGCGGCGTTTCATTGGCAAATCTGCCGGTCAATATCATCGACCGGATTGAAATTTATAAAGGAGTAGTACCTGCCAGTCTGGGTACAGATGCATTGGGAGGCGCCATCAATATCATTACGAAGCAAGAGAAGAAGAACTATCTGGATGTCTCCTACGGTATCGGTTCCTTCCATACCCACAAGGCAGACTTGAATGCCCAGTTTGTAGAGCCTCGAACCGGACTGATCATTAAACCTACCTTTGGGGTCAATTACTCCAAAAACGATTATATGATGAGAGATGTCGAAGTCTGGGATGAAGACAGCCGCAAATACATTCTGACTGACCGTAGACGCTTCCATGATGACTATTTTTCACTGTTCGGACAAATGGAAATCGGCTTTGCCAATAAGTCCTGGGCAGATGCTTTTTTTGTTTCCGCCTCTTACTCCAAAGTAGACAAGGAGTTGCAGACAGGCTCTGTACAGAGTAAGGTATATGGAATGGCAGAAAGAGGCTCCGATGCCTGGAACATTTCAGCCCGCTATCAAAAGCATAATTTCATTTGGAAGAACATGCAGCTGAATGCCGCACTCTCGCACACTTGGGACCATTCATTGACCACAGATACAGCCTACCGTAAGTATGACTGGAACGGAGATTATATCGTAAGCTCACGTAACGAAATCACAGGACGGGGCCGTTCGATGCGCCATTACAAACGTCCCCTGACCATTGGCCGCGCCAATCTGGACTATCGGTTGAACAACCATCACTCCCTCAACCTAAACTATCTATTAAGCCGCATCGGCAATGACCGCTATGATGAAGCGGATACTGATTTTGAAGCCTCCAATGATATTCTGGCAAAACATGTGACAGGCTTCTCCTACAATCAGTCCCTTCTCGAAGAAAAAATGAGCAATACCTTTTTTGTAAAGAACTACATCAACCACCTGAATATCCGGCAAACGGATTTATCCAGCATCACCGGGTCGAAGGATGTAAAAGGGACAATAACCAAAAAGTATTGGGGCTACGGTATCGGTTCACGCTACACAGCCATAGAACCTTTATCCATTAAAATTTCCTATGAGCACAGCGTCCGGCTGCCCCTTGCCCGCGAATTATTGGGAAACGGTACCACCATATATGCCAATGTAGCCTTGAAACCCGAAAGCAGCGACAACATCAATCTGGGTATCTTCGGCACATGGCATCCTGCCCCCGGCCATACACTTTATTATGAAGCAAACGGTTTCCTGCGCTATGTGGACGACTATATCCAAGCCACCGTAGAAACCAAAGAAGGTATGATGCAATATAAGAATGTTCCGGCTGTACATATCAAGGGCATAGAAGGAGAAGTACGTTACGACTGGCAAAGCAAGTTACAGCTTGCCACCAATGTCAGTTTTCAAGAGGCACGCGACCAGAACAGATACAAGACTGACGGGAAGCCTTCGGCAACTTACAACAACCGGGTACCCAACCGCCCCTGGCTCTTCGGAAGTGCAGAAGCAAGCTATCTTTTCCACAATGTGGTTCTGCCCGAAAGCAAATTACGGCTGAGTTGCAGTTATCAGTGGGTGCACTGGTTCTTCCTGACATGGGAGGCCTATGGCTCTCGCGAAAGCAAGGCACGCATCCCGGCACAACACATTTGCAATGCCGACATCACCTATTCATGGAAACGAGGACGATACAATATTTCGCTGGAATGCTCGAACCTACTCGACAAATTGGCTTATGACAACTATAAACTGCAAAAGCCCGGACGAGCATTCTTCGCCAAATTCAGATTATTCATCAACTAACTAATTTTATTAAAATGAAACGACTAAATCTTTTATCCGGTATCCTTATGGCCGTAGCCATGACCTTATCATTCAGTGCATGTTCCGACAACAACGATCCAGACCCGCAACCGGAACTTTCCGATTATCACTTTGATATTTTTATGACTATCGGCAAACACGGTGGTATGAACCAGGGTGACGGTACCATTGTAAAAAGTGTAAACAGCCTTACGGCAGATATGGGAGTCATTGACATAAAGAATGACGGCGTTGAGTTCAGAAGTGAAAACAACACTTATTCCATGGAAGCCATTGTCAAAGGGAAATACTATTATCAAGTGCCAAACTCAAACGACCGATTTACCAAATTGCAGGTAACCGGTAATTCCGTCAAAATAGTCCAAGAACAGACATTTGTACAGAATACCTTCAAAGTACGCGGCTACACACATGCCTGGCTGGATGACCATACCTTGATTATCATGGCAGCCAATGGTGATGCAGACAAAGTTATCTGGACCAAGCTGAACGCTGACGACATGCGTATCCTTGCCGAAGGAACACTGGACCTTCCTTTGCCAGAAGGAGCAAAAGTATTCACAGCTTCCGGCATTCTGACCTACAACGAAAAGGCCGGTAAATTATATTACTTCTACTTCGGTAAAGACAAATCAGGCAGAGGTGGAAAGGCAACCTCAAACTTCCTGACAGCAGTTATCAATCCCTCGGACATGAAAGTGGAAAGTAACAAGGTCAATACCCTTGCCGGAGAAATGGCGGGAAGCGCTTACGGAGAACTGATGCAAAGTTGCGTGATGTATGATGCAGACGGTAACCTCTACTTGGCTGCATTCACTGATGCCAATGACATAGAACAAGGCCATCTGCTCCGCATCAAGAAAGGTGAAACAGACTTCGATGCAAGCTATGAGGGATATCCCAACGCCGACGGTAAACTGCTCACCATCCAAAACCTGGGTAACGGTAAAGCCCTCGTGTATGCACGTAATGATGCAGCCGGTACTGCCATCGACAGTTACAGCCACTATTATTCTATCATCAACATCAATACCGGAACACAAGAACGCTTGAGTTATAACGGACAAGAAATACCTTACAGTGGCGGACGATTTGCACAACGCTCCGTTATTATAGACGGTAAGGCATACATCGGCGTAAATACAGAAAAAGCCAATCCTTGTATCTACATCTATGACATAGCAACCGGTAAAGTAGAAAAAGGCGCAGAAATTGCCGAAGGTTATTATTTCGATATGCTTAGAGTTGTTGAAAACGATAAATAATCTATGAACAAGATTCTTTCTTTATTACTTTTACTAAGCACCTCCCTCCTTTGCCATGCGCACGGGGGAGGCAATTACGAGCACAGCGATATGCTTGCAAGTATGAAACCCGGTGACAAGGCCGCCCTGCTCATGGTGCACTTCGGCACTACGCATGACGATACCCGTGCCCTCACCATTGATGCCATCAACGCCAAGGCACAAGCTGCCTTCCCGGAGTTGAAGTTCCAAGAAGCCTATACGTCGCGCATCATTATCCGCCGCTTGAAAGAGCGCGGCACCACGAAGCTGACTCCACTGGATGCCATGCTGAAACTGCGCAGCGAAGGTTACACACACCTCATCGTGCAGAGCACCAACATCATTGACGGAGTAGAAATGGAATCACTCCGCAGGGATGTGGAAAGTGCACTGCCCTTCTTCAAGGAAATACGTGTAGGTACTCCCCTGCTCTACTCTATCGAAGATGCAGAGAAGGTGGCAGATATTCTGGGCAACCGCTACAACGCCCCGGCACAAGGCAAGAAAGTTTCCAAAGAACACTTCGTCCTTGTGGGGCACGGTACCTATACCCCTAGTACCGCCATCTACAGTCAGATGGATTATATGCTGAAAGCAGGCGGACTGGCCAATTTCCATGTGGGTACCATCGAAGGTTATCCTACCTTTGACACCATGCTGGCACAACTGAAAGCCGGGAAAGCCAAACGTGTGACCCTCATACCCTTCATGTTTGTTGCCGGAGACCATGCCAAAAACGACATTGCCGGAGAGTGGAAGGAGATGCTCGAGAAAGAAGGCTTCACCGTCAGTGCACAACTGGAAGGACTGGGACAAATTCCGGAAATTCAAGAAATATTCATTGACCATATCTGTTTCGGACTGAAGCACCGCATGCTGGACATCATGACGAAGAAGGCGGCCTATGCTGCCGGAAAAGACACTGAATAATATACCCATTAGTGGGTATTTAGTGTTCTTGAATCATCTTGTACTTTTGCAGGAAAAACGCGAACGACAATGAATGTTATCACCAAACTGATGTACTCTATTCATAGGATACTGGGCACTTTGCTCTGTATCCTATTTCTCATGTGGTTCCTCTCCGCCTTCGTGATGATGTACCACCGCTTTCCCCGTGTCAGCGCCAAAGAGAAAATGCAAAAGCTGGATATGCTCTCCCAAACCGGAGACTCACTTCCGGACATCTCCTCCGTCACAGCCCGCCTGCCCCGTGGCGTAAAGGTCAGGTCTACGATACTGAACCTCAATGCCGGACACCCCGAGTTCAGCTTTAGTACCACAAAAGGCACGTTTCATTTCCTTGCCGATTCCACCATCTCACGACCCTCTTTGGACAGCGAGCACCTGCACCGAACAGCAGCTTTGTGGTGTTCTTCTCCCATTACCCGCATCGACACCCTCCACTCTCTGGACCAATGGATTCCCTTCGCTGAACTGAAAAAGGAAATGCCCGTCTATAAAATATACTTTGCCGACGATGCCGGGACACAACTCTATCTCGGCTCGCAAAACGGCGAAGTCTTGCAGTTCTCCAACAAAAGCGAACGCTTCTGGGCATGGCTGGGAGCCATCCCCCACTGGGTGTACTTCACCTGGCTGCGGCAGGACACCACCCTTTGGACTAAAACCGTCATCTGGCTCACAGCTCTGGGCTGCCTCATGGTCATTGCCGGCATCTGGGTAACTGTGGATGTATGGCGCAAGACACACCGCAACCGTCACTCCAAATTCTCTCCCTACCGAAAAAGGTGGTATCACTGGCACTACGTCAGCGGAATATTTTTCGGCATCTTCGTACTGACCTTCACCTTCAGCGGTATGATGTCTTTGGCAGACATTCCCGAATGGATTCATAAACCGGCACTGAAGAAAGGCAGCGCCACACGCACGCTCCATGCCCGTGCCCCACAACCGGAGGATTACCCCCTGGACTACCGCCGTATCATAGCCGCCTATCCCCAAGCTTTGCAGATAGAGTGGCGCAACTTCCGCGAACACCCCTACTACATCGTAAAAGACAGCAAAAACGAATATTACATCGATGCCACCGACAGCCTGCCGCGTCCGTTGCAACTCTCCGAAGAAGAAATCCTGAAAGGCGTGGAAAGCATTTATGCCTCCCGGCGTGATTCTTCACAACATATCCCCGGCATACGCATCTCCCGGCTCGAACATTTCGAGACCTACTATCGCGACATGAGCAATATGTATCGCGGACGCCCCCAGCTTCCCGTCTGGAAGATTACGGTGGACGACCCGGACCGGAGCATCTATTACATTCACCCGGAAACGGGAATCATCCGCCATACAGACACTTCCTCCCGCTGGAAATACTGGAGCTATACAGCCCTGCATCGCATGCGTCTGCCCGGTCTGAACTCCAATGCCACCCTGCGCAAGACTGTGCTTTGGGTATTGCTGCTTGGAGGTACAGCCGTTTGCATCACGGGTGTGGCGTTAAGTGTGAATTATATAAGAAGAAAATGTTGCAAAAGACAAAAACTCTATTAACGAGAATAAACTTGTATGAATAAGAAAAGACTTGGAATATTCCTCGGCAGCATAGCCCTATTGATTGTCTGCAGCTTTGCGGCCTATCAATACTGGCTGGCTCCTACACGTATACTTATTATCAACGCAACCCTGGCACAAGCTGCCGATATTGCCCTGAACAATGACTGTGCCCGGATAGAAGTCAACTGCATCAAAAAAGAAGATGTGAAGGACCTTTCCGGCTATGACGCCATCGTGATGTACAGCAGGGGCTTGTATCTCGATGACAGCCAAGTTGCCGAAGTGGAACGGGTGGGTGCCGGCGGAGTACCGGTCTTTACCAATACGTTACGAAACTCCGCTTTCTCCATCAACTATAACATCACCAACGAGCAACAGCACACGTTGCGGGAGTACCTCAAGAACGGCAACAAACACAACTACCGGAATGCCTTACTCTACCTGCGCCACATTGCCACTCCCCACCGGTGGGGACACCAAGATTACGAGCCTCCCATCCCATTGCTAGAGAACATGTTCTACCACCGCGAATACGGCTGCTACTTCAGTACTCCGCAAGAGGTGACCGCCTATCTGAAAGAAAAAAATCTCTACCATGAGGACGGACGCAACCTTGCCCTGATTTCCGGACTCAACTTTCCGATGGAAGGAAACCGTGCCCACGTAGATTCCCTCATCACACGCCTGACACAAGCAGGCTTCAATGTCTACCCTTTCACTGCCGGAGGCCAACCGCGTGCCGATATGATACGTACCCTCCATCCCGATGCAGTAGTCTACCTACCTATGGGACGGCTGGGCAATGACTCACTCATCAACTGGCTGCACCAGGAAAACATTCCTTTATTCATGCCTTTCCCGCTGATTCAGCCCCACGAGGAATGGCTGAACCCCAATACCCCCGTCAGCGGCGGTACGCTGACTGCCCGTATAGTGGTGCCGGAGATAGACGGAGGCATGCTGCCCCTCTGCATCGCCACCCAAAACAAAAACAAGCAGGGATATTATCTGTACACCGCCGAGAATGAACGGATAGATGCTGTAGTGGACCATATTACCAAATATATGTCCCTGAGAAACATGTCCAACAAAGAAAAACGTGTTGCCATCTGCTACTTCAAGACTCCGGGAAAAGACGCTCTGCTGGCAAGCGGAATGGAAGTGATTCCTTCACTCTACAACTTCTTGAAACGCCTGCGCTCGGAAGGGTACGACGTCGGCGGACTGCCTGCCACTGTAGAGGAGTTCGGCAAGCGGATACATCGTGACGGTGCCGTCATGGGTTCGTATGCCAAAGGAGCGCAAGAACAGTTTTTGAAAACAGCACACCCGGTATGGTTGTCTACCGAGCAATACGAACAATGGGCACACGAAGTACTCCTTCCCGAGAAATATCAGGAAGTGACGGACAGATATGGAGATGCGCCCGGCAATCTGCTGGCAACAGAAGATAGTATCGCCATTGCCTGCCTGCAATTCGGCAATATCCTGCTCTTCCCCCAGCCCCGCCCGGCATTGGGAGATGATGAGTTCAAACTGGTGCACGGTATGCCGGTGGCGCCGCCCCACAGTTATCTGGCTCCTTATCTGTATATGCAAAAAGGTTTCAAAGCAGATGCGGTGATTCACTTCGGCACCCACGGCAACCTGGAATATACTCCCGGAAAGAATGTGGCACAGTCGCAGGCCGACTGGTCGGATGTACTGATTGGTAACCTCCCCCACTTCTACTTCTATACCACCGGAAACGTAGGCGAGGGTATCATTGCCAAACGCCGAACACATGCCGTACTGGTCACCCATCTCACTCCGCCCTACGTGGAGAGCGGTATGCGCCAACGCTATTCGGCCTTGCTGGAAGATATTCACAAAGTGCTGGACGAAGGGACTGCCAAACACCGGGCTCTGGGAATGAACATCAAAAAAGAGGCCATGCGCCTGGGGCTGCACCGCGACCTCAATCTGGATTCCATATCCGGCGAACCCTATACAGCCGAGGAGTTGGAACGTCTGGATGCCTTCACCGAAGAGATAGCCAACGAAAAGATACTGGGTGCGTACTACACCATGAACGAGCCTTATTCTGACCGCGACCTGCTGACTACCACTCTCGCCGTCGCTGCCGACCCGCTGGCATACGAAACGGCCCGCAAGGACCGCGATAAAGGTAAAATCACCACAAAGCAGTTGCAAGACTTTACCTATATAACCCACCACTACTTGCCTGCTGCCAGGAAAAGACTGACTACCTTACTCCAGAATCCACCCAAAGATACTGCATCTGTAGCACCGGAGCTTCGCCCCGCCCTGCTCTATCGCGAACAGTTGCTGGCCTCCACCGCCAACGAGCAAAATGCCATGGTGCGTGCACTCAGCGGGGGGACCGTATTTCCCGCTCCGGGAGGTGACCCCGTACTGAACCCGAACGTTCTGCCCACCGGACGCAACATGTACAGCATCAACGCCGAGAATACTCCCAACCCAAGGGCTTGGGAAGATGGGAAGCGATTGGCAGAAGCGACTTTAAAACAGTACATCAGCAAGCACGGCAAATATCCCCGGAAAGTAAGCTATACCTTCTGGGCAGGCGAATTCATCAATACGGAAGGAGCCACACTCGCTCAAGTATTCTGGATGTTGGGAGTAGAACCCGTACGCGATGACCAAGGCAGAGTGGCCGACTTGAAACTGGTGCCCAGCGAAGAACTGGGACGTCCGCGCATCAATGTGCTGGTGCAAGTCTCCGGGCAACTGCGCGACATCGCCGGTTCCCGCCTGAAACTACTGACCGATGCCATACGTCTGGCATCGGAAGCCGGGAATGAGACCTATTCCAACTACGTGGCATCAGGTACATTGTTGCAGGAAAAATTACTGGTAGAAAAGGGAACTTCCCCCAAACGTGCCCGTGAAATGTCTGTGATGCGTGTATTCGGACCGGTCAACAGCGGATACAGTACCGGTATGATGGCCTATACCGAGCACAGCGGTTCGTGGGAAAGCGAAAAGGAAATAGCGGAAGGATATCTCAACAATATGGGTGCCTCTTATGGGGACGACGAAAATTGGGGAGACGTCCAGGAAGGTTTGTTTGCCTCAGCACTGTCCGAAACGGATGTTGTCATCCAGCCCCGTCAAAGTAACACATGGGGCCCCATCTCTCTGGACCATGTATATGAATTTACGGGCGGACTCTCGCTCACCGTCAAAACCGTGACCGGCAAGGAACCGGATGCCTATATGGCAGACTACCGCAACCGGACCAACCGCCGCATGCAGGATGCCAAAGAGGCCATTGCCGTAGAGACACGTTCCACCGTCTTGAACCCTACCTTTATACAAGAGCGGATGAAAGGCGGGGAAGGTTCGGCGCAGATGTTCGGCGAAATCTTCCGCAACATCTTCGGCTGGCACGTTATGCGTCCGTCGGCCATAGACAAGGAACTGTTCAATGACTTATATAGAATATATATAAAGGATGAGAATAAGCTGGGCATTCACGAATACTTCCTCCGTGTCAATCCCGCCGCATTCCAGGCCATGACAGCCGTCATGCTGGAAAGTGCCCGCAAAGGTTACTGGAAAGCATCTGATGAGCAACTGAAAACCACCGCCTCCTTGCATGCACAAATCACACGCGAGAAGGGTGCCGCCTGCACAGAGTTCGTTTGTGACAATACCAGGCTCCAATCGTTCGTTGCCGACCGGTTGAACAATAGTGAGAAGCAGACCTATACCCGAAACATGCAGGAGGTACACGAAGCATCCGTAACCAATGACAAGAATGTCGTACTGAAAGAACACAAACTGGCTTCCGAACAAACGGTACGTAAGAACAGAGTGAACGGAGTGATTGCAGGCACTCTTGTCATCATAGGCTTCATCGGATTGGTCGTACTGTTGAAGAGAAGGAAAAAAGAATAAGAAACAGAGTATTATGGAATACGTCATTCATCTGTTAGCCCTATTCATCGCCCTCAATTTTCTATTGAAGGTGGGGTTCTATCCCCGCTGGGGAATGTGGACGGTTGCCGCAGGCTGTGCCTTTTTTGCGTGGCTGGTGACTCCGTGGATGACGGAACAGTCCAAGACCGTGGTGGCATCTTTTTTTGCTTCCCGCCCGCAGATGTTGAACTTGTCGGTATGTGTCACCCTGGAAGCTGCCGTAATGATAGCTTTCTGTTTCGACTGTTTCGCAGAAATGCGTACCCGCAACACGGCCTTCAAACAAGCGGTCACCCTCTTGCTGAAGCTATACCCCGGCATACTGATAGGCGGAGTAATCTGCTACGTCCTGGCGCTACTGCTTTTCTCTTTTCCCGGTCTTGATTTCGGCAGTCTCTCATGGATAGCAGCCGGTGTTACTTTCCTTGCAGTCGGTGCCGGTAGCCGTTTGCTGCGATATGCTATCGGTGACAAGCCGCTGCGCTTGGAAGTATTGTTCATTGTCAATATTTTCATTGTTATATTGAGCATCATTGCCACGGGCTATTGAAACGAATTAAAGAATTAAAAACTAAAAAGATATATGGAAACAATCTCAAACACACTGTTCTGGATTTCGAACGGGCTGCTGGTTCCCGTCATAGTCCTGCTGCTGCTACTCTTTCTACGTGCCATTCTCCTTGCGGGAGGTTTCTTCGGGGAGTTCTATCAACGGATGAAATTACAGAAGCAATTCGCTGAAACACTGGAGAACATTACCCCAGAGAATATAGACGGACTGGTGCAGCAACTCCCGTCGGCAGGTAACTCCCCTCTCCTCCGCAGCTTGTCCAAACTGTCCGCACACCGGGACGACGACGCCTACTGCGAACACCTGCTTGCCAATTATGAAGTGGAAGCCGAGAAGGAGTTGGGACGTTCGCGTACTTTCATCAAGCTGGGTCCTATGTTGGGACTGATGGGTACCCTCATCCCGATGGGTCCCGCACTGGTAGGTTTGGCACAAGGAGACATCTCCTCCATGGCCTACAATATGCAGGTGGCTTTTGCCACTACAGTGGTAGGACTGGTCATTGCTGCTGTCGGCATCATCACCCTGCAAGTGAAACAACGCTGGTATGCCCGCGAAATGAACGACTTGGAATATCTGTACAAAGTGATAAGCCGCCAAACGGCCGAAAAGGAATAACGGACTAACGATACGAAAACAATGAAGAGTAAGAGAAACAGATTACTGCACAGCGATTCGGACTCCGACCCCATGGGTACGGTAGCCAATCTTTTTGACGTAGCAATGGTCTTTGCCGTAGCCTTGATGGTGGCTCTCGTCTCCCGCTTTAATATGACGGAGATGTTTTCCAAAGAAGACTTCACTATGGTGAAGAATCCCGGAAAGGAAAATATGGAAATCATTACCAAAGAAGGGCAGGAAATCAAGAAATACACTCCCAGCGAAGACCCAAAGACCTCCGGTAAAAGAGGAAAGAAAGTGGGAGTTGCCTATCAGCTTGAAAATGGAGAGATTATCTATGTGCCGGAATAAGGGAATACAGTACCTATTAATAGCTATTTGGCCATCGCAGTATAACAACTATTAAGTATTTCACCCTCCGATAATGGTATGTACCTTTGCAGCGTTATATAAAATAAAACAATATATGATAAAGAAAAGACTTCTCACAGTTCTCCTTATGGGAGGAATCATCGCCACCGGTGCCTATGCACAAGCAGAAAAAGGTGACAGCGACGATATGACCAAGAAAACTCACGAGTTGAACCCGGTTGTAGTAACGGGTACAGGTACACATCAGCGACTGAAGAATACCCCGTCTCCCGTATCGGTTATCACTGCCAACGAAATAAAGCGTGCCGGTATCACCGACTTCCAGCAGGCCTTGACCATGATGGTACCCTCGCTCTCCTTCCGTCCGAACGCGATGGGGTCCTATCTGATGATGAACGGACTCTCCAACAAACACGTACTGATATTGGTGAACGGACGTAAGGTCACGGGAGACATCACCGGTAACATCGACCTCAACCAAATAGACATGACCCGCGTCAAGCGCATCGAGGTGCTGAACGGAGCCGCTTCTTCCCTTTATGGTTCGGATGCCATCGGCGGTGTAATCAATATCATTACCAATGAGCCTAAAGATGTGGTAGCCTTCAGCAGCAATAGCAGCTATACGAGAAAGAATCAATTCTCCCAAGGCTTGAATCTGGACATCGCCCAAGGAAAAATAGGGTCCTATACTTCCTATAAATACGACCACTCCGACGGTTGGCAAAACAGCCATCTGACAGAAGACGGAGAAGACATCATCGAAACGATTGCCCCGCTCTCCCTGGGCTACAGCTCGAATAACTTTTCGCAGAAGTTTACCTATGATGCTACGGAACAGCTTTCCTTCTATGCCAACGGCGGATACTACAACCGCGGACTCGAACGTCCGGTAGAACGCGAGGATATCACCGGCGGAAGCAAGTACAACACTGCCTACGAAGGTTACAACTGGGGGGCAGGCGTCAAATACAAACTGAGTAAACGCAACGTTATCCAGTTCGACTATTCAGGAAACAATTACGCATCACGCTACAAATACCTGATAGAAAACAGCGGATACCTGCCCGGACAGTATGCGCTTACCAAGCTTCAGAAATTCCATGATGCCGAGTTGAAAGGTATCTTCGGTTTTACAACCAACAGCACTACGGTGTTCGGTGTAGACTATCGCCGTGAAGTACTCCGCCGTCCCGACTCCGATTTGGACAAAAGTGTCTATACGACATCAGCCTACGGCCAGCATGAAGTGAAGCTATGGAACCATCTGACCGGTGTTGTGGGTGTACGCTACGACCATCACGAACAGACGGGCGGACGCTTCACCCCCAAAGTGGCAGCCATGTACAACATAGGCAACTTCAATGTACGTGCCACCTATGCTGCCGGATTCCGCGCTCCGGGAATTGACGAGCTCTACTACCACATGTTCAAGAAGACAATGGGTACACGAGCCACCATCTCATTGGGTGACGAGAACCTCGACCCCGAACGCAGCAACTATTACTCCATCAACATGGAATACCGCACCAACCGTTTCAGTGCTTCCGTCACCGGCTATCTGAACTATGTAAAGAACATGGTAACTTCCAAATCCACTAAATTCGATGACCTACCGGAAGCAGAGCAGAACCAGTTGCGTGAAGAGTTCCCCGAAATCGGTGACCTTTCATCCACGAAAAACCTAAGTGTCAAGAACTACTTCAATTTCGAGAAAGCTACCGTCAAAGGCTTTGAAGTGAACTTGAACGGCAATCTGTTCCCGGGCTTCACTCTGGCCGGAAACTATACCTACGCCTATGGACGCGGTCTGAACGAAGGAGGCGAATGGCAAAACATCGAACGCAGCATACGCCATACAGCCACCATCACCGGAAACTATACACACAGCTGGAGCGACTATACCTTGAACCTCAACCTGAACGGTCGTCTGCAAAGCAAAGTCTACTATCCAGGCGACGCGGACGGCAATGCTCCGGGCTACGGCATCTGGAACCTCAATACCCGCCATACCTTCGACGGCTTCCGCAACTTTGTCATCGAACCGGGCATCGGCATAGACAATATCTTCAACAAGAAAGACAACCGCCCGCTGAACAAGAACTTCGCCTTGTATTCTCCGGGACGTTCGGTAGTAGTCAGCCTGGCACTCAGACTAAAATAATTTCTCCATAACGCTTTTAGAAACAACAACAATTATGAGACATTTTTTCATCACTCTCTATTTACTCGGCATCAGCCTCTTCTCCTCCGCACAACAAGAGGAGAAGGCGGCTCTGCTCATCACCCATTATGGCAGTTCAGACCCTCAGACACGTGCCTTGACACTCGACGTCGTGACCCGTGAGGCGCAGGAAGCCTTTCCGCAGTTTACAGTACGCGAGGCATACATCTCGCCGATTGTACGAAAAAGACTTGCCAAAGAGGGCGTGTACAAAGACAGCCCTACGGATGCACTACTGAAACTTCGCGCCGAAGGCTACCGGACCATCTACGTCCAGAGCACTACCTTGATAGAGGGCAGTGAGATGACCTCCGTCCGCAGGGATGCAGACAATCTCCGTCCCTTCTTCAAGGAGATAAAAGTGGGGAATCCCCTGCTCTACTCCGTCGAAGATTGCGAGAAGGTAATCGGTATACTGACCGCCGAACAGCCGGAAAAGAAAGAAGACATTGTCTATGTGGGGCACGGCAACCAGCTACCCAGCACGGCTACTTACGCCATGCTCGACTTCATGATGAAAGCCCATGGACTGAAGAACTTCCACGTCAGCACCATTGAAGGATACCCTACCCTGGACGCAACTCTGCTGCAACTGAAAGAGACACGCCCCAAGAGCGTGACATTGGTTCCGTTGCTGTTGGTATGCGGCAACCATACCAAGGAAGACATTGCCGGCGTGTGGAAGACGGAACTTGAAAAGCAAGGCTATCAAGTGAATGTACGCATGCAGGGACTGGGCGAAAACAAAGCCATCCGCCAGCTCTATATGGAACACATCAAAGCCATGCTAAAAGATTGATAACCAGCAAGCGTAAAAGGGATACACCTTTTACATACCAAGGCTACACCCTTTGCTCCGGACGGCTACACCATTCCGGACAAAGGGTGTAGCTCTTTTCAATGTACACAGATTACGGACATTTGTAACCATATTACGGATTCCTCCTCCTGCAATATGGAACTTTCCGGATTATTCTCTACATTTGTACAAAACTAACAGGAACGTTTATGGAAGAAGTAATCAAGCTCAATGCTGTAGACCAATACAACAAGATGTTCGGTCTCGAAACCCTGCATCCGCTGGTCAGCGTAGTCGATTTGTCCGAAGCCACCGGATATCCCAGGCATTTCACCTTGAACTATGGCGTATACGCCCTTTTCCTCAAAAACACCAAATGCGGAGACATACGCTATGGAAAACAGTATTACGATTACCAGGAAGGCACGGTAACCAGCTTCGCCCCGGGCCAGGTGACCGAGGTCAACATGCCGGAAGGTATGCAGCCCAGCGCCTCCGGCCTGCTGTTCCACCCCGACCTGATAAAAGGCACCTCGCTGGGACAAGGAATAAAACAGTACTCCTTCTTTTCCTATTCCTCTACCGAGGCACTGCATTTGTCCGAAGACGAGAAAGAAATCTTCCTCGACTGTCTGAAGAAGATTAAGATGGAAATCCAACGCCCCATCGACAAGCACAGCAAGGGTCTGATTGCGCGCAACATCGAGCTGCTGCTGGACTACTGCATGCGTTTCTACGAACGCCAGTTCATCACCCGCTCGGCAGCCAACAAAGATATCCTGATGAAATTCGAAGCACTGATAGACGACTATTTCCAGAGCGACAAACCGCAGACCGAAGGACTGCCTTCCGTGAAATACTTCGCAGACAAAGTGTTCCTCTCCTCCAACTATTTCGGAGATTTGGTGAAGAAGGAAACCGGAAAGACAGCGCAGGAATATATCCAGAACAAAATCATCGACCTGGCCAAAGAAATGATTATAGGAAGCGGGAAGACAGTCAGCCAGATTGCCTATGAGCTGGGATACCAGTATTCGCAGCACTTCAACCGAGTATTCAAGAAAAACGTAGGCTATACTCCGAGCGAATACCGGCACTTGCAGGTTTAGACAATAAAGTTTCACCACAGATTACGCCGATTAGCGCAGAGTTTTTTCGGTTTCATCAAATATAAGTTCTATCTTTGTATGCCAATAGAACATATGGATATGAAACACCCCAAAATAATTGTTGCCGGCATCGGACCGGGCAATGAATCGGATATGACTCCCGCCGTAATTTCCGCTTTGCAAGAATCAGATGTAGTGGTGGGATATAAGTATTATTTCCAGTTTGTAATCCCTTATCTCCACCCCTCAACAACATGCATAGATACCGGCATGAAGCGTGAGCGCGCCCGTGCCGAGCAGGCTTTCGAGCTGGCGGAGCAGGGAAAGACGGTCTGCGTCATCAGTTCCGGGGATGCGGGCATTTATGGTATGACGCCGCTTGTCTACGAGATGAAGCGGGAAAGGAACAGCAACGTGGAAATCGTTTCGCTGCCGGGCATCAGCGCTTTCCAAAAGGCAGCCTCACTGCTGGGAGCTCCCGTAGGACATGACTTCTGCGTCATCTCCCTTTCGGACCTGATGACTCCTTGGGAGCGTATTGAAAGGCGTATCACCGCAGCCGCTGCCGCCGACTTCGTGACGGCAGTCTACAACCCCAAAAGTGAAGGGCGCTACTGGCAGCTTTACCGCTTGAAAGAACTCTTTCTGCAGGAAGGACGCTCACCGGAAACGCCCGTGGGATATGTACGCCAGGCAGGACGCCCGGAACAAGCGGTACACATCACCACGCTGGGAGATTTCAATCCCGAAGAAGTGGATATGTTTACAGTCGTATTGATAGGCAACTCACAGTCCTACGAATGGAACGGAGCCTTCATCACTCCGCGCGGCTATTACCGGGACACGAATACCGAAGCCACGGGCATCGGGCAAGACATCATGATTCGCAGTTTCCGTACCATCGAAAAGGAACTGAAGAACAAGCATATTCCCCTCGACCATAAATGGGCTTTACTCCATGCCATACATACCACCGCCGATTTTGAAATGGAACATCTGCTGCATACGGACGAAGGTGCCGTAGCTTCCTTGTATCAAGCCATCGAGAAAGGCGGAATCAAGACCATTGTCACAGACGTCACGATGGCAGCCAGCGGTATCCGCAAAGGAGCTTTGCAGCGGCTGGGCGTAGAGGTGAAATGTTACCTCGGCGACCCGCGCACGGCGACGATGGCTGCAGAGAAAGGCATCACCCGTACCCAGGCAGGCATCCGCCTGGCTGTGGAGGAGCATCCCGATGCTCTCTTTGTATTCGGCAATGCACCTACGGCACTTATGGAACTCTGCGACTTGATACGTAAGGGCAAGGCACATCCGGCGGGCATTGTTGCCGCACCGGTAGGCTTTGTGCATGTGCAAGAGTCCAAACACATGGTGAAACCCTTTACGGAAATACCCAAGATTATCGTAGAAGGACGTAAGGGAGGCAGCAACCTGGCTGCCACGCTGGTGAACTCCGTGTTGTGCTACAACGATGCGGAGCAGTTGCGCCCGGGCAGGGATGTGTAAGTGAAAAGAGACATTCCATAACATTACTTGTTACGACCGATAACATTACTTGTTATGCCCCCTTACATTACTTGATATTTTCATAAGATTACTCATTGAATGAAACACAGATTTATAATCATAGGAATGGATGACAACCGTTCCCCCTTCTTTCCACCGGAAGCACTGGCACAGATACGGAAGGGGAAGGTCTTCTCCGGTGGCATACGGCATAAGGAGATTGTCGGTCCTCTGCTGCCTGCCGGGGCCGAATGGATTTCCATCACCGTACCGCTGGACCGCGTCTTTTCCCATTATGAAGAAATATTTACCCGCTTCGAAGAGACGGCTACGGACGACTCCATCATTGTATTCGCGTCCGGCGACCCGTTATTCTTCGGTTTTGCCAATACCATAAAGCGCAAGCTTCCCGAGGCAGACATTCTGCTCTATCCCGCTTTCAATTCCTTGCAGACATTGGCACACCGCCTCGTCATGCCGTATGACGACATGCGCACCGTCTCCCTGACAGGACGCCCGTGGCAGGAGTTCGACCGTGCCCTCATAGAGCGTGCACCCAAAATAGGCATCCTCACCGACCGCGAACATACCCCGGTCACCATTGCCGCCCGCATGCTGAAATACGGGTACTCCCATTACACGCTATACATCGGCGAGCATCTCGGCAATCCCGAAAAGGAACGCATACGCCGGATGACACCCCAGGAAGCGGTTGCCGGTGACTTCGAACATCCCAACTGCCTGCTGCTTGTCAGCCATCCCGGACAATGCCGCACAAACTCCCTGCACGGCAACGTACAAGCCCCGGACCTTCCAGTCCGTCCTTTCGGCATTCCCGATGAAGAGTTTGCCCATCTTGACGGACGCGCCCGCATGATAACCAAGGCCCCCATCCGCCTGCTCACCCTGCAGGCATTGGAACTGAACCGCCGCCGTGTCTTCTGGGACATCGGTTTCTGTACCGGTTCCGTCTCCATCGAAGCCCGCCTGCAATTCCCCCATCTCGCCGTCATCTCCTTCGAGATACGCCCCGAAGGAAAAGAGTTGATGGACACCAACTCCCGCCGCTTCGGCGCGCCGGGCATTACGGCGATAACCGGAGATTTCCTGCACACCGACCTCACTCCCTTTGCCCGCCCCGATGCCGTCTTCATCGGTGGACACGGCGGACATCTGAGGGAAATGATAGAGAAAGTGAAACAAGTGCTGCACCCCGAAGGCTGCATCGTCTTCAACTCCGTATCGGCAGAAAGCAAGGAGGCGTTCCTCCGAGGAATCGAGCGGAACGGAATGGTGCTCCACCCTTCCACCCACATCGCCTTGAACGAATATAACCCCATTGAAATTATGAAAGCCACGCTTTCTTAAACATACCCATTATGAAAACAGCTATTATTCTAATCTCCGAAGCCGGTTTGAGCATAGCCCAATCACTGCTCAACGAACTTCCCGACTCCGAAATCTTCACCCTCAGGCACGAAGAGGGATGCACACATATAGAATCTGCCGGCAAATTCACAGCGGAAAACTTCAACCGCTATGATGCCTTTGTCTTCATTGGCGCCATGGGAATCTGTGTCCGCACCATCGCTCCTTGCGTGAAGAACAAATATACCGACCCTGCCGTGGTTTGCGTGGACAGTACCGGTAAATTTGCCATCTCCGTACTTTCCGGACACATCGGAGGAGCCAACGAACTGACCCACCAGGTAGCGAATATCCTCGGGGCCGAACCGGTAGTCACCACGCAAAGCGACTGCACCGGTCTATGGGGACTCGATACCCTGCCCCAACGTTTCGGGTGGTTTCCGGTCATCAACGCCGAACCCTCCACCCTCCTGCTGGCAGAACTTGCCAAGACGCCCGAAGAGAAAAAAAGAGTATGCATGAACGAGCATATCAGCCTCTTCGTTTCCGGCAAGCCCACCGCCCTGTTACTCACGGTGCGCAATGAAGGCACGGACTGGATGGAGGCGCACCTGCCGCCTCATGTAGAAGTATTCTACCGGGTGCAGGACATCAACCCTTCACGCTTCAAACTGATTCTGTGCGTATCTCCCCAAGTCCCCAACTTCCCGGAAATGCCTATGATATGCTACGTGCCCTGTGTCGTACACCTCGGCATCGGCCTTGCCCGGCTGGCAGGCCCTGTGCGGAAAGTGGAGAAAGAGATTATGAACACGCTGAAGGAATACGGTATCATGCCCCAAAGCATCGCCTCCATCTCCACGATTAAAGCCAAAAGTGACGAACCGGTAGTGAAAGCGCTCCAAAAGAAGTTCCCGGTCTACTTCTATACAGCCGAGGAACTGGCAGAGATAGAGGTGCCCCATCCCAGCAAAACCGTCATGAAGCACATGGGCACCCCCAGCGTCAGCGAAGCCGCCGCCTTGCTGAGTGCAAACAACTCCCGGCTGCTGGTGCCCAAGAAGAAAGGAGAGAACTATACCGTGGCCGCCGCCCTCGACATAAGAACTGTGCGCCAGGGCCACATCGAAATAGTGGGTGCCGGCCCGGGCGACCCGGACCTGGTTTCCGTACGCGGACGCCAAATGCTGGAACGCGCCGACCTCATTCTGTATGCCGGCAGTCTCGTTCCCAGGGAGCTGACTCTCTGTGCCAAGGCCGGGGCTACCGTACTCAGCTCCGCTTCCATGGATTTGGAAGAACAATTTGAAGTGATGAAGAAGTTCTATGACAAGGGAAAATTCATCGTACGCCTGCATACGGGTGACCCATGTATCTATGGTGCCATTCAGGAACAGATGAACTACTTTGACCGGCACGATATGAGCTACCACATCACCCCCGGCATATCCTCCTTCCAGGCGGCGGCAGCTGCCTTGAAGTCGCAGTTCACCATTCCGGAAAAAGTGCAAAGCATCATCCTAACACGCGGCGAAGGACGTACACCCATGCCCGAACGCGAAAAGCTACATCTCATGGCACGCTCACAAAGTACCATGTGCATCTTCCTCAGTGCAAGCATTGCGGAGCAGGTGCAGGAAGAACTGTTGCAGGAATATCCGGAAACTACCCCTGTAGCTGTCTGCTATCACTTGACATGGAAAGACGAACAAATATTCAGGGGGGAACTCAAAGACCTTGCCAGGATAGTGAAGGAAAATAACCTCACCTTGACAACCATGATTGTCGTAGGCGAAGCCATCGGCAACCGTGAAGGTCTGTCACGGCTCTATGCACACGAGTTCAAACATCTGTACCGGAAATAAATCAACGATTAATCACCCATAAACATTCAAACATGATATTAATATTTGGCGGAACCACCGAAGGACGCATAGCCATCCAAACCCTTGAAGAAGCCGGAAAAACTTTCTACTATTCTACCAAAGGGGATGAGCAGGACGTACTTCTGCATAATGGCATCCGCCTGCAAGGCGCGATGGATGCAATAGAAATAGAAACATTCTGTGCACAGCATCACATAAAGCTGCTGATAGACGCCGCGCACCCCTTTGCCACACAGCTACATGAGACTCTGGAACAAGTCTCTGTGGAATCGAATATCCCCGTCATCCGTTTCGAGCGTATCTTCCCGGAACGCGATGAGGAACACATCATCTGGTGCAGGGATTATGACGATGCCATCGAGAAGATACAGAAAGAAAAGATTTTCATCTTACTTGCACTGACCGGCGTACAGACCATAGGCAAACTGAAACCTTTGTGGCAGAATGCCTGCTGTTACTTCCGCATCCTTGACCGCGACAGCTCGCGCAAGCTCGCCCGGGAACAGGGCTTCTCCGAGAAGAACCTTTACTACTACACGCCCGGAGAAGACGAGCAAGTCCTGATGAAACAGCTTCATCCCGAAGCCATCCTCCTCAAAGAGAGCGGAATGTCCGGCGGATTCTGCGAGAAGGTGGAAGCTGCCCGGCAACTGGGTATACGCATCTTTGCCATCTGCCGCCCCAAGACATCCGGCAAGTTTATCTGTGTAAACGGTGAGCACGGTCTGCGCCGCATAGTCGAGAAACATTTACCCGACTTCTTCCCCCTGCGCAGCGGACTGACCACCGGAACATGTGCCGCCGCTGCCGCCGTAGCCGCCACCTGGGATGTATTCAATATCTACTTCAAAAAGCGTCCTACGGAATTTCCGGTAGTTCTTCCCAACGGAGAAACCATCCAGGTTCCCGTAGAGCCTCAGCACCATATTCCCCACTCCGACCTTCTGGAAAACGGTGACGGTATGTTCGAGACAAGCGCTACCGTCATCAAGGATGCCGGCGACGACCCGGACATCACCAACGGGATGAAAGTTGTGGCCAATATAGCCATACCTTTCCGCATAGACGACCCGCTGCCGGAAGACACTCCCCAGGACGACTACAACATCATCGTCTGCGGCGGCGAAGGCGTAGGTGTCGTCACCATGCCCGGTTTGGGACTTGAGCTCGGTAGCTCTGCCATCAACGACACCCCACGCGAAATGATAAAGAAGAACGTCAAGCTATGTCTTGAACGCCTCCATATTGCCAAACAGCCCAGTCCTATTCTCATTACCATCTCCATCCCCGGTGGAGAAGAGATAGCCAAACGCACCTTCAATCCCCGCCTCGGTATCGAAGGAGGCATTTCCATTATCGGGACCTCCGGCATCGTGAAGCCATTCTCCTCGGAAGCCTTCGTCAATTCCATCCGGAAGTCCATGGAAGTGGCAAAGGCGACCCGGAGCCCTCGTATCGTCATCAGCTCCGGCGCAAAGAGCGAACGTTTCATCAAGGCGTATTATCCCGACCTCCCTGCCCAGGCTTTCGTACATTACGGCAACTTTATCGGCGAAACCTTGAAAATAGCAGCCGAAGAGCAAGTACCGCACGTCACCCTCGGCGTGATGATGGGAAAGGCCGTGAAACTGGCCGAAGGCAATCTGGATACCCACAGCAAGAAAGTGACCATGAACAAGGAATTCATCCAAGACCTGGCACGCCAGACGGGATGCAGCGAAGAAACGCTTGCCGCCATCGGACAGATGAACCTGGCCCGCGAACTCTGGGACATCATTCCCGAAGAGCTGCTGGAAAAGTTTGGCAAGGCACTGATTGAGCTCTGTCACCGGCACTGTGACCCCTTGCTGCCCAATGGCGAACTAACAGTATTACTCATAACCGAAAACGGAAAAATTTACTCATGAAGAAGAAGATAATCATTACCGTCTGTATGGCAATGACCGTACTGACCGGTCTGGCACAAAGCCCGCTGTCCTTTCATGCAAAAGCTGGAATCGGTACCTCCCATTTTCATGGGAAACACTCCAGCAGTGACACCCAAATAGCTTACAAAGCTGGTGTCGGTGCAGAATATGTCCTCAACAAGACCTTGGTGCTGCAATCCGCATTGGAGTTCGTGTCCATCGGCGGTAAAGACGAGATAAGCCAAATCGGCAAGGCCAAAATGCATGAACTATATCTGCAAATCCCCCTCATGATAGGGGCCCGCCTCCATCTGGGCAGGGATTATCATGCCTCGCTGAGCGTCGGCCCTTATGCGGCCATAGGCGTGGCAGGCAAGACCTCCGGCGAGACCTACGATTATAGCAGCAGTAGTATGCAGGGAGGATACCAGTTCAAGATAGACACTTTCGGCAGCATGGTAGACGGGAAAATGGGTAACAACCGTTTCGATGCAGGTATTGCCCTGGGACTTACTTTTGAATACAGAAGATTCATCATCGGTACAGAGATGCAGATGGGACTGGTAAAAATCAATGAGCAGATAAACCAGATGATAGACTATTCGGAAGAAGGAGGATATTTCCCCAAGAACTTCGCCGCATTCTTCACGCTGGGGTACCGGTTCTGGTATCCGTAGGCATCGAATACCATGCAGCTCCCCTCGATAAAGTAAAGCGGCAACTGATAGTCCCGTAAGCATTGAATAAGATACTCAAGACTACCGCTGTTGCAGTTGTTCCGCCTCCTTCCTCTTCATCTCCGCCAGCACCCCGCAGGTCAATGGAATGGCGAGGAAGAAGGTCAGCATGTCCGACGCCGCCTGGCACATTTCCACCCCTTTCAGTCCTAAGAAATAAGGAAGAATGAAGATGAGGGGGATGAAGAACAGCCCTTGACGGGCAGAGGAAAGTATCGTAGCGCGTACGGGCTTGCGGATCGTCTGCAGCATCATGTTGCTGACCACAATCCATGCACCCAACGGATAAGTGATGAACTGCCAGCGCAATGCTGCCGCACCGGTAGCTACAACAGCAGGGTCTCCCTTGCGGAAGATAGAGACAATCTCCTCGGCATATCCCATACCTGCCACCGCACAAACCAACAAAAAGAAAAAGCCTACCTTCACACAGAACCAGAATCCCTGGCGCACTCTAGCATACAGCCCGGCACCATAATTGAATCCGCATACCGGTTGGAAGCCTTGTCCGAAACCAATCAGGAAAGCATTGATGAACATAGAGATACGCGTCACAATGGACATCCCTGCAATAGCTGCGTCACCATACGCACCGGCCGCCACGTTCAGCAAAATGGTTGCCACGCTTGCCAGTCCCTGGCGGGTGAGTGACGGAGTTCCACCCCCGATAATTTCCTTGATGAAAGCCAGTGTAGGCGTAAAGTTTCTGTAACGTATACGTATATTCCCTCCTCTGCGCCCCATACATAAAAGAAGGATGAAACTGCATATCTGGCTGATTACCGTGGCAAGTGCGGCACCGGATATGCCCATATCGCATACAAAAATCAGGATAGGATCGAGCACCACGTTAATGACCGCTCCACTCACAATCCCCACCATGGCATACGCCGCATTACCTTGAAAACGTATTTGGTTATTCAGCACCAATGAGGCGGTCATAAAAGGAGTCCCCAGCAGAATGATTTCCAAATAGCGCTCCGTATACGGAAGAATGGTATGCGTTGACCCCAAAGCAAGGGAAAGCGGTGTAAGGAACAGCAATCCCAACACAGCCAGAACCGCCCCGACAAACAAGGCAAAAAAGAAGCCGGTGGATGCCATCTTCTCGGCATCCACCGTTTCCTGCGCCCCTAACTTACGGGAGATGTAGTTCCCCGAACCATGACCGAAGAAAAATCCCACAGCCTGGATAATGGACATCACAGAAAACACGATACCTACGGCAGCCGTAGACTGGGTATTTATTTTACCCACAAAATAGGTATCTGCCATGTTGTAGAAGGACGTCACCAGCATGCTGATGATGGTTGGCACAGCCAATGACGTAATCAGCCGGGGGACCGGAGCCGTCGTCAAGTGGACATAATTATCTTTTGTAGAATGATGTATCATAGTGAATGGAATGACAAAACTATTTGAAGCAATTCCTCAATGGAGTACACCGTTACCGGCTCCTTACCCGGCCGATGGAACACGAAGCTGCCGTCTCCCTTCAAATCTCCGGTTTCGATATAGATCTCCGATTCAACATTCCGGTTTGCCAGAATCCCGTTTCTCTGGAATGCCTTGCGCACCATGGCATACTTCTGTCCGTGACCCGCCAAGCGTATCTGGGAGGTATATTCATTGGCTACCCTGAACAGTCCCGTTTCCAAATCAAAGGCAATACCCTTACGGGCAAAGAAATTGCTCAAGCTGCCGTTTAGCGATAGGTCTTCGGGCGTGCCGATGGTCACTCCGTTCGCCTTGTCCATCAACCATATTTTGTCCGCTATCTGCAGGGCCAGTTCCAGGTCATGGGTAGAAAGAAAAATCGTCTTGTCCGTTTGCCGGCTGAGCTGGTGAAGCAGTTGCATCATCTCTACTTTACTGGGAAAATCGAGGAAAGCTGTCGGTTCATCCAGATAGATGACGGGAGTTTCCTGGGCGAGCGCCTTGGCTATCATCACCTTCTGCCGTTCACCGTCACTCAGCGTATGCACCATGCGGTGTGCCAGATGGGGAATGCCTACCAGGGCGATGGATTTGTCCACCACAGTCTTGTCCTCTTTCGAAAGAGTTCCCCAGAAACCGGTGTAGGGGCTGCGCCCCAGACCTATCAGTTCTACGACGGACATATTGCGTATATCGCACTTCTCTGTCAGCACCACACTGATGACGCGCGAAAGCTGCTTGTCGGTATAGTCCCCTATCTCTTTTCCTTCAATAAATATGTTTCCTCCAAGTTTTGGCTGGAAGGCGGACAACGTACGGAGCAGCGTGGACTTCCCCACTCCATTAGCTCCCAACAAGCAAGTCAGCTCACCACTGTTGATTCCGGCGCAAATGCCGTCTGCCACCACTTTCACATCCCCCTTACCGGGGTAACCGATGGAAAGATTCTCTATATGTATGGTTTCCTTATTCATTCAATTCTCCTTTCCGTTTTCTAAAAAGTACAGAAGCCACTACCGGCGCACCTACCAGTGCCGTCACCGAGTTTACCGGCAAAGCTCCCTCGAAGCCGGGCATACGGGCTATCAGATTGCAGACCAATGCCAGGGAAGCGCCTACCAGCAATGTGGCAGGCATCAGCACCCGATGGTCCGAAGAGTGGAAGATGGCACGACACAAATGAGGAACCGCCAATCCGATAAACATTATCGGACCGCAATAGGCCGTTACAATCGCCACCAGCACACCGGAGCATGAAATAACCAGCAGGCGTGCCCGCTTGATGTTCAGTCCCAGATTGCGTGCATAGCCATCGCCCAGCAGCAACAGATTCATCGTCTTTATCAGCAGGAAGGACAACGGAAGCAGCACAGCCATGATGCAGACAAACAGCACCATCTGGTCGCCCGAGACACGGGCAAAGCTACCCAATCCCCAAATGACATATGCACGTATATCTTCCTCCACACTGAAATATTTCAATACGCCGATGACGGCACTTGCCACATAGCCTATCATCACACCGATTATCAGCAGCGTCACGTTACCCTTCACCTTCTGGGAGACGTAGACAATGAGTGCCATCACAGCCAGCGCACCGATAATGGCGGCAACCGACAAGGCAACCTCGCCCATATACCCCAAACGGCTCAACGCCACACCGCCCATCGCCCCGGACAGCAACACCACACAAGCCACACCCAGGCTGGCACCTGAACTGATGCCCAATACCGAAGGCCCTGCCAGCGGATTGCGGAACACCGTCTGCATCTGCAGACCGCTGACTGACAGCCCTGCTCCCGCCACCAATGCCGTCAACGCCTGGGGCACGCGGGACTTCCAGATGATATTCTGCCAAATAACGGATTCATCCGTATTTCCCCACAATATATTCCACACAGAGCGCAGAGGAATGTGAACCGACCCCAAAAGCAGGTTCAGCAGGAAAAAAAGAAAGATAGATGCCAGTGTCAGCAACATCAACGGAAGTACGGGTCTTTTTATCATTTCAGCAGTTCGTAGTAAGTCGGTTTATAGTCGGGCAACAAATCGGGATGGAAAGCATGTATCAGGTCTTCCAATACAATTTCGGGCTGCATGGGCATACTTTCGTAGAAGGGTTTCTCGCGCATATTGCAGTATACCACTCCCTTCTCGCGGAACGCACGGAAGTCAGCATAACGCGGATCGAGGGACTTCAAGGCATCATACGTGAATGTCCCGTCGTAGCTGTTGACAATGCGCCAGTAGTCGGCACTCTCTGCCTGGCTGTATACGGTTTCAAAGTCCAGCGTAACACCTCCCGAACGGGGGTCGTCTTTCAAGAAATAATCCGCACCGGCATCACGGAACAGTTCGGCAAGAAAGCTCTTTCCTCCCACTGCATACCAGTTGCCACCCCGTATCTCGCCGCTGAATACCACCGGACGCTTCTTCACATTGGCAGCCAGTTCCTTCAATTCGTTATAGCGCTTCTCTATCGCAACAAACTTTTCATTCGCCTCCACTTCCCGGCCAATGAACATGCCGATGAATTTTATCCATTCGGCCTGCCCCAACGGGGTCATCTCCTTGTACCCCAAATGGGGAACCAGTGGGATGCCTATTTCCCGCATGGCATCATACCCGCCCCGCTTGAAAGGAGAGATAAAGATAACATCCGGATTCATGCTCATTATCACTTCATTATCAAAGTTCCCTTCGATACCAATCTTCACAGTCTCGCCGGACTTCAAACGGTCGTTCATCTCCTTGTTGAAGAGATGGCGCGTACTGGTGATACCCACCACACAATCGCAGGCATCCAGACGGATGAAGTTGGAAAGTTGCAGAGATGTCATACACATGACGTGCTCCACCGGCGTTTCTATCACCGTATAATCATCTGGTACACCGGCGGGTTTTATGCCTTTCGGTACCAGTGCGTAATGAAAGGTGTTGCCATTTTCTTTCTGAGGGTCGTGTATATCCACTAGGCGGACATGGTCCGGCAAGTACTTCACCGTATAGCCTTTAGCATAAAGCGGGACAATGGCAGCCGCCGTATCTGCCGCAACTGGCAAATGACTCTTTTCTGAAGAGGATGCTGTAGAAGTCTGTTTTGATTTTGAACTGCAAGAGGTTACGCATAAAGCGCACAGCAGTGCAATGCCTATGGCAGATATCCGGGTCATGATTATCAGGGTTTATAGAATTCGGGCACAATATTCGTCATTTTTGGGGAGATACGCAAATGCTCTTCCTGCAAATTGACGGATATTGTGCCTAAATAATCTTTAAAAGCCCATCAGGTCATTCAGTGCTTCACTCATGCTGGGATGTGTAAAGACCGGCAGTTTGTTGCCTCTTATATTCAATCCCTTCTTGCGTGCTTCCGGTTTCATACGTCTATTTCCTTAATTGGTTCAATACTCTTTTTGCACTGTCAGACAGTACGACAATGGCACCGGCAAGAATGGCCGTATCCTTGATGACCAAGCGCCCTGCCCCCGTCAGCAACGGAAAGCCGTGCTCCCCGCTTCCCAAGTCGGGCACCCACACCTCAGGAGTTGTCACCAGGAAAGAGAGGGTACCTATTGTCATGACAATGGCCAGTGCAGCTCCCGCCAGTCCGATTTTCGGAGAGAATATCCCCAGAAATGTCAGAATGCCGATGGTCATAATCAGAATGCCCAGACCGTGAGAGAAACCATACGTATTGTTCTCCACGTGCCACTGATGTTTCACCTCATTGAACTCACCCTCTTTCAGCTTATACTCCTTGTACTCCGGGGCATTCTTTGTATAAAAGAAGCTCATGAACGGGCTGTTCGCCACAAAAGGAACAATCCCTTCAGCCTCATAATTCCAGAATTTCAATCCACCAATCCATACAAAAATAACCAGGATAGCTACACGGATCAAATTAACACCCAACTTTTGAGTGGAAGCGGCCAGCGTCAACGCAGCCATAAACAAGTTTTGCAATTTCGTTTTCATCTTTGTTCTACTTTTTAAATGGTTTCAGTAATATGACTTGATTTTTGTTTTTGCAAAGTTCCTTGTTTTCCACCACGTACGAAATGGCAATTATTCCGCAACAGTTGGCAATTCTTCCCGTTTCACTCTTTTCCGGTAGTCCGAGACACTCTCGCCGGTCATTTTCTTGAAAAAACGGCTGAACGCGGGCAAGTCTTCAAAGCCCAGAATGGAGCTGATTTCTTTGGCGCTCTTGCGGGTATACAACAGCAGTCTCATGGCTTCCGCCTCAATGCGATCATGAATCACCCGTAAAGGGGAAGGCAACCCGCAGGTCGAGAACAGATTGGAAAGTGTCTTGGGAGAACGGCAAAGAATATCAGCATAATCCTGCACTTGCTTCTTCTCCTTGAAATGCCGGTCCACCAGCACATAATACTGTCGGATGATGTCAAACGTCTTTTCCTTCTCCTGCCCCACCCCGAAAAGCTGGCGCGCAATGCGTGTGCAGGTAATGATGAAACGTTTCAAGACAATGCGCAGCATCTCCTCCTGCAGATTGTCATGAATGACCGATTCCTGCCGGAAAATGCGGACTATGTCATGCAGGTTGGAAGACTGCCCGGCAGAAAGCGCCAGTCTCATCACCCTGGAAGAGCCATAAAAAAGGAGTCCGTTGCAAGAGACCTCGTTGTCATGTCCATAGATGCAATAAAAATTGCTGTTGAATACAAACGTCAGGTATTCCCCGTTCACCTCTTTCACCTCCAGATGATGCAACGGGGTCAAGGTCACGATTTCGTCCTTTTCCAGGCGCATGGGGATATGGTCTATTTCCAGAGTGAGCGTACCGCTCTGTACCCAAATGAATTTATACAGAGTCTTGTCACGTTGCAGCGACGCACGCTCATGGTAGCTGGAAGTCATGGCTATGTTGCCATTCAAACGGGTGTTCAGTTGATAATCCATAAAAAACAGATTGTTTTAGTAAATAACAAAGATAGCGAATATCTTGTTTGCTACTGATTATTTCCCCACTTTTGTAGCCGTTTTGCTGTTCTTTAATTTTTAACCTTTAATGTCTTCATGCAAATGTTCCCCGTCATATTTGTATCTCTCGGTCCCGGCGAACCGGAACTGATTACCGTAAAAGGCTTGAAAGCCCTGCAGACAGCCGACTGTATATTCTGTCCCGAGACACTGGCCAAAGATGGAAACAGAGTTTCACGCGCAGCCGACATCCTATTGCAACTCGACATTCCGGAAAACACGGTGCACCGCTTTCCACTCCCCATGAGCAAACAGCGCGAAAAAGCCCTGAGCGCCTACGACGAGGTCTATATGGAGAGCTCCACCCTCCGGCAACAAGGAAAGAAAGTCTGCATCGTTGCCGAAGGAGATGCCGGATTCTACTCTTCCATACACTATGTATATGACAAATTGCAGGCAGACGGCATCCCCGTGAAGCACATCCCCGGTATCCCCGCCTTCATTGCCGCCGGCGCACTGGGCGGGCTCCATGTGGCCAGCCAGGAAGAGCGGCTGACGGTGATACCCGGCATTACTACGACAGAAGAGATAGAGAAACTGACAAGCGAAAACAGTGCGGTTGTCATCATGAAGCTGTCCAGATGCACCGATGAGATTCACCGCTGCATCCGCCTGCATCCCGAATACCAGTATCACTATTTTGAGAATGTAGGCACTCCGGAAGAGAAGTATATCAATGACAGCAAGCGGATAACGACCATCCGCTTCCCCTATTTTTCCCTGCTTATCATTCGTACAGAGACCTTTTGAGCCCGATTTAATACAATTTCGCACACCATAGGCATTATTTTAATGAAAATGGGTTACCTTTGCGCCGTTGAAATATAAAAAAGATAAGAACATGAAGAAAGTCGTTTTTTATATGATGATGCTGGTTATGAGCATCGGTTATGCCTATGCACAAGGAAAGGCAGACATCAAATTCGAACAGACCACCCACAACTTCGGCACATTCTCCGAAAACAGTCCGGTAGTCAGCTACACCTTTAAGTTTACGAACGTAGGCGATGCTCCGCTTGTCATCCATCAGGCTGTAGCTTCCTGCGGATGTACCGTTCCCGAATATTCACAAGAACCGATAGCACCGGGAAAAACAGGAACAGTGAAAGTAACCTATAATGGAACCGGAAGATACCCCGGACACTTCAAGAAATCCATTACCCTGCGCACCAATGCCAAAACGGAAATCATGCGATTGTTTATCGAAGGGGACATGACCGCTAAAGATGCCAAATAAGCATTTTACCATACAGAATTAAGGAGATTTTTTTAAATCTCCTTTTTTTTTGCTTTCTTTGCCTAAAATGCGAAGATAGGCTGCACCTCAGCAGAATAATAATGAGCTTGCTCATTTTATCCAGCATTCGGTTTGCACTATCTTTGAAGTCCATTAAAGAAAAACATAAAACTACAAAACCTATGAAACAAGAAGAAGAACCTATTACCGGCTTGCCGGAAAATGCGTTCCGTGAACTGAAACCGGGAGAAGTGTACAACCCTCTGATGAGCCCGGACAAGAAGTATTCAGAAGTAAATGTCTGGTCGGTGACATGGGGTATTCTGATGGCCATTCTATTTTCGGCCGCAGCCGCCTATCTGGGGCTGAAGGTGGGGCAAGTATTCGAAGCCGCCATCCCCATCGCCATCATTGCCGTCGGCGTATCAGGTGCCGCCAAACGCAAGAACGCATTGGGCGAAAACGTCATTATCCAGTCTATCGGTGCCAGTTCTGGCGTCATCGTGGCAGGTGCCATCTTCACCCTTCCGGCGCTTTATATCCTTCAGGAAACCTATCCGAAAGAAATCACTGTTACCTTTGCACAAGTCTTTATCAGCTCTCTGCTGGGAGGTGTGCTGGGTATTCTCTTCCTTATCCCCTTCCGCAAATATTTCGTGAGCGACATGCACGGCAAGTATCCCTTCCCCGAAGCAACAGCCACCACACAAGTGCTCGTCTCCGGTGAAAAGGGCGGCAGCCAGGCAAAACCATTACTCATGGCAGGTATCATCGGTGGTCTATACGACTTCATCGTGGCAACCTTCGGCTGGTGGAACGAGAATTTCACTACCCGCGTATGCGGCCTCGGCGAAATGCTGGCCGAGAAAGCCAAGCTGGTATTCAAGGTTAATACGGGTGCTGCTGTGCTCGGTCTGGGTTATATCGTGGGACTGAAATACGCGTCCATCATCTGTGCCGGTTCGCTGGCCGTATGGTGGATTATCATCCCCGGTATGTCCATGATTTGGGGAGACTCCGTACTGAACCAATGGAACCCCGAAATCACAGCAACCGTAGGCGCTATGGCTCCGGAAGATATTTTCAAATACTATGCCAAGAGCATCGGTATCGGTGGTATAGCCATGGCAGGTATCATCGGCATTATCAAGTCCTGGGGCATCATTAAGAGCGCCGTAGGGCTGGCTGCCAAGGAAATGGGCGGTAAATCCAATGTAGAGGCCAGCGTGAAGCGCACGCAACGGGACATCTCCATGAAGATTATCGCCATCGGCTCCATCATCACATTGCTGCTGGTTGTTCTGTTCTTCTACTTCGATGTGATGCAAGGTGACCTGACACATACCATTGTAGCCATCCTGCTGGTAGCAGGTATCGCTTTCCTGTTCACTACCGTGGCAGCCAATGCCATTGCGATTGTGGGCACAAATCCCGTATCCGGAATGACGCTGATGACATTGATTCTGGCATCCGTAGTCATGGTAGCCGTAGGGTTGAAAGGTCCCGGAGGAATGGTTGCGGCACTGGTGATGGGTGGTGTTGTATGTACGGCACTGTCCATGGCGGGAGGCTTCATCACAGACTTGAAAATCGGTTACTGGCTGGGTAGCACGCCTGCCAAGCAGGAGACCTGGAAGTTCCTCGGAACCATCGTTTCTGCCGCTACCGTAGGTGGTGTAATGATTATCCTGAACAAGACATACGGTTTCACCAGCGGACAACTGGCTGCTCCGCAGGCCAATGCCATGGCAGCCGTTATCGAACCTCTGATGAACGGTGTGGGTGCTCCTTGGCTGCTCTACGGCATCGGTGCAGTGCTGGCCGTCATCCTCAACTTCTGCAAGATTCCCGCACTGGCATTTGCATTGGGTATGTTCATCCCATTGGAACTGAATGTCCCGTTGGTAGTAGGCGGTGCCGTCAACTGGTACGTGACCAGCCGCAGCAAGGATGCCGCTCTCAATGCCGAACGCGGGGAAAAAGGCACACTGCTTGCCTCCGGTTTCATTGCCGGCGGTGCATTGATGGGCGTGGTAAGCGCTGCCATGCGCTTCGGAGGAATCAACCTCGTGAACGATGCATGGTTGCAAAACACTTGGTCTGAAGTGCTGGCGCTGGGTGCTTATGCCATTCTGATATTCTACCTCATCAAAGCTTCCATGAAAACCAAATAACCTTTAAATACCAAGAACATGAAAAAGATTCTACTTTTATCTTTTCTATTTGCAACGACCATGTTATCTGCACAAAAGCCCGTTGAGCTGCCCCTATGGCCCAACGGTGCCCCCAATAACAACGAACTGACCAATTCCGGACAGAACCATAACAACGAATGGGTGTCCGATGTCACCACCCCTACCCTTACGGTGTATCCTGCCTCCCACCCCAACGGCATGGCCATCATCATGTGTCCGGGAGGTGGCTACGGAGGGCTGGCCATGAAGCACGAGGGACACGACATGGCTCCCTGGTTCAACACACAAGGCATCACCTATGCAGTACTGAAATACCGTATGCCCAACGGGCACCATGAAGTGCCCCTTTCCGATGCCGAACAAGCCATCCGCATGGTACGCAAACATGCCGCCGAATGGGGTGTCAATCCTCAGCGCGTAGGCATCATGGGCGCTTCTGCCGGCGGCCATCTGGCAGCTTCGCTTGCCACACTATACAGCAGTGACAAAACCCGTCCCGACTTCCAGATCTTGTTCTATCCAGTAATTTCCATGCAGAAAGGCGTTACCCATGGAGGTTCCCGCCAGAACCTTATCGGAGAAAATCCATCTCAGGAGCTGGAACAAAAATACTCCCTCGAAAGACAAGTGTCCCCACGCACTCCGCAGGCTTTTATCATGCTTTCTTCGGACGACGACGCAGTGCCACCCATCAACGGCATTGGCTATTTCCTCGCCTTGCGTGACCACAAAGTGCCTGCCAGCCTGCATGCCTACCCTACCGGCGGACATGGCTGGGGATTCCGGGACAACTTCACCTACAAGCGTCAATGGACGGAAGAACTGGAGAAGTGGTTGCGTGAAGGGCTCGTATTCCCGGTCTCTGAACCTACCACAAAGAAATAAAAGCAATTATGAATAAAAAGTATTTTTTACTCACTTGCCTCGCAGCTTTTCCCTTTGCCCTGACTGCTCAGGAGAACAATCGCTACGAAGAGATTACCAACCCCAAGCTGACAAGCATCAACCGGGAGCCTGCCCGCAGCACGTTCACCTCCTACGTCACGGAGGCCGATGCCGTCATCAATGACCGCAAGAACGGAACCTTCCGCTTGTCCCTTAACGGGAAATGGAAATTCCATTATGTGGAAACCTTCGCCGACCGCCCCACGGACTTCATGATGGACCGTGTGGACGCCAGCCGCTGGCCGGACATCAATGTACCCGGAAACTGGGAGTTGCAAGGATTCGGCACGCCCATCTACGTGAACCATCCCTATGAGTTCTGTTCTTCGGGCTATCCTCCTTATTGGGACAAGCCCAACCCTCCGTACGTTCCCAAGGAATGGAATCCCACCGGCACCTATCGCCGCGAGTTCACCCTTCCGGGAGACTGGGACGATAAGGAGATTTTCCTGAGTGCCGACGGTGTACGCGGGGCAGCCTTCTACTACCTTAACGGCAAGTTTGTAGGCATGAGTAAAGATGCAAAGACTCCGGCGCGTTTCAACGTCAGCGCCATTGCCAAGAAAGGGAAGAATGTCATTGCCATTCAGATACACCGCTTTTCCGATGCCAACTATCTGGAATGCCAGGACTTCTGGCGCATCAGTGGTATCGAACGGGACATTTACTTATATGCCCAGCCTCAAATCCATCTCACAGACTTCAAGGTGGAAGCTCCTCTGGACGACAACTACCGGAACGGTATCCTCAAGGTAAAGGTGCAGTTTACCAATGAAAGCGGACAAAACGCCCCATTTGTCGTTGGTTACCGCCTGCTGGACAAGAACGACCAGCAGATAGCCCAGTCCTCTACTCAGGTCAGCGGTGACCAAACGGAAGTGGAATTCACCAAGAAGACCATCCAGGAACCCCTGCAATGGACAGCCGAAACGCCCAACCTCTATACCCTCGTCGTCAGCTTGAAGCGCCCGAACGGAGATGTGATTGAAGCGACAAGCTGCAAAGTAGGTTTCCGTACAGTGGAAATCAAGGACAAGCAACTGTTGGTAAACGGACAACCTATCCTCGTGAAAGGCGTGAACTATCACGAACACAACGAGAATACCGGTCACTATGTCTCCGAAGAACTGATGAAGAAAGATTTCGAGCTTTGGAAGAGATACAATGTCAATACCGTACGCACTTGCCACTATCCCCAGCAGGAACGTTTCTACGAACTCTGCGATGAATATGGTATCTACGTCATCGACGAAGCCAATATCGAAAGTCACGGCATGGGTTACGACTTGCGGGTAGGCGGTACGCTGGGAAACAATCCGCTCTTCATGAATGCCCATCTCGACCGCACCATGAATATGTACGAGCGGGACAAGAACCATCCGTCAGTCATCATCTGGTCGCTGGGCAACGAAGCCGGGAACGGATTGAATTTCTACGTCACTTACAACACCTTGAAGACACTCGACAGCCGTCCCATCCAGTATGAACGTGCACTGTTGGAATGGAATACGGACATCTACTGCCCGATGTATGCTCCCCCTTCCTATCTGGAGAAGTATGCCCGGAACAAGGAGATGACGCGTCCCCTCATTCTTTGCGAGTATGCCCATGCCATGGGCAACAGTCTCGGCAACTTCCAGGACTACTGGGATATCATCGAAAAATATCCCATCCTCCAGGGCGGCTGTATCTGGGACTGGGTAGACCAAGGCTTTGCCGCCAAGACAGACGACGGCCGTAAATACTGGACCTATAGCGGCGATTATGGCGAGAACGGCACTCCCTCCGACGGCAATTTCTGCATCAACGGCGTGGTATACCCCGACCGCAGTGTCAAACCGCAGACGGAAGAGATGGGGAAGGTCTACCAGAACATCAAGTTCCTCGACTTCGACAAGCAAACTTCCACCGTGAAAATCCGCAATGATTTCTCTTTCACCAATCTCGACAAGTACGACTTCTACTACATCATCCGCGACCATGGAAAGGAAGTCTACCGTGGCAAGATTGAAAATATCCATGCTGCACCGGGCAAGACAGTAACCACCGGCTCTCTGAACGGCATACCCAAAGAGAAACAGACAACGGGAGATGTACGCATCGAGTTCTATGCAGCCATCAAGACGGCAGAACCTTTCCTCCCGGCCGGCACGGTCATTGCACGCGAACAGACCTACGTCCATACCTTCTACAAGAAAGAGGCTACGGCACAGAAGCCCGCCACTTCTAAGGAAGAAGGAAATTTGGTGGCGTTCTCCGGTCCCGACTTCAAAGCCACCTTCGACAAGCAAAGCGGCCTACTCACCTCCTATTTGTACAAGAAGCACGAGTACATACTGAACGGTCAAGGTCCCCGCCCATTCTTCTGGCGTGCACCGACGGACAATGATTATGGAGCCAACCTCCCCGTCCGCCTCAAAGCCTGGAAAGAGGCAAGCTACCAGGAACCAAAAGCCGAAAGTTTCCAAGTGACTCCGGGCAGCAATGCCACGACAGTAAAGGTAACCTACCGTTTTCCGCAGACATACGCCCGTTGGGACATCACCTATAAGATATATGCCAGCGGAATCATCAAGGTAGACAACCGGTTCATGGCCGAAGGAGACCAAGCTCCGATGATACCGCGTGTAGGCCTGCGGATGCAGCTGCCGGAAAGCTTTACAGACTTGACCTACTACGGTCGCGGTCCGAAAGAGAATTACCGAGACCGCCGTACCTCCCAGTTCATCGGAGAGTACGCCATCCCGGTCAAGGATATGTACGAGCCTTACGTCCGCCCGCAGGAGAACAACCATCGCACGGATATCTATTGGTGCGCTCTTACCGATAAGACGCAACGTGGTTTGCTGCTCATCGCCGACCTTACTTTTGAGCTGAACGCCTCCAACTATCCCCTGGAAAGTATGGACAGCGGCGACACGATTGACAACGGCGCTCCGCGTACCGAAAAGACCCATCACCGCCACCTCACCGACCCTCTACCGGAAAAGATGGTCGATTTGTTCATTGACTACCGCATGATGGGTGTCGGTGGAGACGACAGTTGGGGCGCAACCGCCCATGAACCCTATCTGATCCGTCCGGGCAAGGAGAATGCCATCGAATACGGTTTTACCCTTGTTCCGTTCGATAAAAAGGAAGATTATAAATATTTAATCCGGCAATATTGAATTTAATCCCTCCGGATTAAGCTTTTATAAAAAGGATGTAGTAAATTTGCTGCATCCTTTTTACGTTTAAGAACAATAATAATCAAAAGAGAGAAAAATGAAAACAATGACTAAATTTATGTTCAGCGCCCTCTGCGCCGCAGCCCTGGTAACTTCCGTTTCTGCCCAGGGAGGGAAAGATATGTTGAGCAATGGAATAAAGTATCTGGATGTGCCATACGTAGCCCATACGCTGGAGGCAGATGGTCCCGAGGAACTCGTCATCAACTGCGATGAGGTAGACTGCACTACGCTGGTGGAATATGTACTGGCAGAGACGCTTACCCCCAAATTGGCCGACGGAGACATCTCGGAAAGCGCTTTCGCCGATAACCTGCAAAAAATTCGTTACCGTGACGGTAAAATCGACGGGTACACTTCCCGCCTGCATTATATTGCCGACTGGATAAACAATGGCGTACGCAACGGCTTCCTTCAGGATGTAACGGGCGCCATGAGTCCCGACACCGAACAGTTATCCATCTCCTACATGTCTTCCCACCCCCAACTCTACAAGCAGCTGGCAAATTCTCCGGAGAACATAGCCAAAATGAAGAAGATTGAACAATCCTTGTCCGGCAAGGAAGTTCACTATCTTCCCAAAGCCAAACTTCCCGCCGATGGTCTCCCGTGGATTAAAGACGGCGATATCATAGCCATCACCACCAACACTCCGGGGCTGGATGTAGCCCACATGGGAATCGCTTTCTATGCAGATGGCAAACTCCTGTTGGTACACGCTTCTTCTACCGACAAGAAAGTGGTTGTTTCCAAAGTCCCCTTGTCCCAAATGCTGAAAGACAATAATAAATGGACAGGAATACGGGTGCTGAGAATGAAGAAATAAGGTGAAATACTATAATACGGAAAAGGCGATGGAGAATAGAATCTCCATCGCCTTTTCCATATATAGGATTGTTCGTTCCTATTCCTCTACGACAATATATTCATCAATATTCCGTGTTTCTTTACTGAAGTTCACACCTACTTTCACTAATTTCCTGCCATCCAAGGTATAAGGAATCAGATACCCCTTCTCATCTATTTGCTTCAGAGCTGCGTCGGCTGTACCGTCCAGTTTGAACTCAAAAACATAAATAGCGGTAGGGGTATGAACTACCGCGTCCGCACGGCCGCGGCTGCTGCGAACCTCAGACCGGATGAACTGTCCCAGCAAAGTAAACACTACATGAAAAATAACCTGATAATGACGTTCCGTATCATCACTCAACTCGTACGGAATACCGGAGAAGAATATCTTAAGACGCTCCATAAACGCCTCCACATCCCCACTCTTCAATTCACGCATGAATTTAGCGATGTGGAAACCAGTCTCATCATCAGTAACTTTAGTATAAAAAGGAACCAGAAAATTCAGAAAGCCGTAACGTATCTCATCATTCGGAAAGCCTAAAGTGTATAGCTTCACATCATCATCATACCCTTTTATGGTCAAATAACCACTTTGATAAATCATCGGAAGAGGATTATTTTTTTCCGCACGATATTCAGAGAAAGCGGAAGCCAGCACTTCCACTCCATCTATCAATAGACGTATATCGTAATCACTCTGCTTCAGCAAGTCAACCAAGTAAGTAGGTGTGCCGGTCTGAAACCAATAGTACCCCATCTCTTCTGCATCAAAAGCATTCAATACACTGAACGGATTGAACATTCCTACACCTTCCGGATGAAAATGGTAACCATCATATTGACGTTCCATCAAATCAATCACTTCTTGTAAAGATATCCCTCTTCGTTTAGCCAGTCTCTCAAGTTCCGGCAGAAAGGTTTTCACCAACTCCTCTTTGGTAATACCACACAAAGCAGCGTAAGGAGACTTCATGCTGATATCATTCAGCTGGTTCAAGTCACTGAACACACTTACTTGCGCAAACTTGGTCACTCCGGTCAGGAAAACAAAACGAAGATAACGGTCAGCGCTCTTCAAGACACCGTAGAATGCTTTCAATGTTTTCCGATACTCATCCAGCAAGTTCTCATCCAAGACCGCTTGAAGCAATGGCTTGTCATACTCATCAATCAGGACAACAACCTGCTTTCCTGTCTGCATGCATGCCTGCTCTATCACGTAAGCAAAACGCTCTTCCGGACTACGGTCTTTCTTCTCCTGACCATAGAGCAGCTCCCATTTCTCCAGATACTGATTAAGCATAGCCGTCAAGTCAGCAACAGCTTCATATTTCCGGGCATTCAAATCCAAGTGCAAAACCGGGTATTCTTCCCATTCCTTTTCCAGCTGTTCGATGGCCAAACCTTGAAACAGATCCTTGCGTCCTTGAAAGTAGGCTTCAAAGGTAGAAAGAAGCAGACTCTTGCCAAAACGACGGGGACGGCTCAAGAAATAAGGTTTACCTACATTTGCAATTTGATAAACCATAGCCGTCTTATCTACATAGAGATAACCATCCCTACGTATTTCCTCAAAAGTCTGTATGCCAATCGGCAGTTTACGCATCTGTTCCATGTTATTATTATAACCTGATTGGTATATGACAAAGGTACGATTTATATTTCAAAAATAAGACGAAAGGCGATGGAGATTTTAGTCTCCATCGCCTTTCATTATTTTACTAATCATCATTTCAGTATTACTCACGTAGACTGGTGCAATCCGAAATACTTCTTCATAAAACAGATATAAAGAAAACAAAGCAAAAGAATTATACCTGCCAAATACCAATAACCGTAACCTAAACACATTATATATCCTACGATAATGATTGCCTGCACTGCCATGTAAATAGAAGAAACCATTATATGGGGAATCTTCAGCTCATTCGCCATAATCTGATACAGATGCTTGCGATGCGGCAAACCGATATTCTCATGAAGCATCAGGCGGTGAATGATAGTCAATACACTATCCACACCGTAAACGGATAAAAGGACTATCCAGCTGAAATCTTCCGTTTCAATGATGAGCCTGCCTATCAGGAAAAGTAGAATAAAAGCGATACCCACAGAGCCTACATCACCGGCAAAGCACTTCGCCTTCTTGCGAAAATTGAAGAAACAGAAGACAACAACAGAACAAATCACGGTATAGATGAAGTCCGATTCTACAAAAGTTACCACCTCCTTATTGACGTATGCCAATGCCGCAAGTATAACCAGCGAGTAACCTCCCGTTATCCCATTAATCCCATCCATAAAGTTGTAGGCATTGATGATGCCCGTACAAACTATCAAGGCTATGACTATCCACCACCAGGACAAGGAGAACAGCCCCCACTGAT
>OLXP01000065.1_pt1 | contig 86268 bp, 112 predicted proteins | sample 1644201 | NCBI WGS metagenome assembly OLXP01 (sample SAMEA103958163, study PRJEB25191) | human gut metagenome
CGCCGTAAAGTAAGCTCTTGTGATCATGTGATGAAGCTGACGGGTCATGCTCCCGGAGAGCATACCGTTTTTCCTGAGGAGGGCGTAGTATTCTTCGGATCGATCGACCTCCAGCTCCACCAGCACCTCGATGAAATCCGCATAGCCCGTTCCCTCCGCCCGGCAGAGAATCAGCTTGAATTCGTCAAAATGGTCGTACATGAACGCGACAAGCTCGTGCAGGTGTTGGGTGGAAAGCTCCAGGCTGTCTTTTGCTCTCCCCTCCGGGACAAGGTCAAAATAATCATCCTGTGCCGCCTTGAAGCGGGTAAGCAGCTCACTTGCGGTCTCGCCCACAAGGTCTTCAAACAGAGCGGTCTTATCCGGGTAGTAGCCGTAGAAGGCGCCCTTCGTGAAGCCGGCTTCCGCGACGATTTTATTCAGAGATGCGTCCTTGAAGCCCTTCTCCAAGAACTCTCTTTTCCCAATCTCAAGGATCTTCTTTTGAGTCTCTGTACGTTCCATTGGCGCCCCCCGATATACCGGTAGTATATACTGCTGGTATATTATAACCGCGTAAATTTGGTTTGTCAATGAGGCTTGCGATTTTTCTGTTTGCCCAACTCAACACAGTGCCTCTCTATTCACCTGTCTTGGATGCTTGAGCATATTCTTTTTCAATACTCGCCATACAGCGCAAGGCAGGAACACCGCAAGAGGTGTCCCTGCCTTTTCGGATAGGCTGTTTGGCAAACGCAAACCGCGCAAGCTGCCGCTGAAGTTACCGTCAGCGGCGTGCATCATTTCTCACTCCACCAACGCCTTGCCCAAGGCGCGGCAGGCTTCAAGCGCCGCGTCGTCGGGCGTCTCCGTGCAGATCACGCTCTCGCAAACGAGATTCACCCCTGCGCTGTCGCAGTCGCTCTCCCAGGTGCGCATCCACTCGCCGTCGCCCCAGCCGTAGGAGCCGAACAGCGCCGCGCGCTTGCCGCCGAGGCTGTGCTTGCAGGCATCGAACATGGGCTGGAACTCCATTTCCTCCAGCACCTCGCTGCCCATGGCAGGGCAGCCGAAGGCGATGGCACCGTAGGCGTTCAGAGCGCCGGGCTGTACCTGATCGGGTGTGAGCAGCACAGCCTCCGTGCCCGCGGCGGTCATGCCCTCGGCAACAGCCTGCGCCATCGCCTCCGTATTGCCCGTACCGCTCCAGTAAATAACAGCAGTTTTCATGTTTGTCAATTCCTTTCTTTTGATGAGTTTATATGATCAAACCGCGACGGCAAGCTGCTCCAGCTTCGAGCCGCTTCGCCAGAGTGCGCAGTAGATCTCCGTACATTTTTTGTATTTTGCGAACAGTGAGCGCGCCTTTTCCTCGTCGCCGTAGACCTTCCAGAGCCCCGCGCACTTGAAATCGTTCGCGCGGTGGTCGATGAAGCCCTTCACATCCTCCGGCGGGTAGCTGAGAAACAGCCCCACCTCGTGCGGAAACTCTCCGCTCTCGCCTCCTTTGAACGTTTGCTGGTTAGCATAGCCTCACGCATTGCTTGCCTGATTCTAAAATTAACAAAACGGACCTTGTGACGATGTGAAAAGTCAATCGAATTTTAAGCACTAGGAGGTAACGAGTATGAGAAAGGTTTTGTCTTGTGAGTTCAACATAGACACTGCCTGCGTGGAACTGCGCCTGGATGACGGGACGCTGCTCTCCATCGACTGCACCGCCGTGGAGAACGAGGTGGCAAACAGTATGTACCAGCGGTCAGAGCTGGACTGGCTAATCTACAACGATCCGCTGTCCTATGCCGAATTGATTTTGAATGGTGACCCGAACTATATCTAAAGGCTGTGACAGAGAAAATTCCACGAGATTGAGGGCTTGTAAATTTCGACTTCTTGCAATATAATAAAATTGGATTGTTGTAATTAGGAGGGATCACTGTGCTTGACTATCTGACTGTGAAAGAAGCTGGAGAAACGTGGAATATATCTGGCCGCATGGTAACAGTGTATTGCAACAACGGAAAGATTAAAGGCGCGGTGAAAAAAGGCAATCTATGGTTGATTCCAGTAGATGCTGAAAAACCTCTGGACGGAAGGACGATTGCAGCAAGGAAAGCGAGGGGTGAACGTGAACAAAAAGCAGATGTCTGAACAGGACATTAGAACAAAGTATATTACCCCTGCAATTCTGGCTGCCGGCTGGGATCGCGACTTGCAGATCAGGGAGGAAGTTTCCTTCACAAAAGGCAAGATTACAGTACGCAGAAAAACTGTGAAGCGTGGAGAGCAAAAACGCGCAGATTATATTTTGTATTGGAAACCAAACATCCCACTGGCAATCGTGGAGGCAAAAGCCAATAACCACAATATTGCGGATGGTATGGAGCAGGCTCTAAACTATGCCGAGATTTTAGATATCCCCTTTGTGTTTACATCTAACGGCGATAGATTTTCTTTTTATGACAAGACGGCTGAGCATAATGTTCAGATAGAATTGGCCTTAGATCAGTTCCCTTCGCCGGAAGAATTGTGGGCTCGTTACAAGAAATTTAAGGGTATCACAGAGGCAAGCGAAAAAGTTGTAGCGCAGGATTATTACTACAACCCCAATGACGATAGAAAGCCCCGATACTATCAATGTAACGCGATTAACCGGGCTGTTGAAGCGGTTGCCAGTGGGCAAAATCGGTTGTTGCTGACGATGGCAACCGGTACTGGTAAGACCTATACAGCGTTTCAGATTATTTATAGACTTTGGAAATCTCGGACGAAAAAACGAATTTTATTTTTGGCGGATCGGAATGTACTTGTAGATGACCCTATGCGTAAAGATTTTAAGTTCTTTAACGCTGATAGCAATAATCGGAAAATGACTAAGATCCGCGACAAGAAAGTAGACAAGGCTTATGAGGTCTATTTTGCAATTTACCAGGGGGTAACAGGGCAAGTAGGCTTTGCTGATACATATAAAGAGTTCTCTCCAGACTTTTTTGATTTGATTATCGTAGACGAATGCCATCGCGGCAGCGCAAAAGACGATTCTGCTTGGAGAAAAATTCTGGAATACTTTAAGAACGCTACGCAGATTGGTATGACGGCCACCCCAAAAGAGACAAAGGACACCTCCAATATTGAGTATTTCGGAGAACCGATTTATACCTATACTCTGCGTCAGGGTATTGAAGACGGTTTCCTTGCGCCATATAAAGTTGTCCGTGTGGGAATTGATAAGGATTTGGAAGGTTATCGTCCCACAAAAGGTAAAAGGGACAAGTATGGGATTGAGATTGAAGATCGAGAATATAACATTAAGGATTATGACAAAAATCTGGTTCTCGAAAAGCGCACAGAACTTGTGGCAAAACGAGTATCAGACTTCTTGAAGAAAAACAATTCTCGTTTCGCTAAGACCATCTTTTTCTGTGTAGATATCGACCATGCTGCCCGTATGGCCCAGGCCCTTAGAAATGAAAATGGAGACCTGGTAAGGCAGAATCCCAAGTATGTAGTGCAGATGACCAGTGGCAGCGAAGGTGTCAAAGAGCTGGAAAACTTTATGACTGCAGATGAACCCTATCCTGTATTGGTGACTACAAGCAAATTACTGACAACAGGTGTAGATGCAGATACCGTAAAGTTCATTGTTTTGGATAGCAATATCAACAGCATGACGGAGTTCAAACAGATTATTGGTCGCGGAACAAGAATCAACGAAGAGCATGATAAGCTTTATTTCACCATTATTGACTTCCGTAATGTGACCAAGTTATTTGCTGATAAGGATTTTGATGGTGATCCGGTGAAAGTCAAAGAAACCGATGGTGACATTCCTACGGAAGAAACGGAAGAGCCACCAACCGAAGATATTCCGCAGGATGAGGTGCCAAAGGAAGAGGGACAGGAGGTGCCGCCGGATGTTACCTTTGATCCGGATGGTGATACTCCCAAACGGGTGAAATATTATGTTAATGATGTGCCTGTGTCCATTATCAATGAACGGGTACAATATTTGGACGCAGACGGAAAGTTAATTACTGAAAGCCTTGTAGATTACACCAGAAAGAATATCCGCAAGGAGTATGCCACATTGGACGAGTTTTTACAGCGGTGGAGCAGTGCACAGAAGAAAACGGCCATTGTTGAGGAACTGGAGCAAAAGGGTATCTTCTTTGAAGAACTACGGGAAGAAATCTCTAAGGATTTGGACCCCTTTGATCTTATTTGCCACATTGCCTTTGATATGCCGCCGCTGACACGAAAAGAGCGGGCCAACAATGTGAAAAAGCGCGGTTATTTTGGAAAATACAACGAGGTTGCAAAGCAGGTCTTAGAAGCGTTGCTGGACAAATATGCAGATGAAGGGCTGGCCAATCTCGAAAGCATGGAAGTTTTGAAAGTACCAGATGTCGCCCGATTTGGCACGCCGGTCGAAATACTGAAGTGCTTTGGCAACAAGAAAAAATTTATGGAAGCTATTGCAGAACTGGAAAACCAGCTGTATGTAGCATAGGAGAATCATTATGAGCATATCGGCTACAATCAAATCAGTGCAGGATATCATGCGGCAGGATGCCGGTGTAGATGGTGACGCACAGAGAATATCACAGCTTGTGTGGATGTTGTTCCTGAAGGTGTTTGACTCCAAGGAAAAGGAGTGGGACGCATTATCGGATGACTACACCTATATTATCCCTGATGGCTTGCGCTGGTCAGATTGGGCTGAAGATGACGAAGGTATTACCGGCGATGAACTGATCGACTTCGTAAACAATACGCTGTTCAAGACTTTTAAGGATTGGCAGTTGACAGAAGCCAGTAATCCGAAAGCAGTCTTAGTGAAGTCTCTGTTTGAGGATAGCTATAACTACATGAAGTCTGGAACTCTGATGCGCAGCGTCATCAATAAACTCAATGAGATCGACTTTGACAAGGCTTCTGACCGACATTTATTCAACGACATTTATGAGAATATCCTGAAGGACTTGCAGAGTGCCGGAAACTCCGGCGAATATTACACGCCTCGTCCCGTTACCCAATTCATGGTGGACATGGTTAATCCGCAACTTGGCGAGCAAGTGCTGGATTTTGCCTGCGGCACTGGCGGTTTCCTTGTCTGTGCGCTGGAGCATTTGCGCAAACAGGTCCGTAATATTGATGATGAAGCACAACTCCAGAACTCTATTTTAGGTGTAGAGAAAAAACCTCTTCCTCATATGCTCTGTACCACAAATTTGATTCTGCACAATATCGATAATCCGCAAATTAAGCATGATAACTCGTTAGGTTATCCGGTCAAAGATATTAAGCCCAAAGACAAGGTTGACATTATCTTGACCAATCCTCCTTTTGGTGGCATCGAAGAGGACGGAATTGAGGACAATTTTCCTGCAAACTATAAGACAAAGGAAACAGCGGACTTGTTCTTGGTGCTGCTGATGTACAAACTGAATCAGACCGGCAGAGCGGCAATTGTTCTTCCAGACGGCTTTTTATTCGGTGAAGGTGTCAAAACTGCAATTAAAGAAAAATTGTTGAGGGAGTTTAACCTTCATACGATTGTCCGGCTTCCCAATGGAGTGTTTGCTCCCTATACCGGCATTAACACAAACTTACTCTTCCTGGAGCGTGGAACGACTCATGAAATTTGGTTTTATGAGCATCAGCTTCCGGAAGGGTATAAGAACTACACGAAGACAAAGCCAATTAAGCTGGATGAGTTTGAAGCGGAAAAGGCATGGTGGAGCGCTCGGAAAGAAACAGACTGTGCGTGGAAAGTTAGTATCGATGAGGTTAAGGCTCGAGGGTATAATCTTGACTTCAAAAATCCTTCAACGCAGTTAGAGCAAAGTATCCCTTCTCCTGAAGAGGTAATTAGCAAAGTATCCGATTGTCTCACCAGAAGCAGACAAATTCTGTTGGAAATAGAGGAGTTGTTAAAATGAAAAAGCTATCTTTTCCAACAGTGAAATTGGGAAACTTTATTTGTGAAGTAAAAGAAAAAGTAAAAAACTCAGGCATTTCTCAAGATGATTTTACTGTTTATGGAGTGACAAACACAGATGGTATTACTGTTACAAATAACAAAGCAAGTGATGATTTGGGCAATTATACCGTTTTAAGAGAAAATCAGTTCGCCTATAATCCGTATCGAGTAAATGTCGGTTCTATTGGTTTATCTTTACCAGGTACTTTTGGGGCTGTAAGTCCTGCCTATGTTGTGTTTGAAACCAACGGACAGATTAGCAATGAGTTTTTGCTATATTACTTAAAAAGCTCTTTAGGAATCAATTTAATCAAATGGTATGGGGATCGTGGTGGCGTTCGGTCAGCATTGCGATTTTCCGATCTGAAAAAGATTGATTTTCCCGATATTACCTTGGAGCAGCAAAATAAGCTTCTGATAAAAATTAAAAAACTCGATGAATTGCTCTGTGAATTGTATAAAAACTTGTCTGACGATAAGATCGAAATCCTTCGTCAATCCATTTTGCAGCAAGCGGTAGAAGGTAAACTCTGTGAGCAGGACCCTAATGATGAGCCAGCTATCGTGCTGCTTGAAAAAATCAAAGTTGAAAAAGAGCGTTTAATTACCGAGGAAAAAATCAAAAAGCAAAAGCCACTACCTCCCATCAGCGAAGAGGAGAAAACATTTGTGTTGCCAAAAGGTTGGGAGTGGTGTAGAGTAGGGGCCCTTTGTGAATCATCATTAGGAAAAATGTTGGATAAAAAGAAGAACAAAGGACAGCTGCGGCCATATTTGAGAAATTTGAATGTTCAGTGGTTTAAGTTTAATCTATCAGATGTTTTGGAAATGCGATTTACTGATGAAGAAAAAGAACGATATAGGGTAAAATATGGAGATGTTGTAATCTGCGAGGGCGGCTATCCTGGCATGGGAGCTATTTGGGAAAACACAGAAAATATTTATTTCCAGAAAGCCCTTCACCGTAATAGATTTTTCTTTGAAGGGATGAATTATTATTTCTTATATTACCTATACAGTATTTTTTATAACGGTAAACTAAAAAAATATTATACAGGAATGGGAATACAACACTTGACAGGAAAATCTCTCGCAAATATTCCAATCCCAGTACCACCACTCGCGGAATTAAAAAGAATAGTAAAGAAAGTTGAGATACTATTCCAGCTACTCGATAAATTGGAGCAAGAAATTTCAAATGCAAAACTATATGCCTCAGATCTTATAGAAGCGGTCTTGCAGGAAGCGTTTAGTGTGCAAGAAGCTGCAAAACCTGCACAGGTTATCGAATTCCATCCGGATCAAACAATTCCGGAAACTGAATTGTTGGCAGCTGCCCGTGGCAAGATCCGGGAGGACACCTGGGAGCATCTTTGCAAACGAGCCCTAGAGATCGCTGGCGAGGAAAGCTGATGGACTGGAGACGCAAACGACAAATCAGGAATTTGATCGATGGAATTCTGGAGCAAAATGTCTTGCATCGTCCACCAATAGAGTTAATTCCTGCTATAATAAAACAGCGGGGGATTATATTCGAGGAACGAGACGAGGATGATAAAGAGTTCTGCGGCGTATATATGGTGGTGAAGCAGGCAAAAATCATCTTTGTCAACGCAAATCTTCGAACATCCCGCAAACACTTTACCATTGCCCATGAGTTGGGCCATCATTACTTAGGCCACCCATTACAAAACGGCGCTATTATCTGTGATAGTGATAGCGTTTTTGGGAAAAATAAGCCGGAACAAGAAAAAGAAGCAGACTATTTTGCAGCCTGCTTCCTGATGCCGGAAAATATGGTCAAACGAAAACGGACAGAGTTTTTTAATCATTGTCCAAAGCAGACAACGCTGTTCCTGGAAGATCAGCAGTTGGAACAGCAGCATGAATTGCAGCGATATCTGAGCGACTACTTTCAGGTATCAATGGAGGCTATGGGATATCGCTTAGACGAATTAAAGCTGGTTTAGCACCAGTGATAGAGGAGGACACACTATGAAGCTAACTTTGAAAAACATTGGCAAAATAGGGACAGCTTCAGTTGAGATCAACGGCATAACAGTAATTGCCGGTGAAAATAACACCGGCAAAAGCACGGTTGGCCGCGCTCTTTTTGCAGTGTTTAACAGTTTTTGTAATGTTCAAAAGCAAATTGAAAACGAGCGAGTCGATAGTGTAGAGAATTTGCTTGATCGGATGTATATGAATGCCAGCGCAAGATTTGCAAGGATTGCGAATACTGCCGATGTTGCGAGAACAATTGTTGCTCATATCGATGAGTATAGACAAATCGAACTTCCTGATATGCAGAAAAGTATTATAGATTTGCTTTCGCAATATGATGATGGGAAAATTGAATCTTTGGATGAAAATATGGTTGCGGACACGGTTTTTCGCATTAAAGATGTGCTGAATGTATCAGATGTTGATTTTCTCAAGTCTGTACTTGAGCGAAAGCTTGACGCGGAATTTAATGAACAAGTTTGCAACATATTTTCCGAAGATGATGGTGAAATTCAGCTCCAGATTAAGGATGCCGTCATTACGGTTTCCGTTGAAAATGAAGGAGCGGTAGATATTCAGAATCCGGGCAATATCTCACTTCACACAGAAGTAGTTTACATTGACGATCCGTTTGTGCTGGATGATTTAAGAATGTTCTATCGGCGTATGCCAGGAGCTTCTTCAGATCACCGATATCATTTGCGTACCAAACTGTTTTGGCCGGATTCTGAAGCAAATGTTTTTGACGAAATCATTGCCAAAGATAAGCTTAATAGCATTTATGAAAAAATATCCTCTGTTTGTAGCGGTGATGTCATCCGGAGCAAGCGATCTGTAACGGGGTATCAAAGAAAAGGTAGCGACAAGGTATTGAATGTTCGAAATTTGTCTACCGGACTTAAAACTTTCGTTATCTTAAAGATGTTGCTTACGAGCGGTGTGATCGAGCGTAATGGTACAATTATCTTAGATGAGCCGGAAATTCATCTGCACCCAGAATGGCAACTCCTGTTTGCTGAATTGATTGTATTGATTCAGAAAGAGTTTGGAGTTCATGTTCTCCTAAATACGCATAGTCCATATTTCCTGAATGCCATTGAAGTTTATACGGTAAAATATGGCGTAGACGATAAATGTAAATACTATTTAGCATTTTCAAAAGATGATATTTCCAACATTGAAGATGTCACGGATAATATTGAGGCTATTTACAGTAAATTAGCTAGACCTCTGCAAGATTTAGAAAATGAAAGGGGTCAGCTATGATTAAATTAGAATTATACCCGATTCTCTTGGATAATAGAGAATCACTTAGAGAAACCTCAAAAGATGATAGTGACCCGAATGACATTCAATACATGACATCTTCAGAAACAGAAGTTGTAAATTTTGATTTGGTTAAGAGGCATTATGTAAATGGGTTTGGCCTTTCAGAAAATGCCATAACATCAGTCGATGCGATTGTGCCACTTGAGGATAGAATATTATTCGTCGAATTTAAAAACGGACAGGTTAATAATCGCAACATTAAGGATAAAGCGCGAGACAGCTTGTTGGTTTTTCTTGAGATTATTGGGGAAAATATAGCTTTTTCTCGCAGCAATATCGATTTTATTGTGGTTTACAATCTCGAAAAGAATCCTTTACCAAGGCAAGTTCAAAAAGGGCAGTTGCAAGAAACTCCATCAAGAGTTTCTATAGCTGATCACTTTATGGGAAAAGCCAGAAAAGAATTTATCTGCTTTGACTTGGAACGGTATGAGAGGCTATATTATAGAAACATTCATACATATTCCAAGAAAAGATTTGGAGAATATTTGCAGGCCTTGAAACTTGGCTGATAACCGAATTATGAAAATTGATTCTATAGCGAGCGAAGCAGATATACAATTGTTGCATGGTATGAAGGTGATGGCCTCTACTGCTGGCAACACCATGGCAACAAAAAATCAGATAGCCTCTGCTATCTGAATAATGGAAATAATGCTAATACTATGAGCTAAATCCTATAAGCAAATCTGTTTAGAAAACATCTAACATGAGCGAGGAGGAGCTGTTCCAGCCACACATGAGACGGTGGGCGGATGACGCCACCAAAACAGCGGTGTGGGAGGTTTACAAATTTATCCACGTCAATACCGTCGCGCCCTTCGGAACAGTTTTGTCAAGATAGAAAACGGAGATATTACAGATAATTTTCACTTTAGAAATTGGCGGCTCTTACATCGTCACACATCAGCCGTTTCACCTTGTCCTCCAATGTGTCCTTGCTTTCCTTGCTGAAATGGACGCCGACAATATAGGTGGTGTTGCCCACCCGCATATTGAACGAGCCTGCCGGGATTTCCTTGGGTTCTTTAGTGGGTGTAGTGTTTTCTGCCATTCGATGCCTCCTGTGTGAAAAAGCCGGACAGGGTGTGTGTCGGCAACGAAGTCCGGCAACGGGCTTCAAAAAACCTGCAACATCGTCCTGTCCTGCTCTTATACTATAGCCGCCCCGCGAACAAAGGCGGTGGTTGCGCTCCTTTCTCTCTTCTGGATTCGGCGGTCGCCGCCGTGAATACCTGAGCCGAGAGCGGCGGCCTTGACCCTTTGCAGGTCAAGGCCGTTTTCTATGCTCTCTACTTTGGTGACGACGCGCCTACCCGCCGTGCCGCCGCCAACTTCGTGGAGTGCTCTACCGTCTGGAGGAGCGCACCGAAACCACCACGGACGTGCTGGAGGATGGCACGGTAGTGGTGCAGACCACCGTCTACTATGTGGCGATACCGCTGCCGTTGGAAACGGTGTATGAAAATCTGGCGGCATGGCAGGGAGAACATGTTACCGAGGAGGACAAAGCCAACGCAGCCCACATTTACAGCATGGTGGTGGGCAGTACAGGCGGCGATACCTTCGATGGCAGCTATACGCCCGGTGGCGACAGCGGCGTGGAACTGGATATCTCCGACCTGACAAGTCCCGCCAGCAAGAACGCCGCCGATCTGGTGGCCTACGTCACCAACGCATGGCAGTCCGGCTGGGGCTATGTGTGGGGCACTTATGGTCAGGTGCTGACGCCGGAGCTGTTCCAGTACAAGCTGACCCAATACCCGGAGGGTGTGGGACAATATGCGGATTTCATCCGCAATAACTGGCTGGGCAAACACACCGCTGACTGCGTAGGACTTATCAAGGGCTACGGCTGGCTCAATGCGGACACTATGGAGATTGAGTACGGCACCAACGGGATGCCGGATATTGGCGCCAACCAGATGTACTACAACGCCACGCGCAAAGGTCCCATCGATACCATACCGGAAGTGCCGGGTCTGGCGGTGTGGAAGTCGGGACACATTGGCGTATACATCGGCGATGGCCAGGTCATCGAGGCCATGGGTACCAAGTACGGTGTGGTCAAGACGCAGCTCCAAGGCCGCGGCTGGACACACTGGCTGGAGATTCCGTATATCAACTATGATTAACAGGAAACAGGAGAACACAAATGAACGAAAATACTTGCACATTAGAAAAGGAAATGCGGCGGGCATTGCTGGAAAAGCTGGAGCAGAACTATCTGGACTACACTGCCTCGCTGCAAACTTTGACGTCAGAACAGATGCTGGACAAGACAAAAGAAATCTATGCGGCGCAGGTCTGCTGCCGGTTGGTGCAGCGCAGGGATGATATTTCCCTTCCGCAGATGCGCTATCTGCTGTCGCTGGATGATCCGCTGGCGGCGCTGCGGGACATATACATGGCCACTGGTAAAGTGATAAGATATATCGCCTAATATGGTAGCCTTTCGGATAATTTTGTGGCATGGTCGATAATGATTTCCATATGGTCTCCTATTCTTCTATGCTCAGTATATCAGCTTTCTTGAATGCTGCTACCCCAACCAGAATACATGCTAACCTACAATTACAGCGGCGAAAACAATACCGCTACTATTTCGGATTTGGACTTATCAGGTCCACCAAATCTTATTTGGTCTCCTGCTTCCTGCCATGCATAGAATATGAAACAATGAAAAAATCAGGCACATCACACATTCCCACAGCTTCTGGCCGGTGGTTGTCTCGCTGCTTCTAATGCTGGCGCTGCTGCGCCTGCCCACTGGCTGCGAGTGGGCGCACTCATACCGGAACGCCGACCGGGTCTGCGCGCTGGTGCTGTCCACCGATGAGAGCGATATCCACGACACCGGCCTTATCCGTACCGGTGACCGGCGCTGCCGCGTGCGGATACCCGGCGGGCAGTTCGCCGCCAGCTTGGCGGCTATGCTTTATAAATCCTTATAATGCCAGCAGGTTTTGGAACGCCTGTGCATAGATGCGGCGCAGCCTCTCTATGTTGTCCAAGGCGATATATTCGTCCGCCTGATGCTCCCGGGATTCCTCGCCGGGAAACACAGGCCCGAAAGCGATAATGTTCTCCATGGCCTTTGCATAGGTTCCGCCGCCAATGGCAAGCGGCGCGGAAAGGTCTCCCGTCTCCTGCCGATAGGCCGCCAGAAGGCTCTGCATGACGGGGCCGTTTTTGTCCTGATAAACGCTTTTTTCCGGGTGGATGGGCGCAAGGGTGAACCCGTAGGGCTCCACTGCGCGGCGCACCGTTTCGGCAATATGATCGGCGGCAGCGGTTTCCGGATGGCGGATATCGACAGAAAGCCGGATGAGGCCGTCCTCCACCCTCAGAAGTCCCACATTCATAGACAGCGGCCCGCTATCGGGAGAGGTCATGGCAATGCCCAGCTTTTTACCATACACGTCGCTGCCAAACAGCTCCCGATATGCCGCGGCGAACGGCCCGCTCTCTGCCGGCAGCTGCTCCATGGCGCAGTCAATGGCGTTCTCGCCTCGCCAAGGCGTGCTGCCGTGGGCGCATTTTCCCGCCGCCTGATAGGTTCCCGCTGCCGTGGTGACCGTGCAGGCATCCGGCACCATGTTCACCACCGTGCCGCCTCTGGCGTCCAGAATACCGGAGCCAGTCAGCGGCATGGTCAGATGAAGGCGCAAAATCCCCTTTTCACAGTAGATGGCGGGGAAATCCGCATCCGGTGTGAAGCCAAAGCGAACAGGCTCTTCATGGGCCACATAGGCCGCCATATCATCCCAAGGGCCGGATTCCTCCGTCTGTCCGAAGATAAAGCGGATGCGGCGGGGCATGGGCTTTCCGGCGCGTTCATACGCCTGCGCCACATCATGGGCCGCGAAAAGCGCGATCAGGGTGGGCCCCTTGTCGTCGATTGTGCCGCGGCCGTACAGCCGTCCGCCGTCTATGGTTCCGGCATAAGGCGGATAATGCCAGCCATCTCCCGCGGGGACCACGTCCAGATGGCCAAGGCAGCCGATGATCTCCGCACCTTCGCCGATTTCCGCATAGCCGTACAGCCCGTCGGCGTTCTTTGTATGAAAGCCCATACGTTGGCAAAGGGAAAGCGTGTAATCCAGCGCTTGGGCCACGCCGTTTCCGAAGGGCTTTTCCTGATCCCGCCGGGCCACCGATTCAATGGCCAGCAGCTCCTGCAAAGACTTCAGCAGTTCTTCCATGTTGATTCGCTCCTTTATTATCACCACGCGCCGGGATAGCCCAGCGTTACGGCTGCATTTTCCGCTCCGGTACGCATGCAGGCCGGGATCGGCTCCTTTTTCAGCCACGCCATCAGGAATCCGGCAATAAAGCTGTCCCCCGCGCCCATGGTATCCACCACGGAGCACGGAACGATCTGGCCCGGATAGAATCTTTCGCCGTCATAGGCAAGGCTCCCTTTTCCGCCCCGGGTGGCCACCACGATCTGGGGGCCCAGCGCCGCTACCTCCAGAATCCGCGCCTTGAGGCTTTCCTCATCGGAGGCGTCGTCTGAGAAAAACGCCACGTTCACATGGGGCAGCGCGATCCTGCCCGCCTCATCCAGCGGGCGCTCGGCCCCGTCAAAGGCCACGGGGATCCCCATGGCGCGAACATCGGCCAGTTGACTTTCCGTATGCCCCCACAGTCCGGTGACCAGCAGATCGTATCCCTTGAGGAAGTCGAAATCCGCCTGCCGGAGTCTGAAATCCGCCATGACGCCCTCATCATAATCGCCGAATACCCGCTCACCATTGATGCGCTCTACATGGGAGAAGGCAGTTTTGCCGGGCAGAATCTGCACATGGCTGACGTCTACGCCCTTCTCTTGCAGCGCGGCGCACATCTGTTTTCCAAAATCATCCGTACCCACCGCGCCCAGATAGGCGGACTGGCCGCCCAGACGCCTTACATACACCGAAACATTGACCGGATTTCCGCCGGGAAAGCTCTCGCCGGTGTTGTCATAATAATCCACACAGTTGTCGCCTGCGCACGCAATTTTTATCATAATAACTCCTTTGCCCTTTGCAGCGCCAGTCCTGCGGCGCCGGTAGGATCGTCCATATAGTGAGTCACCAGCTCCAGCGTGGCGCGGCCGTCATAGCCCGCCTGCCGGAAGTCGCTGACAATCTGTTTCAGGTTCAATACACCGTCTCCGGGGATCAGATGGGTTTCCGTCACGCCATCGCAGTCCACCAGATGCAGATGGGCCATTCTGCTTCCCAGATGGCGGCAATAGTCCACCGGGTCCTCGCCCTGCAATACCGGCGGCACCACATCGCACATCCCCATCAGCCACGGCGAGTCCACCGCCTCCAGCAGCTCCTTGAGCTCATGAAGCCGTGTGCAGGTGTTGCTCTCCAGAGGTGACAGCGTTTCCAGCAGAAGGACAACATGCTCCCGTTCGGCAGCGCGGGCAAGATGCTCCACAGAGCGGCGCAGCCGTGCGCGGCGCAATTCCGCCGGGCACTCGCCGCCGTGTCCCACGGAAATCAGCATCTGCCTGGCGCCGATCAGCCCGGCGGCACGGACAGACACCTCCAGATACGCCATACAATTGCGCCACTGCTTTTCCGTCCCCAGCATATAGTTATAGGGATAGGCATTGTGCTCCGGCGTATAGACAGGCACGGGAATGCCGTAATGCTCCTGCAAGCGGCGGATCTCCCGATAGTCCTCTATCACATCCGGGGCAAAGGCGTGGGGATAGCCGCCCCAAAGCTCTATGTAATCATACCCCAGTTGCGCAGCGTCTGTAAAGCATTTTCCCAGCGGCAGACGCTGATAACCGCTGGTAAACATTCCAAATTTCATAAGCAAACCTCTGAAAAAAAGGGCGGGTTCCCCCGCCCTTTTTCACTTAATACGCTAACTTCCGGTAGTACCGGCGAATGGTCATGTCGTGGCCGCTGATGGCTTCCACATGGGCGTCGATGCGATTGGTTATCGCGTGCATAATGGCATAGCACATCCGTCCGCGGTACTTCTCATCGATACCCTCCAGCGGATAATCATGGGTGTCGATAATGGTGAAGTTCTCGCAAATCTGCGGCAGGAACTTCGCCACACGCAGGCCCAGGGGCCGCTGGGCATCCTCGCCCACAAAGACCGTGACCGGCGTATCCTTGTCCACGATTTCCAGCATACCGTGGAAGAACTCGGCGCTGTGGATGGACTTCGTCCGAATCCAGTGCATCTCTTCCCAGTAGCACATGGCGTAGGAATAGGTGGCGCCATACAGGCAGCCGGCGCCCACGAAGTAGTGGAACTTGTCCTCCAGATGCTTGCGGGCAAAGCCCTCCGCAAAGGGATCGGCAATCTTCTCGATCTCCACCAGATCCTTGGCCAGATGGGCGTCCATCTGGGCATAATAGGCGTCATAGTCGGGGAAGTTGCCCTGACGGCGCAGGAAGCAGTCCGCCACCATAAAGAACTTCAGCTGTTCATTGCCCTTGTAGCTGATGCAGTAATCCACCAGAGTGGCCAGTTCAGCATCCGGCTTGTCAATGAACCCCAGCACCTTTGCGCCGTGGCTCTGGGCCAGACGAACCGCATCCACGATCTCCGTGGTGGTGCCGGTCACAGAGGAGAGAACCACAAGGGTTCCTGCGCCCACACGCTTATCGCCTGTGGTGCAATACTCTGCGGCGTTGGTGGCGAAGGTATCCATGTCGGTGTGCTCCTTGAGATAGCATACCACCTGCATGCCGCTGGCCCATGTGCCGCCGATGCCCAGCCAGCAGAGGTTTTTCACGCCCTCTGCCAGCAGACGGTCGATCAGCTCTTCGATTTGCGGCCGCAATGCCAAAGCACCGTTTACGCTGTCGATTTGTTTTTGTTCATCAAACTTAACCAAGGATATCCCTCCATTTTTGCAGCGATGGATTAACCCACCTTCAGCATCTGATAGTATTTATCGTAGATGGTCAGCGCGTCGCCCACGTCCTTCTGGAAGAAGACGTTGGTCTTGTAATCGAAATTAAAGGCGGGAGCGTTGCGGTACTCCTCGGACGCAGCGGCAACAGCGGCATCGTTGGGGCAGGAATAGGGATTTTCCACCAGATTTGCAGCCATAACCTGCGGATCACATACGTAGTTCAGGAACTTGTAGGCCAGATCGGTGTGCTGAGCGCCCTTGGGGATCACAAACAGGTCGAAGCCCAGCTGGACGGGATCCTTGGTGAACGGAGCGATGACCAGAGTGTTGTTCTCGCCCATGGTAGCCATGGCCTCGGCGGTGTTGCCGTCATAGGTGAGCATCGCGGAGATGGTGCCGTTGCAGATGTTGCTCTCGGTGGAGCCGTAAGCCACCACGTTGGCGTTGTACTTCACCAGCCACTCATATGCCTCGGCGATCTCGGATTCCTCGGTGCTGTTGGGGTCATAGCCCAGCGCGATCAGGGCGATGGGGAAGAGGTTGCGGGCGCCGTCGATAGAGCCCAGCTGGCCCTTCAGCGCGGGATCGATCAGGTCGTTGTAGCAGGTGATCTCGATGGGGCAGCGCTCGGTATCATAGACCACATAGATGTAGTTCATCAGATAGGGCACGCAATAGTCCTGATTCTGCTCAGACCAATACGCCTTGTTGATATTGGCGGAATTGGGCACCTGGGACAGATCCAGCTTTTCCAGATAGTCACCGGCGATCAGGGACTCCATGTACGCGTCGCAGGTCATGATCAGGTCATAGCCGTCGCCGGCGCCGGCGGTCAGCTTGGTGATGGAGTCGGCGTTATCGTTCATGTAGCTCAGGTTTACCTTGACGCCGTATTCCTTCTCGAAATTGGCGACCAGATCATCGGACATGTAGTCGCCCCACATAAAAATGTTGAGCTTGGTGCTGCCGGCGTCCTCGCCGCCGTCAGTGGTCTTTCCCTTTTCACCGCAAGCTGCCAGCGTTAGCAGCATCATCAGGGACAGAAGCAGTGCAATAAACTTTTTCATACATAAACCTCCGTTTTAATTTTATCTCAACCGCCGCAGCGGAAGAAATCAGTTCTTAGCTTGCATCAGCCGCGCATTTTCCGCCGCAGCCACTGCCCGATCTTCGCGTTTTTTCAAGAAGCGCTGGATTCCGTTGATGATAAACATGCCCACCACCATCACCAGCACCATCACGGTGGTCAGCGCATTGATATCGGGCGTAATGCCGGTGCGGTTGACCGACAGGATCAGCACCGGCAGGGTGGACTGGTTGGCGCCGGCCAGCATGTTGGACATCACCACGTCATCGATGGACAGCGTGAAGGAGAGAAATGCCGCCGAAACGATTCCCGGTATGATGCTGGGGATCGTCACCCGCCAGAAGGTCTGGACTCGGTTGGCGCCCAAGTCCATGGAGGCCTCCTGCAGAGTTTCGTTATCGCCGGAGATACGTCCCTTGATGGTGATAACCGCATACGGGATACAGAAAGTACAGTGACCGATAATAATCGTTCCCATACCCAGACTGACACCCACGGTGATGAAGATGATCAGCATGGCCACCGCCAGCACGATCTCCGGCACCACAATGGGGACATACAGCATAAGGCCGATGAACTTTTTCCCGCGGAACTCGAACTTCTTCAGGCCGATACCGCCCAGCACACCGATGATAACGCTGATGATCGTGGCCAGCACGGCAATGACCAGCGAGTAGACCAGCGACTCCCACAGATCGTGGTTGCCGAAGGAGAAGAGCTTGCCGTACCACTGCGTTGTAAAGCCTGTCCACGCATAGTTGCGCTTGGAATCGTTGAACGAGAAGGCGATCATCACCACCACCGGGATATAGAACATGGCGTAGATGAGCGCCGCGTAGAGATCTGTCAGGAATTTGCTACGCTTTTGCCGGCGAACGCGCTTGTTTTTAACCGTATTCATCACAGCACCTCCATATCTTCGATCTTCGCAAACCGGGAGTAAATGAAGATGAGCAGCGCCGTAATGGCCAGCAGAAGAACGCTTAATGCAGCGCCCAGCGGCCAGTTGCGGATGATGCCGAACTGGTTCTTGATAATGTTGCCGATGTAGAGCACCTTGCCGCCGCCCAGCATATCGGTGATGGTATAGGTACCAAGCGCCGGGATAAAGGTAAGGATGATGGCCGAGAAGATGCCGGGGAAGGTCAGCGGCAGCGTCACGCGGAAGAAGGTCACGCGGGGCACTGCGCCCAAATCGGCAGAAGCCTCCAGCACATGGTTTTCCAATTTCTCGATGGACGCGTACATGGGCAATACCGCAAACGGCAGATAGTTGGTGATAAGACCCAGCATCACCAGCCCATCGGAGTAGATGAACATGATGGGGCTGTCGATGATGTGCATGGCCATCAGCAGATTGTTGACCGGGCCGTTGGTCTGGAACAGAAGCATCCAGGCATTCAGACGCATCAGCGAGTTGGTCCACATGGGGATCATCAGCAGCATGATCAGCTTGGCCGCCACATCCGAGGGCTTACGGGCGATGTAATACGCGAAGGGATACCCCAGCAGCAGGCATACCACCGTGGTGGTCAGCGCCACCTTGAAGCTTTTGAGGATCACCTCAAAATAGATGGTATCCAGCAGCGTGGTATAGCTCTCCGTGGTAAACTCATACACCACACCGCCGAAGGGCCCGCGGGACATGAAGCTGATGTAGATGATGAACAGAAGCGGCACCGTCACGAACAGGATCATCCACAGCGACACAGGGCCTGCCTGTGCCAGCGCGGGAAGACGCCGCTTTTTTGTCAGCGCGGGGGCGCTCATGACTGCACCTCGGCCTCGGAAGCATCGTGGATGGCAACGCCGTGATGCGGCTCCCACCACGCATAGACATCTGCGCCCTCGCGCAGCGTACCGTCCAGCTCGAAGCGGGACTGCTTGATCTCCTGATCGTCCTTCAGCTCCACCGCCGTTTTGATGACGGTGCCGATGTAGATGAAGTCCTTCACCTTTCCGCGAAGGGTAAAGCCCTCCACCGGCGTGGCGGAAAGATTCAGATACTCGGAGCGGACGGAGACGCAGATCTTTTCGCCCACGGTAAAGCCCTCGCCGCAGGCCAGGATCATACCGTCAGGCGTCTCAACGGAAAGCTTCTCTCCCTCCACAGACCGCACCACGCCGGAGATCACGTTGCTCTCGCCGATGAAGTCCGCGACAAACCGGCAGTTGGGCCGGTCGTAAATCTTCGCGGGCGCATCCATCTGCAAAATCACGCCGTCACGCATCACCGCGATGCGGTCGGACATGGTCATGGCTTCCTCCTGATCGTGGGTCACATATACAAAGGTGATCCCCAGCTTTTTCTGCAAGCGCTTTAGCTCGATCTGCATCTGCTTGCGAAGCTTCAGGTCCAGCGCGCCCAAGGGCTCATCCAGCAAAAGCACTCGGGGGTTGTTGATCAGCGCCCGCGCAATGGCGACGCGCTGCTTCTGGCCGCCGGACAAGGCATCCGGCTTACGCTTTTCATAGCCGGACATCTGCACCAGCGCCAGCATCTCGGTAACCCGGCGCTTGATCTCATCCTTGGGCACCTTGCGGATGGAGGGCCCGTAGGCCACGTTATCAAACACCGTCATGTGGGGGAACAGGGAGTAGTTCTGGAAAACGGTGTTTACATCCCGCTCATAGGGTTCCTTTTCCTCTACCCGCTGGCCCTGCACCTCGATGGTGCCGGATGTGGCATTCTCGAAGCCTGCAATCATGCGCAGGGTTGTGGTTTTTCCGCAGCCGGACGGCCCCAGTAATGTTAGAAATTCGCCTTCTTGAATTTCCAGATTCATGTCTTTTACCACGTGGTTGTTGCCATACCATTTTTCCACATGGCGCAGCGATACGATGGAATCGGACAAGTGGCCCACCTCTCAATCTTTTTTCGTTGTGTTGCCCTGATGTGATAAGTATAGTATCAACTTATACCAATTACAAGATGATAATCGGTTTTTGCGGCAAAAAACGTGAATTCTATGTTTCGGCTAAAATTAGCCCCGGCAATTTTGGTTAAAATAACAACAAATGGCAAAAAATACAGGCGGATAACACATTTTATCCGCCTGTATTGATAGTTGTAATATTAAAAGTTATACCAATTATGGATTTGTGTGACGGAAGTGGACGACAAACTCCGCCTTATCGTTGCGCACATAGCTGCGGGAAAACTCCACCACCCGGCCGCCCCGATCCCGGGTGGTGCATGAAAACTCCATTACCGCCTGCTCCGGCGGCACGTCCATGTGCTTGGCCAGCATAGGCGGCAGCCGGGTGATGCGCAGCGTCTGATATCCCTCTCCCAACACGATGCCGTTCCACTGATAGATGTCATAGATGGAGAACAGCTTTATATCCACCTCCTCCAGACCGGGCACCACACTGTAGGGAATGTAAAGCTCCTCCAGCGCCACCGGCTCGCCCGCCGTATTTTCTACTCGGCGAATAAACCAGATGGTGCTCTCGGGGGAAATCTCCAGCAGGCGGGCATAATAGGGGCCTGCCTGACGCAGCGTCTTGCTGAGAATCCGTGTGGCGGTGTTTCCGCCGCTCTGGCGCATGGTGTTGTGAAAACCGCCCAGCGTATCCATATTCCGCTTGGCCTTGGGCCCCGCTACAAAAACGCCTTTTCCCTGCACGCTTTTCAAAAGTCCCTCAAACTCCAGCGCCGCCAGCGCGCTGCGAACGGACACCCGGTTGAGCCCATAGGTCTCCATCAGCTGATTTTCCGAGGGTATGGCTGTGCCGGGCAAGTATTCTTCTTCTTCGATCTTACTGCGGATCACCTCGCGCAGCTGGATATAAAGCGGGGATCTATAGCTGATCTCACGCATGATCGGATGCCTCGCTTTCTCCGTGGTGGAGAACGCTGACCAGCTCCACCTTGTCCGCTCTTGCCACGGTGCGGCAATATTCCACAGGAACGCCCTCCGGCGTTTGCGTGATGCTGACGATCCAGAACACAGGATCCCCGGCGGCGATGCCGAGATGAACGGCCTCCTCCTCTGCAGCTGTGGTGATGCTGGCCTTCTCTTCGCCGTGATCCAGATCCAGGCCGTACCCCTCCCGCAGCACCGAAAAGAGGGAGCCGGTCACCAGATCATGCTCCTCCAAGCCGGGGGCCAGCGCGGCGGGAATATAGGCCGTTTCGATAAGGGTGGGCTGGCCGTTGAGAATGCGCAGGCGGGAGATTCGATAGGCATTTTCTCCCAGCACCAGATGGAGCCGCCGGGAAAGCTGCTTGTCGCACTCCACCTGCGACATGGACAGCAGCCTCGTTTCCGGCCGCAGGCCGCAATCGGCGGCGTATTCCGAAAATCCCTGCAAATCCTGTAGGATACGGCGAAATCTGGGCGCAATACGGGTCCCGCTGCCCTGAACGGCGTACACAATCCCCTGCTCCGTCAGGGCGGCAATGGCGCTGCGCAGGGTGCAGCGATTAACCCCCCACATCTGACACATTTCACGCTCCGGCGGAAGCTTATCGTCAGCGGAAAGTTTATTCTCCAATATATACGCCATGATTTGCTCCAGCGCCTGTTCACGCGGGCGCGGCACGGTCATCTGCATAGTCCACCTCCGGATTGGTATAAAATATCCGCCTACATACTACACCATTTTCGGCAGCTTTACAACCACAGAAATGCAAAAACGCTCGCCGTATCGGCAAGCGCTTCGGCAAGATTTTTCCATACTCTTTCCCATTCCCGCTGTGCAAAGAACGGCCGGAGCTTCCTCCGGCCGTTCTTTTGGGTGCTGCTCTATGTGTGCGGGAAAGGCATACCCTCCTGATGACAACCGATAACCGGATTTAAAAGCCTGCGCCCGCTAAGGCGACTCAGTCCAGATCCACGTCGATGGCGAACAGGCCGCCGGCGCCGCCGGAGTAGAGGTACAGCACGTTGTCGGTGGGCTTGAACTGTCCCTCGCGGGCCATCTTCACCAGACCGGCGAAGGCCTTGCCGGTGTAGACGGGGTCGAGGAAGAGACCCTCGTTCTCCGCCATCATGCGGATGGCGGCGTTGCCCTCGGGGGAGGGGATGGCGTAGCCGGGGCCGCACATATTGATGAGGTGGACGTTCTCCGCCGTGGGCGTGAAGTCCAGCTCCAGCAGCTTGGCGGTCTCCTGCATGATGTTGATGGTGATGACCTCAAAGGGGTCGCTGTCCACCATCAGACCCACGGTCTTGGTCTGGGGCATATAGAGCATAGCGCCCAGCGCCACGCCGGCGTAGGTGCCGCCGCTGCCCTCGGCGCAGCAGACGTAGTCGAAGTGCATCCCCGTGTCGGCGATCTCCTTCATGCAGTTGACATAACCCAGCGCGCCGATGGCGTTGGAGCCGCCGCAGGGGATCTTATAATACTTCTTGCCGCTGGCCTTGCCGACACGATCCATCTCCGCATAGATATCGTCATAGCTGTTGGTGTCCATGAAGCGGACATCGGTATTCATGAGATACTCCAGAAGCTGATTGCCCTTGCGGTCGGTGACGCCCTTCTTCTTCAGGATGAGGATGGGGGTCATGCCCAGCTTCTTGGCGCAGGCCGCCGTCAGCATGGCGTGGTTGGACTGTGCGCCGCCGGTGGTGAACACCACCTCCGCGCCCTTGCGCTTGGCGTCCGCCAGCAGGAACTCCAGCTTACGCACCTTGTTGCCGCCCAGACCGATACCGGTCAGGTCGTCGCGCTTGATATATACATTGGTGTTCAGCAGACGGCTGATGTTCTCCAGCTTTTGAATGGGGGTGGGGAGTACCGCCAGAGGGATGCGGGGGAAATCCTGCAAATTCTTCATGTTTGTTCTCCTTTCGCAATGTGACGAAAATACGATAAAAAGAGCGGGTCAACCGAAACCGTACTCCTTTAACCGGTCATAAAATACGGAGCGGGACACGTCCAGCTGCTTCATCGCCAGCTTTCTGTCGCCGCCGCACTGGAGCAGCACCTGCTGGATATAGCGGCGCTCCTCCTGCCGCATATGCTGGCGCAGCGTCAGGGGGACGGGCTCCGCGTCCAGATGGATATGCTCGGGGTAGATGATGTCCGTGTCGGACAGCGCCGCGGCGCCCTCCAGCACGTTCTCCAGCTCCCGCAGGTTGCCGGGCCAGTCGTAGTTGAGGATCTTGCTGAACGCCTCGCCGGACAGCGCCTTGTCCGGGATGTGGTAGAGTTGGCAGATCTCCTCCATAAACTCGTTGGCAATGGCGTAGATATCCTCCCGGCAGTCACGCAGGGGAGGCAGCTCCACGGAAAAGGCGGACAGCCGGTAGTAGAGATCCTGCCGGAAGCGTCCGGCGTCCACCGCCTCCCGCAGGGCGGGGCCTGCCACCGCCAATATCCGCACGTCCACGGGGACGGGCTGGGCGGAGTCCAGCGGCAGCGCCTCCCGCCGCTGGATGGCGTGGAGCAATCGGGCCTGTGCGCCCGGCGGCAGACGGTCTACCTCCTCCAGCAGCAGTGTGCCGCCGTCCGCCTCGCGGAACAGGCCCGGCGCGCCGCCTTCCCGGCCAAACAGCTTTTCCTCCAGACCGGCGGGATTAATGGCGGAGCAATCCACCTGCACCACCAAACAGGTATTGGACAAACACCTATTTCTTCAGTGGCGGTTTCGCCGTGAAGTGTTCACTCTGATCCACAACAGAAAAGCGCCGTCTTGGGAGTGATTCCAAGGCGGCGCTTTTTTGCTATCCGCACATTCGATTTCCGCTAATTCTCCTGCTACAATGGTTGCAGTAATAAATAGGAGGTTAAAGGGTTTTCATCGGCATCGTCTTTTACCGTTATGGTTTGCCTTCCTGTATCGACTTCCGTGATCACTGCATTGACGATCAGACGCGAGTCATCCTTCAATGAACCACACCCGGACAGGGATAGCAAGAGAGTCAATAAGCACAGAGCGATTCCGATTCCTCTTACATTTCTATGCAGCAATGTCTTATCCTCCTGTTTTTTTGCGCTGTGGGACTTATCCACTCTATGAAAAAGACACTTCTTCCGCTCCTCGTGTCAGGCGGGACAACGCACAGACCGCGTACATATAGCCTGCAAGGATCAGCGGTGCCGGCAGCCCGTAAAGCAGCGGCGCCGGGATGATACGCCAAAACAGCTTGAGCACACCGATCTCCGCGCCGTAGGTGAAGAAGTAGTTTGCCTCCGGGCAGAGCGTGAGGCGCAACAGGAGATTGATAAGGTGCGCGCCTACGGCAAGCAAACCAAAGGTCTTGAGGATCCGCGGGATATCCCTGGGGTCGGGGCGGTAAAAGCCCAGCGTCGCCAGACTCAGGCCGCAGACAACAAGGATTGCGTGGGTCACATAGTAGCCGAAAATTCGCGGCAGGAACAGTGAAAAGCCGGAGAACAGAGGCTCCGGGAAGATCAGTGCCATCAGTGCGCCGAGGGGCGCTACAAAGAAGGAAAAGCCCATGATCGAGCGTTTCCTCTTCCACACGCCCAGCGGGATCAGAAACAGATTGATGTTGCACAGGTGCAGCGGCAGCTCATTGAAAATGTTGAAGCCGTTGGGATAGTAGGCACGGACATACGCTGCGTCCATGGACAGCGAGAGCTTGTAGCCGGCAAACAGCGCAAGATTAAAAAGGCACACGCCGATCAGAAACCGGGAGCGCCGTGCTTCCGGTTTTCCGCGCAGCAACAAGAATATGAGCAGCACCGCCGCTGCCGTAAGCAAAAGCAGAAGCAAATGCAGCCCGCGAAAGGGCGTTATAGAAAATTCGTTCATTTCACACGCCGGAACGTCTTTCCGGTCTTCTCCTCAAGAAATCGTTTGAATTCCTCCACCGTCCCGCCGGTAAGAGTACGCTTGTCCAGAGGCTGCGCATAGCGTTTCTTCATCAGAAAGATGATGTAGTCCTGCGACTCAGCCAGTGCGTCGATCAGCTCGTAGCGGAACGTGGAGGTGGTGGCCGCCGTAACGACGGAATAGAAATCCTCGCCGAATGCGACATGATATTCCTTTGTGCCCGCCAGCGTGTTTTTGCGGGCGATCATGCCATTGAATCGGTCCTGAAACAGCAGAACGGACAGCAGTATCACCTCTGCCAGCAGGGAAATCAACGTTCTGGCATCAAGCGAAAAAGGCTCTCCATCAAATGGGATCAACAGCAACGCGTTGAATAAAAAGACGGTCCATCCGAAGATGGCCCAAATAATGCTTCTCTTTCGCCGCAGCACCCTGCGCATCGCGCGGGCGGCTACGGTCATAGATCGATTTGTGATATCGCTGTGAATTTCAAATGTCATACATCTTCTCCTTGTTGATTACTCTGCATCCGCAGGTTTGGCGGTACATTGCAGCCGCCCTCGGACAGCAGAAGCTCCCGCTTGTTCATTTTACCATGTCGAAAATAAAGTCCATGTTAAGTTCCTAAATCTCTAACGGGTCATCTCGAATGTAGAGGCATCAAGACACATATTAAAAAGCCGCTCCTCTAATGCGCCGCCCTATCCTCCTGTGATAAATCCAATATCATCTGACTCAGCAATGATAAGGATTCAGTTCAAGCACATTCATAATGCCGCTGCCAGACGGATTTTGGTATAGTAGAGCCTTGCAGGGGCGGAAGTGTTCCTCTTTTCCGGAAGACAAGCAAAAGCGTTCTGAAGCTGTTGCCGCACGCTGCAGCGTGACGGGAAGCGGTAAATAGCACTTTTTGCAGCTTTTCACCCACTTTTAACGATTTTAATTGCAAACTATTCCCTGTATAATGACCTCGTAAGATAGTTTTGACACCACAACATCTATTTTGAATGGAGGATCAACTTGAGAAGATTTGTTTTTGTTTCGCTTATCTGCGCAAGCATTCTCGCGATGACAGCCTGTGGCTCTACAAGAGCGACCACACCCACTCCGGGAAGTAACGGTACGGCCGTTGAGCAAGGAGTGCTGCGTGTTGCAGCACTCTATGACATCAGCACCATGGATGTTTCGCAGACCACAGACGACTACATGGTGCCTATGAACGTATTTGACCGCCTGTTTGAGTCTGAGGTTCAATCTGACGGCAGTACGGCCATCGTTTCCAGCCTCTGTGAGAGTCATATGGTTTCTGACGATGGTCTGACCTACACCTTCACGCTGAAAGACGGGATCGTCTTCTCCAACGGCAATGCATTGACTGCCGACGATGTCCAGTACACGTTTGAGCGGCTTCTGACTGCCGGCGGTGTGAACGACGATATTCCTCTTGAGGTCGTCGGTGCTGAGGCTCTGCAAAACGGCGAGGCCGACACACTTGAGGGCTTTGCCGTAATCGACGATACACATTTTTCCATCACGCTCAACACCGCGAACGCAGGGTTCCTTGCAGAGCTCACCTCTCCTGCTATGTCCATTGTGGATAAGGAAACCGTAGAGAGCGTCGCCAATTTTGGTTTAAGCTGCGAGGATACCGTCGGTACCGGCCCCTATAAGGTAACGGAATGGGTCGTAAACGACCATTTCACTCTTGAATACAACGATAAATACTGGGGAGAAGTACCTTCCGTAAAGAAGGCGATCGTTTCCATCATTCCCGACCCTTCCACTCAGAACCTCATGTATCAGAATGGCGAATTGGACATCATTGACCTTGAGGCTCTTGATTCCAGCATTGTCGAGGCCACCTATAAAGCGCAGTACGCCGACAAGCTTGTTGTCAGCTCTCGGGTGGGACTTACGTACTTTGCACTCAACGGGAACAATCAGTACCTCTCTGATGTCAACGTGCGCAAGGCTCTGCAGATGGCAGTTGATGCCGACACTATCGTTTCCTCCATCTACGCTGGGAACGCCATGGTCGAAAACGGCATTATTCCTAAGGGCGTCTGGGGCTTTAACAAAGATCTCACACGTTCCGCTTACGATCCCGAAGGTGCGAAGGCACTTCTTGCCGATGCAGGCTACGCCGACGGCGAGATAAGTTTCGAGCTTTCCATGGACTCCTCCGCCTCCAGCAACCTTCAGCTCGTCTATCAGGTCGTGCAGCAAAACCTGCAGGCAATCGGTATCAATGCTGGGATAAAAAGCTATGACGAGTCGTCCTGGCTCGACCTGCGTAAGTCCGGCGAGATGGACTCCTTCATCGCCACATGGACGATGGACTATAATGATCCCGCCAACATTATGTACACCTTCTTCGGCAGTGCCGCCAAGACGCGCATCCGCAGCTTGAACTACTCTGACACCGAGGTCATGGCGCGTGTTGCCGCAGCCTCCGGCATCACGGATGACGCCAAGCGCATGGCAGAGTATCAGGCACTTGAAAAGAAGATCGTCCTCGATGATGCCGCCTGGGTTCCGCTTCTAGGCAGCACCCACCTATTTGCGATTGGCGATCGCGTTGAGAGCTTTATCCCTTACTGGGCAGGGTTCAGCAACTTCTACGTTAATGACGTAACTCTCAAGTAATTAAAAATACATATCAATGTGCGGCAGGACACCCGATATTTCGGGTGTCCGCGCTGTGTATTCAGGAGGCTGAGTTATTGGCAAGAAACATACTCAACCGCGTCATTCAAGCCGCGATAGTAATGCTTGGCGTGGCGCTGCTTATCTTCATAATGCTTCGCATCGTACCGGGCAACGCTATTGTCACGATGATGGGTGAGCACGCAAAGTTAGAGACGATCGAGCGCATGACACGCGAGCTCGGGCTGGATCAGCCGATATACGTACAGTTTTGGCGTTACATATCCGATGCTGTGCGCGGTGACTTCGGCACGAGCTACTCCCTCAACCGCAGTGTGACGGAGCTTATCGGTGTGGCGTTTCCCAACACCGTTCACCTCGCGCTTGCTGCAGCACTCATCGCGTGGGTGACTGGTATAGCCTGCGGTATAATCGCCGCTGTGAAAAAAAATGGGATACTCGACCGGCTCTTCATGGGCATGTCTCTGCTTGGTGTATCTGTACCAGTTTTCATGGTGGCAATGGTGCTGCAATACTTTCTGGCGTATAGGCTTAACTGGCTCCCCATCTCCGGCGTGGATAGCTGGACCGGATGCATTCTCCCCGCCATCGCCCTCGGTTGGAATAGTGCAGGCAGTATTGCACGCCTCACACGCTCTACTCTGCTGGAGGTCATGCAGGAGGATTATATCGACACCGCACGGGCCAAGGGTCACCGTCAGATCGGTGTTATCATCGTGCATGCGCTGAGAAACGCACTGCTGCCGGTGATAACAATGATGGCAGTACAGCTTTCCTCTCTTCTCTCAGGTGCTGTGATTTGCGAAACGGTGTTCTCTGTCAACGGCATAGGCCGTCTGCTTGTGCAGGCAATTGAAGGGCGCGATATTCCGCTCCTGCAGGGTACAATACTCTTCTCAACGCTTCTTGTCATCCTCGGCAACCTTGTGGCCGACTGCCTGTATGCCGCACTTGACCCACGCATAAGTAAGGAGGTGTGAACATGAGAAAATCTCCCGAACTTCCAAACGAACTGTGCGCACAGCTTGGCGAGGCGGAGACCTTTGCCTCTGCCGCAAAACGCCTGTGGCGGGAAAACAAGCTTGCCGCAGCTTCCGCCATTGTGATACTGCTGTTTATCCTCGCTGCAATTCTTGCGCCGGTACTCACACCCTACACCTTTGACAGCATGGACCTGCACAACCGCCTTGCCCCACCGTCGCGTGCGCATCTGCTCGGTACGGACGAGGCCGGGCGGGATGTTCTGACACGGATGCTGTACGGCTCACGGGTGTCGCTGCTGGTCGGCATAGTACCGACTGTGATTTCCATGCTTGCCGGAGCGATACTTGGCATAATCGCCGGGTACAACGGTGGGCGGACGGACGCCGTGATCATGCGCATTGCGGACGTCATGCTGGCGTTCCCGTCGATGTTCCTCGCAATGGCGATAATGTATACTCTCGGTGATGGGATGATCAATATTTTCCTTGCCTTAGCACTCGTCAACTGGGCAAGCGTTGCGCGCATCGTGCGTGCGGAAACGCTTAAGCTCAAGGAGACGGAATTTGTAGAGGCGGCACGCTCCATCGGCGTGGGGAAGCTGGTAATCATGCTCCGGCACATTTTTCCAAATTGCGCACCTTCACTTATCGTACTCTTTACGCTCAACATTCCCTCCGCTATTCTTTCAGAGAGCTCGCTAAGCTTTCTGAGTATCGGTATAAAACCTCCGCAGGCCTCATGGGGAATGATGGTAAACGCCGGGCGGCAGTTTCTTTATAGCCAACCCTGGCTTAGTCTATCGCCGAGCGTCGCCATTATGGTTGTCGTGCTGGCGTTCAATTTTCTAGGCGACGGCCTGCGCGACGTACTCGACCCGCATCTTAAAAACCAGTAAGGAGGAAGACTAATGGACAACGCGACCGTGCTGTGTGTTGAGCATCTATGTACCAGTTTCTTCACACAAAATGGCGAGATCAAAGCCGTTAATGATGTGTCCATATCCGTCCCGCGCGGAAGAATAATCGGCATTGTTGGCGAGTCTGGCTGCGGGAAGAGTATGACGGCGCGCTCCATCATGCGGCTTCTGCACTACCCGGGCAGAATCGTCAGCGGCAGTATAAAGCTCGCAGGCACGGAGCTGCTGGAGCTCTCTGAGCATGAGATGTCCGCTGTACGCGGCGAGGAGATAGGTATGATTTTTCAGGAGCCTATGACGAGCCTTAACCCTGTGATGCGTGTCGGACTTCAAGTGCGTGAGACGTTGCTGCTGCATCGTAAGATATCGCCGCAGGAGGCAAAGGCAGAGGTTCTGCGCATATTCCGCAAGGTCGGCATATCCGAACCGGAACGGCGTTATAACTGTTATCCGCATGAGCTGTCCGGCGGGCTGCGCCAGAGAGTGATGATCGCGATGGCAATGATATGCCGTCCCAAGCTCGTCATCGCTGATGAGCCAACCACGGCATTGGACGTGACCGTCGAGGCACAGATACTCCAGCTCATGCGTGCGCTGCGCGATGAAACCGGCTCCGGCATTGTCATCATCTCACACAATCTCGGTGTCATAGCACAGCTGTGCGACTACGTTTATGTGATGTACGCCGGCCGCGTTGTGGAGCAGGCGGATACGTTTGATCTTTTCGCCCACCCCATGCACCCCTATACCGCAGGTCTCATGGCTGCCGTCTCCTCGCTTGCACGCGGCAATGGTGCGCTGGAGATCATCCCCGGTGCTGTTCCGAATCTATTGCATCTGCCAGCGGGGTGCAGCTTTTCTCCGCGCTGCTCCAAGTGCGGTACGCACTGCGGCGATGTCGTGCCGGAGCTAAGGGAGGTGTCTTCCGGTCATCTTGTGCGCTGTATCAACATACCGGAGGTGCGCCTATGAACGAAATTCTGCTTGAGGCCAAGGGACTGACAAAGGAGTTCACTCTGAAAAACAGGAAAAAAGTACACGCCGTTTCCGACGTGTCACTTGAGATATTCAAGGGTGAAACGCTTGCCCTTGTGGGTGAGTCCGGCTGTGGCAAATCAACACTTGGACGAGCGCTTATCCGGCTCATAAAGGCAACTTCCGGCGAGATAACATTCGGAGGAGTGGATATCACCTCACTCCGCGAGAAGGACTTCGGCCCATACCGTCGCCGTATGCAGCTCATATTTCAGGATCCCTACGCCTCCCTTGATCCGCGCATGACCGTGCGTGACATTGTGGCGGAACCGCTGAAAACGCACAAACTCTGCCGCACAAGGGAGGAAATGACCGAATGCGTGCTCTCGCTTCTGCGCGATGTCGGCATCCCGGAGGAGTTCCTCTTCCGCTACCCCCACCAGTTCTCCGGCGGGCAACGCCAGAGGATAGGCATTGCACGCGCCATCGCCCTCGACCCGGTACTCATTGTCTGCGATGAGCCGGTCTCCGCACTCGATGTTTCGGTGCAGAATCAGATACTCAACCTTCTTCGTCAGTTCCAGCATGAGCGCGGGCTGAGCTATCTGTTCATCAGCCATGATCTGTCCGTTGTGCGCTTCATCTCCGACAGAATATGCGTAATGTTTCTCGGGAGGTTATGTGAAATCGGGCGTACAGCAGAGATTTATTCCGCACCACTGCACCCATATACACGTTTTCTCATCAACGCCATTCCCAAGGCTGACCCAGCCGCACGCTTTGAGGAAAAGCCGCTTCTGACAGGGGAGCTGCCAAGCCCCACTGACCCACCGCCCGGCTGCCGTTTTCACACGCGCTGCCCCTACGTCACAGAGCGCTGCCGCCGCGAAGTGCCGCAGCTGCGCCCTGTCGCTGGCCGCCTTGTTGCCTGCCACCGTGCAGAGGAACTGCACCGATAGCGAATCGTCGCAGAGGGATGAGCTTTGCGAAAGAAGCGGCGGCATTTAAGGTCCTGTACTTGGCGGACGACATCTGCATTTATCTGCCCATCGGGAGCGTGATCTCAAACATGGCGCCGCTATCCCCGCTGTAGGCGCGGATCGTACCTTTATGCAGGTGAATGATCTCCTTCGTCAAGGCAAGGCCGATGCCAGATTTGCCGCTTTTCCCCATGTAGAAGCGCTCAAAGATGTGGGGCAGGTCTCCCTCGGCAATGCCATCTCCATCGTCCTGTATCCGGATTATCACATTCCGTTTGTCGGGCCGACAGGTCAGACACAGCTTACTGCGGGCATACCGCAATCCGTTGGTCAGGATATTCGTGACCGCCCTGCGCATCTGCGTGTCATCGCATTTGACCATGACGGGTTCTTCAGGGAAGTCCGGCGCGATGGTAATGCCGCTGGCAGCGGCTGCCGGCTCCACGGCGCGTATGCTGTCGTAGAGCAGTTCTCGAATATCCGTTTCGGAAAGGGTAAGCGGCTGCCGCCCCATATCGATTTTTGAGATGTCCAGAAGCTCGTCCACCAGCCCCGTCATGCGGTCGCTCTCCGCCAGGATCACCTCCGCCGCGCTGCCTGTGTCCATCACGCCCGCCTGTATCCCCTCCGCGTAGCCCTGTATCGCCATAAGCGGCGTTTTCAGCTCGTGGGAGGCATTCTGGAAGAAGGTCTGCTGCCGCTCCGCCTCCTTTTCAATATCTCTGCCGAAGCGGAACCCCAGCAGGCACATGACGGAGGAGATCGCCAGCAGTACCGCAAAGAAGGCCCAGTTCAGCGTCACGATATAGCGGGTGATGGGCCCGATATCTATGTACATGATATAGGAATACGGTTTTTCCGAATTGCCGTAGTCCTCCTGCACGGGCATGAAGATCAGGTGGTGCTTGTCTGCCTTGAAGTCGTGGCATCGATTGGGCGCAACAGACCGTTCACTGCAATACACCAGCAGCTTTTTCTCCAGCCGATAGGTGTCCTGGCTCCATGTGTTGGGCTGGTAGCCGTTCTCCAGCTCAAGAAACACAATGCTGGGCGTGAAGAAATGCTCCTCCGCCCCGTCGTCCCAATCGTCATCATACACCTCGCCCTCATAGGTGTAAGGAATGGTGCGATTCTCATACTGCGCCTCGTTGCGCAGAGCCTTTTCCGCCTCGCTTACAAAGTGGGCGGGGATCACTACGTTCACCGCCAGCATGAAAAGGGCAAAGAGCAGCAGTGCCGCACCGAGGATCAGATACACGATCCGCAGCTTGATGTTTTTCATGTGCGCTCCGCCTCCTTCAGCTTATACCCAAAGCCCCATATGGTGCTTACGCTGACAGTGCTGCCCGCTTGCAGCAGCTTTTTTCGGATGCGGCGCAGGGTTTCATCGGTCACGCGGGTCTCCACCTCCGAGTCGAAGCCCCATACTGCGTTAAGCAGCTCCTCACGGGAATAGGCTTTCTCCGGCTGCTTCAGCATATAGCCGAGCAGCCGCAGCTCAGTCTGGGTCAGCGCCACGATCGTGCTTCCGCAAAAGACGGCGTTTTCCGTGGCGGAATAGCGGAGATCCCCATAGCGCAATTCATCTACTGCCGCCGCTGTTTTCCCCCTGTCCATCTCCACCCGGCGCAGCAGGGCTCTCACCTTCATGAGCAGTATGGTGGGGCGAAAGGGCTTGGTGAGGTAATCGTCACTGCCCTGACTGATGCCCATGACGTAGTCCAGCTCGCTGTCCTTGGCCGTAAGCAGGATGATGGGAATATCGGAAACAGAGCGAAGCTCCCGGCACACGGCAAGGCCGTCCGTGCCGGGCATCATAATATCCAGTATGACCAGCTCCGCAGGCTCCTGACGGAATGCCTCCAGCAGCGCGTCGCCGTTTTCAAAGGAGCGCACGGTATATCCGTCGCTTGCGAGGAAGCTATGGAGCAGTTCCCGGATGCTCTTTTCATCGTCCGCCAAATAGATGGAATGTCCCATGGTGACCTCCTTGAAAGCAGCGCCAAATGCTGCGCACAGGCGCAGCATCGGCGTTGTATTTAGTTAATCATATCAGAAAACCTCTTTGCCGTCAAAAGGGGCAGATGCCGCTTTCGCAGCCGGTATCGCCCCAAATGGTATCGTACAGCTTGCACAGCTGGTTATCAAGCTCTACCAGACGGTTGTAGTCGGCGATCAGCGCGTCCTTTTCCGCGTCGGTCAGGAAGCTCAGGCTGCGGATGAAGGCGGCCTCATCGTAGTTGTCGAAGTCGTAGTCGTCTGGCAGGTTGAAGTACGCCTCATCTACCTTGTCCCACAGGTCGGCGTTCTTCTCGCAGAGGCGGTCATACTCCTGCTCCAGCGTGTCGATCTCGTCCAGCACCTTGGGATCGGCCTTTTCCAGTGCCTTCTCGTAAAGCGGCATATTGTCGCAGGCGGGCAACTGCCCATACAGCTTCTCCATCTGGGCATCCAGCTCGTTCAGCTCCTTGATGTCATTCAGAAGGGTTTCCTTCTCCGCCTCCGTCAGCGTAGTCATGTTGCGGATGAACGCTGCCTCGTCAAAGTTCTCGAAATCGTAGTCATCAGGCAGGGCATTGCAGGCCTCGTCTACCTTGTCCCACAGTGCTTCATTTCTCTGGAATACGGCATCGCTTTTTTCCTCCAGTGCCTCGATCTGCTCCCAGATGGCATCCTCGTTTTCGGTAGCGATGAGGGTCTGCGGCTCTGCCTGATTGGGCGCAGCGGCAAATGCCGCAGTCGATGCTCCGATGGCCGTTACCGTCATTGCCAGTGCCAGTAAAAGGCTCCAAACTGTTTTCTTTTTCATGGTATGTTAGACGGTTATGTTCCGCAGCAGTCCCGCTGCCTCCTGTCCATAGATCTGTTCTCTGTTTCTCATAGGCGGCATCACCTCCGTAATGCGTATTAACTCCGTATTAAATGCGTATTGATTTTATAATGCGTGTTATCTCCGTATAAACGCCGTATTAGGCTTCCGGTCGCTTCATGCGGCGCAGCAGGTCAAGCAGCTCGCGGCGGTCTGTGGTAATAAGGTCGCGTTCCAGTGGGCTGGCTTTGATCTCCACCGTGATATTGTTGTTATTGCTGCTGATTAGGCCATTGCCCCGCTCAAAGTGGGTGATCTCCATGACCTCCGCTTCGGAGAGGTGCAATACCTGCTGAACGCGCTGGGCTTCCTCGTCCTCCAGATTCAAGATGACTTTCGTGCGGCAGTTGTTGATGATGCCCTTGCCGTACTTGCCGTTGTCCAGGGAGAAGAAGTCGTTCAGATCCTGTGTCGCACAAATACCGCTGCCGGAGTAGGCGCGGATGGTCTTGAAAATCTCCAGCACCATCTCGGCCGCAAGACGGTTGCCGACGCCGAAGGTGCCGGAGCCGCCGCCGATGAGCTGCCAGCATTCGTCGATGAAGATGGCCTTTTCCTCCGTGCGGTTGGCTTTGGCTTTATCCCACACGAAATCCAGAGCTACGAACATGCCGATAGGCAGCAGATCGCCGCTGAGTTCCGAGATGTCCAGCACCGTGAATTTGTTGTCCAGATTCACATTGGTCTGCTGGTTGAAGGTACTGGCCGAGCCGTGTACAAAGCGGTTGATGATGTTGGAAAGGCGTTTGGTATCGCTTTCCTCCCGCAGTACGTCGTAGAGGTCACCCAGCACAGGCATCTGGCGGTAAACGTTGGGGTTATCCGGATCACTGAGAGAGGTGTTATCATGGGTGATACCTTTCCGTGCGTAGGTACGAATCAGGGCATCGTCCAAAAGCTGTTTTTCCTCATAGGACATATCGGGAATCAGCAGGGCAAAGAAGATATGAAGCCGCTGAATTTTTGCTGCCAGCTCAGAGCGTTCGATACCGGGGCCATCCAGCGTTTCCTCCACGGACTTGTCTATCTTGCGTATCTCCAGCACGTTGATGCAGCTTTTGGAGGCGGGGGAGATACTGATAAACTCGCCGCCTGTGTTGACGCAGGCACGGTGGAACTCATGACCTTTCAAGGGTGCCAGCATGAAAACCTGTATGCCCTTACGCCGCATACGGAGTGCCATCAGCAGGATCAGGAAGGTCTTGCCCGCGCCGCTGGTGCCGCATACGGCAATATTGGCGTTTTTATAAACCTTGGAGTTAAAGATGTCGATGATGACCGGAGAGTTGTTGTACTTGTTCAGGCCGAACAGGATGCCGTTTTCATCACTCAGCTCATAGGACGTGAAGGGATAGCAACTTGCCACGCCGGTGGTCAGCGCATTGCGCTTAGAGCGTTCAAAGAGGTGCTTCTCCATGCTGACCAGCGGCAGCGACGATAGAAACGCCTGCTCCTCATGAAAGGCGCAGCTGCACACGTCCATATCACGGGACACGAGCAGTTTTTTCAGTTCATTGACCTTCCATTCCAGTTCATCCACTGTGGGAGCTGTCACTGCGATCAGCAGATTCAGGTAATAAAAGTCCTCGTTGTTGCCCAGCCCTTCCTTCAGGAAGTAGCCGCTTCGGATAGCACCATCCAGATCATCAAAGTCCGTGTTGGTATCGCTGGCGTCCTTGATCTTACTGCGGTTGATACGAAGCTGCTGTCCCAGCCGCTGTACCATGCGGGCTTTCGGCTGGCGGCTAATGAACATATCCAGGTCAATGCCATCCCCGGCGTTGACAATGAGAGACAGCCAGCCGGCCGGCACCTGCGCCTTATAGCCGGTAGAGGGCACCAGCAGATAGGCGTAGTAGAGTCCGTCAATACAGATATGCCGCCCGTTGGTAAAGTCGATGCTGTCAGGGGCGAAAAACTCCGTACAGGGAATGGCGTCGATCTCAGATTCCAGCCCTTTCTCCTGATACTGGGCAACGATCCGGCGAACTCGATCCGGCAGCGATGTAGTGGTGTTGCGGCACAGCAAATGGTAGAGGGTATCGACCGTAAATTCATCATCGTTTTCCGGGATTAGCACCTCATTGCCGCATTGCTTGAGATAATTGACTGCGGTGCGGGCTGCCGTTTGCAGGGAGGCAATGGCCTCCGCTTCCTCGTTATCCCGTTTCCGGCCTGCCCATGCCTCATATTCAAATACCATGAAGAACCGGCGCGAGGTGGCTTCCCGTGCACCGATCCGGTCAATGAGCGTCAGGTAGTCCTGCTGCAGCAGGCGACAGTTTTCATCGGTTTCCTGCGCCATCTCCTGCTGCACGATCTCTCTGTGCCGGTTCAGATCGGCACGCTTGGCAATGACCTTGATCTGCATTTTGACCGGGCTGATCTTGAGAAACGAGATGAACGAGTAGATGATGTTCCGCTGCTCTCTGGCGCTGCGCAGCAGGAAGTTGATAGGTATAACTTCGACAATCTTCAGGTAACGGTGATCCCGTGTGTAGATGATGCCGTTTTCGATCTTCTCCACAGGCAGGTATTCTGCCACTGGATTGATGTACTTGGGCGCGTCGTCACCGCTCTTAGCTTTTCGCATCTTGCGTTTTTTCCGCTTGTCCTGTTCCTCTTCATTGCGTGTAATAACACGGCGGTTGCAGAGATATTTCAGAACAAGAAAGATAAATGACGAGAGGCTTTCGCCGTTGATGCCAACCAACGCGATGATGCCAAGAGGCAGTGCGGTCAGGCACAGAATGATAATCTTGGCAGTCAGCGTCAGTACGGACACCGAAAACACCGGCAGGCCGATAGCCAGCACGATAACCAGTGCCTCGGCTGTATTGCGGAGCTTCAGCAGTCCGCCGAAAAAAGTCCCGCCCTCAATAAAATTGGGCGGGATGATATAGGTGTCATATTCATTTGCTTTACTCACATTTAGTTCTCCTTCCTACCCTATGATCCAGAAGGGCCCACCAGCACCGGCACGGCCGCTGGCTTCATTCAGGATGATAGCCAGATCCCATGCCTGTTGGCTTCGGGTATAATTGGCAGGGTCGGCCACCAGTATCTTTCCGTTCTCCACACCGCGCAGCACGATGAAGTGTCCTGAGCTGGTGAAATGACCTTTCAGCATGATTGCCACCACCAGCTTGCCTTGAGAGAGCGCATCCACAATGCGCTGCCCTTCTGTTTTCCCGCAGCCCTGTACCGGAAGCCTCCACTCCTTGGCAGTACCGGGGATCAGCGAATGGTAGGAACCGCTTCTACTGCACCAGTAACCGTTTTCATAGGCCCAACGTGCCATCTCAACGGGATCGACCGTCTCGTTGGTCAGAGAAGATACCACCATTGCCATACAGGTAGGCCCGCAGCCGTAGGTGCCGATGTCGTCGGTGCCGTAGGGCTTGCTCGCGTACCGCTTGTCCAACTGATTATAGTAGACCACCTGCGTCGCGCCATCCGAGAAACGAATGTCGCCCAGAGATACAAGGCCGGTGGACTCGGCAGGCAGCAAGCCCTGCATCATACCATCTCCCAGGAATACGCTCAGGTTCTGGGCGTAGTTTTCCGCCAGTCCCTTTTGTTCATCCGACAGAGCGAATATCTTATCCTCAAAATAGGCTTCTCCGTTGTAGACGATGGTATATATCTTCCATATCTCTGTTACTTCCGTTTCCGTCACCGTGACCTTACCGGTTTTGGGATCCGTATTCGTTTCCGTTACCGTAGTCGTGCGAGACTCCTCCGTGCTCGTGAAGGTATAGAGGGCGTCCTTGGCCTTGCGGATCAGCGTTTCCATATCCTTGAGGGAAATGGAGGCGTAGTCCTGATCCTTGGCGGCGCAGTACATGGCAATGAAGCGGTTGGCATTGTAGCTCGGGGAACTTTCGTATGGATTGATGATCTCCTTCTGGTCAGCGCCGGAAGCGGTAAAATCCGCGTCAACCCGGGTGCGAACATCCTCCTGCCCTTCCTCCAGCAAGTCGCTGATCGCCTGCGAGATTTGATTGATGTTCTCCACAATGGCGGCGTTGTCGTTGAGGATCGGTGTGTCTGGACTTCCTTCAACCCCTGCCTTGGTCAACCCGCCGAAGATCAGGGAGGGCAGCAGCATGATGAACAGGACGGGAAGCACCAGCAACCCGGCAATGATGGCAGCAACTGCCTTGCGATGTGTCCAGAGTATCGCTGCCGCCGCACCGTAAGGGCCTGCGGCAGCAGCACCTTTTGCCGCGCCGCTTACCATTTTTCCTGTCTTGATGGCGCCGCGCACGGCACCGGCAGCGCGTACGCTGATCTCAGCGGCTTCGTTCAGACCGCTGCGTTCTTGCTGGGTCATATCAGGTCTTGTCCTTTCTGCGAGGCGGGTCAGGCAGGCGTCGGATCAGGCTCTCACGATAGGAAATGCCGCCATCCGGATTCTGATAAGGCTTTTTCTCCACTACGTCCTGTGCGTACTGCCTATACCATTTTGCGCCATCCACGGTGGTGACGGTAGTGTATTCCCGTTTTGGCTCCATATACTGTTCAGTGCTGTACATGGCAAAGGCACGACCGTCAGGTTCTTCCTCAGAGGTCTCCGTGCCGGTGATATGCCCACCACTGATCTCCACATTGGAAAAGTTCGGAATATCCGCCGCGCCTTCACCAAGAGCCGTATAGCCCATATAGGACTTGAGAGCGTCAGCCGCCATATTGCTGGACACGACATCCCCAGATCCTGCGCCGCCGGTGGCAATACGGCTGATAACGTTATTGGCAATATCGCCGCCCTTGGTCATAGAGGCACGGAACGCCATGCCGCCAACGCCGCCGCTGCCTGTGCCGGTGGCGTTTCGGTACGCGCCGTTATAGAAGCTGCGATTGGCAACACCGGCCAGACCGCCTTGCAGGAAGGTGTTGCTGTCACCGCCACCGGTGCTTCCGGCTCGCCCTGCATTACCGCCTCGACCGCGGCCGGCGACGCCACGGGCGGCAGCGATGCTCCGCGCGGCCAGCATCGCTTCTGCCAGCATAGAGCCACCTGTATGGCCCACATTGATGCCAAGGCCCTGCATGAAACTGTCGATCTTCTGTGAGATCTTCAAAAATGCCACTGCGCACAGAAACCAGACGAACAGGTTTCCGGCCACGCCTTCTTTACCGGAAGCTGAGACCTGAGACTGCACATCTGATTCCGTCAGAGCAAAGGCCGGGATTGTGAGCGCACATATAACCAGTACAGACAACACGATCCCTGTGATGTATTTCGTTTTTTGATTCATGATCGTCTCCTATAGGGATAAGGGGTTTGCCAGGAAGGTTCCCACCATGGTGATGAACAGGCGCAGGCACCATGCGTTCATCAGCAGCAGAAATATCTGGCCGCCGAACATCCGGCACCACGCCTTGAAGATGTTGGAGGTGGCCTGCGCCGCGCCCGTAGCAAAAGCCACCGGTGCCGTGAATACCAGAACGCCCAGCAGCACATAACGCTCCGCCGCCTCAAATAGCAGCTTGATATAGTTCCACGCCAAAATGAGCACGAGGATCAGGGCGATTAGAGCCACCGCGCCGTTGGCACAGACCCCAAGGATGGTAAGTATGACCGAATTGAAGTCGGCAAAGTTCAGTGCGGGCAGTTCAGACGACATGATCCACGCGTAGGGTGTCCCGCCGATTTTCAGTATCAGCTCCACGATTTCATCTGCGAAATAGGCCAGCAGGATAAATAGCACGGAGCGGATCGTCAGTTTTACCGGGTCTTCTGCCTCTACGCCTGCTAAAAGGCCGTAGTTCTTGAATAGCTGCCAGATCAGGTTCAGCAGGATCATGCCGATAGCCAGTGCCACGAAGATGTTGTACATCGTCTCTGCGGCGGGGAAGTAGCGCAGGAAGGTGGTCATGTCGCAGCCCAGAGCCCCCAGTACAGAGGTGTTGATAAGGTCAAGACCGTACATGACCTGTTCCGCGATCCATTCTACAATGCCATCTAATATGCCCATAGCACCTCTCCTTTCTCAGCCGGGCAGCTTGGCGTTATCCGTTCCATCTGCCATCTGCGAAGAAGGGCGTCACATAGGACATGATGAAGCCCAAACCGTTAAGGATCGCCCATGTGATGATGATACGCTTGAGCCATGCGCGGCTCTCGTCCACAGTGCGGCCGCTGCGGGAGAAGTTCATCATCAGCAGTGCCACCGACGCGGTGACAATGGCGGCAATGGTGGAGATAAGAAGAATCTGGTTATAGACATCCTTCATGATCTCATTGGCCTTCTCCCAGACGGTGGCGGCAAAGACAGGCTGGCAAAGCATTGCTGCCACGGTCACGCCCGCGAAGGCCGCATATAGTGCCATGCCGGGGCTTGCCCTGTGGAGATGTGTCTTGGTCAGGTCATGTTTTTTCACTCGTGATACCTCCTGTGATAGAAAAGATGTGGAGGGGCTACTCTCTAAAAGTCGCCCCTCTTGGACTGCCCAAATACCCGGAAACAAAATAACACCACCCCGTAGGATGGTGTTACTCGTATCGCCTTGGCATAGTTTTGAGCATACACAGTATAGCACACTTGGATTTACGCCGAAATCGCAAAACCGTGCCAATGTTGTGGCGGGAGAGTGCCAGTGCAAAATTTTCTCTTATTGCATACCGCTACAGTCAGCATTCTATCTCAAACATTTCCGTGTTGGCGGCAGGCATTTGTCCTAGATAATCTGGGTGTTTACTGAGATAGTCGATAACCCACGGCTGCAAAAAGTGGTCAAAATATGCCCCTCTGTCGCTCATGCCGGAACGTCCTATAATCGATAGCACATGCAAGCAATTCACAGTCGCATCCGTAACTGGAAGGAGTGCCGTATGGCTTTCTGATTCATACATCCCACGTACAATCCGTTTACCGTAATCGCTCAATTTATCCAATCTTTGTTTGGCATTCCGCCCCCTATATCGCGAACTACTTATTGTGTGCTTTATACAAGTGCCTACGATACTAATTAAGAGAATTGCCGCCGCAGAAATAAATACAATTCCCAAATATGGCCGAATTCCCTCGCTAATTTGATCGAGTCCCAGCAGGATAGCAACATGTTTTGGAGTAAACAGCAAAAACCCATCAACAATTATAATAAACACACATACAGTCCTGTATGGTATGGTTTTAATTGTGGTTGCAATGTCTTTTACATCAACGTTTACAGCCATTCTATGCTCCCCTTTCGCAACAACGCACGAGTCGTATTTTATCCTAATTCGCAACCGTACTGCTCTCCAAATATCATTATACACCTAAACCAGTAAATACGCCATATCAAAACAACCTATTTTTTTCAGAAAAGCGTAGCACATACCATTCACCCCTCCGGCACAAACTTTTCCAACAGGGCCAGACTCTCCTTGGACGAATACCCCCACAGCACCGAGCTCAAGGCATCAATCGCCATCTGACGCTTGCGAAAGTAGGTGCGGTAGCTGATATCCCGAATATGCGGCTCCAGCTTTTCGATGATCTCCTGCGTGTTCGCCAACTGCTGCGGCGACAGGTAGGTGTAGTACAGGAGCCAGTAATAGCTCTCACCGTACTTGTGCTTTGTCCGCAGCAGCTCCACGGAGGTATCCAGCAGTTTCAGCATTTTGTAGCTGCGCTCGATGCAGCGGGCATGGTCCTCAATTGCCGAGCCCTCGAAGGTGATGCCGGCCACATAGAGGGATTCCAGAAACTCCTCTATGCTGCTGCCATACTCGATCTGGAACTGCCGACGTACCTGCTGCACGGACAGCTCCAGGCTCCACACCACGTCCCGGTACTTGCGCAGCAGCATCCACGTATCATGGTACAGAGGATTCTCGGTCACTTTGGGTTCTTGTGCAGTCTTTTTCATCGTTCGACCTCCTTATCGCCGCGCATCCCTGTCGGGTGCAATCTGAGTTCAAAGTGATAGACTTCCTGAGCATCGCCGCAGGTGACCACCAGTTGAAGCCACCGGCGCAGCGGAGGCGCCCCTTCTATTGTAACCTCGCAGTCGTCGGATAATGGTAATAACATATACTTGGATTTAGGGCATGACGCACACGGCAGCCCTTGTGCCACAAGGATCTCCCGCATCTTCCGCTCGATTCGATGGCGGTTTATTTCTGAAACGCTACCGGCCTCATTTGAACCGCTGGATGCCGCAGTGGTCAGGGTGGTTTCCTCCTGAAGCTCCAACTTGATGCCAAGGCTCATGGCGATCTCTTCCTTATCCACCACGATGTCAGAAATTTGGAACATGGTGGAGAGATAGTTCTGTAGATAGATCGTGGTGCCATGTGTGCCGGGGAATGCTGCCAGTTGCAGATAGCCCCGTTCAGCCATGCGCTTGAGGTATCGGCCGGCAGTTGCCTTAGAGACGCCCCAGCGGGATGCCAGTTCCGCGTAGCTGACCAGCGGGCAGCCTGTACCGTTGCGGAGATAGACCACCGGCCCGACGTCTGAACCGAGGACCTGCGGATCGTTATAGACCGTGTTCAGCCATAGATCCAATACGGCGTCCATCTCCGAGCAGTGACCGGCGCTGACCAGTTCTGTGGCCGTAGAGACAGGGAAGAAGAAAAAGCCGGTATCCTTCTGACAGGGCGCATTGTAGTCGAGAATCGTGTTGTGACGCCGCCACCCGCGAATCTTGAATTTGACCAGCTTACCATGTCCGAGAACAAGAAAACTGATAAGCCCTTTCTTTTGCAGTCCCTCCAAAGCGGCCAAGGTCTGGCGGCGGAAGCGAGTGCGGAAATACCGGGACAATTCCTCTACAGACATGATCCATTCGCCGGGGTAGATGGTATAGCTGATACCATCAATGCGCTTGTATGAGGTGCGGAAGTTGGCATAGGCGCATAGCACGACGAAACAAAAAAGACCGGAGCCTCCGCTCACGCGAATGCTCCGGTCTGCTATCAAGGCTTGCACGAACTGTCGGTAGATCCGGCATCGTGGATAATCTACGATCTGTTTGATCTCAAGTGTATATTCGCGCATATTTATTACCTCGCTTTTTGTAAACAACTTAATTCCGAAAAGCGAAGAGATTGTGTTTGCCAAAAAAAGATGCGCACAATTAAGAAAGGAACCTTTCCAATCATGCACATCCTTATTTTGCTGCCGCGTTGGGTTTTCTCGTTTTTCTTCGCACCATATCCGCACCATTTTGACATTGAGATATGGCGTTTTACATCGATTTACATTCTTCTGAAAAATGTGGAAGCCCTTATATTACAACGATTTGTGGAGATTTATAGAGATACATAAAGATGCATAAAAAGGTCAATTTATATCGATACCTAATTTCATAGAGGATGACCTCCCTTACATTTCTTAAGTAGTTATCATACCATTTTTCCGCGCCGCATGCAAGGGCACACACAAAAAAGGCTGCCGCCCGCGCCATCTTTTTTGCCATACATCACTACCCTCCGCAGCTCTGTACGGCCTTTGGCACGCCCGCTTTTGGGGGTTTGTATTTCCCGCGCCGTGTGCTATAATCCTCCTTGAAGTATGTGCAGGGAGGCGGCGTATGGAGCGAGGAGAACTGCGGAGCAGGCTGCACCTGTCCGGTATGGACGGTCAGGCCGCAGCGCTGGCACGAGAGCGGGGTCTGGGCTTCGAGATCACCGAATTCTGCTGGGCGCCCCGGCTGGAGCAGCCTGACGCCATGGCGCTGGTGCGCCGACAGATTGAGGGTGCCCGGCATCTATGGCTCCACGCGCCGTTTGCCGAGCTGGCCCCCTGCGCCATCGACCCGCTGGTGCGGGACGCGGCGCTGCACCGCTTCCGCCAGACCGTCGAAACGGCGCGGGCGCTGGGGGTAACGCGCCTTGTGGTACACGGCGGCTTCATCCCGCTGGTGTACTTTCCGGAGTGGTTTGTGGAGCAGTCGGTGCTGTTCTGGCGGGAGCTGCTGGCGGACGTGCCGGAGAGCATGGTGCTGGCGGTGGAGAACGTGATGGAGCCGGGGCCGGAGATGCTGGTACAGATCGCCGAGCAGGTAAACGATCCCCGGCTGGGGCTGTGTCTGGATGTGGGACACGCCAATGCCTCCACCAGCAAAACACCGCCCTTGGCGTGGATCACCCCCATGGCCCCGTGGCTGCGGCATGTCCACCTGCACAACAACGCGGGAGACTGGGATCTCCACGACCCGCTGGGCAAGGGGACGATCCCCATGGAGCAGGTGCTGGATACGCTGCTGGAGCAGTGTCCGGCGGCCACCTATACCATCGAAAATCAGGACTGCGCGCCGTCTCTCGACTGGCTGGCGCAGCGGGGATACCTGGAGGAACGAGCATGACAGAGCAGGAACTGCGGGCATATATCGAGGCCATTCGCCCCGCCGACGAGGCCGCCATGGATGCGGCGCGGCGGCGGCAGGCGCAGTTGGCCAAGCCGCCGGGCAGTCTGGGTCAGCTGGAGGATATGTCCATCCGGCTGGCAGGCGTGACAGGGCAGGTCTGCCCCGCCATGGGCAAGTGCCGCGTGGCGGTGTTCGCCGCCGACAATGGCGTGGTGGCGGAGGGCGTATCCTGTACGCCGCCGTCGGTGACATTGCAGCAGGCGGTGAATATGACCTTCCGTAAGACCGGCATGTCCGCCATGGCGGCAGCCTTCGGCGACGATGTAACGGTGGTGGATGTAGGCATCGACGGCGACGTGCCGCCGGTGGGTATTCTCCACCGCAAGGTACGCCGGGGCACCGGCGACATTGTCCGGGAGGACGCCATGACCCGGCAGCAGGTGCTGGAGGCCATGGCCGCCGGCATAGAGCAGGCGGCGCAGGCCAAGGCGGATGGCGTAACGGCGCTGGGTATCGGCGAAATGGGCATCGGCAACACCACCACTTCGGCGGCGGTGCTGGCAGTCCTCACCGGCGCGGATGTGGAGGCCGTCACCGGCCGGGGCGGCGGCCTCACCGACCAGGGCTTCCTGCGGAAGAAGGAGGTGCTGCGGCAATCGCTGGCGCTGCACCGGCCCGATAAAAACGATATCATCGGCGTGCTGGCCGGAGTAGGCGGGCTGGATCTCGCCGCCATGACCGGTGCTTTTCTGGGCTGCGCCCATGAGCGGGTACCGGCGGCGGTGGACGGCTTCATCTCCATCACGGCGGCACTGTGCGCCGTGCGGCTGTGTCCGGCGACGAGGGACTACCTGTTCCTGTCCCACGACTCCTACGAGATCGGCTACCGCATTGCGGCGGAGGAGCTTGGGCTGCGTCCCTGCCTGCGGCTGGACATGCGGCTGGGCGAGGGCAGCGGGTGTCCCCTGCTGTTCCGGTTGCTGGAGGGCGCCTGCGGCGTGATGCGGGGCATGGCTACCTTTGACGAGGCCGCCATTGAGGACGGCTATCTGGACGAGATACGGGCGATGGACGCTTTCACCGTGGAGGCAACATGAGACTTCTGTTTATCGGCGGCTGCAAAAGCGGCAAGAGCAGCGCCGCCCAGCGGATCGCCAAGCTGCTGGGCGAAAATGCGCCGCTGTACTACTGGGCCACCATGGAGCCCCACGACAACGAGGACCTGGCCCGCATCCGGCGTCACATCGCCGACCGGGACGGCTGGGGCTTCACCACCGTGGAACGCGCCCGCCACCTGACGGCGGGGCTGACAGCCATCGATCCGACGGGTACGGTGCTGTTTGACAGCGTCACGGCATGTCTGGCGGCGCAGATGTTTGAGGACGGCGGCATGGATACGGATGCGCCCCGGCGGGTAGCCGCCCAGCTTGCGGCTATCAGCCGCCATCCGGCGAACTTTGTCTGCGTGTGCGATGGCATCTTCACAGGCGGGGAGGCGTACGACCCATGGACAGCGGCGTATGTCGGTGGGCTGGCCCATATCTGCCGGACGCTGGCGGCAGAGTTCGATGTGGTATGTGAAATGACCATGGGGCTGCCCCATGTGTGGAAGGGGGCGCTGCCCCGTGCGTGACTGGATATACGGCTTCTTCATGGCATGGGGGATGTTTCTGGCCATCCCCTGCCCGAAAAAAATATGGAGCGAGTCGGCGCGGCGGAAAATGCTGGCCTGCCTGCCGCTGGTAGGCATCGTGGTGGGCGCGGTATGGGCGCTGGCCGCGTGGCTGGCGGGTCTCCTGCCCCGTCCGCTGGGGGCGGCGCTGTGCGCGGCAGCGCCGTGGCTGACCACGGGCTTTCTGCATCTGGACGGCTTCATGGACGTGTGCGACGGCATCCTGTCCCGCCGGGATCTGGAGACGCGGCGGCGCATCCTGAAGGACTCCCACTGCGGGGCCTTCGCGGTGATCTGCATGGTGCTGCTGGCCATGGCCCAGTGGAGCGCGTTTCTGTCGCTGGAGGACATCCCCCTGCTGCCGCTGGCGCTGCTCCCCGTGGCCAGCCGGGCATCGGCGGCTATGGCGGTGCTGACGCTGCGGCCCATGAGCACCAGCCAGTACAGCGCCATGGAGCGGGGCGGCGCGCCGGTTTTTGTGGCGGCTGCGCTTTTGGCGGCTGTGTGCGCGCTGCCGGTTTTTCTGTGGGGCAGCCTCGCCCCGCTGGCGGCGGCTGTGGGATACGGTCTGGCGGTGTGGTACGGCTTCCGGCAGTTTGACGGGATGTCCGGCGATATCTCCGGCTTCGGTCTGGTGCTGGGTGAGCTGTGCGGCACAGTGGTATTGGCGTTAGGGGGGTAAAATGATATGGATTTGGTGATCGGCGGAGCGTTTCAGGGCAAGCTGACGTGGGCGCTGGCGCACTACGGATTCAGCATGGCTGATGTGTGCGATCTGGCGGTATCGGAGCCGCGGGCGGGCGCAAAATGCTACTGCCATCTGGAGGCCCTGAGCCGCCGGGAGACGGATGTGGCGCGGTATCTGCCGCTGTTTGAAAACGCGGTGGTGGTGTGCCGGGAGGTCAGCGGCGGCATCGTCCCCATGGACGGTGAGGAGCGGGCGTGGCGGGAGCGCCACGGCACCCTCATGCAGGACATAGCCCGCGGGGCTGACCGTGTGACCCGCGTATTCTGCGGACTGGCGGAGGTATTGAAATGAAGCTGACTCTACTGCGGCACGGCGACACCGCCGGAAGTCGGGACGACCTGTACTACGGCGCGGCGGATATCCCCGTCCTGCCGGATTCTCTGGAGATGCTGGCCCAGCGTGCCAAGACCGGCGTGTACCCCACGGCGGCGCGGTATTACACCAGCGGCCTTCTGCGGACGGAGCAGACCATCCGTGCGCTGTACGGCGACGTGCCACACACACAGCTGCCGGGTCTGCGGGAGATGGACTTCGGCGACTTTGAGATGAAGAGCTACGCCGAGCTGAAGGACGACCCCGCGTTTCAGACGTGGTGTCAGGACGCGGAGCACAATGCCTGCCCCCACGGAGAGAGCGCGCCGCAGGTGCTGGCGCGGAATCTGGCGGCCCTCCAGCCGGTGCTGGACGCGGGGGAGGACGCGGTATGCGTCATCCACGGCGGTGTCACTGCCGGACTGCTGATGCATTGGTTCGGCGGTATCCGGTACGACTATCCGGTGGCGCCGGGTACCGGGTATCAGGTGACATTTGAAGGCGGCAAGCCGGTGTCCTACCGGCCTGTGCCGTAAAGGAATATCGTGCGGAAAAAGCGGCGGGCTATGCCCGCCGCTTTTCTGTTACCGCACCAGCTTACGTCCGGCGGCGTATTCCGCGTTGATGTCGGCCAGCTCCTTTTCACCGTCAATATACGGCTGATAGATGCTGTCCACGCGGCCGCCGCCGGAGTTGCCGCAGCCGTTGCAGCCGTCGCAGCCGGATCCGCAGGCACTGAGCGCCCGCCGCACGATCTCCTCACGCTGTGCGCGGGTGGTGTCCTTGATGAGCAGAGACTGCATGGCGTCCACCTCCTCTGTTACCCCGCCATGGCCAGCATATTCTCCATGAGAATACCGTAGCCCTGTGTGGGGTCGTTGAGCAGAACATGGGTCACAGCTCCCACGATCCGTCCGTTCTGGAGGATGGGACTGCCGCTCATGCCCTGCACGATGCCGCCGGTGGCATCCAGCAGCCGCTGGTCCGTGACGCGGAGCAGCAGATTGCGGGTGGACTGATTGCCGGGGAACACCCGGACGATCTCCACCGTGTATTCCGCCGTGTCATCATCGGAGATGGTGGCCAGAATGGTGGCTGGGCCGGACTTTACCTGGCGGGCTGTGGCAACGGGAACGGGCGTACCCATCTGGAGGAAATCAGGATCCGCCACCGTGCCGAAGATACCGCCGTCGCTGTTGATGCAGACGGTACCCACGTCACGCTGGACGGAGAAGTCGCCCTTCAGCTCGCCGGGGTCGCCCTTGGCGCCCTTTTTCACCGCCTTCACCGTGGTTTCCATAATGGAACCGGAGGCCAGCGGCATCAGCTTGGCCGTGTCCACATCGGTGATGCCGTGGCCCAGTGCGCCGTAGCTGCCGGTGATGGGGTCGTAATAGGTCAGTGTGCCGATACCGGCAATGCTGTCGCGGATCCACGCCCCCAGCTGCCACGCGCCGTCTATGCCCTGCACGGGTACGGCGGTGACGGTCAGTGTCCTGCTGCTGCGCCGGACGGTCATGACCAGCGGCTCGCAGCCATTATCCTGCAGGATTGCGCGGACCTGCTCGGTGGAGGTGATCTTCGTGTCACCCATGGAGAGGATAAGATCCCCTTCCTTCAGGCCGCAATCCTTTGCGGGACAAGGACTGTCCTCCGCCAGTCCCACCACCAGCGCGCCGTCTGCAAACAGCTTGATGCCCACGGCCTTGCCCAGAGGGATCAACGTCCGCTCTCCGGGGGCGGCCCAAACCAGTTGAAGACACAGCGAGAGGGAAAATACCAGAGCGAGCAGCCTTGCGGTTCCTTTGCGGAGGCTGCCTGTGCGATGCGTTTCACGCAGTTCATACAAGCGTCTCACCCCTTTGTGGAATTGTCGCCGGCGACAGCGTTACTTTGTGCCGGAATGAGGCGCGTAATGCGGTGTAAATTCAGGGTGAATTGCCAGCGGCAGCCCGGTATTTTATGGTTTTTGCACTTAGCTGTTGTCCTTACGGATGGGAACGCGGTGCAGCAGACGCTTTAATTTTTTGCCGTCAAAGGGAATGAGCGGATAGAGATAGCCCTTACCCACCAGCGGCTTGGTGACGGCCATCATGAGCAGTATGCCCACCACGCCGGCGATCAGGCCCCACAGGTCAAAAAGCCAGACGAGGATCAGCAGCAGCATCCGGCACAGCTTGGTGGCGTAGCCCATCTCGTAGCTGTGCTGGGCATAGTTGGCGATGGCCACAAAGGCCATGTACACCAGCACCTCCGGCACCAGCCAGCGGGCCTGCACCGCGAAATCCCCCAAGATCAGGGCGCCGATCATGCTGAAGGAGTTGCTCAGCACATCCGGCGTGTTCAGGGATGCCAGCTTCAGCACGTCGATGATCAGCTCCACCAGCAGCAGCTGGATGATGAGCGGGACGAAATACTCGTCCTGTATCAGCAGAAAATGCAGGTTTTCATGAAGCGTGTCGGGGTTTTTCACCAGCAGATACCACACCGGCGTGACGAACACCGTCAGCAGCAGCACCGCCATGCGGACGATCTGGAGGTAAGAGCCGATAAGGGGCGGGAAATAGTAGTCGTTGATCTCCTCGGTAAACCGCAGCAGCGTGGTGGGCAGCAGCAGCGCCGACGGGGAGTTGTCCACCATCACCACCACATCGCCCTCCATGATGCAGGCCGTGGCCACGTCGGGACGCTCGGTGTAGCGGACCTTCGGAAACGGTTTATATAAACTAAGTACTTACAGAAAATCAAATTCAATCCGGCGGTCTTTGTATAGCCGGATTTCTTTTATTTTGAGTTTCCAAAATGCTTGTTTATTTTCTTTGTTAAGTTGTTTGTATATTTCTTGCCATCCTGCGGAAAATAAGGTTGCAATTTCTTCTGGTGCGCGGCTTTGTGATTTTACTTGTGTAATCTCATCCATTTGTGATGTCAGTTCTGCATACTTTTTTGAGTAGTCCGACTTTGAAATCATGTCGTCTATATATAACTCTGACAACTTGGATAGTTTTTTTTGTAAAGTCTTTAATTGCACATCTTGGTTTACTTTGGGTTCTTGCCGCGGCTTGGCTTGCAATTTGATCTGTATCTGCTCGTCTATTGTCGACAAGAGATAATCTTCGATTTTCCATTCGACAGTAAAATTACCGTTGTTGCATCCTTTTCTCTGGGCAGACCCTTGACAATAGTAAGAGTAAGAGCACGCCCCGCTTGGGCGTGGAGACGGATGCCCTGTCATTCTGCGTCCGCATTCCCCGCAGACTATTACCCCCGAGAAAATATACGTTCGATTGTAAGGGGATTTTCGCGTCACCCTCGTGCGTAAGTCTTGCACACGCTGAAATTCCTGCGGTGTTAAATACGGGGGTAATTTTATCCCGTGCCAGTCTCCCATGTATCCTGTGTTGTCCAACATTTGGCTGGCCGTTTGGTATTTAAGTTTTAATTCCGGTACTGCGTCCATCGCTTTTGTTATGGAGCCGGTTTCCAAAAATGTAGAAAAATATCTCCGTATAACCGGCTCCGCTTCTTTGTCTATAACAGCAAATTTTCCTTCGATTTTGTAGCCTTTTGGCAGATGACCGGTGCAAACCTCATTTCGATCTTTTTTTGCATCAAGCACTTTTTTTATGCGTTCACTGGCGCGGTCAGCTTCGTCCTGTGCTACGGCAAGCATGATGTTGATCTTCAACCGGCCTGCGGCTGTAGACGTGTCATAGTCCTCATAAATCGTTTTCCACGACACGTTGTGGGCTTCAAGAATTTCCTGCACCTTGTAATATTCACCGATGTTACGAAACCACCTGTCCAGCTTTGTGACAAGAATAATGTCTACCTCATCATGCTTTACGGCTTCCAGCAGTTGAAGCATGGCGGGACGCTTTTCAATCTTCTTTCTGGCGGAAAACCCGGCATCCTGGAAAACGCCTACCACCTTCATATTGTGGGCTTTGGCGTATTTTTCGAGGTCGTTCTGCTGATCGTGAATAGACAAGCCAAACTTTTTCTGCTCTTCTGTGGACACACGCGGGTATAATGCTGCCCGCAATACTACACTCATTGTTTATCTCCTCCCTTATCTGGCGACAATGTATACTTTTTTGCATAGCGAAAATACATCATCAAAATAGCGGCAAAAAGCCAATACCGACTGCAAGCAGCAAAAAGACGATCCATGCGAATATGCTGGCCTCTCCGCCCTGAATAAGCCCCTGGTGGGGGATACGGTAGTCAAAAAAGATATAGCCCACGATAACAGCCATAAATATGGCGCACAAAAACGTAAGGCCATAAATAGCAAATTTTGTGTCCCGCGATTTCTTGCGGTGGTAGTTAATGGTTTTTGCCATCTGCTCCATGCTTCCCTCAAGATGGGCTATTTGCACATCGGCATCATGCAGCTGCTTTTGGTGCTTCAACTGTTCATTGGCTTTCGTCAATTGATCTTCCGTTGTCACTTCTTTTTCAATCCCGAAATATTCATCTATTGAAACGCCAAGCGCGGCACAAATTAAACCCATTTTGTATACGCTCGGCTCCTTTGATGATGCGGAGAAAAAATTGCTTATGGTTGATGCTGAAATGTCCGTCATGTCGGACAAATCTTGTATAGTTAAATTCTGTCGGTCTTTTGCATCCCTGCACAAATCCTGCAATGTTTTTACCATTTTCCCCTTTTACTCCTTTTTCGGGCAGGAGAATCCCAATTCTGTTTTGCCGCAAACGGTAATTATCCGAATTTGGTATTGCCCTGCCAAACCCTAATTTGTTAGTGTGAACGTGCAGCCGGAAAGCCGGGAGGCCACCGGCGAGAATAGCCCCGCTGTCCGTTGCGGGAGCAGCGGGGCTATTTGCTTACTTTAATCATCATTACGCCCCCCATTTTTAATCAAGCGCTTAAGCGTATCCCTATCCCACAGCAAAACGCCGGTTGCTTCCGCAATTTCTTTCGCGCCTGCTGTAAAATACCTATTTGTCATTACAACCCCAATATGACAACGGTAAAATGCTTTTCCAGCATTTACTTCCTGCACCGGCTTGTTTCCTAAATCGAAAGAATAGCACTTACATTGAATGGCATATTTGGCATCGCCAAATTTAGCAAGGACGTCAACGCCCTGATCTCCGCTGCCACGTGTGACTTCAACATTGGAGAAACCGTTTTTCTTTAGAAGGTCTGCACACCAATACTCAAAATCGTGCCCTTCCATTCCATCTACTTTGTATAGCTCTGCTTCCGGATTGCTTGCTTCACAAGGCGCGAAACATGAATTTGCGCGAGCAATTTTAAGCGTTGGAATAAGCGCTTCGCATTGTGACCGCGTAAGCAATATTTGCCGAGGCCGAGAACCTTTGAACGGGCCGACAATACCCAGCGTTTCCATCTCGTCGATCAATCGTAAGGCTTGAGAATACCCAAGATTGAGCTTACGCTGCAGCATAGAAACGGACGCTTGCCCGGTTTCCATGACCACTTTTATTGCATCCGGTATAATCGGATCGTGGGCTTCGCCATTGGCAGTAATAAAAGGCTCTTGCGGCAAGCTTGCTTTTTCAACGCGCTTATCAAGCCACACAAACAGTGCTGTAAACGCGGACGGGACAATAATAAGAGCTACGGCCGCGCCATAAGTAAGCATTGCCGTTCCGTCTGCTTGTGGAACACTTGCGGAAGGAATAAGCAACAACGCTATAATGGTAAAAAACAAAGTGAGAACAAAAATAGCTACAGCCTTTAGTTTACGATGCCTTTTCATTTTAGACCCCCAAAAAATTTTCAATGTGTTGCCCATTTGTGGGCAACAAACAGCTTGTGCGTAACTATAAGTGTACTAACTTAGTTGTACACCGAGAAAATAATATGTCAAATTAAGAAAGGGGAGAGAAATGAGTTCTTGCACAAATGCCAACGCCTGGGGTATAATAAAAACAGATGCATTGGCGCAATGTGATATTGAAACGTTGCGGAGAATAGCCCTTAGAAAAATCGACCAGCTTTCCGATGAGGACTGCGCTGATATTATGAGTACGTTAAAAGAAAGAGGTGTGCTATGAGCAAAGACTACGAGATTTACATTGATAGGCTGGCTGAAAACAGCATTATCATGAAAGGCCAGATCAACGATGTTGTGTTTGGCCTAAAAGGGATTACAGACAAACTTGATACGCTGATCGCGCTCAAGCAAGTTGAATTATCACTCCTGCAACAGCAGCGATTGCCGCAACAGCCAAAAGAACAGTTGTAATAATAAACCGTGTTTTCTCACGGCGCTCCTTGTCGGCTTTTTCTTTGCGCTCCTGTTCTTTGTCTTTCCGTTCCGCTTCCGTTCGCAGCCAGTCTTGCGGATCGGTAGGATATAGTGTAGGCATTATTCCAGCTCCTGTAGTTTCTTCGTGGCTTCGTTGATAAGAGCCAACAACGCCGCACGATCATTTGTAGCTTTAATAAAGTTTGATGCAGCTTCTTTTGAGCCCTCGCCCTTTGCGGCGGGGGCTTTTTCTTGTTCGCCTACTCCGGACATCAGTTCTGCGACGGTAACGCCAAAATAATCGGCAATTTTTATAAGAGACGATTTCCGTGGAGTTGCACCGTTTCCCCATCCGGTTACAGACGCTCTGGTAAAGCCCAATTCTTCGCCCACGGCAGACGGAGACTTGTTAAGTTTGCTGCATAGTTTCACATAGTTAGAATAGAACAAAAATAAGCCCTCCATTTTGTGCAACACGACAAAACTTAACAAACTTTACAATTTGGCTTGACTGTTAACTTTGTTAGGTTTATAATGGGCTTGTGGCTTGAAAAACGTTACAAAAAACCAGACCCCGATACATTGTATCCGTGTCAACGCTACTTTATTGCTTGAAGGTACGGTAGTTAACGAGGCTCCGATGCTCCCGCAACGGACACCGGAGCCCCGGCAGGGACGTCGTGACGTCACCTGCAAGCACATAGTAGCATACTTTGTTAACTTTTGCAACCACAAATTTAGCCGCAGGCGGGAATACCGCAACTATTCTCGCCTGCGGCGCACCAAAAAACAAAGGAGGGCTAAATTTGCTGGAGAGTTGGACAGGCAAGCTGGTCGGCAAAATGCACGTTCACGAAATCACATACGACGAGGTAGCGGCAGAGCTTGGCGTTTCCCGCCCTTATGTCAGTATGCTGCTGAATGGGCATCGAAAGCCACCGGACGCAAAGAAGCGTATCGAAATGGCGATTGACAGCATTATCGCCAAACGCGCCGAGAATGGGTAAGAAAAAGCCCCGCCCGGTGCTGGTACACCGAACGAGGCATCTCCGAAACATCTACCAAAATGTTCTGCGGATAGTATACCACGACCGCAGAGGAAAGGCAAGAGATTATGACGTGTGCTGAAATTGCCGTGATGTTATGGGCGCGGCAGAACGGAATGGAAATTATCGAGGTCGAGTACATTCGACAGGAGGAAACGACATGAGTTGGTTTGCATGGACGCTGGCGTTTATCGGCGCGGCGTGGATGAGCTGGGCTATCGTCAAGGGCGTGGAGGCGCTGGGGCGATGAACGGAACGACAATCGAAACGATGTTGTACCGCAGGTACAAGACGTCTTTCTCCGATTGCGAAACGGTACTCGGAAGCTACGACAAAGAGCGAAAGACGATTGATGTGATACTCCCGGAGGGGCGCATGAAGCCGTCCGGCGTTCGCGGGCAATCTTATCACTGGATAGAATTTTCCGGCGTGGAAAACGCTACAGGACGTCCGGTGCGATGCACAATCAAGGCAATTTGCAGGGACAACGCAGTTAAGCGTCTGGCAAAGAGCTGCACCTGGAACATTTAGGCCGCATGGAGGTAACGGGTATGAGAGAGCGGAACAGGCGGGCGCGGGAGTATTCCCGGCGCTGCTGGGAGCGGCGGTGGAACAGGCGGCTTTGGATCCTCAATATCCTGCTTGGGCTGGCTATTGCCGGTATCCTCCTCTGGGCGCTGACGCTGCCGGAGGCACAGGAGCCGGAGGACGCACCTTCTCCCCTGTCCGCTGCGGGGCAGTCGGCGGTGCTGTCCGCCGCAAAGCCGCCGGAAAACCTGCTGGTCTGCGACATCACCGGCTACTGTGCGTGCTGCACACCCTATGCGGATATCAACCGCAACGAGTCGGGGCAGGTGCTGACGGCCTCCGGGCGGTGGGTGAACATCGGCGCGGCGGTGGCGGTTGACCCTGACATTATCCCACTTGGCAGCACCGTGACCATCGGCGGCAAGACCTATATCGCCGCCGATACCGGCGTGAAGGGATTTGCGGTGGACGTGCTGATGACCCACGAGGAGGCGCACCGCGCCGGAGTGAGACGGGAGCTGGTGAGATGGGAATGACCAATTGTCCCGTCGAATGCCCTGATCGGCGGGTAGGTTGCCGCACTGGCTGTCCCGTTTGGGAGCAGCACGAGGCGGAGAAAGCCATCTCCTACGCGGAGCGGGTCAAGAACAACGAGTTCAAGGAGTACAAGGGGCGCGTGATGCGCAAAGCATACAAGCGCATCCAACAGGGCGCGAAGGGAGGACGGAAATGAACCGATTGAAGGAACGGCGGCTGGAGCTGGGGCTGACGCAGGAGGCGGTCAGCGGTGTGCTGAAGCTGGTGGATCCCCGTATCGACACCTGCATGGTGAGCCGGTTTGAAAACGGCGTGTGTCTGCCCACGGAGGAGGTGCTGACAGCGCTGGAGGCGGCACTGCGTACCAGCCGGGCATATCTATACGGCGAAGAGGACAAGGCCGACATACCCCAGCGGACGGCGGAAACGGAGCGTATTTCGGCGCTGATCCCCCACGGGCGGCGAAACGCCATCAGCCGTGCGGAGCTGGCGGCGGCGATGCAGACCTCCGACCGGATGATGCGCAAGGCCGTCAGCGAAGCCAAGCGGCAGGGCGTGATGATCTGCAACGACGGCGAGGGATACTACCAGACGGAGGAACTGGGCGACCTGTACCGGCAGTACAGACGGGACACGGCGCGGGCCATGTCCATCCTCAAGGCCAGAAAGCCGATGCGAGACGTTCTGAAAGCGGCGGGGCGACCGGTATGAGAAGCGTGATGCAGTATTGGGAACCGGAGCGGCCCTTAGAGCCGAAGGACTACGATCTGCCTGTCTGCCCCGTGTGCGGGGAGGAGACGGACACCTACTACAAGAACAAGGACGGCGTCATCGTGGGGTGCGATTGCTGCATTGAAGCGAGGGACGCATGGGAGGAACAGAAATGAGTATGTGGGAAAGGCGGAAGAATAATGCTGAAATCATTTAACGAGTTGATACAGGTGGATGTAAAGCCGTTTTGCGATTTTCGCGACGCAAAGGACGAGAAGGGTAATGTTATCAAGGTCCCTTATTTGAGCTGGGCAAAGTGCGCGAAGTTGCTCCACGAAAACGGAGCATCCAGCGTGTGGTACGCCCCTCGTAGGTGCCCGGAAACGAATACATACCTGTGGCCGCAGGCCAAAATTACTACCAGTAAAGGAAGGATTACAGAATGCTGGTTTGTGTCTGTTGAAATCCACATTGACGATTTGGAGTTTTCCTACGACATGCCTCTACTGAACGGGTCCCTTGTGGTATATGAGGATACGTTGAACCAACTTCGCATAAATAATGCGCTGGCGAGAGCTTTCGTTAAAGGTGTTGCCGTGCGTACCGGCCTTGGGTTTGACCTTTGGGCAGAAGGTGACGGAGACGATGGTGAGGACGATTTGAGCCGTCACAGTATCTTTGCCATAAAGGAGAGACTGGAAAGGGTAATCACCATGAAAGAACGAAACGGGCTTGACCACAACGACCTGCTTCGGGGACTTGGGATCAACGAAAAACAGCTTGTGCAGTTGATGGGCTATTTTGCAAAACTGGACGCGCTTGAAAAGGCTGTGAGTAAACTATGATACGAAACCACGACAGAAGCGGATGGTTTGGTGCAAGCGACACCGCCACCATCATGGGGAACTGGAATACAGATACGTTTCGAAGATGGTGGCTGGTGAAGCTTTGGGTCAGGAAGGACAGGTTTATTACGCCGGCAATGCAGTGTGGCACGGGTTACGAGCACAAGATACTTGATGCGCTGCGTGTAAAGACACGAGACAGACAGATACGCATCCGTTCGCTCCGTTTGCGGGTGAACTATGACGGGGAAAGCAGACAACTTATTACCGAAGTGAAAACGCACAGCAAACCTGTGTTCAAGGTTACGAAAGCGTATTGGCAGCAGTGCCAGGTGGAGATGTTTGCCAGCGGATGCGGATTGTTCCGAAAGAGGAAGTTTTGCAGGATCGTGGCATACCGCGTTACAGAAGACGAATTGTTTAATTTTTTCCTGCCAATAGACGAAAACAGGTTGACACAGCACAAGGTTGATTATGACGCGGAGTGGGTCGAGGGGTGTTATCTACCTCGCCTTAGGTATTTGGCAAAATGCCTACGAACAGGACATTGGCCGCAGGAGGAAGAATTATGCAGCAGGTGACAGTCGATGGCGCACGGTGGCAGCAGGACAGTGATGGCGCGTGGCTGGCGCTGCGTGTGAAGTCGCCGCAGACCGCTATGGACGTGTGCGACGCCATGAAGACCGGCAAGGAGTACAACGTTACAATCAAGGGCAAAGGCCGGAGCCTGGATGCCAATGCCTATTGCTGGGTACTGCTGGACAGGCTGGCGGCACACTACGGCGTTGAGAGAGAGAGGGTATACCGGCAAGAGATACAGAGCATCGGCGGCGTGAGCGAGGTGCTGTGCCTGCGGGAAAAGGCGGCGGAGGCGTTCTGCCGGAGCTGGGAACGGAACGGTATCGGCTGGATGACCGATACCGGCCCCAGCAAAATCAAGGGCTGCGTGAACGTGACCGTCTGGTACGGCAGCTCCGTATACGACACGGAGCAGATGGCGCGGCTGATAGACGCCATCGTGCAGGATTGCCGGGATGTCGGCATCGAGACTATGACGCCGCGAGAGCTGGATGCCCTTGTGAGCCGGTGGGGAGAGGTGAGCGTATGATACGGTGCTTCCTGTGCGGACGGCGTGACCCAAACGACCCGTTGGAATGCCACCACATTTTTGGCGGGACGAACCGCAAGAAAAGCGAAAAGTACGGCCTGGTAGTGTGGCTCTGCGGCAACAGGTGCCACCGGAACGGCAAGAGTGCCGTACACCGGAGCGGCGACCAGATGCGTAGGCTGCGGCGCTACGGCCAGCTGAAGGCTATGCAGGAGCAGGGCTGGACGGAGGAGGACTTCCGCCGCGAGTTCGGCAAAAGTTATTTATGAGAGGAGATAAGAAATGCTGAACAAGATTTTTATCATGGGTCGGCTGACCCGCGATCCGGAGCTGCGCAGGACGCAGAACGGCACCGCCGTCACCAGCTTCACGCTGGCGGTAGACCGGGACTTTAAGAACGCGGACGGCACCAAGGACACGGATTTTATTGACGTTGTGGCGTGGCGCAACACCGCCGAGTTCGTGTCCAAGTATTTCTCCAAGGGCCGCATGGCCGTGGTGGAGGGGCGCTTGCAGCTGCGGGACTGGACGGACAAGGACGGGAACAAGCGCCGGAACGCCGAGGTGCTGGCGGACAACATCTACTTTGGCGACAGCCGGAAGGACGCGCAGGACGGCTTCGCCCAGCCTGCCGCAGGCGGCGTCAGTGTTCCCGGACCCGACTTCCTGGAGATCGACGAGGACGACGGCGACCTGCCGTTCTGATGGGAGGGGTAAGCGGCATGGATTACTGGCACAAGCGGTACACCTGCCCCTACTTCACCAGCAGCGAGAAATGGCGGTCTGCTGCGAGGGCGGAAGCCGCGTCAGCTTCGAGACGGGCGGCGCGGCATTCCGCTTCATGAATCAATCCTGTGCCGGTGCGTGGGAGCATTGCACCATCGCACGGCACCTGACGGACGAGTACGAGAGAAAGGAAGAAAAGAATGGGAAAGATGCAGGATGAGATCAAGGGTCTGCGGCGGCAGAATCGGCACCTGGAAAACATCGTACAGGTGGCGCTGGACAAGGAGCGCGGCGTTTACGTCATCGGGGCGATGAAGAAGGATCCCCCCCTTATGGACTAATGGGTGGCGCAATGGCAAGAAACTATGCTGCCCTCCCCTATGATTATTTAGAGGAGATGGAAGCGCTCAACGATGCAGAGTTCGGTCGTCTAACGCGGGCATTGCTGGCATACAGCATGACGGGAGAGAAGATAGCGCTCTGTGGCAATGAGAGATTTTATGCCAAGCGCGTGATGGCACAGGAAGATCGGTTTAAGGCAAGTTACGAGGATGTATCCGCTGTGAGAAGCGAAGCAGGTAAAGCAGGCGCTGCTGCAAGATGGCAAAATGGCAAAGGCATTTTTGCTAATGGCAAAGATAGCACAGCCATTCCTGCCAATGGCAAAAATGGCAATACCGAAACCAATACCGAAACCGAAACCGATACTCTGCCATCTGACGATGGCAAGAGAGATACACGCGCGGCGCGCTTCACACCGCCGACCGTTGAAGCCGTGGCAGTGTATGTCAGCGAGAAAGGCTATCACGTCAATGCAGAGCGCTTTGTGTCGTTCTACCAGCAGAAGGGCTGGATGGTAGGCAAAAACCGCATGAAGGACTGGAAAGCCGCCGTGCGGAACTGGGAAACGCGCTGGAAGGATGACCACGGCGCGGTGAGCAAGGCAAGCGGCAACGTGTTTCTGGAAATGCTGGAGGAGAGGCAATGACACAGGGCGAGACGTTGAAGATCATGGCCGTTTTGCAGGCGACATACCCGAACTTCTACCGAAGCATGACGCGGCAGGACGCGGAGGGCGTGGTGGCGCTTTGGGCGGATATGTTCGCCGAGGACAGCTACAACACCGTTGCTGCGGCTGTGAGGGCGTTTATCGCGTCTGACAGTAAAGGGTTTCCCCCTGTTGTCGGGCAGATAAAACAGCGCGTGGCGGAGCTTGCAAGCCACACGGCTGCGCTTCCCGGCACTGTGCAGCAGGTGTGTGACAAAAAGACCGCATGGATGCGGGACTACGTCCACAAGGAGCGCAAGCTGGGCCGCATCTCCCGCTATGCACGGGAACACGGGATGACGTGGCAGGAGGCCAAGGAGGCGCTGACATGATCCGCATCACCATCCCCCTGCCGCCGGTGACAAAGAAGAACTCCCAGCACATCGTCATGGTGCGTTCTCGCCCCATGATCCTGCCCAGCCAGAAATACCGGGAGTATGAGCGGGACGCGGGGCCCTGCCTGCTCCCCTACCGGAAAAGGCTGGACAGCCCCGTGAATGTCCGCTGCCTATACTACATGCCCACGCGGCGGCGCGTCGACCTCTGCAACCTACTGGAAGCCACCTGCGACCTGCTGGTGCATCACGGGGTTCTGGCGGACGACAACAGCGCCATTGTCGCCGGGCACGACGGCAGCCGCGTCCTGTACGACAAGGAGCATCCCCGCACGGAAATTTACATAGAGGAAGTGCCGCCCCATGGATCCGGCCTATGACCACATCGGCAAGGGTGCGTTCTGCCCTGCCTGCTATACGCAGCTGCTGCAGACCCATGTAGTGCGGGTGGACGCCACCCGCTACGTCGGCGACTGCACATGCTGCGGCAGGGCGTCACATGTCACCATGCACTGCCGCTACACCATGAAGGGAAAAGAAAAGATGAGGAGGAATCTGATATGAACGACAGCTGGATGCGCATCCCCCAGCCCATCGACAGCGACGCCGACCGCCGCACCCTCTGCGGCATCCTCACAGCCGCCGCGCTGGAGGTGTGTGTGGTGCGGGTGCGCAGGACGCCCGGCGCCACGCCCAAGCGCTATGTGGAGTACCGCGACACCGGACTGCAACGCCCTGTGACGGAGACAACGGAGGTGACGGCATGAAGGAGCTGGATACCCATGCGCTGGGCCAGCGCCTGCGCCGCCGCCGGAAGGAGCTGGGCCTTACGCTGGCACAGCTTTCCCAGCGCGCCGACACCGGCATCAGCACCATCCACACCATCGAGCGCGGGCGCACCGCCCCGCGCCTTGATACCCTCCTGCGCCTGTCCGCCGCACTGAATATGCCCATCAGCAGAATTTTAGAAGAAAATGGAGGAGAAAATCATGACCGCGAGGATATTCAGCAATGACTTTAACCGCCTGATTGCCGCCGTAAAGGCTTTTGTCGGTGGCAGAGGCCCACACGAATTTGTCCGGCTGGAATTTGACGCCGCACGCAGTATCGTAAAGGCTGTCGCCTGCAACGGCTACTGTCTCTGCGTTGAACACGCCGTCTGTGAGTGCGACGCCGATGCCATCATCTATGTGAAGCCGAATATGAAGCTGCCCAAGGGCGAGTATATCAGCGTCGAAAAGAACGACATGGATGTCACCTTCCGGTGCCGGGATTTCACTTTCGGCTATGCACAACCCTTCGGCGATTTCGTCGACTACGACAAGGCGGTACCCAAGGAATCCACGTTCCGCATCGGATTCAACGGCAACTATCTCCTGTCCGCTTTGCAGGCGGCAAAGGTTTCCGCCGGAGGGACGTACAAGAATCCGATCATCCTTGAGTTTACCGGCCCCACCAGCCCCTGTGTGATCCGGACGAACAAGGACGATATCAAGATGGTCTTACCCATACGCTTAAAGGACGAATGATGAACGTCTATATGATCGTCACCAACGACAAGTTCCGCCTGCCGCTGTACTGGGGTGACAGCATCGCAGAGCTGGCCAAACATGCGCACATGACCTACGAGGCCGTGGAGCGCGGCATCCGCAGATCCATGTACGGCAAGAGCCAGCACAGCAAGTACGAGGTGGTGCACATTTCGGAGGACGACGGGAATGGGTAAACAGCAAGTTCAGTTATTCAACGATAATTTCCAAAACTTCAAGAAGTACAACATTCCCAAGGCACAGCTTGTCATTGCGGACATACCGTACAATATCGGATCAAATGCTTACGCCAGCAATCCTATGTGGTACAAAGACGGAGATAACGCCAACGGGGAAAGCCGCCTTGCCAAGAAGTCTTTTTTCAACTCAGACGGGAATTTCAAAATCGCGGAGTATATGCACTTTTGCTCCCGCCTTTTGAAAAAAGAACCGAAAGCAACAGGCGAGGCACCGGCTATGATTGTCTTTTGCGCGTTTGAGCAGATGCAGACGGTCATCGACTATGGCAAGCGGTACGGTTTTATGAAGTCCTATCCTCTGTTTTTCATCAAAAATTATTCCGCGCAGGTTCTAAAGGCGAATATGCGTATTGTCGGCGCGACAGAGTTTGCCGTGGTGTTGTACCGAGACAAACTGCCAAAGTTCCGCAACACGGATATGTACGGAGAAAAAAGAATGGTTTTCAACTGGCAGGAGTGGGGGCGCGACGGGAAAGACATTCCAAAGATTCATCCCACGCAAAAGCCTGTTGTGCTGCTGAAACGGCTAATTGGCATATTCACAGACCCCGGAGATGTGGTCATTGACCCATGCGCCGGAAGCGGGTCTACGCTGCGTGCTTGTATGGAAACGGGACGGCGTGGCTACGGCTTTGAGATTAGCCGGGACTTTTGCCAGAAGGCGCAGGAGCAAATGCTTGTACTGCCGGACGAAAACCAAGTATCACTGTGGGGGAATTGAAGTATGGGCAAACAGCATTTGAGCAGGGACGACCGCATCTTTATGCGTGGCAAGCTGCAAGGCACACGGGAGAACATGGACATGGTGGCGATGGTGCTGATGGACAAATGCGGCTGGCACGTCCAAGAGGAGACGACGGACAGCCGGGACACCCACAGCATCGCGTATCTGTACGAGTGCCTGGAAAAACTGGCGGAGGAGATCAACGAAGGCCGCATCAAGCGGAAGCACATCAAGGACGTGCTGAAGGACGAGTGCGGCGTGGTGTTTGGAGATTGATATGGTTTTTGCACAAGAGACGATGACCGGAGAGATCATCGTGGATAATTTTGCGGGCGGGGGCGGGGCGTCGACAGGCATTGAGATTGCAACGGGCATGGCGGTGGCGATTGCCATCAACCACGATCCGGCGGCGATCCTGATGCACAAGACAAACCACCCATACACGGAGCATCTGCAAGCGTCTGTGTGGGACGTAGACCCCAAATCCGTGTGCCGGGGGCGTCCCGTGGGGCTGGCGTGGTTCTCGCCGGACTGTAAGCACTTTTCCAAGGCTAAGGGAGCGGCATTGGTAGACCGGAAGATTCGTGGCCTCGCGTGGATCACCCTGCGGTGGGCGGCAGAGGTGCGGCCCCGCGTTATCATTTTGGAGAATGTGGAGGAGTTCCAGACGTGGGGGCCGGTTCGGAAGGGCAAGCCGGTGAAGAAACTGGCGGGTACGACCTTCCGAAAGTTTATCAGCCAGCTTGAGGCGCTGGGCTACACCGTGGAGTTCCGGGAGCTGGTGGCAGCAGACTTCGGAGCGCCCACCTCCCGCAAGAGATTCTACATGATCGCCCGCTGTGACGGGAAGCCTATTGCCTGGCCGAAGCCCACCCACAGCAAGACCGGCGCGGATGGACTGCCCAAGTGGCGCAGCGCGGCGGAGATCATCGACTGGAGTCTGCCATGCCCATCGGTATTCGCGTCCAAGGCGGAGATCATGGAAAGATATGGCTTGAAGGCGGTGCGGCCGCTGGCGAAGAACACCATGCGGCGCGTCATTCGCGGTGTGGACAAGTTCACCATCAGGAGCGGCAAGCCGTTTATCGTACCCACGGGGTACGGTGAGCGCAAGGGGCAGGTACCCCGCGTGCATGACATTGACGCGCCTGTGCCGACCATCGTAGGCACCGGCAAGGAGAATCTGTGCAGGCCGCTGCTGGCACCTGTGACGGTGACCAACACCAGCAACAGCGTGGGCGGGACGGTCGGAGCGCCGGTACATACCGTAACGACCGCAGGGAATCAGATGCTGGTAACGCCGTTCCTTGCGGAGTGCAACCACTCTGGCGGCGGGCATATTGCACCTGTGACGGATGCTCACAAGACCATCACCGCCAAGCATACCGGCGGCATCGTAGCGCCTGCGCTGATCCAGTATCACACGGAACAGACGGAACACGTTCGGGCATCCGGGCTGGGGACGCCTATCCACACGGTGGACGCCTCCAACCGATACGGCCTGACCTGCGCCAATCTGGTGGAGTATTACACCGGCGGCAGGCCGCTGGATGTGCAAGACCCCATGCACACCGTTACCAGCCACGACCGCGAGGCGGTGGTCGCCGCTCACATTGCCAAGTATTACGGCGGCGTGGTCGGCGAAAAGGTGGGAGATCCTTTGCCGACGGTGACGGCCATTGACCACAATGCGGTATGTGCCGCCCATGTGGTGAAGTTTAAGGGCGACAATGTGGGAACGCCGCCTTCGGAGCCTTTGCAGACAGTGACGGCCAGTGCTGGGAAAGAGCGGGCGTGCAGCGGAGGGACATTCGCCGTGTGCAGGGCACATCTGGCGAAGATACGCAGCGGTGACGATCTGGGCCACTGGCCCGAGATACGCGCCCTGCTGAATGAGTTCTGCGGCTACACGCTGGCGGAGGACGAGGTACTTCTGTTGGAGATCGGCGGCGCACTGTACTACATCGCGGACATTGGGCTGCGGATGCTGTCGCCCCGCGAGCTGTACAATGCGATGGGATTCCCACCGGATTACATCATCGACCGTGACTATTTAGGCAACGAGTACAAAAAGAGCGCACAGGTGGCGCGGTGCGGCAATGCGGTGTGTCCGCCGGTGGCGTCCGCGCTGGTGCGTGCCAACCTGCCGGAGTGGTGCGGCGTGACCATCACCACAATGGCGCAGCTGATGGACTGCGTGGCGGTGTAGGAGGGGGACGCATGATACACGTAAACCAGCCGCTGACAAAAGAGGCGGCACGAAAACTGATGGCGCTGGATTCGACGGCAAAGGAACTGACCACCTACGAAAAACTGGACGAGTGGTACACCGCATGGGGCGGGCAGTGCTACGTCAGCTTCTCCGGCGGAAAGGACAGCACGGTGCTGGCGTATCTGGCGGCGCGGTATCTGGCGAGCTTCAGGACGCCGCCGTGGGAGCTGAATCTGGTGTTTGTGAATACAGGGCTGGAATACCCTGAAATTCAGAAGTTCGTGAATGAGTACGCCGCGTGGCTGCGGAGGGAGTTTCTCCGCGTGGCCGTCAACCTCCACCGTCTGCGTCCGAAGATGAACATCCGGCAGGTGGTTGAAAAGTACGGGTACAGCATCATCGGTAAAGACGTAGCGCACCGGATAGAAACCGCGCGGCGTTCACCAGATAGCCGAAGTATGAAGCTACTACGCGGGGAAGTTTTGCGTTCAAATGGTGAAAAGAGTATGTACAACTGCGAAAAGTGGGGGTATTTACTTACGGCGCCGTTTCTCATCTCCGACAGGTGCTGCGGGATTATGAAAAAGTCCCCATCAAAGAGCTATGAGCACCGAGCGGATGTCAAGCCCACGACGGCAACAATGGCGGAGGAAAGTCTTCTGCGGATGCAAAAATGGCGCGAAACCGGCTGCAACGCCTTTGAAGGAAGGCGTCCCTTATCTAAGCCCATGAGTTTCTGGACGGAGCAGGACGTGCTTCGCTTCATCGTAGACCGCCAACTCCCCTACGCCAGCGTGTACGGCGACATCGTGGCCAGCGACGGCGAGAACGACTACGGCGCGGCGCTGATCGACTGCAAACTGCACTGCACGGGATGCCAGAGGACGGGCTGTATGTTCTGCGCGTTCGGTGCGCACCTCGAAAAAGGTGTCAACCGCTTTGAACGCATGAAACTGACACACCCGAAGCACTACCAATTCTGCATCGGCGGCGGCGCATTTGACACGGACGGGCTGTGGAAGCCAACAAAGGACGGCCTCGGTTATGCGCGGGTGCTGGACTACATCGGAGTGAGGTATTGACATGACAAGAGATGAGATCGTGCTTGCACTGCGGTGCTGTGCAAGCGGCGTGGACTGCGCCAAGGGAAATTGTGCTTTTCTTGAGCCGAATGGTGCTTTTGGAGAGTGTACCAAAAATAAAAACAACGCCGCCGCTGATCTGATCGAGAACCAGCAGCGGCACATCGAGGCACTGTTGCAGGCCAACGCCGCCCTGCGGGACACCGTTTTGCGGCGGGATGCGCAAATCGCGGACATGAGTGATGGACTGGCGCAGTTTGCCAAGACCGTAGCGGTGGAGGAGGAGCAAAGTGAATTGCACGCCATGAAAAACGAGCTGTGCCAATACTGCGGGAAGTACAAACAAGCACACGAGGGCGCCTGTGACGGGTGCAGATGGAGGGAAACGTGATGGACGCTGTATTTCGCATTATCGGTATTATCGTGTGTGGGCTGGGCGGAGGGCTTTTGTGCGTTGCCATCGTCGGGTTTCTCGGGTGGTTGGTATGCTGTGCATGGATAGCGTTTAGCAACAAGTTTCGGGCTGTCTGCAAGGTGGAAAGTCTGATTTTCGAGTACCATTACAGTATACCGACATGGCCCCCTGGAGATGGCGGACCTGGGTATAGAGGGCACGAACTTGAGATAGACGTATTCTATGGAGGCGGAGGCGGCAATGCAGAAGGGTGACGTGATCCGGGCGCGGTTTATGACGCTGCCAGACTTATTCCCCGGCAAGGGGTGCGAAGAAAAGAAATTCCCTATACGCAAGGGCGCGGTGGTGTATGTGCATCCGAAGGGGCGGTACATCGTGGCGGAGTGCGGCGGGGTGCGGGAGACATTCTTCCCGGAGGAGGTGGTAGGGTGAAAGAGCAGACGGTCGAATACTTGAGACTATACTTTGAGTGCGGATGGCGCATGAGCACGATTGCACGGCATTTTGGTGTAAGCACATCCACTGTATCTCGCTGTATATCCAGAGCAGAACGGCGCGAGTGCCCCTTTGCTAAAAACTGCCGGTACTGCCCGCTGAAAGAATGTGCGATAAAAGAAGAGTATGCACCGTATGTAAACGCAGAAATTAGGTGATGTTGCACAACGAAATGCAACAACAAAAAAAGATGTGATAACGTGGGGGTGCAGGGGCGAACTCTGCATCTCCATTCTTTTTCTTTTCCCCCTTCTTTTCCTGATGGGCGGGGCTTCGGCTCCGCCCGGAGGGAGCAATATGCAGGCAGAAGCTGGGTGGATACAGCTCCGATATGAAGAATTTTCGGGTTCGCAAGTTCAAATCTTGCTGTCTGCACCATAGGCGTGGCCCCTTGCCTCGCAGCCGCACGGAGCGTAAGCCTGCGGAAGTGGTCTTTCCTGTGCGCTGTACGAAAGCGGCAGGACGAATAATAATTATTTGGCTGGCTCCGGCTGTGAATGAAGAAACGGATGCGACCGACGTACCGGCGCAGGGCTGAAAAGTCCGTGGTTGGTTCGGGTGCCGGCGTGCCGAAAGAAATCCGAGGCGTGGATGCGGTGTGGTGGCGGTTGTCTTAGGACAAAGCCGCTGTGTAGGACAGTATGGATGCGTGGTGGCACCCGACCGATTGTGTAAAACAACAGGCGATGCGCTGGCAGACCGCTGTAAGGGATGCGGCCCAAATAGTCTGCTTACATAAAACAGGACTTCCCGCACCTCTTAAAAATGTGACCCAGGGGAGACATGGAATACAGGCGAGGCGAAAGCCGGGGAAGGACGCGGCAATGACAAAGGCCAGTGGTGGGAGGCCGCTGCGTCAGGCAAAGGAGGCCACATGGAAGTAAAAAACAAGCGGCTGGCGGATATTATGCCGTATGCTGCAAATGCCAAGAAGCACGACAGACGGCAAATCAACAATGTGGCCGAAAGCATTAAACAGTACGGGTTCGTGCAGCCGATTGTGATTGACCGAGAGGGTGTTATTGTCATCGGCCACTGCCGCGCTATGGCGGCAAAGAAGCTGGGCATGGAAGAAGTGCCGTGCGTCTGTGTGGATGATCTGACACCGGAGCAGGTAAACGCCCTGCGGCTGGTGGACAACAAGAGCAACGAGAGCGATTGGGACTTTGACCTGCTGGCTGATGAACTGCCTGGGCTGGATTTGTCGGCGTTTGACTTTGATTGGGGGCTGCGTGATGAACTCGACACGTCAGTTGTAGAGGACAACTACGATCCTGTTTTACCAGCAGAGCCGAAGAGCAAACTTGGCGATGTGTACCAGCTTGGAGACCATCGCCTTATGTGCGGAGATAGCACGTCTTTGACAGACGTACAGAAGCTCGTGGGGGGGGCACAAATGGATTTGCTGCTCACAGACCCTCCGTACAATGTGGACTATCAGGGCACCGCCGGGAAGATTAAGAACGACAATATGGAGGATACGGCATTTAGACGGTTCCTGACGGACGCGTTTTCCAATGCGGCGATGGTTATGAAACCCGGCGCTCCATTTTACATTTGGCACGCAGACAGCGAGGGGTATAACTTCCGAGGCGCGTGCAGAGATGCGATGCTGCGTGTCCGGCAGTGCCTGATCTGGGTGAAGAACTCCCTTGTGATGGGGAGACAGGATTTCCAGTGGAAACATGAGCCTTGCTTGTATGGTGAGAGCGAGATTGAAGAGGAAGCGCACGAGCCTTGTCTGTACGGATGGACGGAAGGTAAGAAGCATTATTTCTTCAAGAACCGCAGACAGACAACCGTGTTGAATTTTGATAAGCCTGTCAAATCTGCGGAGCATCCGACCATGAAGCCGATTAAGCTGTTTGATTACCAGATGCAGTGCTCCAGTAAGCCGGGCGAGAATGTGCTTGACCTGTTCGCTGGGTCCGGCACAACGATCATGGCAGCGGAGCAGAATGGCAGACACGCTTTCTGCATGGAGTATGATCCGAAGTATGCCGATGTCATTGTTGACCGGTGGGAGAAGTTTACGGGGAAGAAAGCGGTGCTTTTGAATGACGATTGAAGAAGCACAGGCGATTATTGCCAAAACCAGCAGCCCGTATTTGAAGCAAGACATGGAGAAGTTTATTAAACGCCAGCATAGAAAGGAGGGCGCGTATGGCAAGGCCAAGAAAGGAAATAGACCAGAAGCAGTTCGAAAACCTCTGCGGCCTGCAATGCACGCTTGAAGAAATCTGCGGTTGGTTTGATGTGACCGATAAAACATTGGACAGCTGGTGTAAACGCACCTATCATGCCAGTTTTTCCGAGGTATTTAAGCAAAAGCGCGGAGCTGGGAAAATTTCACTGCGTCGGAGCCAGTGGCAGCTTGCGGCAAAGAACGCAAGCATGGCTATTTGGCTGGGGAAACAGTACCTTGGGCAGCGTGATATTGTTGAGCTGGGTTTGCCGACGGACAACACAAAGGATGACGCATTGAGCGTGAGCCTGCGTGAAATGGCAGAAGGGTTGGAGAGCGATGATTAGCCCGAAGCAGCAGAAGATCCTTGCTTTCCCCTATTCCAAGTATGACGCGCTGATCTGCGACGGCGCTGTGCGTTCCGGCAAGACCTCCATCATGATGTGGGCGTTCGTCCGCTGGGCGATGGAGAATTTCAGCGGTCAGCGCTTCGGTGTGTGTGGCCGCACGGTGGACAGCTGCACCAAGAACATCATCGTTCCGTTCACGGCGATGAGCCTTGCAAAGGAGCGCTATATTATCCGCTGGCGGCGCGGCGACAAGGTGATGGAAGTGCGGCGCGGCGCCGTGACGAATTACTTTGAGGTGTTCGGCGGCAAGGACGAGGCCAGCTATACGCTGATTCAAGGCCGCACGCTGGCGGGTGTGCTGCTGGACGAGGTGGTGCTGATGCCGCGCTCGTTTGTGGAACAGGCGCTTGCACGTTGTTCCGTTGACGGTGCGCGGTTGTGGTTCTCCTGTAACCCCGGCAGCCCGCATCACTGGTTCTATCAGGAGTGGATTAAGCGACACCGCGAACGGAATACGCTATATCTTCACTTCGAGATGACAGATAACCCCGGCTTGAGTGCGAGAACGCTTGAGCGCTACGCAAATATGTATGCCGGTATTTTCTATGCCCGCTATGTTCGCGGCTTGTGGGTGGCGGCGGAGGGAGTGGTATATAAGGATTTCGCCAATAACACGGAGAAGTATCTGGTTGACGATCCTTTGAAATGGGCAGAAGAAAACGGGACAAGGTTTACCGTTATTTCTATTGGCGTTGACTTCGGCGGCACAAAGTCTGCGACAAAGTTCCAGGCGACCGGTATTACAAAGGACTTTCGCGTTGTTGCGTTGGAAGAGGAATACATCAAAAACGAGGAGATTGACCCTGATGCCCTGAATCGGCGTTTTGCCACATTTTGCCAGATGGTGACGGCTAAGTATGGATACAGTCAGACACGAGCAGATAGCGCGGAAACAGTATTGATTCGTGGGTTAGATCATACCGCGCAGAAAATGCACATTGGCACGCAGGTTAAGAACGCGCTGAAAATGCAAATCACAGACAGAATCAGGCTGGTGGTGCTGCTGATGAAGCAGGGACGCTTTAAGGTTTCGCGGAGCTGCCCGCATCTGATCGACGCGCTGCAAACCGCAATTTATGATCCTGATAGGTTTGAAGATGAGCGCTTGGATGACGGCACATCCGATATCGATAGTTTGGATGCCTTTGAGTACAGCATTGAGCCATATTACAAAGAACTGGAGCGTGCCGGTCACATGATGGGATGGTGAGAGAGTGAATATCCGCAGAGCATTAGTAGAATTGGGCTTTGATACGGTCGACAGCAAGTTTTACTCGTTGATCGGTGTATGGCGATCTTGGTATGACGGCGATGTTAAGGACTTCCACAGCTATACGGTGTGGAACGGCATCGAAGAGCTGGAATGCCATAGATATTCTGTCAACATGTGCAAGAAGGTCTGCGAGGACTGGGCAAACCTGCTGATGAATGAGCGTGTGAACATCACCCTTGAGGGGAAACGAGAGCAGGAATTTGTAGACGCAATCCTTGCAGATAATAATTGGTGGGTAAAGGCCAACGAAGCGCAGGAGCGGAAAGCTGCGGTAGGAACTGTTGCCTATGTCCCCACGGTCGAGGGTATGAGCATCAATCCGGACACATCGGAGATTGTGGACGCCGGTCGAATTCGAATCAATTATGTCAGTGCAGGGAACATCTATCCGCTGACGTGGGATAACGGAGTCATTCGAGAGTGCGCTTTTGCGTCAACAAAAAGGGTTAATGATACGGAGTACACTTACATCCAGGTTCATCGGCTGAACGGCGGCGAGTATGACATTGAAAACCACCTGTACGGCACAGATGAGGTACCGCTGGCCAGCGTGCGGGGCTTTGAAACGATCCCGCCTGTCGTTCACACAGGGAGCGACAAGCCGCAGTTTATTATCGACCGCCTGAACATTGCGAATTCCGATGAGTTTAACCCGATGGGCGTTGCAGTGTTTGCGTATGCCATCGACCAGTTAAAGGGCGTTGATATTACATACGACAGCTATGTAAACGAGTTTGTCCTTGGCAAGAAGCGCATTGTGGTGCAGCCGGAGGCCATCAAAAGCGTTGACGGTCGCCCTATGTTCGACAAGCGTGAGACCATATACTATGTTATGCCGGAAGACAGAGGAAGTGATGGCAGCATCCTCCAACAGGTCGACATGACGCTGCGCACAGCGGAGTTTAACACCGGTATGCAAGATATGCTGAACATCTTGTCGAGCAAGTGCGGATTCGGTGAAAACCATTACAAATTTGACCGAGGCAGTATTGCAACGGCTACGCAAGTCATCAGCGAAAACAGCACATTGTTCCGGACTATTAAAAAGCATGAGATTTTGCTCGAGCAAGCGATCACAGGGCTGTGTCGCACCCTGCTTCGCATGGGAAATAAGTTTATGAACGCCGGGCTGGATGAGGAAGTTGAAATTTCCATTGACTTTGATGACAGTATCATTGAAGACAAGGGGCAGGACTTTAACCGCGATGTGCAGTTGCTTAACGCTGGCATCATGAACGACTGGGAGTTCCGTATGCGCTGGATGAACGAGGACGAGGCCACCGCAAAGGCGGCGCTTCCCAAGATGCAAGACATGACAAAAGAGCCGCAAGAAGATATCGAGTGAGGTGACGGCCAATGCGTCTTTACCCTTTTGACCCTGCTCTGCTTGACGCACTTCCGGAGGGTCTGGCAGAACTGTTTCGGGCGCTTGAGCTTGTGCTGCTGGATGAAATTTGCTCCCGGCTGAAAGCTGCGGATGAGCTGAACGAGGTAACAGTGCAGGCAATCCGTGCGCTGCGTTCCCACGGAATTGATCTTAAGGAGATTGAGAAAGCAGTTCTTGAAACTTCCGGCATCAGCAAAACAAAGCTGGATAAGCTGCTTGATGATGTGGTAGAGCGTAACCAGAAGTATTACACAGAGCTTATCAACCTTGCGCACATCACACAGCCGGGAAAACTGGTTGACGATGCGGAAGTTGCGGCAATCAAAAAGCAGACGATTGACACATTTCGAAACTTGACCGCTTCTATGGGATTCCTGGTGGACGCTGGACGCACGATGCTTCCGCCTGCCAAAGCATACCAATGGGCGCTGGATAATGCAGTAATGCAGGTGCAGAGCGGCGCGATCAACTACAATCAGGCAATCAAGACGGCGGTAAAGCAGCTTGCGGACAGTGGCTTGAAGGTCGTTGACTACGAGAGCGGCCATCGAGATCATATCGATGTGGCGGCGCGGCGGGCGGTAATGACAGGCGTTTCCCAAATCTGCGCAAAGTACACGGAGCAATCCGCGGAATATCTTGAGACACCGTATTTTGAGGTTTCTGCCCATTCCGGCGCGCGCGACAAGCCGGGGCCGTCTCCGTGGTCAAGCCATAAGAACTGGCAGGGAAAGGTTTACAGTGTCCGCGACGGGGATATTTACCCGAGCATCTATAAGGTTTGCGGTCTTGGTGCTGTTGATGGGCTGGAAGGTGCAAACTGCCGACACAGGCGGTTCCCGTGGGTGGAGAATGTTTCTGAACGGACATACACTGAAGACCAGCTCAAGCATATAGACGATGGACTGGGATGCACCTACGACGGAAAAACATACACAGCGTATGAAGCAACGCAAATGCAGCGGCGTGTGGAACGGGAGATTCGAAAGCTCAAGCGCGAGAAAGCCGCCTACAAAGCCGCAGGATTGCATGAAGACGAGACAGCGGTAAACATACGGCTACGGCGGCTAAACGCTAAATACAAGGCGTTCAGCGCGGAAGCTGGACTGCCGGAGCAACCGGAGCGGATGCGCGTCTATTTTACGGATGACGCAACAATCAAAGCGGCAAATTCTATAAAAACGCAACGAGCAAAAGTGGCAGCGGCTTACGCTAAAGACGATAGAGACACTCTTAAGTTTTTCGGCGCAGACGCAAGAGATAACTTGAATTCTATTGTGAAAAGACGTACAATGAAGCTGGAAAATGGCTTTGCTTGCTTCCCGGACGGTGACCCGCTGAATGAAAACGTTAAAAGGGTAAAACCTCTTAAAACGTATTTTGACGTCGCTATGCACGGAAGCCAGACGGCAGTCGGATTTGGTACAAAAGAACTCAATATGTCACCGCGCTTACTTGCCGCAGTCATTCGGCATAGTAAAGGGTGGAATGGCCAGAAAGTTCGTTTGCTATCTTGCAGCACAGGCGCACGCATGGAAAACGATTATTGCTTTGCAGAAGAGCTGGCAAATGCACTTGGCGTTGAAGTGAAAGCCCCAGACGATGTGCTTTTTATTTCCGGTGCTGGCGTACTGAAAGTAGGAACACATGGGGAAGGAAATATTTTGCCGTTTACCCCAAATCAAAGAGGAAGGAGAAAGTGACATGGATTTCGGTTTTTTTAAAGGATTGCCATACAAGAATTCTATTGAGAATTTTGAAGACTATAAGAAATACAAAAATAGTATCCCAAAAGAAGCGATTTTAAGCCACATTTCCTCCCTTGATGCCGGACTGACATCGTTGCCCAGTTTTGATATGTTTACTGGCGAAGAACTTCACGCAGGTATGTTTTGGGACGGTAAATTCACCTTCCCGTATGAGTTTCTGCATTACTACAAGAATTATGACATTGGCATCCCCTATGAGTATGAAGCGTATTTGAAAGAAATCGGGGTGGGCTGATGGATGATAAACTGATGCAGACCATCGAGGCTATTATCCGGCGCGGCAACGATGTGGAGATCCGGCGCAAGGGTGACGGTTACATCGTGTTAGAAGTCAAAAAAACAATCAAATATTCAACTCCCGCGTAATTGGGCGTGGGAAAGGGCAATAGGAGCCAACTGACTACGATTTGTAGCCGGTTGGCTCTTTTGTTTAAGTAAAACCCGCGAAGCACAGCGGTTTTTATAAAAACTATCGTCCGCAAAGAAACGCGGCCAAAGAAAAGGAGATAGTGTCATGGCACTTACACGCAAACTTTTGAAGGGTATGGGCCTTACTGATGAGCAGGTAGATACCATCATCGACGCGCATACCGACACTGTGGACGGTCTGAAAGCGGATGTAAGCCGATACAAGGCCGATGCGGAGAAACTGCCAAGCGTCCAGAAGCAGTTGGATGACCTCAAGGCAGCGGGTGACGGCGGCTATAAGGAAAAGTACGAGAAGGAACACTCGGACTTTGAAGCTTATAAATCCGGCGTCACGGCAAAGGAAAGCAAGGCGGCGAAAGAAAAGGCCGTGCGTGCTTACTTTGAGAGCAAAAACATCACCGGCGCAAATCTCGACCTCGCCATGCGCGGATGTGGAGAGGAAATGGCGGCGCTGGAGCTGGACGGTGAAAAAATCAAGGACACTAAGGCCCTTGATGCGCTTGTGGATGGCACCTATAAGGGGCTTGTTGCCAAGGCATCCGTCCGCGTGGACATGGGCGGTCGTCTTAACGATGGCGGGAAGCCGATGACCAAAGACGAGATCATGAAGATCACCGACAGAGCGGAGCGGCGGGCTGCAATCGCCGCAAATATGGATTTGTTTAGAAAGGAAGAATAAAAATGGCTGCTGATCCTAAGCTCATTAAGAAAGCTGACCTCGCGCGTGTGCGCGAAATCGAATTTACCGAAATGTTCGGTTATTCCATCAAGAAGCTGATGGAGGCTCTGGGCGTTACCCGCAAGATCGCCAAGCAGGCCGGTACTGTGCTCAAGAGCTACAAGGCTACCGGCACTCTGGAAGACGGCGCTGTGGCCGAGGGCGAGACCATCCCTCTGAGCAAGTACAAGACCGAGGCTGTGAACTACAAGGAGATCACCTTGAAGAAGTGGCGTAAGGCCACTTCTGCCGAGGCAATCACTGATCGCGGCTACGATCAGGCCGTCGAAATGACCACCGATGAAATGCTGAAGGACGTGCAGAAAGGTATCCGCAAGGATTTCTTCGGCTTCCTCGCAACCGGTACTGGCACGGCCAGCGGTGCTACCTTCCAGGCGACCTTGGCTCAGGCATGGGGCCAGCTGCAGGTGCTGTTCGAGGATGACGAGATCGGCGCAGTGTATTTCATGAACCCGCTGGACGTTGCGGACTATCTCGCAACTGCCAACATCACCCTGCAGACCGCTTTTGGCATGACCTATGTCGAGAACTTTCTCGGTCTGGGCACTGTGATTCTGAACTCCAGCGTCCCCAAGGGCAAGATTTACGCCACCGCCAAGGACAACATCGTCCTGTACTACATCCCTGTGAACGGCGCAGATCTGGGCGAGGTGTTCAACTTCACAACCGACGCCACCGGTTATATCGGCATCCACGAGGAACCCGATTACACCAACATGACCGCATCCGATACCGTTATCAACGGCATGGTGCTGTTCGCCGAGCGCATTGACGGCGTGGTTGTCGGCTCCATCACTCCGGCAGTGGGGGGCTAACTGAACTGCTGAATGAGCCTGACCCTGACACCCCGGCTTTCTCCGGCATGACAAAAGCTGAAATGCTTGCGTATGCCGATGAAAACGGGGTGAAAGGGGTCAGCAGTTCGATGAAAAAGGCTGAAATTCTCGCAGTTTTGGAAGGAGGGCACTGATGACTTACGCAGACTTTGAATACTACTCTGGCACTTACATGGGCGCTGTGAGTGAAAATGTCTTCCCGCGTCTTGTTGTCCGCGCCAGCTCCTTCCTCGATTACTACACGCAGAACCGGGCAAAAGATAACGCCGATATGGACGCTGTAAAAATGTGCTGCTGTGCACTTGTGGACAAGTATCAGCTGATCGAAGCCGCGCAGCAGCTTGCCGCAACCAAACTGACAAACGCGGTGACCGGCGATGACGTAAAAAGCGAAACGGTAGGCGGGTACTCCCGAACGCTGGCCAGCGGCGGCGAAGCTGCCGCGTCTGCGCTGAGTGCAACGGACGGTGCGAAGAAACTGCTGGCGGCGACCTGTAACGAGTATCTGGCGCATACCGGGCTTTTGTATCGGGGAGGGGGGTGCTGTGGTTGTACGCGCCCCACACTATAACGGTCTACAACGCCGTGCAGGAGACTGACCCGGCGACCTTTGAGGAAATCACAAAGCTGTATGTGACCATCCTGCGCGGCGTTATGCTGCAGGCCAGCAAGGCTGTCAACGTGCGCGAAAGCGGACTTGAGAGCGCAGACGCGGTAAACCTGTACATTCCGTTTTCCGTGAAAGCGGTGGACGGCACGAAAGGCAAGGCCAAAACTTACGCGCCCCCGCAGGCGTTTCTTGCAACGGCGGACAAGTCCGGGCTGTGGACGCTGTCTGTGAACGGTAACGGCGGGCTGACGTTCTTTGTGAAAGGCGAGTTTGTCACAGACAAAGAGGATGTGGCTATGGCACAGGACGGCTGCTACAACGTGACCAAAGTGGACGAGAAAGATTTTGGCAGCGTGGATATGCAGCATTGGGAAGTCGGAGGGGCATAAAATGTCGCTCAAGTTCTCTGTTGACGTGTCCGGCATGGACGAGGTAAAGCGGCAGCTTGCAAGGGCCTGTGACCGTGCTGAAAGCGTTTTAGCGCAACAGGTGATGAAAGATACCATCCCCTTTGTGCCTGCGCTTACAGGCTCTCTGACGCAGAGAACACGGGTGGTTGGAAACGAGGTCATTTATCCCGGCCCATACGCCCGCTTCCTGTACTACGGTAAGGTAATGGTAGACCCGGCGACCGGCAGCACATACGCCCCAAAGGGCGGGCACAAGGTGGTCACAGACCGAAATCTTGTATTTAACACAACAATGCATCCGCAGGCACAGGCGCACTGGTTTGACGCTTCCAAAGCGCAGAACATGGAGAAGTGGGTGCGGGTGGCAGATAAGGCGGTGAAGAAATTTGGAAAAGATTAAAAAGGCCGTGTCAGCGGCGGAAGAGGATCAGGTATCGCGCAAGCTGCTTGTGTGGCTGAACACATACCCGGAGCTGCCAGTCGACCTTATCCGCTTTGAGTTTCTTCCCGCCGACACTTCCGCTATGGCGATGTCGACCATCCAGGCGGCTTACATCGTGCGGAAGTATATCACCGGCGGTTATGTGGCGGATTATCAGTTCAAGATAATCTACCGAGTGAAGCCGGGGAACAGCAACGACAAACGGCTCAAGGCTGACGAACTGTTGAACGCTATCGGGGATTGGGCAAATGGTCAGAAGCCCGACATTGGCGACGACAAGCGCGTTATCAGCATGGAGCCGACCACGCGATCTTCCCTGTTTGCCATGTATGAAAACGGGGACGAAGATCACCAAATCCTTATGAAACTGAATTACGAGGTGAATGTATAATGGCAGATTTGGAATTCAACACAACCGCAGGCCAGACCATTGACCGCGAACTGCTTATTGCGTACCTGAACATCGGCACCGCATCCGCTCCTGTGTGGAGCGCTATCGGTAAGCGCGTTGAGGACAGCAGCGAGGAAATGGACTGGAGCACCGATACCAAACAGGACATCCTGGGGCACACCTTTACGACCATGAAAAAGCCCACCATCAAGCAGACCTTTGATCCCATCCCCTTGGATGCGGGCGATGCTGCGGCGGTGAAGATGTGGAACCTGTCAGTAAAAGACCAGGATGCCCAGGCGCTGGCAAATCAGGACATGATGATCGGCCACTTCTACGCCACCAGCGGCGAGGCGATGTTTGCGGAGCGCTACGACGCTTGCGCTATTGCCATCACCGGCATCGGCGGCGAGGGCGGCGGAACCCTGAATATCACCAGCGAGATCACCTATGGCGGCACCCGCACTGTGGGCACTGTGAAGAAGGGCAGCAGCGGCGCTATTGAGTTTACTGCGGCCTAAATAAAGGGGCGGGCAACCGCCCCTGTTTTGGAGGGAACACATGAAGGAATTGACAATCACCACCGGCGTACAGGAATACCACCTGAATGACAAATGCACGGTGTATTTTAATCCCAGCGATCCGGCGTTTGCAGACAAGCTTTACACAGCGTTTGACGCGCTGAAAAAGAAGCAGGATGCGCGAGACGATAACGTAGAAAAAATGAGCGCCCGCGAAATGTTTGACTGGCTCCGAAATATGGACGCCGAAATGCGCGAGACCATTGACGGGGTGTTTGAGCAGCCGGTGTGTGAGCCGCTGTTTGGCAATGTCAGCGTGTATGCCATCGCGGACGGTGCGCCGCTGTGGATGAACCTTATGGTTGCCATCATGGACGAGCTGGACGAGGGGATTAAGCGTGAAAAGGCTTTTCACAGTGAGAAGCTTGCAAAGTATACGGCCAAGTACCACAGATGATGTACGACCTTCCTACGAGCCTTGAGGTGTGTGGAACGGAATACCAAATAGAAACGGATTTCCGCGTGATACTGGACATATTCTCGGTGCTGTCTGCTGTTGAACTAACGAGCGAAGAAAAGTGCATCGGCGTGTTGGGAATGTTTTACCCCGGGTTTTTCACTATGCCTGGGGAGCACATGGAAGAAGCGATAAAACAGTGTTTTTGGTTTATCAATGGCGGAAATGAGGAAACGCAAAAAAAATCAACCAAGTTGATGGACTGGGAACAGGACTTTCGACTGCTCATCGCCCCAATCAACCGCATAGTGGGGCAAGAGGTGCGGGCGCTTCCGTATCTGCACTGGTGGACGTTTCTTTCGTACTACGGAGAAATCGGGGATTGCTACTTCGCGCAGATCGTGCGCATACGCGATCTGAAAGCAAAAGGCAAGCTAAAAGACAAAGCCGACAGGGAGTTTTACCGCAGAAACCGCGACGTTATCGACATCAAGCGACGGTACTCGGAGGCGGAGGAAGAAATCATTAAAGGCTGGACGTAAAAAGCCGCCCCGGAGGGCGGCTGCGCGGCGGTCAATGATTTGCAATAAATGTAATGTCGTTGCCAGACCAAAAGTCCGGGGTAAAACGGATTTCAAGCGTTTTCCAATCGGCGGGGACTTCGTAGCCTATTACGCCAGACATCTTTTTCCCGGCTGCAACAGTGCCGTCCATTTGGCCTTTGTCTGCGGCTAATGTGCCGGTCATGCTCATGTTTGTGGAGTAGTCATCGACATACGCTTCGAAGGACATTATAGAGCTTATGGAAATATCTTTGCTGGATTTGTTTTCAATGGCAAATTCGCAAAATAGAAAAACGTTGCCGCTGTCTGGTGTGTAAAAACCTTCTCCGCTTGATTGGGTGCAAGACACAAATGTGACTTCAATGTCTTTAAGGGAGACAACGTCACCAACTGCAAATTCCGTTTTCTGCGGAGCAGTTGATCCATTTCCGCCTTTTGCGCCTGTATCCCCAACCTTTTCTGGGGAGTTCCCGCCAAGCGCAGTGCCAATAATGCCGATAGCAATAAACACAGCTATAACGATCAGCACAACCGGTTTTTTCTGTTTGGCCCCGCAGGCAGGGCACACTTTCGCAGATTTTGCAATATCTGCGCCGCAGGTCTTGCACTTAGTCATTTTGTCCATTTTCTTCCGCCCTCCAAGAAGTTTTTTGTGGTTTGTTCATAGTACCACATAAATACCATAAAAGCAAGGAGGTGATTATATGGCAAACGCGGACGGCTCCGTTATCATCAAGGCCGACATTGACGATAAGCAGGCGCAGAAAGAACTCAATGCGCTGGAAAAGAAAATAGAAGCGCTGCAGGAAAAGCTCACCAACAAGAAATCCGCGCGAGATACTTTGTTTAACCAAGCCAACAACCTGGGCGCACAGCTTGACCAAGCAAAGGCCAAACTGGCGCAGATGAAGGGCGGCGGCGAGTTCTTCACCAGCGACGCTATCAAGCAGCAGGAGGCCGCTGTAGCGTCTATGGAAAAAGAATGGAACGCCATGAATGACAAACTGGACAAGCAGAACGCCGCTATCCGCGAGGGCGAAGCGGAGCTTGACCGAATGAAAGCAAAGGCCGGTGAGTTAGGTAAGCAGCTTGGCAATACCGGCAAGAACGCAGGAAAAATACAAGAAGGGTTAGACAAAGCATCCCAGGGCATGGAGGCGTTCACAAAGCGCGTAAAAATGCTTGCAAAGCGGGCGCTGGTCTTTACCATCATTGCCCGTGCGTTGGCGGCCCTCCGGGATTGGCTGGCGGACGTGGTGGCCGTAAACGGCGAAGCACGGGACGCTATTGCGCAGCTCAAGGGTGCGCTACTGACGCTGGCACAGCCGCTTGTGCAGATCATCATCCCGGCGTTTACTGCGCTGGTTAAGGTACTGGCTACGGTGGTTTCGTTTATCGCAAATATTGTATCCGCCCTATTTGGAACAACGGCAAAAGAAAGCGCAAACGCGGCAAAGTCCCTGAATGACCAGAAAAACGCATATAAAGGCGTGGGCGGAGCGGCAAAGTCTGCCAGTAAGCAGCTTGCGTCGTTTGATGAGATCAACAAGTTAAGTGGCGAAGGTGGCGGCGGATCCGGCATTATTCAACCGGATTTCAGCACGGCGGCAAATTTCGCATTTCTTGATAAAATCGCGGACAAGCTCAAGAAGATAGGGCAGGACATTGTAAACCTGTTTAAGGATGTCACCGGGTTTATCGGCAACGTATTCTCCGGGGATTGGGGCGCGGCTCTGGACAACATCATCAACTTTGTAAGCCACGCCCGTATTTTGCTGGCCGATTTGCTGGACTTTGTTGGGTATATCTTTGGAGCGATCATAGACACCATCATAGAAAAGTGCGGTCTTGCGGGTACTCCGGTAGGAGATATGTTGACCGGCATTAAGGACATTGTGCAGGGCGCGCTGGGGATTATTTCCGGCATACTGACAGGCGACTTAGAAAAAATGAAACAGTCGGTTATCCAAATGCTTACCGGCGTGAAAACCTTTGTGTTTGGTATTTGGGACTGGTTCAAACTGGGGCTGACAAGTCTGCTGGACTGGCTGGACGGAAAAACAAACGGACGTTTCCACGAAATCATTGAACTGGCGAAAACCTATGTCAGCGATGTTATTGATGGCGTCAAACAAATTTTTGGTGGCTTTATTGATTTTATGACCGGCGTGTTTACGCTGGACTGGGAAAAAGCGTGGGAAGGCATCAAAGAAATTTTCCGTGGCATTTGGAATACCATTGTCGGCGTTTTGGAGGCAGCTGTAAACCTCATCATCAAGGGCATCAACTGGCTTATTAGTAAGCTAAATTCCCTCCAAATTAAAATCCCAGATTGGCTCGGAGGAGGCTCTTTTGGGTTTAACATTAGACCCATTGCAGAGCTGCAAATCCCGAGACTTGCTAAGGGAGCAATTATCCCGCCAAATCGCGAGTTTATGGCGGTGCTGGGCGACCAAAAGCAAGGGACAAACATCGAAGCGCCAGCAGATCTTATCCGTCAGATTGTACGCGAAGAGATAAACAACTTTGGTGGCGGAGAGGACATCACGATTAAGTTCACCGGTGACCTTGCACAGCTGGCGCGTGTCTTGTCTCCTGAAATCACGCGACAGCAAAGAAATAGACAGCGTGCGCTGGGGGTGTAAGAATGGCAAAACCGTATTTCAAAATTGACGGGACGGACATTATGCATTTAATCGAAAATGGCGGCATCGTGTGGACAAGAAGCGATTTGGATAGTGACAAGGCTGGAAGAACAATGGATGGCACGATGCATCGCGGACGGGTAGCCATTAAGTATAAGGCAACTGTAAAATGCCTGCCATTGCATCGCGCAGACGAGATTGATCTGATGAGGTTGATCCTTCCGGAGTTTGTAATTGTTGAGACAAATTTGCATCCGCTACATGAAATTGTATCTGCACAGTATTATTCAAATAATGTGCCGTCTACGATTTCTACGGTTGATCCTGAAACCGGTGAATCCATTTGGACAGACATTACATTCCCGCTTGTCGAAAAGTAAAGGAGCAGAAAAATGCAACAGACATCTGCACTATACAAGGAATTACTGGCTGGGGACTATACCGTTGAAACAAGAGTTGCAATTGGGGAATCAGGACTTCTCGTAGAAAAAACAGGAGATCATATAACGTTTGGCGGTACACGAATACTTATAGCGACTTCTGGCGCCGATGGAGGATACGGGGCAAATATGCTCTCAAGTGTGGAAACATCTGGGGGCCTATTTGATGGAGATGAGCCGTCCTGTGGGAACTGCATTAGTCGTGAAGTAAACATAAAAATGTTAAAGCCGATTGGGCAGATACCTGGTCTTTCCCGTGTCGGAATTTATGCAAGAATCACAGACGGCACACGTGCTTCTGAATGGCTCCCTCAAGGCGTTTTCTTCATCGATTCGATTGAAGAAGATGCAGAAGACGATGATGTTAGATGGCTTCGCATCCACGGATACGATGCACTTCTGTTTTCTGAACAAGATTACCCGTCAAACACAAATCTAACGTGGCCTGCAAAGGACATCGATGTTGTAAGAGAAATTGCATCGGCTCTTGGCGTTACGGTGGATAAACGCACAAAAAACGCAATGAAAAACGCATACCTCGTGCAATATAACACTACATATTCGTGCCGAGAGTATTTGTCGTATATTGCAGCAATGTATGCAGGCTGCTTTATCATGAGTGAAACCGGAGAACTGCAACTCGTTTGTTTTTGGGACATACCGAAGGAGACGCGGTATCTGACCGACAACGCAGGATTTGCCATTACGTTTGGAGGTGACAGGATCGTTGTCTGACATTGTGAATGTGCGAAAGTTTGTCTCCTCGCTGGAAAAACAGGAGGAATTTGACGGCTATTCCGGCGTGACTATTGTTGTTTCTGACGAGATGGAATACTCCGCAGGAAGCGACACAGGCCGCACGCTGACGCTTGAATGCCCGTGGGGATCGCAAAAGATGGCAAATGACATTCTCGCCAAAATCCGAGGATGGCAATATCAACCATATACGGCCAGTGACGCGCACCTGAACCCAGCGGCCGAGATCGGGGACGGCGTATCGGTGGGCAGCGTATACAGTGGCATATACCAGAAAGACGTTTCTCATGGGCCGCTGTATACGGCCAATCTGTCCGCGCCGGGCGGCGAAAAAATCAACTATAAATACGAGTACAAATCTCCAACAACGCGGAAAATTGAGCGGCAACACAAGGAAGTAAAAGCAAGCCTCGCGGTGATGGCCGATCAGATTCTGGCAGAGGTCGAAGCGCGAGAGAGCGATACCGAATCTCTTACGGCGGCGCTGAACATTCAGGCCGGGGAAATCAGTGCCAAGGTAGACCGCAAGGGCGGAGATAATGCGAGTTTCGGATGGAGCCTGACAGCGGACGGATGGACGCTGACCAGCAACGGCGGTACGGTGCTGAAAGCCGATAAAAGCGGGCTGAGTGTTACGGGTAAAATCACCGCCACCAGCGGCGTTATTGGTGGCTTGACGATCAAAAACGGATATCTGAGTACCAACGGCCAGACATGGGGCGGCACGAATACCAACGGCATTTATTTTGGCCCAAACGGTATCCAGCTTGGCAAGTATTTCACGGTTGACAGCAGCGGCAATCTGACCGCCTACAGCGGCAAATTTTTGGGAACGGTGCAGGCTGGGAGCATCGACTACGGCGGCAACGCTGGGTATTTTGACGGAGCGGGACTTGCAAGCTTTTCTGTTGGCGGCGGCCAGATCGGAACAGACGCCATTGTGAACAGGCATATCACGTCCGGGTCAGTCTACCCGAGCACATGTAATAGCACAATCAACGGTTACTTTGCGGATGTGATCTATGCAAATAAGGTCGTAACCGGGCAAGTTCAATCCGAAAAGCTGTGGACGAACAGGATGTACGCCGCTATCGCAGAAATATCCTCGCTAACTGTTGCGGGAAACAATTTTATCATTAACGGCGACAGTTATAGGCCGATGAAGAAAGATGCGGCAACTTATGTGATTGGGAGGGCGTAGAGCTATGCCAAAATTCAAAATTGCCAATGGCACTGCGTATGACTGCCCATTTTGCGGTTTGGCGTCTGTTGGCATATTGTACGTGGATATTCTGGGTGTGACTCTGATAGACGCTTTGACTGCGTTCAGCGCGTCCGCCAACACTCGGCACATGGAATACATTGCGGGCGGCGAAACGGCAGTCTATGACGGATACACGAAGGTTATCGGCGTTGAATACGCCTACAACGATTCCAGCGCCGTGCGTGTAGCGCTGCGGCGACCGTATGATGGGGAGAAATAATGCACATGAAAGAAACCTTATCTGCCATCATCACTACGCTGAACGGTGTGGAGGTACGGGGCAAAAGCAACCTTGACCGGCTGTTGGCGTGTATCAATGCGCTGGAAGCGCTGACGGCGGCGATGAATACTGAGAACAAGGAGGACGCTGACAATGGCTGATAAAGCGATATCCGAGCTGGTAGCAGCGGAGCAGATCAAGTCAACAGACATGTTCGTGCTGGAACAGGACGGCACGGCAAAGCGCCTGCAAGGGCAGACGCTATTAAACTGGCTGACGGCGGCGGCTGACGGTCACGGCGGTATTTCCAATATTGCCAAAACCGGTACGGATGGGCTTGTGGACACCTACACCATTACGCTGGCCGACACCACCACGAAAACCTTTACCGTGACAAACGGCAACGGCCTGACAAACTTTGAAAAACTGTCCACGGTGGGGCTGGTGGACAACTACCGCTTTACGCGCACGGACGGGACTTTCTTTGACTTCTCCGTGTACAACGGAGCCAAGGGCGACAAGGGTGATGACAGCCACGTGTGGATTAAATACGCCAGCCAGCAGCCCACGGCGGACAGCCACAGCATGGGCGACCTGCCGGATGCGTGGATGGGCGTGTATTCCGGCACGGCGGCAGAAGCCCCGGATGACTGGCAGCAATACACGTGGTATCAAATCAAGGGAGAAAAGGGAGACACCGGAGCCGCCGCCACTGTGACGGGTACAACGGTGGAGTACATGGTATCTGATTCCGGGACGATTGTCCCCAGTGGCAGTTGGAGTACGACAATCCCCACCGTACCGCAGGGCAAATATTTGTGGACGAAAGTCACCACCACGTTCAACACCGGAAGCCCCGCCGTCAGCTACTCCGTGACGCGAATGGGCATCGACGGTGCGGGGTCTGTCAGCTCTGTCAACGAAAAATCCCCCGACGAGAGCGGCAACGTGTCCCTGTCGGCGGAGGATATCCCAACCAGCAGCGGCGGAAGCGTACAGGCTGTGTTGGAGGGCAAGCAAGAGGCGCTGACAGCCGGGGAGAACATCTCCATCAGCGGCAGCGTCATTGCTACCAAGGCGTTTCCTTGTAACCCCAACCTGCTGCGGAACTGGTACTTTGGCCGTCCGGTGAATCAGCGGGGCGTCAGCGGCACCATCAGCACCGCCGGGTACTTTTTGGACGGGTGGAAGCTGGTCAGCGGCTCCGTGACCATCGGGGCGGACGGCATCAC